>Ga0209921_1000002_pt1 | contig 389801 bp, 337 predicted proteins | sample SalPonF2_C_D2_MG_FD_185730 | JGI IMG/M metagenome (GOLD analysis project Ga0209921, IMG submission 185730) | Salt pond soil microbial communities from South San Francisco under conditions of wetland restoration - Salt Pond MetaG SF2_C_D2_MG... ...
CGGCCGCCGTCAGTCGCTGCAACCCCGGCGCAGCCGGATTCGACATTTGCGCCGCGAACAGGTAGGTTCTGGTTTCGGCCAATTTCAAATAGCGGCGCCCGAAGAGGGGCGTCCCGGCGTCTTCAAACGCCGCTGTGCCTGAGTTGCCCGATCGGAGAAGGGTCCCGTCGCGCGGCGGGATGGGGGAGTCACGGGCAGGCGTGGTCCAGAGACATGGCAGCCAGTCCGTGGCCATCGATTGCCGGCGCACTCGCGCTATGGCGTCGGCAGGCAACGGAGATGCTCGCCATGAATAAATCCTTGATTCTGTCCCGCGCCGTTAAAGGCGCACTCGCCGTAGGCTCGGCGGGGTCTCTGGTCGGCGCCGCCGCGGCTGCGGCGCAAACCAGTGCGCCGGCGACCGCTACGGCCGGCAAGGGCTCGCGGCTCAGCCGGATCGTGGTTACCGGCTCCCACATCCCGAGAACCTCGATCGCTTCGGCGCAGCCCGTCATCCGTATCAGCCGCCAGCAACTGGAAGCCAGCGGCTTCACGACCCTGGGCGGGTTCCTGCAGAACATGAGCTCCGCCGGCAGCGCGCTCAACGGAAAGTACATCGGTGAAGGCAACCAGGGCCGTGCATTCGGCAACGGTTCCGAACAGATCGACATCCACAACCTCGGCGCCAAGCGCACACTCGTGCTGGTCAATGGCCAGCGCTGGGTGCCCGAACTGATAGGCGGCGTCGACCTGAGCAGCATTCCGACCTCGATCGTCGATCACGTGGAGATCCTCCTCGACGGCGCGTCGACCATTTACGGCTCCGACGCCATTGCGGGCGTGATCAACATCATCACCGTCAAGAACTACAACGGGGCCGAGGCGCACGCGTATTACGGCATGTACGACGCGCACGGCGACGGCGGCGGCTGGGACGGGAAGACCCAACGCTACACCTTTACCGTGGGAACGTCCGGCGACAAGTCCGGCGTGCTGCTTTCCGCGGGTTACTACGACCAGCAAGGGGTCTCCGACGGCAATCGAACCCTGTCGAAGGAGCCGTTCATCGGCACCGGCCAGACGCTGGGCAGTTCGGGCACGCTGGGCGGACGCTTCATCGTGAGCGGCCCGACCAGCGGCGGCTTTCCCTGTTCCGGACCGGATACCTCCGGCAATTATTCCTGTGATCTCTCCGGCCCGCTGACCGGCTCCAGCGGTCATCCCTTCACGAACGCCGACCGGTACAACTACGCCCCGGCGAACAGCCTGGTCTCGCCCAGCGAACGGTGGTGGATCTTCACCCAGGGGCATTACGACCTGACGGACAACATCACCTTCGATGCGAACGTCATGTACAACCGGCGCAATTCGACGATCGTCAATGCGCCAGCGCCCATTTTCTACGGTGCCGCGGGCGGCCTGTACGCGAACGGCCTTCCCGTCGGGGTCTCGGCGGGCAATCGCTACAACCCGTTCGGAGTGGACCTCGTTCCCGCGGGCTCTTCCAACTCCCCGACGTATTCCGCCTGGTGCTCGCGCTGGGGGTCCGGTGCAAACGGCTGCAGCCAGAATGCCGACCTGCTCATCCTGCTGGGACGGCGGCCGGTCGAATTGGGCTCACGCTACTTCCGTCAGCACGTGGGAACGTTCCGGTTTGCCGGGGGGTTCAGCGGCTACTTCCCGATGGCCGGGAACCAGTGGCAGTGGGACGCGCACTACATATTTTCCGATTCCCTGAATACGGAAATCGACAGCGGCCACATCAACAACGCGCGTGCCCAGGAGGCGCTCAGCGGCTCGTGCTCCACGACGCCCGGCTGCGTCCCGCTCGACCTGTTCGGCGGTGCCGGCACGATCACGCCGGCGCAGGCCAACTACGTCACGTTCACGGACCACAACGTGGACGATGCGTTGATGCGCAACTACAACTTCAACGTCGCGGGCAACTTCTTCAATTCCTGGTACGCGGGGGCGTGGGGCGTTGCCGTGGGCTACGAGTACCTGGAGCGCAACGGCTACTTCCAGCCCGATGCCATCAACGTTGCGGGCAATTCCGACGGCGTCGCCGAGAAGCCCTCGCAGGGGCGCGTCGCGACCAACGCGCAGTACGCCGAGCTCGACGTACCATTCGCACGCAACATGTTCCTGGCGAAGTCGATCGACGTGGACGTGGCCCAGCGCTACTCCCAGTTCAACGTCTCCGGACGGGTCGGCGGCACCGGGCCGGGCCGCTCCAACTACACCCACGCGGCCACGCCGCGCGTCACCTTCAAGTGGCGACCGATCGACCAGCTGCTGATCCGCGGCGCCTGGTCGGAGGCCTTCCGGGTGCCGAGCATCTCGGAGCTGTTCGTCGGGCCGACCGAGGCCGACGTCAATCTGGTCGATCCCTGCGTCGGTCATCCCAGCCGGCCCAACTGTCCGCCGGCGGCCGTCCAGCCCAACAGCCAGATACGCGTCAATCAGGGCGGCAACCCGTCGCTGAACCCGGAGAAGTCCGTCAGCCGTAGCGTCGGCTTCGTGTGGAGCCCGACGATGGTCCCCGGCCACCTCGACCTGTCGGCGGACTATTACAAGATCGAGCTGGTGCAGGCGGTCGGCACGCTCGGCGGGCAGACCATCCTCGATGGCTGTTACCTGTCGAACATCCAGTCCGACTGTTCCCTTGTCAACCGCACGGGCGGCCAGGTCGTCAGCATCGAGAACCCCAACATCAACGCCGGTTCCCTCAAGGCCACCGGGGTGGATGCCAACGTCATCTACCAGTTCCCGACCACGGCGGCCGGCATCTTCCGGCTCCGGGGCACGGTCACGTACAACCGCCAGTACACGGTCTGCAAGAGCACCGTCACTCAGAGCGGTCCCGGCTTCGCCTGCGAAAACCGCGCGGGTTCCGTATCCCAGGACGGTTTCGGGGGCGTGCCGAAGAGCCGGTACAACGCTTCCCTGACCTGGGAGAAAGGGCCGTGGGCGGCGACCTGGGACGTCACGGTGATCGGGCGCATGTACGAGCGCTGCTCGGATTCCGCGCTGGCATCGCTCGGGGGCGTGAGCACCTGGTCATGGTGTTCGAACGTCAATACCTCGAACCCCGGTGAGTCGATCAACGAACTGGGCACGACGGTGTACCACGATCTGCAGGGCTCCTACACCGTTTCGTCGTGGAACACCACGTTCACCCTGGGCGTGCAGAACCTGTTCGACAAGCGACCGCCGATTGCGGTGACGGCACAGAACATCGCCAGCTTCCTGCCGTCGTTCTATCGCATCCCCGGTCGTTTCTTCTACGCCAAGGCTTCCATAAGCTTCTGATCCGGTGCGGATGCGCCCCCGGGAACGAGACCGTTCCCGGGGGCTTTCTTTTTCCCGGTTCCGGTGTCCCGCTGTCAGCCGCTAAACGGCGTCGCCCAGACGCACGACCTCGCGGGCGAGCCACTCCACGTCCGCCAACCGCGTGCGGAAGTTCACGATGCAGATACGCAGGGCGAACCGCCCGTCCAGGGTCGTGGGAGAGAGCAGGGCGCCGCCGCCGGCGAGCAGGTCCTCGAGGATGCGTCGGTTGACCCGATCCAGGGCGGTTGCGTCGAGGCCGGGGCGGCGGTAGCGGAAGCAGCTGATGCTCAGCTCCGAGCCCAGCGGTTCCAGCTTCGGCTCGGCGTCGATCAACCGGTCGAGGTGCCGGCGCACGTCGATGTTGGCGTCAATGGAACGCGCTATGGCGTCGACGCCGTGCAGCTTGAACAGGAACCAGATCTTGAGCGCGCGGAAACGACGCGACAGTTCCAGTCCGTAGTCCCAGAACGCGTGATTTTCTTCGGGCGCCGTCTGCGATACGGCGATGTAGGCGGCAGTGCGCGAGTACGCGGCGCGTGCCGCGGCACCGTCGCGAACCAGCAGGCAGCCCGCATCGAGCGGTGCGTATAGCCACTTGTGCGGATCGAGGGACAGCGAGTCCGCCTGCGAAAAGTCGTCGCGCAGCCATGCGTAACCGTCGGTCAACGCGGCCGGAGCGCCGTAGGCGCCGTCGACGTGGAACCATACCGCCTCGTCCCGGCACACGGCGGCGATCTCCGCGAGCGGGTCGATCGTGCCGGTGTTCGCCGTCCCGGCGGAACCGCACACCAGCGCGGGCACGAGGCCCGCCTCACGATCCGCGCGGATCGCTTCGCGCAGGGCGTCGGGGCGCAGACGCCGCCGTTCGTCGACGGCGAGCGCCCGCACCGGTCCGAGACCCAGGAAGCGCGCGGCCTTGTCGAGCGACAGGTGCGTCTGCGTGGAGGTGTAGACCGCGAAGCGCTCGCGCGCGACATCCGGCCGGCGGCTCCCGGCGCGCGCGATTGCGCAGCCCAGGGCATGCAGGTTGGCGGCGGAGCCGCCGCCGAGCAGCAGGCCTTCGCAGGCGCCGAAACCGGTCAGCTCCCCGAGCCAGGCGATGACGCGCCGCTCCACGGCGGCCGCGGCCGGTGCGGAGCGCCAGGCGGTGACGTTCTGGTTGAGCATGGATGCCAGCGCGTCGGCGAGCACGGCGGCGGGTGCGGCCGAGGCGCTCACGTAGGCGAGGTAGCGCGGATGGCCGTTGCGCCGCGAATACCGCGCGATCACGTCGCGGAAGGTCTGCAGCACGTCGTCGGTCGGGGACGCCGCGCGCGGCGGCGGCTCCTCGAGCAGTGCGCGCAGCCATTCGCCGGAGATCGGTTCGAGCACCGGGTCCGCTGCTTCGCCCGCCAGCCAGTGCGCCATCTCGTCGACGACGCGGTAGCCCAGGGCCCGGAACGTCTCCGGGTCCATGTCCGGCGGCACGGCTTCGCGCTCGCTCACCACGCGATCGCTTTGCGGTTGCGGTAGAAACGCCCGGACTCGGGCGCCGGCTCCGCCGTCGCCAGCCACACCGCGGTATCGGCCCCTTCCTCGGGGCTGCGCGGGGCGCTGTCGCCTCCCATGCGCGTCTGCACCCAGCCGGGGCACATCGAATAGACCTTCACGCCGCGCCCGCCGAGTTCGTGGGCGAAGATGCGCGTCGTCGCGTTCAGCGCCGCCTTCGACAGCCGGTAACCGAGGTGTCCCCCGCCCATGTCGGAGAGCTGGCCGAGGCCGGAGGAGACGTTGACGATGCGCGCGTCGTCCCCCATCAACGGCGCGAGCGCCTGGATCAGGCGCACGGCGCCGAGCGTATTGACGTTGAAGTGCTCCATGACGGTCGTGGGCGAGACCCGCAGCGGATCGGAGGAGCGCTCGGGCGGCGCGCTGCGCTTCTCGCTCATGATGCCGGCGTTGTTGATCAGCACGTCCACGCGGCCGTACTGCTCCTCCAGCCAGCGGGCGAGTGCGTCTGCTTCGTCGCTGCGCGACACGTCGAGCCGGCGCAGCACCACGTCGGCGCCGCCGGCTGCCAGTTCGGCTCGTGCCTCTTCGCCGGCGCGCGCGTCGCGAGCGGTCATCACGACGGTGAATCCCTGCTCCGCCAGACCCTTGGCGGTGGCCTTGCCGATGCCGCGGTTGGCGCCGGTCACCACCGCGATGGGGCGTCTGCCTTCCATCAACTGCTCCGTGTCGATAACACTCCGATTATAGAAGGCGCCCCGGGTGCGGCGGCCTCAACCCGCTTCCGAGGAGCGGCGCGCGGCCGGCCGACGCCGCAGCCGCGCGCTCAGTTTTTCCATGGCGACGTAGAAGGCGGGGGTCACGTACAGCGTCAGGAACTGCGAGAAGAACAGGCCGCCCACGGCCGCTATGCCGAGCGGCCGTCTCGCATCCGCCCCGGCGCCGAATCCCACGGCGATGGGGAGCGTCCCGAGGATTGCCGCCGCCGTGGTCATCATGATCGGGCGGAAGCGGATGCGGCACGCCTCGATGATCGCCTCCGCGGCGCCCATGTCGTGCCGGCGACGCTGCTGCAGCGCGAAGTCGACCATGATGATGCCGTTCTTCTTCACCAGTCCCACGAGCAGGATCAGCCCCACGAAACTGAACAGATCCAGCTCCTGCCCGGTGATGATCAGCGCGATCAGCGCGCCGAACACGGCGAGCGGCAGGGCGGTCAGGATGGTGATCGGATGCACGAAGTGTTCATAGAGGATGGCGAGCACCATATAGATCACCAGGACCGTAATGACGAGCAGGATCGGCAGGGTGCGCATCGATTGCTGGAAGATCTGGGCGTTGCCGGAGAACGTCCCGGTCACGTCGGAAGGCAGCGACGCGGCCGCTACGCGGCGGACCTGGCCGGTGACCGAACCCAGCGATACTCCGGGCGCCAGGTCGAAGGAGAGCGTCACCGACGGCAACTCCTGGTAATGGCTGATGCTCAGCGGGCCGACGCCGGGGTTGATGTCGGCGATACTCGCCAGCGGCACCAGTTTGCCGTCCCGACCCGGGACGTCCAGCGCCTCGAGTGCATTGATGTTCTTCTGGAATTGTGGCGCGAGTTGCAGCAGGACCTCGTAGTCGTCGGTCGCTCCGTAGATCGTGCTCACCTGGTGGCCGCCGTAGGCGCTCAACAGCGCGGTCTGGATCGCCGCCGGTGTGACGCCGAGCGCCGCGGCCTTGTCGCGCTGGATGTGTACCTCGATCTGCGGGTTGCGCAACTCGAGATCCGAGTTCACGTCCGCGATACCCGGAACTCTCTGCAGGCGCGACTTGAGCGAACTCGCCGCCGTCTCGAGTCGGCCCAGGTCCGAGCCCTGCAACACGAAGTCGTAGTTACCCTGGCCGCCGTGCGTGCCCGTGTTTATCGCCGGCGGGTTCTGGAAGAAGCCCTCGACGTCGGGCACCTGCCTGGCCGCGCGCCGCAGCCGCGCGGCAATCTGATCGGCATTGAGGGAGCGCTGGCCGCGCGGCTGCAGGCCGATCATCATGAAGCCCGAGCTTTCGCTGGCCGTCCCGCCGTGCCCCTGGCCCACGCTCGACATGACGGTACGCACGCCCGGGGTATTGCGGACCCGGTTCACGAGATCGTTCTGGCGCGGTAGCATGTCGGCGAAGGCCATGCCCTGGGGGCCGCGCACGTGGCCGAACACCACGCCGGTGTCCTCGCGCGGGATGAAGCCCTTCGGCACCACAACGAAGAGCAGTCCCGTCAGCACGAGAATGACGCCGGCGAAGGCCAGGGTCAGCTTCCAGTGCTCGACCGACCAGGTGAGGGTGCGCACGTAGGCGTCGCGTACGCGGTCGAAGGCCGTCTCGCTCATCCGGTAGAAGCGCCCGTGCGTGCGCGTCGGGCGCAGCAGGCGTGCGGAGAGCATGGGCGTCAGCGTGAGGGCCACGACCCCGGAGAGCAGGATCGCGATCGCGATCGTGATCGCGAACTCGCTGAACAGCCGCCCCACGATGCCGCCCATGAACAGGATCGGCAGGAAGACGGCCACCAGCGAGAGCGTCATCGACACGACGGTGAAGCTGATCTCGCGGCTGCCCTTCAGCGCCGCCGGCTGCGGCGCGTCGCCCATTTCCATGTGGCGGACGATGTTTTCCTGCACCACGATCGCGTCGTCGACGACGAAACCCACCGCCAGCGTCAGCGCCATCAGCGAGAGATTGTCGAGCCCGAATCCGAGCAGGTACATCACCGCGAAGGTGCCGATGAGCGACGTCGGAAGCGCAAGCGCGCTTACCAGCGTGGAGCCGGCATTGCGCAGGAACAGGAAGATGATCGCGATGACCACGCCGATGGCGATCAGCAGCGTCCAGCTCACATCGTGGATGGAGTTGCGGATGAAGGTTGAGCGGTCGTAGATGACGTGTAGCTTGGCCCCGCCCGGCGCCTGGCGCGAGAGTTGCGGGAGCTGCTGGCGTACGGCGCGGGCGATGTCGACGGTATTCGCCCCCGGCTGTCGGTGTACCGAGAGCACGATTGCATGCTGGCCGTTGTAGGTGGTTTGCTGCTTGTTGGCCTCGACGCTGTTCTCCGCGTGCCCGACGTCCTTCAGGCGTACGGGCGAGCCGTTTTGGTAGGCGAGCACGAGGTTGTTGTACTGCTTCGCGTCGGTAAGCTGACCCGAGGCCTGCACGGTATAGGTGCGGTTGGGAGCCTGGAGCGTCCCGGACGGCAGGTTGCTGTTGCCCGAGGAAATGGCCGAAGTCACCTGGTCCAGGGAGAGCCCGCGCGCGTTGAGCGCGAACGGGTTGACGAAGATCCGCACCGCGTATTTCTGGGCACCCCAGACGTTCACCTGCGCCACTCCGGGCAGCGTGGACAGCCGCTGGGCAACGCGCGTCTCCGCGAACTCGTCGAGTTTCGTAAGCGTCAGGTGTTTCGCCGTGAAAGCGATGTAGATGATGGAGTAGTCGGACGGGTTGACCTTGCGCAGCGTTGGCAGGTTGGGCATGTCCCGCGGCAGCCGGTGCGAGGATTCCGAGATGGCCGTCTGCACGTCCTGCGATGCGGCGTCGATGTTGCGGTCGAGGTCGAATTGCAGCGTGATTCGCGTCGAGCCCGTACTGCTGACCGAACTCATGGAGTCGAGTCCGGAGATCGAGCTGAATTCGCGCTCCAGCGGCGTGGCCACGGTGCTGGCCATGGTCTTCGGGCTGGCGCCGGGCAGGTTGGCGTACACCACGATGGTGGGGAAGTCGACGTTCGGCAGCTCGCTGACCGGCAGGCTGCGGTAGGCAAAGAAGCCGAACAGGACGAGCGCCGCCATCAGCACCGTCGTCGCGACGGGGCGCTTGATGAACGGCGCCGAGAGGTTCATGTGCCCGCGTCCGGCGCACCGCTTGCGCTGTCGTCGCCCGAGTCCGCCGCAACCGACTTGCCGGAGACCAGGTGCGCGCGGACGGCCAGTCCCTCGTGCAACTCGCGCGGGATGTGCACGACGACGACGTCGCCGGGCGCGAGCCCCTTGTCCACGATGGCGTAACCGCCGTATTCGCGTGCGACGTCGATGTCGCGCACGGCCACGGAGCCTTTCTTGACCGTGTAGACGTAGCTGCCGTTCTGGCCCGGCTGGACTGCCACCGACGGGATCGCGACCGCGTCGTGCTGGATCGACAGGCGCAGGCCCACGCTGACCAGTTCACCGGGCCAGAGGCTGTCCCCGGCGTTGGGGAACTCCGCCTTGAGGCTCAGCGTGCCCGTGCTCTGGTCGATCGCATTGTCGACGAAGACCAGTTTGCCGCCCCTGGCCACCTGCTTGCCGGAGGGGTCGCGCACCGCGACGCTCAGGGCGGGGTCCCGGCGATGGCGCATCAACGCGGTGAGTTGTGACTGAGGGATGGAGAACTGCACCAGGATCGGCGAGACCTGGTTGATCGTGACCAGCGGTGTGGAATCGTTCGCCTGCACCAGGTTGCCGGACTTGTAGGCGAGCGCGCCGGTGCGCCCGCCGATCGGCGCCGTGATGCGCGTATAGCCGAGTTGCAGTTGCGCCTGTTCGAGCTTCGCCCGGTCGGCGGCGAGCGTGCCCTTGTCCTGCTCGACCTGGGCGGCGGCATTCTGGTTGTCCTGCGTGCTGACGTAGCCCTGCTTGACGAGGCGCGCCATGCGCTCCGAGTTGGCCCGGTCGGACGCGAGTTTGGCCTTGTCCTGCTCGACCTGCCCCTCCGCCTGGTCGACGGCCACCTTGTAGGGTTGCGGGTCGATCAGGAAGAGAACCTGTCCCGCCTTGACCTCGTCGCCCTCCTGGAAAAAGACCTTCTGGAGGACGCCGCCGACGCGGGAATGCACCTGGACGCTGTGGTGTGTCTGCACGACGCCGGGGGCATCGATCACGAGCGGCACCGAGCGGCGCGTCACCCGTACGGCGTCCACCCGCAGCGCCGGCGGCTGCCGCGCCGCGCCGTGGTCCGGCGGCGCCAACAGGACCGTGATGCGCCAGGCCGCGATACCGGCGATCGCGAGTACCGTGGCCGCTATTCCCCCCCGGACAAGCTTGCGTGCAGTCATCCGGACTCCTCAGGGCGCCGGCCGGGGACGAGCGCCCAACACGTCGCTCGGCGATCCGGAGCCGGCCGCTGGCCCGCCTCGCAGGGGCGGGATTGGTGTTGCCGATGGCGAACTTCGCGCACGGTCCGAGCGACGTCGCCCGGGCCATGCGGGCCGCCAATGATAGCGCGTCCTCCATGCGCGACCCGGGTGCGGCGTTGCCCGGATTCCGTGCGCCGGGGCGGCGCCGGCGGGGCAGTGCGTCGCTCGGGACGTGCGCTGGGGGGTGCCTCGTCAACGTCCCGGACCCGCCGGCGGACCGGTACTCGCCCATCGACGGACGCGCGAGCGGATCGGGAAACCGGGAAGCGAATTGCGAGCGTTTCCTGCAACGCGGATCGTCTCCGGGACGGGCGCGTCCAGCCTATCCGGACGGAGGCGCGCCGATATTGCGGTTCCGAAACCGCGTGTGACCGCCCGTTACACACGCGGCTGGTTACACAGTCCGTTACCGGGAACAGGCCAAGCAGCGCTCGGTCACGGCGCCGGCCGCCGCCGGCGATGGAGCGCCCTGTAGAATCAGGGGCGTCCGCGTCCGGATTCCACGGGACGCCCCCCCGAACCCGCCTGGAACGGTGCACGCCGTGCGCCGGCGGAGGCAACGTGCTGCGATACGCGACACTCCCGATGTTGCTGGCTTCGGCGGCTGCGGCTGCCGCACCGGCCCCGCCTGCGCTGACGGCGGGCCGCGCGCAAGGCGCGGTGACTCCGGCCAGGCTGCCGGACGGCGGCGTGTGGCGGCACGCGGGCGTCATCCCCGATCTCGTCCAGCAGCAGCCGGACCCGGGTGCCCCGACGGCCTTCACCACCCGCGTGCGCGTCCTGCGCACGCGCGACACGCTCTACGTGGCGGTGCATGCGGTGGACCCGCACCCCTCCCGCATCAACGTCCACGGCCTGTCGCGGGATGCCACTCAGAAGGACGACGACCATGTCACGCTCGTGATCGATCCGCGCCACCGCGGGCGGCAGGCCTTCGTGTTCCAGGTCAACGCCCGCGGTGCGCGGCGGGACGGCCTGATTTCGCCGGCGAGTTCGCACCCGAGCTGGAACTGGAACGGCATCTGGAACGCGCGCGCCTGGCGGACACGCCACGGCTGGAGCGTGCTGATCCGTATTCCGGTCGCGACGTTGCGTTTCGATCCCGGGCAGGGCCGCTGGGGCTTCAACGTCGCCCGCTACGTGCCGCGCAGGCAGCTCACGCTGACGTGGGCCGGCCACACGCTGGACAGTTCCGTCTACAACCTGCGGCGGGAAGGCACGCTGGCCGGGATGAGCGGACTGGAAACGGGCCTGGGCCTGCGCGCGACGCCGTACGTGCTGGCCTCCGAGAGCGACACTCAGCCGCACTTCGAGCACAAGGCCGGCGCGACGGTGACCGCCGCCTTGACCCCGGGGCTGACCGGCGCGTTGACCGTGCGCCCGGACTTCGCCGAAGCGGAGGCCGAGCATCAGCAGCTCAACCTGAGCCCGTATCCGCAGTTCCTGCCCGAGAAGCGGCGCTTCTTCCTCGAAGGCTCGAACCTGTTCACCTTTTCGGCGGGACTGGGCCACCACTTCATTCCCTTTTACTCGCGCCGCGTCGGTCTCGTGAACGGCCAGGTGATACCGATCGATGCCGGCGCGAAACTCGTCGGGGACGCCGGGCCCGTATCGATGGGCGCGCTCGACGTCCAGACGGCCTCCTCGGCCGGGATCGATTCGCAGAACCTGTTCGCCGGTCGCGCAGCCTGGGACGTCGGCGAAGGCCTTACGGTGGGCACCCTCGTCACCCACGGCAACCCGACCGGCGCGGCCCCGAACACGCTGGTCGGCACGGACGCCGTCTGGCAGACATCGAGTTTCGCCGGCGACAAGAATTTCGAGGCGTCCGCCTGGGGCGCACGTTCGGCGGGGAGCCGCCTGCCCGGTAACGCGAACGGCTGGGGCGCCCGTGTCGCCTATCCGAACGATCTCTGGGACCTCGGACTGGAGTACGAGGTCTACGGGAATGCGCTCGATCCGGCACTCGGCTTCCTGCCACGGCCGGGGACGCGACAGTCCCATGCCTGGATCAAGTACCAGCCGCGCCCGGACGCGACCGGGCCCTTCGGCTGGGCGCGCCAGTTCTTCTACCAGGCGTACCTCCACTACGACACCGACATCTCGAACCGCCTGGTCGACTGGCGTGCGTTTCTCGTGCCGTTCAACGTCAAGACCGAATCCGGCGCCCATTACGAGGTCGACTTCGCACCGCACTTCCAGCGCCTCGACGTGCCTTTCAACGTCGCCGACGACGTCTACATCCCGGCGGGCGACTATCGCTACAACCGCTACGAGGTCCAGGTGGATTCGCCGGGCAGCAACCAGTGGCAGGTTGGCGGGAACGCCGGCTTCGGCACGTTCTACGACGGCCGCCTCAAGAAAGTGAAGGCCTATGTCTCGTATGCCACGCGCAATGGCCGCTGGAAGGTCAAGGCCCAGGCGCAGGACGACTTCGGCCGCCTGCCGGCAGGCAACTTCGTCGTGCGCCTGTACGGCCTGCGCGTCACCTGGGCGGAAAGCCCGGACGTAACCTTCTCCAGCCTCAGCCAGTACGACACCGTCTCCCACCAGGTCGCGATCAACGGCATTTTCCGGTGGATCATCCGGCCCGGCAGCGACCTCTACGTGGTGCTCGACCACAACGTGCCCGTTCTGACCAACGCCAACCCCGCCGGCGGCAGCTCAAGCGGCAACATCGTCACCGTCAAGCTCGCCTGGACCTTCGACAGCTAACGCCGCCGCCATTGGACCCGGCGCTTCCCGGGTCCATCTATCCGTGGAGAGGTTTGAGTGCCCCCGGCGTTTCCGGCCGTTAGACAGAGGGGGGAGTTCAAACCTTTTCGGTTCATGGACCGGAATCGCCCTGGCGGAGACGCCCGCGGATATCCGGCTTAATGACGCGGGCGCGATGCGGATTGCGCGTTCTGCCGAGGCGACTGGGGTTGATTGGGTCAGCCGCCGTCCCGGGGGTGATCCTTTGCCCACTGGGCGAGCGTTCCGGGCGCGCCGAGCGTCAGGCCGTCGACCTTCCGGCCGTAGAAGTCGTAGGCCTCGTTCTTGTGGAACTGCTTGCGCGTCTGCTCGAGATTGCCGTCGTAGCGGGGGTCCTGCGGGCGAGGGTGGCTGTCGACCCACGCGGCGACGTCCCAGTCGTCCTGCACGCTTAATGTGCCGGCAGCACCGAGCGGCATGTTGGCGCGGATGAAGGCGGCCGCCGTGTTCACGCGGTGCATGCCCGCGCCCCAGTTGAACGACTCCGGCCCCCACAGCGCCGGGAAGACGCGTTGGCCGGCGACGACGCGGCCCTGCCCGTCGCCGCCGTGGCACATGGCGCAGTTTTCCGCGTAGACGCCCTTGCCGCGCTCGCGGCTCGGGGTCTTCGGCGGATCCGCGATCGACGGGTAGCCGGAGGCCTTCGGCTTGATGCCGACGGGGATGCCCTGCGCCATCCAGTGCATGTAGCTCAACAGCGCGACCATGACCGTGCTTTCCGCGGGTGGCGGCGTGCCGTTCTCGCTGTAGCGGAAGCAGCCCTGGTTGCGCATGACGAAGGTGTTCACCTTCTTGTTCTTGCCGCGGTACTTGGGATACTGCGGCACGGCCGCCCACATCGGCGAGGAGACGGGGTCGCGTCCGCGGTTCAGGTGGCAGTTGCGGCAGCTCATCTTGTTGCCGACGTACTTCGAGGCGTACTTGGGCGTGTCGTCGTAGATCCTTTCGCCCAGGAGCACCATCTTGCGCTCGTCGGGTTGCGCCGGAAGCACCGTCACCGGCGGCGGCGTGAAGCTGTCCGGCTTCTGGGGGCGCGGCTTCCATTCGCTCTTCGCGACGTGCGGTATCCCGGGGCGTTCGCCCGGCTTGAGCGAAGCGATGTAGGCGGCCGCGTCCTTCATCTGCGCGTCGTCGAGTCCCGACGCCACGCGTCCCATAAGGCCGATCGGCCCGGCCGGGCGATCGCCCGACTTGTAGGCCTTGAGCTGGGCGAGGAGGTAGCTCCCGGTGTGTCCCGCGAGCGGCGGGATGTCCGGGCCGCCGCCCTGGAGCGTCGGGCCGTGGCAGTCGGCGCAGGCAGGCACCCCCTTGTGGGGTTCGCCTACCGTGACCATCAGCGCGCCGGCCTGGCGGACGTCCGTGGCGGGCGCAGCCGCCGGCGTATAGGGGGTGTTCAACCCGGTCAGGTACTGCGCCACGGCCGTCGCCTGTTCGTCGGTCAGGCCCTTGGCCATGGGCGCCATGATGGCGTTGTTGCGCTTGCCGTCTCGGAAATCGCGGATCTGCATCTCCACGTACTTCGCCGGCAGGCCGGCGAGGCGCGGGAATTGCCCGCCGCCGCCGCCCTCCGCTTTCGCCCCGTGGCAGGACGCGCAGGCCGTGACCTTGCCCGGGATGCCCTTGTGGTAGATGTCCTGCCCCGACGGCGTCTGCGCGTGTGCACTCGACGCCGCGAGGACGGCCACCGCCGCGGAGGCGGCGAGCGTGCTGAGTCGGCTCATGGTGTTCATCTCGCCTCCGGCGGTGGGGTTGGCGTCAGTGGGCGCTGGGCGGCATGAAACCGTACTTGCGGTATATCGCCTGGCCCTTCGGACCGGTCAGGAATGTCATGAAAGCGGCCGCCGCCTCGGGGTGCGGGGCAGCGCGCATGACGCCGGCCGTGTATGTGACGACCTTGTTCTGCGCATCCGGAATCTTGACAAGCGAGATCGGGTGATGGGCGATGTCCGCGTGGAAGTAGGCCTCCGTGTACCAGACCGCGCCCGCCGCACACTCGTGCGCCATGATCCGCATGGGCGTCTGGCGGTGGTGGATGTGCGTCAGGTAGGTGCTGCCGTCGACCACCTTGTGCTTGTAGATCGCGTCCGCCAGCTTCTCGCCGCCGGTCTCCTTCAACGCCGGGATGATGGCGTGCTGGGCGATGCCCTCGAACTTCGGGTTGGGCATGCAGATCTTGAGTCCCCGGCGGGCGAGGTCCTTCCAGCCCGCGATCTTGTCGGGGTTGCCGAGGTAGGTCATGATCGCGAGGCGATTGCGGGCGTAGTTCTCCATGCCCGAGAACCAGTCGTGGTCCTGCTGGAGCCCCTTCATGCGCCCATGCCCGGCCGTGAAGATGTCGGGTTTGAGGGTAATACGCATGTTGCCGATCACGAGTCCGCCTTCCTCGACCTGGCGCGCGAGGATGCCGGGCGGCAGCGTTTCGGCGAAGACGCGCTTGTACTCGGGGTGCGTCTTCTGGAATTCGGTAAGCAGCTCGTTGACGAGCATGTACTGGTTGCCGGCGAAGAAGATCACGAGCTGGGGATCGTTGATGTCGCCGTGCAGGTCGGGCACGTTGTCCACGCCCGGTACCGTGATGTTCACGCCGGTGACCATCGGCGCGCTCCACGGGGGCTCGACGCCTTCGGGCAGGCCGGCGGCCATGGCCAGCGTCGGTGTCAGCAGGGCGAAGGCGATCAGGAAGCGTCGAATGTTCATGAGGGCTCTCCAGTGACCTGATCCCGGAGGCGTTCCGGGGCAGCGCGACGACTGCCCCGGAACGCTCACCGGGAATATCGTTGCCGATTGTTACTGTTTGACGAACGAGTAGCCCATGTTGCCGTACATGACGAGATCCGACAGCGCGGACAGCGTGATCGTCACGTCCTTGTTGACCCAGTCGTGCTGGAAGTCATTGTCGGCGAGCGCCTGCCCGCAGACTTCGACCTTCACGCCGGCCTTCTTGAGCGCGCTGATGAGCTTGATGTTGGGATTGTCCACGTTGTACTTGGCCCGGTAGTGTGCGTTGTCGAGCACCGCCGGCGTCGAAGGACCATGCAGAACGGCCACGAAGTGGAGATGCTTCAGCGGAACCCCCGCCGAGGCGAACACGTTCACGGCGCGGGCGACGTGATCGAGTCCGGAGTCGGGCTTCGACGGATCGCTGATGCCCTTGGTTACGTCGAAAACGGCCTTGTAGGTCTTGTTCTTGTGCGGCTGCATGGCGGCATCCGGCAGCGGGTGCACCGGGCCGAAGCCTTCGATTGCAGGGTAGGTCCACTTGGGACTTGCGGCGTGGGCGGGCGCCGTGAAGCCGGCAGCCGCGAGCGCGAAGACGGCTCCGATTCCCAGGGCCTTGATTGCGGGTGTTTTCATGGCATTTCTCCTTTGGTGCGGATGCGAATTAGCCCCCCCTCGGGGCAGAGGACATCAGAAGTTGTACTGGAACTGCAGGCGGTTGTAGACGAACGTGGCCTGCTGGCCGGAGTAGCTGAAGACACCCAGCCGGTCACGGATCGAGAACCCCTCGAGCATCCCGTTGCGGAAGAAGTACGTGGCGTCGAGGTCGATCTCCGACGGGTTGCCGGTCTGGTCCGTCTTGAGAAACTGTGACTGGCTGTAGCGCGCGTAGCTGGCGATGAACCGCCATGTGCGGTTGGCGCCGAGCCAGTAAACGCCCTTCACCTTCCAGGCGTGACCGCTGGTCGTCTGGTCGGCAAGGCCCTGGGTCATGGATGTGGTGAAGAGCGGGTCGGTGGCGTAGGTATGGGTATAGGGCGACACGATGTTGCCGTTCTCGAACGCGCCGTTGTCCGAAGGGATCACGTCGTAGGCGATCGTGTACGTCCCCGGGCCGACCGCGACGCCCGCTTCCGCGCCCCATACCTGGGCACTGATGTTGCCCAGCAGCGCGGCGCCGGTGTCCGACTCGTGCGCGAACTGCAGGGCCGCGATCGGATCGAAGGCCCAGTCGCTGTGATAGCGCCAGTTCGCCTGCAGGTAGATCATGTCGGCCACGTCGGTGAAGCCGTAGTACCAGCCCTGGAGGTCCAGGCTGTTTTTCCCGAACGCCATTCCGTATGTCGCGCCGCCGTACCAGAAGTGCGGCGGATCGACGCCGTAGAGGTTGGTCGTGTTGAAGTCGGGCTCGGTGCGATTCTTCCACCGCTCGACGTAGGCCACTTCGATATCGAGGTTCTTGAGCGGCGTCAGGCCCGCCGTGATGCCCTGGTATGCCGCCGGTATCACGCGGGAATCCGACCCCCAGACCCACGGGTTGTCCAGGAGCTGGTTGCCGAGCCGGGCGTGGAACATGTCGTACTTGTACTGCAGGAAGGCTTCCGCCGGCGTCGCGAAGGAGTCGCCGTTGCCCATGAGCGAGCCGTCGCGGCGCGAGGGCTCGGGACTGAGGCCGAAGTTGGACACCCCGTAGAGCCCGAGGCCGCCGCTGACGCCGTACCAGGAACGGGTCTGCGCGAACAGCTTCGCCGAGGACGCGAAGGCGCTGCGCACCGCCGGGTTGTCCAGGTTCCCGTTGTGGAAGCGGTGGAACTCGTAGACCCGGACCTGCCCGTTGAATACCGCGAGCCAGTCCGGGGTCGTGGCCGATTGATCGCCGTTGTCGGCCTGGGCGGCGGGCAATGCCAGTCCCGCCAGCAGCAGTGCCGCCGCGAGTCGCGTGAGACGTGAAGTCATCAGGATGCTCCTTCTTGTTCCTTGCGCCCGCGATGGGCACACCTCTCGCGTCCCTGCCCCCGCCGTCGACTTGCCGGCCGTTCTTCCCTGGATTGGCCAACTTCACCCGATGGTGCGGGCTCCATCCATGACTATGATCAATTTATGACTTATATTACAAATATATAAATTGCATGAAACTTATGCTCAGAGGGCATACGTGAATCTTCGACACCTCGCGGTCTTCCATGCAGTGGCCCAGACGGGCGGCATCAATCGAGCCTCCGAGCAGCTCTTCGTCAGCCAGCCGGCCGTCTCCCGCCAGGTGCGCTCGCTCGAGGATGCACTGGGCGTGGCACTGCTGGAACGCCATACCCGCGGCGTGCGACTGACCGAAGCGGGGACGATCCTGGCCGACTACGCAAGCCGCCTCTTCGCCCTGGAGACGCAGGCCGGGGCGGTGCTCGCCGACCTGCGCTCGTTGCGCAGCGGGACGCTCAGGCTGGGCGGGAGCATGAGCCTCGGGAACTATTTCCTGCCCGCGGTCATCGCCGAGTTCAACCGGCGCCACCCGGAGGTGACGGTCTCGCTGGAGGTGGGTAACACCGACGTCGTGCTGAACGCGGTGCGCAAGAACCGGGTCGACCTGGGCTTCGTGGAGGGCGCGTTCGACGAGTCGCAGTTCGACTCGAACATATTCATGAATGATGAGTTGATCGTCATTGCGCCGCCCGGTCATCCCACAGCGGGCAAGGGTCCCGTGCCGTTCTCAAGCCTGTGCCGGAACGAGTGCGTAATGCGGGAGCCGGGCTCGGGCACACGCTCGACGCTCGACGCGCTTCTTCGACACGCGGGTGTCGAGGAACACCGGTACAACCTGACGCTGGGCAGCCCCGAGGCGGTCAAGCGCGCGGTCGCCGCGGGTGCCGGACTCGCGGTGGCCTCCAATCTCACGGTGGTGGACGAACTGGCGGCCGGGACGCTGGTGCACATCCCACTGCAGGGGCCTTCGACGCAGCGGGCGCTGCGTCGCGTTACGTTGCCGCACAAGCAGCTCGGTCCCGCGGCGGAGCCCTTCCTGGAACTGGTCGCGGCCCACGCGCGCCGCTACGGCGCCCCCCGCGGTACGGGTCGTCAGCCGTCCTCGTCGGCGGAGGCAGCGGATCCGGCCGAGTAGCGGCGGGCGATGGATTCGCCCCATTCCCAGGCGGCCATGCCGGCGAGCATAAAGGCGACGAACACCCAGACGCCGGCCTGACCGCTGATGAGCGCTTCGAGGCCGGGACCGGGACAGAAGCCGCCGACGCCCCAGCCGAGGCCGAACACGGCGGCCCCCGCGACGAGGCGCAGGTTCACCGGCCGTCCCGGCGGACGCGAGAACGCGCCGCCGAGCCATGGCCGCAGGCGAGCGCGCAGGGGACGGTGAAAGGCGGGCAGGGCCGTGAGCAGCGCAGCGCCCAGCACGATCACCAGCGTGCCGTCCCAGTGCCCGAGCACGTCGAGAAAGTTCAGGACCTTCGCGGGATCGGTCATCTGCGAGACGGCGAGGCCGAAACCGAAGATGGTTCCGCAGGCGAGAGCGACGAGCCATTGACGCATGATGCTTACTCAGAGAATCGAGTGGATGATCGTCGCCGTGGCGGCTCCTACCGCCACGAAGACGAGCGTGGCCGTGAGGGAACGGGGCGAAAAGCGGGCGTTGCCGCAGATTCCGTGGCCGCTGGTGCAGCCGTGCCCCATGCGCGTCCCGATGCCCACGAGAAAACCGGCGACGGCCATGCCGGCCCAGCCGAAGGGCAGGTGCACCTGGAAGCCGCCCGGGCGCAGGGCCGCATAAATCGCGCCTCCGGCCAGGAGTCCCGCCAGAAACAGTCCGGCCTCGATGCGCGCGGTGCGGGCGGGTGCGATGAGGCGGGCGAGCGCCCCGCTGATGCCGGCGATGTGGCCGAGCGCGAGATACAGCAGGCCGCTGGCCAGCCCGATCAGCACGCCGCCGAGCAGTCCGGCCCAGGGTGTGAAAGGTGTCGCGAACAGTTGGGGGGTCACGGTGGGTCTCCCGGAGTGAGGCGTTGCCGCCGCGTTGCGCCGGATTCCCGCAAGCGCGGCGAGGGTCTCATTCTAGCCAACCGCCGCCGCGCCCCCGGGCTGTGCGAGAGTATGCGCCTCCGGTTTCGAGCCCACGCCATGCGCGAGGTCGACAGGCGACTGCCCGCGGCGCTGGAGCAGGCGCCGTCGTCGCCGGCGGCGTTCCACCGCGTGCGTTGCGGCGACGCGTGAAGCGAAGACTGCCCGTCCTCGCCCTCGTCACGGCGGCGGCCGGACTGCTGGGGGGCTGTAGCACGCTCGGCTATTACGGCCAGGCGGTCGTCGGTGAGTTGCGCGTGCTCCACGAGAGGCGCCCGATCCCGGCCGTGATCGCCGATGCCTCCACGCCGCCGCCGGTGCGCCGCAAGCTCGAACGGGTGCAGGCCGCGCGCCGGTTCGCGCATGTGCACCTCGGTCTTCCGAAAGGCGGTTCCTATACGACGTACGTGGCGCTGGACCGCGAATACACCGTGTGGGTCGTCTATGCGGCGCCGGAATTCTCCCTGACTCCGCACGACTGGTGCTTCCCGTTCGCGGGCTGCGTGCCTTACCGCGGCTACTTCCACAAGGCGGACGCGGAACGCTTCGCGGCGGGCCTGGAACGCCGCGGCGACGATGTCTACGTGACCGGCGCCCCGGCCTACTCGACGCTGGGCTGGTTCGCCGACCCCGTGTATTCGAGCATGTTGCGGTGGGGCAAGGTCGAGCTGGCGGGCACGCTATTCCACGAACTCGCCCATCAGAAGCTCTATGTCGAGGGCGATGCGGCCTTCAACGAATCCTTCGCCGACACGGTCGAACAAATCGGCGTGGAACGCTTCTTCGCGGACCGTGACCCGGCCGCGCTCGCCCGGTGGCGCCAGCTGCGGAAGGCGCAGCAGGAAGCCGGGCGGTACGTTGACCGCGCCCGGCGCCGGCTGCGCCGCCTGTACGCCTCGGACCTCGGGACGGCGCAGAAACGGCGCGGGAAGGGCGCGATCTTCGACTGGCTGCGTGTCCAGTACCGTGCGCTCGGCCTCCGCGACGGCATCGACTATTCCCCCGCGTGGCTCGCGGGCCTCAACAACGCCAGCCTCGCGTTGTCGGCGACCTACGATGCCTGGACGGGCGCCTTCCGGCGGCTCCTGGCCTGCAACGGCGGCAAGCTGCCGGCCTTCTACGCCGCCGCCGCGCGGCTCGCGAAGCGGGCGCCAAAGCCGCGCCGTCGCCGGCTCGAGCGGCTTGCGGCGGGCCATTGCGCGGCGCCCGGGAACGCATCGGCGCAGGCGGGTCCCTATAATCGGGGGCCGACCCGGCAGGAGGATTTCCGCAGTGGCGGATGACGGAACGCGGGCGAACGTGGCCCGCTTCGACGAAATCGCGGCAACCTGGGACGAGTCTCCCGTTCGCACCGGGCTGGCGCGCGCGGTGGGCGGCGCGGTGCTCGACTCCGCCGCACCGACCGGCGTCGAGTGCGCCCTGGAGGTCGGTTGCGGCACGGGGTTGGTTACCGCGCTCGTCGCGCCGTCGGTGCGGCACGTGCTCGCGGCGGACAACTCCGACGGCATGCTCGAGGTGCTCCGCGGCAAGGCGCGCGAACTCGGCCTCGACAACGTCGAACCCAGGCGCGTGGACGTGGGCAGCGAGACGCCGCGGGGCCCCTTCGACCTGATCTACAGCGGCATGACGATGCATCACATCGCCGACGTCGCCGGCCTGCTGCGCCGCTTGGCGGGTGAGCTGGCGCCCGGCGGGTTGATCGCCGTCGCCGATCTCGAGCGCGAGGACGGCACCTTCCATGGCGAGGCCGAGGGCATCATGCACCACGGGTTCGATCCGGAGGCGGTCGCCGGGTGGCTCACCGATGCAGGTCTCGAGCATGCGGCGACACGCCGCATCCATACGGTGCGCAAGGAAGGTTCCGACGGCCGCGAGCGCGACTACGGCGTGTTCATGGCCACCGCGCGCAAGCCGTCGGGTCGGGCATGACCGGCGGCGGTTCCATGACGCTTTACTTCGCCTACGGTTCCAACATGGACCCGGACCAGATGCGCGAACGCTGCCCCGGTGCGGTCCCCGAGGGCGTCGCGGCGCTGTCCGGGTACGCATTCCGCATCAACCGCAACGGCGTGGCGACGGTCGTGCCGGAACGGGGCGGGATCGTCCGCGGTGTGCTGTGGACGCTCACGCCCGCTCATGTCGACACGCTCGACCGATACGAAGGCGTCGCCGTGCGCGAGTACGAGAAGCTGCGGCTCGTCGTCGATGCCGGTGCGCCGGCGCGGGCGCTCATCTACGTTGCGTCGGAGGATCGTCACGGCACGCCGAAGGCGGGTTACCTGGAGCGGATCCTCGCCGGGGCCGGACACTTTCGGCTGCCGCCGGACTACGTCGAACGACTCAGGAGCTGGCGGGCCGGCGCAAACACCACAGGAGACACGGAATGACGGGATTCGGACATCACGGGTGGATCTGGGCGCTGGCCCTGGTGGCATTGCTCGCGTTCGCGCTGTACCGGCGCGGCCGCCGGCTGATCGGGCGCCAGCGCTACTCCGAGAAACGCATGCGGGTGCGCGTGCTGTTCATCGCGGTGATCACGGTGTTGGCGGTGATCCCGCTCGCGGGCCACGGCCAGGCGGCCGTGGAACTCGGCAGCGCCGCCGCCGGCTTTGCCGTCGGGATTGCAATCGCCGCCGCCGCGCTGCGGTTCACCCAGATGGGCCGCGACGAGCGCGGCCTCTGGTACGTCCCCAACCTCTACCTGGGCATGGGGCTGGTGGCGTTGCTTATCGCCCGCTACGTGTATGAATACTTCGAGGTCTTGCCCAAGATGCGCGCCCAGGCCGAGGCCGCCGCCAACGGCGCGGCGCCGCAGATCGCGGCCCAGCCCATGCTGCACGGCGTGCTGTTCCTCGTGCTGGGCTATTACGTGGTGTATTACGGCGGCGTGATGCTGCGCGCCCGGCGCCTGCCCGATGCCGCGCCCGCGGCAGAGGGCGAAGGGGAATGAAGACGCTCGGCCTGATCGGCGGCATGAGCTGGGAGTCCACGGCGCACTACTACCAGCGCCTCAACGAGCTCGTTGCCGAACGGCTGGGCGGGCTGCATTCCGCGCGGCTCGCGCTCTACAGCGTCGAGTTCGACGACATCGCCCGCATGCAGCACGAAGACGACTGGGACGGAGCGGGCGAGGTGCTCGCCGACGCCGCGCGGCGGCTCGAGCGGGCGGGCGCGGAAGCACTGCTCATCTGCGCGAACACGATGCACCGCGTCGCGCCCGCCGTGCGGGACGCGGTAAGGATCCCGCTGCTGCACCTGGCGGACGTCACCGCCGACACGCTGCTGCAGGCCGGCTACAAGCGTGCCGCGCTGCTCGGCACACGCTTCACCATGGCCCAGCCGTTCTACCGCAAGCACCTCGAGGGACTGGGGCTCCGGGTGGACGTCCCGACGGAGGCCGAGCAGGCCGATATTCACCGCATCATTTTCGAGGAACTGGTGAAGGGCCGCATCGAGCCGGCCTCGCGCGAGCGTTTCCTGGCGGTCATGCGCCGGATGCACGCGGCCGGCGCCGGGGCGGTCATCCTCGGCTGTACCGAGTTCGGTCTGCTCGTGCAGCAGAGCGACGCGCCCGACATCCCGATGTTCGACACCATGGAACTGCACTGCCGGGCCGGCGTCGACTGGATGCTGGGCTAGGCTCGGGACCTCCCGCCCGCGCGCAAGGCGGTCACGACCACAGCCGGGGGGAGATGCTCGGCTCGAGGTGGTAACCGGCCGCCTTCCACGCCTTCTTTCCGGCTTCGCAATCGAAGACGGACTTGTAGCCCATCTCCTCGAGTTTTTCGGCGGCTCTCGGAGAAGCGGGGCATTCGGTGTTGGCGCAGTAGACGACCAGCGGGCGCTCCTTCTGCGGCGCCGCTTCCTCCACCTTCTCTGCGAATCGCTGGTCGTCGACGGGGATGTTGATCGCGCCCGGCAGATGGGCCTTCCGGAACTGCTTCTCCGGCAGCGTCTCGATCAGGACGAAGTTCTGTCCCTGGTCCATCCACTGGTTGAGCTTTTCGGGGGTGATCGTCTGCATGGGCAAACTCCTTGCGGTCGAAATGACACGACAGAATCTCGTGGACTTGCTCGGGGCCGGATGCCCGGCCGGACACGTCAGCTTTCCTGGACGGCCGGGTAGTCCGTCAGCGCGCGGTCGAGTCTGCGGAAGAAGCGCCGCGCCACGCGGTTGGCGATGGCGGCGGCCACGGGTGCGCCCAGACGGGCCAGGTGGCCGTCGAGCCGGGCCTCCACCTCGTAGCGGAACAGCGTCGCGCCGTCGCGGGGCGTCAGCGTGATCAGCGCCGCGACACTCGTCCCGTGCCCGCTCTCGCCGAACAGCAGGCGGTAGCACTCGTGGGGTCGGGCGTCGGCGATGCGCACGCGACCGGTGTAGCGGCGCGTGGCCGTACCCGCGCGCAGCACGATCTCGGCCGTGAGCGTGTCCTTTCCGGTCCAGGTGACCCGGTCGCAGCCCGGCACGCAGCGCTCCAGCAGCGCGGCGTCGTGCAGCGCCGTCCAGAGCGTTTCGGCATCCGCCTGCAGCAGGTGTTTTCCGCCGAGTTGCATCGCCGGACCGGAAGGGACGTGTCCGTTTAGTCTACCGCTCCGGTTTCGAGTTCCAAACGGTGCGCCTCGAGCCGCTCCCACTGTTCGAAGGCCTTTCCCAGGGCGGACTCGAGCCGTGTGTGCTCCTCCTGGGCCCGCTTGATCGTGTCCGCGTCGCCGCGGAAGAAGTCCGCTTCGCTCATGCGTTCCTGCACGGCTTCGAGTTCGGCCTCCAGGCTCTCGATGCGACGCGGCAACTCGTCCAGTGTCAGTTGGTCCTTGTAGCTCAACTTCCGGTTGCGCGGGCGCGGCTTGCGCGCGGGGGCGGCCTCCCTTTTCGACGTGTCGGTCGCGTCCGTACGCGGGCGCTGCCGCAGCCAGTCGCGGTAGCCGCCGACGTAGTAACGGAAGCCGGCGCCACCCTCGTGGACCAGCAGACCGTCGACGACATTGTCCACGAAGGCGCGATCGTGCGAGACGAGGATCACGGTCCCCGGATAGTCGTTGAGCAGGTTCTCGAGCAGTTCCAGCGTCTCGATGTCGAGGTCGTTGGTGGGCTCGTCGAGTACGAGCACGTTCGACGGCTTCGCGAACAGCCGCGCGAGCAGCAGGCGGTTGCGTTCGCCCCCGGACAGCACCTTCACCGGCGAGCGCGCGCGATCGGGGTCGAACAGGAAGGCCTTTAGGTAGCCGAGGACGTGCAGGCTCTTGCCCTCGAAGTCGATGCGGTCCGATCCGTCCGCGACGTTCCACGCGGCCGTGCGCTCCATGTCGAGCTGGCGGCGCGTCTGGTCGAAGTAGGCGATCTCCAGGTTCTCGCCGTACTTGAGCGTGCCGCTTTCCGGTTCACGCCGGCCGATCAGGATGTTGAGCAGCGTGGTCTTGCCGCAGCCGTTGGGGCCCATGACGCCGAGCACGTCGCCGCGGCGGATCTTGTGCGTGAATCCCTTCAGCACCGTTTTGCCCGCGATGCTCGCGTTGACGCGCCAGGCCTCGATCACGCGCCGGCTGGACGCTTCGCCGAACTGCGCGCGCATCCGGGCACGGCGGCGGTACTTGCGCCGGCCGGCGGCTTCCTCGCGCATCGCCTCCAGCTCGCGCACGCGCCCCATGTTGCGCGTGGTGCGCGCTTTCACGCCGCGCTGCATCCATTCCTCTTCCTCGGCAAGGCGCTTGTCGAACTCGCGGTTCGCACGCGTCTCGGCGGAAAGCTGTTCGCTCTTGCGGCGGCGGTATTGCTCGAAATTGCCGGGGAACTGGTTCAGCCGGCCCCGGTCGACTTCCACGATGCGCGTGGCGACGCGGTCGAGGAAGGCGCGGTCGTGCGTGATGAACACCAGTGTGCTCTGCATGCCGCGCACGAATTCCTCGAGCCAGGTGACGCCGGCGATATCCAGGTGGTTGGTCGGCTCGTCGAGAAGCAGCAGGTCGGGCCGGCTCACGAGCGCGCGGGCCAGCATCACGCGGCGGCGCAGGCCGCCGGAGAGTGTGTCGAAGTCGGCGTGCGGGTCGAGTTCCATGCGCGAAAGCGTCGCGGCGACGTCCACATGCGCACTCCAGGCGCCGGTTTCCTCCAGTTCATGCTGCAATTCGAGCAGGCTTTCGTCGTCGGCGCCGCCCGCGGCCGCGCGATCGTAGGCGAGCAACCGCTGACCGGTCTTGCCCAGCCCCTGCGTGACGATTTCGTAAACGCTGCCGGCGATGCCTTCCGGCACGTCCTGGGACAGCGTGGCGATGCGTAACTCCGAGCGCCGCTCGATCTCACCCTCGTCGGGCGTGATTTCCCCCGCCAGCACGCGCATCAGCGTGGACTTGCCGGCGCCGTTGCGCCCCGCCAGGCAGACGCGCTCGCCGTCCTCGAGGGTGAGGTTGACGTGGTCGAGGACCGGCTCGGCGGTGAAGCGCACGTAAATGTCGCGGAGGGTGATCAGCACGGAGCGGGTTTGGACTGCATGAACTGTGCATAGCTTATCGCGAGCCGTTGGGGGACGATCGGCACGGGAAGCAGGGTAGGAGTGCAGCTTCGCTACGGGGTTGTTTCTCGCGGGCGCTCCGCCCCGCACCCCGGGTTCCTTGCTTCGTGCGCCCAAGGAAAGGAACCGAAGAATGGGCGTCCGGGCGGCGCGGTCCGCTGTCACGGACTGCCCCGCGCTTCTCGGGCACCGGGGGGTCGCCAGACGGGACCTCCGTGTCCCGATTGGCGACGCGCGGCGTTCGTGCCGCGCCCTCCTTCCGAGGCCGGGGACCCCGGCGCCCTGCGATGCTCGGCGCTCCACACGGGACCTGCGCCGCCACGGTGGCGGCCCTCCTCATCCCGGCCTTCTCTTCCCCGGGGAGGAGAAGGAGTCGATTGGGGGGCGCAGCTTTGCTGCGCGCAGCGCTGTGCGGTCCGGAGCGTCCGCGACATACAACCCCGCAGCGAAACCGCATCTCGCTTCCTCTCACCCCCTGCGTATTTGTCCTTCCTGCGGTCGGCCGGCCTGCATTCGTGGCGCCCCTTCAGGTCAGGGTTGCGGCGGGTCCTGTTGCCCGGTCTTCAGGTCCAGCTCGTGGGCGAAGAAGGTGAGGGCCGCGGCGGTGTTGCCGACGCGCTGGCTGAACGAGGCGGTAACGCCGTGGCCCTCGTTCATGCGCGTGAGCAGGAGCACCGGTCGTTTCGACGAGGTCGCGGCCTGCAGCGCGGCGGCGAACTTGCGCGATTGCCAGGGGGCGACGCGCGGATCGTTGACGCCCGTCTCGAGGAGGACGGCGGGGTAGGCGGTGCCGGGTTTGACGTTTTGCAGCGGTGAGTAGGCGTACAGCCATTGGAAGTCCGGCTTTTTCGTCACCGTGCCGTACTCGCTGACGTTGTACCGGCCGTTCGGCCATCGCTCGGCGCGCAGCATGTCGTAGATGCCGACGAAGCTCACCACCGCCCGGAATTCCTTCGGGTGCTGCGTGAGTTCGGCGGCCATCAGCAGGCCGCCGTTGGAGCCGCCGAGGATGCCCAGGTGTGCCGTATCCGTCCAGCCGTGCTGCACGAGCGCCTGCGCGGCGGCGTAGAAGTCGTCGAAGACGTTCTGCTTTTTGGCGAGCATTCCGGCCTCGTGCCAGCCCTCGCCGTATTCGCCGCCGCCCCGGATGTTGGCTACGGCGTAGATGCCGCCGCGTTTAAGCCACGCGAGGTTCGCACCCAAAAACCGCGGCGCGACGGCGATCCCGAAACCGCCGTATCCGTAGAGTATGGCCGGACGGGGCCGGTCGGGCTTCACGCCGTCCATGGCGATCACGGTCACGGGGATCTTCGTGCCGTCCTTCGAATCGGCTTCCAGGCGATACGTGCGCACCCCGGAATAGTCCGCGGCCGGCTTCACGTCGAAAACGATCTCCGCCTTGCCGTTCGCGGCGTCGTAACGAATCCAGCGGCCGGGGATCGTCCAGCCCGAATAGGTGATGAGAGCCTCGCGGGAGCGTGAGGAGGCGGCGATCGAGCCGATGCCGATGCCGGAGCTCGGCAGCGGGACCGTGCGCACGAATTTGCCCGCCGCGGTGTACTGGTCCACGCGCCAATCGGGACCGGAGACCCGCGTGAGCAGAAAGCCGCCGCGAATCGGCGTCACGGCGTGCATGGCCCAGTCGCCCTGTGGCACGAGGGGCGTCGACTTGCCGTTCGGCCGCACGGCGATCAGCTTGCCGCGCGGGGCGTCCCGGTACGACACGAGCAGCAGGCGGCGCCCCATCCACGCGGCGCCCCCGTTGACGCCGCTCGCGGCGCGGATGTTGGCGGCGGGGCCCAGCACCTTGTGCCAGTCGCCGCCCCGGGTGCGCACGTATACGTAGTCCGGGTTGCCGTCGCCGAAGTGAACCAGCGCCGCGGCGTCGCCGTGCGCGGAACCCAGCAACGTGTATTCGGCCACGGGCGACAGCCCCTTGCCGAATTCCAGCGTGTCGTCTGCCGCCGGCTTGCCCAGCACGTGGTGGTAGAGCGCCGCATGGAATTGCAGTTCGCTGTCGGGAGCGCTGCCCGGCAGTGGCAGACGCACGTAGGTGAAGCCCTTGCCGTCGGCGTCCCAGACGAGTGCCTGCGGCGTCGTGCCGCCGCCGGCGCGGGGCAGTGCGTCGTCGAGGATCTTGCCGTTCGCGGTTTCGACGACGTGGATCGTCGTCGCTTCGCTGCCGCCCTCGGCGGTGCCGTAGGCGACGTAGCGCCCGTCCGGCGATGGCCAGTAGCCGGTGAGGGCGACGCCGCTCGTGGTGTTCGGGTTCACGAGCACATGCTGTTTGCCCCGCGGCCAGCGTCCTGCCACGAGTTCAGCCTGCGGTTGTGGCGGCGTCTGCTGCAGGTAGAACAGCTTCCCGTCGACGATTTCGGGAGCCCGCCGCTGCGTGGAGGTGAGCGAGAGTTTCTTTACCGCCGCCGCGATCGGGCCGCCTTCGGGGAAGCTGCCCAGGACCTGCTCCGTCCACGCGTTCTGGGCGGCGATCCAGTGCTGGACCGCGGGCGTGCCGGCGGCTTCGAGCCAACGGTACGGGTCCGGCACCCGGACGCCGAAGTAGGTCGATGCCGTCGCGGCGGTTCGGGTTGCCGGCGGTCGCGTTGCCGGAGCGGCGGCGGCCGGGGCCGCGAGGGCGAGGGTCAGCAACAGGGCGGTCGGCCCCTCGAAGCGTCTTGTCATCGGGTTGCTCCCTGGTTGGTATTCCGGGCGCCGTTGTCGGTGGCGGATCAATGTCAATTCTAGGTCGGTTTGCGGCTTTGCGGGACGGGACGCGAAGCGCGGCCGAAGGCCGGGCCGCGCCACGGGTGCGCCGCTGCAGCGACGGTGCGGGCGGTTCCGGTCTAGTCGGCGTCGGCCGGCGCGGAACGCAGGGCGTGCTGCGGCGGCACCCGGGTCAGGCGCAGCGTTGCCGCGAAGCCGATCCCGCCGATGCCTGCGATGCCGGCGAGCGCGCCGGCCAGCACCAGCCATCCGTCGAACGCCACATCCAGACCGAAGACCCAGTGGGCGAGTGCGAAGCCGCCGCCGGCCGCGACCAGGCCCGCGGCCGTTCCGGACACCGCGCCGAGGAGACCGAATTCCGTGGCCAGTGCGGCGGCGAGTTGGCGCCGGCGGGCCCCGAGCACGCGCAGCAGCGCCAGTTCGCGGGCGCGCTGCGAGCGTCCGGCCTCGAGCGCCGCGACGAGCACCAGGATCGCGGCGGCGAAGGCCAGGCCGAAGACGGCCGACAGCGCCACGGCGGCGTGGCGCAGAAGCCCGCTCACCGCGTCGATGATCGCGCCCACGTCCACCACCGTGAGATTCGGGAAGCGGTGCAGCAGATCGACGGGGACGTCGACCGCGCCGCCCACGTGCACGGCGGTGATCCACGTCGCGGGGTAGCCCTTCAGGGTTCCCGGCGGCACGACCAGGAAGAAATTGGGCTCGAAGCTCTGCCAGTGCACGTCACGCAGACTGGCGATCGTGAGCTTGAGGGTGCGGTCCGCGACGGCGAAGGTGAGATGGTCGCCGAGTCCCACGTGCAGCCGCCGCGCCCAGTCGGCGTCGGCGGAGACGAGGTCGCGGCCGTGGTCGGCGGGTGTCCACCAGTGCCCGGAGACGATGTGGTTCCCCGGGCCGGGTCTTGCGCGCGTCGACAGCGTCTGCTCGCGTTCCAGCAATCCGTGGGCACGCCCGCCCTCGATGCGTTTCGCCCACTGGGAGGCCGGGACGCCGTTGATCCCGGTGAGACGTGCCCGCACCATCGGATAGAGCGTCGGCGCGCGGCTCAGCTTGCCGGCCAGGAAGCTGCGCACCGCGTCGTGCTGGTCGGGCTGGATGTTGACGATGAAATGGTCCGGGGACTTGGGCGGGAGGCTCGCGCGCCAGCTCGCGATGAGATCGTGGCGTACGCCGGTGAGGAGCAGGACGACGGTCAGCACCAGGCCGAAGGCGACCAGTTCCGTCAGGCTGCGGGCCCGGCGCCGCGCCAGCAGCCCCGCCCCATAGCGCCACGGCGGGCGGATGCCCGGGCGCACGGTACCAACGAGACGGGCCAGAACCCAGCCGACCGCCCCCAGCACCAGGACCAGGGCCCCCGCGGCGGCGAGTGTCCACAGCGTGAGGCGCATCTCCTGCGCGCCGCGCCACAACAGCAGCGCGGCGAGCGCAAGCGCCCCGGCCAAGAACTCCAGCAGGCGCCGACGCACCGGTAGCCGTGCACCGCGCAGTGCCGCGACGGGCCGCGCGGCGGGCAGGGCCAGCATCGGAGCCAGCCACAGGCCGGCGGCGAGCACCAGCGCGGTCGCGGGCGCGATCCAGATGGGCGCGAACGATGCCGGTGCCAGCGCCAGGTGGAACCACTGGGCCGCGAGCGCGGACAGGCCGCGCGCGATCAATAGTGCGATGCCGCCGCCGAGCATCCCAGCGGCGACGACCATCCACAGCGTTTCGCCGGCGTACAGCGCGCGTACGCGGCCGCGCGTCGCGCCCAGCGTCTTGAGGATCGCGGCGGCGCGGCGCTGGCTCGCCGCGTAATGGCGCGCGGACTGGATCAGTGCGGCGGCCGCGATCAGCAGCGTCGCCAGCACGGCAAGGCGGAGAAAATCGCGCGTGCTGTTCAGTGGGCCGCTGACGCCGGGGCTCACGTCGTTTACGTCGCGCACGCGGCCGTCGGGCGGCAGTTCCGGCTTGACGGCCTTGCGGAAGCCGGCGAGCGCCTCCGGCGGCCCCGAGACCAGCAGCCGGTAGGAAATTCGGCTCTCGCTGCCCGCCAGGCCGGTGGCAGCCAGGTCGGCGTCGTTCATGATCAGCACGGGGGCGATGCTGGCCAGATCGAGTTCCGCGCCGGGAGCGCGCGTCACCAGTGCTGCGATGCGCAGTGTGCGGTTGCCGAGTTTGACGGTGTCGCCGACTGTGCGGTCGAGCGCGGCGGCGAGGCCCGGCGCCACCCACACGGCACCGGGCGGCGGGACGCCCGGCGTGACCGCGCGCGTCGGCGCGCGAAGGCCGTCGCGGATCAGGACTTCCCCGCGCAGCGGGTACGGCGTGCCGACGGCGCGCACGCTCGCGAGCTTGAGACGGTTGCCTGCCACGACGACCGTCGCAAAGCGCACCGTGTGGCCGTAGCGGAGGTGGAAGCGCCGGGCGGTGGCGTCGAGGGAATCGGGGAGCCGGGAATGCGATTGCACCACCAGGTCTGCCCCCAGGGCGCTGTCCGCGGCGCGGACCACCGTCTGTCGCAGTTGGGTGGAGAACAGTGCGATGCCGCCGGCCGCGGCGGCGGCAAGCACGAGCGCGGCCAGCGGCAGGCGCAATTCGCGCCGCAGCCCGCGCCGAAACCAGACCCACGCCCGCACGCGTTCGTCCATGGTTCGCTCAGCTCTCCGTCAGCGTGCCGTCGGTCAGCGCGAGCCGCCGGTCGCAGCGCCCGGCGAGACGCTCGTCGTGGGTGGCGAGCACCAGCGTCGTGCCGTGCCCGGCCTGCAGGCGGAAGAGAAGTTCGATGACGCGTTCGCCTGTCTGCGCGTCGAGGTTCCCCGTCGGCTCGTCGGCGAACAGCAGCGCCGGTCCGGGGGCGAACGCACGGGCAATCGCCACGCGTTGCTGCTCCCCGCCGGAGAGTGTCTCCGGGTAGTGGCCCGCGCGCGCCTCGAGTCCCACGGCCGCGAGGGCGTCGCGCGCCGCGTGTCCGGGGTCCGGGGCGGCGCCCAGTTCCGCGCCGATGCGCACGTTCTCCTCGGCGGTGAGCCGCGGCAGCAGGTTGAAGTCCTGGAAGACGAAGCCGACGCGTCCCGCGCGCAGCGCCGCGCGGGCATCCTCGTCCAGCTCCGCGAGATTGCGCCCGAACAAACGCACCTCGCCCGCGGTCGGGTCGTCCAGGCCCGCGAGCAGCGCGAGCAATGTCGTCTTGCCCGAGCCGGAGGGCCCGAGTATCGCCACCGCCTCGCCCGGTGCGACGGCGAGGTCCACGCCGCGGAGGATGGCGATGCGCCCGCCCGGGCTGCTAACCTCCTTGCCGACACCGACCGCCGCGAGCCGTGCCTCCATGCGTTCCGCGTTTTCGTTCTCCATTGTCGCCATCGTCCTGTTCCTGGCCGCTGCGCCGGCGCGGGCGTCGGCACCCGCGCTGCTCGTGGTGGGCGACAGCCTGAGCGCCGCCTACAAGATCCCGCGCGAGGCCGGATGGGTGCATCTTCTGCGGTCCCGCCTCGCCGCACAAGGCTACGATTATCACGTCGTCAACGCGAGCATACCGGGAGACACCACGGCGGGGGGACTGTCGCGGCTGCCGGCGGCGCTGTCGCGCTACAAGCCGGCAGTGGTGGTGATCGAACTCGGCGGCAACGATGGCCTTCAGGGCCTGCCGCTCGAGCAGATGCGCTCCAACCTGGAGAAGATGGTCGGCCTCGCGCGCAAGGCCGGAGCCCGGGTCCTGCTGGTGGGCGTGCGGATGCCGCCGAACTACGGATCGACCTTCACCCGGCAGTTCGCCAAGGTCTACCGGACGGTGGCGAAACGCACCGGGGTCCCGCTGGTGCCGAAGCTCATGGCCGGCGTCGCCGAACATCCGGAGTTGATGCAGAGGGGCGGTCTGCACCCGGTGGCGAAGGCGGAACCCAGACTCCTCGACAACGTCTGGGCGGGACTGGAACCGCTCCTGGAGAAGACGTCCCGGTCCGCGCCGGCAGCGACGCGCGGTTGATGCCAGCGCGGATTGGGGTCATCCCTTGATCGGAATCATGGTGTGTCACCGCACGCGGGCCTAACCTGCGCGCATCCCATCCACCTTTTTTCTTCACAGGGATGCGAACCATGACCCAGACTCGTACGCGCATCAGCGCCACCGCCGCCACCCCCGCCGAAATCGACCTCGACCGCCACCACGTTCCCCGCGGACTCTCCGACCGGTTTGCCCGCGCCCTGACGAAAGGGCTGCGTTTCATCGCGGACCGCTTCTTCGCGCGCCGCTACGGCCACCGCGCCGTGGTCCTCGAGACCGTCGCCGCCGTGCCCGGGATGGTCGGCGCAACGCTCCAGCACCTGAAGTGCCTGCGGCGCATGTCCGACGACCGCGGCTGGATCGTGACGCTGCTCGAGGAGGCGGAGAACGAACGCATGCATCTCATGACGTTCATCGCGATCATCCGGCCGAGCCGGCTGGAGCGCTTCGTGGTGAAGGTCGTCCAGGGCGCCTTCTACAACTTTTTCTTCCTGCTCTACCTCGTGTCGCCGCGCACGGCGCACCGCGTCGTGGGCTACTTCGAGGAAGAGGCGATCCACAGCTACAACGAATACCTCGCGAGCATCGACGCGGGCCGCGAGGAGAACGTACCGGCCCCGGCGATCGCGATCGAGTACTGGAAGCTGGCGCCCGACGCGCGCCTGCGCGACGTCGTCGAGGCCGTCCGGGCCGACGAGGTCCTGCACCGCGACGTCAATCACGGCTTCGCGGGCGACCTCGACGCCGGACGCGTCACGGCGCGCGCCGCCGCCTGACGGGGCGACCCCGGTCGGCCGGCCTGATGACGTCGGGCTGACCGGGGTCAATGCTTTCGCCGCCGGCGTTGCTCATTCTGGATCGTGTGCCCGGCGGAGTTGATACGTGACCACGGTGTTTGCGGATCGCAAGGCGGCGGGCAAGGCACTGGCGGCGTTGCTGGAGTCTTACGCGGGCCGGTCGGACGTCGTGGTGCTCGGGCTGCCCCGCGGCGGCGTGCCCGTCGCCGCCCAGGTGGCGCAGGAGCTGGCGGTTCCGCTCGATGTGGTGATCGTGCGCAAACTCGGCGTTCCCGCGAACCCGGAACTCGCCATGGGGGCGATCGCTTCCGGGGGCGCGCGCTATCTCAACGACGAGGTCCTCGGGATGGCGCGCATTCCGCCGGAAGACGTTGAACGTGTCGAGGCGGCCGAGCGCGCGGAACTCGAGCGGCGCGAGCGCCTCTATCGCGGCGATCGCCCGCCCCTGCGGCTGCACGGTCGCACGGTCGTTCTCGTCGACGACGGCATCGCGACCGGGGCCTCCATGCGCGCCGCCGCACGAGCGATGCGCGCGGCGGGCGCCGCGTGGATCGTCGTCGCCGTGCCGGTTGCCCCCGCGCAGGCCGCCAAGCGCTTCCGTGGCGTCGCGGACGAGTTCGTCTGCGTCGAGACGCCCGAGTCCTTCTACGCCGTCGGCCAGTTCTACGAGCGTTTCGAGCCGACCGCCGACGAGGAGGTGCGCGCGTTGCTGGCGCAGGCGCCGGGGGTCGACGCATGAGCGCAGGCGCCCGCACCCCGTTCACCGCCGTCCGCGCCCTGGCCGTGCGCCTCGAGGGCGGCGACAGCGACTACGACGCACTGATGGAACGCGCCGCGGACAAGACATTCGTCCTGCTCGGCGAGGCGACGCATGGCACGCGTGAGTTCTACGAGATGCGCGCGGCGATCACGCGGCGCCTGATCGGGGAATGCGGCTTCGCCGCGGTGGCGGTCGAGGGCGACGGTCCGGACTGCCGGCGCGTGAGCCGCTACGTCCAGGGGCAGGGTGGCGACGACCTCGAGGGCGCGTTCGCGGACTTCGAACGCTTCCCGCGCTGGATGTGGCGCAATCGCCAGGCGACCGGGCTCGCACGCTGGCTGCGCGGCTTCAACACCGACCGCCCGCTCGAGCGGCGCGTCGGTTTCCACGGGCTCGACGTCTACAGCCTGTACCGCTCCGCGGCGGCGGTCATCGGCTACCTGGACACGATGGATCCGGAGCAGGCCGAGCGCGCCCGCCGCCTGTACGCCTGCCTCGACAACGTCTGCGAGCCTCAGGCGTATGGCTACCAGGCGGCCTTCGGCCTGCGGCCGAATTGCCGCGAGCGGGCCGTGGAGCTGTTGCTCGCGTTGCGCGCCAGTGCGGCGCGGTACCGGGAGCACGACGGCGTCGACGCCCTCGACGCACAGTTCTACGCGGAGCGCAACGCCGCGGTCGTGGTCGACGCCGAGCAGTACTACCGCGCCATGTTCAGCGGGCGCGTCGACACCTGGAACCTGCGCGACGCGCACATGCGCGAGAGCCTGTTCGCGTTGTCCCGTTATCGCCGCGAGCGCGGGGGCAGCGGCAAGGTCGTGATCTGGGCGCACAACTCGCACGTGGGCGACGCCCGCGCGACCGAGGCCCGCCGGCGCGGGGAGTGGACGCTGGGACAACTCGTGCGCGAACGCGCCGGCGGCGACGCGCTGCTGGTCGGGTTCACGACCTACACCGGCGAAGTGGCCGCCGCGTCGCACTGGGACGGCGACGTCGAACTGAAGCGCGTGCGCCCCGCCTTGCCCGAAAGCTGGGAGCATTTGTTCCACGCGACGCACCGCGACCGCTTCTTCCTGCCGCTGCACGAACGTCAGGCCGAGCCGCTGCGCGAGGGGATGCTGGAACGTGCGATCGGCGTGATCTATCGGCCCGAAACCGAACGGGTCAGCCACTACTTCGGCGCCGAACTGGCCGGCCAGTTCGACGCCGTCTTCCACATCGACGAGACCGCCGCCGTGGAGCCTCTCGACGTGCCCGCGTTCTGGCACAGCCGCACGACTCCCGAGGCGGAACTCCCCGGAGCCCGACATGCCTGAAGAAAACGGACGCCCCGCGGACCCGGTCCTCGAACAACCGGTCGTGATCCCGGCGGACGACGTGCTGCTCGACGGCACGCTTCGAGTGCCACGGCGCGCCGCCGGCCTCGTCATGTTCGCCCACGGCAGCGGCAGCAGCCGGTTCAGCCCCCGCAACCGGCTCGTGGCCGAGACGCTCAATCGCAGTCGTCTGGCGACGCTTCTGCTTGACCTGCTCAGCGTCGACGAGCACGCCGTCGATACCCGGACCGCCGAGTTCCGCTTCGACATCCCGCGCCTGGCACGGCGTGTCGCCGGCGCGCTCGACTGGCTCATGGACAGACCGGAGTTGCGTGACTTGCCCGTCGGGCTCTTCGGGGCAAGCACCGGCGCGGCGGCGGCGCTGGTCGCCGCCGCGGAGCGGCCCGCGCGCGTCGCCGCCTTGGTCTCGCGCGGAGGGCGGCCCGATCTCGCCGGCGAGGCGCTGTCCGAAGTGCAGGCGCCGACGCTGCTCGTCGTGGGCGCCAAGGATCCGGAGGTGCTGGAACTCAATCGCGCCGCGGCCGAGCGACTGGGGGCCGAGCATCAACTCGTGGTCGTTCCGGACGCGACGCACCTCTTCGACGAGCCGGGCACGCTGGAAGAGGTCGCGTTCCTGGCGGCCGACTGGTTCGAGCGCCACCTGGGCGCGCCGCGGCTGCTGCCGAACGGCGCCCCGCCGCGCCCGCGGCTCGTCCACTAGCCGGAGACGTTCTCCAGTGCCTTGCCCGTTGCCTTCACGGTGAAGGGCAGGAGCATCAGCACGACCGCACCCGACAGCGCCATGACCAGCAGGCCGCCGAAGAAGCCGAGGCGGTCGGCGCCGAGCAGCACCAGCGCGGGGGCGACGGCGCCGCCGACGTGGCCCAGTCCGTCGGTGAGCGCGACGCCGCTGGCGCGGCCCGCGGTCGCGAAGTGCTCCGCCGTGAGCGTGTACATGATCGGCACCATGAGCCCGATCGACGTGGATGCCACGAACCCGGCGGGCATGATCACCGCCGGTTCGGGAACGAGGCCGACGGCCAGCAGCGCCGCGATCCACACCAGCCCCACGCCGAGAATCGTGTGCCTGCGCTCCACGCGGTCGTTCAGCCAGACGGAGCCGAGCGCTCCCGCCAGAAAACCGGCGCCGCTCACGATCAGGTAGCTCAGGCTGTTCGCCAGGCTGTAGCCCGCGCGCTCGAGCAGCGTCGGTATCATCTCCAGCCAGCCGTAGTTGCCGATGTAGTAGAAGAACCAGAATGCGATCAGCAGCAGCACCCGGCTGCGGTAGGGCGGTCGGAGCAACGCGAGCGTCGGGAAGCCGCGGTGCGCCACCTGGCCGTAATCGGGGACGGGTGGCGGCAGCTCGTGGCCGAGCCGCTCGCGCGCCCGTGCCTCGGCGTCCTTTACCTCGGCCTCGGCTTCCGCGTAGCGTCCGTGGGCCATGAGCCAGCGCGGGCTCTCGCGCAGGTGCCAGCGCATGAACAGGATCGTCACCCCGCCGGCCGCGCCGATCAGGAACAGCACCCGCCAGCCCCACGCGAAGTCCGGCACCAGCACGCGCGCGACGAACGGCACGGCGACGAAGCCGGCGTAGGCGCAGGCCGTGGCCCAGCTCGTGTAGCGGCCGCGTACCGCCGCGGGCGATATTTCGCCCAGGTAGGTCGTCACCGAGGCGATCTCCGAGCCGAGCCCCAGCCCGAGGATGAAGCGGAAGGCGATCAGCCAGGCCAGCCCCGGCGAGAACGCCGCGCCGATCGAGCCGATCGTGAAAAACCCGACCGAGAGCGCGAGACTCAGGCGGCGCCCGAGCAGGTCGGCCATCGTGCCCACGGCGTAGGCGCCGATGATGTAGGCGATCAGGCTGGCCGTGATCGCCCAGGAGGCGAGGTCGGTCGAGACGCCGAATTGCCGGGCGATCTCGGGCAACGCGGCGCCGATATTGACGATATCGAAGAAGGCGAAGAAATACCCCGCGCCCAGTACCCCGAGCAGGCTGTAGCGGTAGGGCCAGATGGGAATGCGGTCGAGCCGCGCGAGCGGCCCCGCCTTTGCGGCCTGCGTCTCGGACATGCCGGCGCTCCTCCCTGAACGCCTCAAGCCTAAGCGCCGGCGCGTCCCCCGGCAAGCCGCGTCCCGGTGGGAGCGTCCTCCCGGCCGCCATCGCGGCTGGAAAGCCGCTCCCACCCCGGCCGTGCTGCTTCTGCAGGCGGGAGCGGTCGCCCGCCCGCGATGCCCCGTTCGACGCCGCCACGAAACGCGCCGCCGCCACGCCCCCTAGAATGACGCGTCGCCGACCGGAATGCCCCCCGATGACTGAACGCACCCGCTCCCACGACGAATCGCTCGACCCCGCGGACTGGGACGCCTTCGCCGAACTCGCGCACCGCATGCTCGACGATTCGCTCGCGTACCTGAAGACCGTGCGCGAACGTCCGGTCTGGCAGAGGATCCCCGAACCGGTCCAGGCGCGCCTCGACGAGCCGCTGCCGCGCGAGGGCGCCGGCGAGGAAGCGGCCTACGCGGAGTATGCCGAACTCGTCGCCCCCTACGCATTGGGCAACATCCACCCCCGCTTCTGGGGCTGGGTCATCGGCACTGGTACCCCGCTCGGCGTCATGGCCGAGATGCTCGCGGCCACGATGAACAACAACGCCGCCGGCCACCGCCAGAGCGCCACCTTCGTCGAACTGCAGGTGCTGGACTGGCTGAAGGGCGTCATGGGCTACCCGCGCGAGGCGGGCGGGGTGCTGCTCTCCGGTGGGTCCATCGCCAACCAGGTGGGCCTCGCGGTGGCGCGCAACGCGAAGGCGCCGTTCGACGTGCGCGAGAAGGGCCTGTCCGGCGGCCCGCGGCTGATGTTCTACACCTCGAGCGAAAGCCACAACTCCGTCCAGCGCGCGGTGGAACTGCTCGGCCTCGGCGCCGAGTCGCTTGCCGCGATCCCCGTGCGCGACGACTTCACCATCGATGTCGTGGCGCTCGAAACGCGCATCGCCGAGGACCGCGAGGCAGGTCGCGTGCCGTGCTGCGTTTCCGCCAATGCCGGTACCGTCAACACCGGCGCCATCGATCCGCTCGCGGCGCTCGCGGACCTGTGCGAGCGCGAGGACCTCTGGCTGCACGTCGACGGCGCGTTCGGCGCCCTGGGCGTGCTTGACGCGGAGACGCGACCGAAACTCGCGGGCCTCGAACGCGCCGACTCCATCGCCTTCGACCTGCACAAGTGGATGTACCTGCCCTACGACGTCGCCTGCACGCTGGTCCGTTCACGCGAAGCGCACACCGCGACGTTCGCGGCCCACGCCGACTACCTGGCCCACACCGAGGGCGGCATCTCCACCGGGCCGTTGATCTGGGCGGACTACGCGCCCCAGCTCTCGCGCGCCTTCCGCGCGCTCAAGGTCTGGATGAACCTCAAGGCCTACGGCCTGGACCGCTTCGCGGCGGCCATCACCCGCAACATCGGGCAGGCCCGCTACCTCGCGGGACTGGTGGAAAAGGCCCCCGACCTCGAGTTGCTGGCGCCCGTGCCCCTCAACGTCGTCAACTTTCGCTACCTCGATCGCACACTGCCGCCCGAGGCGCTGGACGACCTCAATGCCCGCATCCTCGCCGAACTTCAGGAACGCGGCATCGCCGCGCCGTCGTCCACGATCATCAATGGCCGCCTTGCGCTCCGCGTCGCCAACGTCAACCACCGCAGCCGCCAGGACGACTTCGACGCCCTCGTCGACGCAGTCGTGGACCTGGGCCGCGAGCTCTCGCGGTAGGCATGGGGGAGTCCGGTAGCGGGCGTCGTTGGTCCCGCTCCAGGATTATGTGGCGATGCACCAGAAAGGGGAGTCCGCGGATGACGGCGCGGACCCGTTGTCGATACCCTGGATCTTGCAGGATCGTGACGGGAGGCTGGACGGAAACCGAGATCCGCGACATCGTCGCCGATTATCTGGACATGCTGGTCCTCGAGTTGAACGGAGTGCCGTACTCCAAGGCCGAACACAGGCGAAAGCTGCGGGAGCGGCCGGGTGGGCGGAGCAACGGCTCGATCGAATACAAGCATCAGAATATTAGTGCCGTATTGTTGGAACACGGCTTCCCTGCGATCGAGGGATACAAACCCGCGAGAAACTATCAGGGCGGTATCTTCCCCGCCGTCGTGGTGGATGAGGCGTTACGCAACGATCTGCTTCGATCACTGTTGGACGGGCAGGTGGAACAGGCAGCGGCGGGCGTGCCCACGGTCGAGAACATTCTTGCGCGCCTCATCGAACCGCCGTCGGTGCCGGATGTCGAGGATGTGGCCGGAACGTCCGACCGGGCCGCCGCTGTCTCCAGGGTCGACTACTTGCAACGGGAAGCCCGCAATCGGTCTCTCGGGCTGTGCGGTGAAGAGTTTGCCGTGAGATTCGAACAAGCCCGCTTGATCGCCGCTGGAAAGGAGTCTCTTGCGGAACATGTCGAACACACGAGCTTGATCCTCGGCGACGGAGCGGGCTTTGACGTCCATTCCTATGAGATTTCGGGACGGGATCGATACATCGAAGTCAAGACCACCCGGTACGGTCGCCACACTCCATTCTTCGTGACCGCCAACGAGTTGGCCGTCTCGACAGAGCGCCGGGACTCCTACCGCCTGTACCGGTTGTTTTCGTTCGGTCCGGAGGTGAGGCTTTTCATGCTTCGCGGTGCCGTGGACCGCGCCGTGTCCCGCCTCAGGCCGGTGCTCTATCAAGGCATTCCGTAGCCATCGAGGCTCGGCCGTCCGTATTCCATTGACATATCGGAATTTCTAGATATACTGTGCGCATGGACGAGGTACTGGTTTTCAAGGCGCTCGCGAACGAGTCGCGGCTGAAGATCCTGCGCTGGATGCGGGATCCGGACCGCCATTTCGGTCCGGCGCCGAACGGCGAGTGCCGGGAAAACCGGGTTTGCGTGGGAGAGATCCAGAAGAAGCTGGGCCTGTCGCAGTCCACGGCCTCCCAGTACCTGGCGCAACTGCAGCAGGCGGGGCTGATCGAGGCCCGACGCTGCGGGCAGTGGACGTTTTACGTGCGCAACGAGGTGATGGTCCGCAAGTTGGGAGACTTCCTGCAGAAGGATTTATAGCGGGCGGGGCCGGTCCCCGCCGGATGCCGGCCCGCGAGCGGGCCGTTTTTTGCCCCGGCTATATCGGTATTCGTAAATATCTAGAAATAAAGGAGAATCTCGGATGGAATCGAAGACGGAAGAGCAGCCCCTGTTGACTCCGGTATGGGTCGGCCGCTACCGGTTGCCGAACCGCGTGGCGATGGCGCCGCTGACCCGCTGCCGCGCTGACAACCCGGAGCGGGCGCCGACCGAGTTGCACGCGCGGTATTACGCGCAGCGCGCGTCGGCCGGGCTGATCGTGACCGAGGCGACCCAGATCTCGCCGCAGGGCATCGGCTATCCCGGCACGCCGGGCATCCATTCCGCGGCGCAGATTGCCGGTTGGCGCCGCGTGACCGACGCCGTTCACGAGCGCGGCGGGCGCATTTTCCTCCAGCTCTGGCACGTGGGCCGCGTCTCGCACCCGGACTTCCACGGCGGCGAGCCCCCGGTGGCGCCCTCGGCCGTCAAACCCACGGGGCAGGCGTTCACCGCCGGCGGCCTGAAGGACTTCGTGGCGCCGCGCGCGCTGGAAACGCGCGAGGTGAAGGCGATCGTCGACGATTACGTGCAGGGTGCCAGGAATGCCATCGAGGCCGGGTTCGACGGCGTGGAGATACACGGCGCCAACGGCTACCTCATCGAGCAGTTCCTGCGCGACAGCGCCAACCGTCGTACGGACGAGTATGGCGGCAGCGTCGCCAACCGCGGTCGTTTCCTGTTCGAGATCGTGGACGGCGTGACGGCGGCCATCGGCAGCGACCGGGTGGGCGTGCGACTGTCGCCTGCGGGGACGGCCTACTGTCCGCCGGACAGCGATTCGCAGGCGCTCTACGATTTCGTCGTCGGCGTGCTCGACAACGAGCATCTCGCCTACCTGCATCTGCGCGAGGCCGACGCGAACTCGCCCGACGGTCCCAACGCGGTGACGGATGTGGGCGCGCGCTATCGAACCGTCTACCACGGAACCCTGCTGGTGAACACGGGCTACGACCGGGCGACGGGCAATGCGGCGGTCGCGGACGGCACCGCGGACCTGGTGGCGTTCGGCGTACCGTGGATTTCCAACCCGGACCTGGTGCAGCGCTTCCGCCGGCGCGAGGCGCTCGCCGAGGCGGATCGCAACACGTTTTACCAGGGCGGCGCCCGCGGCTACGTGGACTATCCGTTCCTGCACGCGGAGGCCGCCTGAACCGCAACGGCGGTATCGACGAACCAATCGATGGAAAGGAGGATGCGATGAAGTTGTACTACGCTCCCGGTGCCTGCTCGCGCGCCGCGCATATCGTGCTGCGCGAGCTGGACCTGCCGTTCGAGCTGGTCAAGGTCGACCTGAAGACGCACACGCTCGAGGACGGGCGCGACTATTACGAGGTCAGCCCCAACGGTTACGTCCCGGCGCTCGAGCTGGATGACGGCACGGTGCTCACCGAGAACATCGCCATCCTGGAGTACCTGGGGGACCGCAAGCCGGACCTGCTGCCGGCCCCGGGTTCGATGGCGCGTTACCGCACGGTGGAGAAACTCGCCTTCGTGAGCACGGAGATCCACAAGAGCTACGGCCCGTTGTTCAACCCGAACATGCCCGAGGACGCGAAGAAACAAGCCGTCGACAAGCTCGCGAGCCGCTTCGACCACCTTGATCGGGAACTGGCCGACCGTCCGTACCTCGCCGGCGATGCGTTCACGGTTCCGGACGCGTACGCGTTCACCGTGCTCGGGTGGACTCGGATGTTCGACATCGACCTGGATCGCTGGCGCAACGTGAAGGCGTTCGTGCGCCGTGTGCGCGAGCGGCCGGCCGTGGCGAAGGCGCTGGAAGTGGAGAAGGCCGCCGCCTGACCTTGCGGGTTGTTGACCCCGGTCAATGCGTGCCCTGCCGCCGGTGCCGATACTGCTTCCGAAGGTCCCCGGAAAGGGGCCGACAACTACGCTTCCGGTCTTGGACCGGAATTCGGAGGAGGCTGTCATGGCGAGGAATATCGTGCGGCGCGAGCCCTGGGACCTGTTCGACTGGGCGGGCCCGGACATGAGCCGCTTTTTCGGCCGAAAGTTTCTGCAGCGGATGTTCGGCGAAGAGGAGCTCCCCGCCCCGTCCACGACGGAGTGGATGCCGGCGGTGGATATCGAGGACCAGGACGAGAGGATCGTGGTCCGCGCCGACGTGCCGGGGGTCAAGCCCGAGGAGATCCAGGTCACGATGGAAAACGGCGTGCTCGCCTTGACCGGGGAGCGCAAGACCGAGAGCGAAGAGAAGGGCAAGGACTTCACGCGTGTGGAGCGCACGTACGGGAAGTTCTACCGGTCTTTCGCCCTCCCGCAGGGCGCGGACGCCGAGAAGATAACGGCTCACGCAAAGGATGGTGTCCTGGAAGTGGTGGTGCCGAAGACGGCGACGTCGAAGCCCCGCCAGATCAAGGTCACGAATACTTGAATCGCCCCCCGCTCCCGGCGCCGGCCGCCCCCGTAACGGGCGCCGGCATGGCCGGGCCGGGCCGGCATACCAAGTGGAGGCGGCCGCCATGGCCGCGTCCCGATAACCCCCCCCCTCAACCTGCACCGCTTCGGCGGTGCTTTTTTTTGGGCGGCTGCACCGGGATAGGATGAACGTGGCCAGGTGGACGGAGCACGGCGCGTGAACAGCGCATTCGTGACCGGCGGCACGGGTTTCGTCGGCCTCAACCTCGTGGAGCAGCTCGCCGCGGCCGGCTGGCGCGTGACGGCGCTGCACCGCGCGAGTTCCGACACGCGCCGGCTGCGCGGATTTCCGGCGACGCTCGTGGAAGGCGACCTGACCGACGCGAATTCACTGAAACGCGCGGTGCCCCGCGATGTCGACGCGGTTTTCCATGTCGCGGCGAACACGTCGATGTGGTCGCGCGATTCCGCGCGGCAACTGCGCGACAATGTCGACGGCACGGCGAACATGGTGGCCGCGGCGCGGGCGGCCGGCGCGAAACGGTTCGTGCACACGTCGAGCTGGAACGCCTGGGGCTGGGTGCTCGGCACGGGCGAGGTGAGCGAGGATCGCCCGCAGCGCGGCCTGGAATCGCCCGTGCCCTACGACCGCAGCAAGGCGCTCGCCGAGGCGGAGGTGCGCAAGGGCATCGAAGACGGACTCGACGCCGTGATCCTCAACCCGGCGCATGTCGTCGGGCGCTACGACAAGGGCAACTGGTCGCGGTTGATCACGCTCGTCGACCAGCGGCGCCTGCCCGGCGTGCCGCCGGGTTCGGGTTCCTTCTGCCATGCGGAGGCCGTGGCGCGGGCCCACGTTGCGGCCGCCGTACACGGCAGGACGGGTGAGAATTTTCTCCTCGGCGGCGCGGATGCGACGTTCCTGGACGTGGTGCGCGTCATCGGCCGCCTGACCGGCCGGCGCGTGCCGCGGCGGGCAATGCCGGCCGCCGTCGTCCGGGGACTGGCGCGGTTGTATGCGCTCCGTGCCTCGCTGACCGGACGCGAGCCGGATCTCAGCCCGCAAAGCGCCGCGCTGGTGACCGCGCACGCGCGCATCGTTTCCGACAAGGCGGAGCGCGTGCTCGGCTACGTGCCGGTATCGCTGGAGACCATGCTGGGCGACGCCTGCGAGTGGCTGCGCCGGGAGGGGCTGCTCGAGCGCCGCTGAGCGCCCGGGCCGCGTCCCGATGAGCGACGCCGGACATCCATCGCCCATGCTGGCCGCGGCACTGGCGGCGGCCGGGCGGGGCTGGTCCGTGGTGGCGGTGCGTCCGCGCGCCAAGGCGCCGCTGGTGCCCTGGCTGGAACTGCAGGAGCGGCGCGCGCACGCTGACGAGATCCGCGGCTGGTTCGAACGCTGGCCCGATGCCAACGTCGGCGTCGTCACGGGCGCGATCTCGAACCTGGTGGTGATCGACGTGGACCCGGCCCACGGCGGGCGCGACAGCCTCGCGCAGCTGGAAGAGGAACTCGGGCGCCTGCCGCCCACCGTCGAGGCGATCACCGGCGGGGGCGGCAATCATTTCTACTTCGCCCATCCCGGCGGAGCCGTTCCGAACCGCGCGGGCGTGCTGCCGGGTATCGACGTGCGCGGTGACGGCGGGACGATCGTGATGCCGCCCTCCGTGCACCCGTCCGGTCGCCGCTATCGCTGGATGACGGAACGCTCGCCGGAGGACCTCGTGCCGGCGCGGATGCCGGGGGCGCTGGTCCGGCGCATTCGCCACCGGTCGCCGCCGGCCGGGCACACGCTGCCGCGCTGGCGCGCGCTGCTCCGCGAGGGGGCGGGCGAGGGCGCGCGCAACGACACCATCGCATCGCTGACGGGCCACCTCCTGTGGCACGGCGTGGATCCCTACGTCGCACTCCAGCTTCTTCTGAGCTGGAACCGCGACCGGTGTCGTCCGCCGCTGCCCGAGAAGGAGGTGGCGAGCACCGTGGCCAGCATCGCCCGCCTGCACGAGCGCGCTCAGCGGGATGATCCCGATGACGACTGACGGGAAACTCCGGCGGCGTCCGGAGGTCTGAGCGTTTACTCTTGGCGTTCCGGGCCCGCGCCGGGGCGCACGCAACAACGAAGGAGGACCGAGATGCGCAGGACTTCGACGGCCGCCGCGGCGGCGCTGCTCGTGGCCGGGGCCCTGGCCCTGTCCGCACCGGCCCGCGCCGGGAGCAACCAGAAAAAACCGATCAGCTGCTCCATGACTTTCTCGATGTCGGGGTGGTCGATCCTGTACAAGACCGCAGCCGGCAAGGGCACCATCGCGTGTACGAACGGGCAGTCGATGCCGGTGCGCATCCGCGTCACGGGCGGCGGGCTGTCCGTCGGCAAGTCGACGGTCGACGACGGTCACGGCCGCTTTTCAGGCGTCTACGACATCCATGAAACGCTGGGCCATTACGCGTTCAGCCAGGCGCATGCGGGGGCGGTGAAATCCTCCGCGGCGATGGCGCTGACCAAGGGCCCCGTCTCGCTCGCGCTGACGGGGCTGGGCCGCGGCTGGGATCTCGGCGTCGACTTCGGGGCGTTCATCATCGAGCCGCTGAAGGCCAGGCCGGAGTAGCCGGCGCCGCTAGTATTCGTGTTCCCGGGGCCGTGCGCGCCCGCTTTCGCTGCGCAACTGGCAATCAATGCAGCGGGGCACGGACGGATCGGCCCGCAGGCGGTCGGGATCGATGGGCTCGCCGCACAGGATGCACAGTCCGTAGGCGCCGCTCTTGATGCGGTCGAGCGCTGCGCGCACCGCGTCCAGTTCCACCACGTCGCGCTGCAGGTCGAACAGCCGCGTGTCGGCAATGAGGTCGACGCTGGCGCGGTCGCCCTCGTCGCCGGCGAGCGCCGCGTAGTCCTGTGTCCCGGACTCGCGGAGTTCCCCGGCAATCTCGCGATTCAGCGTATCCAGCCGGGCCCGCAGGCGTTTCTCGAGCCGCTGGCATTCGACGCGGCTGACCGCCGCCTTTGCCGTTTTCATCGTGATCTCCCTCCGGGGTCGACCGTGTCGATGCGGCCGATCCTGCCGGAAGGGAGCCCGGGGTGCGCTGACGCAGGTCAATATTGCGGGACGCTCAGATGCTGTGCGTCTCCGCGCCGCCGTACTCGCGCTCGAAACGTTCCTGGCAGGCCAGGCACCGGGCGGCCGCGGGCTTTGCGCGCAGCCGTTCGACGGCGATCGGTTCGCCGCATTCCGTGCATATGCCGTAGCGGTTCCCGTCCATGCGGGCCAGCGCTGCGCGGATTTCTCGCAGTTCCGCGTCGTCGCGCTGGATGTCGAACAGGCGGGCCTCCATGAGCACGTCGGCGGCCGCCTCGTCGCCGAGGTCGCGCACCTGCGACGCGAGTTCCGGGTAGCCTTCCTCCTCCTGGCGGTCGAGTTCGCGGCGGAATTCCTCGACGAGCACCGACAGGCGCTCCTGAAGCTGCGCGCGTAGTTGTTCGACTTCCTCGGGGGCGATCGATTCTTCGTTCATGTTTGTCCTCCTCGCTGTGGGTGCAGGGGCCGTATGGTGGCCGTGGCGAGCCGCCGCGAGCGCGGTCGACCGGCGGGACGGGCGCGCGCTGCCGGGCCCGGGGCGCCGACGCGCGTGCGGGGGCGGCGGAAGTCCGGGAGCGTTATCCGCGCGACAGCACGGCGATCCACGCCGCCAAGAGGCACACGGCGACGGCGAAGCTCAACTGTGTCCTCAGACTCCGGTACCAGCCGGGCAGTTCCCCGGCGAACCAGCGCCGTTCCGCAAACCAGATGTCCAGGAACGCGGCGGCGAGCAGCGGGAGGCTCGCCGGTGCCGGCAGCGAGGCGAAGACCCAACCGGCCAGCGCGGGCACGACGCTCCACCAGTAGCGCGTGGCGCCAGCGTGTTCGCCCAGGGCCCAGCCGAAGTGGACCGCTCCGGTGAACGAGAGCACCACCGCCGCATAGATGGCCAGGACCCCGGCGGCGACGCCCGGTGTGCCGTGCGTCCACAGCCAGACCGCGAGCCCGATGAACGGTATGAGGCCGAAATAGCTCGCGGCCGTGGCGGCCCCCGACAGCGTCCGGCTGGGGCCTTCGGCCCCGGTCTCGTCGCGGAGCGTTTCAATGGCGGCGCTGATGCCGCCGACGAAGTGCCCGTCGATGAATACCTGCGGAAGCGTCGAGTGGCCGGTATAGCGACACAGCTCCGAGAAACGCTCGCGGTTACGCGCCTCGCCCATCGCGAGTTCGACGCTGCGCCACCGCGTGCCGCGCCGGTCGAGCAGCAGGTCCAGGCCGCCCAGGTCGGTGACCGGCGAGCGGAATACCACCACCCGTGCCGACTTCGACAGCTCTTCGACGTCCTCCACGGTCATTGTTCTTCCTGGTGTTGCGTGCGTTTTCTATCCTACGCCCCGCGTTCGCCGGCGGTGGCCCGGCGGCGTTCGGCGCGCACGAGGGACAGGGCCACGGGCACGGTGAGCAGAAAGACGGCGGCGAGGCCGATGTAGGTTTCCACGAAGCCGAAGGACGTGGCGAGCACGAGGCCGACAATCGGGCCCGCGGAGCCGCCGGTGTCGGCGGCGACCTGGTAGAGGCCCGTCGCGCGTCCGCGCCGTTCGGCCGGCACCAGGTCGCCGAGCAGCGTGAGCAGCGGAATGGTCATGCCCCCGGTGCCCGCGCCGATGATGACGAGCGCAATGATCAGTATCGCGAGGCTGTGGGCGAAAGCCAGCACCGTGAACCCGGCGACCAGCGCAGTCAGCGTTGGCAGCAGTACGGCGGTGCGGCGGCCGAGCGCGTCGATGTGACGTCCGACGGTGACGGAGGTGCCGGCGTACAGCAGCATCAGCACGCCCATGAGCAGCCCCGCGCTGCCTTCCGCGGCGAGGCCGGGGATCAGCACGCCGCGGCGGTCGATGAACACCACCAGCGTGGCGAGCAACAGACCGCCGGTCGAGAAGAAGACCAGCGCGGCGTACAGCCAGATGCCCAACAGCCGCCGCTGCGTGAGCAGGGTCAGCCACTCCCGCAGGGTCGATCCGGGCGGCGTCGCGCCGCTGCCGCCGCGGGCGGCGTGCGCCGGTCCGCGCGGGATCCCCGCGAAGGCGGCGACACCGGCGCCGGCGCTCAACAGCGCCGCCACGACGAAGGCCGCGTCCGCGGAGACGAAATCGGTAACGAGGCCGCCGATCACGAGCCCCGCGGGCATGCCCAGGCTGATGGCGCTGCGGGCGCGGGCGACCAGACGGCCGCGCTCGCGCGTCGCGCTGAATCCCAGCACGGCGGCGACGGCGCCCACGAACAGAAGCGACGAGCCCACGCCCCAGACGATGCGGCCGGCCAGGAACCAGGCGGCCGGATGCGGGTAGTGGAGCGCGGCGATGTAACCCAGCGTCCCGACGCCCTCGATGAACAGCCCGGCGGCGATCACGCCGCGGCCGCCGAACCGGTCGGTCAGCGCGCCGGTGACCGGGTTCACGCCGAGACGCACGATCCGGTTGGCGGCGAGGATCACGCCGACCATGAGCGCCGTGAGTCCCATGCGCTCGCCGAGCGCGGGCAGGATCGGGAACACCACGCCGCCGCCGATGCCGCCGAGGAAGCCCATGGCGGCGATGCGCCAGGTGACGGAAGAGGCGGTATGGCGCGCGGGGGTTACGGGGGTGGAGGCGTCGTTCACACGCCCATTATCGCGCGTGCAACTCGCGGGACGATGCGACGAGGCGCCGGGGTCCGCCGGGAGGCCGTCCTCCCGGCGGATGCGCGCACCGGATTACTGGAAGTTGACCGTCGTGGTGCTGCCGGCCTTTACCGTCGTGACCGTTGGCGGCGTCGGTGTGTAGTAGAAGGCAGTGGCGCTCGTCGTGTCGTTCGCAGCGCACGTGACCGCCAGGCTGTAGGTGCCGGCGGCCAGGAACCCGACGCTGTAGTCGTAGTTGCCCGTGCTCGAGTCGAGGCCCAGCGTGCCGCTGGCCATGGGAGCCGTCCCGCCGCTGACGGCGGCCTGAAAGCCTTCGGGCGTGACGCCGCTGCCGGAATAAACGTAGACGGCGGGCGAGCAACCCGTGTTGCTGATCGCGGTCCCGTTGACCGTGAGGTTGGCGGACGCGGTCCCCTGGATGCTGCCGACCTTCTGCATGTTGATCAGCCGCAGCGCCGGTTTCAGGATGTAGGTCGCGCTGCCGGTCGCCTGGTTGGACGTCATCGTCAGCGCCTTGCGCAGGTTGAAGTCGATCATGAAGCTGCTCTGGCTACCCTGCGCGACCGTGAATCCGCTCACCAGCTTGAGACCGGTCTGGGCCCCGCTCGGGATCGTCAACGAATACTGGTTGCCGTTGTCGAGCTGGATGTAGGACTTCGACAGATCCAGGTCCAGGCGGATCCACTGGTACTGGCCGGCGTCGACGGTGACGTTGTCCAGAAGCTTGCTGCTCGCATCGCCCTGCAGGCTCAGCAGGTCGATGGTCTTCTCGCTGGAAAAATTCTCCTTGACGACGCCGTTCGGCCCGTGGAGTTCGACGCCCTTGAAGGCCACCACGACCTTCGCGGCGCCGTCGACCGGCGTGTCCGTCACGCCGAGGCTCATCTGCCCCTGCGCATTGCTCGAATTGCCGTTGCACCCGGCGATCGCCGCCAGTGCGCCCGCCGCCAGCACGGCGGACAGGATCGGCAGCCATCTACGCTTGATCATCATGCCTTTCCTCCTCGTCAGTCGCATGGGTATCTCGCGGCCCGGTTCGGGTCGTGGTTGTTGTCCGTCGCTCCGAGAGGGGGTCAGCGCCCGCCGCGGGTACGCCCGGGCGGCGGGTATCGCGGGGCTTCACGGGTATTGGACCACGAGAACGCTTCGGGTTCCATAGCGCCGAAAATTCCGCGGGCGTCCGCCTAGGCGGGGGCGTTCTCCGGCGGAGCCATGAATTCGGGCCCCACGGCGTCGGTCACGTGCCGGTCGAGGATGTGATCGATGTCGCGCATTGCCTCCGCGTCGAGGTGCCAGCCGAAGACGTCGGCGGCGGCGTCGAGCTGATCGGGGCGGCGTGCGCCCCACAAGGCGACGGAGACGCCTGGCTGGTCGAGGACCCAGCGCACGGCCAGCGCCAGCACGTCCTTGCCGTAGCGGTCGCGGGCGTAGGCGTCCAGCGCGCGCACGGCCGCGAGGTACTGAGCGAAGCGCGGCGGGCGGAACTTGGGATCGTTCCGGCGCAGGTCGTCGCCCTCGAACCGCCGCTCCGGCGTCATTTTTCCGGACAGCAATCCGCGGCACAGCGCGCCGTAGGTCAGCGCGGCGACGCCGCGCTCCCGGCACCAGGGCAGGACCTGTTCCTCGATCCCGCGCTCGAACAGGTTGTAGGGCGGTTGCGCGGCCGCCAGCGGCGCGTGGCGGGCAAAGGCCTGCATCTGCGCCGGTGTGAAGTTGCTCACGCCGATCGCCCGGATCTTGCCCTCGCGGCGCAGCGCCTCGAGCGCCGCTGCGGTCTCCTCGACGGAGGTGGCGGCATCGGGCCAATGCACCTGGTAGAGATCGATGCGGTCGGTGCGCAGGCGGCGCAGCGAATCCTCGATCTCGGCGCGGATGCGCGCGGCGCCGGCGTTGCGGCGGATCGATCCGCCGTCGCGCGACCATTCGAGACCCAGCTTCGTGGCCAGCACGACCTTGTCGCGGTAGCCGCCGGCCAGCGCCCGGCCCACGAGTTCCTCCGAGCGGCCGAAGCCGTAGACGGGGGCGGTGTCGATGAGCGTGATGCCGCGGTCGACGGCGCTGCGGATCGTGTCGATGGAGGCCTGCTCGTCGGTGCCGCCCCACATCCAGCCGCCGATCGCCCAGGTGCCGAGCCCGATGCGCGAGGCCTCGATGCCGCTGTTGCCGAGCGTGGTCGTTTCCATGGGGGCTCCGTCGGTTGGCGACAGTCCCATGGATGGCGTCGACGCCGGCCGGTTTCAACCGGCGAACGGCCTAGGCGCGCAGGTCCTGCACCGGCGGCAGATGGGGCGCGACCGCGGCAAAGACGCCGGCGAATACAATCCCGAGCACCATGCCCGCGATCGCCACCACAGCCAGCAGGATCCACAGTCTGCGCTGCGTCACCAGGGCCCGTTCCAGGGCCTGTGCGGCGGCCTCGGGCGCGTCGCCAAGCGCCTGCAGTTCGCCCGCGTAGCGCAGCAGCCACATCGCGGCGAGAATCATGACGGCGAGCATGAGCCCGCCGTACACGAGCCCGAAGGCCATCATCGGCCCCATCATGGCGGCCGCGCCCGTGCCGCCGCCGCCCGCGTGGAGCCCGAGCGCGGCGAGGGAGCCGATGAGCGCGAGCAGCACGTAGAGCCCGCACAACACCGCGCCGATGACGCTCATCACGCCCAGGAACAGGACCCAGGGCCGTGTGCCGCGAAGGCTCGCGAGCGCGTCCGGCGGGACATCCGCCGCCGTGGCGGTTGCAGTATCAACCGGCATGGCTCACCCCCGCGGCGATGGGAAGCACGATGGCGGCCGCGAAGAACAGCACCCAGACGACGACCGCCACGATCACGGCGACGCCGATCGCCGTCCAGAAGTGACGCTGTGCGGTGAAAGCCTCCGCAAGGCCCGCGCCGGACGACATCTCCTTCAGTCGTCCGAGGCGGCGCCCGTAACGGAGCGCCAGCGCCGCGAGCACGCCGCCGACGACGGCCTCGATCAGCCACAGGCCGACGGCGAGCGCATGCATGCCGCGGCCCAGCGCCGCATTCGCGTCGTGCGGCATGAACGTCGGGGACAGGAAGATCGAGGACACGCCCCCGATGATGATTCCCGCGAGCCACAGGCCGCCCACGGTCAGCGCCCAGCGGCGCGTGCCGAGCAGTGCCGCCGCGGCCGGGCCGCTCAGGCGGACGCCTCCCGTCTCGTCTGATTGCATGTGGTTATCCCTCCCGTTGTTCTTGCGCGGCGCGACCAGGCCCCATTCGCGCCTCGTCCCGGAGTATACGGCCTGCCGGCGCAGACGCCGAGTGTGGCCTTGGCGAGCCCGGGGTTAGTACTATCCGGGTTTCGCGTGAAGGCTGGGCCCGAGCGCCGCGTGGACGAATTCGAACACGACCGTCTGGTGCACCGCGAATCGCAGCGGCGGATGGAACGTGCTTTCGGCGTCACCTTCGTGTTCGTGGCGGCGCTGTGGTGGATCCAGCTGGTGCAGACCGTCGCGGGGTGGGATTTCGCGCGCCTCGGCGTGCAGCCGCATCACCTGTTCGGGCTCATCGGCATCGTCGCCGCCCCGCTGATCCACGCCTCCTGGGAGCATCTGCTCGCCAACACGCTGCCGGTGCTGATCCTGGGCACGGCGCTGCTGTACGGCTATCCGCGCGCGAGCCGGTTCGCCGTGCCGGTGATCTGGCTGGGCACGGGCATCGGCGTGTGGTTCACGGGGCGCCCCGCGTTCCACATCGGCGCCAGCGGGCTCGTGATGGGGTTCATTACCTTCATGCTCGTCGCGGGCGCGTTGCGCCGCGACCGGGGCTCGCTGGCGATCACGGTCGGCGTGATTTTCCTGTACGGCTCGGCGCTGGTCGGGATCGTGCCCGGCGGCGATCCGCGGATTTCCTATGAATCCCACGCGTGGGGGGCGGGTCTCGGCGTTCTCTGCGCGCTGGCGCTTTTCCGCCTCGATCCGCCCCCGCCGCGCAAGCGCTACAGCTGGGAGCTGGAGCCCGACGAGCGCGAGGACCCGCTGATCGGCGACCTGTGGCGCTATCCGCCGCCGGACCCCCGGTCGGACGCCGAACACCTCGCCCGCACCCGCAACCCGGCCAACTTCCCGCCGCCGGGCGAGGGCGGCCACCGGGTTCACTGAGCGGCGGCGAGCGGCCGCGTTACCGGCCGGCCGGGGGCCGGTTCTTGATGATCGGGTCGTGGTCGAACCAGTGCATGCCGTCTTCCGAGACCGCGATGACGCCGAGGGTGTACTTGTACTCGGCCCCGTCGTCGTTGCAGTCGGTTACGCAGTACACCTCGTGGCGCTGCCCGCCCGTGGCGTGGTCGTAGAACTGCGAGTTGGCTCCACTGCCGCGGGTCTTGCCGGAGTCGGCGGGTGCCGCGTGGAAGCTCTTGCCGTTCATGAAGCTCAACGCATGCGAGTGACCGTTGATCCCGACGTTCGGCGTGTGGAGGAGAAACCGGAGCGTCACGTGTCCCGGTGGCGGTCCGTCCTCGCGGCTGAGGTCGATGTCGCCCGTGTCGTTCACGCAGGCCTTCCCGAGCCTGCCCAGGCCCCGGTAGCGGAAAGACGACCGCCCGCGGGGATCGAGTTCGAGCGTCACGGCGATATCGAGTTCGGTGTGTCGTGGTTCATTCATGGTTGTCTTGCCTCCTCTGGATGAAACCGGCGTGCGGGTCCGCGCGATGAACCCGCCGCCGACGACGGATCGGGGCGCGGCAGCATCCGTTCGAGATCGACCAGCCCCGGTGCGCGATAGTCGAGCGCATCGAGATGCCGCGCGATGCGACGCGCCTTCTTCGGTCTTCCGAGCCGCAGGTACAACGTTGCTTCCAGCACCTGCAAACGCGGATCGGTCTGTTGCCCGGAGTCGGTGGCTGCGGCGAGGCCGGCGCGCCACGAAGCGGTGCTCCCCGCGCGGCCGATCTTTCTCAGCTCGTCGCCTTCCACCAGGCGGGCCTCGGCAATGAAGGTCCGCTTCGTTACCGAGGTGCCGGTCTTGCCCGCTCGCGCCGCGAGTTGCTTCAGCACGTCGCGCACAGCCGCAAGGGCGGCCTCGTGGTGACCGGCCGCTGCCTCCAGATGCGCCTGGACCAGACGGGTTTCAGCGAGACGCATCTGCCAGTCCGGCACGTGGGCGTCCCGCGCCACCAGGGCCCGCGCCAGCTCTTCCGCGTGGGCCGCGGAACGCGTCGCCGGCTGGAGGTCGCCCCGGTCCCGCTGGACGGCCGCGAGACGCGCGTAGGCATCGACCGCGAGTTCCTGCCAGAACGTGTTGCTCGAATCGGTGGCTACCAGCTCGTCGCAGGCCTTCGCCGTCTTCTGCAGTCGCGCCAGCGCCGCGGCGACGTCGCCCTGTGCAACGGACAGTCGCGCCAGCGCCAGTTGGGCGACCACGACCGATTCCTTGACGTAGGTGTTGCCGGGATCGGTGCCGAGCATGAACCGGTAAATCGCCAGTTCCTTGCGGCGTTCGGACCGGGCGGCGCCGAAGTCGCCCAACTGTTCGGCGATGTCGGCCAGGTAGGCCCGCGTCTGGGCGAGGCCCATCCGTGGACTGGTCCGGCCCGCCCCGCGGGGGGCGTCGTGGACCAGCCCCAGGGCGAGTGCCAGTGCCTTGCGAAACTCTTGCCGTGCTTCGAAGCGCCGGTTTTCCTTGAGCAGCACGGCGCCAAGATTGATATCCGAATCCCGCAGCTCCGACCGCCATTGCGCGTTCTTCGGGGCGTGCGCCACGAGCTTCGCCACGAGGTCGTGGTAACGGCGCAGGTATTGCTCCGCCTGCGACATTCGGCCGCGCCGGTAGGCCAGCTCGCCGAGATAGCTGACGCTCAGCGCCTGGCCGTAGATGCGCTTCGGATCGTCGGGCGCCCGCGCCAGCAGGCGGGCGGTGGTCGCTTCCGCTTTCTCGTAGACGGACTGCGCGGCGTCGAACTTTCCGCGCAGGTCGTAAACCTGACCGATGAGGTGGAGTGCCTTGGCGCGGCGGGCGAGTGAATCCGCATCCAGCGTGTTGGGCTTCTGGGCGGAGTAATATGCCAGGGTGCGCTTGGCGATGAGGTCCAGCAGATCGAGCCGGCCGATCGGCTGGAGTTCGCTGCGGAGGTTGCCGAGCATGAAGGCGACGAGCCCTTCCGCCTGCGCCCGCTGTTGTTCGGCCGCGTCGCGCGCCGCCAGGGCACGTTCGCGCTGGACGATCGCCGCATGTCGCGAGAGAAAGGCCTCGAGGGCGAGGACCGCCATGGCGCCCGCCACGACGAGCGACGCCGAGGCCGCCACGGCCAGACGCCGGTTGCGGCGCAGCTGCTCGCGCCGGCGCAGCTCGTCAAGGTCCACCTGCAGCAGGCCGGCAACGAGCTTGAGCAAGGCCAGGCCCCGCCCGTCGCCGCCGCGGCGCACGTCGGCCGCGAGAGGCTCCGGGGAGTTGGACTCGCCGCCGGCCTGCGGGGACCGCAAGGCCGGCGGGAAGCATTCCGCCGCCTCCCGCCCGGGTTCGGCGGACGCGAGGGGCTCGCCCGCGACGATCAGGCAGAACACGCGTCCGGTCCGGCCGCCGCGCCGGAAGCGCACCACCTCCTCGTTGACCCAGCGCGAACGGGCGGCATCCGGGGAGCACACGACGATGAGCGCGTCGGAGGCGGCAAGTGCCGCCTCGATGCGCTCCCCGAGGTCTGTCGCGCTCGCCAGTTCTTCGCGGTCGCGAAAGAGGGGGCCGAGTCGCCGGGGCAGCGGGCCGCCGCGGCCGGGGCGGCCCACGAGCCGCCGCGGCACGCGGTAGGACTCCAGGCGCCGATGCAGCCAAGCCGCCCACTGCGCGTCGGCATGGCTGTACGCGATAAAGGCCCGGTAACGGCGCGCCGTCCGGGTTGTGTCCGACGCCATTCCATTTGCCCCCCGGCAGGCGCCCAAGGAGACTATAGTCCGAATGCCCGGGCGTGCGTGGCGTTTCGGGTGTTTACCGGCCGAGGAGCGAGTGCATCCGACGCCGGCGCGTCACGCTGCCACCGGAACCCGGTTCGGGATGCGGCGCGCTACCCGTTGTGGATCACCGGCGGATCCGAGGCGTCGCACGGCTGCGACCGGCCCGTCTGCTTTCCCTGGCTCCCCGTGACGAATACCTGGTAATACCAGTACTTGCGTCGTGCCTGGGTGGTATTGGCGTCGACCCGCGTCACCCGGCCGTCGTGCGCGGAGGCGTGAGTCAGTCCCCAGGCGGCGCAGCCCCGGACCTTGCTGATCCCGTAGGCGGCGCTGTTGGCGGGGACCCAGGTGATCCGTGCCACCGTGCAGAAGGGTACCTCCACGACCATCGGATCCACCGTCACGGCGTGCGTGCCCGGATCGAAGCCGACCGTCACGGTCTCGGTCGTCTTCTGCGGTGACGTGCACGTCGTCGCCGACGACGAGGAAGCGCTGGTGGTGGCCGGGGATTGTGCCCGTGCATTCTGGAGGCAGGCCGTTGCCGGGAGCAGAGCGGCCGCAAGCGCTGCGGCCGCCACGGCACGCCCCCGAATGTGATGGTGGTAACACGTTCTCATGGTGTCTCTCCCTGTTGATCAGGTGGTGGACGGGACGAAGAGGCGGAGCCCGGTGCGTGCACGGGCTCCGCGTGAACCGCGGCATCGGGTCCCATCAGCCGCGCGATCCTGAGCGACATCTGCTTGTTCCTCGGGTACGCGATTCCGTGGGCGTCGAGCCGGGCGACGAATGCCGGGCTCCGGTAGCCCATGCGCCAGAGACGCCGGATCGTGGGCGCGGCGCGGGTCTTGTCGCCGCGGGCGAGCAGGGCGGCGACCCGGGCGGCCCGGTCGGCGGGCGTGCGTGCGCCGTCAGGCACCGCCGTGATGGTCTTCAGTGCCCGGTCGCGCAGCGTTCTGGATGCCGGACGGTCTCCCCGGGCCTGCGCCAGGTCGGCGAGCAGAAGCAGCGTGTAAGTCGCGGTACGCGGATCGCCCGCCAGGCCTTCGCCGGTCTCGAGCGTCTGTTCGAGGTGCCTGGATGCGGCGGTGGCCAGCTTCCGGGCGGTGTCGTCGTCGTGTCGCGCATGCGCGATCCGGGCCGCGGTCAGTTGCACGGCCGACCGATAACTCCACCATTCCCGGTGATCCGGATCCTTGCGGGTGAGCGTCTCGAAGTCGGCCAGAGATGTCCGGATCAGGGAATCGGCGCTGGCCGCGTCGCCGTGGTCGAGAAGCATCCGGGCCAGGACGTTGCTCCAGTGGCCGCGGTCGTTGCGCCAGCCGGTTTGCGTTGCGTCGTAGTCGACGAGTTTGTTCGCCTGTGCGACGGCCTCGCGCAGGTAACGCAGGCCCGCCGGCCACTGGCCGCACTCGTACAGGGTCCGGCCGATGATGCCGTCGATGCGTACGAGGTGGTCCCGGGCCTGCTGGTTGCTTGCATGCTTGCGCACGAGGGCGGCCACGATGCGTTGTTCCGCCCGATAGAAACCCACGGCCTCGACGAAGTCTCCCTCGGACAGGGCCAGCTTGCCGAGGTTGTCGTAGGCGTCGCCGAGGTTGTCCTGCCAGTCCAGGTTGTCCGGCGCGGCCGTGACGAGCTTGAGAGAGATCGTCAGGTCGCGCAGCCACTGCGCCCGGGCCTTGGCGCGTTCACCGCGCAGTTCGGCAATGTGTCCGAGGTTGTTGTAGGCGTAGGCGAGATTGATCTGGGTGTCGGTATCCTCCGGCGCCAGCGCGGCGGCCCGTTCCAGGGCGTCGACGGCGCGGCCGAAAGCGCGTTCGGCCGGCGCCGTGTCGTTCTGGTACCAGTACGCGTAGCCGATCCATCCCAGGTTTTCGCCCAGGGCCTTTTGTCGCTGCGCATCGTCCGGGTTCCGTTGCGCGAGCGATGAGGTGATTGCGAGTTCGGCCTGGAAGGCGGCGAGGGCGCGCGCATAGTTCCCCTGGTCCCAGCGTGTCTCGCCGATCTCTTCCAGCGCCTTGGCACGCTGGGCGAGCGTGCTCTGCGACACGTCCCCGGGCGGCAGCGACCGGAAGTATTGCATGGCCTGTTCGTCGAGGCTCGAGAGCAGGTCGAGACGACCGAGCTGGCGCAGCTTGTCGGTGAAATTGCCGAGCATGAACCCGACCAGCGCCTCGGCCTGTTTCTGGCGGCGCTCCGCGGCCCGGCGCTGGACGGTGGCCTCGAGCGCCAGGAGGGACGTGGCCGTCATCACGACGAGCGCCGCCACGGCGACCACCGCCCAGCGGCGCGCGCGGCGTTGCTGTTCACGCCGGCGGAGTTCGTCGAGGTTCAATCCCAGGAGTCCGGCGACGAGTTTCAGCAGGGCGAGGTGCCGGCCGTCGCCCCCGGGGCGGACGTCGGCAGCGAGCGGCTCCGGCCGCCGGCCGCCCGCCTCTGCGCGGGGCTGCCGCAGCGCCGGAGGAAAACACTCCGCGGAGTCACGTCCCGCCGTATCGGAGGCGAGCGGTTCGCCGCCGACGATCAGGCAGAAGATTCGGCCGGTCCGACCCGAGCACTGGAATCGACGCACTTCTTCGTCGACCCAGCGCGAACGCGCCGCCGCCGGGGAGCACACGACGATCAGGGCATCGGAAACGGCGAGCGCCGCCTCGATGCGTTCACCGAGATCGTTTGCCGTCGCCAGCTCTTCGCGGTCGCGGAAGAGCGGGCCGAGCTTGCGCGGCAGTGGTCCTGCGGGGCCGGGGCGGCCCGCCAGGCGGCGGGGCAGGCGATAGGCCTCGAGCCGACGGTGCAACCACGCCGCCCGACGCGCGTCGGCATGGCTGTAGGTAATGAAAGCCCGGTAGCGGCGCGCCGCGCCGGGCGTGTCCGACGCCATTCCGCCTCTCCGGAGCAGGCGTTGCCGGCACTATAGCTCCGGACCGGTGGCGTTATTTGCGGGGCGTGGCCGTTTGCGGGGATCACCGGCGGTCGTGTTGCGAACGCGTTACGCCGAGCGGCCGCGGGTCAGAGGCGGCTTTGTTCGGGCGGCCGTTCCCGATGCATCAGAATCCACTCCGCATGCTCGTCAAGGGCGGCGTTGCCCAGGGCCCGGAGCACGTCGCGCCGTTCCTGCACGCCGGTGGTCACTGCGAGTCGCCGCTGGGCGTTGCGGAACGCGCGCTCCATGAAGCGGTATTGCTTGATGAGCTCCTTGTCCGCGCGCTTGTGCGAGTACGCGGCGCGCACGGCCGCGATCAGCGGGAGCAAACCCAGCAGGAGGAGCAGGACGGTGTGGGTGCGGTGCGAGAGGCCGGTTCCGGCTGCGGCCAGAAAGACCGCGATCGCCATGCCGGACCAGAGGCAGACCGCGCCCAGCCGCTCCGTGAGCCGGTGGAGGCGGTGTCGCTGGACGGCCTTGCGTCGGTAGTAGTGCCACTGCCCGCGGGCATGTGGATCGTCGGTATCGCCGATCCAGTGCCGCGCGGCAAAGGCGAGGCCGTTCTCCCCGGGATCGGGGACGACGCCGGCGTGCAGTTCCACGTCGCGCATGACATGGCGGATCCAGCCGAGGTCCGGATCCTGGGTTTGCAGGAAGCTCTCGAGCGCGAAGCGGCCGTCGTCCGTGGTGACGCCCGCGAGCGCCCAGTACAGTTGCACGCGCAGACCTTCGGCCAGGACGCGATGGTCGAGGTAGCGGCGGTGCCAGGCCCGCCGACGGGACCATTCGTACAGCATCAGGCCCGTGGCAAACAGCGCCAGGAATGCGTACAGCAATGCGCGCTGCGAGGGGATCGTCGAATAGCCGACGTAGACGCCGCCCATGAACACCGCGAGCAGGTACGTGGCCCGCAGGACGAAGTTGAGGCGCCGCTGGTAGCGATTGGCCAGGACATCCGCGGCCGCGAAGACACGGGCGATGTGCCTGATGCCGGGAGGGCAGCCGGGCGGCAGGGCGGTCGTGTCCTCCCCGGGGTGCCAACGGGCCGCTTCGCGGTTGAACTCGCCGGTGGCGGCGAATATCCGGGTGTAGCGTTCCGGCATGTGGTCGGCGCGCGGATGTTCCGGGTCGCCCGTAAGCCACACGCCCGTCACCCCCGCGGGCGAGGCGGCCTCGCCGCTGCGGCCGCGCGCGCAGCGGATGTGGTAGGTCAGGTCGTTCTCGTCGTCCGCGATCACGGCGGGACCGGGATCCCGGCTTTCGGCGCGGGTGGGGTGCACGTTGTAGAGCCGGTAGCGGACGATCTGGTCGGTGCCGCCGACGAGGCCGGAGCGACGACCGTCCCAGAGCGCCACCAGGAGTTGCGAGTGGCTGGAGACGAACACGCCCAGGCGCGCGTATTCGCGGTCGCGCGCCTGCCCGGGACGGGCGATTGCCTCCGGGGTACTGCCCGGCGCGCGGGGCAGTTCCAGCACGGTGGCCTCCCGGCACAGCGCTTCGAATTCGGCCACCGAGCCGGGGCCGGAAAAGTCCGCCAGGTAGTGTTCGAGCGGGAGCGGCAGCGGCACCACCAGCGGGATGCCGCGATCGCGGGCGACCTCCGCAAATAGCCGGTCGCCCCCCTCCGCCAGGGGGCAGAGCGCCTGCAGGGGCGTGAGGGGAAAGCGCTGCTCGAGTTCCTCGAACAGGGCCCGGAGGCGGGCGCGTATGGCCGGGGCGTGTTCGGGCAGGAGGTCGCGGTGCGCGGTGACCCCGACGGTCAGCCGCACGGGCGGCAGGGCCGCGGTGCGATCGTCCCCCTCCATCGGCGGTTCCCGGGGCGCCGTGTGTCACGGCGTTGGGACGAAGTCTGGACCGACCGCGGCGCTGCTGCAAGGGTTGCCCGGCCGTGCCCGGCGCCGGGCGGCCATTACGTTCGCGCGACAAGGAGTGGCGCAAGTCTGATATACATGGGCCTCCAGGGTTCGGGGCAAGGACCCGCCGGGCCGACGGAGTGGCGCCGGCTCGCGAAGCGGCGTCAGGGAGGGTGATTGAAAAGCTGGACGGGTGGCCTGAGGGCCCGGATCCTGGGGCTCGTGGCGCTGAGTGCGCTGCCCGCCTTCGGTGCCCTGGTCTGGGTGCACATCCACTCGCGCAACGCCCAATTGGCGCAGCGGCTCGAGAGCGCAAACCGGGTGGCCGAGGCCGAGGCCGCATCCGAGACGGCCACGGTGCACGACATCGAGGATCTCCTCTCCGTCCTGGCGCGGGTACCGGCCCTGAACTCGGCGCAGGATCAATGCGGGCCCATCCTGCGTGCCGCGTTGAAACGTTCGCCCTTCCTCGCCAACCTCGGCGTCATCGGCAAGTCCGGGCACCTGCGTTGCAGTGCACTGCCTGCTTCTCCGAGTGTGTTCCTGGGCGACCGGACCTACTTCCGCCGTGCGATGGACCGCAAGGGTTTCGCTGGCGGCGGCTACGAGATCGGGCGCATTACGGGAGTCGCCTCGGTCAATTTCGGTTACCCGATCAGTGGCTCCGGCGGTGCCACCGAGGGCGTGGTGTTCGCGGCACTTCGCGTCAATGCCCTGCTGGGCCGGGCCGCGGGCAACCTCCCTACGCCGGGGCTCCAGACGGCGCTTCTCGACGGCAGCGGCCAGGTGCTGGCGCGTCTGCCCCATCGCATCAAGTCAGCGACCAAGTGTCCGTTTCCGCCTCCCCGTTCGTCGGCTTCCGGCACCACAGACTGCGACTATGCCGGCAGGGCGCTGCCTCTTGGCAAGGGCAGTTCGACGCTGCGCGTCTCTGTGGCTGTGCCGACCGCGCGCCTGCACGCGGCCGCGAGCAGCGGGCTGTGGCAGGAGGTCGCCACGCTGTCAGGTCTGTTCTTCGTGCTCCTTGCCCTGGCGTGGTTGGGTGCCGAGCGGCTACTGACCCGGCCGATCCGCCTGCTGTCCGGGCTGAGTCGGCGCATCGCGGCGGGCGATCTGGATGCGCGGGCGCAGAATAACCGCGGAGCGCGAGAGATACGGGGACTTGCCGGTGCCTTCAACGGCATGGCGGCGGCGTTGAAGGCGCGCGACGACAGCGCCTCGCAGCAGCTGTGCGAGATTGAGCGGCTGAGCCGCGTGTATCGCGTGATGAGTGGAATCAACCGCGTGCTTTTACGCATACGAGACGTGTCCGAATTCCGCCGGGCGGTCTGCGACGTTGCCGTGGACGAAGGCGGGTTCGCGTTGGCCTGGATAGCCCGGGTCGAGCCGGGGGGCGGACGCATCGTGCCGCTCGCATGGGCCGGCAAGGGGGGCGAAGAACTGGACGAACTGGGCCTGAGCAATGACCCCGAGGACTATACCGGGCGCGGGCCAGCCGGGCAGGTTGCACGGACGGGGCGGGCCTGTTTCATCAATGATCTGGACAGGGCGCCGGAACTGCGGCCATGGCGACAGTGGTTGTTCGAGCGCGGGTTCCGTTCGGAGGGGGCGCTGCCGCTACGTTTCGGTCGCCGGGGCGGCGATGGACTGCTCATCCTCTACAGTCGCGATGCGGACTTCTTCGACGCCGCGGAGCAGACCTTGTTGAAGGAGCTGGCCGGCGACGCCAGTCTCGGTTTCGACCTGATCGAGACCGAGAGCGAGCTGAGCTGGCGCACGCACCATGACCTGCTGACGGGGCTCGGCAACCGCTCTCTTCTCGAAGACACACTGCCGCAGGCGCTGGCGCATGCCGACCGGCGCGGGCGCTGCTGCGCCGTGCTCATGGTGATGATCCAGCGCTTCGACGAGTTGCGTGGGCTTCACGCGCAAACCCGGTCCGACGACGTGCTCGTCGCGGTGGGCAGTTCGCTTCAGGAGCGGGTGTACGCGGGGGACCTGGTCGTGCGGCTGGAGGGCGGAACGTTCGCCGTGCTGCTCGACGACTTGCCCGATCCCGCTGCCGCGGGTGTGGCGACGGCGCGCATCATGCGCGGTCTCGGCGGGACGAGCGTCGTGCTCAGGGACGGCGAGGAAATCCCCTGTTCGCTGTGCGGCGGCGTGGCGGTTTACCCCGGTGACGCGCACGATCCCGACGAGCTGATCCGCAGCGCTCTGGTGGCGGTGCGCGCGAGCAACACGTCCGGGTCGCGTTATGTGTTCTATTCGCGCGAGATGAACGATCGCATCCAGGAGAGAGCGAATATCGAGCGTATGCTCGGGCGGGCGCTGCACGCACGCGAACTTACGCTCGCGTACCAGCCGATTGTCGATCTGCGCACGCGCAGGATCGACGGAGTCGAGGCGCTGGCGCGCTGGACCAGCCCGGAGTTGGGGCGGGTGTCACCGGGCGTGTTCATCCCGCTTGCCGAAGAGAGCGGTTTGATCGGTTCCCTCGGCGACTGGGTGCTCGAGCACGCCGCGGAACAGGCCCGCGCCTGGCGCCGCGCGGGTCATGAAGTGCCCCACCTGGGCATCAACGTCTCGGCGCGGCAATTGCACGACCCCGGCTGCGTGCAACGGCTCATGCAGAGTGCCGCCAGCCTCTGCAGCGAGGGAATTGGTCTTGCGATCGAGGTCACCGAGACCGCCGTGCTGGAAAACCTGGACCAGGCAGGGGGCGTCCTGCGGGACTTCCGCGATATCGGCGCGGCGGTGTGGATGGATGACTTCGGAACGGGATACTCCTCGCTCGCGTATCTCGCGCAGCTAGAGATCGACGTTCTGAAGATCGACATCCGCTTCGTGCGGACAATGGCGGAGGATCCGCGCGCCGCCACGCTCGTCGAGACGATCGTGCGCATGGCGGAGGGACTGGGGATGCGCTGCCTCGCGGAAGGCATCGAGACCGAGGAGCAATACCGGCGCCTGGTCGAGCTCGGCTGTCCACTGGGGCAGGGCTTCTGGTTTGCGCGCCCGCAGTCCCCCGACGCGCTGGTGCGCTACGTCGGCCGACCGTTGCCGCTGCAGGAGGACTGAGGCGCGTTCAGAATTGGCGGATGTCGGTGAAGCCGCCGCTGTCGATGCGACCGGGCAGTGCATCGAACGCGCGCGCAATGCGCCGCGCCGCCTCGCGCGGCTCGGGCATGTCCGGCGTGCCGCGCGCCGCCTTCAGACGCTTGACCGACGGAAAGCGCTCTGCGTCCACCTTGTCGTTGATGTGGTCCTGCATCGCCGTGTGCACGAGCCCGGGCGCGAACGCCGAAAGGTGCGTGCCGGGCAGGTCGTGTGCGTAAAGCTGCGCGAGCATGTTGAGCGCGGCCTTCGAGAGTGCGTACGTGCCCCATCCCTTGTGGCCGGTGACGGCCGCGCCGGAGGAGATCAGCACCACCTGTTCCGGGGCGCCGTGCCGCGCGAACCAGTCGAGGATGCGCTTGTTGGACCAGACGTTGACGTCCATGGCGTGGCGCAGTTCGTCGATGCCGGTCTCGGGCATCGGCTTGAAGTCGCCGAGGATGCCGGCGTTTAGCACCGCCAGGTGGATCTTGCGGCCGTCGAGCAGCGAATCCAGCACGCCGTCGATCGCGTCCAGGTCGCCAAGGTCCGCCCGGACCTCGTGAAAGCGCTCGTGGTCGATCCCGGCGCCGCGCCGGCTGATGCCGTAGACCGTCCAGTTGCGCTCCAGGTACTCCTCCGCGAGGCCGCGGCCGAGGCCGCTCGAGACGCCGGTTATGAGTACTGCCTTGTCCATGCTGCCGCTCCGTGCCAACCGCCGGCAGCTTAACAGCCGGGTTTTGACCTTACAACAAACTTTATGGTTTGATGGGCGCATGGACCCGGATACTCAAACCGGCGGCGCAATCGGCGACGCAACGGCCGTCACTATCGGCCGGCTCGCGCGCCGCGTCGGCGTCTGCGCCGAGACCCTGCGCCACTACGAGCGCCTCGGGCTGATCCGGCCGGCGCGCCGCACCGCCGCGAATTACCGGCTGTACGGCCCGGAAACGGAGCGGCGGCTGCTTTTCATCCGCCGCGCGCAGGCGCTGGGATTCTCGTTGCCGGACATCCGCGAACTGCTCTCGCTCCACGGCCGGGCGGATGCCACCGCCGCGGAGGCGCGCCGGGTGACCGAGGAGCGCATCCGCGAGGTAGACGCGAAGATGAGCGATCTGCGGCGGATGCGCGACGGACTCGCGGCGCTCGCGCAGTCGTGCTCCGGGGAGGGGCCCGCCTCCAGCTGTCCCATCCTCGCTTCGCTTGGCAACCTCGGAGAGGAATGACGCATGGAGTCGCCGCGACTGGAACTGGTCTATTTCCCGGGCTGCCCGAACGTGGACGCTGCCCGCGCGTCGCTGCGCGCCGCCCTGACGGCGGCGGGCATGGCGGCGGTGTGGCGCGAATGGAACCGCGATGATCCCGCCACGCCCGAGGCGCTGCGCGCCTTTGGTTCCCCGACCGTCCTGGTGGATGGCCGCGACGTGTCGCCGGGCGACGCCGACACCGGCGGGGCCTGCTGCCGTGTCTACGAGGACGAGGCGGGCCTGCGCGCGTGGCCGTCCGAGGCGATGATCCGCGCGGCGCTCCGGCGCCACGGACGGGGGCGATGAGCCGCGTCCCGGCATGGCTGGACGTCCTGTCGTGGGCAGGGCTCGTGCTCGGTGCGGCGACGGCCGCCGGGGTCGCGGTCGACATCGCGCGCGGGCGGCGCCAGCGCATGGCCATCATGAACGTCGTCTGGCCGGTGACGGCCTTGTACTTCGGCCCGCTCGCGCTGCCGTTCTACCGGCGCTTCGGGCGGGCGCCCGGCGGACGGGCGCGGCACCGCTGGGAAAGCGTCTTCCTGTCGACGAGCCACTGCGGGGCCGGCTGCACGCTCGGGGACATCCTCGCCGATTCGCTCATCGTGAGCCTGGGGATCGTGCTCGTCCCCGGCGCCGTCGGCACGTCGTACATCCTCGATTTTTCCGCGGCCTATGCGTTCGGGATCCTGTTCCAGTACCTCCCGATCCGCTCGATGGGGCGGCACTCGCCGGCGGCGGCGCTTTGGGCCGCGGCCAAGGCCGACACGCTCTCGCTGGCCGCGTTCGAGATCGGCCTGTTCGGCTGGATGGCGCTCGTGCACCTCGTCTGGTTTCCCGGTCTCGAAGCCGACTCTGCGCTGTTCTGGTTCATGATGCAGGTCGGCATGATCGTCGGTTTCGCCACCGCGTATCCGGCCAACGCCTGGCTGGTGCGGGCGGGCATCAAACACGCCATGTAGGAAACGCACCATGCAAGCCAAGACAGAAACGGAGGACAACGCCGTGACACGCGACCCGGTTTGCGGGATGAAGGTGGACCCGGCTACCGCGACGGAGAAGGCGGAGCACGGGGGCGAGACGTACTACTTCTGCCGGGCGGGCTGCCGGGAACGGTTCCAGGCCGAGCCCGAGAAGTTTCTCCACAAGGCGGAAGCCGCGACCGAAGACGTTCCGGCGGGCGCGACGTACACGTGCCCGATGCACCCCGACGAGACGAAGCAGGGCCCCGGCGACTGCTCCATCTGCGGCATGGCGCTCGAGCCGGAGATGCCGAAGCGCAAGGTCGAGTACACCTGCCCCATGCACCCGGAGGTCGTCCAGGACCATCCCGGCGACTGCCCGAAGTGCGGGATGGCGCTGGAGCCGAAGACCGGCGCGGTCGAATCCGGGCCCAACCCCGAACTCGTCGCGATGTCGCGCCGCCTGTGGGTGAGCACGCCGCTGACCGCGGTGCTCCTTCTGCTCACGATGGGCGACTACCTGCCGGGCCTCGATTTCCGCGGCTGGCTCGGGCCGGCCTACGGCTGGATCCAGCTCGCGCTGGCGACTCCGGTCGCGCTTTATGGCGGGTCGATCTTCTTCCAGCGCGGGTGGAAGTCGCTCAAGGGAGCGAACTTCAACATGTGGACGTTGATCGGGCTGGGCACGGGCGTGGCCTACCTGTTCAGCCTGATCGCGCTGATCTTCCCCGAATTCCTGCCGCAGGCGTTCCTCGGGAAGGGCGGGGCCGTGCCGCTGTACTTCGACAGCACGGCGACAATCATCACGCTCGTGCTCATCGGGCAGGTGCTCGAACAGCGTGCCCGGGATCGCACCTCGGGGGCCATCCGCGCGCTGCTCAACCTCGCCCCGCCGCGGGCGCGACGCGTGCGCGAGGACGGCACGGACGAGGAAATCGATCTCTCGCAAGTCGCCGCGGACGACCGGCTGCGCGTGCGCCCCGGCGAGAAGGTGCCCGTCGACGGGGAGGTGCTCGAAGGGCGCTCGAGCGTGGACGAGTCGATGATCACGGGCGAGCCCGTGCCGGTGGAAAAAGCGACCGGCGAAGCGGTGACCGGCGGCACGGTGAACGGCAACGGCAGTTTCGTGATGCGCGCGACGCGCGTCGGCGACGAGACGCTGCTCTCGCGCATCGTCGCGCAGGTCGCGGCGGCGCAGCGCAGCCGCGCCCCGATCCAGGGGCTCGCCGACCGGGTCGCGGGCTTCTTCGTACCGACGGTCGTCGCCTGCGCCATCGCCGCGTTCGTGGCCTGGGCGCTCGCTGGCCCCGGGGCCGGCGGCCTTGCCTTCGCGCTGCTCTCGGCGATCTCCGTGCTGATTATTGCCTGCCCCTGTGCGCTCGGCCTCGCCACGCCGATGGCGGTCATGGTCGGCGTCGGGCGCGGCGCCGGGACCGGTATCCTGGTGCGCGACGCCGAGGCGCTCGAGCGCATGGCCCGGGTCGACACGCTGGTCGTGGACAAGACCGGCACGATCACCGAGGGCCGGCCGCGGCTCGAGGCCGTGGAAGCCGGCGAAGGCTTCGAGGGCGACGACGTGCTGCGCTTCGTGGCGGCGCTCGAGGCGGCCAGCGAACATCCGCTCGCGGCGGCCATCCTGGCCGGCGCGAAGGAGCGCTCGATCAGCCCCGAGCCGGCGGGGGACTTCGAAGCGGTCACCGGGCGCGGCGTGCGCGGGACGGTCGGCGGCCGCGCGGTGCTGGCCGGAAACGCCGCGCTGATGAACGACGCCGGCGTCGACACGGCCGCGCTGCAGGCCCGCGCCGCGCAGTTCGCCGACGACGGGGCCACGATCATGTACGTCGCCGTCGACGGCCGCGCCGCCGGACTCGTCGCCGTGAAGGACCCGATCAAGGCGACGAGCCGCGAGGCGGTCGAGATCCTGCACCGCGAGGGCGTGGACGTGGTCATGGTGACCGGCGACGGCGAGCGCGCGGCGAACGCCGTGGCGCAGGCCGTCGGCATCGACGACGTGCAGGCGCAGGCGCTGCCCGAGACCAAGCTCGAGGCGGTGCGCCGGTTGCAGGGCGACGGCTGCGTCGTGGCCATGGCGGGCGACGGCGTCAACGACGCCCCGGCGCTCGCCGCCGCGGACGTCGGCGTCGCCATGGGGACGGGGACCGACGTGGCCATGGAAAGCGCCGGGCTCACGCTCGTGAAGGGCGATCTGCGCGGCGTGGCCAAGGCGCGGCGGCTTTCGCACCGCACGCTCGCCAACATCCGCCAGAACCTGTTCTTCGCGTTCGTCTACAACGGGCTCGGCATTCCCATCGCAGGCGGTGTCCTGTTCCCGCTGACGGGCTGGGTGCTCTCCCCGATGATCGCGGCTGCCGCGATGAGCCTGAGTTCGGTCTCGGTCATCACGAACGCGTTGCGGTTGCGTCGTGCCCGGCTCTGATGCCAGCTGCAGAGCCCGCCCGCGGCGCTTTGGCGAGTTTGCGAGGGACTCTTGGAGGATTTGCAATGGCTGACTACGGCTTTTCCGTCACACTCAATCTGTCTTTCGACGAGGCGGTCGAGCGCGTTACCGCGGCGCTCGGAGAAGAAGGTTTCGGCGTGCTCTCGGACATCGACGTCGCGGGCACGCTGAAGAAGAAGCTCGGCCACGAACACCGCCCGTACCGGATCCTGGGCGCCTGCAACCCCGGTTTCGCCGAGCAGGCCATCGAGGCCGAGCCGGATATCGGGCTGCTGTTGCCCTGCAACGTGGTCGTGCGCGAAGCCGGCGAAGGACGGACGCAGGTCGCGTTCATGGATCCCGAGGCGGTGCTCGGCATCGTGGACAACGAGAAGCTCGAAAGCATCGGCCGCGAGGTGCGCGAGCGCCTCGAGCGCGCACGCGCCGCCCTCGCCGCCGAACATTGAAGCGCCGCGCGGGCACGGCTCGCGCGGTTGCACGGGCTGCGAGGAGCGGCCCTGAATACAGACCGTCCGCAAGGACGAGGAGGTTTGCATGACGACGCTTGCACGCTTGACGAAATGGACGGCGCTGCTGCCGGCCCTCGCGCTGGCCGCACCCCTGGCCGCCGCGGCGCCCATGGGGACGTCGTCCGGGCACGCGCATTTCATCCAGAAGAGCGCCAGCGCCGGCACGGTGCAGGGCGGCAACGTCGAGTTTTCCGGGAGCCGCATTACCGTCCCGGTCGTCGCGGTTGCGCCCGGTCACCCGGACCGGACTTTCGAATTGCACGGCAAGGTCAACCCGACCATCGTGCTGCCCGCGGGTGCGAAAGTCCGGTTCAGGCTGGCCGATGCCGACCACGAGATGCCGCACGGGCTCGGCGTGACGCGCAAGGCGCCCCCCTACCCGGAGAACGCGAAGTCGGAAATCAAGCCGCCCATCGCGGGGACCGGTATCGTGCAGCAGAGCCCATCGACGGCCAATCTTCACATGAAGGGAACCGGCTGGTTCACGCTGAAGCCGGGCACGTACTACTACGTGTGTCCGGTTCCCGGCCACGCGAAGGACGGCATGTACGGCAAGATCGTGGTCCGGCCGCAGGGGCAGTGAACGCCGCTGACTGAGCGCGCGGCGGCGCCCGTTCGCCGGGACCGGTAGAATCCGGGACCGGCCGGGCGGGCCGCGCACGGCCCGGGAGCAACACTGCGTGTCCATTCGCTGCTACCACGTCGACGCCTTTGCCGAGCGCCCCTTCGAGGGCAACCCCGCCGCCGTCTGCCTCCTGGACGAGTGGCCGGACGATCGCGAACTCGCCGCGGTCGCGGCCGAGTTCAACCTCTCCGAAACCGCGTTCGTGAAACCCGACGGGGCGAACTGGTCGATCCGCTGGTTCACGCCCGCCTGCGAGGTGGACCTGTGCGGGCACGCCACCCTGGCGGCCGCCCACGTGCTGTTTACCGAGACGGGCGACGCCCGTGACCGCGTCGCGTTTTCGGCGGGGATCGGTCCTCTTGCCGTGACCGCGCTCGACGGCGGGTGGCTGGAGCTGGATTTCCCGAGCCGTCCGGCGGAGCCGCTCGAGCCGCCCGCGGCGCTCGTCGCGGGGTTGGGCGCCAGTCCCGAGGCGGTTCTGCTCGCCGAGGACCTGCTGTGCGTGTTCCGCGACGAGGCGGCCGTGCGCGCGCTGCAACCCGATTTCGGGCGCCTGGCCGAGATTCCCGGCCGCGGCGTGATCGCGACCGCGCCGGGCGAGGATTGCGACTTCGTGTCGCGCTTCTTCGGGCCGAAGGTCGGTGTCCCGGAGGATCCGGTCACCGGATCGGCACACACAACTCTCGCGCCCTACTGGTCGACCCGGCTGGGGCGGCGCGACATGAGCGCGCGCCAGGTCTCGCCGCGCGGCGGGCGGCTGCGCGTCGCCGACCGCGGCGAGCGGGTCGGGATCGCCGGGCACGCCGTCACCTTGATCGCCGGGACCCTGAGACTCGCGTAGGTCGCGCGGCGTTCATGGGCTATCATTTCCGCATGGTGGCCGTTAAGCCTTCCGCGGTTTGAAGCTGTCCTCCCGGGATCTCCCCGGGGCGCTTGCCTCGGGTGTCCAGCCCCTGTACGTCATCCTCGGCGAAGAGCCGCTCCTCGCGCTGGAAGCGGCCGACGCCGTGCGCGGCGCCGCGCGCGAGGCCGGGTTCGACGAGCGGGTGCCGCTGTTCGTGGAACCGGGGTTCGACTGGAACAGTCTGGCGGCTGCGGGCGCGAGCGGCTCGCTGTTCGGCGGGAAACGCCTGCTCGACCTCAAGCTGCCGCGCGGCAAGGCCGACGCGGCCGGCAGCCGCGCGTTGGCGGACTACGCGGCCGACCCGCCCCCCGACGCGTTGCTGCTCGTCACCGCGCCCGGGGCCGACCGCCGTGCCGCCACCACGGCCTGGGCGAAGGCCGCCGCAAAGGCCGGCGTGCTCGTGGAGTGCCGGCCCGTGCGCAGCCAGCAGATGCCCGGGTGGGTGGCAGCGCGCCTGCGCCAGCGTCGCCTCGGCGTGCCCCGCGAAGGCGTGGCGCTGATCGCCGAGTACGCCCAGGGCAATCTCATCGCCGCCTCGCAGGCAATCGAGCGGCTCGAGTTGCTGGCGGTGGACGGACGCGCGGAGCTGGAAACCGTGCGCGAGGCGGTTGCCGACGAGGCGCGCTACGGGCTGTTCGATTTCGTCGACACCGCACTCAAGGGCGATGCCGCCGCGGCGCTCCGGATGTTCGTGCGCCTGCGCGAGACGGGTACCGAGCCCCCGTTGCTTCTCTGGGCACTGGCGCGGGAGTTGCGGACGCTGGCGGCGTGGTCGTGGGCGGAGACGCACGGCGGTCCGCGTCCCCGGGTGTGGCCCGAATTCCGGCAGCGCCTGGTGGCCGGCGCCGCCCGTCGGCGTGGCCCCGATGCCTGGCAGGCCTTGTTGCTGCAGGCGGCGGAGATCGACCGCACGATCAAGGGCCGCGCGTCCGGCGATCCCTGGAGCCGGCTCGAACGGCTGCTGATGGCGATCGCCGGCCGGCGCCTGCCGGAGGCGGCTTGAGCCGGATCGGCATTTTCGGGGGCACCTTCGATCCGGTCCACTTCGGGCACCTGCGCCCGGCGCTGGAGCTGAAGGAGGCGCTTGGCCTCGACGAGGTGCGCTTCATCCCGTGCCGCGTGCCGCCGCATCGCGTGCAGCCGCTGGCCCCCGCCGAGGTCCGCGCGGAGATGGTCGAGCGCGCGATCGCCGGCGTCCCCGGCTTCGTGGTGGACCGGCGCGAACTCGAGCGCGACGGGCCGTCGTACACGGTCGACACCCTGAGCGCATTGCGCCGGGAAATGCCCGGGAGCCAGTTCGTGCTGCTGATGGGCGCCGACGCGTTCCTGGGACTGCCCGGCTGGCACGGCTGGGAACGCATCCCGGAGCTCGCGCACATCGCCGTCGCGCACCGACCGGGCTGGTCGCTCGAGGAGGGCCCGGGCCTGGAGAAGCTGGCGCGCGGCCGGCTGGTGGCCGAGCCCACGGCGCTGATGGAGACCCCCGCCGGGCGCATCGTGCTGGTGGAGGTCACGCAACTGGAAGTTTCCGCGACCGCCCTGCGGGCGGCCGCGGCGGCGGGGAAGGATATTCGGTTCCTGCTACCGGAGGTCGTACGTGAATTCATCGAGGAGACCGGCTGCTATCGACGGAGTTGAGGAGGACCCGGGCCGCGAGATCGCCGATGCGGTGGTCGTGGCCCTGGAAGAGGTCAAGGCCGTGGACGTGCGGGTGCTGGACGTGCGCGGCAAGACCCCGCTCACCGACTACCTCGTCGTCGCCAGCGGCAACTCGGACCGCCACCTGGCGACGCTCAGGGAGGCGGTGCTGAAGTGCGCGTCCGCACGGCGCGTGCGCCCGCTGGGCGTGGAGGGCGAAGCGGAGTCCGAGTGGATTCTCATCGACCTCGCCGACTGCGTCGTGCATCTCATGCGTCCCGCGACCCGGGCCTTTTACGACATCGAACGCCTCTGGTCCGTGGGAACGAGCACCCCGGAGCCGGCCGACGCCGACCGGCCCGTATAGCGCGCGCCGCCCGTATGCACGGCACGCCCGCATGACTCGTCCGGCCTAGTGCGCATCCGGTTGCTCGCCGTGGGCCGGCGCCCGCCGCGCTGGGCCGAAGCCGCGTTCCGCGACTACGCCGGGCGCCTTCCCGCCGCGCTGAAACTCGAGGCGCCGCTGCTCCCCCTTGCCCGGGGTCACGGCCACCATGCGGCCCGGGCGGTCGCCGACGAGGGTGCGCGGCTGTGCGCGGCTCTGGGCCCGCGCGATCGGGTGATTGCGCTCGAGGAATCCGGCGAAGCCTGGAGCACGGCGGCGCTCGCCGAACGGCTCGGACGCTGGGAGGCCGCCGGCGACGATGTGGCCCTGCTGGTGGGCGGTCCCGACGGGCTCGACGCGTCGTGCCTGGAGCGCGCCACAGCGAAATGGTCGCTATCGCGACTCACTCTGCCGCATGCCCTCGTTCGCGTCGTCGTCGCGGAACAGCTGTACCGCGCCTGGAGCTTCAACCACGGTCATCCTTATCACCGCGGCTGATGGGGGCCGTCGGGTAAAGTGGAGGGATGAACCGGCTGATCCTCGCATCGGCTTCGCCCCGGCGCCGTGAACTGCTGGCGCGGCTGGGTGTCGTCTTCGAGGTAGCGCCCGCCGGCATCGACGAGACTCCCGACTCCGACGAGACGCCCGTGCAGACCGCGGAGCGGCTGGCCCGGGAGAAGGCCGCCGCCATGACCCGTGCGGATTGCGCGGTGCTCGGCGCCGACACCGTCGTGGTGCACGCGGGCCGCATACTCGGCAAGCCGCGCGACGCGTCCGCCGCCGCGGACATGCTGGCGTGCCTGTCGAACGGGGAACACGAGGTGGTGACGGGCATCGCGCTCGCGGTCGGCGAGGTCACGCACTCCACCGCCGTCGTCACGCGAGTGTGGTTCCGCCGCATCGCGGCCGCCGAGCGCGAGCGATACGCGGCCACGGAGGAAACGCTCGGAGCGGCGGGAGCGTACGCGGTGCAGGGCGGCGCCGCTCCGTTCGTGACTCGCCTGACCGGCAGCTACTCCAACGTCGTGGGACTGCCGCTGGCCGAGACGCTGCGCCTCCTGCATCGGGCGGGCCTCGCGTGAGCACGGAGATACTCGTCAACGCGATGCCCTATGAGACGCGCGTCGTGCTCGTCGAGCACGGGCTGCCGCAGGAGATCTACATCGAGCGGGCACGCCGCCGCGGCATCGTCGGGAATATCTACAAGGGTCGCGTCGCGCGCGTGCTCCCCGGCATGCAGGCTGCATTCATCGACATCGGCGACGAGCGCACCGCCTTCCTGCACGCGGGCGACATCGACAAGCTGCCCTATGCCGAGCCGGGCACCAACGGCGCCGGAGCGGCGACGATCCAGACGCTGCTCGCGGAAGGCGAATCGGTCCTGGTGCAGGTGCTGAAGGACCCGCTCGGCGCGAAGGGCGCGCGCGTGACCACGCGCATCAGCATTCCCTCGCGCTACATCGTGTACGTGCCGGGCGGCCGCGGCGTCGGCGTGTCCGCCCGCATCGAGGACCCGGAGGAGCGCGAGCGGCTGTGTCGCCTGGTCGAGCTGGTGCGTCCCGAGGGCACGCCCGGCGGGTACATCGTGCGCACGGCGGGCGAGGGCGCCGCGGTGGAGGCGCTGCGCGCGGACATGCTCTACCTCTCGCGGCTGTGGGCGTCGCTCGATCAATCGGCGCAGGAAGCGGCCCCCGCGACGCTGGTGCACGAGGACCTGCCCCTGCCGCTCAGGATCATGCGCGATCTGCTCGAAGAGGACGTGGAACAGATGCGCGTGGATGCGCCCCAGGTCTGCGAGCGGATGCAGCGTTTCGCCGGCATGTTCCTGCCCGCCTTCGCCGAGCGCGTCACGCTGTACACGGGCGAACGGCCCATCTTCGATCTCTACGGCGTGGAAGACGAGATCGACCGGGCGCTGGACCGGCGCGTGGACCTCAAGTCCGGCGGCTACCTGATCGTCGACCAGACCGAGGCGATGACGACGATCGACGTCAACACGGGCGCCTACACGGGCAGCCGCAACCTCGACGAGACGGTCCTGAAGACGAATCTCGAGGCCGCCCAGGCGATTGCGCGCCAGCTGCGTCTGCGCAACCTCGGCGGGATCATCATTCTCGATTTCATCGACATGGAAAAACCCGAGCACCGCGCCCTGGTGCTCGAGACGCTCAAGCGGGAGCTTTCGGGCGACCGCGCCAAGAGCGTGGTGAGCTCCGTGTCATCGCTCGGACTCGTGGAGATGACGCGCAAGCGCACCCGCGAGAGCCTCGAGCACGTGCTCACCGAGAGTTGCCCCTGGTGCCACGGGCGCGGCGCGGTGAAGACGGCGGAGAGCGTGTGCTTCGACGTGTATCGGGAGGTGGTGCGACTCTCTGGACAGTTCGCCGCCAACGAGTACCTGGTGCTGGCGCCCGCGGGTGTCGTCGACCTGCTGCTGGACGAGGAGTCGGCGAACCTGGCCGAGTTGTCGGCCCAGCTCGGTCGCCCGGTGCGGTTGCAGGTCGAGAGTCAGTATCGGCCCGAGCAGTTCGATGTCATCCCGCTCTGAGAACCGGGAAAGGCAGCGGCCACGCCGGCGTCTGCTCAAGTGGGCGCTCGGGGTGGCCGCGGGCGTCGTCATACTCGCCGCGGTGGCGGTGGGCCTGTTTCGCGTCGCCGCCAACATGCTGCCGCGCTACCACAACCGTATCGAGCGGCAGGTGAGCGCGCAGCTCGGCATGCCCGTTCACATGGGACGCATTTCGCTGAACTGGCACGGCCTCGGACCGGCACTGACCGCGCGCCGCGTACGCGTCATCGATCGCAAGACCGGTGCGACGGTCCTGAGCGTACGGCGCGTGCGCCTGGACTTCTCGCTGTTCGCCTTGTTGCATGGCAGCAGCGCCCGGCCTTCGGCGATCCGGGCGGTCGCGCCCCGCGTGACCGTGGTGCAGAAGCCCGGCGGCGGGTTCGCCGTGCCCGGCCTCGCTCTGCCGAAACAGGCGGCGGGACAGGGCGGCGGGATGCTCGGGATGGGATTCTCGATACGGCGCGGGACGTTGCACCTGCGGTTGGCGGGCAAGCCGCGGGCCGTGTGGACGGTCGCTCCGATCGATGTCCGGGTTGGCGGCGGGCGTTCCCACTCGGTCTCGGTTTCCATCGGTCTGCCCGATGCGGTCGGCGGCGGCACGCTGCGGGCGGCCGGTTCCGTGCGGACGCAGCACATGAATCCCGCCGCCTGGCGCTGGGACGGCCACGTCGCGCTCGACCGCCTGGACCTGGGGCCGCTCGGCCGGCTGTTGCCGGCCTCGTCGCCCCGGTTGCGCGGCGCCCTGGCCTTCGACGGCGGGGCCAACGGCGTGGGCGCGAACGTCGCGCGCGGTTCCGGCCGCCTGACTGCAACCGGGCTGGCATCCGGAAATACGCGTGTCCCGGGGGTGCAGACACGCTTTTCGCTGTCCGGCGAGCACGGAATCATGGTCAAGCTCGAAGGAACGCGGATCGTCGAGCCGCACCGCGTGTGGATGCCGGGAACGGTGACCGTGGCGCGTGACCCGGACCGGCGCTGGCACGCGGAGGTTGCCAACCTGGAACTCGCCGCGTTGACTCCGCTGGCGGGGTTCCTGCCGCCGGCTGCGGCGCCCGTCGCGAAACGCCTGCGGGACATGCGGCCGACCGGAACGATCCGGGACCTGCGACTGGCGTTCACGCCGGGGCGCCACAACACGGATTTCCAGGCGCGGCTCGACGATGTCTCGGTGCAGGCGGCCGACAACGCTCCCGGGTTCGAGCATCTGGCGGCCACGGCGGATATCCGCGACGGCAACGGGACGGTGCAGGTCGACGCGCCCCGCTTCACGCTGCTGATGCCGCACCTCTTCGGGCACCCCGTGAAGCTCGATCGCGTGCAGGGCACATTCGGGGTCGCCTGGGCCGACGACGGCCTGAGGCTCGGCACGCGCCGGCTCGAGATCCGGGGGCCGGGCCTCGCCGGGGCGCTGAAAGGCGAGGTGCGGGTGCAGGCGGGCGGTCACGTCCACATCAAGCTCGCGGCGCGCGCGGACGGCACCGACCTCGTGCAATCGCGCAAGCGCTATCTGCCGCGCGGCCTGCTTCCGCGGCAGCTCGACCATTGGTTGATGCACAGCCTCGACGGCGGCCGCGTCACGGGCGCCACGTTGTCCGTCGACGGCGATGCCCGGAAGTTTCCCTTCGCGCATGGCGGGGGCGAGTTCCGCACGCGCTTCGGGTTCGGAGGCGTGACGTTGACGCCCGGGCCCGGATGGGTGCCGCTCTCAGACATGAGCGGCAGCGTCACGTTCGACAACGCCGCCATGCACGCCGAGATCACCGGCGGGAAGATCGAGGGAGCCCGGATCAAGCACGCGAAGACGTCGATTCCCAACCTGTTCAAGCTGCAGCTGCGGGTCGAGGCGACGGTGGCCGGTGACGCGCAGGACTTCCTCGACTTCCTGCGCAAGAGTCCCGCCGGGGCCCAGCTGGGCTCCCGCTTCGCGCGTTTCCATGCCAGCGGACCGGCGAGCACGACGCTGAGCCTGCAATTGCCGATCATGCACCCGAACCGTTTCTCGCTGTCCGGTCGGCTGCACGTGGCGAACGTCACTGCCGGCTACACGGGCGCCCCGTTGAAGGTCACCGGCCTCGGGGGCACGGCACGATACGACCGCAAGGGCCCGACCGGGGGTGAACTGACCGGCTCCGCGTTGGGTGCGCCCGTGAAAATCCGGCTGGCGCGGAACGCGCGCACCGGCACCGCCCACGTGGGCGTGAGCGGCACGTTTCCCGTGGCAGCCGTCGACCGGCTTCTGAACGGCGGGCTGGACGGGTACGCGAGCGGCCGGCTCCCCTTGCGGGTCGATATGAACATTCCCGCGCCGGGTCAGAGCGCTCCCTTTACCCTCGACGCGTATTCGGATCTGCGCGGTGTCGCCGTCGACCTGCCGGCCCCGCTGGGCAAACCGGCAGGTGCGTCAGTACCGCTCGCCGCCCGCGTCACCATGGCCGGGCGCACGCTGGACGTCGACGCGCGTTACTCGGATACCCTGCGCGGTTGCGCCCGTGTCGATGCCGGGAGCGCTCAGCCGGTGGTGCGCGCGCTCATGCTGCGGTTGGGTTCGGGGGCCTGCGAGCTGCCCGCCCGGGGCATCGCGATCGCGGGCGGGTGGGATTCGCTGGCGCTCGGGCCGTGGCTTGCAAAACTGCCGAAGGGGCAGGTTGCCGCGTCGGGGCCGCAGAAGCTGGGCCCGCTGCGGCTGGACCTGCACTTCGGCGCCGTGAAGGCCTTCTCGCAGACGTTCCGGGACGAGTCGGTGACCGGCACGCTGGCGCCTTCGGCCATGCGGATCGAACTGACGGGCCCCGACCTGGCCGGACGCATCGACGTCCCCCGCAAACCTACCAACGCGTCGCCGATCGTGGCGGAACTGACGCGCGGACACTTTGTGCTGCCGCGCAAGTCCGGCGTGGTCGTCTCGCCGGCCGAAGCCACGGCGGCCGCGCCGGCCACGAGCGCTGTGGCCGCCGCCGCGAGCGCACCGGCGCCTGCTTCGGCGACGGCGCCCGGCAAGACGAAAACCGGGCGGAGCATCACACCCCGGGACGTTCCGCCTTTCGTGCTGCACGCCGCGCACCTGCAACTGGGCACGGCGCAACTCGACGACGTGCTGTTGCGCGGTCGCCGCGTGCCCTCGGGCGTGGTCGTCGATCCCATCCGTGTGGGGGGCGGCGCGGTGAAGCTCGACGGGACGCTGGCCTGGGTCAAACCGCCCAACGGCTCCAGCCAGGGGGCGCTCCGGTTCACGGGTGACGTCAGCGCGCTCGGGGATCTCCTCGACGGCCTGGGCATCGGCCGCGTCGTCACCGGTCACGGGTCCCTGAGCGCGGCGCTCGCGTGGCAGGAACCCGCCTCGGGCGGCGGATTCACCAATCATCTGCTCGGGCGTGTGAGCGTGGACCTCCGCGACGGGGGCATCGCCCAGGTGAACCCCGGCGCCGGCCGGCTGCTCTCGCTCCTCGCGATCGTGAACATTCCGCGCTACCTGGTATTCAATTTCCACAACCTGTTCGGCAAGGGGTTCCCGTTCAGCCGGATTCACGGCGATTACGTCATCAACAAGGGGATCGCGAACACCGACGGGCTCTACATCGACAGCTCCGTGGCGAACATCAAGCTCGTGGGGGCGGTTAATCTCGGCCGGGAGACCATCGACCAGGAGGCGGACATCGTGCCCAACTACACCGGCTCGCTGCCCATCATCGGCGCGATATTCGGCGGACTGCCGGTTGCCGCGGCGATCTTCGCGGTCACGAAGATCTTCGGCGGCCCGATCGCGCAGATGAGCACCATGAAGTACTCGGTGAAGGGGCCGCTCAGCCATCCCACCGTCAAGCCGCTGGGGTCGGCCGCTCCGCCCAAGGCCGGCACGCATCCGGCGCCCGCGGCAGCCGGGAGCGGCGGATGAAGCCGCTGCGACTGATCGGCCTCGTGGCCGGCGCGGCGCTTGCGGGGACCGCGGTGGCGGCCCCGGCGAGTTGGACCATGACGCGCGCGCAGTGGGGCGGCGCCGGTCGTGCCGGGCAGGTCGTGCGCATCGCGCCGCTGCGGGCCGCGGTGACGGCGCTGGATGCAAAACCCGGCGCGCGCCTTGCCGTGATCCACAACGGGGGCGAGGAAGGCATCTTCTGGGCCTCGCGCGTGGAGCGCTGGCTCGTAGCACTGGGCGTGCCGAAGGCGCGCATCGCGGACCGGACGGGAGCGGTGCGCGCGGGGCGCCTGCGACTGGAACTGGTGTCGGGGCGGGGCGCGTCCGGGCCGTGAAGTCGGCGGCGGTCATTCAGCTTTCCTCGGTAGCCGACGTGGGGGCGAACCTGCGCCGGGCCGGCCGCCTGCTGGCGCGCGCCGCCGATGCCGGAGCGGCGCTGGCGGTTTTGCCCGAGAACTTCGCGTGCATGCCCGGGAACAGCGCCGACCGCCGTCGCGCGGCCGAGCCCGAGGGAACGGGGCCGATCCAGGATTTCCTCGCCGACACGGCCGCGCGGCTCGGGGTTTGGATCGTGGGGGGAACCGTGCCGCTGGAGGCCGAACCGGACCGGGTGGCCGCGGCCGTGCTGGTTTACGACGCCGCCGGCCGGCGCGTGGCCCGCTACGACAAGATGCACCTATTCGACGTGTCCCTGCCCGGCCGGCGGGAGAGCTACCGCGAGTCCCGCCACTTCGTGCCGGGCGATTCGCCCGTCGCGCTCGACACGCCGCTGGGGCGCATGGGGCTGGCGGTCTGCTACGACCTGCGGTTCCCCGAGTTCTTCCGGCACCTGGTCCTGCGCGAGCGCTGCGAATTGTTCGCCGTGCCGTCGGCCTTCACCGCCGCGACGGGGCGCGCGCACTGGGCGCTGCTGCTGCGCGCCCGCGCGGTGGAAAACCAGTGCTTCGTGTGCGCGGCCGCGCAGTCCGGCGTGCACGCCGACGGACGCGAGACGCATGGCGAGAGCCTGATCGTCGACCCCTGGGGCGAGGTCCTCGCGCGACTGCCCAAACGCGCCGGCGTCGCCTCGGCGCCGCTCGACCGCCAGCGGCAGCGGCGGTTGCGCGAACGGTTCCCCGTCCTCGACCACGTGCGGCTGCGCGGGGCTTGAGGCGCCGGACGGGAGTCTCGCGGGAACGCGGAGCCCCCAGGATGTTCCTGAATTGCGCCGGGCGCTTCCGTGTTCCCGGGCGCGTTCGTGCTCCTTGCCGTGCCCGGCCCCGGGTCCCGCCTCTACAATGGAGGGATCGAGAGGAGGTGACGCGGATTGAGTGATTCCACCAACAGCCTCGCGGTCGCACGCGAGGCGCTGCTCGCGCCGGGCGGACTCGGCGACGCGGAGCTCGAGCGCCTGCTCGACCGCCTGCTGGCCCGGCGCATCGACTATGCGGACCTGTACTTCCAGCTCGCTCGCGAGGAGCACTGGGCGCTCGAGGACGGCCTCGTGCGCGATGCGGGCGCGAGTTTCGACCGCGGCGTGGGCGTGCGCGCCACCGCCGGGGAGCGGACCGGCTTTGCCTATTCCGACGAGCTGGCCGCTCCGGCGCTGGAGGCCGCCTCAGACGCCGCGCGCGCCATCGCGCGCCAGGGCGGCCCCGCGCGGCTGAAGGCGTGGTCCGCGCAGACGCCGGCGCGGCTGTACGACCCCATCGACCCGATCGCGACACTCGACGCCGACGACAAGGTGGCGCTGCTGGAGGCCGTGGACCGCGAGGCGCGGCGGCACGATCCGCGTATCAAGCGCGTGCAGGCGAGCCTCGCGGCCACGCACGAGGTGGTGCTGATCGCCACGACCGACGGCACGCTGGCCGCCGACGTGCGCCCGTTGGTCCGGCTCAACGTGGCGGCCATCGCCGAGCAGGGAGGACGCCGCGAGCAGGGCTTCGCCGGCGGCGGCGGACGCTTCGGGTTCCAGTGGTTCCTGGACAACGACCGCGAACGCGCGTTCGGCTTCGCGCGCGAGGCGGCGCGCCAGGCGGTGCTGGCGCTGGAAGCGGTCGACGCGCCCGCGGGCACGATGCCGGTCGTGCTCGGCCCGGGCTGGCCGGGCGTGCTGCTGCACGAGGCGGTCGGGCACGGCCTGGAGGGAGACTTCATCCGCAAGGGCACCTCGGCCTTCACCGGCCGGGTGGGCGAGCGCGTCGCGAACGAACTGTGCACCGTGGTCGACGACGGCACGCTGCCGGGGCGCCGCGGCTCGCTCGCCGTCGACGACGAGGGCACGCCGACCCAGCGCAACGTGCTGATCGAGAACGGCGTGCTCAAGGGCTTCCTCTACGACCGGCTCAACGCGCAGCTTGCCGGCGTGGAATCCACCGGCAGCGGGCGGCGCGAGTCCTTCGCCCACCGGCCCATGCCGCGCATGACCAACACCTACATGCTGCCCGGCCCGCACGACCCCGGCGAGATCATCGCCTCCGTGGACCGGGGCCTGTACGCGGTCAACTTCGGCGGCGGGCAGGTGGACATCACGAACGGCAAGTTCGTGTTCTCCGCGAGCGAGGCGTACCTGATCGAGAACGGCAAGGTCACGCGTCCCGTGCGCGGCGCGACGTTGATCGGAAACGGCCCCGACGTTCTCACCCACGTCTCGATGGTCGGCAACGACCTCGCCCTCGACCAGGGCATCGGAGTGTGCGGCAAGGACGGGCAGGGCGTGCCGGTCGGCGTGGGCATGCCCACCGTGCGCGTCGACCGCCTCACGGTTGGCGGGACGGGCTGACGCGCGCCCCCGCCGTGGGCGGCACCCGCGCGACGGATCGATGAAGCTCCCGTATGCCCGCTCCGGCAGCGCCCCGGGCGCGGTGGTCCTCGTGCACGGGTGGTTCGCCGCCGGGCCGGTGTGGGAGGCGGTCCGGGCCGGTCTCGATGCGTCCGAGCGCTCCGTCATCGTGCCGGAATTGCGCGGCGCGGGTCGCGCGGAAGCCTTCCGCGGCCCGTACGATGCGGCAACCACGGCGGCCGACCTGGGCGAGACGCTCGACGCCGCCGGCATCGACTCGGCGGTGCTCGTCGCGCATTCGATGTCCGCCCGGGCGGCTCTGCTGCTCGCCGCCCGCGAGCCCGCGCGCGTGGCGTCCGTCGTGGCGGTGGCACCCGTGCCGCCGCAGGGCCTGGACTTCGACGAACGCGCCCGGCAGCTCTATCGTGCCGCGCTCGCGGACGACGAGGCGCTGGCGAGCCTGATCGGCGTGCTCTCCGGCCGCCGCTATCCGCGTGCCTGGGCGAGGGCGGAAGCGGGCCTTGCCCGGCGGGCCATGAGCGGCGACGCGGCGCGAGGGTACCTCCACGACTTCGTGGAAAACGACGTCTCCGCCGGCGTCGAAGGTCTGAGCGTGCCGGTGCTCGCCCTGTGCGGTGATGCGGATCCCGCCATGACGCCCGCGTTCGTCGGTGAGGCGTTGGCGCCATTGTGCCCGCGGCTGTCGGTCAGGACCCTGCCCGGTTGCACGCACTACCCGATGCGCGAGGCGCCGTTGCCGCTCGCGGCGGCCGTCAACGTTTGGTGTACCGATGGGGACCGTCCCGGCGGCTCGCCCCTGTCACGCGAGAGGGGCCGGCCATGAAAAAGGGGCCGGCACCCGGTGCCGGCCCCTGTCCGCAGCGAGCGAACGGTCCGGTTTCTACATTCCGCCGGAGCGGGCGCCGGCGCCGAAGGGCAGTACATTCCGGCCGGCCGAGGAATTGATGATCTCGGTGGCAGACACGTAGAACGCCACCACCGCGGCGGCGAGGCCGAGGTAGCCGTCGATTCGCACCAGGATCGACGTGTGAACGAACCCGTGGATGCCGGTCGCGATGATCGAAAGTGCGGTCAGCAACACCGTCAGGGAGATGGCGCCGCCGAGTCCGCCCTGCATCGCGGCGATCCAGAGGTAGAGGTTCACGAGGCCGAAGGCGAGCCACAACCAGCCGGCGAAGGCGGGTACCACGGACGGACCGCCCATGTGACTCGACAATCCCCAGGCCACGGCGGACCAGAACATGAAGAAAAAGGCGAACCAGGTGTCCCCCCGCACGAAGGCGGCGATCGCCGCGATCAGGAGTCCGATCATCCCGAAAACGAGCACGGCGTGCGCCGTGCCGGTCCCGTAGGCCGCGGGGACGAACCACCCGGCGTCCGGCATGGACATCATCCACGTAACGACTGCGAAGATTCCAAAGCCCAGGGCCTTGGAGCTGGCTGTGTTGTTCACGAAGACCTCCTTGCAAAAGGTGGATGGAAGGCTGCACCGATGGGTGCGGGTCCTCCTCCAGCGTCCCTGCTGTCTTGATGGGGGCGGGAAGTCCAGTGACGTATCGTGTCGTGATCTGCGGGCGCGCCGGCGGCGCGCGGTTCCGAGCCCCGGTGCTCGTGCGCATCTCCCTTGCAGGCCGGAATCGGTCCGGCTCCCTCAATATAGTCAAGGACCGCGGGTTTCGCTGGCCGCGCCTTCGTCCGCCCCGCCTAGCGCTGGCAGCGCGGGCAGTAGAAGGTGGAACGCTGGCCAATGACGGCGCGCCGCAGCGGTTGCCCGCAGCGGCGGCAGGGCAGGCCTTCGCGGTCGTACACGTCCAGGCGGATGCGGAAGTAGCCGGGGGTACCGTCCCCGGCGACGAAGTCGCGCAGCGTCGTGCCGCCGTGGGCAATTGCCTCGGCGAGCACGGCGCGGACGGCTGCCGCGAGGTTTGCGTAACGATCCGCTCCGACGCGCCCGGCCGGCCGGCGCGGGTGGATGCCCGCCCGGAAGAGGGCCTCGTTGGCGTAGATGTTGCCGACGCCGGCCACCACGGCCGGGTTCATGAGGAAGGTCTTCACCGCGGCGCGTCGGCCGCGGCTCGCTGCATACAGGCGGCCGCCGTCGAAGGCGTCCCCCAGCGGTTCCGGCCCGATCGCCCGGAGCAGCGGATGCGACTCCGGGTGGGTGCCGGCCCAGAGCAGCATTCCGAAGCGCCGGGGGTCGCGGTAGCGGACGATGCGGCCGTCGTCGAGCACGAGATCGTAGTGTTCGTGGCGCGCGGGCGCCGAGCCTGGCGGCGCCACGCGGAGCGAGCCCGACATGCCGAGGTGGATGAGCGCGGTGCCGCGGTCCGTCTCCAGGAGCAGGTATTTGGCGCGGCGGTGCAGGCCCGTGATCCGTGCGCCGCCCAGCCGGCCCGGAAGCGACGCCGGGATCCGGCGCCGCAGGCGCGGTTCGCGCACGATCACCCGCCGGATGCGACGGCCGTCGAGATGCGGCGCGAGGCCGCGCCGGGTGGTTTCAACCTCCGGGAGTTCGGGCACCGGGTGCGCTCGCGGTGGGCAGGAGACGGCTGGCGGCCGCCGCCGGCAGAATGTATTCGACGCCGGCACCGGGGCGGTCGAGGCGCAGCTTCGGCCGCCGCGAACGGATCGTGAAGCGCCGGGTGGCGGATGCGCCCGCGAGAGCGACGGCGACCGTCCCCGCGGACGGGGCCGTGCGCCCGGCCGGCGGACCGACCCGTTCGGCGACGGCGCTCTGCCACGCCCCGGCAAGCGCGGGCGCGGCACGGGTGCGCGCGCCGGGCAGGCGTACCCCCGTGACCCGGGCGCCGCGCGGGAGCAGGCGGGGATCGACGAACTGCCATACGCCGGCGGCGAGGCGCGGCAGGATCGTGTCGGCGACGGTGAACACCGTGTTGCCGCGCCGGACGTAGCGCAGGCCCGTGGCCGGGTTGATCCGGCCGAAGGAAGCCGACCCGTCACCGGCCGCGACGACGAGTCGGGGCGGCGCCAGTCCGGCGTCGGCCGGCGCGATCCGCGTCGCCGGATACGACGACGAGACCGGCTCGGACAGCGCCGCGAGAAACGCCCGGATGCGCGTCGGGTCCGCCGGGGCCCGGACGGGCTGCAGGATGCGCCACCGCCCGGCCCGGCGCCGCAGGAGCAACCGGTCGCCCGAGGCCCACCGTGCGCGCAACTGCGTCATGGCCGCGGGCGCCCGGGCGAACAGCGGCCGCCCGGCCGGGTTGCCGCCGCCCCGGGGGCGCAGCCAGATCGCGAGGGCGAGCCCGATGATCGCCAGCGCGGCGAGCCCGATGGCCAGGTTGCGTCGGCGCATCAGCGGCGGCGCCGGCGCAGCCACATCAGCGCGGCGCCGGCGAGGAACAGCACCGGCAGCCCCGCGAGGAAGCCCAGACCGATGCCGCCCTGCTCGGCGCCGGAGAGCGACAGGCTGCGGTCGGGCGGCTCCACCGGGTTGATGTCGACGAAGCGGTCCTGCCCGGTGAGCCAGTTGAACAGGCGCAGGCCGAGGTTGAGGTTGCCGCCATTGCCGAGGAACTGGTTCGCCAGAAACTCCGAGTTGCCGATCACCGCGGCCCGCTGCTGCCCGCCGCCGGAGCGCGGGCGCGTCAGGGCCAGGCCGATGTCGATCGGGCCGGGAGTATCGGTCGCCGGACGGTACAGGGCCTGCTGCGGATGGCTTGTGCCGGCCATGAGCCAGCTGTCGGGCAGCCGCCGGCTCTGGAGGAACGCCTTGGCCGACCAACCTTTGGCAGCGCCGTGGCGCTGCTTGAAGCCGGTCGCGTCCGGGAACAGCGTGCTCAGGTTGAAGCCGCGCGTCACGGGCGTGGCGTTGTATTTCGACAGCACGATGGCGGCGGGATCGTTGATCCCGAGGCGGTGCGCCGTGGTGCCCACGACGGTGCCGTGCAGGGGTTTGACGCCCAGCGACGTGGCCAGGGGGCCGAGGCCGTGGAGCGGCCCCGGGTCGCGCAGCCACAGGAGGTTGCCCCCGCGGGCCAGCCAGCGGGTGAGCGCCTGCACTTCCCGGGGCAGCAACGTCGCCTGCGGGGCTGCGAGCACCAGGAGCGCGGTGTTGTTGCCCGGCATGCCGTTCGTGGCGAGGTTGTCGGTGGACACCTCGAAGCCCTGCTTGCGCAGCGCCTTGCCGAAGCGGCCCAGGTCGAAGTTGCGCTTGCCGCTAGGGGTGGCCTCGCCGTGGCCGGTCACGAACGCGATGCGGGTCCCGCTGCCGCGCGCGAGACGCAGCAGCGCGTTCGTGATTCCGGACTCGCTGACGTCGTCGAGCTTGTTTCCGCGCTTGCCGTAGCTCACGTAGAGCTCGCCGGGCGTGGTGATGCCCAGCTTGCGCATTTCCCCGGGGGCCGTGTCGGGATTCACCAGGCGTACGTGGATGTGCGCGTCGGCGCGCCGGTAGCGGTTCAGCAGGAGCCGTTCGCGGTGGGCCAGGTTGCTGCCCGGCGGCACGAAAGCCGTGAGGGTGACCGGTTGCCGCAGCTTGTCCAGCACGCGCCGGCTGGCCGCGGTGAGGCTGTTGCGGTGCCCCCAGGTCCAGTCCGCCTGGGTGTGCCACACGGTGCTCGCCCAGGCCGCGAGGCCCGCCAGCGCGCACAGCGCGAGGACCAGCACCGTGCTCTGGAGCCGCAGGGCAAATCGGCTGCGTGGCGTAATTCGCATCGTCAGCCCCCGAGTCTTTCGGCGTCCAGGCGCCAGATCGTGAGGCCGAGGAACAGCGTCGTCAGAATCGCGAAGTAGGCGAGGTCCGAGGTGTCGACGACGCCCCGGAACAGGGCCCCGAGGTGCGGCTGGAAGGCCAGCCAGGCGAGGCCGCCCGCGCTGCCCGGGGCGGCCGCGGCCAGGTTGACGATCCAGAGCACGATCAGCGCGCCGAAACTCGACAGCGCCGCCACCAGCGGCTGGCGGGTCAGCGACGACATGAACAGGCTCACGGCGCCGAACGCCGCCGCCACGAGCGCCAGCCCCAGGACGCCGGAGGCGAGGCGGCCGAGATCGAGCCGCGTGCCGAGTTCGAGCGTCAGCGGCATCGCCGCGGCCACGGCCACGACGACCCAGAGGAACACGATCAGGGCGAGGAACTTGCCGAGCACGAAAGCCGTCGTCGACACCGGTGCCGCGCGCAGCAGCCGGATCGTGCCCGTGCGGCGCTCCTCGGCGATCAGGCGCATCGCCATGAGCGGCGTCAGCACGACCAGCACCACGCTGGCCCAGAAGAAGGCGGGCGCGGCCACGGCGCCGGTCACGCCGGGGGCGTGCACGGAGGCGGCGGTGCGGCCGGACGCGGTCACGAACTGCTGCACGAACCAGAGGAATACCCATGCCAGCACGAAGTCCGCCCCGGCGAGAATCAGCCAGGCGAGCGGCGAGCGGAACAGAGCCCGCAGTTCCCGTCCCGCGATGGTGAGCGCAGCCGTCACGCCGCGGCTCCCGGGGCGTCCGTCACGGCCGCCATGAATGTCTCCTCCAGTGACGCCCGTTCCGGCGCGAGCGCCTTGAGTCCCCAGTCCCCGGCCAGGGCCGCTTCCAGCAGTGCCCGTCGCGGGTCGGCCTCCGGCGACACCGTGAGCAGGAACAGTCCCGGCCGCGGGGTTTCGGCGCGGGCCACGCCGGGGAGGGCCGCTACGCGCTCGCGCGGCGGCGGGTTCTCGAGTTCCAGCCGCAGCCGCAGCGCCCCGTCCCGGGGGGCGCTCTGGTGCACGATGCGGCCGTGGGAAAGGATCGCGACGCGGTCCGCGACCTCCGCGGCCTCCGCGAGCAGATGGGTGGAGACGATCACCGCGGCGTCGCTCGCCAGCTCCCGGATCAGCCGGCGCGTGGCCCGGACCTGCGCGGGGTCGAGACCGACGCTGGGCTCGTCGAGAATAAGCGCCCGCGGCCGGTGGACGACCGCCTGTGCCAGGCCCACCCGCTGGCGGTAGCCCTTGGAGAGACGGCCGATCAGGCGCCCGCCCATCCCCCCGAGGCCGCAGCGCTCGAGGGCCTCGGCGACGGCCTTCTTCACGGCCGGGCGGGGGAGTCGGTGCAGCCGCGCGCAAAACGCGAGGTATTCCCGGATCGTCAATTCGGGGTAGACCGGCGGGTGCTCGGGCAGGTAGCCGAGCGAGCGCCGGGCCTCCCGGGGAGCCTCCAGCAGGTCGTGGCCGGCCAGCGCGACCCGGCCTCCGCCGATCGCGAGGTTTCCGGTCAGCATCGACAGGGTGGTCGTCTTGCCGGCCCCGTTGGGCCCGAGCAGCGCCAGCACTTCGCCGCGCCGCACGGACAGCGACACGTCGGCGACGGCGGCAACGCGCCCGTAGCGGCGGCTGAGGTTCTCGGCGAGTATGACCGGCTCGGCGTCTTTATCTTGCATGTCCAATCCGTCGGGATATCCCGTCCCGGGGCCGCGACAGCGGGCCGGGCGCCTGCGTTAGACTACAACGCGAAGCTTCCGGAACCGGCGCAGTCGCCCATGAATTCGTTCCTGCAGTCACTCCTTGGAGCCGTGGCACACGGCGCGGTTCCGTTGCCGTGGTGGGGCTACGTGGCCATCGCGGCCGGCACCGTCCACGTCACCGTGATCGGCGTGACCCTCTACTATCACCGCGACCAGGCGCACCGGGCGCTCGACCTGCACCCGGCCCTGCGCCAGTTCTTCCGATTCTGGGTGTGGGCCACCACCGCGATGGTGCTGCACGAATGGGTGGCCATCCACCGCAAGCACCATGCGCACGTCGAGCGCGAGGGCGACCCGCACAGCCCGCAGCTCCTGGGCATCGGCACCATGCTGCTGGATGGCGCCAACGTATACAAGCGTGCGACCTGGGACCGCGAATCCATCGATGCCTTCCGGCACGGCACGCCGAACGACTGGCTGGAACGCCGCCTGTACGACCGGTTCCCGCATCTGGGCGTCGTGACCCTGCTGGTTGTCGAGACGCTGCTCTTCGGCGCGGCGGGCGTCGCGATCTGGGCCGTGCAGATGCTCAACATGCCGGTCCTCGCCTCGGCGATGATCAACGGGATGGGCCACTACGGCGGCTATCGCAATTTCGACGTACCCGATGCCTCCACGAACGTGATGCCGATCGCCTTCCTCGCCGGCGGCGAGGAGCTGCACAACAATCACCACGCCTTCCCGAGTTCGGCGCGCTTCTCCGTGCGGCGCTTCGAGTTCGACGTGGGCTGGCTCTACATCCGCGTGCTGTCGGCGTTGCGCCTCGCGAAGATCCGTCGCGTATATCCCCGTCCGGCCTTTACCCGGCGCGCGTCACGGATCGATCTCGACGCCGTGCGCGCCGTGGTGACAAACCGGCTGCACGTGCTGCGTGCCTACCGGCGGCAGGTCGTCATGCCGGTACTGCGCGAAGAACTCGCGCGCGACGGCGAGGCGCGGCATTTCCGGCGGCTCCGTCACCTGCTGCTGCGCGACGCGCGGTTCCTCGACCACGATTCGCTGGCGCTTCGCGAGCGCATGATCGAACGGTGCCCGCACCTCGCCACCGTCTGGCAGTACCGGGAGCGCCTGCGTGCCATCTGGGAGGAGCGTGCCGCCTCGAACGAGCGCGTGCTGGAGCGGCTGCGGACGTGGTGCCGCGATGCCGAGCAGAGCGGTATCGAGGGGCTGGCGGAGTTCGCGTCCCAGCTTCGCACCTGGCGGGCGCAGTCGGCCTGAGCGGCGTTTCCACGCCGCCGTGAGGCGGCCACGCGCGAGCCACGTCGCCGGGGGTAGGCCGAACCGTGCGGAGACCGGGCGCGAGCGGGCGATCAGAACAGAATTCCCGCCGGGGCGCAGAGGCGCCGCGACGACGTCCGGGTTTCCCATTCCGCGAGTCGGGCGGCTCCGCGAGAGCCGGGATCCCGTGCCCTATTGTTTCTTCGCCTTCGGGGCGAGGGGCTTGAGCGCCTGGTTGAGGCGCTTGGTCACGTCGGCAATCTCGCCTTCGGCGTCGACGACGACCAGCCGCTCATTCGAGCGGTAGAACTCGATCACCGGGCGCGTGTGGGACTCGAAGACCCGCAGCCGGTTCTCGATCGTGGATGCGTTGTCGTCGCTGCGGTGTTCCAGCTCCGCGCCGTCGATGTCGCACTGGCCCTCGATCCGCGGCGGCTTGGTGTACTCGTTGTAGACGCGGCCGCACTCGGGGCAGGTCAGCCGCCCCGTCAGCCGCTGGACCAGCGCGTCGGGATCGATTTCCAGCAGCAGCGCCGTGTCGAGCGGCTGCGCCATGCCCCGGAGCAACTCGTCCAGCGCCTCGGCCTGGGCGACGTTGCGCGGGAAACCGTCGAGAATGAATCCGTCGCGGGCATCCGGCTTGCGCAGGCGCTCCTGGATGATGCCGAGCACGATCTCGTCGGAGACCAGGCGGCCGGCGTCCATCGCCGCCTTGGCGCGGCGTCCCAGTTCGCTGCCGGACTTCAGGGCCTCGCGCAACAGGTCGCCGGTGGCGACCTGCGGAATGCCGTAGCGTTCCGCCAGCAGCTTCGACTGCGTCCCCTTGCCGGAGCCGGGGGCGCCCAGAAGGACGATGCGCATGCGTCTCCTTGCCTGTTCGGGCGGTGATCTCCGGCCGGCGCCGCGTGCGCGGCCGGGCGGCCGCAGGCGCCGCCGGCCGGCGCAGGCGGCAAAGGTAGCGGAGGAGGGCGGCAACGTCAACGTGCGCCGCGCGACGGCGCGCGGCGGCTTCGTGGCAGAATGCCTCCCGCTTCGCAACGAGACGAGCCATGGCGCGACGCAATGCTTTCTACGCGCAGTCGGGCGGCGTGACCGCCGTCATCAACGCGACCGCCTCCGCCGTCATCGAGACGGCGCGCGAGCACCGCGATGCCATCGGCCGCGTGTATGCGGGCCGCAACGGGATTCTCGGCGCCCTGCGCGAGGAGCTGATCGACACGCGCAAGGAGAGTCGCGCGGCGATTGCCGCCCTCAAGCACACGCCCGGCGGCGCCTTCGGCTCGTGCCGGTTCAAGCTCAAGAGCCTGGAGGAGTCGCGCGCGGAATACGAACGCCTGATCGAGGTGTTCCGGGCGCACGATATCGGGTACTTTTTCTACAACGGCGGCAACGACTCCGCGGATACCGCCTGGAAGGTCTCGCAGCTGGGCCGGAAGATGGGCTATCGGCTCACCTGCATCGGCATCCCCAAGACCGTGGACAACGACCTCGTGGTCACGGACAACTGTCCCGGGTTCGGCTCGGTCGCCAAGTACGTGGCCGTGTCGACGCGCGAGGCGGCGCTCGACGTCGCCTCGATGGCGGAGACCTCGACCCGCGTGTTCATCCTCGAGGTCATGGGTCGCCACGCGGGCTGGATCGCGGCGGCCGCCGGCCTCGCCGGCGACGGGCCGGGGGAGGCGCCGCACCTGATCCTTTTCCCCGAGCGGCCTTTCGATCGTGCCGACTTCCTGCGCCGGGTCGATGCCTGCGTGAAGAAGTACGGCTATTGCGTGGTCGTCGCGTCCGAGGGCGTTCGCGATGCGGAGGGGCGCTTCCTTTCCGAGGCCGGGACGCGCGATGCGTTCGGGCACGCGCAGCTCGGCGGCCTGGCCCCGCAGCTCGCGGGCATCGTCAAGGAAGAGCTCGGGCTCAAGTACCACTGGGCCGTCGCGGACTATCTGCAGCGCTCGGCGCGACACATCGCCTCGCAGACCGATCTCGAGCAGGCCGTCGCAGTGGGCCGGGAGGCCGTGAAGCTGGCCGTCGCGGGAAATAACGCCGTGATGCCGGTCATCGAGCGGCGCTCCGACAGCCCTTACCGCTGGCGTGTGACCGGAGCGCCGCTCGCGCGCGTCGCCAACCGCGAAAAGAAATTGCCCGCCGGCTTCATCCGGCGCGACGGCTACGGCATCACCCCGAAGGCGCGCCGATATCTCCAGCCGCTGATCGGCGGCGAGGCCTACCCGCCGTATTCCGGGGGCATGCCGCGTTACGTCACGCTCAAGGGCGAACTGGCGCCGAAGAAGCTGCCGCCGTGGAAGCCTTGAGGCCGACGGGCCCAAGGCTTGTCCTGAGCAACCGAGGCAGGTAAACTACCGCGTTCCGACCCGCAAAGAGCCTTCACGGAGAGTCTCGCGATGGCCCGAGTCTGCCAAGTTACCGGGAAACGGCCGCTGAGCGGCAACAACGTTTCGCACGCCAACAACAAGACGCGGCGCCGCTGGCTGCCCAACCTGCAGTCGCGCCGTTTCTGGTTGCCCTCCGAATCGCGGTGGGTGCGCCTGCGCGTCTCCGGCAAGGGGCTGCGCATCATAGACAAGCGGGGCATCGAGACCGTGGTGGCCGAGCTTCGCGCCCGCGGCGAGAAGATCTGAGGAGGCGACGATGGCGAGGAAAGCGAACACTCCGCGCGAGAAGATCCGGCTGGTGTCGACGGCGAAGACCGGGCACTTCTACACGACCACGAAGAACAAGCGGAACACGCCCGGGAAGATGGAGATCAAGAAGTTCGATCCCGTCGTGCGGCAGTACGTGGCTTACAAGGAAGCCAAGATCAAGTAACCGGTTCGGCTTCGGCCGGCACGGGGAGAAGGGCGGCCGCGGGCCGCCTTTTTCGTTTTGGGCCTCGGGGGGCAGTGCAGCTTCGCTGCGATTGGTACGTCGCGGGCGCTCCGCCCCGCACCCCGGGTTCCTTTCTTTTCGCGCCAAAAGAAAGGAACCAAAGAAAAGGCGCCCGGGCTCCGCGGTCGGCTTTCGCGGACTTCCCTGTGCTTCTCGGGCGCTGGGGGGGCGCCAGACGGCACGTCCTTGTGCCGACTGGCGACGCGCGGCCTCCCTGCCGCGCCCTCCTGCGGAGGCCGGGAACCCCGGCGCCCTTCGATGCTCGGCGCTCCACACGGGATCCCGGAGAGGGAAAGGGCGCAGCGCCGCTGCGCGCTCTTTAGATGCCTCTCAACCTGTCCTTCTCCCCTCGGGCGGGGAGAAGGCACCTGCTTCAGCCTTTCTCGCCGGCGGGAAGGTAGCGGGCGCGGATCAGGGTGTGAACCCTGTGCGCAGCGAAGCTGCGCTTCTTCAATACAGGCGTGTCAGGGTGCCGGGATGATGTTCCGTCGTCAGCCCTTGGCGGCGGAGGTGGAAGCGCTCATCGGCGAGAGCTTGTTCTCGCGGATGAAGTCCTCGACGCGCCGGTAGGCCTCGTCGTCGGGAATCTGCCGCGGCGGATGCTTGCAGAAGTACGCGCTGGCGGCCTCGAGTACGCCGCCCTCGCCGCGCAGCATGGCGAGCTTGGCGCAGCGGATGGCGTCGATGGCGACACCGGCGGAGTTGGGCGAGTCCTCGACGGAAAGGCGCAGTTCGAGGTTCATCGGCACGTCGCCGAACAGCCGTCCCTCCATGCGGATGAAGGCGATTTTGTTGTCCTTCTGCCAGGGGACGTAGTCGCTGGGGCCGACGTGGATGTTGTCGTCCGGAATCCGGTCGCCGGCCGCCGCCTGGACCGCCTCGGTCTTGGATTCCTTCTTCGACGCCAGCCGCGTGCGGTTGAGCATGTTCAGGAAGTCGGTGTTGCCGCCGGTGTTCAATTGGTAGGTCCGGTCGAGCTTCACGCCGCGCTTGCGGAACAGGTCCGTGAGCAGCCGGTGCGTGATGGTCGCGCCGAGCTGCGACTTGATGTCGTCGCCGACGATCGGCAACCGCCGCTCGGCGAAACGCTGTGCCCAGTCCGGGTCGCTGGCGATGAACACCGGAATATTGTTGACGAAGCCGCACCCGGCTTCGAGGGCGCATTCGGCGTAAAAGCGCGCAGCCCGTTCCGAGCCGACCGGCAGGTAGTTGACGACGATCTCGGCTCCGCTGGCGCGCAGCGCCTCGATGACGTCGGCGCGGTCGGGTTGCGGCCCGTCAGCGACGTCGAACCGCTGCTCCGCCGGGTAGTCCTGCAGGTGTTCGGAGACGCCGTCGAGCACGGGCCCCATCTCCACCGTGACGCCCGTCGTGGCGATGTCGGCGCAAAAGCGTGTCGTGCAGTTGGGCGGTGCAAAGACGGCTTCGGAGACGTCGCGGCCGACCTTGCGGCTGTCGATGTCGAAGGCGGCGACCACCTTGAGATCGGCCGGCGTCAGTCCCCCGACCGAGTAATGCATCAGCCCCACCGCTTCAGCCGGTGGGCGGTCACGGTAGTAATGGATGCCCTGGATCAGTGCGCTGGCACAGTTGCCCAGGCCGACGATGGCCAACCGGATTTCTGCCATGCGAGTGGGCTCCTCGTTATTGCATCGCCGAGCGGCCGTTTCGCGTTACGAAGTTATGTGTCGGTCCATCGACGATTCATTCGTAAGATACCATAGCGATATACGGGTCAAGGCGTGCCCGGGGAGGGCTTCAGATGGCTTCGGCAAGCGGGATCGATCAGGGCATCGTGGCCTTTCGACACCGCGTGCAGCGGGCGGTGGGAACCGTTTTCGCACCACTGGTGACGTGGCTGTCGCAACGCGGTGTCACGCCCGATCAGATCAGCTGGGCGGGTTTCGGCCTGGCCGCGGCCGCGGCCGTGTTCGCCGGTCTGCGCGTGTTCGTGCTGGCGGGCATCCTGTTCCTGATTTCAGGTGTTGCCGATCTGATCGATGGAGCGCTTGCCCGTCGTGCCGAGAGCGGCACCAGCGGCGGGGCCTTCCTGGATTCGCTGCTCGACCGGGCGGGCGAGGGCCTGCTGCACGGGGGGGCCGCGGTCGCCTTCGCCTTGTGGGGGCTCTGGCTGGGCGTGCTTGCCGTGGTGCTGTCCCTGACGGGCTCCTACCTGACCAGCTACGCCCGCGCCCGCGCCGAGGGGCTCGGGGCCGCGCTCGAGGAGGCTTGGGTCAGCCGGGGAGAGCGCGTCATCATCCTGGGACTGGGGCTGGTGTTCCACTTTGCCCTGATCGCCTTCTGGATCGTCGCGGCGGCGGGGTGGGTGACCGCCGTGCAGAGGGCCTTGGTGGCCCGCGGGCGACTGTCCGGTGGGGAGACGGCTCCCGCCGGCGATGAGTCCGCGGCGGAGTCCCGGGAGGCCGGCCCCGACGCCTGACGGTCAGCCGGTTTCTTCGCCGCCCGCCATGGCGGTGAGCATCGCCGGTCCGTAACGGCGCCGAGCCCCGGCCGGCAGATCGCGCACTTCGGCCATCTCCGCGAGCGAGGATGGAGCGCGCCGCGCGATGGTCGCCAGTGCGCCGTCGCGCACCAGCCACTGGCGGGGGCGATCCTCGTGCATGGCCTGTCTTTCCCGCCATTCCGCGAGTCGCTTCAGGCGCGACAGGCTGTCGCCGTTCATCCGGCGGGACTGGCGCACCCGGCGCCAGGCGTTGTCGGGGCGCGGGCGGTAATAGTCGGCTTCCACGGCGTCACGCATGGCGCCGGCGAAAGTCCCGGCCTTGTGCGCCTGCTCCAGGCGGCTGCCGAGGATGTCGCGCATCGCCGCGAGGTGCGCGACATCCTCGGCAGCGTAGCGGATCGCCTCGGCGGCGAGTGGCCGGCGCAACCAGTCGTAGCGTCCGAGCGCCGGCCCCGGCGGTTCCTGCAGCAATTCCTCCGCCAGTGCGGCATAGCCGATCTGGTCCGCCAGCTCGAGCATCGCGGCGGCGACCTGTGTGTCGAACAGCGGCGCCGGGACGCGATCGAACAGTTGCACGAACAGTTCCAGGTCCTGGCGCCCGGCGTGGAGGATCTTCTCCACGTCCGGGTCGAAGAGCAGCGCCTCGAGCGGCTCGAGGTCGTCCAGCGCGACGGGGTCCACCAGGCCGGTGAGGTCGCCGGCGGCGATCTGGATCAGTCCCGCGCGGGGGAAATAGTGGCGGTCGCGGACGAATTCGGTGTCCACCCCGATTCGGGACACCCGGACGGCTTCCCGAACGAAGTCCTCGAGCGCGTCGCGCCGGTCGATCACTAATACATCGGTCATGCTTGGCATAATAACCGGGCTACCCGGAGCGCTTCCCCACCATGCGGCTACACATCCTCGGAATCGGCGGCACGTTCATGGCCGGCGCCGCCCTGTTGGCGCGAGAGCGCGGCCACGACGTCAGCGGCTGCGATGGCCCGCTGTACCCGCCCATGAGCGATGTGCTGGCGGACGCAGGCATTCCCGTGCACGAGGGCTGGGAGCCGGAGGCATTGCCGGCGTGCGACCTCGTGGTGATCGGCAACGCGCTGTCGCGCGGGAACCCGGCCGTCGAGCATGTGCTCGAGCACGGCATGGCCTACACGTCGGGGCCGCAGTTCGTGGCCGAGGAGGTGCTGCGCGGTCGCCACGTGATCGCCGTCGCGGGCACCCACGGCAAGACCACGACGGCGAGCCTGGCGGCATGGCTGCTCGAGGCCACGGGGCGGTCGCCGGGTTTCCTGATCGGGGGGCTGCCGGAGAACTTCGACGCGCCGGTGCGCCTGGGCCGCGGCGAGCACTTCGTGATCGAGGCGGACGAGTACGACACGGCCTTCTTCGACAAGCGTGCGAAGTTCGTCCACTACCGTCCGCGCACGCTTGCACTGACGAACCTCGAGTTCGACCACGCCGACATCTATCCCGACCTCGCTGCGATCGAACGGCAGTTCCATCACCTGGTGCGCACCGTGCCGGGCGGCGGCCGCATTCTGGCCAAGACGGGCGAGCCGGCGCTCGACCGGGTTCTGGCCATGGGCTGCTGGACGCCGGTGGAACGCTTCGGCGCCGGTAATGAAGCCGACATCGGCGGCCGCCTGCTTGCGCCGGGACGCTTCGAGGTGCTCGAGGCCGGGCGCCCCGTGGCGGAGCTGGCGTGGCCGCTGCGCGGGGCTCACAACATGGAAAACGCCCTGGCCGCCCTGGCCGGCGTGCGGGCCGCGGGCGTCCCGCTCGCCGAGGCCGTGGAGGCGCTCGCGGCCTTCCGCGGCGTGCGGCGCCGCCTGACGCTGCGGGCGGAAGCGGCCGGCGTGAGGCTCTACGACGACTTCGCCCACCACCCCACCGCGATCGCGCGTACGCTCGAGGGGTTGGCGGAACCGGGCCGACGCCGGCTCGTGGTGCTCGAGCCGCGCTCGCGCTCGATGCGGTCGGGCGTTCACGCTTCGCAGCTGGCCGCCGCGCTCGGTGCGGCCGACCGTGTCTTCGTCCTGCAGCGCGGGGACCTCGACTGGAATCCCGGCGAAGTGTTCGCGGAGCTCGGGCCGCGTCTCGTGCTCGCGGGTGACGCGGCGCGGCTCGGCGAGCGGGTGCTGGCGGAAGCGACGACGGGCGACGACATCGTGATCATGTCCAACGGCGGGTTCGACGGCCTGCCGGCGCGGCTGGCCGAGGCGCTCGCGAACCGGGCGGCCGGGTGAGGCGTGCCGGTCTGAAATGGACGGCCGCCGCGGCCGCCCTCGCAGCCCCCTGCCTCGCGTTCGCCCACGGCGGACCGGGCGAACCCGTGTCGCTGATGGAGGGCTGGGCGTGGTGGATCACGGCCCTTACCGCGCTGGTGATCGTGTGGTACGCCGCCGGGGTGCGACGCCGCGCTCGGCGCGGACACCGCGAGCCGTGGCCGCGGCAGGCCTTGTTCTACGCCGGTGTCCTGTTGCTGCACTTCTCGGTGGAACCGCCGCTGGACGTGCTCGAGGAACACCTGTTCTCGGCGCACATGTTCCAGCACATGATGATCCGGATGGTGGGGCCGATGCTGCTGGCGCTGTCGGTGCCGCTCGCCAACCTGATCGCCGGCCTGCCGCGTGTGCTTCGCCGCTACCTGCTGCGCCCGATGGTCTCGGCGCGTCCGCTCCAGGGGCTGTGGCGGTTCCTCGTGCATCCGTTCTGGGCCGCTTTCATCTGGATGGCGGCCTTCTACGTGTGGCAGTGGCCGGCGTTCTTCAACGTCACGGTCATGCACGAAGGGGCCGACGATTCGCAGCACATCGTGCTGCTGATCACGTCGCTGTTCTTCTGGTGGATGGCGTTCGACCCGCGCGGGCGCCCGGGCGCGGTGCGCTACGGCACGCGCGTGCTGACGGTACTCGGGACGCTGCTGCCGAATATCCTCATCGGAGCGTGGATCACGTTCACGCACCTGGACCTTTATCAGGCCTACGACGTGTCCGGCCGCATCTGGGGGGTCGGACAGGCGCTCGACCAGCAGATCGGCGGCCTGATCATCTGGATACCCGGGTCGATGATGACGGTCGCCGGTGCATTGATCGTGTTCGTGCGCTGGCTGCGCGACGAGTCGGCCCGTCCGCTCTCGCACCAGGCGCGGCGACGGATTGCTTCGCTGCCTGCGCGGACGGGGGAGGAGTAGAACGCGCCGAGCGCCCGCGCACGGCCGCTTGATCCGGCGCAAGGCCGCCGCGGTGCGGCCCGGGCACAATAGCGGCGATGAGTACCCGTAACCTCGATGCGTTTCTGAAGCCGGCTTCCGTCGCGCTGGTCGGCGCCAGCCGGCGGCGCGGATCCGTCGGTGCCGTAACGGCCGGGAACCTCGCGGACTTTCCGGGCCGTGTGTTCCGCGTGAACCATCACATGGCGTTGGATGCCGCCGCCGGTGTCTATCCGGAGGTCAGCCGGCTTCCGGTGGCACCGGACCTGGCAATCGTGGCGGTCCCGGCCGCCGGCGTGCCCGGCGTGATCGCGGACCTCGGCCGCCTCGGCACGCGTGCCGCGGTGGTTTTGTCTTCGGGCTTTGCGGAGAGCGGTGCCGGCGAGCAGGGCAGGGCCCTGGAAGCCCGGATGCTTGCCGCCGCGCGGCCGTCGGGATTGCGCATTCTGGGCCCCAACTGCATCGGGATGCTCGCGCCGGCGGCCGGGCTCAACGGCGGTTTCGCGCAGAAGCTTCCCGGCGCCGGGCGCATCGCGTTTCTGTCGCAGTCCGGTGCGGTCCTCACGACGGTCATCGACTGGGCGGCGGGGCGTGGCATCGGCTTTTCCGCGCTGGTGTCGTTGGGGGAGATGGCCGACGTCGACGTCGCCGACTGGCTTGACTACCTCGCCACCGATCCGGACACGGGCGCGATCCTGATGTACCTGGAAAGCGTCACCGGCGCGCGCAAGTTCATGTCGGCCGCGCGCCAGGCGGCGCGGCTCAAGCCCGTGATCGTGCTCAAGTCCGGCCGCGCGCCGGCGAGCGCGCGGGCGGCGGCCTCGCACAGCGGGGCGCTGGCCGGGCGCGACGCCGTGTTCGACGCGGCGCTGCGCCGCGCGGGCGCGCTCCGCGTGCCGACGCTCATGCAGATGCTCGAGGCGGCGGAGACGCTCGCCCACGTCCAGCCGCTGCGCGGGGACCGCCTGGCGCTATTGACCAACGGCGGCGGCGTGGGCGTGCTCGCGGCCGACCAGCTCGTGACGGCGGGCGGACGCCTCGCGGAACCGGGCGAGGCCACGCTGGAGGCGCTCGATGCCGTGTTGCCGCCCGGGTGGTCGCACGGCAACCCGGTGGACATCATGGGGGACGCCGGACCGGAGCGCTACCGCGCCGCGCTTGCCACGCTGCTGGACGCGCCCGAGGTCGACGCCGTCGCGGCGATGTACTGCCCCACGGGACTCGGCGAGCCCGGCGACGCCGCGGCGGGCGTGCTCTCGGAACTGGCCGGCCGGCGCACGCGCAAGACGGTGCTCGCCGCGTGGCTGGGGCCGGATGCCGGCGCCGCGGCGCGCGCTCCGCTCGCGCGCGCCCGCGTGCCCAATTTCGACACCCCGGAAGCGCTGACGCGCGGCTTCATGCAGCTCGTCGATCGCCGCCGCCAGCAGGACTTCCTCAGCCGCACGGTGCCGGCGTTTCCGCTGCGCGGTAGTCGCGACCGGCGCGCGGTGCGCCGCCTGATCGACGGGCATCTGGCGGACGGCGGCGAGTGGCTCGACGAGGCCGACGCCAAGGCGTTGCTGGCCGCGGCGGGTTTCGCCGTCAACGAGACGCACCGGGCCGCGACGGCGGCCGAGGCGCGCGCGGCCGCCGGGCGGTTCGAGGGACCGTACGCCGTGAAGATCCTCTCGCCGGATCTGCTGCACAAGAGCGATGTGGGCGGCGTCGCGCTCAACGTCGAGACCCCGGACGAGGTCGGGCGCGTCGCCGGGCGGATGATCGGGCGGCTGCGCGAGCGCTATCCGGAGGCCCGCCTGGGCGGCGTCTCCGTCCAGCGCATGGTGCGCCGGGCGGGCGCCCGGGAGCTCATCGCGGGGCTTACGCTCGACCCGATCTTCGGGCCCGTGATCGTGTTCGGCGCCGGCGGCGTCGCCGTGGAGGCCGTGGACGATACGGCGCTCGCGTTGCCGCCGCTGGACGTGAACCTCGCCCGCGAGCTGGTGGAGCGCACGCGGATCCATCGCGTTCTGTCCGGGGCCGGCGGGCGGCTGCCGGCCGTCGACCTGGAGGGGCTCTACGCCCTGTTGATCCGCCTCAGCGAGCTGGTCTGCGAGTTTCCCGAGATTGTGGACCTCGATCTCAACCCCGTGCTCGCGGGTCCGGACGGCGTTACCGTTCTCGACGCACGCGTCCGGTTGCAGCCGGGGCAAGGCAGCGCCGTGGACCGTCTCGCGATTGTGCCGTACCCGCGCGAGCTGGAGCAGACGTTCGGTCTGCCCGACGGCACGCGCTGCCTGCTGCGGCCCATCCGCGCCGAGGACGAGCTGCCGATGCGCGAGGCATACCGCCAGCTCTCGCCGCAGAGCCGTTACATGCGCCTTTTCCAGACGCTGGCGGAGTTGCCGCACGACCTCGCGGCCCGCGCGACGCAGATCGACTACGACCGCGAGATGGCGTTCGTCATCGCCGAGGACAAGCCGCCGGGCGAGGCCGCGTTGTTCGGGGGCGTGCGGTTGATCAGCGACGCCGACCGCGAGCGCGGCGAGTTCGCCATCACCGTGCTGGACCGCCTCGCCGGACACGGCGTCGGGCGGCAACTGATGGAGATCATCGTGGCCTACGGCCGGCGCATCGGCGTCAAGGAGATCTTCGGCGACGTGCTGCGGGCGAACACGCCGATGCTCGCGGTATGCCGTGACCTCGGCTTCCGGCTTGAGCCGGTGGCCGACGACCCGGCGCTCGTCGTGGCGCGGCTGCCGCTCGCCTGAGGCCGGCTGCCGGAAGCCGGGACCGCCGCGCCCCGGGGCCGCTTCACGCCAACGCCTCGGGCGGTGGTGGTCCAGTGCTTGCCGTCGCGCGACACCTCGATCGTCACGCGCACGCGGCGGGACGACGCGAACCGGTAGACGATGCGCTCCTGCACGGTGCGACCGTGGTTCTTGTCCGTGCCATGCTCGACCCAGGTGTCGCCGTGAATCGTCATGCGCGAGACGAAGGGCTTGGCGCCGCCGGCGCCCGCGGCGAAGAACTCATAGTGCCAGTAGGTCCCGTCCCGGCTGTTCCAGGTGTCGACCACCAGCGAACGCACGGCCTTGCCCGACCAGACGTTGTCAAAGGCGCACGTCAGGAAGAGTCCGTTCGGCGACCAGCGGCAGTCTTCGCGCCACGTCCACTTCCCGGCCTGGCTGAAGGGCGTGTCGAGGCTTTTGCCGTGGAATACCCAGCGGCCGACCGAGACGTCGAGCTTCCGGAGTTCGGGGGATTGCGGCTGCGTCTGCGCTGCCCCCGCGGCCGTGCTCGCCGCCAGCAACGTGAACGTCAGGAAAACGGCGGTTCGGTTCATGGCGGGGCCTGGCGCGGGATAAGACACGCATAGCGTAGCGCGGGCCGGGAGCCGCGTGCGCACAAAAAAAAGGCCGCGCCGGAAGGCGCGGCCTTTCCATGCCGTGACCGGCGTCGCTCAGTAGCGGTAGTGCTCGGGCTTGAACGGGCCCTCGACCGGCACGCCGATGTAATCGGCCTGCTTGTCGCTGAGTTTCGTCAGCCGGGCACCGAGCTTGGCCAGATGCAGCCTCGCGACCTCCTCGTCGAGGTGCTTGGGCAGCACGTAGACGTCGTTGTCGTACTCCTTCGGCTTGCCGAAGAGTTCCATCTGCGCGAGCACCTGGTTGGTGAAGCTGTTCGACATCACGAAGCTCGGGTGCCCCGTGGCGCAGCCGAGGTTCACCAGCCGCCCCTCGGCGAGCAGGATGATGCGCTTGCCGTCGGGGAAGATGATGTGGTCGACCTGCGGCTTGATGTTCTCCCACTCGTACTGGCGCAGCGACGCCACGTCGATTTCGGAGTCGAAGTGGCCGATGTTGCACAGGATCGCCTGGTTCTTCATGCGCTTCATGTGCTCGTGATCGATCACGTGGTAGTTGCCCGTGGCCGTCACGAAGATGTCCGCATGCTCGACCACCCCCGCATCGTCGAGCTCCACGACGCGGTGGCCTTCCATCGCCGCCTGCAGGGCGCAGATCGGGTCGATCTCGCTGACCCACACGGTGGCGCCGAGGCCCTTGAGCGACTGCACGCAGCCCTTGCCGACGTCGCCGTAACCGCACACGATCGCGATCTTGCCCGCGACCATCACGTCGGTCGCGCGCTTGATGCCGTCGACGAGCGACTCGCGGCAGCCGTAGAGGTTGTCGAACTTGGACTTGGTGACGGAGTCGTTCACGTTGATGGCCGGGAAGGGCAGCGTGCCGGCCTTCGCCATCTGGTAGAGGCGGTGCACGCCCGTGGTGGTCTCCTCGGTCACGCCCATGACGCCCTTGAGGCGCTTGGAGTACCACTTGGGGTCCTTCTCGAGGTGGCGCTTGATCTCCGCGAAGAGTGCCGTCTCTTCCTCGCCGTCCGGCTTTGCGATCGCCGACGGGTCTTCCTCGGCCCGCGCGCCCAGCGTGAGCGCGAGCGTCGCGTCGCCGCCGTCGTCGAGGACCATGTTCGGGCCCTTGCCGTCGCCCCAGTCGAGGATGCGGTGCGTGTAGCTCCAGTACTCCTCGACCGTCTCGCCCTTCACCGCGAACACGGGGATGTTCTTGGCGGCGGTCGCCGCGGCGGCGTGGTCCTGCGTCGAGAAGATGTTGCAGGACGCCCAGCGCACCTCGGCGCCGAGGGCCACCAGCGTCTCGATCAGCACCGCCGTCTGGATCGTCATGTGGAGCGATCCGGCGATGCGCGCGCCCTTGAGCGGCTGTTCCTTGGCGTACTTCTCGCGCGTCGCGACGAGGCCGGGCATCTCCGTCTCGGCGATGGCGATCTCTTTCCGGCCCCAGTCGGCGAGGCCCAGGTCGTTCACCACGTAATCGGTGAACGACTCATGAACGACTGCGTTCATAGCGTTCTCCTATCCGGGTGAGCGCCGTTGGAAAAGCGTCCGGCGGGCAAGCCTGGCAGGCGGGACCTGTTGCAGCGCTCCTTGCCCCCGGAGCGGGTCGATCGGGCCGCGGCCCCTTCAGGTGGCCGTGGCGGCGGCCTTCACGCCGGCGTCGGCGGCGAGCGCCGCTGCCCGGTCGGTGCGTTCCCACGTGAACTCCGGTTCCTCGCGGCCGAAGTGGCCGTAGGCGGAGGTCTTGCGGTAGATCGGATGCACCAGGTCGAGCATGTGGATGATGCCCCACGGGCGCAGGTCGAAATGCTTGCGCACGAGGTCTTCGATGCGCTCGTCGGAGATCGCGCCGGTGCCGAACGTGTCCACGGAGATGGACGTCGGCTCGGCCACGCCGATCGCGTAGGACAGCTGGATCTCGCACCGCTCGGCCAGTCGCGCCGCCACGATGTTCTTCGCGACGTAGCGCGCCGCGTAGGCGGCCGAGCGGTCGACCTTCGACGGGTCCTTGCCGGAGAAGGCACCGCCGCCGTGGCGGGCCATGCCGCCGTAGGTGTCGACGATGATCTTGCGCCCGGTCAGGCCGCAATCGCCCACCGGACCGCCGATGACGAAGCGTCCGGTCGGGTTGATCAGGAAGCGGGTCTCCTTGTTGATCCACTCCGCGGGCAGCACGGGCTTGATGATCTCCTCCATCACGCCCTCGACGATCGTCTTGTTGTCGACGTCGTCGTCGTGCTGGGTGGAGAGCACCACTGTTTCCACGCCGGTCGGTCGCCCGTCGGTGTAACGGAAGGTGACCTGGCTCTTGGCGTCCGGACGAAGCCACTCGAGTTTGCCCGAGCGCCGCACTTCCGCCTGGCGTTTGACCAGCCGGTGGGCGTAGGTGATCGGCGCCGGCATCAGCACGTCGGTCTCGTTGGAGGCGTAGCCGAACATCAGGCCCTGGTCGCCGGCGCCCTGGTTCTCGTCCTCATCGCGGTCGACGCCCTGGGCGATGTCGACCGACTGCTTGCCGATGATCGAGATCACCGCGCAGGTGGCGCCGTCGAAGCCGACGTGCGAGCTCGTGTAGCCGATCCCGGAGATGACCTCGCGCACGAGGTTGTCGAGGTCGATCCAGGCCGAGGTCGTGATCTCGCCGCCGACGATGGCGGTCCCGGTCTTGATCATCGTCTCGCAGGCCACGCGCGCCCCGCGGTCCTCGGAGAGGATCGCGTCCAGCACCGCGTCGGAAATCTGGTCGGCGACCTTGTCGGGATGCCCCTCGGACACCGACTCCGAAGTGAACAGGTAGCTGCGGGCCATGGCCACGCCCTCGAACAACCGGGATTGGCGCGATTCTAGCATCGGGGGAGGATTATTTGGCCGCCGCGCACTTGAGAAAACCCGCCTTCGGGCCCAATATGACTGGCAAGCGTGTGCGGGGCGTGCGCAATGCCCATTTACGAGTTCCGATGCGAGAAGTGCGGCCACGAGTTCGAGCGGCTGCAAAAGATCGCCGATCCGGATCCTGAGCAGTGTCCGGCGTGCGGGAAGGACGCCGTTTCGCGGCTGATATCCGCCGCGGCCTTCCGGCTCAAGGGCGGCGGCTGGTACGAGACCGACTTCAAGAAGTCGAACCGGCGCAATGTCGCCGAGTCCGGCGGGTCCGGCGAGGGCAACAAGAAGGACAAGGCGGACAAGAGCGCCAAATCTTCCGGGGAGTCCGCCGGGAAGGGCGGCGGAAGCCAGTCGGCCGGGTCCGGCAAGACCGGAGGCGAGGCGGCCTAGGCCGGGCGGGGCACGGGCCTCGGCCGGGCGGAGGCCGCCGCTGATGTTCAGTCACCTCAAGCGCTGGTTCGTCGTCGGGCTCCTGATCTGGGTGCCCATCGGCGTGACCGTGTTCGTGGTCCGCTTCCTGTTCGAGTTGTTCGACCGGCTGCTCACGCTCGTGCCGGTCGCCTACCAGCCGGAGCACCTCTGGGGCTTCGGAGTCCCCGGACTGGGGCTGATCCTCGCGATCGTGATACTCATCGTCACCGGCATGCTCACGGGCAACCTCGTGGGCCGCCGCGTGGTCGGATGGGCGGAAGGGCTGGTGGCGCGCATCCCGTTCGTGCGCGCGGTTTACGGCAGCGCCAAGCAGGTCGCCACCACCATGTTCTCCGCCGACGGGCAGGGTTTCCGGCGCGCGGTGCTCGTGCCGTACCCCTATCGCGGGAGTTATGCGCTGGCCTTCGTCACGGCGACCTCGTTGGGCGAAGTGCAGGAAAAGACGGGTGCCGAAGTCACCGCCGTGTTCGTGCCGACCACGCCGAATCCGACCTCGGGGTTCATTCTCCTGGTGGCGAAGGAAGACGTCGTGGAGTTGGAAATGACGGTGGACGAGGCGCTCAAGATGATCATCTCGCTGGGCGTGGTCGTCCCCGAGTGGCCGCGCCGGCAGCGCCCGCCGAAGGCTGCGAGGGCGCGCTGAGCCACGGCGTTCGCGCGCGCAGCGGGAGACTCGCGCCGCCCGTTCGCGTTAAACTCTGCGCTCCCGGGGCCGCCCCGCGCGGCCCGCTATTGCAGTTTTCCAGGCCATCATCCGGAGTCTCACCGTGCGCACGCACACCTGCGGCGAAGTCGACGCCGCGCTCATCGGCGAATCCCTGACGCTTTCGGGCTGGGTTCACCGCCGCCGCGACCACGGCGGCGTCATCTTCGTGGACCTGCGCGATGCGCGCGGGCTGGTGCAGGTCGTGATCGACCCCGAGACCGCCGACGCGTTCGCCCGGGCGGAACGCCTCCGGAGCGAGTGGGTGATCGAGGTCGCCGGCCGGCTCCGCCGCCGCCCGGAAGGCACGGAGAACCCCGGCATGGCCAGCGGCGAGGTGGAACTGCTGGCCACTGAACTGACCGTCCTGGCCGCCGCCGCGACGCCACCGTTTACCCCCGAGGACGAGGACGTGGGCGAGGACCACCGCCTGCGCTATCGCTACCTCGATCTCAGGCGCCCCGTCATGCAGCAGCGCCTGCGGTCGCGTCACCGCATCATCCGCGCGCTGCGGCGGTTCCTCGACGAGGCGGACTTCGTCGAAGTGGAAACGCCGTGCCTGACGCGCGCGACCCCCGAGGGCGCACGCGATTACCTGGTGCCGAGCCGCACGCATCCGCGCCGGTTCTTTGCGCTCCCGCAGTCCCCGCAGCTCTTCAAGCAGCTGCTGATGATGGGCGGGCTCGAGCGTTATTACCAGATTGCGCGCTGTTTCCGCGACGAGGACCTGCGCGCCGACCGGCAGCCGGAATTCACCCAGCTCGACATCGAGACCTCGTTCCTCGACGAGCACGCCATCACCGGCCTGATGGAGCGGATGCTGCGCGAGCTGTTCCGTACCGAACTGGACGTCGATCTCGGCGAGTTCCCGCGCATGACCTGGGACGAGGCCATGCGGCGCTTCGGCACGGACCGGCCGGATCTGCGCATTCCGCTGGAGCTGGTCGAGGTCTCGGACATCGTCGCGGATTCCGACTTCAAGGTCTTCGCCGCGCCGGCGAAGGACCCGGCCGGCCGGGTGGCGGTGCTGCGTCTTCCCGGCGGCGCGGACCTGAGCCGCGGCGCCATCGACGGGTACACCGAGTTCGTCGGGCGGTACAAGGCGAAGGGCCTGGCCTGGATCAAGGTGACGGACCGCGCGGGCGGCCGCGAGGGACTGCAGTCGCCGATCGTCAAATTCCTCTCCGACGAAGCGCTCGAGGGCATTCTCGAGGCCAGCGGTGCGGAATCGGGCGACATCCTGTTCTTCGGAGCCGGTGCCGCGAAGGTCGTCAACGAGTCGCTCGGCGCGCTGCGCGTGCGCCTCGGAGAGGACCAGGGCCTGGTGCGCGAGGGTTGGGCGCCGCTGTGGGTCGTCGATTTCCCGATGTTCGAGTGGGACGAGGACGAGAAGCGCTGGCAGGCGCTGCACCATCCCTTCACCGCGCCGGCCGACGACGATGCCGAGGCCGTGGCGGCCGACCCGGGCGCGCAGGTTTCGCGTGCCTACGACGTGGTTCTCAACGGCTACGAGATCGGCGGCGGTTCCGTGCGTATCCACCGCCCCGACATGCAGCGCGCGGTATTCTCCGTGCTCGGCATCGGCGAGCAGGAGGCCGAGGAGAAGTTCGGCTTCCTGGTCGAGGCGTTGCAGTACGGAGCGCCGCCGCACGGCGGAATCGCCTTCGGTCTCGACCGACTGGTCATGCTCATGACCGGCGCGCCGAACATCCGCGAGGTGATCGCATTTCCGAAGACGCAGACGGCGCAGGACCTGCTCACGGGAGCCCCGGCGACGGTCGATCCGAGGCAGCTTTCGGACCTCGCGCTGCGGCTCAAGCCGGCCGCCGCCGCGGGCCGCTGATTACGCCGCACGTTGAACCCGGCCCGTCGGCGGCGGTCAACAATCGAGTGGACACGGCCCCGCGCGTGCATGCGATGATGCGCGCGGCGCCCGCGGTTTTGCGGCGAACGAAGGACGGGAGAGACACCAGATGAAACGCTCCAGCATTCCGGCCACGGCATTGATTGCGTTCGGCGCGCCCCTGGGCGCGGGATTGGCGCTGTCGCTGTCGCTGTGGGCATCCACCGGCGCGCCCGCGGGCCACAGGCCCGCCGCCGCGCGCGTACAGCTCTCGACGCTCGCCGTGCCGTTCGTCGCCAACCGGGGTCAGACGGATTCGCGGGTGGCGTACTACGCGTCCACCTTCGCCGGTACCGCGTTCGTGACGAAGCGCGGGAGCCTGGTGTTGTCGCTGCCGCCCGCCCGGCGGTCGCGGCCCGGCGGCTGGACCCTCGTGGAGCGTCCGCTCGCATCGCAACCGCTCACCGTGGACGGGCGCCGTCCCGCCGCGACCCGCGTGAACGTCTTCCAGGGCCGGCGGTCGGCCGGATGGCGCCGCGACGTACCCGCCTACGGCCGGGTGACGCTGGGCCATCCCTGGCCCGGCATCGGCTACGCGCTCGAGGCCCACGGCAGCAACGTGGAACGCGTCTTCACGCTTGCGCCGGGAGCCGATGCGGACCGTATCCGCATGACGGTTCGCGGCGCGCGGCAATTACGCGTCGATCACGGGCGCCTGGTTGCCGTGACCGGCCTCGGACCGGTCACGCTGTCGCGGCCGCAGGCGTGGCAGCGTGCGGGGGGCCGGCGCCATGCCGTCCCCGTGCACTTCGCCGTCCAGGGCGATACCTACGGATTCCGGCTCGGCCCGCACGACGCAAGCCGGCCCGTCGTGATCGATCCGATCATCCGGGCGACGTATCTCGGCGGTTCCGACCACGACGCGGCGCAGGCCATGCAGACGGCGTCGGCCAACGGCGACGTCTATATCGCCGGCAAGACCGATTCGACCGACTTCCCGGGCACGAGCGGGGGCGCCCAGCCCAATGCCGCCGGAGCGTACGACGCGTTCGTCGCGAAACTGAATCCAGGACTCACGCAGCTGTTGCAGGCGACGTACCTCGGGGGCAGCGACGATGACTTCGCGGTGGGCTTGCGGATCGGCTCTGCGGGCACCGCCATGGCCGGTGACGTCTACGTGGCCGGCGACACGTTCTCCACGGATTTCCCCGGCACCGCGGGCGGCGCACAGCCGAATTGCGCGGGCACCGCAAGCGATTGCGCAAACAACGGTGACGGCTTCGTGGCCGTGCTCAGCGGCGATCTGACCCAATTGCTGCAGGCGACCTATCTCGGCGGCACCGATATCGACGACGCCCACGCACTCGCCCTGGCACCGGCCAGCTCGCCGGTCGCCGGGGACGTGTACGTGGCGGGGCGGACCCTGTCGAACGACTTCCCCGGCACGGCGGGTGGCGCGCAGCCGCAACCCGCGGCGAGCGGCTTCGACGGATTCGTGGCCCGGCTGAACCCGGGCCTGACGCAGCTTGCCCAGTCCACCTACCTGGGCGGCTCCGCGGTGGACGAGGCGTTTGCGCTGGCCGTGGCTCCGTCCAGCGGCGCCGTCTACGCGGCCGGCGACACCAGTTCCAGCGATTTCCCCTGCACGCAGGCGGGCGGTCCGACGCCCACTGGGGGAGGCGCCTGCCTCGCGGGCGCCGCTGGCGCGCAGTCGAGCCCGGGCGGCGGCTTCGATGCGTTCGTCTCGCTGCTGACGCCCACGCTGCAGGGGCTCACCCAGTCGACCTACCTGGGCGGGACGGACCTCGAGGACGGATACACGGTGCTGGTGGCGCCGCCGGGGTCGCCGTATGCCGGCGACGTGTACCTCGGCGGGCGCACCCTGTCCACGAACCTTCCGGACACCGCCGCCGGCGCCCAGCCGACGCAGGCCGGAAACTACGACGGTTTCGCCGCGCGCCTGAGCGGCGATCTGCAGACACTTGACGGCACGACGTACCTCGGGGGCGCGTCCGACGATTCCGTGACCTCGCTGGCCGCCGTGCAGTCGGGGGCGATCTACGCCGGCGGCCAGACTGCGTCGCGGGACTTCCCGTGTACGACGTCGACGGGGCCGGCGCCCAAGGGCGGTCCTGCATGCTCGGCCTCGCATGCGGGGGCCCAGTACAAGTTGGCAGGCGCCACGGACGGCTTCCTGGGGTTGTTGTCCGGAGACCTCGGCACGTTGGCGCAGGCGACGTATCTGGGCGGTAGTGCGACCGAGAGCCTGGACGCCGTGTCGATCGCGCCGGCTTCGAGTTCCGTGGCGGGCAGCGTTTACGCCGCGGGACAGACGACGTCGCCCGATTATCCGGGAACCGCCGGAGCGGCGCAGCCCGCGTTCGCCGGCACCAGCGACGGTTACGCGGTTGCCGTCAGCAGCGGACTTCAGGGGCCGGAAGTGACGTTGAAGGTGCAGGCCAGCGCCCCCGGCACGGCGGCCCCGGGCGACAACGTGAAATACGAGTTTACGGTGACGAACGACAGTCCCGCGAGCGGGCAGGACAGTACCGACGCGACCGGCGTCGTGGTATCGGACGTGCTCAACCAGAGCGGCGGCGCCAGCACGATCTACGTCAAGGCGACGTCGAGCCAGGGGTCGACGTGCACGCACCTGTCGGGCGTCGTCACCTGCGATCTGGGGACGATCGCGAAGGGCGGCGGCAGCGCAACGGTCACGGTCACGGCCCAGGCCACGAAGAATACGGGTAGCGTGACGAACCGGGTGTCCGTCAGCAGCGACGAAGCTCCGGCGAAAAACGCCGTTTTGTCGGCCGACACCACGACGAAGATCCAGAAGCCGCCGAGTTCCGGCGGAGGCGGCGGATTCGGTGCCGCCCCGCTGAGCGGCTTCGCGCTGCTCATCGGCGCCACGTGGCTGGCCGGGCTGCGCAGGCGGCGACGGAGAACCGCGCGCAGCGGATGACGGTAGCGCGGCAGGATTTCAAGCGCCCGGAATCCGTGCTGGTGCTGATCGTATCGCCCGGTGGCGTACTACTCATGGAACGGCGCGAGCCCGCCGGCTTCTGGCAGTCCGTCACCGGGTCGCTGCACGAAGGAGAGGAACCGCGTGCAGCAGCACGGCGGGAGTTGCTGGAGGAGACGGGCCTCGAAGCCGGCGCCGGTCTGGAAGACCTCGAGATGGGAGCGCGTTTTCGCATCCGCCCGGAATGGCGGGCGCGGTTTGCCCCGGGCGTGCGCGAAAACCGCGAACACTGGTACCGGCTGCGCCTGCCCGAGCCCGTCTCGGTGCGGCTGAATCCCCGCGAGCACCGGCGTTTCCGTTGGCTTCCGGCCGCCGAAGCCGCGCGCCTTACCGCATCCTGGTCGAACCGGGCCGCGATCGAACGCTACGCCGGGGCCGCCGTCTGAAGCGACGTCAGTGCCGCCGCCGGCCGGTTCCGCCGGGGCCGCCGTCGTCCAGGTCCGCGTCCCACGCCACGGCGCGGTTGCGCCCCGTCGCCTTGGCGCGATCGAGGGCGCGGGCCGCCCGCTCCGTCAGATCGCGCACCCGCCAATGTTGGCCGGCCGGCATCACCGCGACGCCCAGGCTCGCCGTAATCCGCGGTTCGTCGGACGCCTCGCCGGAGGTTTTGCCCTCGATCATGATCCGCAGCCTTTCGGCAACCTCGCCCGCCTCGAAAGGCGCCGTGTCCGGCAGCAGTATCGCGAATCGCTCCCCGGCGTAGCGCGCCGCCAGGTCCGCCCCGCGCAGGCAGCGCTGCAGCGCCGCAGCCACGCGGCGGAGCACCCGGTCGCCTTCCGCGTCGCCGTGCTGTTCGTTGACGCGCGCGAAGCCGTCGAGGTCCATGAGCACCACCGCCAGGTAGGTGCCGGCGCGCGCCGCGCGGCCCAGTTCCACCTCGAGCGCCTCGCGGAAGTGCATGCGATTGAACAGGCCCGTGAGCGCGTCCCGGCGCGAACGTTCCTCGGCCAGGTCCCGGGCCAGTGCCGTGCGTTGCAGCGTCGCCGCGAGTTCCTCGGCCTGGCGGCGGATGGTGCGGCGCCGCAGGAAGTCGTCGCGAGCGTGGCGTTCCATGTAGTAGCAGGCGGACGCGCCGACGATGTTGATCGCCACCAGGAATGCCAGGTTGTTGGCCAGGAGCCAGTCCGGTGCCAGCGTCAGCGAGGCCGCCGCCGCGCCGTACGCCACGAGCGTGGCGACGTTGGCCGCCAGGGCGTAGACGAAGCGCAGGCGCATGAATGTATAGATGAAGGTGGCGGCCAGCAGGAGGCCGGCGTAGTACAGGTAGTTGCCGGGCGGCCCCGCGATCACCGTCATCACGACGATGCCGAGATTGGCCACCAGGCCGCCGAGGGCCATCGCGGGTTGCAGGTACCGGGCCGGGGCGCGCGGAAAGCTCAGGGCGAACACCACGGCAATCAGCGGGCACACGATGGCGTAGCGGATCCAGCGCACCGGGCCGGCGGCGTCGGGGATCACCCAGGCATCGAGGACACCGAAGGCGGCATAGAGCCCGAACCCGAGCAGCAGGCTCACGCGCATCTGGCGCAGGGACTGTTCCCGGTAGTCGGCGCGGAAGGCGGCTTCATCCGCCGGCGCCGGGAAGCGCAGCGTGAGCCAATGCATGGTTGCGCCGCGTGCGGCGTCTCCGGAGCCGGTCGCCGTTGCGGCCTCGTCGTCCGGGACGGCGCGGCGTCGCGCGAGGGTGGAAGCCATGGTGCTCGTCGGGGCGGTCAGGCAGCCCTTCTAGCGCAATCGGGGCGGCGGCGCAAACGCCTGGCCCGCCGGGTTATCCCGCCGCGCCGGTTCGCCTGCCCGCCGCAGCCGCGAGCAGTGCCTCCAGGCGGTCCAGGTGCCGGCCGCGCTCGAAGCGTTCGCGCGCCGCCGCGCGCCCGGCCCGGGACAGCCCGCGCGCCAGTTCCGGATCGCCGGCCAGGAGCGCGAGGCGCTGGGTCAGGGCGGCCTCGTCGCCCGCCGGGTAGGTCAGGCCCGTCTCGCCCGCGGTGATGATCTCGGGCACACCGCCGGCGGCCGTTCCCACCACCGGCACGCCGCGCAGCATCGCTTCGACGAGTACCAGCCCCAGCGTCTCCGAGGCCGAGGGCAGGACCACCACGTCGCAGCAGGCCATTGCCGCGGGCGCGTCCGCGAGCGCTCCGAGGAAGCGGATGCGTTCGTCCAGCCCCAGTTCGTGCACCCGTGCCCGCAGCCGCTCGGCGTAGGCCACCTCCATGACCGGCCCGGCGATCACGGCGCCGGCATCGACGCCGGAGGCCGCGAGCCGCCCCACGGCCTCGATCAGATCGTGCTGGCCCTTGGCGGGCTCCACGCGCGAGAAGCATCCCGCGACGAACGCGGTGCGTGCCGGGCGCACTTGCGCGCAGTCCGTGGTGCCGGTCGTCTCCTCGACGCCGGGCGGCAGGGCGCGGACGCGTTCCGGATCGATGGGCAGCCGCTCCCGGGCCTGCGCCGCCAGGGTCTCGGTGATCGTCAGCAGCAGATCGACCTGCCCGTGCAGCCAGCGGTGCACCGGGCTGGCGCGCCGGTCGCGCGTGATGGCCATGTGGCGCGTGTACACGAGCGCCGGCCGGCCGCCGGCCAGGCGCTTGGCCGCGGCCGCGAGCGGCAGGTCCGCGCTGCGGTGGATATGGATGACATCCGCCGTCCGCGCCAGCCGCGCCAGCCGCCGCGCACCCCGCAGCGGGGCCCGGCGCGAGCCGCGGATTGCCAGCGCCGGCGTGCGCCCCGCCAGCCGCGCAAACTCGCTGTCCGGCCGCGCCACCACGGCGACGCTGTGTTCGCGGGCGGCAAGCGCCGGAACCAGTCCGGCCGCATAGTACTCGAGGCCGCCGCGCCCCGGCGACAGGCAGAGCTCGATGACGGACAGGGGACGGACGGACGGGTTGTGGGAATCCGGGAGAGAAATACTGACCGGCCCGCCGGAAAAGGAACGCGGCAATTATAGTCACGCCATGGCGACCCGGCAGCCCGAGTCCCGGGCACTGTTCGTACACGGCCTGTGGATGAGCGGGCACGAAGCGGCGTGGTTGCGCCGATGCCTCGCGCCCGCGGGCGTCGACCTGGACCGGTTTGCGTACGCCTCGATGCGCGCATCCCCGTGCGAGGCGGCGCGCCGGCTCGCGCACCGGATGCGGGCCGAGCCCGGCGTGCATCTCGTCGCGCACAGCCTGGGCGGACTGGTCGCGCTCGCCGCGCTGGCCGAGGTGCCGGACTGGTCCGGCCGTGCCGTGCTTCTCGGCCCGCCACTCGCCGGCAGCCGCGTCGCGCGGCGCCTGCGTCGTGCCCCGGGCGGGGCCCTGTTCCTGGGCGCAGCACGTGACTGGCTCGTCGAGCCGCCGGCGCTGACGGCCCCGGAGGGCCGGGTGGCCGTTATTGCCGGAACGCGCAATATCGGCATCGGTCGCGTGCTGGCGGGCTGCCCGGGGCCCGGCGACGGCGTCGTGCGTGTGGCGGAAACGGTCCTGGCCGGCGCCGCGCGCATGGAGGTGCGGGCCAACCATGTGGAACTGCTCGTGCGCCCCCGCGTCTGCGCCGCGGTGGCCGCCTTCCTGGCGGGGCGCGGGCTCAGCGGATGAGGGCCAGCAGCTCGTAGACGAGGTCGAGGGCCGCGCGCGGGCTCAGGGAGTCCGGGTCGACGCCGGTGAGGCGTTCCCGCACGGCGTCGGGCGCGGGCTCCGGTGCCGGCGGCGTGGCGGCCGCGAACAACTCGGGCTGGGGCGTGGCATGGTGGCGGCTGGCCTCGAGCTCCGCCAGGTGGCGCCGCGCCCGCGCGACGACCGTTTCGGGGACGCCGGCCAGCCGCGCGACCTCCAGGCCGTAGCTCTGGCGCGCCGGTCCCGTGCGGACGCTGTAGAGGAACGCCAGGCCGCCCGCGTGCTCGCGCGCCTCCACATGCGCGTTGGCGACGGCCGGCAGGATCTCGGGCAGGTCGGTGAGTTCGAAGTAGTGCGTGGCGAAGAGCGTGAACGCGCGCCGCTCCGCGAGCGTCTCCGCGACCGAGCGGGCCAGCGAGATGCCGTCGTACGTCCCGGTGCCGCGGCCGATCTCGTCCATGATGACCAGCGTCTCGGGCGTGGCCGCGTGAAGGATGCGCGCCGTCTCCACCATCTCCACCATGAACGTGGAGCGCCCGCGCGCGAGGTCGTCCGCCGCGCCGATGCGCGTGGCGATGCGGTCCACCGGGCCGAGCTCGGCCCGCGCGGCGGGGACGAAGCTGCCCGCGTGCGCCAGCAGGACGATGAGCGCGGCCTGGCGCATGTAGGTCGACTTGCCGCCCATGTTGGGGCCGGTGAGGATCACCATGCGCCGGGCATCGTCGAGCGCGAGGTCGTTGGGTACGAACGGGGTATCCAGGGCGGTTTCGACGACCGGGTGGCGCCCGCCCTCGATCTCGACGCCCGGTGCGTCGCGGAACGCCGGGCGCGTGAGACCGAGCGCCCGCGCGCGTTCGGCGAAGCTCCCGAGCACGTCGAGTTCCGCGAGCGCGCCGGCCAGGCGCCGCAGCGTAAAGAGATCCGCCGCCGTGCGCTTGACCAGGTCCATGAACAGCGCGCGTTCGCGGCTGCGCGCCCGCTCCCGGGCGGACAGCACCTCGTTCTCGAAACGCTTGAGCTCCGGCGTGAGGTAGCGCTCGGCGTGCTTGAGCGTCTGCCGGCGCGTGTACTCGATCGGCGCCTTTTCCGCGTCGCGCCGCGAGAGTTCGATGTAATAGCCGTGGACGCGGTTGTAGCCGACCTTGAGGTTCGAGAGCCCGGTGCGCTCGCGTTCGCGGGCCTCGAGCTCGAGCATGCGGCTGCCGGCGTCCTGGTCGAGCGCCCGCGCCTCGTCGAGCGCCGGATCGTAGCCGGGGGCGATCACGTCGCCGTCCTTGAGCAGGGTCGGTGGTTCGGCGACGATCGCGCGGCCGAGTTCGGCGGCCAGGTCCGGGTGCGGATCGAGTGCCTCGGCCACGGGTTTGAGCCGGCCCGGGACGCCCTCCGGGAGCGCGGCCGCGAGTTCCGGCACGCGCTCGAGGCCGACGCGCAGGCGCGCCAGATCGCGCGGGCTTGCGGTGCCGAGCCCGGCGCGCGTGAGGATGCGCTCGATGTCGCCGAGGCCGCGCAGGAGTCCGCGCACGGCCTCGAACGCGCCGCTTTCGTGCAGGGCCTCGACGGCGTCGAGGCGGGCGGCGAGCGCTCCGCGGTCGCGGAGCGGTTCGCGCAGCCGCTTGCGGAGCAACCGCGCACCCATCGCGGTGACGCAGCGGTCGAAGACGCCGACGAGGGTGCGCCCGTCGGAGCCGGCCAGGTTGTCCTCGAGTTCGAGGTTGCGCCGCGTGACCTCGTCGAGGGCCAGGCCGGTCTCCGGGCGCACGCGTACGAAGCGATCGAGTTGCGGCAGCGACTGGCGGCCCGCCTCGGTCGCATAGGCGAGCAATGCGCCCGCCGCGCCAAGCGCGGGGCCGAGGTCGTCGGCGTCGAGGCCGCCGAGGTCGCTCACGCCGAATTGCCGGAGCACCGTCTTGCGCCCGGCCTCCGCGTCGAAGTGCCAGGGCGGGCGGCGCCGCGCGGCCGCGCTCTCGAGCGTCGGCGGCTCGACGTCCTCGGAGCAGAGCATTTCCGCGGGCGCCGCGGCCGCGAGCGCCGCCAGCAGGGCGTCGCGTCCGGCGTATTCGGCCACGCGCATCTCGCCGGCCGCGAGGTCGAGCGTCGCCAGGCCGTGGCGCCCGCCATCCGCGGCGATCGCCGCCACGAGCACGGAACGGCGCTCGTCGAGGAGGCCCTCCTCGGTCACGGTCCCGGGCGTGAGGATGCGCGTGACCTCCCGGCGCATCGGGCCCTTGCCGTCCGCCTCGCCCACCTGTTCGGCGATCACGACCCGCTCGCCGCGCTGGAGCAGGCGCGCAAGGTAGCCCTCCACCGAGTGCACCGGCACGCCCGCCATCGGGATCGGGGCGCCGGCGGATTCCCCGCGCGTGGTGAGCGTGATGTCGAGCATCTCGGCCGCGCGCCGCGCGTCCTCGTAGAACAACTCGTAGAAGTCGCCCATCCGGTAGAACACGAGGTCCTCGGGGTGCTCCGCCTTGATGCCGAGGTACTGCTGCATCATCGGCGTGTGCGCGGGCGCGGTGGGCATCTACAATCCACTGTGGAGACAAGCGGGGAATGCTAGAGAGCATGAGCCGGGAGAGCAAGGCACCGGACGCCGCGGTGCTCACGCGGCTCGCCGTGGAAGTGGCCGAAAACCTGGCCGCGCGCGGCGAGACCGTGGCGACGGCCGAATCCTGCACCGGGGGCTGGGTGGCCAAGTGCCTGACCGACGTCCCCGGCAGCTCGGCGTGGTTCCGGGGCGGCGTCGTGGCGTACTCCAATGCCGCGAAGCGCTCGCTCCTGGGCGTGCCGGCGGCCGACATCGACGCCAGCGGCGCCGTCTCCGAGGCGGTCGCCCGCGCCATGGCGGCCGGGGCGCTCTCCGCCCTGGGCGCCGATTCATCCGTGGCCGTGACCGGTGTCGCGGGTCCCGACGGCGGCACCGCCGACAAGCCGGTCGGTACCGTGTGGTTTGCCTGGGCCCGGCGCGGCGGAGCGACGCGGGCGGAGTGCGTACGCTTCGACGGCGACCGCGATGCCGTGCGCCGCGCCGCCGTGGCCCGTGCACTGGAGGGACTTCTGCGCGATGACTGAGACGCTGCGCCTTTTCTTCGCATTCTGGCCGGAGCCGGCGCTGAGGGCGTCGCTGCGGCGGCGTACGCGCGACGCGGTGCGCCGGTCCGGCGGCCGGCCCGTGCCGGCGGCGAACTTGCACCTGACGCTGCTGTTTCTGGGCAACCAGGCCGAGGCGCGTCTGCCGGAGATCATGGACGCCGCGGCGAGCGCGTTGCCGCCGCCCGGCGAGTTGCGCCTCTCGCGCGTCGGGGCGTTCCCCCGGCCGCGGGTGCTGTGGGCCGGGCCCGAGCGCACGCCCCTGCGGCTTTCCACCTCGGTCCGGCGGCTGCGCGGCGCGCTGCGCGGGGCCGGTATCGCCTCCGCCTCCCGGCCGTTCCATGCGCACGTGACGCTCGCGCGCCGTATCGGCCGCCAGGCGGAGGGGCCGCTCCCGCCGCTCACGTGGCGTTACCGGGAGCTTGCGCTGGTCGCGAGCGAGACCGACACCCGCGGGGCGCGCTACCGGACCGTCGCCGAGTGGCCGCTCCTGCCGTTGCCCGAGGATTGAACCGGCCGCAGGCTGCCCCGGGGCTTTTGCCCTGTGAAATAATGGCGCCCGCGGAATCACTACGGAAACGAGGGGATGGACGACAACCGCAAGAAGGCGCTGGCAGCGGCGCTTGGACAGATCGAAAAGCAGTTCGGCAAGGGCTCCGTCATGCGCCTCGGCGACGCCAACACGGCCGCCGAGGTGGACGCGATTTCCACCGGTTCGCTCGGACTCGACCTCGCCCTCGGCGTGGGCGGGCTGCCGCGCGGTCGCGTGGTGGAGATTTACGGCCCGGAAGCCTCCGGCAAGACCACGCTCACCCTGCAGGTGATCGCCGAAGCGCAGAAGGCCGGCGGCACGGCTGCCTTCGTGGACGCGGAGCACGCCCTCGACCCGACCTATGCCCAGAAGCTCGGCGTGAATACCGAGGACCTGCTGGTGTCTCAGCCCGACACCGGCGAGCAGGCGCTGGAGATCGCGGACATGCTGGTGCGCTCGAGCGCCGTGGATGTCGTCGTGATCGACTCGGTGGCGGCGCTCACGCCGCGCGCGGAGATCGAAGGCGAGATGGGCGACTCGCACGTCGGCCTGCAGGCGCGACTGATGAGCCAGGCGCTCAGGAAGCTCACCGGCAACATCAAGCGCTCCAACACGATGGTGGTCTTCATCAACCAGATCCGCATGAAGATCGGCGTCATGTTCGGCAATCCCGAGACCACTACGGGCGGCAATGCGTTGAAGTTCTATTCCTCCGTGCGCCTCGACATCCGCCGCATCGGCGCGATCAAGAAGGGTGACGAGGTGATCGGCAGCCAGACGCGCGTGAAGGTGGTGAAGAACAAGGTGGCCCCGCCGTTCCGCAAGGCCGAGTTCGACATCCTCTACGGCGAGGGCAGTTCGCGCGAGGGCGAGTTGATCGACCTGGGCGTCGAGAACGGCCTGGTGGACAAGTCCGGCGCCTGGTACAGCTACGAGGGCGAGCGCATCGGCCAGGGCAAGGACAACGCCCGCCAGTTCCTGAAGGAGCACACCGACATCGCCCAGCGTATCGACCAGGCGCTGCGCGAGAAGCTGCTGCCCGAGAGGAAGCCCAAGGCGGAGCCGGTTGCCGAAAAGGGCGAGTGACGCCGAGCCGCCGGACGCGGCCGACCTGGCCGCCCGGCTGCTCGCCCGGCGCGAGCACAGCCGGGCGGAACTCGCGGCGAAGCTGCGCCGCCGCGGCATCGACGCGGGCGAGTGCGAACGCGTGCTCGACCGGCTGGAGGCCGTGGGGGCGCTTTCCGAGGCGCGCTTCGTCGAGCAGCTCGTGACGTCCCGCCTGCGCCAGGGCTACGGTCCGGTCCGTATCCGCGCGGACCTCGCGGCGCGCGGCGTGGATCCGGATGCGGCGGACGCCGAGCTTGCCGCCGACGATGACGAATGGAGCCGGCGCGCCGAGGAGGCGCGCCAGGCCCGCTTCGGCAACGAGATGCCGGACGAGTACGCCGAGCGCGCCCGCCAGGCGCGCTTTCTCGAACGGCGCGGCTACACGGCCGCGCAGATCGCCCGCGTGCTGCGCGGCGATGTCGACGATAATTGAGCGATGGACGAGACCGCACGCAATCAAAGCCGACCCATGAAGACCAACGACATCCGCCAGGCTTTCCTGGATTTCTTCGCCGAGCGCGGGCACCGCGTCGTGCCGTCGAGCCCGCTGGTCCCCGCCAACGACCCGACGCTGTTGTTCACCAACGCGGGCATGGTCCAGTTCAAGGACGTGTTCCTGGGCCGGGACAAGCGCGATTATTCGCGCGCGGCCAGCTCGCAGCGCTGCGTGCGCGCGGGCGGCAAGCATAACGACCTCGAGAACGTCGGCTACACGGCGCGTCACCACACGTTCTTCGAGATGCTCGGCAATTTCAGTTTCGGCGATTACTTCAAGCGCGAGGCCATCATCTATGCGTGGGGGCTGCTCACGCGTGTCTTCGGCCTGCCGGAGGACAAGCTCTGGGCGACGGTGTACGCCAGCGACGAGGAGGCATACGCGATATTCGCGAACGACGTCGGGTTGCCCGAGGAGCGCATCGTGCGTATCGGCGACAAGCCGGGCGGGCGCGAGTACGACAGCGACAACTTCTGGCAGATGGCCGACACCGGGCCCTGCGGCCCGTGCGCGGAGATCTTCTACGATCACGGCCCGGGGATCGACGGCGGTCCGCCCGGCTCGCCGGACGAGGACGGCGACCGCTACATCGAGATCTGGAACCTGGTGTTCATGCAGTACGACCGCGCCGCCGACGGCACCATGAACCCGTTGCCCGCGCCCTGCGTGGACACCGGCATGGGCCTGGAGCGCATCGCGGCCGTGCTCCAGGGCGTGCACTCGAACTACGAGATCGATCTCTTCCAGCGACTGATCGCGGCGGCGGCGAAGGCGACCGGCGCGACCGACCTCGGCGCCAACTCGCTCAAGGTGATCGCCGACCACATCCGCGCCGCGGCCTTCCTGATCGTCGACGGCGTCATGCCCTCCAACGAGGGCCGCGGCTACGTGCTGCGCCGCATCATGCGCCGCGCGATCCGCCACGGCTACAAGCTCGGTCAGGCGAAGCCGTTCTTCCACACGCTGGTTGCCCCGCTCGAGGCGGAGATGGGCGAGGCCTACCCGGAACTGGGCAAACGGCGCAAACAGATCGAAAGCGTCATCCTCCAGGAAGAGGAACGCTTCGCCGAGACCCTCGGCCACGGCATGCAGATCCTCGACGAGGCCGTCGCGGGCCTGGAGGACCAGGAGATTCCGGGCGGCACGGTCTTCAAGCTCTACGACACCTACGGGTTCCCGGTGGATCTCACCGCGGACATCGCGCGCGAGCGCGGCCTCACGGTCGATATGGCCGGGTTCGAGCGCGAGATGAAGCAACAGCGCGAGCGGGCGCGCGCGGCGAGCAAGTTCGGTGCCGACTACAGCCGCAAGATCGAGGTGGACGAGGTCACCGAGTTCTCGGGCTACGAGCGCACCGAGCAGCACCGGGCAACGGTGACCGCGCTGTTCCGCGGCGAGTCGAAGGTCGACAAGCTCCAGGCCGGTGAGGAGGGCATCGTCGTGCTCGACCACACGCCGTTCTACGCCGAGGCCGGCGGCCAGGTCGGCGACACCGGCGAACTGACGGGCGAGGGCGTGCGCTTCGTCGTGTCCGACACGCAGAAGCGCGGCGACGCGCACCTGCACGTCGGGGCGATGGAACAGGGCACGCTCGAGGCCGGCGCCGAGCTCCGCGCGCGCGTCGACGCCGGGCGCCGTGCGGCGATCGTGCTCAACCATTCCGCGACGCACCTCCTGCATGCCGCGCTGCGAAGGATCCTGGGTGACCACGTGACGCAGAAGGGTTCGCTCGTCGCGCCCGACCGGTTGCGCTTCGACTTCTCCCACAATCAGCCCGTGACGGGCGACGAGCTCCAGAGCATCGAGGACGTCGTCAACGCCGAGGTTCGCCGGAACGTCGCGGCCGACGTGCGCCACATGGATTACGACGAGGCGATCGCGGCCGGCGCCATGGCGTTGTTCGGCGAGAAGTACGGCGACCGGGTACGGGTCATGCGCTTCGGCGATTTCTCCACGGAGCTGTGCGGCGGCACGCACGTCGCGCGCACCGGCGACATCGGACTGTTCAAGATCATCGCCGAGACCGGCATCGCCGCGGGCGTTCGCCGCATCGAAGCGGTCACCGGCGGCGGGGCAATCGCGTGGGTGCGCGGCGAGGAGCGCCGCCTGGCCGAGATCGCGGATCTCGTGAAGGCCGGGCGCGAGGACGCGCCGGAGCGCGTGCGCCAGCTTGCCGAGCGGGCGCGGGGGCTGGAGCGCGAAATCGCCGCGCTGCGCCAGCGGCTCGCGAGTGGGCAGGGCGCGGACCTCTCGAGCCGGGCGGTGGACGTCGGCGGGTACAAGGTGCTGGCGGCGCGCGTGGACGGCGCCGACGCCAAGGCCCTGCGCAGCGCCGTGGATCAGCTCAAGCAGACGCTGGGATCGGCCGCGATCGTCCTCGGCGCCGTGGACGGCGGCAAGGTTCGCCTCGCGGCGGGCGTGACGAAGGACCTCGCTAGGACGCTCCCGGCCGGCGACCTGGTCAACAGCGTGGCCGAACGGGTCGGCGGCCGCGGCGGCGGGCGACCCGACTTCGCCCAGGCCGGCGGCAGCGAGCCGGACGAGTTGGACGCCGCGCTCGACGCGGTGCCCGAGTGGGTCGGGCAGCGGTTGTCCGGCTGACGCGATCCGCGATGTCTGCGGGCGTCACGGAACGCCGGGCATCGCAATCGACGGGAGCGCGCGGGTGAGCGATCTCGTGCTCAAGTTCGGCGGTACGTCCGTCGCGGACGCCGGGTGCGTGGCGGCGGTCGCGCGCGTGGTTGCCGACGAACATGCTGCGGGCCGCCGCCTGGCTGTCGTGGTGTCGGCCGCCGCAGGCGACACCGACCGCTTCCTGTCGGAAGCCCGGCTCTTCGGCGATTCCCCCGACCCGCGCGCCATCGACCTGCTCCTGGCCACGGGCGAGCAGGCAAGCGTCGCGCGCCTGGTGCTCGCCCTGGGGGCGCTCGGCGTGCCGGCCGAACCGTTTACCGGTGCGCGTGCCGGCATCCTCACGGACGGCGCCCCCGGGCAGGCGCGGATCCTGCGCGTCGATCCGACCGGCGTTCGCGCGGCGCTCGACGCGGGCCGGGTGGCCGTAATCGCCGGTTTCCAGGGCGTGGCCGCGGACGGCGCGTTGACGACCCTCGGGCGCGGGGGTTCCGATACCACCGCCGTTGCCGTGGCCGCGGCGCTGGAGGCCGAGGAGTGCCGCATCTATACCGACGTCGAGGGTGTGTTCTCCGCGGACCCGCGCCTCGAGGTCCGAGCGCGCCGCCTCGACCGCATCCACTGCGAGGAGATGCTGGAACTCGCCGGGCTGGGCTCGAGGGTGCTGGCGATCGAGTCGGTCGACTATGCGGCCGCGCACGGCGTGCCGCTCCGCGTGCTGTCCACGTTCGCGCGCGGTCCCGGGACGGCGGTTCACCACGAGTGCGAGCCGGGTGCGCCGCCGGTCGTCGGTGTGGCGGCGAGTGCTTCGGAAGCGGAACTGGCGGCAATCGGCCTGCCGGCCCGAGCGGGCCTCGCTGCGGCGCTGGTCGCGCCGCTGGCGGCCGCCCGGGTGCCTGTCGACGCCGTCGTTCAGAACGAGGCGCGGCATGGCCGCGTCGACGTCGCTTTCACCGTGCCGCGACTCAGGCTGTCGCAAGCACGCGAGATTCTGGCGCGGGAGGCCGGGCGCCTGGGAGCGGAGCGACTCGTCGAGGATGCGGCCGTCGCCAAGGTGTCCGTGGTGGGGCGAGGGCTGCGGTCGAATGCACCCCTGCTGGCCCGCGCCTTGCGCGCGCTTGAGACGGCTGATGTCGCAGTGCGCATTCTCGTTGCCAACGAGACGCGAATTTCGGCGATCGTCGCCGACACGTCCCTGACTGAGGCGGTCAGGGCGCTGCACGCCGAATTTGATCTGGGACAGTCCTGAGGGAAATTGCGGTTGCGCCCGCCTCCCGGCTGGCTACAATGCAAAATGTGACTGTATGGCCCAGGGAGGCGAGCCATGCTTATCCTCACCAGGCGCGTTGGCGAAACGGTGATGATCGGGGACGACGTAACCGTGACGGTGCTGGGCGTGAAGGGGAATCAGGTCCGGCTCGGCATCAACGCCCCGCGCAGTGTTGCCGTTCACCGCGAAGAAATCTTCCTGCGGATACGAAACGAACACGAAGAAGCCTCGCACCGTGGCGAGCGCGTCGCAGGAGGCGATTCCGGATCGTCCCTCGGCGACACCTGACTGCCTGTGCTATCCTCCCGGGCCTCCGTAGCCGCCCTCGACGGCGGCTGCGCGATTCCAGCCGGAGAGGTGGCCGAGTGGTCGAAGGCGCTCCCCTGCTAAGGGAGTAAGGGCCAAAAGCCCTTCGAGGGTTCGAATCCCTCCCTCTCCGCCAGATAGTAGAAAGGGGCCGAATGGCCCCTTTCTACTATCTGTTGGCGTTGGATTCGAACCCTCGAAGGGAAAGCCGATCAAGGATTCGCAAAGTCGGCGGGGAGCCGTCCTTGAAGTCCTCGGCGGAGTGCCCGTGCAGCAAGCGCGGTTACGCCAGGGGACGCCCGTGACTGACGGGGCCCCGTGTGCCTCGCAGCTCGTCCGGGGCGTGTGTCGGCCGGTCCCTCCGCTACAATCCCCGGCAGGCCCCGCCGTTCCGCATTGCCTGCCGCAGGGACGCGGGGCTCCTCTTCCATGAGGGAGACCGTGGCAATGCACGGAGCGCTTCACGCTCACGGGAAGACACGTGCCGACGGCTAGCGTTAGCCGAACGATCCGCCATCCCGCCGTTCCTGGCCGCCGTGGGTAGGGACGCGCCCCCGTCGCGGCTGCGCCGGGAAGCCGGACTCGTCGGCCTGCTTCTGGCGGGCGTTACCACGATGATCGGCTCCGGCTGGCTGTTCGCGCCGATGGCGGCGGCGCGCGCTGCGGGCGGGCTGAGCATCGGCTCCTGGGTCACAGCGACGGTGGTGATCGCCTTGCTCGCGCTCGTCTATGCAGAGCTTGCGCCGCTGTTCCCGAAGAGCGGCGGGCTCGTACACATGAGCCTGGTGAGCCACGGCCGGCTGGTGGGGCGCATCTGGAGCTGGATTCTCTTCCTGGCCTATGTCTCCATCGCCCCGGTGGAGGCGATGGCGGTGGTCACCTACGCCGACAGCTACATTCACGGCCTCGTCGACCCGCAGACCCTCATGCTCACGTCCACCGGGGTCTGGGCCTCGGTGCTGGTGCTGGCGCTGATGACGGCGCTGAACTTCATGGTCCTCAAGCTGGTGCTGCTGTTCAACAGCGTCGCGACGTGGCTGAAGGTCTGCACGCCGATCGGCACCATCGTGATCCTGCTCCTGTTCTCGCACCACGGCGGGAACGTGCACGCGACGGGCGGCATCGAGCACGGCTGGGGGGCGATGTTCACGTCGGTTTCCACGGCGGGCGTGTTCTTCTCGCTGTTCGGATTCCGCCAGCCCATCGACCTCGCGGGCGAGACGCGTAACCCCTCGCGCGTCCTGCCGCTCGCCGTGCTGGGCACCATCGGCATCGGCGCGGCGATCTTCATCCTGTTGCAGTACGCCTTCGTCACCGCCGTGCCGCCGGAGCAGCTAGCGTCCGGCGGCTGGGCGAAGCTGTCGTTCGGCGGAATCGCCGGCCCGTTCGCCGGGCTCGCGCTCGTGATCGGGGCCTCGTTCTGGGCCACGGTGCTCTTTGCCGACGCCATCGTCTCGCCCGCCATGTGCGGCTACATGTGGGTGACCACGACGCCGCGCGTGCTCTACGCGATGGGCGAGGAATCGCTCTGGCCGCGCTTCTTCACGCGGGTGAACGGCCACGGCGTACCGTGGATCGGCGTACTCGCGACCTTCGGTATCGGGACGCTCTTCCTGCTGCCGTTTCCCTCCTGGCAGAAGCTTGTCGACTACGCCTCCTCCGCGACGGTGCTCTCGTACGGGATCGGCCCGGTCGTACTGCTCGCACTGCGCCAGGTCCATCCGCGTCTCGAGCGGCGTTCCTTCCGTCTTCCGGCCGTGCGCCTCGTCGCGGCGCTCGCGTTCATCGCGTCGAATTTCGTGATGTTCTGGGCGGGCTACGCCGTGCTGACGTTCCTGCTCGCGCTCGTCGCCGGCGCGTTCCTCTGTTACACGGGGTACCGCTGGCTGCGCCGGGAGGGCTGGGCGGACCTCGCCGACTGGCGCTCGGCCTGGTGGCTGTTGCCGTACTTTTCCGGCATGTGGATCATCGGCCGGATCGGCCCGGTTTCGATGGGCGGGGCCGGGCTGCTCGACGTCTACGAGGGCATGGGCGCGGTGGCGGTGCTCTCGCTCGCGACGCTCTGGCTCGCGCTGCGCACGCGGCGGCCCGACGCCGCGGTGGCGGGGGCGTACGCGGAGATGATGCGCTCCGCCGGGCTCGGGGCGGACGCGCCCGGGCACGGCGGTGCGGCCGAGCCGTACCCGGCCGACTGAGCGGGCCTAGTCCGGCCCGGGCAACGCCAGCGCCCCGAGTCCCGCCTTCGACGCCTGCGCGTTGAACGCGCGCGCCGCCGCCAGCGCTTCGTTCCAGCGGCCGAGCGCCTGGTCGAAGCGTGCGGAGAGCAGCTTGTAGACAGCGCGCGACTGCTGCGTCGGCGCGTGGTCGCCGCTCGCCACGACGTAATCGAGGAACGAGAACTGCTGGTCCAGCCCGACCGGGTAGTTGAACAGCTCCTCGTCCACGTTGGCCTTCGGCTGGTGGAGCTCGAGATCGACCGTTTCGAGCGCGGCCGCCACCCGTTTGAGCGGAGCGGCGAGCGCCGTACCGGCCTGCCGTCGTTCCAGCGTCTTTCCGGTGTCCCGCACGCTGCGGCGCAGGCGCTCCACCTCGACGGCGAGCGTGCGCTCGCGGTCGATGCGGTGGTAGAGGCGGGTGAGGAACGCGTTCTGCTCGCGCAGGTCGCCCGGCGGTGAGTGGGCGAGCGGATTGCGTTTCACGGTCAGCTTTGCCGCAAGGTGCTGCCCGTCCACGCGCAGGTCCACGGTGTAGGTGCCCGGCAGCACCATGGGCGCGACGCCGTTGGCTTCCTGGTAAACCTCGCCCGGCAGCTTCTTCAGCGGCTGATAGCGCAGGTTCCACACCAGCCGGTTCAGGCCCCGGTGCGGCGTGAAGTCCGAGCTGCGGGGCTGCACCGAACGCAGGCCCCCGCCGTAGCCGAGCTTCGGCGTCGTAGTCTTCGCCTTCCGCTTGCCCGCCGGACGTTGCCAGGTGAAGCGCCGCACGACCTTGCCCTTCGCGTCGCGGATCGTGAGCGTCGCCGAATGCGGCTTGTCCGGCAGGTAGTAATCGATGAGGCCGCCCAGCGGCGGGTTTCGCCCCGCGCTCAGCCCGTGCGGGCACCCGCCGCCCTTGATCTGGAAGCGGCGGGCCGGCGCGGGGTCGTAGAGGAACGGCTGCTTGCCCGACGCGGCCGGGCCGTACTGGCGCAACGGCTCGATGTCGTCGAGGATCCAGTACCCCCGCCCAAACGTGGCGGCGACGAGATCGCCGTCGTGGACGGCCAGGTCGTGGATCGGCGTCGTCGGCAGGTTGAGCTGGAGCGCGTGCCAGTGCCCGCCGTCGTCGAAGGACACGAACACGCCGCGTTCGGTGCCCGCGAAGAGCAGGTGCGGGTCCCGGGTGTCCTGCCGCACGACGTGCACGTAGTCATGGTCCGGGAGGCCGCGCGTGATCCGCGTCCACGACCGCCCGTAATCCGTGGTGCGGTAGATGAACGGTTTCGCGATCCCGAGCTTGTGCGCGTCGACCGCGATGTAGGCGGTGCCGGCGTCGAAGCGCGAGGCCTCGATCATGCTGACCTTCGCCCATTTCGGCATCCCCGGCGGCGTCACCTTTTTCCAGTGCTTGCCCGCGTCCCGCGTCAGCCACACGAGCCCGTCGTCGGTGCCCGCCCAGATTTCGCCCTTGCGCTTTGGCGATGGCGCCACGGCGTAGATCAGATCGTAGTACTCGGCACTCGCATTGTCCTTCGTGATCGGTCCGCCCGAGGACCGCTGCTTGCTCTTGTCGTCGCGCGAGAGGTCGGGGCTGATCGCCTCCCAGCTTGCACCGTCGTCGTCCGAGCGGAACAACACCTGCGAGCCCATGTAGAGCACGTCGGGATCGAACGGCGAGAAGGCCAGCGGGGCCACCCAGGTGAAGCGGTATTTCTGCGTCGAGGCGGGCTCGCCGTGCGAGTCGTACGGCCACGGCGAGACCTGCTTCAACTCCTTCGTCTTGCGGTTGTAGCGGGTGAGCTGGCCCATGTAGGTGTCCGCGAAGATCACGTCCGGGTCGCCCGGCTCGGGCACCACGAACCCGCTCTCGCCGCCGCCGACCGTCGTCCGGAACCCGCAGATCCGCCCGGCGAGGCTCATCGACGGGACGATCACGCTTCCGGAGTCCTGCTGCTCGCCATAGAGGTTGTACGGATACCGGTCGTCGGTGTTCACGTGGTACATCTGTGCGATCGGCTCGTTATACGGCACCGTCCAGCTCTTGCCGCCGTCGCTCGAGATCACCGCACCCTGGTCGTTGCCCTCGATGCGGTGGCGCGGATGCCGCGGATTGATCCACAGCGCGTGGTTGTCGCCGCCCTGCATGGGCGCGCGGGCGAAGTGGTAGCCCTGGTCCGTGGATCTGAAGAAGCCGCGGTCGAGCACGTAGACGGTGTCCGGGTCGCCCGGGTCGGTGAAGACCCCCATGAAGTAGAAGGGACGCTGCATCAACGCCTGCTTGTCGTTGACGCGCTTCCAGCTCCCGCCGCCGTCGTCCGAGCGATAGAGCCCGCGCCTGTGCGCCTCGATCATGGCGTAGAGCTGGCGTCCGTGGTGGTTCTTCGAGACCGCGAGGCCGATGCGCCCGAGCGGGCCATCCGGCAGGCCGTGCCCCGTGAGGCGCTTCCAGGTGCGTCCCCCGTCGGTGGACTTCCAGATCCCGCTGCCGGGCCCGCCGCTCGTGAGGCTCCAGGGCGTGCGCGAGACCTGCCACGTCGCCGCGTACAGGATGCGCGGATTGTCGGGGTCGGCGGCGAGATCCACGGCGCCGGTGCGGTCGTTGACCGAGAGCACGTGCTTCCAGTGCGCGCCGCCGTCGGTCGTACGGTAGATTCCGCCGGCGCCGTTCTTCCGGTAGAGGCTGCCGAGCGCTGCCACGACGACCGTTTGGGGGTCCTTCGGGTCGACCAGGATCCCGCCCACGTGCCGGGTGGCATCGAGCCCGACGTGGTGCCACGTCCGTCCGGCGTCGTCGGAACGGTACACGCCGTCGCCGAAGGATATGTTCGAGCGCAACGCCGTCTCGCCGGTACCGGCGTAGACCACGTTGGCGTCCGACGGGGCGACCGCCAGCGCGCCGATCGAGGAGACGTCCTGGTGGCGGAACAGCGCCTTCCAGTGCAGCCCGCCGTCGGTCGTTTTCCAGATGCCGCCGGCGGCGGCGCCGAAATAGTAGGTGTCGGGTCGGTCGGCAACGCCCGTGACGGCGTCGACGCGCCCGCCGCGGGACGGTCCCGCCTGGCGCCAGTGCAAGGCCCCGAGATCGTGTGCCACCGGTCCCGGCGTCGCGGCCAGGGCGGGAAGACAGAAGCCGGCTGCCAGCAATGCAGCGGCGCGGCGCATGCCCTTCATCCAGTCACCTCCCTCGTCGGCATGGCCGGTCGTGCCGGCCGGGCCTCGATCTCCCGCCCCTCGGTAACCGGAAGGGTACAATGCGAGCAGCCGCCGCCGAAGCGCCGATCGACGCCGCTGCGCCGTTTCCGGGGGCTGGATGCACGGTTCGGTGTTGACCCGCCGACCGCCAAGCTACGATAATACGCGGCTCGCGCCCGTAGCTCAGCTGGATAGAGTACCTGGCTACGAACCAGGTGGTCGGGAGTTCGAATCTCTCCGGGCGCGCCATACACGAAGGCCCCGCCATCAGGCGGGGCCTTCGTGTATGGGGCATCTGAAGATGCGATTCGAACTCCCGACAGAAAGACAATCAAGAGTTCGAAAAATCGGCAGGAAGCCGATTTTGACGCGCCAAGCGCGCCCGTCAGAGCTTGCGCCAGGGATGGCGCGAGTCAATCTCTCCGGGCGCGCCCCGCCAACCGGCGGGACCTTCGTAGGGGGCTATGCCTGTCTGCCCGAAAACCGGCGATATCCGCCGGATCGCCTGCCGGAACTCTCGGGCCGCGGGATTGAGGTGCCGCTACTGCCCGCCCCCCCGCGGGGTGGGCGACGCATGGCAGCACAGTCCCCTGGCCGGGTAACATGCAGGGTCTATCGGGATCCCCGTCCGGTCCACCGCATGATCCACAACGTGCTCGTCGTTTGCACCGGCAACATCTGCCGCAGTCCCATGGCGGCCGCTCTGGTATCGGAAGCGGCCCGGCGTCGAGGGCGCGAGCTACGCGTCGGTTCCGCCGGCGTGGCGGCGCTCGTCGGGGCACATGCCGCGCCCCCGGCTGTGGACCTCATGGCCGCGCGGGGCATCGACCTCTCGGGCCACCGCGCCCGGCAGATCAGCGAGGAACTGGGACTGGCGAGCGACCTGATTCTGGTGATGGAGCAGGGGCAGCGCCAGTTTATCGTCGAGCGCTGGCCGCGGCTCCGCGGGCGGGTCTACCGCCTGGGAGAACGGCACGGCGAAGAGATCGCGGATCCCTACGGGCTGTCGCCGAAGGTCTATGAAGTCTGCCTTCGCCACGTCGAGCGCTGTGTGCAGGACTGGGAATCGCGCCTGTTCGGCGGCGCCGCCGGACATGGCTAGGCGGTTGGCGGACACCGGGGGAGGAGAACGGGTTGGCGGGTGCGGCCGGACGGCCGCACCCGTCGACTGAAAGGTCCCACCGCCGGTCGGGGGTGGGGACACGCAGAGCCGCGATTGGCGGCACATGACATGGAGTCCTCTATGAACTGCAGACAAGCCCTGACGGCAGCGGCCGTGGCGGCCGCGGCTGCGCTCGCGAGCGCGCCGGCGCTGGCCGCGCCGCACGCCAACAATGGTTCCTCGGCATCGACGAGCGTAAAACCTAGACAGTCGGTCACGCACGGGAGCGTGAACGTTGAGGGGCACCGAATTTCCTACACGGCCACCGCCGGCACCATCGTGCTACGCAATGACAAGGGCAAGCCCACGGCCACCATGTTCTATGTGGCCTACCGGAAGGACGGCGTACGCGACGAATCGAAGCGCCCGGTCACCTTCTTCTGGAACGGCGGGCCCGGTTCCTCCAGCATGTGGCTTCACATGGGTGCGTTCGGCCCGGATCGTGTCGTCACCAACGACGATTCGCATACGCCGCCGGCCCCGTACAAGCTGGTGAACAACAAGTACAGCCTCCTCGACGCCACCGACGAGGTCTTCGTGGACGCGGTCGGCACCGGCTACAGCCGGGTGATCGGGAAGGACAAGGGCGGGGTCGGCAAGCCCAAGGACTTCTGGGGCGTGGACGGCGACGTCAAATCCTTCGCCCAATTCATAACGCGGTACATCACGAAGAACCACCGCTGGAATTCGCCCAAGTTCCTGTTCGGCGAGAGCTACGGGACCACGCGCGCTTCGGCCCTGTCGGCCTACCTGGAGATGCATGACGCCATGGATCCCAACGGCGTCATCCTGCTTTCTTCGATCATGAACTTCTACACGGACAGCTTCAACGCCGGAAACGATCTGCCGTACGAGTTGTGGTTGCCCACGTATACGGCGGTGGCCGCGTATCACCATAAGCTGCCCAATCCGCCGAAGGACATGCACAGCTATCTGCGCCAGGTGGAGTCGTTTGCAACCGGGGCTTATGCTCGTGCGCTGGCCGCTGGCAACACCCTCGGCGCGAAGAAAGAACAACAGATTGCGGAGCAGCTTCACGACTACACCGGGCTGTCCGTGGCCTACCTGAAGAAGGCGGATCTGCGCGTCAGCGGGATGGAGTTCGAGCACGAACTCCTCGGCGACAGCGACGAGACGGTGGGGCGGCTCGATGCCCGTTTCAAGGGCCCCACCATGGACCCGCTGAGCCAGCTTGCCCACTATGACCCGCAGGCCGCGGCGATCAGCTCGGCCTACGTCTCGGCGTTCAACCACTACGCCAACAGCGTGCTCAAGTTCCACGAGAATCGCCGCTACAAGCCCGAAAGCGGGAAGGTGAACCAGAGCTGGAACTGGAAGCACAAGAACCCGCAGACGGGCCAGACCTGGCCGGGATTGCCCAACGTGGCCGTGGACCTGTCCGAGGCCATGAAGTACAACCCCCACCTCAAGGTGCTGGTCAATGCCGGCTACTACGACCTGGCCACCCCGTTTTACGCGGCCAAGTACCAGGTGGACCACCTGGATATCCCGCAATCCCTGCAGGGGAATGTCCGGATGGCGTACTACCAGTCGGGGCACATGGTCTATGCCCACCTGCCGAGCCTGAAGAAGCTGCACGACAACGTAGCCAAGTTCATTTCGGCCAACGACGGAAGCCACTGACCGTTTCGCACCCCCGGTCCGCCGCACGGCGGACCGGGGGTCTTTCCCGTTTCGGGGGGTTGACGTGATCCTGCGTCAGGGGTAGCCTTTTTCCATCGCGCCGATTTGAAGTCAGCTTGCGGGCGCGTAATAAATGCCGCTAAAGAGACGGACGGAAAGCCCGCTCTTTGGCGCAAAGCCGAGCGGGTTTTTTGTTGCCCGCAGCCGCCGATTTTTGATGGTGCATTGCGGGGCGGCATCGAAGTACTGCTAAAGCGCCAGGGATGCCGACCATGCATGCCGCCACGGAGACCGGTCTCGAGGTTTCCTTCGAGTTTTTCCCGCCCAGGACGCCCCGCATGGAGGAGCGCCTGTGGGACACGGTGGAGAAACTCACCCCCTTCAGCCCCGACTTCGTCTCGGTAACGTACGGCGCGGGCGGTTCCACGCGCGAGCGCACGCACGCCACGGTGAAGCGGCTTCGCCGCGAGACGCCGCTGGAGCCCGCGGCGCACCTGACCTGCGTGGGTTCTCCGTGCGCGGAGATCGATGCCATCGCGCGGCGCTACTGGGAAGCGGGGATTCGCCATGTGGTGGCGTTGCGGGGCGATCCGCCGGACGGGGAGCGCTTCACCCCGCATCCGGAAGGCTATGAGCGGGCCGCGGAACTCGTTCGCGGCCTGCGCCGCGTTGCGGATTTCGAGATCAGCGTGGCCTGTCATCCGGAAGTGCATCCCGATGCGCGCAGTGCTGAGGCGGACCTCGACAACCTGAAGGCGAAGGTGGACGCCGGCGCCACGCGAGCGATCACGCAGTTCTTCTTCGACGTGGGAACATTCCTGCGTTTCCGCGACCGCGTGCGGGCCGCAGGAATCACCGTGCCGATCGTTCCCGGCATTCTTCCCATCACGAACTATGCGCGCACGCGTGATTTCGCCGCCGCCTGCGGGGCGAGCATCCCGGCCGGGATCGCGCGGCTCTTCGACGGGCTCGACGACGAACCGCAAACCCGCCAGCTCGTGGCGGCCAGCATCGCCGCCGAGCAGTGCCGGCGCCTGCAGGCCGAGGGCGTGCACGCATTCCACTTCTACACGCTCAACCGGGCCGAACTCACGAGCGCGCTGTGCCGACTGCTCGGGATGAAACCCGCGGAGCCGCGCGCCGCGGCCGTGGCTGTGGCCGGAGCCGGGTCATGACGTGGGGGCCGATCGAGGCGCTGTTGCGCGAGCGCATCCTCGTGCTCGACGGGGGCATGGGGACGATGATCCAGAACGAAGAACTGGACGAGGCGGCATTCCGCGGCGGGCGCTTCGTGGAGCACCCCCGTGAGCTCCGGGGCGACAACGATCTGCTCAACCTCACGCAGCCGGACCTCGTGCGCCGTCTGCACCGCGACTACCTCGAAGCCGGCGCCGACATCGTCGAGACGAACACGTTCAACGCCACCGCGATAAGCCAGGCGGACTATGGCCTGTCGCATCTGGCGCGGGAACTGAACCGCGCCGGAGCGGTGCTCGCCCGCGAAACGGCTGATGCCGTTACGGCGGAGGCGCCGTCGCGGCCCCGGTTCGTGGCGGGCGTGCTCGGGCCCACCAACCGCACCGCCTCCATTTCCCCGGACGTCAATCGCCCGGGTTTTCGCAACGTCACCTTCACGGAACTCGCCGGCGCTTACCGCGAGGCGGTCGAGGGCCTGCTCGAGGGCGGCGCCGACCTGCTCCTCGTGGAAACCGTCTTCGACACGCTCAATGCCAAGGCCGCGGTGTTTGCGATCGAGGAGGCGTTCACGGCACTCGGGCAGCGGGTTCCGCTGATGATCTCGGGCACCATTACCGATGCCAGCGGACGCACGCTCTCCGGACAGACGCCGGAGGCGTTCTGGTACTCGGTGAAGCACGCGCGCCCGCTCTCGGTGGGATTGAACTGCGCGCTCGGAGTCGAACAGCTCCGCCCGCACATCGCCGACTTGTCCCGCGTGGCCGAAACCCGGGTGAGTGCCCATCCCAATGCGGGCCTGCCCAACGAACTCGGCGGTTACGACGAGTCCCCGGAATTCATGGCGAGCCACCTCTCGGAATGGGCCGGGGCGGGGCTGCTCAACATCGTCGGCGGCTGCTGCGGGACGACGCCGGAGCACATCCGCGCGATCGCCGCGGCCGTGGCGGGCAAGGCGCCGCGTATTCCGCCGGAGCGTCCGCGGCGGCTGCGCCTGTCCGGCCTGGAACCCGTGGTCGTGGGGCCGGAGTCCAACTTCGTGAACGTGGGCGAGCGCACCAACGTCACCGGCTCGGCGCGCTTCAAGCGGTTGATCCTGGCCGGCGACTACGACACGGCGCTCGAGGTCGCGCGCAGCCAGGTGGAGAACGGCGCGCAGATCATCGACGTGAACATGGACGAGGGCCTGCTCGACGGCGAGGAGGCGATGACGACGTTCCTCAACCTCATCGCCGCCGAGCCGGACATCGCGCGCGTACCGGTGATGCTCGATTCCTCGAAGTGGTCGGTGATCGAGGCGGGGCTGCGCTGCGTCCAGGGCAAGCCCATCGTCAATTCCGTGAGCCTGAAGGAGGGCGAGGCGTCGTTCCTGGAACAAGCGCGGCTCGCGCGCCGCTACGGCGCGGCCGTCGTGGTGATGGCCTTCGACGAGCACGGCCAGGCCGAGACGGTCGAGCACCGGCTCGTCATCGCCGAGCGTGCCTATTCGCTGCTCACGGAGCAGGCCGGCTTCGATCCGCAGGACATCATCTTCGACCCGAACATCTTCGCCGTGGCAACCGGTATCGAGGCGCACAACGATTACGCGCGTGCCTACATCGAGGCCGTCGGGCGCATCAAGGCGCGCTTCCCGGGCGTGTACACGAGCGGCGGGTTGAGCAACGTCTCCTTCTCGTTCCGGGGAAACGAGCGCGTGCGCCAGGCGATGCACTCGGTCTTCCTCTACCACGCGATCGCGGCGGGGCTCGACATGGCGATCGTGAACGCCGGCCAGCTCGCCGTGTACGACGATATCGAGCCGGAGCTGCGCGACGCGGTCGAGGACGTCGTCCTCAATCGCCGCGACGATGCATCGGATCGGTTGCTCGAGCTCGCCGAGCGCTACGCCGGCGAAGCGCTCGGCGCGGTGCGCGAGAAGGATCTCGCCTGGCGCGAAAAGCCCGTGCACGATCGCCTGGCGCACGCGCTGGTCGAGGGCATCGCCGACTACGTCGAGGACGACGTCGAGGAGGCCCGGCAGGCCAGTGCGAGTGCGCTCGACGTGATCGAGGGCCCGCTCATGGACGGCATGAACGTCGTAGGCGACCTGTTCGGCGCCGGGAAGATGTTCCTGCCGCAGGTGGTGAAGTCGGCGCGCGTGATGAAGAAGGCCGTCGCACGCCTGATTCCGTACCTGGAGGCGGAGAAGGGCGGCCGGCGCGAGGCCAAGGGACGGATCGTCATGGCCACCGTGAAGGGCGACGTTCACGACATCGGCAAGAACATCGTCGGCGTGGTGCTCGCCTGCAACAACTACGAGGTGATCGACCTCGGCGTGATGGTGCCCGCGGCGCGGATTCTCGAACGGGCGCGCGAGGAGAATGCCGACATCGTCGGCCTCTCCGGTCTCATCACCCCGTCGCTCGACGAGATGGTGAACGTGGCCGGCGAGATGCGCCGGCTGGGACTCTCGGTGCCGCTGCTGATCGGCGGCGCGACGACGTCGCGCACCCACACCGCCGTCAAGGTCGCGCCGGCCTATGACGGCGCGACCGTCTACGTGAAGGATGCCTCGCGGGCGGTCGGCGTAGTCTCGCGCCTGCTGGGACGCGAGCGCGAACGGTTCGCCGGGGAGGTAGCCGCCGAGTACGAGACGGTGCGCCGGCAGTATGCCTCGAAGAGCCGCGTCGAGCGCATGGTGGGCTTCGCCGAGGCGCGCGCCAACGCGCCGGATTTCGACCGGTCCGGCTACGAGCCGCCCGCGCCCGCCGCGCCGGGCGTGCACGTCTTCGACGATGTCCCGCTCGACGACATCCGGGACTACATCGACTGGACGCCGTTTTTCCATGCATGGCAGGTGCGAGGCAGCTACCCGCGAGTCCTCGAGGATCCGGAGAAGGGCGAGGCCGCACGCCGGCTCCTGGCCGACGCCGAGGGGATGCTGGAGCGAATGATCGGCGAGCGCTGGGTCACGGCCCGGGGCGTGGCCGGGCTGTTCCCGGCCGTCCGCGTGGCACCCGAGTCGGTGGCAGTGTACGGCGGCCCCGACCGGGAGCGCGAGATCGCCCGGCTGCACTTCCTGCGCCAGCAGCAGAAGAAGCCGGCGGGACAGCCCAACTACAGCCTCGCCGACTTCGTCGCGGACGAGCGACCCGACTGGATCGGTGCGTTTGCCGTTACCACGGGGCTCGGTGCCGCCGAGCGCGCGCGCGAGTACGAGCAGGCCGATGACGACTACAACGCCATCATGGTCAAGGCGCTGGCGGATCGCCTGGCCGAGGCCTTCGCGGAGTGGATGCACGCCCGGGTCCGGCGTGAACTCTGGGGCTACGGCGACGGCGAGGAGCTGGACACCGCGGCACTGATCGCGGAGCGTTACCGTGGGATCCGCCCGGCGCCCGGTTACCCGGCGTGCCCGGACCACACCGAAAAGGCCACGCTGTGGCGCCTGCTCGATGCGGAGCGGCATACCGGCATCCGGCTGACGGAGAACTACGCGATGTGGCCGGCCGCCTCGGTCAGCGGGTACTACTTCTCGCACCCGGACTCGCGCTACTTCGGGTTGGGGAAGATCGACCGCGAGCAGGTCGCGGACTATGCCCGGCGCAAGGGCATTTCCGTCGCCGAGGCCGAACGCTGGCTGCGGCCCAACCTCGCCTACGAGCCCGGCGAGGAGGCGGCCGAGGTAAGGCGGACCGGGACCGGGTAGCGCCGAACGAAAAGAGAAGAAGAGTGCAGCTTCGCTGCGCTACTTGAAACGGTGCCAGACGAGGCACGCGCCGCGTTCGGCGCATTCTGCGTGAGTCGCCAAAGTTAGAGGGGCAGGGGAGTCTCGAACGGGTGCGGAGCCGCGCTCCGATTCCGTCGGGTCAGGACTCCGGCGTCACGAGGTCGCCGAGCTCAAAACGGAGACTCACGGTTTCCTCGAGTACCGACTCGATCAGCGATTCGTAGTCGGCGAGGCGCTCGGCCTCGAGGTCGTCGAGACGCTCGGCGCGGGCGCGTGTCTTGGGACCGCGGCTGATCAGCGCGCAGCAGTCCTTGTAGGGCTCGATGGAGGTTTCGTAGGTATCGATGGCCCGGGCGCGGGTCACGATCTCCTGTTTGTTGTAGCCGATCAGGGGGCGGAAGATCGGCATCTCCACGGCCGCGTCGAGCGCGACGATGTTCTCCAGCGTCTGCGAGGCGACCTGGCTGAGGCTGTCGCCAGTGACGAGTGCCGCGGCCTTGCGGCGGCGTGCCAGCCGTTCGGCCGTGCGCAACATGAATCGGCGGAAGAGCACCAGCTCGTAGCCGGTGTGCCCGCCGGCGAGCGCGAGGTCGAAGGGAACATAGGGGGCGACGTGAAGCGTCAGCGTCTGCGTGTAATGCGACAAGCGGCGCGCGAGGCGCCCCACGGGGCTCTCCGCGGCGCGGTCCCGGTCGAGGTAGTTGGCGCTGAAGTGCAGGCAGTCCACGTGGCAGCCGCGGCGTGCCATGAGGAACGCGGCCACGGGCGAGTCGATGCCGCCGGAGAGCATCGCCATGACCCGGCCGCTGGACCCCGCGGGCATGCCGCCCAGGCCGGGCAGGCGATCGCCGTGGAGCATCACGCCCTCGGGGTAGAGGCCGACGCGAAACGTGCGGTCGGGGTGAGAGAGGTTCACACCCTCCCACGGCGTTTCGGCAATCACCGCGGCCCCCCAGGCGCGCTCCAGCGCGCGCGTGGACAGCCGCAGGCCCGGCTCGTTGCGCTCGACGCGCACGGCGAAGCGCTGGTTCGGCCGATGCACCTGGCGGGCCAGGTCGAGTAACGCCGCACCGACCGGGCCGTCCCGGAACGCCTGTTCGTCCTCGCCCGCTTCGTTGCGCGGAAAGTGCTGCGCGGCGAAATAGGTCGCGATGCCCGGGGTCTCGCCGAGCGCCCGCAGGACGTCGGGCAGCCGCCCGGGCTCAGGGCCGATCTCGATCAGCATGCGACCGCCGGTGCGCCGGACGGGCCAGTCGAGTCCGAGGCGGCGCAGGCGGGCCTCCACCTGGCGCTTGAGCTGCGCCTCGAACGTGGGCCGGTTGCGCCCCTTGAGGGCGATGTCGGCGTAGTGGATGGCGATGCGGTTCGGGGCGTAACGCATGCTGTGTCGGTGGCCGTAGGCGAAGTGGGACAAGGCCCGCGCCGGGCCTTTGGCGGGGCGCGGGGCGCAGATCGTAGCATTGGTCGGGCGCCGGCCCGCGGGCGCGCGAAGCGCGTATGCTTATGCGGATGGATTCGCACTCCGACACCTCGCGGCTCGTCCGCCCGGTGCTCCCGGGCCTGGTGCAGGTGGCGGGGATGCTGGTGCGCCGGCTGCTGCGCCCGATCGTGCACCCCTTGTACTGGGTCTACGAGCGCCGGCTCGAGCATCAGGTGGCGCGCGGCCCCGTCCCCACGCACATCGGTCTCATCCTCGACGGCAACCGGCGCTACGCACGCGGGGTGGGGCTGGCGCTGCGCCTGGGGCACGAGATGGGGGCGGACAAGCTGCGCGAGGTGCTGGAGTGGTGCCTGGAGCTCGACGTGCGGCACGTGACGCTGTTCGTGTTCAGCACCGAGAACTTCCGCCGCACTTCCGAGGAAGTGGACTACCTGCTGGATCTGTTCGTGCGCGAGAGCGCGCGGCTGCTCGAGGAACCGCGCATCCAGTCCGAGCGGGTGCGGGTGCGGGTCATCGGCCAGCGCCACCGGCTCCCCGAGCGCGTGGCCGACGCCGTCGAGGCGCTCGAGGTATCCACCGCACACCACGACGGGATGGTGCTCACGATCGCGCTTGCCTACGGCGGGCGCGAGGAGATTGCCGATGCGGTGCGCTCCATGCTCCAGGAAGCCGCGCAGGAGGGGCGCTCGCTCGAGTCCGTGGCCGATGCCGTGAGCGCCGACACCCTGGAGCGCTACCTCTATACCTCCGGCGTGCCCGACCCGGACTTCATCATCCGCACCAGCGGCGAGCAGCGCCTGTCCGGCTTCCTGCTCTGGCAGTCGGCCTACAGCGAGTTCTACTTCGTCGATGCCCTGTGGCCGGCGTTCCGCCGCATCGATTTCCTGCGCGCCGTGCGCAACTACCAGAGGCGCGAACGCCGCTACGGCCGCTGACCCGCCGCGACCCGGGCCGGTGGTAGTATCCGGGCGGTCGCCGCGGCGGACCCTACATGCGCAAGTTCGACTGGACGCTGGGACTCGGGCGCGACGCCTGGGCCTGGGCGAGCTACGACTTCGCCAACTCCGTCTTCGCGACGACGGTAATCGCCGGGTTCTTCCCGGTATTCCTCGACCGCTACTGGCGCGGTGACATCGGCCACGGCGAGGCCTTCGCGCTGCTGGCCTGGGTCAATGCCGCGGTGGCCTTCGTGATCGCCCTCGGGGCGCCCGTCCTGGGCGCCGTGGCCGACTGCGGGGCGCATCGCAAGCGCTTCGTGGCCATGTTTCTGGTGCCGGGCGTGGCCGCCACGGCGACGCTCGCACTGCCGGGCAAGGGGCTGGCATTGATCGCCCTGGCCCTGTTCGGTGCCGGCAGCCTGGGTTTCGTGGGCGGAAACGTCTTCTACGACGCGCTGCTTCCGCACGTCGCCCGGCGCTCGCAGCTCGACCGTGTCTCCGCCCTCGGCTATGCCCTGGGCTACCTCGGCGGCGGCCTGTTGTTCGCCGTGAACCTCGCGATGATCGAGAAGCCGCAGCTCTTCGGCCTGGCCGATGCGGGCGAGGGCATCAAGGCCGCTTTCGTCTCGGCCGCCGTGTGGTGGGGCCTGTTCGCCTTGCCGCTATTCCTCGGCGTCCGCGAGCCCCGGACCGGTCTGAGCGCCCGCCAGGCGCTGGCCGCCGGGCTCGCGCGCTTCCGCAGCACCGTCCTGCGGCTGCGTACGCTTCCGGTGTTGCTCGGGTTCCTCGTCGTCTATTGGCTCTATATCGACGGCGTGAACAGCGTGTTCAAGCTGGCGGTCGGGTTCGGCCTGGCCGTGGGACTGCCGTCGGGCAAGCTGCTGCTGGCATTGCTGGTCACCCAGTTCGTCGCGTTTCCGGCAGCGCTCGCCTTCGGCGTGATCGGGGAACGGGTCGGTCCGCGCGCGGGCATCACGCTGGGCCTGGTCGTGTATCTGGGCGTTGTGGTGTATGCCGCGTTCATCACGTCCCCCTGGGAGTTCTTCGTGCTCGCGGTGCTCGTGGGCCTGGTTCAGGGCGGCACGCAAAGCCTCTCGCGGTCCTTGTACGCGCGACTCGTGCCGCGCGAGGAAAGTGCGGCGTTTTTCGGCTTCTATGGACTTATGGGTAAGTTTTCGGCGATTTTCGGGCCGCTTATCGTGGGCATCGTGCAGACCGCCACGGGCAGCCCGCGGCTGGCCGTGGCGGCCATCGCGTTCCTGTTCCTGGCCGGGCTGGTGGGCCTGTGGCTGCTGCCGCTGGGGCGTGCGGCGATCAGCGCCGGCGCAGGAGGCGCCTGAGCCGGGTGAGCGCCCGGGGGTCGTCCCCGTAGCGGGCCCGGACGTACAGCAGCGCGACCTCGGCGGCTTCGCCGCCAAGCCCGGGCGCCTGCCGTGCCACCCGGTCCGCGAAGTGCAACGGTCCTTCGGTTGGATGCCGCCGGACCCCCAGGCGCGCCGGACGGCGGCACCAACGCCGGTAGAGGTGCTGCGCCGGGTCGCCGGATCTGCGCCACCCGCGCAGCGTCCCGAGCATCAGCACCAGGGCCCCCGCGGCCAGTGCCGCCGCCAGCATGATCAGGGCCGTGGTAACCGGGCCGCTGCCGCCCAGCCCGAGGCGGCCGAGGAGGCGTTGCTGCATGCCCGAGCCGTACCCGGCCACGTACTGCGTCCAGGCGGTATCGACCGCGTCCCAGAGGTTGCGCACGTGCCATAGCCAGCCGGCGTGGAAGTTCGCGTTGCCCGCGGGGCTGGTCGCGGCGGCTTCCGCGGCGGAGGCGTCCACGCGCCCGGGCGGGATCACGCTGGTCGGGTCTACCCGGACCCAGCCGCGACCCGGGAGCCAGACCTCGTCCCAGGCGTGCGCGTTGGCCTGGCGCACGACCAGCCAGCCGTCGTAGGGATTGAGCGTGCCGCCCGCGTAGCCGGTCACGATGCGTGCGGGAATACCGGCGGCGCGCATGAGCACGGCGAAGGCGCTCGCGTAGTGTTCGCAGAAACCCCGGCGGGTGTGAAACAGGAAGCGGTCGACGCCGTTCCGGCCCGGCGTGCGCGGGGGCTGGAGCGTGTAGCGGAACGGCTTGCGCCGGAACCACGCGAGCGCCATCTGCACCACATCGCCCGGGTTCCCCGCCCGGTTGCGCCAGCGGTGCGCGAGCGTCCGGGCGCGTGGATCGGCGCCGGGCGGCAATGCCAGGTCCGCTCGGCGGTCCGCCGGGGAGAGGCTGTTGCCGGCGCGGTGCTCGGGATAGGAGATGGCGTCAAAGCTCGTATCGTTCCACAAGCGGTGTGGGGCACGCAGCACGTAGCGTGTCGACAGGCGCGCGGCGGTCGATACCTGCGCCGGCAGTGCCAGCGCGAAGAGATAGTGCGTGCCGTTGCCGCGCTCCAGCACGCGGTAGTGGAGGGCCTTCCCGTGCGGCTCGAAGTGTCCCGTTCCCCGTTGCCGCGACGGCAGCCAGCGGCGGCCGTCGAAGCGCTCGAACACGGGCCCCCGGAAGTAGCGCTCTCCCGCCGGGGGCAGGCGGCCGCGGAAGTGCACCCGGAAGGCGATGGCATTCGAGCGCGACAGCGACGCGATCGCACCCGGATCGAGCGTATCGGGCAGCCCGCTGACCGCCGCGGAGCGCGGCGCCCCGAAGCGGAAGAGAGGACCTGGCAGGCGCGGGAAGAGCACGAAGAAGATCGCCGCTACCGGAAGCGCGGCGAGGAGCAGCGCGCCCGCCCGGCGCATGAGCCGGGGCCCGCGTTCCCGGCTCCCGGGCACGAGCAGCGCCGCGGTAGCGAGCCAGACCACGGCGCCCGCGTACAGGGCCCCGGGCAATGACTGTTCGAGCAGGAAAAACGCCGCGATGAGGAAGTACGCGAGCAGGGCGACGAGCCGGAAGTCGCGCCGGCTGCGGCTTTCCAGTCCCTTGAGCGCGGCCGTCAGGACGAGAAATGCGCCGCCGGCCTCGGCGCCGCCCAGCCCGCGGAACGCCAGCACGACAGCCACCAGCGCGAGGCCGGCGAGGGTGAGCCGCAGCGGCGCCGGCGGCAGGCGTGCGCCGCGGGCCAGCAGCGCGGCGCGCCAGGCGATGAAGACCAGGGCGACGCCCGCGAGCCAGGGCGGCAACGCGAAAAGGAAGGGGGCGATGGCCGCGGCGAGTGCCGCGAGCGCCCAGTAGGCGTCGCGGCGGGAGGCGGCCCGGGCCGGTGCCGCCGTCACCCGTAAGGCCCCGGATAGAGGGCGAGCGCCCGCAGGCAGCGATGCAGGTGGGCGGCTCCGCGGGCCGGAGGGATGCGGTGCTCCGGCAGCATCAGGCCCCAGGGCGCGTCGCCGGCCGCGGCGTCGAGCAGCCATCGGCACAACACCGACAGGCGGGCCTCGGCATCCGGTCCGGGCGCGTTCGCGTAGTCGAACCAGCGCGCACCGCCGCGCCTGGCGGAAAAGGTCTTGCGGTGCAGTTCCCCCGTTCGGGCGTAGGCGCTCCAGGCGAGCTGGCTCGGGCGGTCGCCGGCACGGTAGCGGGCCAGCCCGGTGAAATCCTCCGGGTCGTCCGCGGCGTGCGGGCCGCGCTGCATGGCCCACCCCCCGCCGGGCGGCGCCGGCGCGCTCTCGGCCGGGCGCGGGTAGACCACCAACGCCGGCACCGGGCCGATCCGGCTCCAGCTGCGGAACGCGCCCAGCGGCTCGGCGCTCGCCAGCTCCGCCGGCGCGAGGCGGTGGGAACCGCGTGGGCGCGCCGCCAGACTCACGGCGAGTTCGATCGTCGATCGGCCGGGTACGTCGCGGAGTGGTCCGGCGTCACGTCCGGCGACCAGGTGCAATCCCAGCCGAGGTGCGCGGCCGGGATTCGTCACGGTCAAGCGCAACTCCGGACCGTCCCCGGCGAAGACGGGGGGCACCGTGAATGGGCCGGCATGCAGGCCGCGCAGCTGACGGTGACAGGCGATCATCGCCGCCACGCCCAGGGCGCCGAGCAGGAACGTGAGCAGGAAGACCAGGCTGTTCTGGTAGTTGAGGGCCACCAGGAACATCGTGACGGTGGCGGCGGCCGCGAGCAGGCCGAAGCGGGTGGGCAGGATGAAGACCTGGCGCCGGCCCAGCCGGCCTCCGGGCGTGGCCGCGCGCCGCGCCGTGGCGCGCTCGATCCAGCCGGCGAACGGAGCCGCCGCTGCCAGGCGGCCGGCGAGCGGTGGCCGTTTCCCTGCGTCGACGTTCACGCGCGAGACGGCGGGTGCTTCCGGCCGGTCAGGGGATGGGAACGGCGTCGAGCAGGTCGCGGCCGGGGTCGGTGTGGTCCCCCGGCAGCGTGTCGCGTGCCCGGAGCCGGTGCGCCACGCCCGCGGGAATCACCGCCTGCAGGTCTTCCGGCGCGACGCCGCTGCGCCCCATGATCAGGGCGTGCGCCCGTGCGAGGCGAAGCAGCATCAGTCCGGCGCGCGGCGAGAGGCCGTGCTCGAAACGGCCCGGTTCGCGCGTCCACGCGACAATCGCCTGCAGGTAGTCGAGCAGGGCCGGCGCGGCCTTGACCGCGGGGACTTCCGCCTGCAGCGCTTGCACCGCGTCGGCCGTCAACGCCGGCTCCAGGCGAGAGAGCAGATCGCGCCGGTCCTCGGCCTGGTAGAGCGCGCGTTCCGCGACCGGGTCGGGGTAGCCGAGCGACAGCCGCATGGCGAACCGGTCAAGTTGCGACTCGGGCAGGGGATAGGTGCCGATCTGGTCCTGCGGGTTTTGCGTGGCGATCACGAAGAACGGGCGCGGCAGGCCGTGCGCGCGACCGTCCACGCTGACCTGGCCTTCCTGCATGGCCTCGAGCAGGGCGCTCTGCGCGCGCGGCGTGGCGCGATTTACCTCGTCGGCCAGCACCACCTGGGCGAACAGCGGCCCCGGGCGGAACACGAAGCGTTCGTGCTCGCGCTCGAACACGGTCGTGCCCAGGATGTCGGCGGGGAGCAGATCGCTCGTGAACTGGATGCGGCGGAAACGCAGTCCCAGGGCGCGGGCCAGCGCATGGGCGAGCGTCGTCTTGCCCACGCCGGGGATGTCTTCCAGCAACAGGTGGCCGCCGGCGAGCAGGCACGCCAGCGCGAGGCGAATCTCGCCGGGTTTTCCGAGCACGACCCCCTCGAGGGCCGACAGCAGGCCGCTCAGCCGGGGTTCGGCGGCTTCGCGGCGGGGGAACAGGCTGACCATGGTCGGGCACCGGTGACTTGTCTGCATGGTAAACTCAAAACCGCTTCGCCCGAGCGGCGGTGCGACGATGAACAGACGCCTTGCTTCTCTTTCCGCACTCGGCATGTTCGCCGCGGCTCCGGCATGGGCCGGCGGCGGTTTCCAGGCCGGCTACTGGGAATTCGCGCTGGTGAAGGGCGGGCACACCGTCGAGTCGAACCGGCGCTGCCTGACCGATATCCACGAACTGACCCGTCTCTCCGCGCTCAACCGCCAGTACTGCAAGCGCACGAACCTGTCCGTGCGCGACGGTACGATCAGTTCGCGCGTGCACTGCAAGTATCCCAACCTGGAACGCACGACGGTCGAGACGCTCACCTTCGACGGCGATTCCGCGCACGGCAGCGTGCGGATCACCGAGGGAACGCCCCACCAGCGCACGGTAGCGTTGGAGTTCCGGGGCCGGCGTCTCGCTCCGGCTTGTCCGAAGGTGCCGGAGGCCGGCAGCCGCCCGCACTGAGGAGCGCCGTGCCGGTCCGGGGGCGTCCCGCCCGGCCGTCGCGACGTTTCGGGACTAGCCGCGCGGCCCGTCGGCGTAGTAGCGCTCCAGGAATGCCTCGAACGGCTCGTCGTCCGACGCCTCCATGTCGGCCTGGCGGGCCAGGGACTCCCGAGCGGCCCGCTCCAGGTCCGCCCGGGTCTCCGCCGCCAGGCTCTCGCGACGCAATCCGGCGGTGTGGCGACGCGATACGTCGAGCCCCCAGGCCAGGAAGCCTTCCGGCCGTGCGTCGATCTCGCTCAGGACCCGGGCCGAGGGCGTGCGGGCGGGATCGTCGAAACAGGCGCGGGCGGAGGCCACGGCGTCGGCGTGGGGATGCCCCTTCAGCCCCGCGTCCAGGTGTTCGGCGATGGGTTCGAGCGCGCGCGTGAGTTCGCGGCCCCACTCGGCCAGCGGCTGGTAGCCGCCCGCGCGCCGCAGCCGCAGCCCGGGCTCGCGCCCGCGGATCGCCACGTTGCGCTGGTTGTAGCTGATCTCCAGCTGGTCGCCCGCGGAAAGCGCCGGGCTGTCGGCGAGCAGGCAGTACCAGGCAAAGGTCTCCAGGAACACCATGGTGTCCGGGGTGATACCGAGCGGGCTGTGCGGGTCGATGTCGAGGGCGCGCAGTTCGACGTAGCTGATGCCGTCGTGCAGCAGCGCCGCACCGGGGCGCTCCGCCCGGCCGGGCCGGTTCTTCGGGCGGACCAGGCCGTAGTACTCGTTCTCGATCTGCAGGATCCCGGTCGAGAGCTGGCGCCAGCCGCCGTCGTCGCGCGTGCCCAGCGCCGCGTAGGCGGGTTCCTCGGTAAACAGCGCGCGCGAGAGGTCGCGCACCCATTCCTCGAGCGAGTTGGTCGAGACGTTGAGGTAGGCCTGGCTGCGGTTCTTGTAGCCGATGTCCGAGAGGCGCAGCGACGTGCCGAAGGGCGCCGCCAGGGAGCCGTTGGCCAGGCGCGCCAGCCACGACGGGCGCTCGCCGCCCTGCGTGAACGACGGGCATACCGCCGGCGATGCGCCGAACAGGTACAGCAGCACCCAGCCGTGGCGCTGGACGTTGCGTATCAGGCCCATCCAGGCGGCGTCGCGCGCCCCGCGGGAATCGTCCTCCCCGCGCCGGGCGAGCAGCGGCTCCCACACCGCCTGCGGGAACGAAAAGTTGAAGTGCACGCCCGCGATCGCCTGCATCGCGCTCCCGTAGCGCGTGGACAGTCCGACGCGGTAGAGGTGCTTCATCCGCCCGGGGTTCGAGGTTCCGTAGTGGCCGATGGGGATGGTGGCCGGGTCGTCGATGAAGCACGGCATGCTCGTCATCCAGAGCAGTTCCCCGTCGAGCGCCTGCGCGGTGAAGGTCTCCAGCTCCCGGAGTTCCCGCAGGGTGGCGTCCGAGGTCTCGTGCGGTGCCGTGACGAACTCCAGCAGCGCCTCGGAGAAGTCCGTGGTGATCCGCGGGTGGGTCAGGGCGGAGCCCAGCGTCTGCGGGTGCGGCGTGCGGGCGATGCGCCCGTCGGCGGTGACCCGGAGTGCCTCGCGTTCGAGGCCGCGCAGCGCCCGGCGGGCTTCCTCGGGAGGGATCAGGCCGGAAAGCTCCGGCTGGGATTCGCTCATCCGTGCGATTCCGGTCGGGGCCCGTCATTTTACCGGTCCCGCGCGCGGGCCGCCGGCCGACGCTTGCCGGGACGGGTCGCCCGGACCGTTCGTCGCCGTCGAGCGACCGCTCGTCGCCGCGGGGCTCGCAATGCGCCCGCCGTGTCCGCTATACCCGTTACATGAACGCAAAGACCGGGTTCACGCTCATCGAGTTGCTGGTGACGATCGCGCTGATCGCGATCTTCGCGGCGATCGCGGTGCCCGCCTACCGCAACCTGACGGCGGACAACGCGATCACGTCCGGCGTCAACGCCCTCGCGGCCACGTTCGCGGAGGCGCGAAGCGAGGCCGTTGCCCGCGGAAAGAACGTGATCGTCTGCCCGAGCAACGACGCCTTGTCCAAGACCCCCTCGTGCGCGAGTTCGGGGTGGGCCAGCGGATGGATCAGCTTCGTCGACGAGGACAACGGCAACACGCTCAGCAGCGGCGACAAGGTACTCCGTGTGCACGGGCCGGTCGGGGGCGACATCACGATGAACACGGTTACCAGCGGACTGACCAAGAACCACGTCGCGTTCGACCGGATGGGGTTCGCCCGCGGGACCTTCGGCAACACGAGCGCGACCAGCCTGACGATCGTCGCGTGCCGCCATGACGGGAACATCAAGCGGGCGCACGGAATCATCATCCGGCAGTCGGGGACGGTACAGTCGGCCACCGACACGAACGGCGACGGAACGATCAACCTTGGCAGCGGGGCGGACGCCACGACATGCGGATGAGGACCGACCAGCAACCGGCGCAGACCGGCTTCACCCTGATCGAGGCGCTGATCGCGCTGGTGATCATCATGGTCGGGCTGCTCGGTATCGCCGGACTCCAGGCGCTTGGCGTGCGCAACAGCGCCCAGGCCCACGTCCGTTCGCTCGCGTCGTCGGACGCCAAGAGCCTGGCGGCCGACCTCCGGTCCAACAGCGCCTACTGGAGCGGCGCCGGTGCGGTCCAGAACCTCAAGGTCACATGGACCGGGAGCGGCCTCAACTACGATCAGGCGGCTTTCACGAGCGCGCCGGATTGCGCGACGACCAATTGCTCGCCGGCCCAGACGGCCGCGTACAGCGTGCGGCAGTGGGCCCAGTCGCTGAGCGATCTTCCCGCCGGTGCCTTCATGAAGATGACGGTGCTGGCGACGAACGGGGATTTCGCGAGCACCTACAGGATTCAGGTGACATGGCCCGAGAACGGCATGAACGGGCAGGGTGCGACCCAGGCGGCGAGTTCCTCGATGCATTCGACAAGAGTGGTGGTGAAGCCGTGATGGCGCGCCGCGGCCAGGCAGGGCTGACGATCGTCGAGCTGATGGTCGCGATGGTCATCAGCCTGCTGCTGTTGGCGGGGCTGATCACGGTGTTCGCGTCGATGCGGACCAGCTTCCGCACGACCCGGCAGCTGAACCAGCTCGTCGACCAGCAGCGGCTCGCCTCGACCGTGCTGTCGGATTCACTGTCCAACGCCGGCTATTACCCGGTCACCAATCGCACGATCGTCGGCAAATACCCGAAACCGGCCCTTGCCTTTCCAGTCGCCTCGACGTCTCTGACGCTGGGCAACACGTCGTCGTCCATCAAGTTCGACACGGCGGGCCAGGTGATCTACGGGACCGGCGGCACCACAGCCGGCAGCCAGGACATCATCGCGGTGCGCATGCTGACGGACGGGGGCAAGGGCCCGCTCGATTGCCACGGGAATCAACCCAAGCCGAGCACGATCGCGCACGTGCTGAGCGTCGTCTGGATCAATTCGAACAACAGGCTCGAATGCACGATCAAGAGGGACACGCCGGCAGGAGCCGGCACCGCGACGTCGTCGCCCCTGGTCGGTGGCCAGCTCATACCGGGCGGCGGCAATCAGTTCAACGGGGTAACGTCGCTTATCGCAACCTACGGCGTGGACACGACCGGGGACGGTTCGGTGAACCGCTACATGAGCGCCGCGACCTTGAACTCCGCCGGAGGAGACAAGTGCCTCGATCCGGCAACGGGGCAGGGCCACTCCAGCTCCTGCTGGCCGTACGTGCGCAACGTGCGCCTCGCGATCGGCTTCGTTTCCGGGCTCAAGGCCGGGAAGACCTTCACGTTGCACCGCACCATCACGCTCGAAAACGCGATGGGGCGCAACGTCGAGGCCAAGTAGCAACGGCTCGCGGAATTACGAAGGAGCTGGCTGATGAACAGGATCGCCATCATTGCATCGGGGCACGGCCGGAGCGGGGGGTTCGCCCTGGTCTCCGCGCTGCTGCTCCTGCTGGTGATTACCCTGCTGGGGGTCAGCCTGTTCCTGGGCGTGAACCTGGAACAGCGGGCGACCGGGAATTCCATGCAGAAATCGCGGGCGGCACAGCTTGCGCAGAGCGCGGTCGGCGCCGCACAGCGGTGGCTGAGCACGTCGCCGGCCGTGCCGACTCCGCAACCGTGCTCCGGCAACGCCGTCCAGCAGTTCCAGGTATGCGCTTATCCCCCGACGGATCGTGAGACCCCCTCCAGCTGGACGGGCGTCACGGTACCGCCGATGAATACGCTCATCACCCTGAGTGCCAACGGCGGCGCGGGGAATTACTGGAGCAATGCGCAGGGGGTCGGAAACCCCGGTGTACGCATTACCTACCTGGGCATGGCGACCATGGGGCCCGGCAGGCTCTACGAGATCGACGCCTTCGCATACGGCGGCAACGCCAACAGCCTGGCCGTCGTGCAAAGCATTTACTACGTGGGCACCAGTTCCCGGAACTCGACGCCCGCACAGAACCTGGGGCAATAGGAGACGGCTATGCGACGTGTGACCATTGCAGCCGCGGCCATATCGGCTCTGGCGCTGTCGGCGGCGCTCAACGTAGCCACTGCGGCATCGAATCCGTTGTCGATTTCCCAGACGCCGTCTGTTTACGGCACGCGGAGCATTTCTCCGAACCTGTTCTTCCTGCTCGACGACTCGGGCTCCATGCAGTTCGAGTACCTGGGCAGCCGTTCCCCGGACAACTCGCGTTTCCCGTACGGCTATCCGGTCGGGGCGGCGCAGCCGTACGGGGGCGCCACCTATTGCTACTACAGCTATTCGGGCTCCTGTAACGCGAATTACACGCCTAACGAGGTTCCGGGGTTCGACGCGGGCAACCGGTATGCCGCGCAGTACCGCGCGGCATTCATCAACCCGAACTATTACAACCCGACGGTGACCTACACGCCGTGGGCGTGTTCGTCGAGTTATCCGCAGAAATCAACCAACACGTCGGTCGATTCCCCTGTCAACCAGCTGTCCACCTGTCACTGGGACAGCAACGTGAGCCTCTGGGTGATGCCGAACGCCGATCCCAACCAGGCCTATCTCAACCCGGCCGATACCAGCGCCGGATACCGGTCGGTGAACGTCTGGAACGATTCGTCGAACGACAAGCAGAAGGCGAGCAACAACGGATTCGCCGGAGAAAGTTCCACGCTCTGGTACCTGCACTATGACGCCGGCAGCAATTGCTATGCCCACAGTGGCGGCTATTACCACTGTGAGGGTACGGTCGCCTTCTGGCCGGCGACGTATTTCAATTACGTCGGTCCGCGGCCGGGGACTTCCAGCGACTTTCAGGATGCCTCCAATTACCAGCGGGTTCAGATCTGCCCGGCCAGCCCCACGACCAATTCCGACGGCGATTCGAGCGCCGATCACTGCACGCCCCCGCCCGCCCTGCCGAGCAACCCGAAGGCCTACCACACCTATACCGGTGCCGGCGGGGACTACGTGTACGTGCAATCGGACGGGACGCAGGTGAAGCGCACACCGGCGCAGGAGATGCAGAACTTCGCGAACTGGTTCCAGTACTATCGCTCGCACATCCTCATGTCGTGGGCGGGCATCAGCATCGCCTTCATGCAGCTCCCCGACAGCTTCCGCGTGGATTTCGGCCTGATATCCCAGATGTCTCAGGGGCTCAGCCACTTCCCCGGCAATACCGGGCTGAAGAGCGCGGAGGACTTTTCCGAGGCGGACCGCGCCAAGTTCCTTGCACATATGGTGAACCAGTCGGTACCGCCCCAGGGGACGCCCGACCGGCTGGCGCTCAAGAACGTCGGCGAATGGTATGCCACCAAGCCCAACAGTTCGGCGCCGTGGGCCTCGTCGTTTGACGAGCAGAAGGCGGGGGCCGATGCCGACCCGTCGTGCCGCGCCAACTACACGATCCTGATGACGGACGGCCAGTGGAGCGGCGGTTCGCCCGACGTGGGCAACGTGGACGGAACCGACGGGCCGTCGATTCCCGGGACGGCCGGCAAGCCTGCATATCAGTACCAGCCGTCCAACCCCTACCAGGACAACGTCAGCAACACGCTGGCCGACGTCGCCCAGCAGTACTGGGAGACGGACCTGCAGACCGGACTGGCCAACAACGTGCCGACGAATACCCAGGACCCCGGCTATTGGCAGCACATGGTGACGTTCACGGTGGGGCTCGGTGTCGTTCCGTCGCTGGTTCAGAGCTACATGCAGTCGCATCCCTCCGCAGGCGAAAAGTCGGCGCAGGATGCCGTTTTCAGTGACATCTCCAACGGAAGCCTGTCCTGGCCCAGCCCTTACAACAACTCCGCCGCGAAGATCGACGATCTCTGGCACGCCGCCATCGATGGCCACGGGACGTATGCCAGTGCGCAGGACCCGACGCAGCTCTACAAGGCCATCAGCAGTGCCCTGATCAACATCGTCAATCGCACGGCGTCGGCGAGTTCGCCGGCCGTCAACACCCAGAAGGTGGGGCAGGCGCGCGCCCAGGTCCAGGTGTTCCAGGCCGTGTATCACCCGGAGAACTGGTGGGGCGACGTGCTGGCGCTGCCGCTGGACTTCACCGTGACGCAGGCGCCGAATTCCTCGACCACGAGGGTCAGCGCCACCGTGGAAAGCAATGCGACCTGGTCGGCAAGCTGCATCCTGACCGGCGGCCCCTGTCCCCAGATGGGCAAGAACGCGAGTGGTGCCCCCACGCATACGGTGAGCGTGGAATCGCCCTCGTCCCGCCAGGTCCTGACCTGGAACGGCGTGAGTGCGCAGGGGGCGCCGTTCGAGGCGTCCACGCTGCCCGCGGCTGCCGTGAGCATGATCGGCGGTGCAAGCGTCGTGGACTACATCCGCGGCGACCGTAGTCGCGAGGCGGCCAACGGGGGGACACTGCGCACGCGCAAGTCGGTAATGGGCGACGTCGTGCGATCCAACCCCACGTTCGTGGGCCCGCCCGACGCCGGTTACCCGGACCAGTGGAGCAACCTGCTCTATCCCTCCCAGACGGAAGCGGAAAACGGCTCCAGCGCGACCCCGTACAGCCAGTTCAAGTCGAACAACTCCAGCCGCGAGAGCGTCGTGTACGCGGGCGCCAACGACGGGATGCTGCACGCCTTCTGGGCGGGGGACGTGTCCCAGGCCGGCAGCCAGGCCCGGGAAATGTTCGCGTACGTGCCGGGCGCCGTGTTTCCCAACCTCAAGCAGTACTCGCAGGAGTCCTACAAGCATCATTACTACGTGAACGCGACGCCGGACGTGGCCGACGTGTTCTATGGCGGCACCTGGCATTCCTGGCTGGTCGGCGGCGAGGGCGCCGGGGGAGACAGCGTCTACGCGCTGGACGTTACCAAGCCGTCCGGCATCAGCGAGAACTCCGCCAGCAGCACCGTGAAGGGCGAATGGAACCCGAACACCATTAGTTGCGCCGCCGTCACCAACTGCGGCAACGACATGGGCGACAGTTTCGGGACGCCCGTGCTGACCAAGTTCAACAATGACGAATGGGGTTTCGTGTTCGGAAACGGCTACAACAGTTCCACCGGGGTCGCGTCGATCTTCATCGGGCTCATTTCGTCCACCGGTAACGTGTCGTTCCGCGAACTCAAGACGGGTTACGGCCCCTCGAACGACCCGACCGGGGCCAACCGGCCCGACGGGATCGCCTTTGCCGAACCGGTCGACCTCAACGGCGACCACACGGCCGACTATATCTACGCGGGTGATTATTTCGGCAACGTCTGGCGTTTCAACCTGACCTCGAGCAATCCGGCCGACTGGCAGGCGGCGTACGGCGGGACGGCCGGTCAGCCGATGTTCCACGCGACGAACGGCACCGCGTCACAGCCGGTCACCACGCGTCCGGTTGTCCTGTCCGTGCCGAGCGGCAGCGGTTATCCCCGTATCCTGGTCGAGTTCGGAACGGGTACGGACGTGACCACGGGGGACCAGGCGCCCGATACGAGCGCGGGCGGCGTCCAGAGCCTGTACGGCATCTGGGACTGGGACCTCAGCGGCTGGGACAACGGCAGCCCGGAGAGCGGGGTCTCGACGACCACGCCCGTCTCGGCGAAGTACGATGCCATTCCGCGGACTGCCGGTTCCGTTGCGCCGCCGTCGTTACCCATGGAACGGGGCAGTACGACGCTTACGCAGCAGAGCATCCTCGCCGAGCAGACCACGAACACGACGTCGGGCGGAGCGAACAACAACCGTGTAATCGGGACCACGGCTGTGTGCTGGGCCGACGATACTTGTGCGTCGACGAGCGCCGGGAGTTACGGCTGGTACCTGGACCTGGTGTCGCCCAGCAGCGGCCGGCAGGGTGAGAAGGTGATCTACAATCCGGTGCTCCGTAACGGTGTATTGGTCGTCAATACGACGATCCCGACGGTGGCGACCGGGAAGACCTGTCAGGCCTTCGGGTTGAGCGGTTGGACCCTGGCGCTGGATCCGGCCAATGGGGGACGGTTGCCCTTCGAGGCATTCGATACGAAGGGCGATGGAAAATTCGACGAGATCAGCTACAACAGCACCCAAACGGCCACTTCTGGCATCGCGCTCGGCGCGGTGGGTAGCCCGAGTTTCGTCTCCTACAAGACACACACGTTCCTCGTGGTAAACACCGGTTCCGGCAAGGCCTCGGCGACGCCGGTCAACCTCAACGGTGGTCCGTTGGCCTATCAGCTCGCCTGGCAGGAGTTGCGCTAATGACGAAGAATGGCGGATTTACCCTAGTGGAGTTGCTGGTTACGGTCGTGATCGTGGCCATCCTGGCGGCGATCGCCTACCCGCTCTATACGCACTACGTGGAGAAGTCGCGCCGTTCCGCGGCGGTCACCGCGCTGCAGCGCGTCGCGTCGGCGGAGGAGAAATTCTACGCGACCAACAATGCCTACACCGACCAGATGACGAATCTGGGCTACGACAAGAACAGCAACATACCGGCGCCGACGAACGATGACTGGTATGCGGTCAGCGTAACCAGCGCGAATCCCGATACCTACACCATTACGGCCGTGCCGAAGAACGTCCAGGCGAACGATTCGTGCGGCACGTACAAGCTGTCTTCGACCGGCGCCCGGTCCGCGGCGAAGTCCGTCAGCCAATGCTGGGGCGGCGGGTAGCGCGACTCGTCAGGGGCAGTCCTTGCCCCGCGTGGACCGGACACGTCCGGTGCGGGCGATGATCAGGCAGCGGTGCAGGGCGGGCCGGTCCGGGTGCGGCGTGAAGGTGACCGTTCCGTCGTGCAGGCCCTGCGGCAAGCCGTCACGCCGGAACGCCAGGCGGTGGGCGACGAGCCGGTTGCCCCGGAGACTGTCGGCATTGCCGAATCCATCCTCTTCGCGAAGAAGCGTCTCGCCCGCTTCGCGCACATGGTCGTGATCGGAATCCACGTAGACGATCCAGCCGTCGTCCCAGGGGGACGTGCTGCATTCATGCCCGTCGCGGCTGGTGCACAGGGCGACGACGTGACCGCGAGCGATGGCGGCCGAGCGCGCGTAGGCGAGGTCGGCGGCGAAGCGGTTCATTTCGGCCGCACCGCGCCCGTACGCGGATGCCGACTCCCAGGCCGGGATGGCCACGGTGGCGAGAATGGCGGCCACCATCATCGCGAGCAACAGCTCGAGCACGGTCACGCCTTGCTGGCGGTCCTCCATCAGCCGGTCTCCTCGCAGGCATGCGCCCCGGTCGTGTCCAGGGGTCGCAGGATGCCCACCACCGTGAGGCTCTCCTGGCTGCTGGCCAGGTGCGGGGCCGCGCGCAGCAGGTAACCGCGGTCTCTGTCTTCGTCGTCCGCCAGGCGTACGGGCATCTCCCGGGGTTCGGTGACGTCCGTGGCACTTCCCATGAAGGCAACTACCGCTTCCCGGTCGGTTTCCACGAAACAGTGTAGGAAGTCCGCGATCGGAAGCCGCATGACCTGGGGCGGGCGCCCGGTCAGTCCGGCGAAGGTCGGGGAAACCAGCAGCGAGTCCGCGTCCGGTTCCCACTCGAAGCTGCCCACGGCCGCCAGGGTTTCGGCCGCATCCAGCAGCCCCGTCAGGCGTTGCGCCCGCTCGAGCACCTCGCGTTGGCGCGTGATGTCGATCACTGAAATGATGGCGGCGGGCTGATCTTCGCTGGTGATCTGGTTGCCGTAGATCTCCACGATCCGGCGCGTGCCGTCGGCGTGCTCGATTTCCGAGACGTAGGATTCTCCGAGCCGCTCGCCGCGGACCCGGGCGCTCGCCTGGCGACGGGTGAGCCCGCGCGCCTCGGGAGTTACGACGTCCAGGATGTGCCGACCGACGAGCCGGTCGCGCGGATAGCCGGTCAACTCCTCGGCAGCGCGGTTGGCGAAGATCCAGCGGAAGTCCCGGTGCATGAAAATGGCCACCGGGCTCGATTCCGCCAATGCCCGGAACAGGCTTTCGTTCTCGCGCAGGCGCCGTTCGGTGAGGTGGCGCTCGGTCTCGTCGACCAGAATCCCGCGGAAACCGATCTGCTCGCCCAGCGGGCCGTGCCGCACCAGGGCAGAACTGGAGACCAGGCGCGAGGTCCCGTCGCAGCCCGTCACCGCGTAGCCGTTGGCCACGGCCGTGCCCCCGCCGCGCCAGGCGGCGTTGTAGATGCCGGAGAGCCAGTGGTGGGTCGAGGCCGCCATGTATTCCCGCGAGTGCGTGCCGAGGAGCCCGTGCGGGGTGCAGCCGAATATGGCGGCCACGGAATCGTTGGCGTAAGTGAAACGCCCGGAGCGCGAGACCTCGAAGTAGCCGATGCCGAGTGCCTCGAAGATCGTTCTGTAGCGCGCCTCGCTCGCGGCAAGCCCTTCGTCGCCGCGCAGGCGCGCCATGCCCAGGGCGGTAATCATGGCGATGCGGCTCAGCCAGGCCTCCATCGCGCTGCGCTCCGCTTCGGTCAGCGTCGGGTCGAGTGAGGCCGACAGCTCGCCGTAATTCGCGTCGCCGCAGGCGACGGCCGTGCGCTGGCGCAGGTAATCCCCCGCGGGGCGTGGCCGTTCGGAGGCGATGAATCGCGTGTTCGTGCCCGCCCCCGAGAGCAGCACGAATCCGTCGCGATGGGTCAGGCGCAGTCCCTCGGACCGCGCGATGACCGCGAGCACGGCGCGCAGCAGCGCCGGCACGGAGCTCGCGCCGATGGCTTCGGCCGCGACTGCCTCGGTCAGGGCGGCGCGTTGCTGCTCGCGCTCCACGGCCGCGGGGGTCTTGCCCCCGACACGTTGGTTGAGGCTCGTCAACGTGTGCCCGGCCCGCCGCGCAAGCGTTTGCAGTAACCGGCGGTCGCTGGGAGCGGGCGGATGCGCGTAGCAGAACGCCGCGGCGCCCCACATGTCCCGGCCGGTGCGCAGGGGTAGAAACAACACGGCTCGGCAGTCGGCCCGTTTCGCAAGTTGGGCCCAGTCCGTGTCGAGCGTCGTGACGAGGTCTTCGCTTACGAGCCGGGCGCGTCCCTGCGTCAGGGTGCTCGTCAGGGGTTCATCGTCGGTGGCGGCATCCGCCGCGATTACGAATGCCGCCGGCAGCTGCGCGAGCAGTTCGGAGCGGGTGGCCGCGGCAGCAACCGGTACGGCCCGAAGTGCGCCCGCTTCCCAGCGGGCGACCCAGGTCAGGCGCGTGCCCAGTGCGTCGCACGCGGCGTCCGCGAGCACCTGGGCGACGGCGGTCTCGTTGTCGGCGTCGGCGAATTCTTCGCCGGCGCGGAACAGGGCGCTCTCCAGATGCGTGAGGGTGCCGCGCCGGTCCCGGCGCTGCCGTGCTATCGCGAACACGGCGGCGAGCAGCGCAAACGCCCCGGCGCCGAGCGCCGCTGCCGCGTACGGCGACCGGATCACGTCCAACGCTGCTAGAGCCGCCGATGCGGCAAGCAGCAACGACGTGATCGAGATCGTCGCGATCACGAGGGCGCCGCCGCCTCCGCCGGCTGCGGGTAAAACGCGCTGTGGCATGAGACCCCGCCCCTCCGTAACCGCTCCCGAGTATAGCGGTGCGGGCCGGCCGATACCTCGAGGGCGCCGGCGGCCGACACGCACGCGCCGGCTCAATCCACCGCGGCGATTCTCTCTCGTTGCACCCTGTAGCGGGCCAGGGCCGCTTCGGTATCCTCGAGTCGCGAGCGTTCGCGCTCGACCACTTCGGCGGGCGCTCGGGTGCGGAATTTCTCGTTGGCCAGCTTGCCCGTCACGCGCCGGCGCTCGTTCTCCAGTTTGTCGATCGTCCGGTCGAGGCGCTCCAGCTCCGCTTCGACGTCGATCAATCCCGCGAAGGCCACGGCCAGCGTCGCCTCGCCGGCGACGGCCGTGGCCGCCGCGCCCGGGATGGCGTCGTCCGAGACGACCGGAAGCTCGGTTCGCGCCAGGAAGGCCACCGCCTCGCCATGGCGCTCGAGACGTCCCCGAGTGTTGGAGCCGGCCCCGTGCACGGTGACCGGCATGCGCTTGCCCGGGTCGAGGCCGAGCTCGGCCCGCAGTTGGCGCAGTGCCGCGATGGTCGCACGCAGCCACTCGATCTCGGCTTCGGCCGCCGGATCCCGCGGGAAATCGGCGGCATCCGGCCAGGCGGCGACCATGACGCTCCGGCCGGGGCGGCCGGCGAACGGCGCCACCTGTTGCCAGAGTGCCTCGGTGATGAACGGCATCAGCGGGTGCATCAGCCGGAGCAGCGCCTCGAGCACGTTTACGAGTGTGTGCCGCGCGGCATCGGCCTCGGCGCCGCCGGCGTTCAGACGCGGCTTGACCAGTTCCAGGTACCAGTCGCAGAAGGTGGACCAGGTGAAGTCGTAGACGGCCTGTGCCGCGAGGTCGAAACGGTAGGCGTCGACATGGGCACCCACGTCCTCCACCGTGCGCGAGAACGCCGAGAGGATCCAGCGGTCGGCGGCGTCCGGTCGTTCCGGGGCCGCCGGCGCCCGCTCGACATTCATGAGCACGAAGCGCGTCGCGTTCCACAGCTTGTTGCAGAAATTGCGGTAGCCGCCGATACGCCCCAGATCGAAATTGATGTAGCGGGCCAGCGACGCCTGCGCCGCGAAGGTGAAGCGCAGCGCGTCGGTGCCGAAGGCGGGGATGCCGTCGGGGAACTCCTTGCGCGTGGCGCGCGCGACCTGGCTCGCCAGCCGGGGCTGCATCATTGCCGCCGTGCGTTTCTCCACCAGTGCCTCGGCGTCGATGCCGTCGATGAGGTCGATCGGGTCGAGTACGTTGCCCTTGGACTTGGACATCTTGCGGCCGTGCTCGTCGCGGATCAGTCCGTTGACGTAGACCTCGCGGAAGGGCACGTCACCCGCGAAGTACAGGCCCATCATCACCATTCGGGCAACCCAGAAGAAGATGATGTCGAAGCCGGTCACGAGCACGTTGGTGGGGTAGAAGGCTGCGAGGTCGGCCGTGTCGGCCGGCCAGCCGAGCGTGGTGAGCGGCCACAGCGCCGACGAGAACCAGGTGTCGAGCACGTCGGGGTCGCGCCTGAGCACGACGTCGTCCGCGAGTCCGGCGCGCGCGCGGGCGTCGCCTTCGTCACGGCCCACGTAGATGTTGCCGGCGTCGTCGTACCAGGCCGGCACCTGGTGGCCCCACCAGAGCTGGCGACTGATGCACCAGTCCTGGATGTTCTCGAGCCAGTTGAAATACGTGCGCGACCAGTTCTCGGGCACGAACCGGATGCGTTCGCCTCGCACTGCCTCGATGGCGGGCCCGGTAATCGCCTTGCGTCCGCCGGGGCCGGCCTTGCCGTCCTGGCGGCTTTCGCGGGTGAGGTCGACGAACCACTGGTCCGTGAGCCAGGGCTCGAGCACGGCGCCGGAGCGGTCACCGCGCGGCACCTTCAACGTGTGCGCTTCGGTCTTCTCGAGCAATCCCTCGCGCTCGAGGTCGGCGACCATGCGCTGGCGGGCCTCCAGGCGATCGATGCCCGCGTAGGCGTCCGGGATCGGGACCGCTGCCGGACGAGTCATGTCGTCGGGGCGGTAGGACTGCGCCTCGGCGACAATCCGCCCGTCCGCGGCGAGGACGTTGATGCGCTCGAGGTCGTGGCGCTCGCCGATGGCCCAGTCGTTGAAGTCGTGCGCGGGCGTGACCTTCACGCAGCCCGTGCCGAACTCCGGGTCCACGTGCTGGTCGGCGATGACGGGGATCTCGCGCCCGGTCAGCGGCAGCCGCAGGCGGCGCCCCACCAGCTTGCCGAAGCGTTCGTCGTCGGGGTTCACGGCCACGGCCACGTCGCCGAGCATCGTCTCCGGGCGCGTCGTCGCGACGGTGAGGCCGCCTTCGCCGTCCGCGAACGGGTAGCGGATATGCCAGAGATGGCCGTTTTCTTCCTCCGCCACCACCTCGAGGTCCGAGAGCGCGGTCTGCAGGACGGGGTCCCAGTTCACGAGCCGCTTGCCGCGATAGATCAGGCCGTCGTCGAACAGGCGGACGAACGTCTCCGCCACGGCGGCGGCGGGCCCGGCGTCGAGCGTGAACATCTCCCGCCGCCAGGCGAGCGAGGCGCCCAGGCGCCGGAACTGGCGCTGGATGTGCCCGCCGGATTCGCCCCGCCATTCCCACACGCGCTCCACGAAGGCGTCCCGGCCGATGTCGGCGCGCGAGATCCCCTCGGCGGCGAGCCGGCGCTCCACGACCATCTGCGTGGCAATGCCGGCGTGATCGGTGCCGGGCTGCCACAGAACGCGCTCGCCGCGCATGCGGTGGTAGCGCGCGAGCATGTCCATGAGCGTGGCCTGGAAGGCGTGGCCCATGTGCAGCGTCCCGGTGACGTTCGGCGGCGGCAGGATGATCGAATACGGCGTGCCGTCCCCGGCCGGCTCGAAGTAGCCGGAAGCCTCCCAGTCCGCGTAGATCTCGCGTTCGATCGCCTGCGGGTCGTACGCCCGCTCCATCGTCGGCATCGGGGTCAGCTCTTCGACGCGCGGCGCGCCAGCATATCCTGCAGGGCCGCGGTCACCGCTTCGCGCAGGACGGGGGCGAGTTGATCGAGAACGCGGTCGGCGAGCGCCTCGATGTCGTCGTGCGACACCGGCATCTCCGGCTCGGCGTCGCGCCCGGGCGCGGCTTCCGCCCCGGCCTCGCTGCCCGCCGGTGTCTCGGCCGGCTCGGGTTGCTCGCCCTGGCGCACGAGCTCCGAGACGAAGTCGTCGTACTGGTCGAAATCGGGCCAGCCGGCGGTCTCGCTCGGGCCGGCGGACGGCCCGGCCTCGGCGGGCGCGGGAGCCTCGGGCCCCGGCGTATCGGCTGCGGCCACGTCGCCGTCGCCGTCGCCGAACAGGCCCGGCATCCGCGGTTCTACCGGCGGCGTCGGATCAGCGTCCGCGGGCTTGCCTGCCTGCGGGGCGGTCGGTGCGTGTTCCCGCCGCGCGGGTGCGGCGTCGGGTTCGTCCGCGGCCGTCTTCGGGGTCGCGATCTCGGTCAGGGTCGGGATACGGTCCTGGCCGGCAAGCTCCTCGAGGCGTCCGACATTGGGCTCACTGCGACTGTCGTTCATCGCTCGCTGTTACCGGATGTCGTGATGATGCAAAGGATAGCCGCGATCACGGTAGAAACGAAAGTGATCCCGCCCCTGTCGCCGCACTTCCGCGTCGCCGCTGACGATTTCCGCCACGCGCTCGAAGCGGCTGAAGAATGACGGAATCTCCGCCGCCAGGTTGATCAGCAGCTCCGGCGGCTTCTCCGGCGCCGTGGTGCAACCCAGCGTGATCGGGGCGTCCTCGTCGGCGCCGAGGCGGGCGTGCGGCAGGAAGCTGATGTCGCGGAACGTCCACAGGAGTTCGTCGAGCCGGGGGAGGTCCGGCTCGCCGTTGGCGTGGATGTGCAGGCGGTGGCCGAGGCGGAAGGCCTTTTCCGCGATCCGGCAGGCGAGCCGCTCGCGGGCGAGCGGCCCGTCCGCCGCGGTGACGTAGAAGTCGACCCGCGTCACCCCGTCGTCAGCCGCGACCGGCCGCGGCGATCAGCCACTCGGCCAGCAGCGACACCGGCCGCCCCGTGCCGCCCTTGGCGCTGCCGGAGTTCCAGGCCGTGCCGGCGACATCGAGATGGGCCCAGCGCAGGCCCTTCGTGAAGCGCGAGAGGAAACAACCGGCGGTAATCGCCCCCGCGTCGCGGCCGCCGACGTTGGCGAAGTCCGCGAAGTTGCTCTTGAGCTGCTCCTGGTAGGCGTCCCACAACGGCAGGCGCCAGGCGCGGTCGCCCGAACGCTCGCCCGCGGCGAGCAGTTCGCCGGCGAGATCGTCGTCGGCCGACATCAGCCCCGAGGCATGGTGCCCGAGGGCGATCACGCAGGCGCCGGTCAGCGTGGCAATGTCGACCACGGCGCGCGGCTTGTAGCGCTGGACGTAGGTCAGCGCGTCGGCGAGGATCAGACGTCCTTCGGCATCGGTGTTCAGCACCTCGATCGTCTGGCCCGAGAGCGAGTTGAGGACGTCGCCGGGCTTGGTGGCGTTGCCGTCGGGCAGGTTCTCCACCGCGGGCGTGATGCCGATCAGGTTGAGCGGGAGCTTCATCTCGCACGCGGCGACGATCGAGCCGAACACGCTCGCGGCGCCGCACATGTCGTACTTCATCTCGTCCATCTTCGCCGGCGGCTTGAGCGAGATGCCGCCCGCGTCGAAGGTGACGCCCTTGCCCACGAGCGCGAGCGGCTTCGACCCCTTGCGCCCGCCCGTGTACTCGAAGATGACTACCTTGGGGGTCTGGCGGCTGCCCCGGGCAACGCCCCACAGTGCGCCCATGCCCAGGCGCTTGATCTCGGCCTCGGACAGCACACGTACCCTCAGGTTGGTGTACTTGCGGCCGAGCTTGCGCGCCTCGCTGGCCAGGTAGGAGGGCGTGCACACGTTGGCGGGCAGGTTGCCGAGGTCGCGCGCCGTGGCCACTCCCTGCGCGACCCCGCGACCGGTGGCCACGCCGCGGCGGGCTGCCGTCGCGGCGCTGCCGGACGCGACCAGCAACGCGAGGCGCCGCAGGGCGGGGCGCTTGTCCGCGTTGCCGCGCGACTTCATCTGGTCGAAGCGATACAGCGCGTGTTCACTGGACTCGACCAGCGCCCGCGCCAGGCCGCGCGGGTCGAGCCCCTCGACGTGGAGCTCCGCCATCAGCGTTGCGGCCTCCGACACGCCGGTCGCCGCGATCGCCTTCGCCGCCCCGGCGCAGGCCTTGCGGAAGGCCGCGGCGTCGAACTCCTTCTCCGAGCCCAGCCCCACGAGGAGAACCCGCTCCGCCTTGAGTCCCGGCAGGTCGAACAGGAGCAGCGTCTGGCCCGCCTCGCCATCGAAGCCCGTGCCCACCCGGCGGCGGATCGCGCCTCGGGCCGCCTTGTCGATGCTGGCGGTCGCCGGCGGGAGTTCGCCCCCCTGATAAACTCCCGCAACCAGGCACGCCGTTTTGAGCGTGGTGGCTGCACTGCTCTTGACGCTGTAATCCATGCACCTTCTCCCGCTATTCCGTGGCGTTGATGTTGTCCCGTTCGCCCGCGGGGATGCGGCGCGTCGCGGGACGTCGCATGGCGCCAAGTCTAGCAGCCCGTCCCTTCCCGCTGGCCCGGCCGGCGCCGCCGCATGAGGGGCTTGCTGGGCACCTTCGACCGGTACGTCCTGCGCGAGACCGCGCTCGCCTGGGCCGCCGTGGCGGGCGTGCTCGTGCTGGTGGTGGTGGTCAACCGCTTCGCGGTGTACCTGGGGCAGGCCGCCTCGGGAACGATCCCGGCCTCGGCGTCGCTGGGACTGCTCGGCCTCAGCGTGCTGGGCCTGCTCGAAGTCATCGTGCCGGTGAGCCTGTTTCTCGCGGCCATGCTCACATTGGGCCGACTCTACCGTGACAACGAGGCCGTGGCTGCCTTCGCGTGCGGCCTCACGCCCGCGCGGCTGTATCGCCCCTTCGCAGTGCTCGGTATGTCCGCCGCCCTGCTTCTTGCCGGCCTGGCGCTGTGGGGTTCGCCGTGGGCGCACGCCGCCGCGCACCGGCTCGAGGTCCACGCCCGCTCGGAAGCCGAGGTCAGCGTGATCGTGCCGGGCCGCTTCAAGGAGCTTTCCGGCGGGCAGGGCGTGTTCTACGCGGGCGGGGTCAATCGCGACAGCGGAACGCTCGACAACGTCTTCGCCGAAACGCACGAGAAGGGGCGTCCGACCATTCTCAGCGCCCCGCACGGCACGATGCGGGTGAATCAGGAAACCGGCGAACGCCACCTGTTGCTCTCCGACGGGTATCGCTACGCGGGGGATGCGGGAGCGCTGGACTGGACCGTGACCCGTTTCCGGAAGGCGGACCTGCTGGTGCAGCCCGGCCACCCCGCTCGCGGCGCGACCGACGTCGACCGGCTCAGCACGGGCTCGCTCCTGGCGCGCGGCGATCGTCCCGCCCGGGCCGCGCTTGAATGGCGCATCGCCCAGCCGTTCACCGTGCTGGTCCTGCTGTTGATCGCCGTACCGCTCGCGCACGTGCGCCCGCGCCAGGGCCGTTACGCGCGTCTGGTCCCGGCGATCCTCGTATACCTCGTCTACTTCAACCTGCTCGGCGTGGCGCGGGTGTGGGTCGCGCAAGGCACGCTGGGGCTGCTGCCCGGCGTGTGGGTCGTGCCCCTCATCGCCGCGCTGGGCGGCGCAGCATTGCTCTCCGCGCGCTTCGGGCGCCAGCGCAGGCGGGAGGCGGCCCGTGCTGGTTGACCGCTACCTCTCGCGCACGGCATTGCTGGGGGCGCTCGTTGCCCTGCTGGCCTTGCTCGGGGTCGGCTTCTTCCTGACGTTCCTGAGCCAGGTGCACAACATCGGCACCGGGCAATTCACCACGGCCACCGCGTTCGCCTATGCGGCGTTGACGATGCCGCAGACCGCCTACGACATGCTGCCGGTCGCCACCCTGATCGGGGCCGTGTTCGCGCTCGGCGGACTGGCCGCGCACCAGGAGTTGATGGTCATGCGCGTCTCCGGGGCGGGCATGGCCCGGCTCGCGCGCGCAGTCGTCTGGGCGGGGATCGTGCTCGCGCTGGGCGCCGTGGCGCTCGGCGAATTCGTCGCTCCGCCGGCGAAGCGGGAGGCGGAGACGCTGCGTGTCCAGAAGATGTATTCGGAAATCGACACGCTCGGTCCCGGCGGCGTCTGGCTGAAGACGGGCGATCGCGTGGTGCACGTGCTCAAGGTGGAGAATCCCACGCATTTGAGCGGTGTGCGCATCTTCACCCTCGGGCCGGACCACACCATCCGTTCCGTGCGCGACGCGGCACGGGCGAGCTGGAAGGACGGCGTATGGACGCTGCACGACGTGACCGGCACGCGGCTGCTCGGCAAGCGCACCGAACCGCTGCGCCAGTCCCGGGTGCGGTGGCGGCACTTCGTCTCACCGTCCACGTTCCGCACGCTGGTCGTCGACCCGGAGAACCTGTCCTGGCGGGGGATGCTCCGCTACCTCCGTTACCTGCGCGCGAACGGCCTCGCCACGAGCCGCTACGAGACGGCCTTCTGGCACAAGCTCGCCGCGCCGGTCTCGGTGCTGATCATGGTGCTGCTGGCGTTACCGTTCAGTCTCGGGCGCATGCGCTCGACCGGCTCCGGCCAGCGCCTGGCGCTCGGGGTGGTCATCGGTCTCGTCTACTATCTGGTGGACCGGACGGTGCTGGAGGCCGGCCAGGCGTTCCGCCTGGCTCCCATGATCGCCGCCTGGGTGCCGACCGCGCTGCTCGCCGTGGCCGCCGCGGTGGCGCTGCGGCGGGCTCGATAGGCGCCTGCGGCGGGGCCCGCGGGGCGCGCCGCCTGATAGACTGCCCCGCGTTTCCCGGTACCGTTCCGACCGTGTCCGATCCTGATCGCAGCAAGCTCGAAGCGGCCCTGGCCGCGGCGGAGGAGCCGTGGCTGGGCGGCACGCTGGGGGCCGCCGGCTGGCCCGTCGCCTGGGACGCACATGGAAAACGGGCGCGGATCGAGATCGGCTACCCGCTGCGCCGCTCCCGAGCGGCCACCGCCCGGAAGTTCGCCGCAGCGGTGGCCGGGGGCGCCGGTGGGACGGAGGTCGAGATTGCGCTGGAGCCGGTGATCCGGGCCCACCCCGTCCAGCCCAGCCTCGAGCCGCTCGAGGGCATCAAGAACGTGATCGCCGTCTCCTCGGCGAAGGGCGGCGTGGGCAAGTCCACCGTGGCCGCCAACCTGGCGCTCGCGCTCGCCGACGAGGGCGCGCGGGTGGGCATGCTCGACGCCGACATCTACGGCCCCAGCCAGCCGCGCATGATGGGGCTGAAGGGGCGCCCGAAGAGCACGGACGGCAAGCGCATCCAGCCGCTCGACGCGTACGGGCTCAAGGTGATGTCCGCGGGCTTCCTGGTGGACCCCGACACGCCGATGATCTGGCGCGGACCGATGGTCACGCAGGCGCTCACGCAACTGCTGTCCGGCACGGACTGGGGCGAGCTGGATTACCTGGTCGTCGACATGCCGCCGGGCACCGGAGACATCCAGCTGACGCTCGCGCAGAACGTGCCGGTCGCCGGCGCGGTGATCGTCACCACGCCGCAGGAGATTGCCGTGGCCGACGCGCGCAAGGGCGTGGCAATGTTCGAAAAGGTCGAGGTGCCGGTGCTCGGCATCATCGAGAACATGGCCGGCTTCCGCTGTGCGCACTGCGGGGAAGTCACCGACATCTTCGGCGCCGGGGGCGGCGCGAGCCTCGCCGAGGAGAAAGGCGTGGCGCTGCTGGGACGGATCCCGCTCGACCCCCGCATCCAGGGGGCGGCCGACGGCGGCCGGCCCAGCGTGGCGGCCGATCCGGAGGGCGACAACGCATCCGACTACCGCGCCGCCGCGCTCAAGACCGCCGCGGTTCTCGCGCAACGCAGCCTGACCGGGAGCGGCGGCCCGGAAATCATCATGGAGTGACTACGAACATGAGCGTCAAGTCCGATCGGTGGATCCGGCGCATGGCCGCCGAACAGGGGTTGATCGAACCGTTCGAGGCCGACCAGATCCGCGAGGTGGGCGGGGAGAAGATCGTCTCCTACGGAACGTCCAGCTACGGCTACGACGTGCGCTGCGCGGACGACTTCAAGATCTTCACCAACATCAACACCACGATCGTCGATCCCAAGGCCTTCGATGCGAAGAGTTTCGTCGACGTCAAGGCGGACGTGTGCGTCATCCCGCCGAATTCCTTCGCTCTGGCCCGCACCGTCGAGTACTTCCGCATCCCGCGCAACGTGCTCACCATCTGCCTGGGCAAGTCCACCTATGCGCGCTGCGGCATCATCGTGAACGTCACGCCGCTGGAGCCGGAGTGGGAAGGTCACGTGACGCTCGAGTTCTCCAACACCACGCCGCTTCCCGCAAAAATCTATGCCAACGAGGGCGTCGCGCAGATGGTGTTCTTCGAATCCGACGAACCCTGCGACGTGTCCTACAGGGACCGGGGCGGCAAATACCAGGGACAGCGCGGCGTCACGTTGCCGCACGCCTGACGCGCCGGGGCCGCGCCGTTCCGTAGCCCGTCGGCGAAGGGCGCCGCTGGTGTCCGGGATGGCGCCATCGGACGGCGGGCGCCGGGATCGCGGACCGGAGGTGAATGCGGGCGACGCCTGTCCCGGGAGCCCGGCGCGTTAGCGGCGCCCCGCTATTTGAGCCACTGCAGCTTGCTGAGGACGAAGGTGAGCGTTGCCTTGCCCGGCTCGCGCTGCTCGATCTTGACGGGCAGCCACTCGTACTTCGGCGCGAGCCAGAACGTCGTCGTGCGTTTCGACTCCGGGTCCACCCGCGCGACGCGCACGGTGTGGTAACTGCCCGCCGGCGTCCCGATCTCGTCGCGGCCGTGGCGCTTGAGATGGAAGCGCTTGATCTCGACGTCGTTGACGACCACGTAGCTCGGCGCGAGCTGCGTCCCGCTGGCCAGTTCTCGGGAAAGCTCGAGTTGAGCGGTCAGACGGTCGAGCATTCCCGGCACCAGCGGAAAGGTTTTCTTCTTGTCGCCCTTGGCGTCGGTGACCCGGTGCTTCGCCCAATCGAACACGACGTGCTCGTCGTGATCGGCGTTGCCGGAATCCGTGTAACGGTATTCGAGCGGCCGCAGCACGCCGTCCGCGACGCGGAACCGGCTCGACTCCGAGAAGGTGGAATGCACGAACAGCGAAGCCAGGCCGCTGGCTTTCGCCCGTGAGTGGAAGTGCCAGTCGCCCTTGTCGTGCTCCAGTACGAACACCGCGTTGCCCAGGTGCCACCCGTTGCGCAGCACGTGGTAGCGCATGCGAAACGGCGTCATATGGAGCGTGGCGGGCAGTTTCGCCGGCACGGTGACGGCGGGCGGGGCGGTGGCCGGTGCCGCGGCGCTTGCCGCGGGCGGCGGATTCGCCGATGCGGGGAGGGCTGTCGCGGCGGCCAGGGCCGCGCCGAAGAGTCCGCTCGTCAGGCGCACGCGTCTTCCTCCAGTATTTCGGGCTCGTCGATAACCCGTCCATCGAGGACGGCTTCTCCGTCCACCATCCTAAGCCGCCCGGCCGCGAACCACCCGGCGGCGAGCGGATAGATGCGGTGTTCCAGTACGCGGACCCTTCGGCGCAGCGACGCGACGGTATCCGTGCGTCCGACGCCAAGCCGCCCCTGCAGGACGCGCGGACCGGCGTCCAGCTCCGGTGTCACGAAGTGGATCGTGGCGCCGTGGGCGCGCACCCCCGCGGCGAGCGCCCGCGCATGGGTGTCCAGCCCGGGAAAGCGGGGCAGCAGCGATGGGTGCACGTTGAGCATCCTGCCGCGCCAGGGGTCCAGCAGGACGGGGCCCAGGAGGCGCATGTAGCCGGCGAGCAGCACGAGGTCGGGGGAGTACCGCCTCAGCGCGGCCGCGACGGCGCGTTCGTGCCCGGCACGGTCCGGGTGATCGGAGCGGGGCACGGCAAAGGCCGGGACCGCCCGTCGGCGCGCCCGTTCGAGGATGGGCGCGCGGGGCTGGTCGCTACCCACGGCGACGATGTCCCAGTCCGCCCCGCCAGCGGCCGCGGCCAGTGCCTCGAAGTTGGTGCCCTCGCCGGAGCCGAGCACCGCGACCCGGCACGCGGATGGCCTCATTGCCCCGTCAGTTGCACGCCTTCGCGGCCGGAGACGACCGCGCCGATGCGCCAGGCATCGAGGCCGGCACCCGCCAGCGCACCGCGCGCGGACTCGACGGCGTCCTCCGGGATCACGGCCGCGAGGCCGATGCCCATGTTGAAGACGCGGAACATCTCGCCCTCGTCGATGCCGCCGGAACGCGCCAGCCAGTCGAAGATCGCCGGGCGCGGCCAGGATCGCGCGTCGAGTCTCGCGCCGCAGCCCCGTGGCAGCACGCGCGGAAGGTTCTCGGTGATGCCGCCGCCGGTAATGTGCGCCAGGGCGTGCACGGGGCCCGCCTCGATCAGGGCGCGCACCGCGCGCACGTAGATCGTGGTCGGGGCCAGGAGCCAGTCGGCGAGCGGCCGGTCCTCCAGCGGGTCCTCGAGGCGGGCGCCGGATTGCTCGACGATGCGGCGGATCAGGGAGTAGCCGTTGGAGTGCGGGCCGCTCGAGGCCACGCCCAGCACCGCATCGCCGGGGGCTGCGCGCTCTCCGGTAATGATCGCGTCGCGTTCCACGGCGCCCACGCAGAATCCGGCCAGATCGAAGTCGCGTCCCGCGTAGAGGCCGGGGAGTTCGGCCGTCTCGCCGCCCACCAGGGCGCACCCGGCGTCCCGGCAGCCGGCGGCGATGCCCGCGACGAGGCGCTCCCCCTGGTCGACATCCAGCTTTCCGGTGGCGTAGTAGTCGAGGAAGAACAGCGGTTCGGCGCCGGTGACGGCGACGTCGTTGACGCACATGCCGACCAGGTCCCGGCCCAGGCCGTCGAGCCGGCCGGTATCGAGCGCCAGCCGGAGCTTGGTCCCGACGCCGTCGGTGCCGGAGACCAGGACCGGATCGCGGTACCGTTCCGCCGGGAAGCGGAACAGGCTGCCGAAGCCGCCCAGCCCCCCGAGCACCTCGGGGCGGCTGGTGGAGGCGGCATGCGGCTTGATGCGTTCTACCAGCTCGTCGCCGGCGTCGATGTTCACGCCGGCGGCGCGATAGTGTGGTGAGGTGTCAGCCATGGGAGCGGCCGCAGTAGAGTAGATGCTGTGCTATTTTACCGGCCCTTGTACAAGCCCCGGTACAACCTGCACGATTGCCCCTGCCGCGACGCGTCGCGGACCGTCGCGGCGGCGCCGAGGGAGACGGGTTCGCGCCCGGCTTCCCCGGCGGACCCCAGGGTTGCAGGGCCGATGCCGTCGACTGGTCCCCATGGCTGACCCGCGCAAGTTCCTCCACACCGTATTCCAGGTCGTTTCGGCCCGTCGCCGACGCGCACGGCGGGCGTGCGGGGCGGCCATCGCGCTGGGGCTGCTGTTGGGTGCGGCCTCCGCCGGAGCCGTGTCCGTCGACGGCCTGTACACGGCATCCACACCGGTCCCGGACCAGTCCGCGGCGCAGCGCAGCAAGGCCTTCGCCCGGGACCTGGCCGCCGTTTTCGTGAAGGTGAGCGGCAACCCGGATGCGGCGGAGGTGTCCGCGCTCGCGCCGGTGCTCTCGGACCCGGGCAAGCTGATCGTGGAATACCGTTACAAGACGGTGCCGCACGATCAGGGCGGCGGCCTGGTGTTGTGGGCGCGCTTCGACCCCAAGGCGGTCGACGACGCGCTGGCGAAGGCGGGGCAGAGCATCTGGGGACGCGATCGGCCGACGTTGATCGCCTGGGTGCTGACGCCGTCGGGGATCGTCAGCGACGATCCGGCCAGCCCCGTGGCCGCGGCGATGCGCCAGGATGCAAGCAAACGCGGGGTGCCGTTCGTCCTGCCGCTCATGGACCTGACGGACCGCAAGCAGGTCTCGGGCTTCGATGTCCGCACCCGGTTTTTCCCCGCGCTCGACGACGCCTCGAAGCGCTACGGGGCTCAGGCGCTGCTCGTCGGCAGCATCACCTACACCGACACCGGCGTAGCCAGCCGCTGGACGCTCGGGTTCGGTAACTCCCGCACGCCCTTCGCGGCGACGGCCACCTCGCCGCAGGCGGCCGCCTCGCAGGGCGTGGCGCGCGCCGCGACGCTCCTCGCGCGTCAACTCGGCTACCGGGCGGGTTCCGGTGCGAGCGGCGCGATCACGCTCGTGGTCGAGGGCATCGGTTCACTGAGCGACGAAGTGAAGGTGGAGCGAATCGCTGCGGGCGTCCAGGGCGTCGACGGCGTCGCGTTCGCCGGCGTGTCCGGCCACACGGCGCGCTATCGCATCAAGTACACGGGGGTGCCGGCGGATTTCGCGCGTGCTCTTGCGCTCTCGGGCTCGCTCACCCGGGCGAGCGCCCCGGTGACGGCCGCTCCGGCTTCCACGGCCGCCGTGCCTTCGGCCCATCCCTCGGAACTGTATTTCCATTACGGGCCGTGATCCGCTACCTGCCGAACGCGCTGTCGGTAGTGCGCATGGCGCTGGTCGTGCCGATCGTCTGGGCGATCGCCTCGCACCGCTACGGCATCGCCCTGGGCCTGTTCGCCGTCGCCGGCATCACCGACGCGCTCGACGGCGGACTCGCGAAGAGCCGCGGCTGGGTGAGCCGGCTCGGTGCGTTTCTCGATCCGGCCGCCGACAAGTTGCTCGTGCTGGGCAGTTTCACGGCGCTCGCCGTCGATCGGCAGGTGCCGTGGTGGTTGATCGGGTTGATGTTCGCCCGTGACGTGGTCATCGTCAGCGGTGCCGCCTTCTACCGCTGGCAACGAGGCCCGTTCGAGATCACCCCGGCGCTGACGAGCAAGATCGCCACGGGCCTGCTCATTTCCGTCGGGCTCGCGCTCGTGGTGCAGGGCATGCACCCGTGGCTGTCTCCGCGCGGACGCCTGGCGCTGGTCATCCTGCTGGCGGCCTCGCTCGGCATCAGCGGGCTCGACTACGTCTTCACCTGGGGTGCGCGGTTCGTGCGCGAGAGGCGCGCCGCGGCCCAGAGCGGCTCGGAACCCTGATGCGGCAACTCGGGCTGCCGGGCCTGACGCTCGCCGACGCCTCCCGCTTCGATGCCTACTGGCCCGGCCCCAACGCCGTGGCGCTGGAGGCCGTCGAACGGCTCGCCGGGCACGGCGGCGAACCGGTCGTCTTTCTGCACGGACCGGTCAATTCGGGCAAGACGCATCTGCTCAAGGCGGCCTGGCGTGAAGCGCACGAGCGCGGCGTCGCCGCCGGGTATCTCCCGCTCGACGAAGCCCTGATGCTTGATCCGGCGTTGATCGAGGGCTGGGGCGAGTTGCGGCTCGTGGCGCTCGACGCCGTGGAGCGGGTTGCCGGCTACGACGCGTGGGAGCGGGCGCTGTTCCGGCTGGTGGAGGAGTTGCGGGAGAACGGCGGAAGCCTGCTCGCGGCGGGCTTGCGCCCGCCGCGAGCGATCGGCCTGGCGCTGCCGGACCTGGCCTCCCGACTCGCCTGGGGGCCGACGTATTCGCTCGTTCCGCTCGACGACGCGGATCTGTGCGGACTTGCGGCGCATCTCGCGCGCGCGCGTGGCCTCGAGTTGCCCGATGCCGTCGCGCGGTTCCTCGTGCGCCGCATCGCGCGCGACCCCGGCGCACTAGCGGACTCGCTCTCGCGGCTCGACGAAGCGGCGCTGGCGGCGCAGCGGCGGCTGACGGTGCCGTTCGTGCGCAGCGTCCTGTTCGGCAGCGACGGGTAACGCACGCAGCGAAGCTGCGTCCCTCGGGTCCCGAGTCCCCAGTCCCGACCCTTCAGTCAGGTCTCGAGCCCGGCGTGCTGGGCAGCGATCGCACCGAGTGCCGCCCAGTCGGCGTCGCTGCGCCCGCGGGCGAGCGTCTCGATGAGCCCGTCGCGCACGAGTCCCGCGAGCGGCATCGGCACGCCGAGTTCCTCCGCGGCGGCGAGCGCCTGGCGGGCGTCCTTGAGGCCGAGGCGCGCGGAGAAGCCGGCGGGCAGGTAGCGGTGCTCCGCGATCATGGATCCGTAGTTCTTGTAGACGGGCGTGTTGAAGAGCGTCCCGGTGAGGATCTCGTAGAACTGCTGGCGCGGAATGCCCCCCTTTTCGGCCAGCGCGAGCGCCTCGCCGAGCGTCTCGATCATGGCCATGAGCGTGAAGTTGCCGGCCAGCTTGACGAGGTTCGCCTGCTCGGCGCGGTTGCCGACGTCGAACACGCCCTGCGTGAAGGCTTCGATCGCCGGACGGGCCTGCCTGCGGCGATTCTCCGGACCGCCGGCGATGCCCCAGAGCTTGCCGGCGGCCGCGGCGTCCGGACGGCCGAACACGGGGCAGGAGATATACCCCTGGCCCGCTTCCTCGTGGTTGGCGGCCAGCTCGCGTGCGGCTTCGACCGAGAGCGTGGTGCAGGCGACGTGCAGACCCGTGAAGCCGGAGTCGAGCAACCCGCCGTCGCCGCCCGCCACGGCGCGTTCGGCGGCGTCGTCCGCGAGCATGGTGATGACGATATCGCAGCCCTTCGCCGCGGCGGCCGGACTGTCCGCGATCGTTGCGCCGCCATTCGCGAGCGGTTCGGCCTTGTCGCGGCTGCGGTTGTAGACGCGCAGTTCGTGGTCCGCGGCGAGCAGCCGTTCGGCCATGGGACGGCCCATGCTGCCGGTTCCGATGAATCCGATCTTCATGAATCCTCCTCAGGGATCAGGATGAGTTTCCCGAGCACCCGCCCGGCTTCCATGTCGGCGTGTGCGCGCCCGGCCTCGGCCAGCGGGTAGGTGGCACCCACGACGGGGCGCAGGCGCTCTTCCGCAAACGCCGGGAGAAAGCGCGCCGCGAACCGCTGCGTGATGTCGGCGCGCCGGTGCGCGGGCAGGGAACGCATCGTGAAAGCATGCACGTGTAGCTGGCGCATGAGAAAGGCGCCGAGGTCGAGCCGCGCCTCGCGCCCGGCGATGAGCCCGATCAGCACCAGCCGCCCGCCGCGGCGCAGGGTGCGCAGGTCCTCGCCGAAGAACTCGCCGCCTAGGAATTCCAGCGCCAGATCCGCGCCGCGCTTGCCGGCGGCGAGCCGCGCGGCGTCCCCCCGGTCCTCGAACGCGAGGGCGGCGCCCAGGTTCTCGAGGGTGGCCAGTCGCTCCGGTCGGCGGCTCCCCGCGAGTACGCGGGCGCCGGCAAAGGCCGCGAGCTGGACGGCGGCGAGGCCCACGCCGGACGTCGCTGCGCGGATCAGCACGCGTTCGCCGGCCTCGAGTCCGCCTTCCGGGAACAGCGCCCGGAAGGCGGTGAGGAACGCCTCCGGGATCGCGGCCGCCGTGGGCAGGTCGAACCCCGCCGGGACCGGCATGGCAGTCGCTTCCGGGACGCAGACGTAGCCGGCGTAGCCGCCGCCGGGCACCAGGCCCATGACCCGGTCGCCCGGCGCAAAGAGCGTGGCCCGAGGGCCGGCTGCGACGACCTCGCCGGCGTACTCGAGGCCGGGCACGTCCTCCGGCGCGCCGGGCGGCGGCGGGTATCCGCCCAGCCGCTGGAGCACGTCGGCGCGGTTGACGCCCGCGCCGCCGACACGCACGAGCAACTCGTCGCCGGCGGGCTCCGGCCGCGGGCGTTCCGCCGTGGCCAGGACGTCGGGGCCGCCGGGGCGGGTGATCGCGACGACCTTCATGCGCCGCTCTGCTCCGAGAGGAACTGGTGCGTCAACTCCCAGGCCTCGGCGGCGGCCCCGGGGTGGTAGCTCTGGCGCTCGCGGCAGTCGAAGCCGTGTCCCGCGCCGGGGTAGACCGCCAACTGGTAGCGCTTCTTCGCCTCCGAGAGCGCGGCGGCGATGCGGCCGTGCTCGGCGGGGGCGATGGAGCCGTCCTCGGCGCCGTACTGGAGCAGGATCGGGGCCCCCATCTCGCCGGCCCGGTCGCCGAGCGGCTCGCGGCCGAAGCGGTCCTCGTCCGGGAAGATGCCGCCGCCGTAGTAGGACACGACGGCCGAGAGCCGCTCGCCCAGTTCCAGCCCGGCGCGGAACGCGAGGCGCCCGCCGAGGCAGTAGCCGGCGACGGCCGGGTCGCCGGTAATGCCTTCCGAAGCGAGTCGGTTTAGTGCCAGGCCGGCTTCTTCCATGACCTGCTTCTCGTCGAGTTGGCGGATGGCCCCGAGCGCGCCGTCCATGTCGTCGTAGTCGAAGGTCTCGCCGTGGTAGATGTCGGGCACGATCGCCACGTAGCCGGCGCGCGCAAAATCCTCCGCGACCTGGCGCATGTGGCCGTTGACGCCGAAAGCCTCGATGAAGAGGCAGATACCGGGTGCGCCCTGCGTCTGCGCGGGACGCGCGAGCCAGGCGCGCGGCCCGCCCTCGAGGTTGATCCAGTCGCCGCCTCCGGCGCTGTCGGGAGTGTTCATGTCGGACCCTCCGTGTCTTGGACCTGGGTGGGAGACGCCGTCGGCGTCAACGCAACAATTCTATGGGGCGGCGGGGCTTAAACTGTTCGGGATGCTCGAACGCACCGTCGGAAATCGCACCGGGACACTGCCGGCCCTGGCCGCGGCGCTGCGCGGTGCGCGACGCGTCGTCGCCATCACCGGGGCGGGCATCAGCACCGATTCCGGGATTCCCGACTACCGCGACGAGACCGGCGCCTGGAAGCGCCGGGCGCCGGTGCAGTTCCGCGACTTCGTGGACCGGGAGCGGGTGCGCCGGCGTTACTGGGCGCGGAGCATGACCGGCTGGCCGGCCTTCGAGTCGGCCCGGCCGGCGCCCGCCCATCGCGCGCTCGCGGCGTTGGAGCATGCCGGGCGCTTGTACGGCGTCGTGACGCAGAACGTGGACGATTTGCACCGCCGGGCCGGCAGCCGCCGCGTCATCGACCTGCACGGGCGACTGGCGCGCGTACGCTGCCTGGACTGCGGGCGGCGCTCCCCGCGCACGCTGCTGCAACGCGAACTGGCGCACCTGAACCCGGTGTTCTCCGGACGACCCGCCGAGCTGGCCCCGGATGGGGACGCGGACCTCGAGGAAACCGACTTCTCGGGCTTCCGCGTGCCCGCCTGCCCGCGCTGCGGCGGCACCCTCAAGCCGGACGTGACGTTCTACGGCGAGACCATTCCCGCGCGGCGGACGCGACGCGCGGAGGCGCTGGTGGGGACGGCCGACGCCGTGCTTGTCGTCGGCTCCTCGCTCATGGTCTTTTCCGCGTACCGGCTCGTGCGCCGCGCGGCCCAGGCCGATGTGCCGGTGTTCGCCGTCAATCTCGGGCGCACGCGCGCCGATACGCTGCTGTCGGGCAAGGTCGCGGCACCCGCCGGGGAGGCGTTACCCGCCCTCGTCGAGACGCTGGCGCCGCGTTAACCGCTCCCGCACCACCTGCGGGCCGGGTGGCCCCGGCCCGCAGGTGGTCGCCGGAGCCGGGTCAGGCGCCCGGCACCAGCAGCTTCGCGATCTCGTCCGAAGCGTTCTGGACCTTGCCCTCGAGTCGGGTGGCGGCCGCGACGAACGGCTGCGGCAACGGCGTGTCCGCGCCGTCGAGGGTGCGCAACAGGCCCACCAGGTGGCCGTTCACGCTGACCAGGTCCGTCGTCTTCAGCGCCTCGCGGATCTCCCCGGCGCGCCGGGTATGCCCCGACTGCTTCGCGGCGCTTTCGGCCTCCCGGGCGCGGCGGATCAGGCGCGTGGAGCGGTTGATGGCGTCGCGTATCGCCAGCCCCGCGTGCACCCGGGCCTCGATTTCGGACCTGGAAGCGTCCGAGGACGGGTCGGGTTTGACCGTCAGGGAGGAGGTGTAGTGCTTGTCGGCGACGGTGAGCACCACGCGGTAGTGTCCCGGCACGACCAGCGGGGCCTGGCGCTCACGCGGCGTGCGGTGGAGTACGGCCGGGCCGCCCCACTCGGGGTTCAGCGTGTTGGGCGGGGTGTAGCGCAGGTCCCAGACGAAGCGGTGAAAACCGGCGGTCGCCGGCAGCGTCACGGGCGCCGACTTCCAGTAGTCGGGAAAATTGCCCGCCGGCATCTGCGCGGGCTTGGTGGTGCTGGAGTAGTGGCGCACGAGCGAACCGTCCGCCGCGTAGATGGACAGCGTGACCGGGCCGGACGGCGCCTTGCCCAGCCAGTAGTCGATCGTCGCGCCGGTCGGCGGGTTCGCGGCATGCGGGATTTCCGGCGGCACGGCTTCGCCTTTGTACTGGCTGAGCCGCAGGCGTTTCGCCGGCTGCGGATCGAACAGGTGTGCCGCGCTGCTGGCGATCTTGCTGTCGGCTTCCCGCAGCGGTTCGATGTCGTCGAGCACCCAGATGCCGCGTCCGTGCGTGCCGGCGATCAGGTCGCCGTCGTGCACGCGCAGGTCGCGGACCGAGACCGTCGGCAGGTTGAGCTGCAGCGACTGCCAGTGCTTGCCGTCGTCGAAGGACACGAACGCCCCCTGCTCGGTGCCGGCGTAGAGCAGCCCCCGGCGCTTGGGGTCGGCGCGCACGATGTGCACGTAATCGCCGTCCGGGATGCCGTCCACGGCCTTGCGCCAGTGCTTGCCGGCGTCGTGCGTGACGTAGATATAGGGCGCGAAATCGTCCACCTCGTGGCGGTCGACCGCCACGTAGGCCGTCGCGGGGCTGTGGGCGCCGGGCTCGACGGCGTCGATCCGGCTCCACGGGCCGAGGCCGGGGGGCGTGACGTTGTGCCAGTGCCCGCCTCCGTCGCGCGTCAGCCACAGCCGCCCGGCGTCGGTGCCCGCCCAGACCGTGCCGCGTGCGGCCGGGGAGGGCGCCACCGCGTAGATCACGGAGTAGCCGCAGGCCGCCGCGTCTTGACGCGTCGGCGGGCCCTTGCAGTCGGCTTTCCCGCTCTTGGCGGTGAGGGTCGGGCTCACCGGCTGCCATCGGTCGCCCGCGTCGGTGCTCTTCAGCAGCCGCTGCGCGCCCACGTACAGGGTCTTGCCCGAGAACGGGGACACTGCGAGCGCCGTATTCCAGGGGAAGTAGTACTTCATCTGCGACGGACTTGCGCCGAACGGGACGATCGGCACGGGCGAGATGTCGGTGGTCTGGTGCGACTTGACGTCGTAACGCGAGAGCGAGCCGCCGAAGCCCGACCCGTAAGTGATCGCGGGATCGCCCGGCCGCGGGAAGACGTAGCCCGATTCGCCCGCGCCAATGGTGATCCAGGCGCGGTTGTTGATCACGCCCTCGTACCAGCGCGAGGGGATGCGCAGCGCGCCGGAATCCTGCTGCGTCGCATAGATGCGGTACGGGTGGGCGTTATCGACGGACAGGTGATAGATCTGCGCCGTCGGCTGGTTGTACCAGCTCGACCAGTGGGCGCCGTCGTCCAGGCTGACCGAGGCGCCCTGGTCGGCCCCGACGATCATCCGGTGCGGGTTCCGGGGATCGATCCAGAGACAGTGCATGTCGTCGCCGTTGGGCGAGCCCTTGAGCGCGGTGAAATGCCGCCCCCCGTCGGTGGAGCGGTAGAGAGAGGTGTTGGGCACGTAGACGACATCCGGGTTGTCCGGGGACACGTAGATGCGTCCGAAATACCAGCCGCGTCCGGAGATGCGGGATTCCTTGTTCACCCGGTGCCAGTTCTTCCCGCCGTCGTCCGAGCGGTAGATGCCGCTGCCCCGGCCGGCGCTGTTCTCGCCACTCGAGTGATCGGCACTTACCACGGCGTACAGCCGCCGGCCGTGTGTGCCCGGGGCCACCGCCACGCCGATGCGTCCGACGTCGTGTTGGGGCAGGCCCTTCATGGGCAGCTTGTGCCAGGTGTTGCCGCCGTCGGTCGAGTGCCAGATGGCGCTGCCGGCTCCCTGCTGGGGCGGATACTGGAACCACGGCGTGCGTTCGGCATTCCAGGTGGTGGCGAAGACGCTGGACGGGTTGCCGGGATCGCGGGCCAGATCGACCGCGCCGGTGTGCTCGTCGACGAAGAGGGTCTTCTTCCAGGTCTTGCCGCCGTCCGTGGTGACGAACACGCCCCGTTGCGCGTTCGCGCCCCAGGCGTGTCCCATGGCGGCCACTACGACGTGGTCGGGATTGTTCGGATCGACCAGGATGCGTCCGATGTGGCGAGTCTGATCGAGGCCGACGTGGGTCCATGTCTTGCCGCCGTCGTCGGAACGATAGACGCCGTCGCCGTAGGAGGCGCCGGAGCGGATCGTGGACTCGCCCGTGCCCGCGTAGATGACCTTCGGGTTCGAGGGCGCAACGGCCAGGGCGCCGATCGAGGCGACCGGCTCATGCTGGAAGAGCGGCTTCCAGGTAACGCCGGCATCGGTGGTCTTGAAAATGCCGCCGTCCACGGCGCCGAAGTACCACGTGGCCGGGTGGCCGGATACGCCGGCGACCGCGTCGACGCGCCCGCCGCGGAACGGCCCGACGAGTCGCCAGGACAGGCCGGAATAAAGGTTGGAGGGCACCGCCTGGGCCGTGCCCGCAGCGATAATCAGCAATCCGGTTATGAGCGTACGCACCATGGTTCCTTGCTCCGTGAGCCTGTCGCGCATTGTAGCCATGCCGGTGGCGGTCGTGCTTGGCGGCTCCGGAGGCGGCTGGTAAACTCTGAAGTATCTGTAAGTTCGTTAACCCTTATGCGAATGGGAGGAACCAGAATGACCCGAAAAATCATCACGCTCATGCTGGTCGGGGCGGGATCGCTTGCGCTCGGCGCCTGTGCCAGCCACCCCGGCGAGCACAAGACGGCGGACAACGGCAAGCACCAGCACCTTGTCTGCACGCACCAGGCCCAGCTCGGGAGCCACATCGGGCATCAGCACTGCATGACCGAAGCCCAGTACAAGGCACAGAAGAAGCAGGACGAGAAGTCCAAGGACGCGCTGCGGCGCGAGCAGAACCGGGGCACCGTCAACTCGGGTTCCGGCGGTGGCGGCGGCGTCTGAGCAGTGACCGGGATGTGTGCCGGCGCGGTTGCGTCGGCGGCATTGGAGGGGCTCCCGGCCCCGGTGGCCGGGCCCGCGCCCGTAGCGGGCCGAGCCATGTGACACCGGGACGCGGGCCGTTCGGGCCCGCGCGGTCTCGTTCGGGATGCCGGAAAAGCCCCGGGGCGAGCGCTCCGGCCGTCATGCTAGGCTAGCGACAAGCATCGTCGACGGTGTCCTCGGACACCGGGCGGTGTTATGAGCAAGGGCCTGTTTTCGGTGGCTCTGGGAGTATCGCTGGTGCTGGCCGGTTGCGCGTCACACGGCGCCGGCCAGGCACAGTCGAGATCTCAGGCCGGCAAGACCAAGGCGGTTCTGGTCGGAGACGGGAATGCCGCCAAGCCGGGCGACCGGCTCCTGTGCTTCAAGCGCTCCCGGGCCGGGAGCCACATTTCCAGGATCTACTGCATCACGCAGAAGCAGTACGAGGAACTGAAGCAGCGGGAGGCCAAGTCGTCGGACAATCTGGACGACGCCGTGAGGCACGCGAAATCCCCGCGCTCTTGCAATCCCAACCAACCCCCGGGTTGCAACTAGGACAATCAGACGCGGGTTCGCCGGCCGGACGTCCTGGTTGCTCTCGTGGCGGACAGGAGAAGCTGATCGATGTCTGACCGTTATCGGGACGTGGAACTGCGAGCCCCGACGGGCGCCGCGCTTTCCTGCCAGGGCTGGGTGCAGGAAGCGGCCCTACGGATGTTGCACAACAACCTCGATCCGCGCGTCGCCGAAAATCCCAAAGAACTGGTCGTCTACGGCGGTATCGGCCGGGCCGCGCGCGACTGGGAATCCTTCGACGCCATCGTGCGCACGCTCAAGCGGCTGAAGGACGACGAAACGCTCCTGATCCAGTCCGGCAAGCCGGTGGGCGTCTTCCGGACCCATGACCGCGCCCCCCGCGTGCTCATCGCCAACTCCAATCTGGTCGGCAACTGGGCCAACTGGGATCACTTTTTCGAGCTGGACCGGAAGGGCCTGATGATGTTCGGCCAGATGACGGCCGGCTCGTGGATTTACATCGGCTCGCAGGGCATCGTGCAGGGTACCTACGAGACCTTCGCCGAGGCCGTGCGCCAGCACTACGGCGGCGAGCCGAGGGGTCGCTGGCTACTGACCGGGGGGCTCGGCGGAATGGGAGGTGCCCAGCCGCTCGCTGCCGTATTCGCGGGGTTGAGCTGCCTCGCCGTGGAGGTGGATCCCGCCCGCATCGACAAGCGCCTCGAGACGGGTTACCTGGACCGCAAGGCCGGTTCGCTCGAGGAAGCCCTGGGCATCATCCGCGAGGCCGGGGCCCGGGGCGAGGCCGTGTCCGTGGGCCTGCTGGGCAACGCGGCCACGGTATTCGAGGAGATCTACCAGGGCCGCGAGCACCCGGACCTGGTCACCGACCAGACCTCGGCGCACGATCCGCTCAACGGCTACATACCGGTGGGCTATTCGCTCGCAGACGCGGCGCAGCTGCGTGAATCCGACCCGAAGGCCTACGTCAAGCTGTCCAAGGAGTCGATGGCGCGACAGGTGCGCGCCATGCTCGGCTTTCACGCCCAGGGGGTCCCGACCTTCGACTACGGCAACAACATCCGCGCCATGGCGCAGGATGCCGGCGTTGCCAATGCCTTCGACTTCAAGGGCTTCGTGCCGCTCTACATCCGCCCGCTCTTCTGCGAGGGCATGGGGCCGTTCCGCTGGGCGGCGCTGTCCGGGGATCCCGAAGACATCTACAAGACCGATGCCAAGGCGAAAGAGCTGTTCCCCGAGAAGGCGGGCCTGCACCGCTGGCTGGACATGGCGCGCGAACGTATCCGGTTCCAGGGCCTGCCCTGCCGCATCTGCTGGCTCGGTTACAAGGAGCGCCACAAGCTGGGCCTGGCCTTCAACGAGATGGTCCGTAACGGGGAGCTGAAGGCGCCCGTCGTGATCGGCCGCGATCACCTGGACTCCGGCTCCGTCGCCTCGCCCAACCGCGAGACGGAGGGGATGCGGGACGGCTCCGATGCGGTCGCCGACTGGCCCATCCTCAACGCGCTGCTGAATACCGCGTCCGGCGCCTCCTGGGTGAGCTTTCACCACGGCGGCGGCGTGGGCATGGGGTACGCGCTGCATGCGGGCGTGGTCATCGTGGCCGACGGCACGGACCGTGCGGCGGAAGCCCTCGAGCGCGTACTCGTCAACGATCCGGGCACCGGCGTCATGCGCCATGCCGACGCGGGCTACGAGCGCGCCGTCGAGGTGGCGCGGGAGCGTGGCCTCGATCTGCCCATGATTACCGGCTAAGCTGGGCGCCCGGCTTCGACGAGGTCTGAGCGATGAAGTGCCCGGCATGCGGCCTGCCCCTGGTCGTGGTGGAACGCCACGGCATCGAGGTGGACTGGTGTGCCTCGCCGATGTGTCGCGGGATCTGGTTCGACGCCGGGGAGCTGGACCTGCTGGCCGAAGAAGCGGGTCACGACCTGTCGCCGGAGAGTCTGGCGCACCCCGCGACCCGGGTGCGGGAGCGGCGCCGGCGTTGCCCGCGGTGCCGCAAGCGCATGGAGAAGGCCCGCGTCGGCTCACCGGGCGAGGAGGGGGTCATCGTGGACCGGTGCCGCGAGCACGGCCTGTGGCTGGACGCGGGGGAACTGGGCGAGTTGATGCGAGCGCTGGGGGGTGCCGAGCACGGCGCGCGCGTAAGTTCGTTTCTCGGCGAATCGTTCGCCCATGCGGGTGCCCGCACGCCGGGCGAACCGGGCTGAAGGAGTCATCGTCATGATCGGCTGGATCATTCTGGGAATCGTCGTCGTGGTCATCTTCATCGTGATCGCGATGTACAACTCGCTGGTGCGGTCGCGCAACCAGGTCAGGAACGCCTGGGCGCAGATCGACGTCCAGTTGAAGCGCCGGCACGACCTGATCCCCAACCTGGTCGAGACGGTCAAGGGCTACATGCACCACGAGCGCGAGACGCTGGAGAGCGTCACGCAGGCGCGCCAGCAGGCGGTGCAACTCTCCGGGGGGTCCGTCGCCGATCAGGCGAAGGCGGAGAACGCCCTTTCGCAGACGCTTCGTTCGCTCTTCGCGGTCGCGGAGAACTATCCGAACCTCAAGGCCAACGAGAACTTCCTGGCGCTCCAGGAACAGTTGACCTCGACGGAAAACAAGATCAGCTTCGCGCGGCAGTTCTACAACGACGCCGTGATGAGCTACAACAACCGGATCGAGACGTTCCCGCCGAACCTCATCGCGGGAATGTTCAACTTCAAGCAGGCCGAGTCGTTCGAAATCGAGGACCAGGCCCAGCGCGAAGCGCCCAAGGTCAACTTCTCGTAGATGCATGTCCCGCCAGGACGCAAGGCCGCGAAGAGGGCGCAACGGTGATCTTTCCTGAGCGCTTGCTTGCGTCCCGGCGCCTGTGCGCGAGCGCTGTTCCGGTTGAAGCAGGGACGCGATGTTTGAACTGATCCGGGCAAACCGCCGGCGAGCCGTCATCCTCATGGCCGTGATGCTCGTGCTCTTCGCCGGAATGGGCTACGCCATCGGCTATGCGTTCCTGCATTCGGCCGAGGCCGGCCTCGTCATCGCCGTCGGGTTGGCCGCCTTCCTCGCGTTCATGTCCTGGAACAACGGCGATGCCATGATCCTGAGTTCCAGCCAGGCGCACCGGATCGAGCACGACGACCATCCGGTGCTGTTCAACGTGGTCGAGGAAATGCGCATCGCCGCCGGGTTGCCGAAGACGCCGGACGTCTACATCATCGATGCCGAGGCCCCGAACGCCTTCGCCACCGGCCGGGACCCCGAGCACGCCAAGATCGCGGTCACGGCCGGCCTGCTCGAGCGCCTCGACCGCGACGAACTCCAGGGCGTTATCGGCCACGAAATGGGACACGTGGCCAACCGCGACATCCTCTACATGATGGTGGCGACGGTCATGCTCGGGGCCATCGTCATCCTCGCCGACATCGGCTTCTACGGCATGCTTTTCGGCGGCGGCGGCCGCCGGCGCACGTCCGCCGGTGGCGGAGGCGGCGGCCAGGCGCAGGCGATCATGATGCTGGTTGCCCTGGTGCTGGTGATCCTGGCGCCCTTGTTCGCACGCCTGCTGTATTTCGCGCTTTCCCGGCGCCGCGAATACCTGGCGGATGCCTGCTCCGTGCGCTATACGCGCTATCCGGAGGGGCTCGCGCGCGCGCTCGAGAAGATCGCGGGGGACCCGCATCCGCTCCAGGTGGCGAATCGGGCCACGGCCGCCCTGTACATCGCCAACCCGCTGAAGTCGACCGGGCGGGGACTCGCCGACCTCACGAGCACCCACCCGCCGATCTCCGAGCGGGTCCGGATTTTGCGTTCGATGGCCGGCGACATGAACTACGCCGCCTACGACGAGGCCTTCCGGCAGGTTACCGGCCGGCCGGTGGGCGTCGTCCCGTTTTCCGGTCTCCACGAGACCGGAGCACCCGCGGTGCCGCAACGGCGACCGGCCGCTGCGGAGACCCCGAGTGAGCCCGCCGAGCGGCGTCGCCGCCGGCGCGAGACGACCGATGCCCTGTGGAGCGCACAGGGTTACCGGTTTGTCCGTTGCCCGTGCGGTACCACCCTCAAGGTGCCGCCGCGGTTCCCCAAGGATGCCGTGACCTGCCCGAACTGCGGGCGGGATCATAAAGTGCGAGATGATCACTGAATTCCACGGACATCCTTGTTCCATCCCTGCGGCGCACTGCGCCGCCTGCTTTCCCTATTCCAACAGGACGTAGCTATGGCCAATGGAAACCTGCCCGTGTCCAAGACACGCTCGTTCAGCACGGTGTTTCTCATCGAGATGTGGGAGCGCTTCGGCTACTACGGTATGCAGGCGCTCATCGTGTACTACATGGTGCAGCGTCTCGCCTTCTCGGACGACCGTGCCAACCTGACCTGGGGCGCCGCGGCGGCGCTGATCTACGTCTCGCCGGCGATCGGCGGCTGGGTCGGCGACAAGATCCTCGGCACACGCCGGACGATGTTGACCGGCGCGATCATCCTCGCGCTCGGCTACGCGTTGATGGTGGTGCCCGGACGGGGGCCGTTGTTCCTGTTCTTCGCCCTCGGCGTGATCGTGGTCGGCAACGGCCTGTTCAAGGCCAACGCCGGCAACCTCGTCCGCAAGATCTACGAGGGCGATGACACCAAGATCGACAGCGCCTTCACCATCTACTACATGGCCGTGAACATCGGCTCGATGGTCTCGATGCTGCTCACGCCGTGGATCAAGGATTTCTTCAATGCCAACTACGGGCACGGGCTCGGCTGGCATGCCGCGTTCGGCGTGTGTAGCGTGGGGCTTCTCGTGGGCCTGAGCAACTACCTGGTCATGCGGCACACGCTCTCCCATATCGGCTCGGATCCGGACCGGCAGCCCTTTTCCATGCAGCGACTCGGCATGGTGCTGGCCGGGAGCGTCGGGATCATGTTCCTGTCGGCCTTCATCCTGAATTTCGAGGACGTCGCTCGCGCGTTTGTCTACGCCGCCGCGGTGGCCGTGCTCGGGATCTTCGGCTACCTGATCTCCAAGAGTCGGCAGGAGGAACGCGCGGGGTTGATCGTGGCCCTGGTGCTGACCGTGGAAACCGTGTTTTTCTTCATCTTCTACCAGCAGATGTCCACGTCGATGAACCTGTTCGCGCTTCGCAACGTGGACTGGCACCAGTCCTTCTTCGGCATGCACGTGTTCACGTGGAAGCCCGCGCAGTTCCAGGCGTTGAATCCGATCTGGATCTTTATCCTGAGCCCGCTCCTGGCGTGGATCTACAATTCGTTGGCGCGGCGCAACAAGGACTTCTCCATCGCCGGCAAGTTCGTGCTCGGCTTCATCGTGGTCGCGGTGGGCTTCTTCATCTACAGCGTGGCGGGGCACTTCGCCGTCAACGGCAAGGCGTCCTCCTGGGTGATGATCACCGGCTACGGGTTCCAGTCGCTCGGCGAGTTGCTCGTGAGCGGCCTGGGCCTGGCGTTCGTGGCCCGCTACGTGCCGGCGCGAATGGGCGGCTTCATGATGGGCGCCTACTTCGTTGCCGTCGGCGTCTCGCAGTATTTCGGAGGCATGGTGGCCACGCTTGCCAGCGTGCCGAAGAACGTGACCAACCCCGTGCAGAGCCTGCCGATCTATACAGCCCTGTTCAGCAAGCTGGGCTACGCGGCGCTGGTATGCGCCCTCATTGCGTTGGCCGTGCTCCCGTGGATGCGCAAACTCTCCAGCACCCACTCCTATCACCAGCGCGGCGACGGTTCGTCAGCGTGACGGCGTAGCAGCGGACGCCACTCCGGCCGGGTCGACCGGCCGGAGTGGCCGCCGTTCGCGGGCCGGAGCGACAGCCGGGGATCCGGCGCGTTCGAACGTTTCCCCGTGGCGCGGCCGCTGCGGCCGCGCCACGGGCTGCGGGCGTCAGCTGTCGCCGCGTCCCCCGACCCAGTCGATCCGGTAGAGGTCCAGCCTCCGGTCGCGGAAGTTGCGCACCGAACCTTCGTTGCGCAGCTTGCGAAGCTTGTTCAGGTCGAGGTCCGCGATCAGGGTCATTTCCGTGTTCGGCGTGCTCTCCGCCACGATGCCGTCGTGCGGGAAGGCGAAATCGCAGGGCGAGAACACCACGGACTGCGAATACTGGATGTCGGCGTTCTCCACCCGCGGCAGGTTGCCCACGTTGCCCGCGATGGCGACGTAGCATTCGTTTTCCACGGCGCGTGCCTGCGCGCATGCGCGCACCCGCAGGTAGCCGTTCTTCGTGTCCGTCCACAGCGGCACGAACAGCACCCGCATGCCCTTCTCGGCGAGTATGCGGCTCAGTTCCGGGAACTCGCAGTCGTAACAGACCAGAATGCCGATCTTGCCGATGTCGGTGTCCAGCACCTTGAGTTCGTTTCCGCCACGCACGCCCCAGTACGCCCGTTCGTCGGGGGTGACGTGCAGCTTGTACTGCTCGTCGCGGCTGCCGTCGCGGCGGAACAGGACCGAGACGTTGTAGAGCTCGCGGTTCTGGTAGACGGGCAGGCTGCCCGAGATGACGTTGATGTTGTAGCTCACGGCGAGTTGCTGCATGCGGTCGCAGATCTCGTCGGTGAACTGGGCGAGTTCCCGCATCGCCTGCGCGGGGTTGCTCTGGTCGAACTGGCCCATCAGGGGGGCGTTGAAGAACTCCGGGAAGAGCGCGAAATCCGACTGGTAGCCGGCGAGCGCGTCGATGAAGAACTCGACCTGCTGCATCAGTTCGTCGACGGTCCGCATCGGGCGCATCTGCCACTGAACGGTGCCAAGGCGGATGATCGATTTGCGCCCGCCGATCAGCGTCGGCCGGCTCTCGGTGTAGAAGATGTTGTTCCACTGGACGATCACGGCGAAGCCGCGGGATTCCTCGTCCTCCGGCAGGTATCCGCGGATGATCCGCCGCACGTGGAAATCGTTCGCCAGCTGGAAGCTCAGTATCGGGTCGCGGATCTCGCGGCGGCGCACCAGTTCGAGGTAGCGCTCCGGTCCCATGCGGTCCGCGTAGTCCTGGTACCCCGGGATGCGCGCCCCGGCGATGATCGAGCGCACGTTGAGCTTGCGGCACAGCTCCTTGCGCGCGTCGTAGAGGCGCCGGCCGAGGCGCATGTCGCGGTAGTCGGGGTCGACGAAAACCTCCGCGCCGTACAGGACGTCGCCGTCCGGGTCGTGCGTGGTGAAGTAGCCATGTCCGGTGATCTCGTCGTAGGTGTGCTGGTCGCCGAACTGTTCGTAGTCCACGATCAGCGTCATGGCCGCCGCGACCACGCGGCCGTTGTCCTCGATGCAGATTTGACCGTCCGGGAACCGGGCGAGCTGGGCGAGAAACTGCTCGCGGGTCCAGCCGCCTCCGAGGGCGCCGGTGTAGATCCGGTCCATTGCGCCCTTCACGTCGGTGAAGTCGTCGGCGCGCAACGTGCGCAGCTTGAGCCGATGTTCGGCCGGGGTCGTCTCGTCCATCCTGGCGGGTCTCTGCCTTACCGCCGTCCAGTTTACTGATTGCGGGGGTGCCATATCGACACCGGTGGACGCCGGAGGCCCGCGACGCCCTCTTAAGCGCTAGAATCGACGGTGTGCGAGTGCCTGCGGACGGAGGCGATGGATCGCGCGGCCCGGCGGACGGGCGGCGGACGCTGGAGGGGGCAAGGATGCGGCCATGGTGACCGAATCGAGGCCGAGCGAGAGCAATTGGCGCGCCGGCGGAGCCGGTACCGGCACCGGGTGCGCGGGTCCCGCCGCGCAGGGGGACCGGGTCCGTCGGGCCCAGCGCCTGCGCCTGAGGCGCGTGGGGCTCGCGATGATCATGTACGCGCTGTTCGCGCTGGTCAGCACCTACTTCCAGTTCCACGGCCAGCTCGCGCTTTCGCCCGCGGGCTTCATGCTCTATTTCAGCGCCATCGTGCTGGTCAACGGTGTCTACCTGGGCCTGATCGGGACCAACCTCAATCTCCGCCTGTCCGATCCCAGCATGACCGGCGTGCAGATCCTGGTGACGGTCCTGATCCTGCTGTTCCTGCTCTGGGTGAGCCGCTCGCGCTTCGCCCAGGACTTCTTCATGCTCGGCATGGTCGTCGGGCTGATGTTCGGGACGTTCCGGCTGGACTGGCGGGAGCTGGCGCCGTTGACCGCGGTGGGGTTCGCGGGCTTCGCGGCTGTGACTTTCGAGCACCAGCACGCGCTCGGGTTCGCGACCGGAGAGGCGGTTGCACGCATCGTCATCTATGGCGCCGTGCTGACCTGGGTCACCTTTTTTGCTTCGTACGTGGGCGGACTGCGGCGCGCGCTGCGCAGCCGGAACCGGGAACTCACCGAGGCCATGACGCGCATCGAGGCGCTGGCGGTTCACGACGAGCTCACCGGCGTCTACAACCGGCGCCAGATACGCCGCCTGCTGGAAGAAGAGGGCGAACGCGCGCGGCGTACGGGGGTGGGGTTTTCCGTGGTGCTGCTGGACATCGATCATTTCAAGCAGATCAACGACACGCTGGGACATCTTGTCGGCGACCGTGTTCTGTGCGAGTTCGCCGACCGCGTGGACGAGGCCGTCAGGCGGCTGGATCACGTGGGTGTACGCGGCGAGGGCGACTTTGCGCGATACGGTGGCGAGGAATTCCTGCTGGTTCTGCCCGGTGCCGATAGCGAGGGTGCGCACCGGGCGGCCGAGCGCATTCGCCGTTCCGTGGGGGCGCGGCCCGTCACGATCGACGGGGAAGACATCACGCTGACGGTATCCCAGGGCGTGGCCGTGTTCGAACCGGACGGGGATATCGAGACGGTACTCGCGCGCGCCGACAGCGCGCTGTACCGGGCAAAAGCGGAAGGGCGCGACCGGGTATGCGCCCCCCTAGACGGCGAGCCCGGCGGGCGGATGAGCGGCACGGCCTGACCGGCGCCGGGCCGCGGGCGGTTTCCTAGCCCTCATTGCTGGCCGGCAGTTCGAGACGGATCGCGGGGAACTCGCCGTGACGGTTTCCGCCGGCGTCGCGGAGTATCGCGCCGGCGAGAGTATCGAGAGACTTGTCGGACACGCCGACCACGCCCTCTACCGAGTCAAGGCCCAGGGCAGGAAACGCATCGAGGCCGCCCCCCGTAAGGCGTGACGGCGGGCGGTGCGCCCGGTATCGTGGAGCACGGAGGCACGGGCTGGAGGGCCGGTCGCCTCCATCGGACGTCGCCGGGCCGCTATCGGCCCTTGCCTGACCCGGGTTGGAGGAGGCGAATGACGGAAACCCGCCGCTGTTTCGGGGACGGAGACCCGCTCTACGCGCGCTACCACGATGAGGAGTGGGGGCGGCCGGTCCTGGACGAGGCCGGCCTGTATGAGCGGCTATGCCTGGAGGCCTTCCAGGCCGGTCTCTCGTGGCGCACCGTGCTGCACAAGCGTGCGGCGTTGCGGGAGGTCTTCGCGAACTTCGATCCGCAACGCGTGGCGCGGTTCGGGCGCCGGGATATCGATCGCCTGATGCGCGATGCGCGCATCATCCGCAATCGCGCCAAGATCGAGGCCGCGGTGCGTAACGCGCGCGCCTGCCTGGCGTTGCGCGACGCCGATGTCTCGCTTGCGGCGCTCGTCTGGTCCTTCGCGCCCGCCCATTCACCCCGCCATCGGCGCTTTTCGGATGCTCCCGCGGTGACGGCGGAGTCCCGCGCACTTGCAACCGGGCTCAGGGCGCGCGGGTTCCTTTTCGTAGGCCCGACCACGGCCTACGCCACCATGCAGGCCGCCGGGCTGGTCAACGACCATGCCGCAGACTGCCCGCGGCGAGCGCCCGTCGAACGGGAACGGGCCCGGGCCTTGCGGACGCTCTCGTCCGCCTGATGGGAAGGTACCGGGCGGCTAGCGGGCCACGAATCCGCCGTCGGCCGCCAGCGGGTGTCCCGTTATGAAGGAAGAGCGCGCGGAGCACAGCCACACGGCAGCGTCCGCGATTTCTTCGGGCCGCCCGAACCGCCCCACGGGTTCGAGTTCCGTGAACGCCTTCTCCTTGTCGGGATCCCCGCCGAGGATCCGGTCGACCATGGCCGTCTTGATCACGCCGGGGCAGATGGCGTTCACGCGGATGCCGCGGGTTGCGTACTCGAGGGCCGCGGTGCGCGTGAGCTGCACCACGCCGCCCTTCGAGGCGCAGTAGGCCGGCAGCCCCTCGAATCCGACGAGGCCGGCGACGGAAGCCATATTGACGATCGAGCCGCCGCCGCGCTTGAGCATCGCCGGGATTTCGTGGCGCATGCACAGCCATGTCCCCTTCAGGTTGACGGCGATGGTGCGGTCCCAGTTGGCCTCGCTGCATTCCGCGGTCGGGGCCATCGTGCCCTCGATCCCGGCGTTGTTGACCGCGAGGTCGAGCCCGCCGAATTCGCGGACTGCGGCCTGAACCAGGGCCCGCGCATCATCGTCCCGGGAGACGTCGGCCGCGACGAAGATCGCGCGGCCGCCGTTCTTGCCCAGGAGCTGCACCGTGTCGCGGCCCTGGCGCTCGTCGACGTCCGAAACCACCACGTTGGCGCCGGCGTGTCCCAGGGCCAGAGCGCAGGCGCGGCCGATACCGGCGGCGGCACCGGTCACCACGGCCACCTTGCCCTCGAATTCTCTCTCCACGGTTGTCCGTCCGCCCGGCCCGCGAACCATTACACCGGAGGCGCCGTACCGGCGACATGACCGGGGTCAATCCGGCCGGTGTCAGCCGCGGCGTCCCGCCCGCAGGTAAACGGGCCATTGCACCTCGCGGCGCGTCGCGGCGCCCCACAGGCGCCGGATGTCGCGTGCCACGAGCGCCACGGGATCGTTCTCTTCGCGGCGCAGATAGCGCCTGACCGCCGACCAGGTATGCAGATAGTCCAGTAGTTGCTGCAGCGTCCAGGACTGGCGCATGTGGAACGCCGGCGTGGGGACCTCCGCGAAGGGAAAGTCGAGCGTGCGGTACTGGTCGTCGATCAGCCGCCTTTCCCGCGGCCAGTAGCCGCCGACGATGTCTTCGTAGAATTCTGCCACCAGGCCGTCGATATCCGGATCGAGGCGGGCGAGTCCATAGCACCAGACCGCCAGCAGGCCGTCGGGCTTCAAAACCCGCCTGGCGGCGGCGTAGAAGCGGGGGCGGTCGAACCAGTGCACGGCCTGGGCGACAACCACCAGCGTCATGCTTTGCGGGGGCAGGCCGGGTGCCTCGGCCCGGGCGACGCGGTACTCCACCCGGGGATGCGGATAGGCGTGACTGATCTGCTCCGGGCTCGCGTCGGTGGCGACGACGTGATCGAAGTGTTCCGCCAGCGCGACCGCTGCCTGGCCGTTGCCGGTCGCGCAGTCCCAGGCGCAGCTGCGGCCGGGCACTTCCGACGCCAGCCAGGCGAAGAGTTCCGGCGGATAGCCGGGGCGCGCCCGTGCGTAGGCCTCGGCGTGCCCGGAGAAGTGGTCGCTGAAGCCCCGGTCGTTGTCCATCGCCGCCTGCCCCCGGCGTCTGCACGGCAATCATACGACGTGCCGGGCCCGGGCGGTATCACCGCGTCGCCGGGGCGTCCGGCGCTACTGCTTGCCGGCGGGGCCCTTGAGGACGATGCGTCCGGATTCCACCGTCCAGACCAAGGCGTTGCCCTTCGTCGTGACGCGGACGGGAAGCCCGTAGCGCAGGCTCGCATAGACCTGGGGCGCGGTCGGGCTGTCGCTCCGGGTTTCCGTGACGGCCGCTGCGACCGCGCCCGGCGTGCGTTCCAGGGACGCGCAGGAGTGGGTGAACGCGTGGGTATGCAGGATCTCGTCCCCGTCGGCATTGATCGTTACCACGCGGTAACCGCCCAGGAACAGCCGCTTCGGATCCGAGGACTCCGGCAACAGGTAGACGCCGATCTGGTCGGCACCGCCGGCGTGAACCGGGATGACCGCCGGGTCATAGCGCGTGGAGCAGGGGCGGAATTTGCGGGAGAAGGCCAGCTGGCGCGCCTGCCAGAGCACGAGCTGCTGCGGCGTCAGCGCCCGCGGGGTGCCGGGTCGCACCACGTGGAGCTTGTTCCCGGCACCGCCCCGGCTCGCCAGGGCCGCAATGCGCAGCCGGTCGTCCGCCTTGATCAGGAACAGCACGTGCAATCCGCTCGCCGTGCGCTCGACCAGCCAGCCGACGGGCGGTTGCGGGAAGGTGTCGCTCCAGTCCGGCGAGAGACGTTGCGCCGCGTCCTCGGCGAGCGTGGCGTGTTCGTAGATGACGCGTCCCAGGGCCTCCGCCGCGAGCACCTTGCCCTGGTAGCGGGCGGGGATGGCCTTGCGGATCCGCTGCGCCTCGGCGGGCGACACGATCGCCGCCGGGGTACGTCCGTCGATGCGCAGGCTGCCGCCCGACGTCTGCGTGGGTGTCGGTCCGGCGCAGCCCGCGAGGACGAACGCGGCCAGCGCTGCAAGCAGCCGGCACGGGTGGCGCATCCCTGGACTCGCCCGGGAGAGGGGATGCGACTGTAGCGCGCCGGGCACCGTCGGTCAAAAAGACTCGCCCGGGTGCCGCGAACGCCCCGTCAGTCGTCCGCGTCCGGGCCGCAGACCCGGTTGCGGCCGTCGCGCTTGGCCCGGTACAGGGCCCGGTCGGCGGCGGCGATCAGAGCTTCGTACGAGGCCAGGTCCACGGCGGGACGGCCGCTCGCCACGCCGACGCTGACGGTCAGGACGCCCCCGATACCGCCATGGGCGTGTTCCATGCGCCGCTCGAGCACCTGGTGGCGCAGGCGCTCGGCGATTTCTCCCGCAGCCGTGCCATCGGTGTCCGGCAGGAGCACGATGAATTCCTCGCCGCCCCAGCGTCCCACCAGATCGGCACTGTGGCGAGTGGCGGTCTTCAGTTCCGCGGCCACCGCCTCCAGGCACTGATCGCCGCGTTGGTGGCCGTAGCTGTCGTTGAGACTCTTGAAGCGGTCGATATCCACCATCAGCAGGCTGAGCGGGGAGCCGCGGCGCACGCCCCGCTCCCACTCGCGTTTCATGGATTCCTCCAGGCCGCGCCGGTTGGCAAGTCCGGTCAGCGCGTCGACGCGCGTGAGGCGTTCGACGTGCCCCAGTGCGTCCTCCAGCTGGCGGGTGCGTTCCCGCACGAGGTTCGACAGCTTGTGCTGGTGGCGGCGCAGATGGCGCACCCTCAGGCGGTAGCCGCCGAATATACCCAAAGTGCCGAGCAGGGCCAGCACGGTATAGAACCACCACGTGCGGTAGAAGTAGGGCGAGTGGACAATCGTGAACGAGGCGCCCTTGCGGTTCCAGACCCCGTCGTTATTGGCGGCGATGACCTGGAAGTCGAATCGCCCCGCCGGCAGGTGAGCGTAGTACGCGACCCGTCGATTGCCCGCATCGGTCCAGTTCTTGTCCAGCCCGTCGAGGCGGTAACGGAACCGCACCTGCGACGGAGCGGCATAACTCAGCGCCGTGTAGTGAATCTCGACGGTCTGAACGCCCGCCGGCAGCGTCGGCGTGTGCCCGTGGATGTCGAGCGGTTTGCCGTCCGCCAGCACCGACTCGATAAAGACCGGCGGCGCATACGGATTGGTTTCCAGCTTGCGGGGATTGACCGTGACCACCCCCGAGTTGGAGGGAAACCACAGGGTTCCGTCGCGGGCCTTCCAGGCGGAGGGCTCGAAACCGCCGTTGAACTGGCTGCTCCGCATGCCGTCGCTTTCGTCGAAGCGCGTGACGGCCACGGGCGTGCGGGCGCCATCGGCGGCCTGCAGCAATGCGTCGACGGAAATCCGGAGCAGTCCGTTCGGGGTGCTTAGCCAGAGGTGGCCGAGGCCGTCGGTCAGGATGCCGTAGATCGAGCTGCCGTTGAGCGCGCGCTGGTGCGGGAAATCGAAGAATTTCCCGTGGCGGTACAGGGCCAGGCCGCCGCCGCGCGTTCCGATCCAAAGATCGCCGTGCCGGTCGTAGCGCAGGGCGTAGACGAGATTGTTCGGCAGCCCGTCGGCAGTCGTGAACGCATGGAACGATCCGTTGCTGTAATGGACCAGTCCGCCCCCGTTGGTACCGAACCACAAGCCGCCGTGGGGATCCTTCCGGATCACGCGCGCGATCGACCCGGGCAGGCCGTCGCTCGCGGTGAAGGTATGCGTCTTGCCGTCGCGCAGGCGGATGATGCCGGCGTTGGTTGCAATCCACAAGGCCCCGTCGCGCGACCGCTGCAGGGCAAAGACATAGTTACTCGGCAATCCGTCCGCGGCGGTGCGGGTAGTGATCCGTCCGTCGTGCAGGTGGCTGAGGCCCGCCCCGAAGGTGCCGGCCCAGAGCCCGCCGCTGCCGTCTCGCACCAGGCTGGTGACGCTGTTGCTCGCCAGGCCGTCCGCCGTCGTGAGGTGCCGGGTGACTCTTCCGTCGCGAATGGCGAACAGTCCGTCTCCCTCCGTGCCGACCCAGATCGTGCCGTCGGGCGTCTGGTAGACGTCGAACGTCGGGTTGGCCAGGCCCTCCGGCTCGCCGTAGACCAGGAATTTGCCGTTACGCAGACGGTCCAGGCCATTGCGCGTGCCGATCCACAGGTCGCCCTCGTGGTCCAGCCGCAGTGCGAAGACGTAATTGTTGCTCAGGCCGTTGTGCCGGGTGAGGCGGCTGAAGTGGCCGTCGTGGTCGCGGATCAGACCGCCGCCGTAGGTGCCGATCCACAGATTCCCCTGCCCGTCCTCGAGCAGGGCTTCGGCGCCTTCCGCCGCGAAGCCGTGGGGAAGGCCGAAGGACTCGAAGCGCCCTTTGCGGTAGCGGTAGAGGCCGCCGTGGTAGGTGCCCGCGAGCAGCGTTCCGTTCTTGCGTACGTAGAGGCTGTGGATCTGGTTGCTGCCGAGTCCGTCCTTCGTGGTGAAGGTCGTGAGCCGTCCGTCGTGGTCGCGCACCAGACCGCCGGTGAGCGTTCCGAACCAGAAATCGCCCGAGTGATCCTCGACAATGCGGTAAACGTGGTTCCCGGGCAGGCCATCCTTTGTCGTGAGGGTCTTGAAGCGCCCGTCGTGAAGGCGGCTCACGCCGCCCGCGGTGGCGAACCACAGGTCCCCGGAATGATCCCGGTAGACTTCGTAGACGACGTTGCTGGCCAGGCCGTCGTCCCTGGTGTAGGCCTTGAAGTGCCCGTCGCGGTAGCGCAGGACCCCGCTGCCGTAGGTGCCGATCCACAGGTTTCCGGCGTCGTCCTGGACCATGCTTCGGATGCCGTTGCTGTGCAGCGCCGGGGTGTTGCGGGCGTCGAAAACGGTGAAGTGGACACCGTCGAAACGCGCCAGCCCGTTGCGGGTGCCCAGCCACAGGTAGCCTTTCCGCGTCTGGACGATGCTCCACACGGTCTGCGACGGCAGGCCGGCCCGGGTCGTCCAGGTGTCGTGGACGTACTGGGTGACGAGGCGGCCGGGGTCGAGACCCAGGGCCGTCACCGGTGCCACGAGCGAGGCCGCGAGCACCGCCGTGGCCACGAGGCGAACTGGCCACCACGGGCGGGCGGCAGAGACTGAGGGCATTGGCTCTTTACTCCGAGGAATCTGCGGGCGCCCTGCGTGGGGCAACCTCGTTGTTCGTCCTCTGCCGCTCTTTATACGGGCCTTTGGGCGCGCCTGCAAGAGGCAGGCCGGATATTGCCCCGGTGTGGTGCGGCCCGGGCACCGGGGCATGTGCCGTCATACCTCCCGGTAGAGGGCTCCCTCGCGCCGGAACTCGCGCGCCTTCTCCTGCATGCCTTCCTCCAGCGCCGTCTCGTCGTCGAGGCCGTGCTCGGCCGCGTACTCGCGCACGTCCTGCGTGATCTTCATCGAGCAGAAGTTGGGGCCGCACATGGAGCAGAAGTGGGCGACCTTGTGCGCCTCCTTGGGCAGCGTCTGGTCGTGGAATTCGCGCGCCCGCTCCGGATCCAGGGCCAGGTTGAACTGGTCCTCCCAGCGGAACTCGAAGCGGGCCTTCGACAGGGCGTTGTCCTGGAGCTGGGCGCCCGGGAAGCCCTTCGCCAGGTCGGCGGCGTGCGCGGCGATCTTGTAGGTGACGACGCCGTCGCGCACGTCCTGCCGGTCGGGAAGGCCAAGGTGTTCCTTGGGCGTGACGTAGCAGAGCATGGCGGTGCCGTACCAGCCGATGTTGGCCGCGCCGAGGGCGCTGGTGATGTGGTCGTAGGCCGGGGCCACGTCCGTCGCGAGCGGGCCCAGCGTGTAGAAGGGCGCCTCGTGGCAGTCCGCCAGCTCGCGGTCGACGTTTTCCTTAACGCCCTGCAGCGGCACGTGGCCGGGTCCCTCGATCATGACCTGGCAGTCCTTCTCCCAGGCCCTCTGCGTCAGTTCGCCCAGCGTCTTGAGCTCCGCGAACTGTGCCGCGTCGTTGGCGTCGGCGATGCAGCCCGGACGCAGGCCGTCGCCGAGCGAGAAGGAGACGTCGTACGCCTTCATGATCTCGCAGATGTCGTCGAAATGCGTGTAGAGGAAGCTCTCCTTGTGGTGTGCGAGGCACCACTTCGCCATGATCGAGCCGCCGCGCGAGACGATGCCCGTGACGCGCTTCGCCGTCATCGGCACGTAGCGAAGCAGGACGCCGGCGTGGATGGTGAAGTAGTCCACGCCCTGCTCGGCCTGCTCGATCAGGGTGTCGCGGTAGATTTCCCAGGTGAGTTCCTCTGCCTTGCCGTTCACCTTCTCGAGTGCCTGGTAGATCGGCACCGTGCCGATCGGGACCGGCGAGTTGCGCACGATCCACTCGCGGGTCTCGTGGATGTTCTTGCCGGTGGACAGATCCATCAGCGTGTCGCCGCCCAGGCGCACCGACCAGACGAGCTTTTCCACCTCCTCGGCGATGGAGGAACTCACGGCCGAGTTGCCGATGTTGGTGTTGATCTTTACCCGGAAGTTGCGGCCGATGATCATCGGCTCGATTTCGGGATGATTGACGTTGGCCGGAATGATCGCCCGGCCGCGGGCGACCTCGTCGCGTACGAACTCGGGCGTGATCTCGTCGGGGATGCTCGCGCCGAAGGATTGCCCCGCGTGCTGGCGCAGCAGGGCCTCGTAGCGCAAATCGCGGCGCATCTCCTGCAGCCTGCAGTTTTCCCGGATCGCGATGTATTCCATCTCCGGCGTGACGATGCCGCGGCGCGCGTAGTGCATCTGGGTGACGTTCGCCCCGTCCTTCGCGCGGCGTGGGGTGCGCAGGTGTTCGAAGCGCAGGTGGCGGAGGTCCGGGTCGGCAAGCCGCTCGCGCCCGTAGTCCGAGGTCGGGCCTTGCAGTTCCACGGTGTCGGCGCGTTCCTGGATCCAGGGCGCGCGGAGCGCGGCGAGGCCCCGCGTGAGGTCGACTTCCGCGTCGGGGTCCGTGTAGGGCCCGGACGTGTCGTAGACGGGAATCGGCGGATTGTCCTCGAGCCCCGAGCCCGCGTGCGTGGGCGTCTGGAGAATCTCGCGCATGGCGACTCGCAGGTCCGGGCGCGAGCCCTCGACGTAGATGCGGCGCGACGCCGGGTACGGGCGGGTGGCCTCTTCGGATAACTTGTGCGTGCGGGTTTTGACGTCCTCGACGATCGCGCTCATTCTGCCTCCTCCCGGCGCAGGCAGACGGACATTCCCGAGAACGTCGCCTTCCCTACGCCAGTGTTAACTGGATCAGGTGCGAAGGGTTCGGCGGCCCCGGGGGCGGGACCGGCCGTCTCAGCTCCGCGCGCCGACCGCGCGCTGAGCACCCCCGGCTTACCCCGCCAGACTAAGGCGAGTGCGTGCCTCGATCAAGGCCCGTTCCGTCCGAGACCATCCGCTGCACGGGGGGACCCTGGTCGTTGCAGCCGTGCCGGAGCCACGGTATCAACGTCGGTTTGATCTGTCCGGCGGAGTAGGTCTCGTGCTTGCCGTCCGCGAACGTGACCCGCATCCGGGTCAGTTCGACGCACGCGACGTCGCCCCCGGGGAAGCCCGCGGGCCGCGAGTGGAACGAATTGACCTCGTAGTTGCCCTTCGGGCGGAACGGCCCGGGGCCGATAAGCTGCATCTGCATGTGCGCGCCGTTGCGTGCCCTGACCGGTATTCCGCGGGGCGAATAGCCGACCAGCACGAAGCGGATCCTCCGGATACTGCGTCCGGACGTCACCACGAACTGGATGTAGACGGGAACGGCCGTGAGATTGGCCCCCGTGTCGATTTGGCCCGGGACGCCCAGGGCGTAGATGAGTACCGGGGCCCCGAGGTCGCGTGCCCGGCTGAGCTGCGGTCCGAGTGCGCGGTCCGCCGTCGTCGCGCATCCGGCCAGTGCCGCCAGGGCGAACAGGGACGCGGTCAGCAGGATATCCCTGCGCATGCCGTCAACCTCCTGGCCCGTCCGGGCCGAAAAAACGGCATATCCGGAATATACCCCTATCCGCCCATGGGTACCAGCGGAAGCCAAAAAAGAAAGCCCCGCGCAGAGGCGGGGCTTTCAAGGCTTCCCGAATAGGGGGCGGGGCTTACATCATGCCGCCCATGCCTCCCATTCCGCCCATGTCGCCGGCGCCCTCGGAATCCTTGTCTTCCTTCGGGAGCTCGGCCACGAGGGCCTCGGCCGTGATCAGCAGGCTCGAGACGGAAGCCGCGTTCTGCAGCGCCGTGCGGGTCACCTTGGTCGGGTCCAGGATGCCCATCTCGATCATGTCGCCGTAGTCCTCGGTCTGGGCGTTGTAACCGAAGTTGTCCTTGCCCTCGCGGACCTTGGCGAGCACCACCGACGGCTCGTCGCCGGCGTTGGCCACGATCTGGCGCAGCGGCTCTTCCATCGCGCGGCGCACGATGCCGATGCCGAGATTCTGCTCTTCGTTGGCACCCTTGAGGTCCTTGATCTTGTCCAGGACCCGCACCATGGCGACGCCGCCGCCCGGCACGATGCCTTCCTCGACCGCGGCGCGGGTGGCGTGCAGCGCATCCTCGACGCGGGCCTTCTTCTCCTTCATCTCGACCTCGGTCGCGGCGCCCACCTTGATGACGGCCACGCCGCCGGCGAGCTTCGCCACCCGCTCCTGGAGCTTCTCGCGGTCGTAGTCCGAGGAAGTCTCCTCGATCTGCTTGCGGATCTGCTCCACGCGGGCCTCGATGTCGGAGCCCTTGCCGGCGCCGTCGATGACCGTGGTGTCGTCCTTCTTGACCTGGATCTTCTTGGCCTGGCCGAGGTCGTCGAGCGTGACCTTCTCGAGCTGCAGGCCGACCTCCTCGGAGATCACCTGGCCGCCGGTGAGGACGGCGATGTCCTGCAGCATGGCCTTGCGGCGATCACCGAAGCCGGGCGCCTTCACGGCCGCGACCTTCACGATGCCGCGCAGCGTGTTCACCACCAACGTCGCGAGCGCCTCGCCCTCGACGTCCTCGGCGATGATCAGCAGCGGGCGGCTGGCCTTGGCGACCGATTCCAGGATCGGCAGCAGCTCGCGGATGTTGGAGACCTTCTTGTCGCAGATCAGGATGTAGGGGTTCTCGAGCTCCGCCGACATCGTCTGCTGGTTGTTGATGAAGTAGGGCGAGAGATAGCCGCGGTCGAACTGCATGCCCTCGACGACCTCGAGCTCGTTGTCGAGACCCGAGCCGTCCTCGACCGTGATCACGCCTTCCTTGCCGACCTTCTTCATCGCATCGGCGATGATGCGGCCGATCGATTCGTCGGAATTCGCCGAGATGGCGCCGACCTGGGCGATCCACTTGTCGGTGTCGCACGGCTTGGAGAGCTTCTTGAGCTCGTCCGTCGCCGCCTTCACGGCCTGATCGATGCCGCGCTTGAGGTCCATCGGGTTGATGCCCGCGGTCACCGACTTGAGGCCCTCGCGCAGGATGGCCTGGGCGAGCACCGTCGCCGTCGTGGTCCCGTCGCCCGCGACGTCGGAAGTCTGGGAGGCGACTTCCTTCACCATCTGGGCGCCCATGTTCTCGAACTTGTCCTTGAGCTCGATTTCCTTCGCCACGGAAACGCCGTCCTTGGTGACGGTCGGCGCACCGAAGCTCTTCTCGAGCACGACGTTGCGGCCCTTCGGGCCCAGCGTCACCTTCACTGCGTTGGCGAGGACATTCACGCCATGGAACATCCGGTGGCGCGCGTCCTCGGCAAAACGTACTTCCTTAGCTGCCATGGATCATTACTCCTTCAGCGTGTCTGCCTCAGCCTTCGATGACGGCCATGATGTCGTCCTCGCGGAGGACGAGCAGGTCGTCGCCGTCGACCTTTACCTCGGTGCCCGAATACTTGCCGAAGAGGACCTTGTCGCCCTTCTTGACGTCGAGCTTGCGAACATCCCCGTTTTCCTGGATCTTGCCGTTGCCGACGGCGAGCACTTCGCCGCGGATCGGCTTCTCCGTAGCCGTGTCGGGGATGACGATCCCGCCGGGGGAGGTCTTTTCCTCCTCCAGACGCTTCACGATCACGCGATCATGCAAGGGACGGACTTTCATCCGAAAACCTCCTTTTAATACAAAGACTTAACGCTAAGTTAGCGGCTCGCGGGAACACTGGAATTAGCAGTCTCTTCCCGCGGCTGCCAACATGATGGGGGCCGGCTGCGGCTTTTCAAGGGGTGAATTGTCCAGGCCGGGGGAGGCCGCGGGGGGCTTGCCGGTGACACCGCCGGACCCGGCGCAGGACCCGCCGTGCGAGGATGGGCCCCTGGAACTGTAAGGATTGCCATGGCCGCGCGACTCCTGCTTACGACGTGCCCGGACGAGGCGGTCGCGGGGCGGATCGCCCGGGCGCTGGTCGAGCGCCGGCTGGCCGCCTGCGTGACCCGGGTGCCGGGTGCGGTGTCGGTCTATCGCTGGCAGGGACGGGTCGAGGAGGACCGGGAAGTCCAGTTGCTGGTCAAGACCGGCGCGGAACGGCTCGAGGCGGTGATCGCGGCGATCCGCGAGCTGCACCCCGACGAGGAGCCGGAATGCATCGCCGTGGACGTGACCGGGGGCAGCAGGGGGTACCTGGAATGGATCGAGGCAAACATCGGCGGGGTGGATTGAACGCGGCCGCGCGGCTCCTGGTCGCGGCGGCGGTTGCCGCCGCGGCGGCCGGCGCGGCCCACGCGGCGGACTACGGGCGCTTCCTGCCGCCGCAGAAGGCGTTCCAGCTCTCGGCCACGCCGCAGCCGGGCGCGGTACGGCTGCACTGGACCATCGCCGACAAGTACTACCTTTACAAGCGTCAGTTCAAGATCGAGGCCGTCACCGGGGCCATCGGCAAGATCGATTACCCCGCCGGCCAGACGAAGGACGACCCGAACTTCGGTCGGGTGGTTGTCTATCACCACGGCGTCGATCTGACGGTTCCGGTCACGCAGCGACCGTCCGGCGGGTCCGTGGAGTTGGCCGTGACCTATCAGGGGTGCGCCGAGGCCGGCCTGTGCTACCCGCCGATCACCAAGCATCTGACGCTGGATGTGCCGCCCGCCGCGGCCAAGGCCGGGACTGCGGGCGGCGGCGCGGCGGGTGCCGACGCCGGCCGGGCGAGCGGCGCGACGGGGTCGAACGGGAACGAGCAGGACCGGCTTGCGGCGCTGGTGGAGCACGCGAACCCGGTCTGGTTCGTGCTCGTGTTCTTTGCGCTGGGGGTGCTGCTGGCGTTCACCCCCTGCGTGCTGCCCATGGTGCCGATCCTCGCCGGTGTGGTCGGCGGCGAGGCGGGGCGGCTGTCCACGCGGCGGGGCTTGTTCCTGTCGGTCGTGTACGTGCTCGCCATGGCGCTCATCTACACCGGGGCCGGTGTGGCCGCGGGCTTCGCCGGGACGGGATTGCAGGCTGCATTTCAGGCGCCGTGGGTCATCGGCCTCTTCGCCGCGGTGTTCGTGATCCTGGCCGGGAGCCTCTTCGGTTTCTACCCGTTGCGCCTGCCTTCGGCCCTCATGGGGCGGCTCGACCGGCTATCGGGCCGCCAGCGCGGCGGCACGTGGCTCGGCGCTGCGTTCATGGGCGCCCTCTCGGCGCTGATCGTCAGTCCCTGCGTCGCGGCACCGCTGGCCGGGGCGCTCATCGTCGTCGGCCAGGCCGGCGAGCCGGTGCGCGGCGGTGTCGCCCTGTTCGCGCTCTCGCTCGGCATGGGGGCGCCGCTCATCGTGTTCGGCACGGTCGCCGGACGGCTGTTGCCGCGCGCCGGGAACTGGATGGTGACCGTGGAGCGCCTGCTCGGCGTCGCGATGCTCGCGTACGCGGTATGGCTGGTGGGCCGCGTCGCCCCCGCGCCCGTCGCGCTGGTCCTCTGGGGGCTGACCGGAATCCTCGCCGCCGTTTTCCTCGGCGTCTTCGAGCGCATGGAGGCCGGCGCGGGCCCCGGCGCGCGGCTGGCGCGGGCGGCCGGGCTCGCGGCGCTGGTGTGGGCGCTGGCCCTCATGGTGGGGGGCGCGGCCGGTGCCCGCGATCCCCTCCAGCCGCTGGCGCCGCTCGCGGGCGCGGGTGGCGGGGGCGCCGCGCAGGCGACGTCCCCGCTGGCCTACCACCCGGTCAAGAGTCCGGCCGCCCTGGACTCGGCTTTAAATCAGGCCGCCTCGGCGCAGCGTCCGGTCATGGTCGATTTCTACGCGGACTGGTGCACCTCCTGCCTGGAAATGGAACACACCACGTTCCGGGACCCGAAGGTCCGGGCGGCGCTCGCCAGGATGCAGGTGTTGCGCGTCGACGTGACCGCCAACACGGCCGACGACCGGGCCCTTCTGAGACGCTACGGTCTTTACGGCCCGCCGGGCTACGTGTTCTACGGGGCGGACGGCCGGCGCGTGCACAACGACACCGTCGTAGGGTACATGGCTGCGCCCGAGTTCCTGGGCCGCCTGCAGCGAGTCTTGCGCACGCCCTGATCGCCGCCGGGCCTTGCCAGATGCGCCCGGAGTCGGCACAATGCGTCAAGTTGCATGCCAATTCGCGCCAGAAGGCCGCAATTTCTCACTAAATGGCGACGATTCTACTTTTGAACGGGCCCAATCTCGGGCTGCTCGGCGAGCGTGAGCCGGACCATTATGGCTCGGAAACGCTCGACGCGGTCGTCGCGCGTCTCGAGGAGCAGGCCCGCGCGGGCGGCCATGCCCTCGAGCATTGCCAGACGGACGCGGAGCACGAGATGCTCGGCCGCGTTCACGGCGCGCGCGGCAAGGCCGACGCCATCGTAATCAACCCCGGCGCCTGGGGACATACCAGCCTGGCGCTGGCCGATGCGCTGGCCGCGGCCGCGGTTCCCTACGTGGAAGTGCACATCAGCAATGTCTTCGCACGCGGGGAACTGCGCTCGCGGTTGTTGCTGGCGCCGGGCGCCGCCGGCGTGATTGCGGGGTGCGGAACGCGCGGATACGATCTGGCGCTGACCGCCGCCCTGGCGCGGTGTACGTGAAAATGAACGCAGACGGCGTTCCAGACATGACCGGGAGCCGCGGCACGCTTCGCCGCCCGGTCGTACATTCGGCGGGCATGCCGCCCGGTCGAGCGAGGGGGTTGTGATGGACATCCGCAAGATCAAGAAGCTCATCGAGCTGCTCGAGAGTTCCGGCGTCGCCGAGATCGAGATTACCGAGGGCGAGGAGTCGGTCCGCATATCGCGGCAGGGCGCCGCGTATGCGCCGCCCGCCGCGCCGTTCGCGCCGCCGCAGGCACCCGCTCCGCAGCCGCAGGGCCAGCCGGCTTCCGGCGAGGCGGCGCCGGAGCCCGAGCCGGAACGCCCCGCGGGGAAGGTAATGACCGCGCCGATGGTCGGCACGTTCTACCGGTCTCCCGCGCCCGGCGCCAGTGCCTTCGTCGAAGTCGGCCAGACGGTCAAGGAGGGCGACGTGCTGTGCATCATCGAGGCGATGAAGATGATGAACCAGATCACGGCCGAAGACGCCGGGACCATCAAGGCCATCGAAGTGGAAAACGGCGAACCGGTCGAGTTCGGCCAGCCGCTTTTCGTCATCGGATGATCCGGGCGCGGCGCCGCGCGTCGCATTGCCAAGACAACATCAGAGTCAGTCGCCGCCATGTTTGACAAGGTACTCATCGCCAATCGCGGGGAGATCGCGCTTCGAATACTGCGCGCGTGCAAGGAATTGGGCGTGCGGACGGTGGCCGTATACTCGTCGGCCGACCGCGACCTGAAGCACGTGCTGCTCGCCGACGAGACGGTCTGCATCGGTCCGCCGTCGGCTGCCGAAAGCTATCTGAACATTCCCGCGATCGTTTCCGCGGCCGAGGTTACCGACGCGGAAGCCATCCACCCCGGTTACGGGTTCCTGTCCGAGAACGCGGACTTCGCCGAGCGCGTCGAGCAGAGCGGGTTCACCTTCATCGGGCCGCGCTCCGAGACCATCCGCCTGATGGGGGACAAGGTCTCCGCCAAGCAGGCCATGCAGAAGGCCGGAGTGCCCACCGTGCCCGGTTCGGAAGGCGCCCTCCCCGACGACGTGACCGAAGTCCGGCGGTTGGCCCGGGAGGTGGGCTATCCCGTCCTGCTCAAGGCGGCGGCCGGCGGCGGCGGTCGCGGCATGCGGGTCGTGCACAGCGAGGCGAACCTCCCGAGCGCGCTGTCGCTCGTGAAGGCGGAGGCAAAGGCCGCGTTCGGCGACGACACGCTCTACATGGAAAAGTACCTCTCGAGACCGCGCCATATCGAAATCCAAGTGCTTGGCGACGGCGAGGGGCACGCGATCCACCTCGGGGAGCGCGACTGTTCGATGCAGCGCCGCCACCAGAAGGTGGTGGAAGAAGCGCCCGCGCCGGGCATCACGCAACGGCAGCGCGACAAGATCGGCCGCCGCTGCGTGGAGGCCTGCCAGCAGATTCGCTACCGCGGTGCCGGCACCTTCGAGTTCCTCTATCAGGACGGCGAGTTCTTCTTCATCGAGATGAACACGCGCATCCAGGTGGAGCACCCCGTGACCGAAATGGTCACCGGCGTGGATCTGGTGCGCGAACAGCTGCGCGTCGCCGCGGGCAGTCCGATCAGTTACCGCCAGGAGGACATCGTCCTGCGCGGCAGCGCCATCGAGGCGCGCATCAACGCCGAGGACCCGGAGACCTTCGTCCCCTCGCCCGGCAAGGTCGCCGAGTGGCATGCTCCCGGCGGCCCCGGGGTGCGGATGGATTCCCACCTGTATGCGGGGTATCCGGTGCCGCCGTTCTACGATTCGCTCATCGGCAAGCTCATCACCTGGGGCGACGACCGCCCCACGGCACTCGCGCGCATGCGCATCGCGCTCGACGAGATGGTGATCGAGGGCATACGCAGCAACATCGCCCTGCATCGGCGCATCGTGACCGACTCGGCGTTCGCCGCCGGCGGCACCGATATCCACTACCTCGAGCAAAAGCTCCAGAATCGCTGAGCGCGCCGCCGTGCCGGACGACGCCGCCGGGGCACGATCGATGGGCCGCAATCCCGACGGGAGCTGGTTTGAACTGCGGGTGCCGGCGGGCGGCGATGCGGCCTGGGCGTTGAGCGACCGGCTGACGGAGTTGGGCGCCGCCAGCGTCAGCCTCGCCCCCGCGGCCGGCAGTGATCCGCAACTCGAGCCCGAACCGGGCCACACCCCTCTGTGGCCGGAACTCGTCGCCTGCGCGCTGTTCTCCTCGGAAGCCCGTGCGCAGTCCGCGCAGCGGGCATTGCGCGCCGGGGGATGGACGGTACGGGTGGCGAAGCGCGCGGCACGTGACTGGGTGGCCGCCGGCCGGGCGGGTTTCGAGCCGCGGCGGTTCGGGGAGCGGCTGTGGATCGTTCCCGACTGGTGCGAGCCTCCCGAGCCCGGGGCCGCCAACGTTTCCCTCGCACCGGGGCTGGCGTTCGGCACCGGCTCGCATCCGACCACGGCGTTGTGCCTGGCCTGGCTTGCGCGGGCGCCGGTCGCCGGTGCGTCGGTCATCGACTACGGCGCCGGCTCCGGCATCCTGGCGCTGGCGGCGGCCCGCCTGGGGGCGGCGTCGGTGACGGCCGTCGATAACGATCCGCAGGCCCTGGAGGCCGTGGCGTCGAATGCACGGCGCAACCGCGTGACGGTGCGTGCGGTATTGCCCGAGGCGCTCGGCGCCGAGCCGGCCGACATCCTCGTGGCGAACATACTCGCCCGGCCCCTCGTGAGCCTGGCCGAGACGCTGCTTGCCCATGTTCGTCCGGGCGGGCGCGTGGTGCTCGCCGGCGTGACGGGTGACCAGGCCGATGCCGTCGCCGCCGCCTATGCCGGCGGCGCGCGGCTGGACGCGCAGGTCCGGGACGGCGACTGGGTGCGCCTCGAATTCACCCGCACCCACCGGGGGCCCGCCCGGCCGCGTTGACGCCCGCCGATGCGGGTAAACTGCCGCCATGGTCACCCGATGCACGATGTGCCGGACCTGGTTCCGGGTCTCGCGCGAGCAGTTGCGCGCCGCGCACGGGTTGGTGCGTTGCAGCCGTTGCGGAACGGTGTTCAACGCGCTCGCAACGCTGCGCGACCGGGTCCCGGCCGAAGCCGCTGCCACCGAAGACGAGCCGCACGCAGAAGCGGAGCCGGACCGCGAAACAGAGGATGGCGACGAGTCGCCCAAGGGCGGCGCGGAGACCGAGCCTGCGGGCGAAGTACCGCCGATCCTGCGTGAAGTGCCGGCCCGTCCGCCCCGCCGCTGGCCCTGGACGCTGGCCCTGGTGCTCGCCGCGCTGGTGCTCGCCGGGGAACTGGTCAACGGCGCGCGGGCGCCGCTCCTGGCCTCGCCGGTGACCGGACCGCCACTTGCGACTCTGTATCGCGCTTTCGGAGCCAATCCGGCGCCGCGGGTGACGCTCTCGCGGTATGCCATCGCGCATGCGTCGCTGGATGCCCTCGCCCGGGAGAACGGCGCACTGCTTCTGCACGGAAAATTGCGCAACCGGGCCGCACATGCGCAGCCGTTTCCATTGGTGTCGGTGACGTTGACCGACCGTTTCGGCAAGGCGGTGGGCGCGCGCATTATCGCCCCCGCGGAGTATGGTGCACAGGCCGGCAAGACGCTCGGCGCCCACGGGACCTTCCGATTTCATGTCAAGCTTGCAGACCCGGGCGTGCGCGCCGTAGGATTCAGCCTTACGCTATGCAAGCGACGCAACGGCAGGGTGCTCTGCCAGTCGTCGTAAACAACCCGACGGGGGAGCGGAGTACGTTGGCGCTTAGTCCGGATTCGGCGCAGGGGATTGTGACGTTGGCGAAAGCCCGCATCGACAGCGACGCACAGACGCTGCGCGAATGCCTGCGCACCCGGTTGTCCGAATACTTCCTGCAAATCGACGGCCAGACACCCGGAGACTTGTACGGTCTCGTGATGGCCGAGGTGGAGGCGCCGTTGTTCCAGATGGTGATGGAGCACACGCGCGGCAATCTCAGCCGGAGCGCGGAGATCCTGGGCATCCACCGCGCCACGTTGCGCCGCAAGCTCGATCGCTACGGGCTGCTCTAGCCCCGGCTGCACGGGGTCCCCACCGGGGCCGGCTAAAATACCTCGCTTTTCGGAGCTTCTGCCATGACCGCCGACCGGCCCGTGCGCCGCGCCCTGCTGTCCGTTTCCGACAAGACCGGCCTGGTCGAATTCGCCCGCAAGCTGGCCACGGCCGGGGTGGAACTGGTTTCGACCGGCGGCAGTGCCGCGGCGCTGCGCGAGGCGGGGCTCCCCGTCCGCGACGTTGCCGACGTAACCGGCTTCCCCGAGATCATGGCCGGGCGCGTGAAGACGCTGCACCCCAAGGTCCACGGCGGGATCCTCGCCCGGCGCGGCACCGACGAGGCCGTCATGGCCGAGCAGGGCATCGACCCGATCGATCTGGTCGTCGTGAACCTGTATCCCTTCGAGGCGACGGTCGCGCGCCCGGGCGTGAGCGCCGTCGACGCCGTGGAAATGATCGACATCGGCGGACCCGCCATGATCCGCGCCGCCGCTAAGAATTTCGATGCGGTTACGGTGGTGACCGATCCTGCGGACTACGACCCGGTTGCGGAAGCCATCTCGGCGGATGGCGGCGTGCCCGCCGAGTTGCGCCGTGCACTGTCCCGGAAGGCATTCGGGCGCACTGCGGATTACGACGCCGCCATCGCCGAGTGGTTCGGCGGCGAGGACGGTCTGCCGCAGGTTTATCGCCCGCGTTTCGAGCGGGTCTCGGAACTGCGTTACGGCGAGAACCCGCACCAGCGGGCGGCGCTGTACCGCGAAGGGCCCGTCGCGGCAGGTACCGTGGTCGACGCGCGGCAGCTCCAGGGCAAGCCGTTGTCGTTCAACAACCTCGCGGACGCGGACGCGGCGTTGCGCGCTGCCAGCGGCTTTTCGCAGTGCGCGTGCGTAATCGTGAAGCATCTCAACCCCTGCGGCATAGCGGTCGACGAGGCGCCGGCCGCCGCCTACGACCGAGCCTTCGCCTGTGATCCGACCTCGGCGTTCGGCGGCATCATTGCGTTCAACCGTCCGCTCGACGGCACCACTGCGCGCGCGATAGTCGAGCGGCAGTTCGTCGAAGTCGTCGTCGCACCGGAAGTCAGCGAGGAGGCGCTTGCCGCCTTCGCCGCCAAGCCGAACGTGCGCGTGCTCGCCTGCGGCGATCTCGCCCGGCGGAACGAACACCGCGACCTGCGCCGCATCGCCGGGGGACTGCTCGTTCAGGACGCCGATCCCGTCCGGCCCCTTGCGCACGACGCGGAGTGCGTGACCCGCCGGCGCCCCGGCGCCGGCGAACTCGCCGACCTCGACGTGGCCTGGCGCTCCGTGCAGGCCGTGCGCTCGAACGCCATCGTCATGGTGCGCGATGGCGCCACGGCGGGCATCGGCGCCGGACAGATGAGCCGCGTCCTGGCCGTGCGCATTGCCGGGATGAAGGCGGCCGAGGGCGGGCTCGACCTTGCGGGCGCCGTTCTCGCGAGCGATGCCTTCTTCCCGTTCCGCGACAACATCGACGAGGCGGCGAAGCTTGGCATCAAGGCGATCGTGCAGCCCGGCGGGTCGCGGCGAGACCAGGAGGTGATCGCCGCGGCGGATGAGCACGGCGTGGCGATGCTGTTCACCCGCGAACGCCACTTCCGCCACTGAGCGGGCCCCGGTTGCCCGATCGCATTGTTGCAGGGCTTGTTGTCACTGCGCTGCTTGCAAGCCCTGCGCCGCGCGCGTGAACGACTGACGCTGTCTCGATGCCATGGGGCGACGGAGTCGGCGGCGGTTTTCCGGGGCCGTGCGAGAGCAGCCTTCCGGGTGCGATTCCCGCGCTTGGCGGTCGCGTGTCAGGGGACCGGGCGGCACCCGGCCTTTCGTGAGTAAAACCGGCCGTTTGCGGTGATTTGTGTCGCCAGGCTCGTCGTATCGCTGTGATACATTCCGGGCGTGATAGCCCGCCCGGAATCCATCCCCGAGCCGCCGCCGCTGGCACGCCTGGCGGCGCCGACGGATGACTGGGTGCTGTTCCTCGACTTCGACGGCACCCTCGTCGACCTTGCATCCACGCCGGACGCGATTTCCGTGCCGGGGCAGCTTCCGCGACTGCTTGAAACGGTTGCGCGGCGTTTCGGCGGCGCCGTCGTGCTCGTGACCGGGCGGGCGCTCGCGGACCTCGATCGCCACCTGGGCGGACTGTCCTTGCCGGCCGCCGGCCAGCACGGGGCGGAGTATCGGTTCGGTGACGGCCGCGAGGCGCCGGCGCGCCCCGCGGCGGCAATGGCGTCGGCCCGGAAGCAGGTGCAGGCGTTTGCGCGCGAGCACCCCGGCGTTCTCGTAGAAGACAAGGGCGCTGCCCTCGCCCTGCACTACCGCGCCTCCCCGGAGCTCGGGATCGCGCTCGGCGAGTTGGCGGCATCCATTGTGGAGGCGTCCGGCGGCGGTCTCGACATGACGCCCGGAAAATCCGTCGTGGAAATACGGCCGGCCGGCGCCGACAAGGGGGCTGCCGTGGAGTTTTTTTTGCGCGACGGCCTGTTCGGCGGGCGTCGCCCCCTCGCTGTAGGCGACGATGTCACCGACGAGGCGGCGTTCGCCGCCGCGCTTGCGGCCCGCGGCTCCGCCGTGAAGGTGGGGGAGGGCGAGACGACCGCGCCGTGGCGCCTGCCGGCCCCGTCGGCGGTCAGGCGCTGGCTGTGCGACGCCGTTTGAGCTGAAGGAGGACGTGGTGCCCGGAGACAACAACGAGGGGCGGCTTGTCGTCGTATCCAACCGGGTCGCCGTGCCGCGTGCGGGCAAGGCGGCGTCGGGCGGCCTCGCCGTGGCGGTCAACTCGGCGCTGACCGCGCGCGGCGGCGTGTGGTTCGGCTGGAACGGACGCCAGGCCGCCACGCGCCCGGAGCGCCCCCGTCGCCAGCGCCACGAGAACGTGGACTACGTCACGCTTCCGCTCAGCTCCGTGGACTACGAGGACTACTACAAGGGCTTCGCCAACCGCGTGCTCTGGCCGCTCTTCCACTACCGGCTGTCGCTGCTCACCTACCGGCGCCGTTTCGAAGAGGGTTACCGGCGCGTCAATGCCTGGTTCGCCGAGCATCTGATGCATTTCCTGGAGCCGGGCGACACGCTGTGGGTGCACGACTATCACCTCGTGCCCATTGCCGCCGAAGTGCGCGCACGCGGTTTCCGGGGGCGGATCGGCTTCTTCCTGCACACGCCGTTCCCGCCGCTGGATCTGCTGTGGTCGCTCCCCGCGCACCGCGAGTTCCTGCACTGGATGTGCGCCTACGATCTCGTCGGCTTCCAGACCGAGGTCGACCGCCATGCGTTCGTCGACGCCGTGTTGCGCGACATCGGCGCCCGGCGCAAGGGGCGCGAGCGGGTCACCGTGGGCGGCCGCGATGTGACGACCGGTGTCTTCCCCATCGGCACGGACGTCGACGAGATCGCGACGCAGGCGCGGCGCGGCCGCAATTCGCGTGCGGTGGCGACGCTGAAGGCGAGTCTGGAAGGCCGGCGCTTGATCATCGGCGCCGACCGGCTGGATTACTCCAAGGGACTGCTCGAGCGTTTTCGCGCCTACCAGAACCTGCTCGGGGCGCACCCGGAACTGCACGGCGACATCGTCTACCTGCAAGTGGCGGAGCCGTCGCGCTCCGAGGTTCCCGAGTACCAGGAGATCCGCCACCAGCTCGACCAGGTCGCGGGCGAGATCATCGGGCGCTACGCGCGCTTCGACTGGATGCCGGCACGGTACCTGAGCCGGCGCATGCCGCGTGCCACGCTGCTTGCGTTTCTGTCCGTCGCGCGCGTGGCGTTGGTGACGCCGTTGCGAGACGGCATGAACCTGGTTGCCAAGGAATTCGTGGCGGCGCAGGACCCCGAGGACCCGGGCGTGCTGGTGCTCTCCGAGATGGCCGGCGCGGCGCGACAGCTGGACGAGGCGTTGCTCGTCAACCCCTACGACGTCGAAGGCACGGGCGAGGCCATCGCCGAGGGGCTCGCCATGCCGCTCGAGGAGAGGCGCCGGCGCTGGGAGTCGCTCATGCAGACCGTGCGCAAGAATGACATCCGCGCCTGGAGCCGGCAGTTCCTGCGCGCGCTCGCCGGCGCGTCGGCACGAAGTGAACCGCGGTGAAGCGGCTGATCGGCGATATCGGCGGGACCAATACGCGCCTGGCACTGGTGGCCGGGGGCACGGATTGGGACCGGCTGCGGGAGTTCCGCAACGACGCGTATGACTCGCTCGAGGCCGTCATCGAGGCCTATCTGGCCGAGCACGAGTCGAAACCGCAGGCCGCCGCCTTTGCCGTGGCCGGTCCGGTGCGCGGCGGCGAGGCGAGTCTGACCAACCGGAGCTGGCGGATTTCCGCGCGTGCCCTGGCGAAACGTTTCGGCCTCCAGGATTGCCAGGTGGTGAACGACTTCTCCGCCGTCGCCTTGGGCATCCGGGCTCTGGCGTCCGGCGACGTCGACCGTATCGGCGGCGGCCGGGCCGACCCCGACTGGCCGGTCGCGATCCTGGGCCCCGGCACGGGGCTCGGGGTCGGCGGTCTCGTGCCCGGCGGGGACGGCGGGCGCGTGCTCGTGACCGAGGGCGGGCACGTCACGCTGGCAGCGGGTGACGACCGCCAGGCGACGATCATTGCCCGGCTGCGGCAACGCTTCGGGCATGTCTCCGCGGAGCGGGCCGTGTCCGGCCAGGGGCTGGAAAACCTGTACCGCGCCATCGCGGAGATCGACGGGGTTTCCGGCGAGACGCCGTCCGCGCCCCGGATCGGCAAGGCGGCCAGCGCGGGCACGGATGCGGTGGCCGTCGAAGCGCTGGAGCAGTTCTTCCGCTGGCTCGGGGCGCTCGCGGGCGACCTGGCGCTCGCCTATGGCGCATTCGGGGGCGTCTACATCGCCGGAGGCATCGTGCCCCGCTACCGGGACGCGTTGCGGGACTCCGGCTTTCGGGATTGTTTCGAGGCCAAGGGACGGATGAGCGGCTACGTCCGGCCGATTCCGGCTTATCTCATCCTCCATGACGAGGTCGAGTTGCTGGGGCTGGCCGCGAGCCTCGATGCGCGCGCGAGCGGCAGCCCGTGGCCGCGCGTATGAACCGGGGCCGCCCGCGCGTCGGCATTCTCGTCCTGAACTATAACGGGGCGGGGCACACGCGGCGCTGCGTGGAGTCGGTGCTCGAACACACGCCCGACGCGGTCGACTACGCGGTTCTCGTCGTCGATAACGGCTCCGAGCCGGACGACCGCGCCGCGCTTGCGCCGCTTGCGGAGCTGCCGCGTGTCGACGTGGTGCACACGCGCATGAATCTGGGTTACGGGGGCGGGCATCTGTTCGGCGTGCAGCTGCTCGATGCCGAACACTACCTGTTCCTGAACAGCGACTGCCGTTTCCTCGACGACGTCGCGGGGGCGCTGCTCGGTTTCATGGACGCGACTCCGGGTGCCGCAATCGCCGGCGGGCTCACGTTCGACCCCGACGGGCGCTTCCACGCCAATCACCATCCCGCGCCGCATCTCGCCGAGCTCCTGCTGGGCCGCGGATTCATGCGACGGATTCACCCGGAGCGTTACCCCGACCGCCGCCGCGAGCCGCGCGAGCCGCTTGCCGTTGAGGTTGTCGGTGGCGCCGCGTTGTGGGTGCGCGCCGAGGCGTTCTTCGCGGTCGGCGGCTTCGACCCGTTCTTCTTCCTCTATTGCGAGGAAGAGGATCTGGCGCTCAGGCTGCGCCGTGCCGGGTGGAGCGCCTGGGTGGTGCCCGCGGCCCGGCTCGAGCATGTCGGCGGCGGCAGCACGCCGCGCGATCCCGCCTACCGGCGCGAGTTCTTCATCTCCTTCCTGCACTATTTCCGCAAGCACCACGGCGCCGCCGCCGGCCTGGTCATCCGGCTCCTGTACGCGCTGAAGCTGGCGCGCCGGGGACGCCGCGAACGGGGCGCGCCGGCCCTGGCGGGGTTCGTTCTCCGCGGCGCGCCACCGTCCGAGAGTTTGCGCTTCCACCCGCGGCGCCCCCGGGGCTGAGCGCCCCCGGGGCCGGGCTCAGGGCTTGCCGTGCGCGCACCAGCGCGCGGGATTCAGGGGATGTTGCCCGTGGCGGATCTGGAAGTAGAGCACCGGCTTGTCCTGTCCGCCGCTCGTGCCCACGGTGGCGATCACGTCCCCGGACTTCACCCAGTCGCCGACCTGCTTGTAGAGCGCCTCGTTGTGGCCGTACACGGTCAGGTAACCGTCGCCGTGGTCGATCATCAATACCAGCCCGTAGTAAGGCAGCCAGCCCGCATAGGCAATACGCCCGTAAGCGATCGCGTGCACGCGGGTGCCGGCCGGCGCCGCGATGCGTACGGCTTCCCACTTGAGTTCCCCGCCGGCGCGCGCCGAGCCGAAGCGGTCCGCCATGTGACCGGAGACGGGCCAGGGCAGCCGGCCGCGCAGTTTCCCGAAGTTTACGTCGTCCAGCATCTTCGAGGGGACGTCGGAGAGGTCGCTGGTCACGGAGTGGATGACGTGTTCGAGGCGTCTGGCGCTGCGCGAGAGGGCCTTGGCGCGGGCCTTCTTGTCGGCGATGTCGTGCGCGAGCTTCGCCACGACGGCTTGGCGATGCTTGCGCGTCTGTTTCAGGTCCGCAAGCGAGTCGCGCCGGGCCTTCTCCGTATGCTTCAGTTCCCGGGACGTATCGGCCAGATCGCTCTGGAGCTTGTGGTAGCGGGCCAGCGTCGCGGTGAGCGTCTTCAGCTGCTGCGAGCGCGCCCGGGAGTAGTAGCCGTAATAGGCCAGCAGGCGGGCGGCGGTGGCGGGCTGGTCGCCCTCGAGAAGCAGCTTCAGGCGCGGTTCGCGGCCGAGCACGAAGGCCGAGCGCAATGCCGTCGCCAGTTCGTCGCGCGCCTGATCCGCGGCCTTGCGGCTCTGGGCGGTCTTGCGCGCCAGCTTGTCGCGGCGGTGACCCAGCGCCTTCTCACGGTGCGAGAGTTTCCCGAGTTCGCGTGACAGGGAGCCGATGTGCTTTTCCAGGTCCGCGAGTTCGGATTGCACGTGCTGCTTGTGCTTGAGTTCGGAAGCCTCCTGCGCCTTCAGTCGGGCGATCTCGTGTTTCAGCTTCCTGAGCTTTGCTGCCGCCTGCCGGGAGTCGGGCTGCGACCCGTAAGCGCCGGTCGGTACGGCCGTCGCGATGGTTGCGCCCGCAAGCAGAGCCGCCGCTGTTGCCGCCACCTTCACCGCGCGGCGTCAGGGCGAGTGCGCGAAGGTGCCGACCAGGACGGCACGGGCCAGAACGTGGCCCTTGATCGCCCGGAGCAGGGCCTTGCGGTCCGTGTCGGCGGGCAGCGACAGCGCCGTGTCCAGTGCGTAGAGCCGGAAGAAGTAGCGGTGCCGGCCGACGGGCGGGCACAGCGGCACGTATCCGGTGTCGCCCGCGCCGTTGCGGCCCGGACGCGTGCCTGCAGGCATCGACTGCGACGCGCCTGCCGCGAGCGAGCGCACGCCGGGCGGCAGGTAGGTCACGACCCAGTGCACGAAGGTGTGCGTGGGGTGGGCCGGGTCCGGGGCGTCCGGATCACTGACCACCAGGACGAAACTGCGGGCGCCGGACGGCGCGCCGTTCCAGGCGAGCGGCGGTGAGAGCCCCCGGCCGCTGCAGGTGAAGCGGCCGGGTACGCCGGCGTGGTCGGCGAAGGCCGGGGAGGTCAGGTGGAACTGCCCGGCCGCGGCCGGGCCGGCGGCAATCAGGCCACAGGCGGCGGCGATCGGTAAGGCGAACCTGAACATGGAGCCCGATTATAGAGGGCGCGCCGTCAGTTCGCGCCGCCCTTGTCGGCGTGAATCACGAGCGCGTGGAGCTGGTGCGCTGCAAGCTTGTCGCGCAGTGCATTGAGCTTCTTCAGGTCCGAGACGGGCCCCACCCGCACCCGGTGCCAGGTCTCGCCCTGCACGTCCACGGACTGCACCTTGGCGTTTACGCCCCAGAGCGCGAGTTGCGCCTTCAGCGCCTGGGCGTCGTGCCCGTTGCGAAACGAAGCGACCTGCAGCACGTAGGAGCCCGGCTGGGACACCGGCCCGGAAGAGGGCGGCGTCGCCACCTCGCTGCTCTCGTGCGACGTGAGGATCTGCGTCGGGTGCGAGAGGAGCTGGTAGAAGTCGAAGTGCGGACCGCCCGCGGTCGCCGCGGTGCCCGGTTTGCTCTTCGTGATCCGGTCCTTGAGGTTGCCGGCGTGCTCGACCGTGCTCTGCTCGGCGTGCTTCAGCGCGTCCTTGATCGACGGGAACGCCACGAGCAGCACGACGGCCACGATGCCGCCGGCGATGAACCACAGCAGCCCCCGGCCGCGCCGTGGCCGCGGTTCCTGGCCCGCGTTCTTCAGGTCGGGACCCATGGCCGGGCGGTATCCTCCTACATGCTCTCGGGCGCGCTGACGCCCAGCAGGTCCAGGCCGCCCGCGAGGGTCTGCTGGCCCGCGTGGGCCAGCGTGAGACGGGCGTCGCGCAGTCGCTGTTCCTCGACCAGGAACGTGCAGCTGTTGTACCAGACGTGGAAGGCCTGCGCCAGCTCGCCCAGATAATGCGCGATCGTGTGCGGCGCCCGCTGCTCGGCGGCGGCGGTCACCACCTCGGGGAAGCGGGCGAGCTGCATGATCAGCGCCAGTTCCGTGGGCGCGGTCAGTTCGCCCAGGGCGTCGCGGGCGCGCCCCGGCTCCCAGTCCCAGCCCTTCTCCCGGAGCTGGCGGAACACGCTCGAGACGCGGGCGTGTGCGTACTGCACGTAGTAGACCGGGTTGTCGTTGGTGCGCGCCTGGGCAAGTTCGACGTCGAACTCCAGGTGCTGGTCGTTCGAGCGGGCCAGGTAGAAGAAGCGCGTGGCGTCGGCGCCGGCCTCGTCGAGCAGTTCCGCCAGCGTCACGAAGTTGCCGCTGCGCTTGCCCATGCGCCCGGAGGACAGCGTCACGAACTGGATCAGGCGCGCCTCGAAGGCGTCCGGTCGCCCCGTCAGCGCCTCGATCGCGGCGCGCACCCGCGCGATGTAGCCGTGATGGTCCGCGCCCCAGACGTCGATCAGCAGGTCGTGCCCGCGCTCGAGCTTGTCCAGGTGGTACGCGACATCACTCGCGAAGTAGGTGTAGGAGCCGTCGCTGCGCTTGAGTACGCGATCCTTCTCGTCGCCGAGCGCCGAGGTCCGCAGCCACAGCGCGCCGTCCGCCTCGTAAGTGTGGCCGCGCTCGGCGAGCCGTTCGAGCGCATGCTCGACCGCGCCGGTCGTCACCAGTTCCGCCTCGGAGAACCAGCGGTCGAAGCCCACGTTGAAGCGCGAAAGCGTCTCGCGGATGGCGTCGGTCTGGACGTCGAGCGCCGCCCGGCGCAAGGCTTCGTAGTCCACGCCAAGCAGCGAGCGCGCGCGGGCGATCAACGCGTCCACGTGCGCCTCCTTGTCGCCGCCGGGACCGTCAGGCGGCAGATCCCTCGCGACTTCCGCCCAGGGCTTCAGGAGCCGCTCCCCGAACGGCGGGGCGACGCGTTGCGCAGTGCGGTGGATGTAGTCGCCCGGGTAGCCCGCGGCGGGGACGTGCACCGGCTCGCCCGCCTCGGCGAGGGCGGCGACCCACACGCTCACCGCCAGGATGTCGGCCTGGCGCCCGGCGTCGTTGACGTAATACTCGCGGTCGACCCGGCAGCCGGCGGCCGCGAGGATGCGCGCAAGGCTGTCCCCGTAGGCCGCGTTGCGACCGTGGCCGACGTGCAGCGGCCCCGTGGGGTTCGCCGAAACATATTCGACGAGGACGCGCGGTCCGTCGCCAGCGGTGCTGCGCCCGTAGGCCGGACCGGCGTCCAGCATGGCGGCCAGTTCGCGGTGATAGGCGGCCGGCGCCAGGAAGAAGTTGATGAAGCCGGGCCCGGCGATCTCGGTCTTCTCGACCAGACCCGAGGCGGGCAGGGCCTCGACCAGGCGTGCGGCGAGGTCGCGCGGCTTCTCGCCCAGGCGTTTGGCGAGCACCAGCGCGGCGTTGGTGGCGAAATCGCCGTGCCCGCTGCCGCGGGCACGTTCGACCGCGACGGGGCTGCGGACGTCCGGGCTTACTTCGAGCGCGTCGAGTGCGCCGACGACGAGTTCTTCTACGAGGCTCTTCACGAGTCGGGGCCGCTTTGACTGGCTGCACATTGTACGGGGGTGTTTCGGGGGTTGGGGAAGGGTGCAGCTTCGCTGTTGGTGAGTGCCTCGCGGGCGTTCCGCCCCGCATCCCGGGCCCATTTCCTTGCGCGCCCAAAGAAAAGGGCTCGCCGAAGGCAAAACCGGGGGCCGGGGCGGAGCGCCCGCGACAAACTAATTCGCAGCGACGCTGCGCTTCTTTTTCCTATCGGGGATGGCGTACCCGTTCGCGCCTACCCGACGAGCGCCCGGTCGACGATCTCGTAGACGTCGCGCGACAGTGTCGGCTCGGCCGCCATGCGCTCGAGCTCGGCCCGCAGCTTTTCCCGGCGCCCGGCGTCGTAGCGGCGCCAGTGCGTGAATGCCGTAACGAGCCGCGCCGCCACCTGCGGGTTGCTCCGGTCGAGGGCGAGGACCTGGTCGGCCATGAAGCGGTAGGCGGAGCCGTCGGCCGCGTGGAAGCCGGAATGGTTGTGGTGGGCGAAGGAACCCAGCAGCGCCCGCACGCGGTTGGGATTGCGCAGCGTGAAGGCCGGATCCCCCACGAGCTCCCGCACGCGCGCGAGCGGGTCGGGAAGCGGGGCGGTCGCCTGAACGCCGAACCATTTGTCGAGGACGAGCGGCTGCTCGGCGTAGCGCCGGCGGAAACTTGCGAGAGCCTCGCGGGCGCCGGGCGTCTCGTGTGACGCCAGGATGCGCATCGCGGTGAGGCGGTCGGTCATGTTGTCCGCCTCCGTGTAGGTGCGCTCGGCACGTTCCAGGTGCTCGCCGGCGCCGGTCGCCGCGAGCAGGCCGAGCGCGGCCCCGTGCAGACGCCGGCGGGCCGCGGCCACCGGCTCGTAGCGGTAGCTGCCCCGGGCGTGCGTGCGCTCCCAGGCGGCGAGCAGTTCGGGCTCGAGCGCCGTGGCGACGTCCTGTTTGAGGTTTCGCCATGCGGCCGCCAGTCCTTCCACGTCGACCTCCGCGAAGTTCTGCGCCATCGAGGTCTCGCTGGGGAACGTAATGGCCTCGGCGACGAGTGCGGGGTCGAGGTCCTCGCGCGTGAGCAGCGTGCGGAACGCCTCGGCCAGGCCGGCGGGTACACCCTTCTCCCCGTCGCGGATGCTTGCCTCGATGGTGCGTACGATCAGTTGCTGCGCTGCATCCCAACGGTTGAACGTGTCGCCGTCGTGGCGGACTAGGAATGCGAGCTCGTCGTCTCCGTAGGCGAAGTCGAGGCGGACGGGCGCGGAAAATGCGCGCAGAAGCGACGGCACGGGTGCAGCGGGCACGTCGCGGAAGACGTAGCGCGCAGACGCTTCGCGCAGCCACAGGACGCGCTCGTGCTGCGCCTCCTGCTCCCCGTCCAGGCGCAGCGGGAGGCTCTCGCCGTTCGCGCCCAGCAGCCCCATCGCGACGGGGATGAGCAGCGGCGGCTTCTCCGCGGCGGGTTGCCCGGGGCTGTCGCCATGGATCTGCTGGAGGTCCAGCGTGTACGTGCGCTCGCGCTCGTCGTAGCGGCCGGTGGCCTTGAGCCGCGGCGTGCCCGCGACGGCATACCAGCGTGCGAATTGCGAGAGGTCCACGTCGTTGGCATCGGCCATCGCGGCGAGGAAATCGTCGGTGGTCACGGCCTGGCCGTCGTGGCGTTCGAAGTAGAGGTCCATGCCGCGGCGGAAGCCCTCGGCGCCGAGCAACGTCCGGTACATCCGGACCACTTCCGCGCCCTTCTCGTAGACCGTCGGCGTGTAGAAGTTGTTGATCTCGATGTAGTGGTCCGGGCGCACCGGGTGCGCCATCGGCCCGGCGTCCTCCGGGAACTGATACTGGCGCAGGAAGCGCACGTCCTCGGTGCGTTTGACGGCCTCGGAGGTCATTTCCGCGGCGAAGCATTGCTCCCGGAACACGGTGAGCCCTTCCTTCAGCGAGAGCTGGAACCAGTCCCGGAGCGTGACGCGGTTGCCGGTCCAGTTGTGGAAGTACTCGTGCCCGATGACGGCCTCGATACTCGCGTAGTCGCGGTCGGTGGCGGTATCGGCGTCGGCCAGGACGTATTTGGAGTTGAAGAGGTTGAGCCCCTTGTTCTCCATGGCGCCCATGTTGAAGTCGTCGACGGCCACGACCATGAACATGTCGAGGTCGTATTCGCGGCCGTAGCGTTCCTCGTCCCAGCGCATGGCGCGCTGGAGCGAAGCGAGCGCATGCTCGGCGCGTTTGACGTTGTGTTCTTCCACGTAGAGCCGGAGCGGCACGGTGCGTCCGCCGGGGGTCCGGTGTTCGCCCTCGAGACAGGCCAGACGGCCGGCGACGAGCGCGAACAGGTAAGCGGGCTTCGGGTGCGGGTCGTGCCACTCGGCGTAGTGCCGTCCGGAATCCAGTTCGCCTTCTCCGCGCAGGTTGCCGTTGGACAGGAGCACCGGGCAGCTCTCGCGGTCGGCCTCGACGCGCGTGGTGAAGCGGGCCAGGACGTCCGGCCGGTCGAGGTAATAGGTGATACGGCGGAAGCCCTCGGCCTCGCACTGGGTGCAGAAGTTGCCAGAGGACTTGTACAGTCCCGACAGGGCGGTGTTCTCCTCGGGGTGGATGCGTACCCGGGTCTCCAGCCGGAAGCGCTCTGGCGGCTCGTGGATCACGAGGGTGTCCGGGCCGGCCTGGTAGCGCTCCGCGGCCAATGCCTTGCCGTCGATCGCGATGCCGAGGAGTTCCAGGCCCGAGCCGTCCAGGGTCAGGGGGTCGGCGGGTTCCTCGGCGCGGGGATTGCGGCGCATCTCGAGCGAGGCGCGAACCTCGGTGCTTCCCTCGCCCAGATGGAAGACCAGCTCAGTCGAGTCGATCAGGTAGGGCGGCGGCGTATAGTCTTCGCGACGCACGGCAGTGCGTGCCCCGGTATCTCGCATCATGGTCGGCGGCCCGATGAAATCACAACGCCCCATTATAGGAACCTCCCCGGAGGCGGGCGCGGTAATCGCCCCTCTGGCGCTCTACGTGCACGTTCCCTGGTGCGTGCGCAAGTGCCCCTATTGCGACTTCAACTCCCATGCGGCGCCGGTCGCGGGCGTGCCCGGGGACGCGTACGTGGCGGCCGCCCTCGCGGACCTGGACCACGAACTGGAGCGTCGTCCGGCGCGGCGCGAGCCGGTAATCTCGATCTACTTCGGGGGCGGCACGCCGAGCCTGCTGGAGCCCGCCGCGGTGGCAGACCTGCTCGCCGGTTTCCGGGCCCGCCTCGTGCTGGCCGGTGACGTCGAGGTGACCCTGGAGGCCAATCCGGGCACGATCGAGCGCGGGCGCTTCGCGCGTTACGCGGATGCGGGCGTCAACCGGATATCGCTCGGCGTCCAGAGTTTCGACGAGGGGCTGCTGCGGCGCCTGGGCCGCATCCACTCGGCTGACGAGGCCCGCAGCGCGGCCGCGGAACTGCATGCCGCGGGCCTGGAGAACTTCAACATCGACCTCATGTACGGCCTGCCCGGCCAGGATCGGGACATGGCGCTGGCCGACATCGACGCCGCGACCGCTCTGGCCCCGCGGCACCTGTCGTGGTACGAGCTCACCCTGGAGCCGGGCACGGCATTCTTTCGCAAACCGCCGATCCTGCCCGCGGAGCCGATCGCGGCGGCGATCGAGGATGCCGGCCGGGAGCGCCTGGCCCGCGCCGGCTACCGCCGCTACGAGATCTCGGCGTTCGCGCGGGAGGGCGCGCGCTCGCGGCACAACGAGAACTATTGGCGTTTCGGCGACTACATCGGCATCGGTCCCGGCGCGCACGGCAAGCGCAGTGCCGGCGCGACCGTGGAACGCACGGAGCGCATCCGTTCCCCCGCGAGGTGGCTGCGGCTCGCCGGTTCGTCGGAAGCCGTCGATTGCCGGCCGGTGGTGCCCGGTGAGCGGCCGTTCGAGTTCATGCTGGGCGCGCTGCGCCGGCTGGACGGCTTTTCGTGGGGCCGCTTCGAGCAGCGCACCGGCCTCGCGCCCGGGCGGGCCGCGGGAGTGGTGGCGCGGGCCCGCCGTGACGGACTTCTCACAAGCGGCGGGGACGGACTCCGCCCGACGCCCCGGGGGCTGCGCTACCTGAACGATCTGCAGGCCGCGTTTCTGCCCGATTGAGGGCCGGAACGGCACCGCGGCTCACGGAGAAACAATGGGTTATGCACAGCGTGCGTGTGGATCGCGGCGCGTTGTGCCGGACCGTCGCCGGAAACCGGGCCCTCGGCTTTTCGCGCCCTGTAACTCATTGATTTTGCTATTGTTCTTTTTGTTGGCGAAAAGTTCATCAATCTGTCATTTGTGGCTTGAGGAAGCTGGCTAACGCCTGCTTTCTGCCTTTCGTCCACAGAGTTATCCACAGGGTCTGTGGATGATTTCGCTTTTCCTCGGAAGGAGAGCGGGTTAGGCCACAAAGCTGAATCGTCCCGTGCGCTTTTTGCGGTAACTGGGCCCTGGCCTGCGGCCGGGAGGAGAGGGGGGCCGGGCGGCCCGCGGCGGGTGGCTTGCTGCTACAATAGCGGGCTTTGAAGGCCCCGGGTAATTCCATGAAACAAGGGATCCATCCCGCCTACCGGGAGATCAAGGTCACCTGTAGCTGCGGGAACAGCTTCAACACGCGCTCGACGCTGGAAGACGACCTTCACGTGGAGGTCTGCTCCGCCTGCCATCCGTTCTATACGGGCAAGCAGAAGATCGTCGACACGGCCGGCCGCGTCGACAAGTTCCGCCGCAAGTACGGCGCCTCGGCAGGATAATCCCGCCCCGCTGCGCGGCGGCGGGGAGATGGCGACTCTTGCGTGCCGGCCGCTCGCCGGCACGCCCCTCGCAGAGGAGGCACCGGCCCGGGTAGGCGGCCCCGACGCTTCCGGCCGGTCCCAACCAGGAGATCCGCGATGCCGGACCAATCGTCCCGCTATGAGCTAACTGCGCCCGACGGCAAGAGCATTCCGCTGACGGCGCGCCAGCCGGTGCGCGGAGCGCCGGCCCTCGACATCAACGCACTGTACAAGGAACAGGGCGTTTTCACGTTTGATCCGGGATTCGTCTCCACGGCCAGCTGTGAGAGCGCGATCACCTACATCGACGGCGAGCAGGGCACGCTCCTGTATCGCGGTTACTCGATCGAGGACCTGGCGGAAAACTGCCGCTTCATGGAGGTGGCTTACCTGTTGCTCCAGGGCGAATTGCCGGACGCGGACGCGCTGACGGGCTTCGAGGACGATATCCGCCATCACACGCTGGTCAACGAGTTCGTGCTGCGGTTCTTCGAGGGCTTCCACCCGAACGCGCACCCGATGGCCATGCTCACGGCCGTGGTCGCCTCGCTGTCGGCCTTCTACCACGACACGACCGACATCCGCGACCCGGCGGATCGTGACCTGTTCGCGAAGCGGATCATCGCCAAGATGCCCACCGTCGCAGCGGCGGCCTACAAGCGCATGATCGGGCAGCGCTTCATGTATCCCCGCAACGAGCTCGGTTACTGCGAGAACCTGCTGCAGATGCTCTTCGCAGTGCCCAGCGAGTCCTACGACGTCGATCCCGTCGCGGCCAAGGCACTGGACCTGCTGTTCATCCTCCACGCGGACCACGAGCAGAACGCGAGCACCTCGACCGTGCGGCTCGCCGGCAGCTCGGGCACCAACCCTTACGCGGCGATTTCGGCAGGCACGGCGTGCTTGTGGGGGCCCGCGCACGGCGGCGCCAACGAGGCCGTGCTGCGGATGCTCGACGAGATCGGCTCGCCCGAGAACATCGAGAAGTACGTGGCCCGGGCCAAGGATCGGGACGACCCGTTCCGGCTCATGGGCTTCGGCCACCGGGTCTACAAGAACTACGACCCGCGCGCGAAGCTGATCCGCGGCATGACCCACCAGGTGCTGGAACGGCTCGGGAGCCGCCAGGAGCCGCTCCTCGAGCTGGCCGTGCGCCTCGAAGAGATCGCGCTCAAGGATGAGTACTTCGTGGAGCACAAGCTTTACCCGAACGTCGATTTCTACTCCGGCATCATCTACAAGGCGCTGGGTATCCCGACCGACATGTTCACCGTCATGTTCGCCATCGCCCGCACCGTCGGCTGGGTGGCGCACTGGCAGGAAATGATGTCGGACCCGAAGATGCGCATCGGACGCCCCCGCCAGTTGTACACGGGCGCGGACCATCGCAGCTTCGTACCGATCGGCAAGCGCTAGGCGTTCCGGACAACAGAGCCGGCGGTCTGGCACGGCCCGCCCGCCGAGTTGCGGCGGGTTACCGGCACATCAAGCCGTGCTGGGGTCGGATTCGGTCTCCAGCAGTTCTTGCAGAGCCCGGCGCCGCAGCCGCCGCATGGGCCGTCCGTCCACGGGGTCCGCAGGGGCCTCGCGCACGTCTTCGGGGGCGAACGCCAGCGCCTCCACTTCCTGGCCGGCCACGTTGAAGCAGAAGCTCGGTACGCTGCGCGTGCGCCCGTCGCGCCAGCGAATGCGCCGTTCGCTCTCCCGATAGGGGATGCCGAGGTCCGTCAGCCGGAACGCGAGGAGTTCCGCGGCGTCGATGAATACATGCACTTCGACCAGCGCGTGCGCCGTGGCGATCGCTCCGGTGGCCGCACCCGCAACGCGGACTTCCAGGCCGGCCAGTTTCTCCATGACCGTAAGCGCGGTTCGGCGCAGGCGTTCCAGCCGTTCGGCCTGGCGGGGGCCCTCGAAGAGGCGCTGATGTTCCGCGAGTGCCTCCTCGACCTCGCGGTTGGTCGGCAGGTGGCGCGCCGAAAGGCCCAGGCGTTCGGCGGCCTTCCGTTTTGCGCCGAGATAATTGCGGCGCCCCTCTTCCGAAAGGATGCGCGCGGCTTCCTGGGCGAGCATGAGGCGCGCCTGTCTAGGCCGCATCGTTCACCGGTCTCCCGACGGGGCCGGGTCTGCACGCGTGAGAGCCGCAGGCACGCCGCGTCATCCCGTCCCCGGTGGCGGCGCCGCGGACGGCGCCCGCGTCGTGGCGGCGGGCGCCGGGCCTCCGCCGTAAAGGCTCGGCGTCTTCTGCGGCTGGTTCCAGCCCGGTACGTTGCCTTCGCGGAAGACCTCCCAGGTCGCGTGGGGGTCGTTGGCTCCACAGCGCAGACCGGTCTTCGTGTCGATGCGTACGGTCACGAGCCGGGGCGGCATGCTCCACGAGCCTTCCGGCACCCCGGTCAACGCCGTGCGCATGAAACGGATCCACATCGGTAGCGCCGCGCGGGCGCCCGATTCCCCGTTCCCGAGAGAGTGCGGCTGGTCGTAGCCGACCCAGGTTATCGCGACAAGCCGGGGCGAAAAGCCGTCGAACCAGGCATTGGAGAAGTCGTTGGTCGTGCCCGTCTTGCCCGCGAGGTCGCTCCGGTGCAGCACGCGCGCCCCCTGCCCCGTGCCGTGGCGAATCACGTCCTGCAGCATGTTCACCATCAGGTACGCGTTCTGCGGAGGGATCGTGCGCGGAGCGAGCCGTTCGTCGTGCGGCGTCCCGGTCATCAGCACGGCGGCGTGCCCGGTGCCCCCCGCGGCAGGGCGCGTGGTAGCCGCAGCCGGGGCGCTCTCGGGCATCGCGGGCGTGGTGGCGGCCACGGTTGCCGGCACCGCTGTGCCGGTCGTGCCGGACGCGGGAGGGCGGCAGGGGACGCAGGCGACCCACGGGTGTGCCCGTGCGAGAAGCTTGCCGCCGGGACCTTGCACGCGCTGTATGAAATAGGGCCGTATCAGGAAGCCGCCGTTCGCGAATACGGCATAGCCGCGCGCCATGGAGAGCGGGGTCAGGCTCGCGCTGCCCAGAGTCAGGGTCAGGTTGTGCGGCAATTCGTCCGGCGAGAAGCCGAAATTCCGCGCCCAGTGCACGGCGCGCAGCACGCCCACCTGCTGGAGGATCCGCACCGAGACGATATTGACGGAATGCACGAGCCCCTCGCGCAGCCGCATCATCCCGGACGTATTGCGCTCGTAGTTTTCGGGTCGCCACAGGTCGGAGAGCTTCTGGTTGGCAACCGAGACGAAGGGCGCGTTCGATACCAGCGAGGCTGGAGTCATGCCGCTGTCAAGCGCGGCCGAATACACGAACGGCTTGAAAGACGAGCCGAGCTGGCGGTGGGCCTGCAAGGCGCGGTTGAACTTGCTGCGGCCGAACGAGAAGCCGCCGTCGAGGGCCGTGATGGCGCCGTCGTAGGGGTCGATCGCCACGAGGGCGCCCTGGACCTGCGGGATCTGCGCCAGGTGCCAGCCGTCCTTGCGGTGCAATGCGTAGACCCTGTCGCCGCGTTTGAGGAAGCCGGCGTCGTGACCGCCGCCGGCCGCCCACGACAGACCCGGCCAGGCGATCGTCGCCGACCCGCGCCCGCGCAGGTACACGGCGATGCTGCGGTTCTTGACCTTCGTTACCACCCCGGGCACCAGGTTTGCGGCGCCCTGGGTGCCCTCGACCGCCGAGGCGAGGGCGGCCGTACCGGGATCCGCGGCGAGCTGCACGTGGCCGGCGGGCCCGCGCCAGCCGTGCGCCCGGTCCAGCCGCTCGAGGTTCCAGACCAGGGACCGGTGGGCGGCACGCTCCAGGCGCGAATCGATCGTCGTCGTCACCTGGTAGCCGTCGGTGTAGGCGCTCTCCCCGTATTTGCCGACCATGTAGTTGCGGACCATCTCCGAGACGTAGGGCGCCCTGACGGTGACCTGCGGGGCATGCTGGCTGGCGGTTATCGGCGCGGCCATGGCCCGCTTGTAGGCCTTGCGGTCGATGAAGCCGAGGTCGCGCATGCGACCCAGTACGTATGCCCGGCGCTCCAGCGCCCGCTTCGGGTCGGCGAGCGGATTGAAGGCCGAGGGCGCCTTGGGCAGCCCCGCGATCATCGCCATCTGGGCCACGCTGAGCTGCCACACGTCCTTGCCGTAATACACGTCGGCGGCGGCCCCCACGCCGTAGGCATGGTTGCCGAGGTAGATCTTGTTCAGGTACAGGCGCAGGATGTCTTCCTTGGACAGCTCGCGGTCGATGCGTATGGCGAGAAAGACCTCGCGGATCTTGCGGATGTAGAGCTTGCGGCGGGTGAGGAAGAAGTTCCTCGCCACCTGCATGGTGATGGTGCTCGCCCCCTGAGACTTCTTGCCCGTCAGGATCAGATTGATTGCGGCGCGGACCATGCTCCGGGGGTCCACCCCCGCGTGTTCGAAGAAGCGGTCGTCCTCCGCGGCGACGAACGATTCCACCAGCAGCGGCGGAATCTGGTCGTAGTCCAGCGGGATCCGCCGCTTGGACCCGAACACGGCCATGAGCTTGTCGTTGCGGGTGTAAACGCGCAGCGGGACCTGCAGGTGGACGTCCTTCAGGACACCGACCGGCGGCAGGCTGGGTGCCACGTAGAGGTAGACGCCGACCAGGGCAAGGGCTCCGGCCAGGCAGAGCGAAGCCGTTCCCAGCAGGATGTAGCGAAGGATGCGCCGGCGTCTCGTCATCGGAATAATCCTACACAATCGGTCGGAATCTGTACGACTTGCATTGACATCTTCATCCCATGCTTTATAGTTGCTGCAAAGCAATGGAGGGGCTGGCGGCCCGCCAGCGCGGGCTGACCGCACGAGTTAGACCATGGCGCGCAAGCTGCGATCCAAGCCGGTGCTGGGCCTTGATATCAGCACGTCTTCCGTCAAGATCGTGGAGTTGACCAAGGCCGGGACATCGTACCGCGCCCAGAGCTACGCGGTCGAACCGATGCCGCCCAACGCGATCGGGGACAAGGTGATCCTCGACGTGGAGGCTGCCGGCAATGCCGTGCGCATGGCATACAAGCGCTCGGGGAGCCGGCTCAAGGACGCAGCCGTGGCGATCGGCGGGGCGACCGTCATCACCAAGACCATCCAGATTCCCGCCGGACTGTCCGACCGCGAGCAGGAAGAGCAGCTCGAGGTGGCGGCGACCCGGCACATCCCGTTTCCCATGGACGAGGTGGCCTTCGACTTCGAAGTGATGGGGCCGTCGACCGCCCAGTCGAACATGCTCGACGTGCTCCTCGTGGCCACGCGGCGCGACAACGTCGAGCACCGTCAGGCCGTGCTCGAGGTGGCGGGCTTGCGGGCCTTCATCGTCGACTGTGAGGCCTTCGCGTTGGAAAACGCCTTCACGCTGTTGCGCAGCCAGTTGCCCGACGAAGGGCGCGACCTCACCGTGGCGCTGGTCGACTTCGGCTCGACGAACACAACCGTGAGCGTATTCAACGACAATCGCATCATCTACACGCGCGACCAGGCGTTCGGCGGGCGCCAGCTCACCGACGAGATCATGCAGCGCTACGAACTCTCCTACGAGGATGCGGGCCGCGCGAAACGCCGCGGCGGACTGCCCGAGTCCTACGAAGAGGAGCTGCTCAACCCGTTCGTCAACGACATGGCCCAGCAGGTCAATCGGGCGCTCCAGTTCTTCTTCGCGTCGACCAGCGAATATACCGAGATCGACCACGTGGTCATCTGTGGCGGCTGCGCGAGCATCCCCGGCGCCGCGGAGCGGATTGCCGAACACATCGACATCCCCACGCAGGTCGCGAACCCGTTCGCGTCGCTGAAGCTTTCCGGGCGCGCCCAGACCCAGGGCATCGAGCAGGACGCGCCGTCGCTGATGGTGGCCTGCGGACTCGCCCTGAGGAGTTTCGACTGATGGCACGCGTCAATCTGCTGCCGTGGCGGGACTGGGAGCGCAAGCGGAGGCGCCAGCGCTTCGTGTTCCTGATGCTCCTGTCGCTGGTAATAGGTGTGGCGATCGTCGTGTGGGCGACCCAGATGGTCAACAGCGCGGTCGCGGGTCAGCAGACCCGCAACGACTACCTTCGCCGCCAGGTCGCCCAGCTCAACAAGAAGATCCGCACCATCAACGACCTGAAGAAGACGCGACAGTCCCTGCTCACCCGCATGAACGTCATCGAACGTCTCGAGCAGAGCCGGCCGCTGATCGTGCACCTGTTCGACCAGCTGACCCGCACCGTGCCCGACAGTGTCTACCTGACCTCGGTGAAGAACTCGGAAGGAAGCCTGACGATACAGGGCGTCGCGCAGTCGCCGGCGGGCGTTTCGGCGTACATGCGCAACATCGGAAATTCGAAGTGGCTGGGCGCTCCGAGTCTGCAGGTCGTGCGCACCTCCAATGTCAAGGGCAACGGCCACAGCACGTTCACCGTCACCACGAAGATGACTGCGCCGAACAGTGAAACCGGGAACGGAACGGGAGCCGGGACATGACGCTGGACGAGCTGCGCAACCTGGACCTGCGCGACATCAACTTTTCCGACGTCGGGGACTGGCCGCTCGGCGGCCGCATCGTGCTGATGGTGCTGGTTGCCGCGCTGGTGATGGCGGCGGGCTATTTCCTCATCGTGCGCAGCAAGCTCCAGGACCTCGACAACGCCCGCCAGCAGGAAACGCAATTGCGGCACCGCTTCGAGCAGAAGCAGCACCTGGCTGCAAACCTGCATGCCTATCAGGCGCAGCTCGACCAGATGCGCAAGGATCTCGGGCACCTGCTGCGCCGGTTGCCCAGCCGCACCGAAATCGACGCACTGCTGCGCGACGTGTCGCAGACCGCGCAGGAGGACGGCCTTTCGCAGAAGCTCTTCCAACCCGGCCAGGAAAAGAACGAGAGCTTCTACGCCGAGAAACAGATCCAGATGGAGTACACCGGCAGTTACCAGCAGGTGGCCAAGTTCGTCAGCGACGTCTCTTCGCTGCCGCGTATCGTGACGCTGCGTGACTTCGCCATTCACCCGGTGAAGAAGGGAGACGGGAGCGTGCTCGACTTCCGCGTGACCGGTGTGACCTACCGCTACCTGAGCGGCGGGAAGACGGCCAAAAGCAGCGGGAAGGGCAAGTGATGAACGGATCGGCGCGCCGCATCGTCTTCGCGCTGGGCGCCGCGGCGCTCGCGCTGTCCCTGGCCGGCTGCGGTGGGGGCAACACGCAGGACCTCCAGCAGTGGGTGGCGCACATCAAGGCGCGGCCCGGCAGCAAGATTCCCCCGGTGCCGAAGCCCACGCCGTACAAGGCGTTCAAGTACAACGCCGGCGCCCTGCGTTCCCCGTTCGTGGCGGCGGCCGCGCCGCAGAACAACGTGCGGCCGAACTTCCACCGCAAGAAGCAGTATCTCGAGCAGTTCCCGCTCGATTCGCTCAAGTTCGTCGGCGAGGTCGCCATGGGTGGTACGACCTACGCGCTGATCGAGGACCCGAATGGAATGGTTCACCGGGTCAGCAGGGGCGATTACATGGGGCAGAACAACGGCCGCATCAGGGCCGTGCTGCCGGACTCCATCAAGCTCGAAGAGATCGTGCCCAACGGCAACGGCGGATGGCAGCGGCGCCCGACCTCGTTGGCGCTCGAGCAGAAATCGGGAGGCTAGGATGAAACGCAACAGCGTGCTGACCGGACTGCTGCTGGCAGCGGCGGCCATGACTTTCACCACGGCCCGGGCGGCGTCGCAGGACGCGAATTCGCCCAGCCGCTCGCTTACGGCGATCAAGACGATATCGCTGCCCGGCGGCCGGGTGGAGGCGGACCTCACGCTGAGCGGGGCGGCTCCGAAACCGCTCGCCTTCAGCGTCAACCAGCCTGCCATGATCGTGCTCGATCTGCCGAAGACGGCACTGGGCGTCTCCGGTCATCGCCAGAAGGTCGACACGGGTGTCCTCTCGAGCATCGAGACCGCGGCCGCGGGTGACCGCACGCGCGTGGTACTCAACCTCGACGCCATGGCGCCGTACCAGACCCGCGTGAAGGGCAACCACGTCTACATCACCGTCGGGGGCGGTCACCAGACGGCCTCCGCCGCCGGCCACGCCGCGCAGAAGACCTTCGGTCCGGCATCCGGCAGCAAGGCGTCCGCCGCCAGCAGCAATGCGCTTACCGACGTGGACTTCCACCGCATGCCCGGGGGCGGTGGCCGCGTGGAAATCAGCCTCTCCGGTGCCGGAGTCAGCGGCAGCGTGAGTCAGGAGGGCAAGCAGGTGACGGTGCACTTCCCGGGCGCCACCGTGCCCAAGCACCTCCAGCAGGTCCTCAAGGTCACCGACTTCGCGACGCCCGTGGACAAGATCACGACGCGCCAGACCCGGCAGGGCGCGGAGGTCGTCATCAAGGGTTCGGGTGACTTCGAGCAGATGGCATTCCAGGCGAACAAGACCTTCGCCGTGGAACTCCGTCCCGTCTCGCAGCAGAAGCAGCAGGCCGAGGGCAAGAAACACTACACGGGCAAGAAGCTCACGCTCAATTTCCAGAACATCCCGGTGCGCTCGGTGCTCCAGATCCTCGCCGAGTTCACCGGCAAGAACATCGTCGTTTCCGGAAGTGTGGGTGGCAACATCACGCTGCGCCTGCACGATGTTCCCTGGGACGAGGCGCTCGACATCATCCTGAAATCGCAGGGACTGGCGATGCGCAAGACCGGCGACGTGATCATGATCGCGCCGGCTGCCGAGTTCGCCAGTCAGGAACAGCAGGAACTGCAGTCTAAGAAACAGATCCAGAAGCTGGTCCCGCTCGATACCGCTTACATCCAGGTGAACTACGCCAAGGCGTCCGACCTCGCGACGTTGATCAAGTCGCAGAAGACGTCGCTGCTCTCGGACCGGGGCAGCATCACGACGGACAAGCGCACCAACACGCTGATCGTGCAGGATACCGACGCGCACATCGGTCAGATACGCAAGCTCGTCCACGTGCTGGATATTCCGGTCAAGCAGGTGCTGATCGAGTCGCGCATCGTCATCGCGAACAACGACTACGAGCGCGATCTCGGGGCGCGCTTCGGCGTTACGGGCGTCCATACGGGACCCAACAGCACGATCGCGACCACGGGAAGCCTCAACGGCACAGACCAGATGCTGGCGGGGCAGAGCGGCGGGTCGGCGGGGCCGTACCCGACGCCGACCAACCTGTCCGATCGGCTCAACGTCAATGTGCCCGTGGGCCAGCCGGCCGGTCAGTTCGCCGTGTCCATCCTCAACCAGGACTTCCGCGTCGACCTCGAGTTGTCCGCGTTGCAGGCGGAAGGCAAGGGCGAGGTGGTCTCCAGTCCGCGCGTGATCACGGCCAATCAGCAGAAGGCCAGCATCGAGCAGGGCGTGCAGATTCCTTACCAGAACGCGAGCGCGAGCGGCGCCACGGCGGTGCAGTTCAAGAAGGCCGTGCTCAGCCTCGGGGTGACGCCCCAGATCACGCCCGACAACCGGATCCTGATGAACATCGACGTCCACAAGGACTCGGTCGGCCAGGAAGTGTCCACCGCCAACGGCGGGAAGGTGCCGAGCATCAACACCCGCGACGTCAGCACCCAGGTGCTGGTGGACAACGGGGATACGGTCGTGCTGGGCGGCATCTACGAGACAACCCAGAGCCGCAACATCACGAAGGTGCCGCTTCTGGGCGATATCCCGTTGCTCGGCGCGTTGTTCCGTCAGAAGAACGTGACGAACAACAAGAAGGAACTGCTGATCTTCGTCACGCCGAAGATCCTGGCGCAAAGCCTGACGCAGTAAGGATTGCGCGGCGGGGCACCCGCCCCGCCGCGCAATCCTTGGGGTCCGCAATGCTCCCGACGGCAAGTTCCACGGCAGCGGGTGCGACAGCTCGAACAACCCCCCGGTGGCGTGCGGCGGCAGCACGTTCGGAATCGGCCAGCAGAGTTGCATCGTCATGGCGACGTCGGTCGTGGGGATCAGCGGTCCGACCAGCGTGTCCGCGGGGAGTCGGGTCGTCTATACCGTGAAGGACGGCAACGGCAATACGCCGCCGACCGGCATGACGTTCTCGATCTCCGGGCAGGCGAAAGCGACGCTGGAGGAGAGCAAGGTCCCCAACACGGTTGGCTGTGGCGATCACGGCTACCAGGTTGCCGTCGACATCGACGGCCAGGCGAAGTCCGGAAATACGTTCCAGATTGTCGCCACGTCGCCCGCCGCGAAAGTCGCCACCAAGTCTCCCGTGATCACGGTGAAGTAGGCGGCACCCCGCCACCGGCGCGTGAGCGCCGGCGGCGCCCCGGGGCGCGTTGTACCGGTAGAATGAGGCGACCCGCCTACTCCGGCCGTTTCCGCGTGGCGCAGCAATCCCTTACGTCAGCGAACCGCTCCGGGACATCCCCGGCATCCCGTTCCGGTGGCGTATCGCGGATTGCGTTGATCGGCCTGCCGGGGAGCGGCAAATCCAGTGTCGGCGAAGTCCTGGCACGACTGCTGGGCTGGGAATTCCTGGACAGCGACGCCGTCGTCGAGGCCGATGCCGGCCTGTCGATCGGGGATCTCGTCGCGCGGGAAGGCTGGCCCGGTTTCCGGCGCCGGGAGCAGTCTGCGATCAGTGCCGCGCTGGAGCGAGCGCGCGTTGTGCTGGCCACGGGCGGCGGTGCGGTGGAGACGCCGGCGGTCAGGGAACGGCTCCTCGGCGCCGACGTCGTCGCATGGCTGCAGGCGCCGTCCACGGTGTTGCTGAAGCGGCTCGGGCCGACCGGCCACGGACGACCCTTGTTGCAGGGTGAGCCCCGGGAGCGTCTGGCATCGCTGCGGCGTCGAAGGGAAGGCCTTTACCGGGACCTGGCGACCGTCCGTGTCGACACGCGGCGCGATGACTGTAACCGGGCGGCGAGACGGATACTTGCTGCCGTGAGAGGGGACACAGGATGAAGGCCGCTGCGGAAACCCTGACCCTGCCGGGCGTGGCGTACACCGTGCATGTCGACTCGTCTCCCGCCCCGGCATGGATCGACGGGCATGTAGCACGCCGCGACGTGCTGGTCCTCAGCGACGAGAACGTGGCCCGCGGCCATCTTGAGCCGGTCATCCGCGCGCTCGGATCGGCCGCCCGGATCGAGACCCTGGTGCTCCCTGCCGGTGAAGCCATCAAGACGCTGGAAGGGCTGGGGTGCGTGCTCGACCGGCTCGTGGCCGTCGGTTTCCACCGGGATGCGGTGCTCGTGGCGCTCGGCGGGGGCGTCATCGGGGATCTCGGCGGATTCGCGGCGGCCTGCTATCAGCGGGGCGTCGACTGGATCGCGATCCCGACGACGCTCCTGGCGCAGGTGGACGCGGCGATCGGCGGCAAGACGGCCGTCAATCACCCGCGCGGCAAGAACCTCATCGGAGCGTTCCACGATCCACTGGCCGTCTGGGCCAGCCCCGCCGTGCTGGAGACGCTGCCGCCACGCGAGTACCGCGCCGGTCTCGCGGAGGTCGTCAAGTACGGCCTGGGCCTCGATCCCGTGTTCTTCGGGTGGCTCGAGGGTGCCGCCGCGCGCCTCCGTGAACGCGACGGCAAGACGGTGACGGAGGCGGTAGTCCGCTCCGCCCGGTACAAGCTGGACATCGTGGCCGCCGACCGGAAGGAGCGCGGCCGCCGTGCGCTCCTCAACCTGGGGCACACGCTCGGTCATGCGCTCGAGACCGCGCTCGGCCACGGAGCCTGGCTGCATGGCGAGGCCGTGGCGGTGGGGCTCGTCGCGGCTGCCGAACTGTCCGCCGCGCGGGGCCTGTTGCCGGCCGGGGACGTCGCGCGGCTGCGTGCGCTGCTGGAAGCGCTCGAGCTGCCCGTGACACTGCCCGGCGAAGCGGACGGGCCGACCCTCGGGGAGGCGCTGAAACTCGACAAGAAGATCGCCGACGGGCGACTACGATTCATCGGCTTGCGCACGCTTGGCAATGCGGAGATCTGGGACGACGTGGACCAGGCCGAGCTCGATGCCGCGATCACGGCGGTCCGCGCGGCGCCGGACCGTGCACGTTGACGCGCCCGCGCGGCAATGCGTCCGATTTTCCGCCGGAACCCGGTCCTCGGGTTAGAATTTTCCCGTTTCCAATCGGCCTTGCCCATGTCCGACCGATCCGCCGCCCGCGGGCGGCTCATTTTTGCCCTCGACGTTCCCGGAATCCCGGAGGCCGAAGCGCTGGTGGCGCAACTCGGGGACGCGGTCGAGTTCTACAAGGTCGGGCTGGAGCTGTTCACGGCCGGCGACGCGGCGGGCTTCGTGCGGGCGCTCAAGTGCACCGGCAAGCGTGTCTTCGTCGATCTCAAGCTCTTTGATGTCCCCGCAACCGTCGGCCGCGCGGTGGCACGGCTCGCCGATCTGGAGGTCGACTTCCTGACGGTGCACGGCAACCAGGCGATGATGGAAGCGGCCGCCGCGGCAAAAGGGGCGAGCCGCGTGCTGGCGGTCACGGCCCTCACGAGCCTCGACGAGGGCGACCTGGCCGACCTCGGCTTCCAGTGCGACGTGCCCGCGCTCGTCGCCTCGCGAGCCCGACGGGCGCTGGAAGCGGGTCTGGACGGCGTGGTCGCGTCGGGACGCGAGGCGTCCGGGTTGCGCGACCTCCTCGGCCCGCGCCTCATGATCGTCACGCCCGGCATCCGCCCGGTGGAAAACCGCGCGGAGGACGACCAGAAGCGCGTCCTCACGCCCGCGGAGGCCATCGCCGCGGGCGCGGACTATCTCGTCGTCGGACGTCCGATCCGCGATGCCCGGGACCCGCGAGCGGCGGCCGAGGCAATCGTGACTGAGATCGCCGACGCGGCCGGAGGCCGGGCATGAGCGCCGGGGCGCCGCTGCTGAGCGCCCTGCGCCGCGAGACGCCGTCGCGGCGCCCAGTGTGGCTCATGCGCCAGGCCGGGCGCTATCTGCCCGAATACCGCGCCCTCCGCAAGCGGGCCGGGAGTTTCCTCACGCTAATGAAAACGCCGGAGATGGCCGCCGAGGTCACCCTGCAGCCGCTCCGGCGTTTCGACCTCGACGCGGCGATCATCTTTGCCGACATCCTGACCATCCCCGACGCCATGGGGATGGGGTTGTCCTTCGTGCCCGGCGAGGGACCGCGCTTCGAACGGCCGGTGGAGACACTGGCCGCCGCGCGTGCGCTGCGCGTGCCGGATGCCGAGACCGATCTGGGCTACGTCATGGCCTCGCTGCGCCAGACGGCCGGGGAACTCGACGGGAAGGTGCCGCTCATCGGATTCGCGGGCGGACCCTGGACGCTTGCCGCCTACATGCTGGAGGGCCGCAGCGGCAAGGGCGAGTTCCGCCGGGCCCGGGCCGCCGTGCACGGCGCGGGCGAGGTGGTCGACGCGGTGATCAAGCCGCTCGTCTCCGCCACGACAGACTATCTGGCCGCCCAGGCCCGGGCCGGGGCCGATGTGCTGATGCTCTTCGAGAGCTGGGCGGGGTTGCTGACGCCTTCAGGGTTCAGGCGCCACTCGCTCGATCCTTTGCGCGAGATCGTGGCGGGCCTTCGCGCCGATCCGGTCGCGCGCGCCAAGCCGGTCATCGTCTTCGCGCGCGGGGCGTCGGCCCACGCGTCGGCGCTGGCCGATATCGGCGCCGACGCGCTCGGCATCGACTGGACGGCGAGCCTCCGGGACGTTCGCGCCGTGACCGGCGGGCGCGTTGCCCTGCAGGGCAACCTCGACCCGGCGGCGCTGTATGCGCCCGAGGCCGAATTGCGCGCTGCAGTCCGCGACGTGATCGCCGACTACGGGGGCGGGGCCGGGCACGTGTTCAACCTCGGGCACGGCATCTCGCCGGACGTCGATCCGGAGCGGGTTGCCGTACTCGTCGACGAGGTGCACCGCGTCCCCGTATAAGCGGTTTGATCTCCCCCGCCGCCAGGAATACTCGCCGAGGCGAAAAGACGCCACGGAAGAAAATGCGGGGATGATGCTTGCCGACGCGCTTCGCCGCGTCGTCAAGCACCCCCGGATCAGGCCCCTTGGCGTCGTTGCGCCTTGGCGAGAGACGTCATCCGCTAACGGCTGGCGGCGTGGTGGGTCTGTTCGAACTGGGCGCGGGCGTCCTCGCGCAGCTCCTTGCGCAGTATCTTGCCGACGTTGCTCTTGGGCAGTTCGTCGCGGAATTCGATCTGCCGCGGACGCTTGTAACCGGCCAGGTTCTCGTGGCAGTACTCCTGGATCTGTTGCTGGGTGAGGGAGGCGTCGCGCCGAACGACGTAGAGCTTCACCGCCTCGGTGGAGTGTTCATCGGGCATGCCGACCGCGGCCACCTCGAGCACCCCCGGCATCCCCGCCACGACGTCTTCGACCTCGTTCGGGTAGACGTTGAAGCCAGAGACGTCGATCATGTCCTTCTTGCGGTCCACGAGGTAGACGTAGCCGCGCTCGTCGACCCTGGCGACGTCGCCCGTGCGCAGGAATCCGTCCTCGGTGAATGCGTTGGCCGTCTCCCCGGGACGGTTCCAGTAGCCGCGCATGACCTGGGGCCCCCGCACGCACAACTCGCCGGGCTCGCCCGCTGCGACTTCGTTGCCAGCATCGTCGCGGATCGAGATTTCGGTCGAGGGGATCGGCAGGCCGATGGAGCCGTTGTAGTCCTCGAGGTTCAGGGGGTTGATGGTCACCGCGGGGGACGTCTCGGTGAGCCCGTAGGCCTCGAGCAGGGGCACGCCCGTAACCCGCTTCCATTCCTCCGCGACGGCACGCTGCACGGCCATGCCGCCGCCGAGCGTGAGCTTGAGGCGCGAGAAGTCCACCCGGGCGAAGTCGTCGTCGTGGAGCAGGGCGTTGAACAGGGTGTTGACGCCCGTTATCGCGCTGAACGAGGTCTTGCGCAGCGTCTTCACGAACCCGGGGATGTCGCGGGGGTTGGTGATGAGCACGTTCTCGCCCCCGAAGTTCATCATCAGCAGGCAGTTCGCCGTGAGCGAAAAGATGTGATAGAGCGGTAGCGCCGTGATGATCTGTTCCTCGCCCGGCTGCATCAGCTCGCCCATCCAGGCGCTGGCCTGAAGCAGATTGGCGAGCATGTTGCCGTGCGTCAGCTCCGCGCCCTTGGCGACCCCGGTGGTGCCGCCGGTGTATTGCAGAAACGCCAAGTCGTCGCGCGTGAGGCTTTCCGCCGGCAGATCGTGGCTGCGCCCGAGTTCGAGGCAGTTGCCGAAGGCGCGTGCTGCGGGGATGTCCCAGGCCGGCACCATGCGCTTGAGGTGGCGGGCGCCGAAGTTGAGGATTTTCCCGCGCAGACCCGGGATCAGGTCGCCGACCCCGGTGACGATCACGTGCTCGACCGCCGTTCCGGGCAGTGCCTGCTCCAGCGTATGGGCGAAGTTCTCCAGCACGATCGCGACGCGCGCGCCGGAATCCTCCAGCTGGTGATGGATTTCACGAGACGTGTAGAGCGGGTTGAAGTTGACCGCCACCAGGCCGCTGCGCAGGATGCCGAACAGGGCTACCGGGTACTGCAGCACGTTGGGCAGGATAAGCGCGACGCGTTCGCCGCGCGGCAGCCCGAACTCGTTGCGCAGGAAGGCGCCGAACGCGGCGCTTTCGCGCTCCAGTTCACGGTAGGTGATGGCGTGGCCGAAGTTCGAGAACGCAGGCTTGTCGGGAAAGCCGTCGAACTTCTCTTGGAGGAACGCGGTCAGCGACTCGTAGCGGGAGGCGTCGATCTGTTCCGGAACGTCCTTGGGATAGTTCGCTAGCCAGGTCCTTTCCACGCCGGGGTCTCCTTCTCCGTCCCGACGACAAGCCTACACCAGCCGCCGTCCCGCAGACCGGGGCCGGCGCTCAATCCAGCCGGTTGCGGCGCTCCCCGCTCCGCCAGGCGGAGATGTTGGCGGCGATCTCGTCGAGTGCCCGCTGGCGGGCCTCGCGCGCGGCCCACGCGATGTGCGGGGTGACGATGCAGTTCGGGAGGTCGGGCGCGAGCAGCGGATTGTCCGGGGCCGGTGGCTCGCGCGTGAGCACGTCCAGCCCGGCTCCGCCGATGCGCCGGGCGCGCAGTGCGGCCGCCAGCGCGGGTTCGTCGACGAGGCCGCCGCGGGCGGTGTTGATGAGCACGGCGTCCGGCCGCATCCGCGCGATCGAGTCGGCATCGATCAGGTTATGCGTCGTTCGCGTCAGCGGGGCGTGGAGTGACAGCACATGCGCTTGGGCCAGGGCCGTGTCGAACGAGACGCGGCCGCTCCGCGGCGTCTCGCCGGGGTGCTCCGCCACGAGCACCTCCATGCCGAAGCATTCCGCCTGGCGCGCGGCGGCGCGGCCCAGCGTGCCGTAGCCGACCACGGCAAAGGTCTTGCCCGCGAGTTCCCGCACGGGCAGGTCGAGCAGCGTGAATGTGTCGCTTTCGGACCAGGCCCCGCCCCGGAGCGCCGCGCGGTAGTCGACGAGGTGCACCGTCAGGGCCAGCACCAGGGCGAAGACGTGCTGCACGACCGAGTCGGTGCAGTAGTCGCGGATGTTGGCCACGCCCGTCCCGAGCCGCCGCGCGGCGGCCACGTCCACGTTGTCGCTGCCCGTTGCGGCCAGGCACACCAGTTGCGGCCGCGCGGCCTCGAGCACCGCCGCGTCGAGGCGCACCTTGTTGAGCACGACGACGTCGGCCCCGGCCAGCCGCTCCGCGAGCTCCCCGGGGCCGGTCACCGGCCAGGTCACCAGTTCGCCCGCCGCCTCGCGGAGGCCGGCGAAGTCCAGGTCCCCGCGGTCGACCGTCGCCAGGTCCAGGAAGACGGTGCGCGTGCCGGATTGTCCCGCCGTGCCTACCGGCACGGATACGATTTGTGAGAGACGCTGAATTCCGCGCGCTTCACGTCGATGGCCGGGAACGGCAGGGCCGCAAGCGCGTACGGCGCCGTGAGGCTGTTGGTGTTGAGGCAGCTCTCGCCCGGCTGGGCGATCTCCACGTTTACGTGCAACACGCCGTGGGCCAGCTTGCCGCTGCGAACGTAGATCCTGTCACCCGCGTTCACCGTGCTCGGGTGGCTGTAGAACACGAGCACCTGTTGCGAGAAGTCGATGTCGGGCGCCTGGGGCGGGGCCTGGCCGGAGAAGATCCGCCCGAGGAGCTGGTTCAACTCCGACGCGTTGCGCACGATTTCATGGTTGTTCTCGACGGCGCCCCTCTGGTCGCCGCTGAGGATCTGGTGGGCCGTCGTCTCGGTGGCTGCCCCGGCGTTGCCGCTCTGCGCGCGGCCCGCGACGGGCAGCACCGACAGGGCCAGGAGCGCGAGGACCACGGTTGTGGCACGTCTGGACATGGCCGGACTTCCGCGGAGGACTGGGTCACCAGTATAGGAGTCCCGTCAGCCTCCTTGCAGCCGGTCCTGCGCCCGCTTGATGTCTTCCGGGGTGCCGTAGAGGACCAGGGTGTCCTGCGCTCGGACCACCGTTTCCGGCCCCGGATCACGCCCGACGATGCCTCCGCGGCGCAGCGAGGTGACGTTGACGCCGAGATCCTCGAGCGTGAGCTGTTCCAGGCTCTGACCCACGGCCCGCGAGCCCGCCGGAACGGTCACGGCGTCGAGCTGCTCGCGGAAGGCGTGGCTCTGGTCTAGCGGTTCCGCGCCCCCGCGCCGGTAGACGTTGCGCATCAGCGAGTAGCGGTGCGTGCGCACTTCGGTCACCCGACGCAGGATCCGGCGCATGGGCACGCCCAGCGTGGCGAGCAGGTGCGAGGCAATCATCAGGCTGGCCTCGAGCGTCTCGGGGATGACCTCGTCCGCGCCGGCCTCGCGCAACTCGTCGAGGCGCGCGTCGTCCCGGGTGCGCACCAGCACGGGCAAGTCCTGGCGCAGCGTTCTCACCGCGGCGATGATTTTCAGGGACGTCTCGACGTCGAAGTAGGTAACCACCAGAACGCGGGCCCGCATGATGCCGGCCGCCTCGAGCACGTCCGCGCGCGCGGCGTCGCCGAAGTACACGGGGTCGCCGCCGGCATGGGCCTCGCGCACCCGCTTCACATCGAGGTCCAGCGCCACGTACGGCGTACCTTCCTCGTCCAGGAAACGCGCCAGGTTCTGCCCCACGCGGCCGTAGCCGACCAGGATCACGTGGCCGGCGATCTCGCTCTCCTGCACCGCGAGTGCCTGCGTGTCAGCGCCCGGGTCCAGGGGCGTGCGTTTGAGCAGCGGCCGGGTAATCGCCGCGTTGTAGCGCACGAGCAGCGGGCTCACGAGCATGCTCAGAACGAGGATGTTCAGGGCGTACTGCGCGGTACTTCCCGTGAGATAGCCGTGGGAGAGCCCCAGGGTCAACAGCGCCAGTCCGAACTCCCCGCCCTGTCCGAGTACCAGCCCCGTGCGCAACCCGTCGGCGAGCGGCACGCGCAGCAGGCGGCTCGCGCCGACCACGATCAGGATCTTGAACGCGATCAACGCCGCGGTACCCGCGACGATGACCGGGGCGCCCGTGAGGTAGAGCCGGGGGTCGGCGTACATGCCCACGGTCACGAAAAAGATGCCCAGCAGGATGTCGCGGAAGGGCCGGATGTCGGCCTCGATCTGGTGGCGGTACTCGGTCTCCGCGAGCATGGCGCCCGCCACGAAGGCGCCCAGCGCGAGCGACAGGCCGGTGGCCTGCGTGGTCCAGGCGGCGGCGAGCGTGATCAGCAGCGAGACCAGCAGGAACAGTTCCGAGGAGCGGCGCCGCGAGATCTCGTGCAGTAGCGGCCGGACGACGAGCCGTGCGGCGATGACCATCAGGACGATCACGAGCGCGCCCTTGGCAAAGACGATCGCGAGCGTGGGCCACGGCGCCGCGGCGCGGCCGCTCCCGCCGCTCGCGAGCGCCGGCACCAGGATCAACAGCGGGATGACCGCGAGGTCCTGGAACAGGAGTACGCCGATCGCGAGCCGTCCGTGGACCTGGCGCAGCTCCAGCTGCTCGCCGAGCTGCTTGGCGACCAGCGCGGTGGAAGACATCGCCACGGCGCCGGCCAGAAGCACCGCCACGGCCGGGCGTACGCCGGTGAAGAATTCCAGCGCGACCGCGGCCAGCGCCAGGCTCAATGCGACCTGGATGCCGCCGAGCAGGAACACCTCGCGGCGCATGGCGATCAGCCGCGGCAGGGAAAACTCCAGGCCGATCATGAACAGCAGGAAGACGATGCCGAACTCGCCGAGAGCGCGCGTCCCGGCGTCGTTCGCGACCCAGTCCAGCAGGTGGGGGCCGATGAATACGCCCGTCAGCAGGTAGCCGAGCACGGCCGGCAGGCGCAGGCGGCGCATCGTCCAGACGGCCGCAACCGTGACCGCCAGTAGGATCAGTACGCCGGCAAGCCCGCCTGAATTCACCGCCCGTTTCTCCCCCGGCGTACGCCTCTGGACACCACGGCTAGCTTATACTGGGCGCATGCAGTGTCCCGCCACCATGTCCCGGGCCCGTCGCCGCGCGAGCGCCTGAACGGCCCGGCGTCAACACGTGCGTATCCCGAACCCCTTCGCCCGCTCCCAGGTTCTGGGCGGCACCACGCCGGCCGGGGCCGAGCGGCGGCGCCTGCAGCGGCTGTCGCTGCTCGCGCTCGGTGTGGTCTTCGGCGACATCGGTACCAGCCCGCTATACGCAGTGCGCCAGTCGCTGCTCGCCATCGGCCATGCGCCGAGCGCCACCGACGTGCTCGGCGTGCTCTCGCTGGTGATCTGGGCGTTGATCCTGGTGATCTGCTTCAAGTACCAGACCTTCGTGCTGCGGGCGGACAACCGCGGGGACGGAGGCATCATCGCGCTCATGGCGTTGCTGCGGCACCGTCGCCGTCCCGGCGCCGAGCGGATGCCGGTCGGCGTGCGCCGCAAGCGCAGCGGTCTGCTGGCCGGCGGCGCCTGGATCCTGGTGCTGGGGACGTTCGGGGCGTCGCTGCTTTACGGCGACGGGATGATCACCCCCGCCATTTCGGTGCTCTCCGCGGTGGAGGGGCTCCACGTCGCCACGCCGAGCCTCGGGCACCTGGTGCTTCCCATTACCTGCGGCATCCTCTTCTTCCTGTTCTGGTTCCAGCGGCGCGGCACCGCCGGCGTGGCGAAGTGGTTCGCGCCGATCATGGTGGTGTGGTTCCTGACGCTTGCCGGCCTGGGGCTCGCCTCGCTGCTGCGGACGCCGTCGGTCTTCGCCGCGTTCAACCCCGCTTACGCCGTGGACTTCTTCCTGGCGCACCGGGGCCTCGGCTTCGTCGTGCTGGGCTCGGTGTTCCTGGTCGTGACGGGCGGCGAGGTGCTCTACGCGGACCTCGGGCACTTCGGCGCGCGCCCGGTCCGGGTGGCCTGGTTCTGCCTCGTGTTCCCGTCGCTGTTGCTGAATTACCTGGGGCAGGGCGCGATGGTCCTGCGTCATCCCGGCGTCGTTCCCGATCTGTTCTTTTCGCTGGCGCCTGCCGGGTTCGGCGTGGCGCCCGTGTACGTCCTTGTGGGGGTGTCGACGGTGGCCACCGTCATCGCCTCCCAGGCCGCGATCTCCGGCGCCTTCTCCCTGATGAGCCAGGCGATCGGCCTGAGTATCAGTCCGCGCGTCAAGGTCGAGCGGACCTCGCGCACCGAACGGGGTCAGGTCTATATTCCCTCTCTCAACACCGTCCTGATGATCGCGTGCATTGTGCTGGTGCTCACGTTCCGCAGTTCCAGCAACCTGGCGGGCGCCTACGGCGTGGCGATCAGCACCGACATGTTGATCACCACGCTGCTCATGTTCATCGTGATGCGCAGGCTCTGGCGCTGGCCCCTGGCCGGCGCGCTGCCCTTGATGCTGGCCTTCCTGGCAATGGATATCCCCTTCTGGGGCGCCAACATGCTCAAGATCGAGGAGGGCGGATGGGTTCCGTTGGTCATCGCGTTCGTTGCCTTCGCCGTCATGCGTGTCTGGACGAAGAACCGCGAACGCCTGATCGCCACGTTGCGCGGGCGCACCGAACCGCTGGCCGTGTTCCTGGACCGGTTGAGCCATCGCATGCCGACCCGCGTGCCCGGCACGGCCGTGTTCCTCACCACGCCCGGTCTCGGCGTACCGCCCATGCTGAAGTACCACCTGCGCCACAACCAGGTGCTGCATGAACAGGTGCTGCTGCTCTCGGTCATCACCACGGACGAGCCGACGGTGATGCCGATGCGCCGCATTGACGTCGTCCCGCTCGGGTACGGCATCTATCGGGTGCGGTTGTTCTACGGATTCAAGCAGGAACAGCGCGTGCTGGAGAGTCTCAAGCGCGCCGCGGATCGTGGGCTGATCCGGCTCGATCCGGCGCAGATGACTTTCTACTTCGGCCGCGAGACGCTGGTGCCGGCACCCTATGGCGGCCCCATGCTCAACCTGCGCCGCCGGATCGCAAGCGTGTGGCGCCGCTGGCGAAAGCTCCCCGAGCCGGAACCGCAACAGGGCGTGTTGCGGGTCGGCATGCGCCAGGCCCTGTCCGAGCGACTCTTCGTGCTCATGCACCGCAACGCCCTGCGCGCGACGGACTTTTTCCGCATCCCGGACGACCGCACCGTGGAGATCGGGTTGCGGCTGCACACGACCGCGCTCACGCGCGATCAGGCCATCGCCCGCCACGAGGCCGAGAAGCAGGATGCGGCCGCCGCCGCCGACCGCGCGCCCGCCTAGGGCCGTGCGCGACGCGCAATCCGGGATTTTCTTTCTCGTCACCGGAGGACGACCATGCAATATCGACGCCTCGGACGCGCGGGCCTGAAGGTTTCCGCGCTGTCATTCGGCTCCTGGGTCACGTTTTCCAATCAGGTTGACCGCAAGCAGGCCGAGACCATGCTCGCGACGGCCTATGAGGCCGGCATCAACTTCTTCGACAACGCCGAGGTCTATGCCCACGGCCGCTCCGAGGAAGTGATGGGCGAGGCGCTCAAGCGGCTCGACTTCCCGCGCGACACCTGGTGTGTCTCGAGCAAGGTCTACTTCGGCCGCATCCGTGAACCCGGGCCCACGCAACGCGGCCTGGCGCGGAAGCACCTCGTCGAGGCCTGCCACGCCGCGTTGCGCCGGCTGCAGGTCGAGTACCTGGATCTGTATTTCTGCCACCGCCCGGACGCGGAAACGCCCGTTGAGGAAGTCGTCCGCACGATGAATACGCTCATCAGCCAGGGCAAGATTCTCTATTGGGGCACCTCGGAGTGGAGCGGGGCCGAGATTGCCTCCGCGTGGGCCGCGGCCGAGCGGCTCGGCATGGAGCCGCCGACCATGGAACAGCCGCAGTACAACCTGTTCCACCGCCACCGCGTCGAAGTCGAGTACGCGCCGCTTTACCGCGAGCTCGGGCTGGGGACGACCGTCTGGTCACCGCTCGCGTCCGGGATCCTCACCGGCAAGTACGCCGATGGCATCCCCGAGGACTCGCGCTTCAACGTCAAGGGCTACGAGTGGCTGCGCGACATGATCGACAGCGACCGCGGCCGGCGCCGCATCGAGGCGGCCTCCGAGGTCGCGACGATCGCGCGGGAACTCGGCGTGAAACCGGCGCAGCTCGCGCTGGCCTGGTGCCTGCGTAACCCGCATGTCTCCACGGTCATCCTCGGGGCCTCGCGGCCCGAGCAACTGCGCGAGAACGTCGGGGCGCTCGATGCGCTCGAGAAGATCGACGACTCGGTGGCCGAGCGGCTCGAGGAAGTGACCGCGGGGGCGGTGGAGTAGCCCTCGCTCGGGGCCGGGCGGCGACAGGGTGCGCAAAGCGCAGCGTGCGCACCATTCGGGGCCGGCAGAAGTGGTGCAGCTCCGCCCCGGACCCCGGGTTCCTTTCTTTGGGCGCCCAGAGAAAGGAACCAAAGAAAGCGGGATTATATACCTGAGAAACCCACGGCCACGGTATAATAGGCCCATGAGCAAGACGCCCCCAGATCCTCAGAAAGAGTCGGACAAAGCCCGGTTTGATGAGGTTTTGCGGCGCATGTTGAGGGCACCGGTATCGCCTAAGTCGCACCGTAAACCAGCGCCTAACCGCAAGTAATTGAATTTTTGGTTGATTTGCTATACTTCTCTGTGGCGCAACGCCGAAGGGGGAATATATGGCGGTTTCGGGTCTAGCGGCCGCTAAACGTCTCTGTGAGATTTCGGATTGGTCTTTGAGCAATCTGTCTTTGCAGAAGATGCTTTACATCGCTCAGATGGTTCATTTGGGCAAAGTTCGACGTCCCCTTATTCGCGACGACTTTGAAGCATGGGACTATGGTCCTGTGTTGCCCGCTGTTTATCACAAAGCGAAGATATTCGGTTCTGGGCCTGTGCGAAATGTTTTCAGGACTATCGAAGGCATAGAAGCCAACGACGATGCCGATAATTGGCTGCTGCGCGCCTACAATTCTTTGATCCAGAAAAACCCTGGTGAACTGATATCAATCACGCACTGGGATAAAGGCGCTTGGGCCAAGAACTATGAGCCAGGCGTGAGGCATATCGTCATTCCCATGGGCGATATTCTGGAAGAATATAAAGCCAGAAACCTTGGCAACTGACGACGATTTTCCAGACGTCAAGAGCGAGCAGTCCGCAAAGGACCGCGAGATATTTGCGCTTTCTTCCCAAATAGAGGAAGAACGGAAACGCCACAAAGAGCAGTTGTTTTTAGCCGCTCTACTGGCGATGATTTTCTTCGATGTATTTGTATTCCCTTTGATGAATAATTGGGGGGACCCCGTTGCAATACTCATTCTAGAAATAATTTTCTTGATCGTCCTCGCCAACAGATGTGAGGTTCAAGAAGTCAATCAGTTTGTAGACGGGATTTTGGGTGCTATCGGCGTTAAGAAGGGGAAGGAGTCGGGAAGCAGCGCCGACGAAGATAAAGAGAAACCCGCCGAATAGACGGGTTTCGTGACACTTACTTCTTCCGCTTTGGTCCGCTAGGGTAGCGTGGATTGTGTTCTTTTTCCGTCGTTCTCGGGTGTCGTTTGGCATATTCCTCGTCCACCCATTTTCCGGTAACCGAACTTCTGAAATTTGTCACAGTCGAGGGTTTTTTCGGAGGGCGTTTGCTAGGCATGTCAGACTCCAAAATCGTTGAATTAAGCGATTACAAGAAGCACCCCGCAAAGCCTCTACCGTCAGACGTGTGGCAGTGCGAGTGTGGAGGTCTAGACTTCCGTTTCCGAAGGGATGGGCTGGCTATATGTCAGGACTGCCAGCGCCCATCTGATGCCGTCCGATGTGTTTTCTGGCTTCCCCCGCCAGAACTATAGCGCGTTACGCGCCTATTTGGGCTTCTTCTTTAGGCCGCCGATAGGTCAGACGCTTGCCTGCGATCCCGATTAGCGCCACGTCGGTGCGGTCAATGTCCTGGTAGCCCTGACTGGATCGCATGTTGTAGCGGAAGTCGAACTCATGCAGGTAGCGCTGCAAGTGTTCCTCGCTGACATGGTGGAAGGTGCCCATCAGGCCACGCTTGAGCAGGCTGAACACTGACTCGATGGTGTTGGTGGTCACTTCCCCATCGGCATAGATTTTCTTGGTGTGGTTGACCACGCCATGACTGGCAAAGAGCTTGCCGATGGGGCGATAGACGGCCAGCTCGTCGGTCATCAGCTTGGCGTCGGCCGCTATCTGAGCTTGGAGGATCGGGGCCAGGGTCTTGGCGTTCACATGGGGAACGTGGAAGGAGCGCACGTCGCCGTCGCGCTCCACCAGCGCCACGATCTTCATCTTGTGGTCATAGCCGCGGCGCTTCTGGCGCCCCTTGGACTGGCCCCAATAGGTTTCGTCGGCCTCGACCGTGCCGCCGCCTGAGCCCAAGAGGCCAATATGGGGGTTGTTCATTGCCTCGCGGATGCGATGGCACATGAACCAGGCGGTCTTGTAGGTCACGCCGAGCATACGGTGGACCTGATGGGCGCTTATGCCCTTCTTGCTGGAGCAGAGCAGGAAGGTCGCTTGCAGCCAGATATTGAGCGGCACCTTGGAGCGGTGGAAAACCGTCCCTACGGTCACTGAGAACTGCTTACGGCAGTCTTTGCACTTCCACAGGCCAGGACGTGCGCTCTTGCCCTTGATGCGGTAGTGATCGCTCTCGGAGCCGCAGTGAGGGCACACGGGGCCATTGGGCCAGCGCAAGCGCTCTAGGTACTCGCGGGCCTTGTCCGCGTCTTGGAAATGAGGAGCATTGAGATTAGACATGATTATTTACCTCCGAAGGGGCGAGACGTTGCATCTCAAGCCTTATTCACTACCGCCCGGGCTAGAATTTGTTCCATTGACGCAGACGATGTCTTGCCGCACTTGGGGCATTCGCCGGATACAGCGCCGTTTCCGAAGAATGGGTGAGTACCTGGCTCTTCTCCTTGAGCTTCTGTCAGCGGAATGAAGGTTCTGCACTCAGGGCAATCAAATCCGAAGTAAATGAAGCCTGTTTTCGCGTTCGCCATGACAATCCCTCCTATGCCATGTACTAACCATAGCCAAGGATCATGGGTTTGTCAAGTATATAATCCCGAAAGAAAGGGCTCCCAGGCTGCGCGGTCCGCTCAACGCGGGCGGCTGGTCAGGTCAATGTGTTCGGCATGAGGCAAAAAAGAGGGGCCGCGATGCGGCCCCTCGTGCTTGCGTCGGTGGGTGGTCGTCAGCCGCCGTTGCGGTCGCCGCCGCCGTTGCAGGTCCGGTCGGACGGGCACGGCGGGTAGGCCGGCTGCTTCGGGTAGGCCGGCAGCCAGGACGGCGGCGGCGGGAGCTGGATCGGGTTGGCCTTGATCTTCTTCATGAGCATCCGAACGGCGGTATCCAGCTGCGCGTCCTTGCCGGCCATGACGTCCCCGGGCAGGTCGTCGACCGTGACGTCCGGCTCCACGCCGATGTTCTCCACGATCCACTGTGACTTGGGGTTGTACATGGCGAACTCGGGGACGGTGATGTAGCCGCCGTCCATCAACGGCCAGTAACCGCGGATGCCGCGCACGCCGCCCCACGTCCGCTCACCGATGACCGGGCCGAGGTGGTACTGCTTGAACTTCCACGGGAAGATGTCGCCGTCGGAGGCCGAGTAATGGTTGGTCAGCACGGCCTTGTAGCCGATCGCGATGGCATTGGACGGCTCCGGCCCGCGCTCGCGGGTGGTGTCGAGCGCGACGAGGATGCGGCGCAGTCGCTCGAGCACGATCGGGTCGATGAAGCCGCCGCCGTTGTAGCGGTCGTCGATGATCAGGCCCTGCTTCATGAGCTGCGGGTAGTACTGACGGATGAACTGGTTCATGCCCAGCTCTTCCATGTCGCTCAGGTAGACGTAGCCGATCTTGCCGTTGGAGAGCTTGTTGACCTTCTCGCGGTTGTTCTTGATCCAGGCGTGCAGCCACAACGGCAGGGCGTTGGCGATCGGCTTCACGCGGATCGTCCAGGCGTTGCGCCCCGCGGGGTTGTCCGCGAGCTTGAGCGTCACGGTACCCCCGAGCGTGTTCACCAGGTACTCGTAGGGGTTCGTCGGCGCCCTGAGCTCGCGCCCGTTGATCGCGAGCACGTAGTCGCCCTGCTTGGCCTTGAGGCCGGGCTGGGCGAGGGGAGCGGTATAGCCCTCCACGGTGTTGTCGCCCGTGTAGACCCGCGAGAGGTAGTAACGGCCGGACTTCGCGTCGAGCGCGAAGCGTGCGCCCAGGTTGCCGGTAGCCACGTAGTCGGGTGCGTGCGGATGGTCGCCGCCGCCGACATAGGTGTGGCTGTTCTGCAGCGAGGCGACCATTTCCCCGATCAGGTAGTTGAGGTCCTGGCGGCAGGTCACCAGTGGCAGCAGCGCGGCGTAGCGCTTGCCGATGGCGTCCCAGTTCTTGCCGTTCATCTTGGGGTTATAGAAGAAGTCGCGCTCGAGGCGCCAGGCCTGCCAGTACATCTCCTTCCACTCGGCCTGCGGGTCGACCTCCATCTTCATGTGGGAGGTGTCGAGCTTGTCCCCCTGGCCGCTGCTGTAGTCGGCGGGGCGGATGTACCAGTTGTTCCTGGCCGTGTAGAGCAGCGACTTGCCGTCGGCGGACACCGTGAAGCCGCTTGCGCCGGCGACGAGCTGCTTGCCCTTTCGCTGTGCCATGTCGAAGGCCATCAGCGCCGGCTGCTCGCCGGGCAGGCGGTGGCCGAGCACCGGGTTGGGTTCGGTCGTGTAGAACACTACGCCGTCTGCAACGTCCATGTGCCCGATGTTGGCGTTGGCCACGGGCACGGGCACGGCGCGGGAGGCGAGGCCGTCGAAGTCGATGCGAACCTGCGGCGGCTTCTTCGAGCCGCCCTTGCCCTTGGTCTCCTTCTCGGTCGCGCTCTGCTCGCGCGGGGCGAACGGCGAGGCGGTCCCGGTCTGTAGCGTCGTCACGTAGATCCCGTCCGTCTCCAGATCGGCCACGTCGAATTCCGAGTTGGAGAACGTGGGGTTCTGGTGGCGTGCGGAGACGAAGTACAGGTACTTGCCGTCGTCCGAGAACGTCGGATTGGAGTCGTCGAACCAGCCCCGGGTGACCTGGTGGTTCCGGTGCGACTCGAGTCCGTAGACGAAGATCGCGCGCATCCCGTTGGGCTGGGTCTCGGAGTAGGTGAGCCAGCCCGAGTCCGGGGCGAAGGCGAAATCCTTCAACTCGCGCCACTTGTCGTGCGCGACCTTGTGCATCTTCCTCGACTTGACGTTCATTACCCACAGCGTCTTGGAGCTGTCGGAGAACGCGAGCCACTTGCCGTCCGGCGACCAGTACGGGTCGTAGTAGGTGCGGTCGCTGGTGTCGGTGAGCAGTGTTTCCTTGCCGGAGCCGTCCGCCGGGCGGATCGCGATCTCGCTCTCGCCGCTGGCGTCGGTCACGTAGGCGACGGTCTTGCCGTCCGGACTCCAGCTCGGGTACTGCTCGCGCACGCCCGTCGTGCGCGTGATGTCCTGCGTATCGCCGTACTTGACGGGCACGGTGAACAGGTCGCCGCGGGCGCCGAACACGGCCAGCTTGCCATTCGGCGCGATTTCCGCGGAACGGATCATCTGGTCGGCGTCGTACCAGTACGGCTGCGTGCGCATGCCGTCGTTGGGCACGGTCACCGGAACCTGGACGAGCTTCTCGGACGGGAGCTTCAGCACGTAGAGCTTGCCCGCGTCGGCGAAGGCGATTCCCGAATCGCCGAGGCTCGGCCAGTCCACGTCGTAGTCCTTGAAGTGGGTCACCTGGCGGAACTGCTGCGATTTCAGCGAGTACGCCCAGATGTTCATCGTGTGGTTCGGACCCTGGTCGGAGGCGTAGTAGACGGTGTCGCCGCGCCACATCGGGTCGATATCGCTGCCCTTCCAGTGCGTGATGCGCCGGGTCTTCTTCGTCTGGAAGTCGTAGAGCCACACGTCCTGGGCGAGTCCGCCGTAGTAGTGCTTCCACGTGCGGAAGTTGCGGAAGATGCGGTTATAGACGATCTTGGTGCCGTCGGCGTTGTAGCTGAGCATCCCGCCCTTGGGCAGCGGCAGCGCCGTGGGCAGGCCGCCGTCGACGGATACCTTGAACAGGCGGCCGAACCAGGAGTTGAAGGTGTCGCGGCGGCTCAGGAACACGACGTCCTTGCTGTCCGGAGTCCAGCTCACCACCATGTTGTTCGGCCCCCAGCGCATCGGCGCGTGGGGCGTCACGTCGGATTTGTAGGTCAGGCGTTTGACCGCGCCGCCGCCGGCCGGCATCACGTAGACGTCCGTCTGGCCGGCGTACTCGCCGGTGAAGGCCAGCCATTTGCCGTTGGGGGAGAACCGCGGCATCTGGTCGTAGCCCGGATCGGCGGTGAGGCGACGGGCCTCGCCCCCGGAGGTGTCCACCTGCCACAGGTCGCCGCCCGCCTCGAACACCACGTGGTTGCCGTGGATCGTGGGGAAGCGCACCAGGGCCTGCTGAGCGGAACCGGCCCCGCCGGGCGACTGGGCGCCGGAGGCGGGGAGGGCCACGAGGGCCGCGACCAGGGCCGTCGCGCACACGGGGGCGGCGCGGCGGCTGATAAACCGTCGGGAACGAATTCGCATACTGGCGACTCCAAGCGGAAGGGGACAGCCGCGCCTAGGCACCAGCGCGACAATTCGGGTAGGCTACCCCCTTTTCCAAATTTCAGGCAAGCACAAGGTGATGCCCATGCGAAGAACCCTTACGGCAATCCTCGCCGTCGGCCTCGTGGCCGCCGCGCCGCTGGCTCACGCCGCGGGGACGAAGGTCGGCCTCGTCGACTGGCAGAGCGTTCTGCAGCAGAGCAAGGCCGGTCAGGAAGTCCAGCAGCAGATGCAGACGTTCGGCAAGCAGCTGCAGGCCCAGGAGCAGAAGGCCCAGGCCAAGCTCAAGAAGGAGCAGCAGCAGTTCAAGAACAATGCCAGCATCGAGAAGCCGGCCCAGCAGAAGCAGGACAAGAAGAAGTTCCAGCAGGACGTGCAGGCCTACCGTCAGGCCCAGCAGCAGCGCCGGCAGCAGTTCCAGCGCAAGCGGGCGCAACTTCTCGAGCCTCTGCAGGCGTCGCTGGAAAACGTGATCCAGAAGTTCGCCAAGCAGAACGGCTACGATCTGATCCTGGACAAGAGCGCCGCCGTGTACAACGCCGACGCGATGGACGTCACCTCGGCGGTCCTCAAGGCCTTCGACGCGGCCCAGCCGCACGCGCCGGCCCCCGACACCTCGATCGGCGCCCAGGCCCTGCAGGGCTCCGGCCACCCGCTCACCGGCGGCCCCGGCGGACACTGAGGCGATTCGCCCGAATCGCGCCCCGCCCGGGGCGGCGGGCGCCGGCGGTGCTGGCGGCCGCGGCGGCAGTCCTTGTGGCGCTGCCGCCGGCGGCCGGCGCGGCGCCGCCGGCGCCGGTGGGCGACGCGCTGGCGCTGATCGCGCAGGGCCGAACCGCCCTTGCCAACGGCTGGCGCTATCGCGAAACCATCTCCGGCACCCGCGGGAGCGAGCATCTGGCCTATGACGCCGGGCGCCCGGCGGGGCGGCGCTGGCGGCTGTTGAGCGTCAACGGCCAATCCCCGAAACCAAGCCAGCGCAAGCAGATGACGGCGGGCGCCGCGGCCGCGGCGCGCAGGTCGGGCGGGCCGTCGCTCACGGGGAGCGGCTGGCTGGCGAAGAGTCGCTTTCGCCTGGTGCAGACGTTGCCCGGGAAGCTCGTCTACCAGGTCGAGCCCCGTCCGTCGGCGGCGGGCTCTGCCGCCACCCGCAAGTTACTGCACCACCTGTCGGGCCGTCTGGTGCTCGCCCGCTCCGACCATCGGCCTCTGGAGCTGACGCTCGACAACTTCGAGTCGTTCTCCCCGCGTTTCGGCGTGAGCGTGCACGCGTTCCGGTTCCGGGCGTCTTTCAAGCGGCTGGGCCGGCACGGCCCGGTGGTGGTGACGCGCACGAGCAGTACCGTCCACGGGAAGGTCTTCTGGCTGAAGAGTTTCTCGGAAAGCACGCAGGTGAAGCTGTCGGGCTTCGCACCGGTTCCGGCGAGCGCCGGGGCCCCGGCCGGCCGCTAGGATCGACGCGGCCGGGGCCGGGTCTACGTCTGCGGGGCTGCCGCCTTCGTCTGTCCGCCGCAGTCGGTGTCGACGCCCTGCACGCCGTTTACCTGGCCCACGACGCCGAAGGCCCGCGAGCGCGTTTCCGAGTCCGGGAAGCCGCCGCACAGGCTCACCTCGCCCCGATCGACGAAGATCCGCAGGCCCAGCTTCTTCAGGTCGGCGTCCTCGTTGAGCGCCTTGCGCACGCGTAGCGCCAGGTCGCGGTCCTTGTCGTTGCGTTCCGCCTGCTGCGACGCGTAGTCGCCCGCCCACTCGGCATGCGTCGGCTTGCCCGGCTGGACGACCAGGACGCAGCCCGTGAGCGTCGCGAGCGCGGCGGCGGCCAGTGGGAGGAGCGCCTTATTCATCGTGCTCTCCCATCCCCTTGCCGGGATTGCTGACGCCGAGATGGAGCGTTACCTCGCCCGTGCCGGCCTTCAGGTCGTAGGTCGTCGTGCCGGGGCCGGTCGTTTCCTGGCCGGAGGACGTGAATTCGTGACGATAGCCCGCCTTGATGGTGCGGTCGCCGACCTGGAAATGCGTGTTGCCGACGCCGGCGGTCAGATGCACGCTCCCGTAGTCGGGGCTCGCCACCCGGACTTCGAGCTTGCCGACGCCGACCCGTGCCGTTACCGGGCCCCGGGGCAGCGCCAGCTGGAGTTTGCCGACGCCCACATGGGCGGTCACGCCGCCCGCGACGCCCCGGACGGTTCCGCTGATTACGCCGCCGTGCAGCTCCAGGTGCAGCCGGGCGGGCACGACGAGCTCCCAGTCGGCCTTCCAGCCCGAACCTTCCACGCCGGAATGATTGCATTCGTGGCGCGACGTATCGGCGGTCAGGCAGAGCGCCATAGTGTTGCCGTTGCGCTGGGTGACGAGGTGCAGGTCTTTCGGCAGGCCGCCGGCCTCCGCCGAACCGCTGCTGGTGCCGGTCGTCCAGTGGAAGATGAAGTGACCCTCGCCGCCCGATGTGGCATGGACCTTCACCTGGATCCGGTCGGTGTCGGCCGTCCTGATGTGCACCTGCCCGACGCGGGCCTGCAGGTCGAGGTTCGTCACCCGGGCGGGGACGGGTACGGTTCCGCTCAGAGCGGCCGTCGCGCCGGAGTCGTCCTTTTGCACCCTGCGGATCTTCACCGAGACCGCGGGCACGTTCACCGTGACCGTGGCGGCCGGGGTCGTGACCGACACTTCCGGGGCCGCCGAGGCCGCCGGGGTCGCCGGCGGAGGCGGTGCGGCCAATGCCGCGGCGGGAAGCAGGAGCAGGATTGATGCGAGCAGATTGCGCATGTCGGAATCTCCGCAGGAATCAGGAAGTGGCCGAGTAGCGTCGGGCAAGCACGGCGAGTGCCAGGAAGGCTGCTCCGATGCCCACGCCGATCCACATCGAGGGCATGGCCAGGTAGTGGCTCACCCAGCCGAAGTTGCCCAGGATCGGTGTGGAGCCCACGTGGGAATAGCCCGGAGCGATCTCGATCACCGCACCGCCCTTGGGGAACATGGGCGACACCCCGAAATGGGCGGCGACGAAGCTGAAGAAGTAGGTGGTGTGACTGATGATCAACTCGAGCAGGCCGATGATCACCGGGGGAAGCACCGCCCAGAGCACTGCCACCCGGCGCGACGCGGCCGAGACGAACAGCAGGTAGCCGAAGTAGGGCAGCCACCACAGCGCCTGGACCACGAGGGCGTAGGCGAGCAGTCCCCAGGTGCCGAAGAGTGCCAGCGGCGAGGAGAACACCGAGAAGCCGGCCGCGCCGCGGGCGCTCGCCACGCACGCCAGCCCGAAGAGCACGATCAGGTGCGCGGCGACCGCCGCGATCCACACGATCAGCGGCCCGAGCAGTGCCGCGGCGCCCACCTTGGCGAGCACGGTGGCCGTGTCCGAAACTGGCAGCGAACGCCAGAACAGCACGCTCTTGTCCTGGCGGTCCTGGTACAGCGCGTTGCTCAGGTAGAAGAGCATCGCGATCGCGTAGATGAAGTAGAAGAACGCGCCGATGCCGAGCCCGAGCGACGCCACCTGGGCGGTATCGGCGTGTCCGGTCGGATGGGCAGCGGTGAAGCCGCCGCCGACCGCGATGCCGAAGATCAGCGTTGCCAGGACGACCAGGCTGAAGACGATCGCCGAGACGACGACGAAGATGCCGCGGTGTTCCCACAGTTCGCGGCGGACGAGAGTCAGTGCGGCGCTCATGCCCGGCCCTCCTGCATCTTGGCAACGAAAAGGTCCGCTATGCGCGGGCGGGTGACTTCGCCGAGTTCGCGCAGCTTCTCGGCGGCGATGTCCTCGAAGAGGAACACGTGGTGTCCGAGCAACTGCTGTTCGGAGAGCGGCTTGAGGCCGCGGGCCTCGTCGAGCCGGTCCGGCTTGACCGAGACCGTCGCGTAGCGCGCGGCTACGTCGTCCATGGTCTGGTCGAGCACGACGCGACTGTCCTTGAGGAAGACGAGGTCCGTCAGGATGTGCTCGACTTCCTCCACCTGGTGGGTGGAAACGATGATCGTGCGCTCCTCGTCGAAGTAGTCGTTGAGGAGGTTCGTGTAGAAGGTCTTGCGAAACAGCAGGTCCAGCCCCAAGGTGGGCTCGTCGAGCACCAGCAGGCGCGCGTCGATCGCCATCACGATGGCCAGGTGGACCTGCACCTTCACGCCTTTCGACAGGGTCTTGATTCGGCGTTTCGTGGGAATGCCCGTCGCCCCGAGCAACTCCTCGGCGCGTGCGCGGGAGAAGTTCGGGTGGAGCTTGTCCAGGTACTCGAGCACCTGCCGGATCTTCGCCCACGGCGGCAGGGTGGCGGTGTCGGCGATAAACGCGACGTCGCGCATCAGCGGGGTACGCTCGCGCCACGGGTCGCGCCCGAGGACGCTGAGCTCGCCGTCGACGCGGAGCAGGCCCGTGAGGGCGCGCAGGAGCGTGGTCTTGCCGGCGCCGTTGGGCCCGATCAGCCCGAGGATCCGGCCGCGCTCCACGTTGAGCGACACGTCCGTCAGCGCCCGCGTGTTGCGATAGGACTTGCGCAGTCCGTTCGCCTCGATCACGGCAGTCATTTCTTCGCCCCCTTGATTTGCTTGAGCAGGCTTTCGGTGTCCAGTCCGAGACGTTCGATGCGCTCGACGATGAGCGGCCATTCCTCCGTGAGGAAGCGTTCCCGCTCGCTGGTGGCCAGCTTCTTGCCGGCGTCTGCGCGCACGAACATCCCGAGTCCCCGCCGCTTCTCGACCAGCTCCTGGTCGACCAGCAGCTGGTAGGCCTTGAGCACGGTCAGCGGGTTGATCTGGTAATCGGCGGCCACCTGGCGTACCGACGGCAGCGAATCGCCGTCCCGCAGGGTTCCGTCGAGCATCATGTCGAGGATCCGGTCCTTGAGCTGGACGTAGATCGGCTCGGTGGTGTTCCAGGCGGCGTCCATGTCGCTTCCTCAGCGGCGGGTAACGGGGTCCGAGTATGCCTTATGGGCACGCCCGGATGGCTGTGTCGCCGCAATGCCCCGCACCCCGGCGGTCAGACGAGCGGTGGTGACGCCCCGGCGCGTCGAGGCGCCGAGGGCCGCGCCGTAGCGGCTCAGGGCCGCGTCGATCCCGCGCCGGCGCAGGGCCGGTTCGGTTCGCGCGACGAGGTGATCGAGCCGCGTCGCGGCGCGGGCGGCGCCGAGCGCCGGCGTACCCGGGGCGGGTGCACCGGCGCTCAGACTGGCGGTCAGTGCCATCATCGGCAGGATCGTCATCATGGACTGTCTCCGTAGTGAGACGGTGTTATATGTAACCATAACACCAGGGTCAAAAAAAAGCAAAACGCCGTTACCGGATCAAGACCCCGCGGGAAGCGGAGTGGGCGCCCGTGCGGGCGGCGAACACGTCGCGGTTCCGGCGTACCGTGTTCATCTCCTTGTGCACGGAATCGCGGAACGCGGCCAGGCCGTGAGCCAGGGCACGGTCCACCGCCTGCTGCCGCAGGGTCGGTTCCGCCGTGGCCACGAGCCGGTTCAGGCGCGCCTGGGCCGCGCTCTGGTGGAGGGACGGGCCGGCGGTGTTTGCCGGGGCGGGGGCGACGCTCAGCGTAGCGGCCAGCGTCAGGGTCGTCAGAGCACTCATGTCAGTCACCTCTCGGTGGTGGTCAAGTGTTGTAGTTAACTATAACACCAAATCTGAAAAAAGCAAGTCCTTTTCCGGGAGGCCGGGACGGGGCCCCGGGCGGGCGCCGCGCGGGTCCTTCGATAGAATGGGCCCCGAAATCCGGTCGCCGGCCGGCCCCGTGGGCCCTTTCTCGGCGCAGCCGGACTCCGCATTCATTCCATTTCGACTCTGGGAGCACCGCTCATGGCCAAACCGCTACGTATCGCCGTCACCGGGGCCGCCGGCAACATCGGCTACGCCCTGGCTTTCCGCATCGCCGCCGGGGACATGCTGGGTCCGGACCAGCCCGTCATCCTGCAGCTCGTGGAGATCCCGGCCGCGGCAGAGGCGCTGGAAGGCGTGATGATGGAGCTCGCGGACTGCGCCTTCCCGCTGCTCGCCGGCGTCGAGGCCGCGGATTCCCCGGAGAAGGGCTTCCGTGACGCGGACGTGGCCATGCTGGTCGGCGCGAAGCCCCGCGGGCCGGGCATGGAGCGCAAGGACCTGCTCCTGGCCAATGCCAAGATCTTCGCCGCCCAGGGCAAGGCGCTGAACGAGGCCGCCAGCCGCGACGTGAAGGTGGCCGTGGTCGGCAATCCGGCCAACACCAACGCGCTGATTGCCAGCGCCAACGCACCCGACCTCGATCCGCACAACTTCAGCGCCATGACCCGCCTGGACCACAATCGCGCGCTTGCCCAGCTCGCGCAGAAGTGCGGCGGCCACGTCAACGATCTCACGCGCATGATCATCTGGGGCAACCACTCCTCCACCCAGTTCCCCGACATCGCGCATGCGACGTTCAACGGCAAGCCCGTGACCGATGCGGTGGACGACGGCTGGTACCGGGAAACGTTCATCCCCACCGTCCAGAAGCGCGGCGCGGCGATCATCAAGGCGCGCGGGGCCTCGTCGGCCGCTTCGGCCGCCTCGGCGGCGATCGACCACGTCCGTAGCTGGCTTCTGGGTACCCCGGACGGGGACTGGGTCAGCATGGCCATCCCGGCGGACGGCAGCTACGGCGTGGAGCCCGGGGTGTTTTACTCCTATCCGGTGACCTGTCGCGACGGCAAGGCGGCTGTCGTCCAGGACCTCGCGTGCAACGACTTTGCCCGCGAGCGCATGGCCGCCACGGACCAGGAGCTGCGCGAGGAACGCGAGGGCGTCGCCGACCTGCTCGGCTGACAGCGGGGGCACCGGGCGGGCCTTGCGCCTCGGCCGGGGGCCTCGTGCCCGCCGGGTCTCGCCCGGGCCCCGGCGACGCGTTTAAACGAGTGTTTGAAAGCCGGCGGGGATCGCGCTATCGTAAGCGTTCCCCGGGCCGCCGGGCGCGGGGAGTGTCTTCTCGCGAGGTCCTGAAATGAACGCCATGTTCTCGCTCGTCACCATCGTGGCCGGTGGCGTTGCCCTGGCCGCGGGCACCCTGCTCGAGCTACTCCAGCGCGGTCTTGTCCTGGCGGGGTTCGTCCTCGCCGCCGGCGTCGGCGCGGTTGCCGGCGTGCTGTGGCAGGCGCTGGTCTGGCTGGGCCGGGCCAGTGGTCTGACGCTGCTCCGCAGGCGGCTGATCGCCGCGCCGCTCCTTCGGGTTTTCCAGGGCGTGCTGCCGCCGATCTCCGATACCGAGCGCGCGGCGCTGGAATCCGGGAGCATCTGGTGGGAGGGCGAGCTGTTCTCCGGCCGTCCGGACTGGAGCCGGCTGCACGCGATGCCGCCCGCGGCGCTGACCGAGGAGGAGCAGGCGTTCATCGACGGGCCGTGCGAAGAGCTGTGCGGGATGCTCGACGAGTGGAAGATCTCCCACGAGTGGGCCGATCTCCCGCCCGAGGTCTGGGACTTCCTGCGCAAGCGCGGCTTCTTCTCCATGATCATCCCCAAGCGCTACGGCGGCCTCGGGTTCTCGAACTTCGCGCACTCGGAGGTGCTGCTGAAGATCGCCAGCCGTAGCCCCACGGCCGGCTCGATCGTTTCGGTCCCGAACTCGCTGGGGCCCGCCGAGTTGCTGCTGCACTACGGCACCGACGCGCAGCGCGACTACTATCTCCCGCGCCTCGCGGACGGGACCGAGGTGCCGTGCTTCGCACTCACCTCGCCGTCGGCCGGGTCCGATGCGACCTCGATCCGCGACACAGGTGTCGTCTGCCGCGGCGAGTGGGAAGGCCGCGAGGTGGTCGGCATCCGCCTCAACTGGGACAAGCGCTACATCACCCTCGCCCCGATTGCCACGCTTCTGGGGCTCGCCTTCAAGCTCTACGACCCCGAGCACCTGATGGGGGAGGCGGACGAATACGGCATCACCTGTGCGCTGGTGCCGACCAATCTGCCCGGCATCACCATCGGCCGGCGCCATTTCCCGATGAACGTGCCCTTCCAGAACGGCCCCACGCAGGGGGAAGACGTGTTCATCCCGCTCGACCACATCATCGGCGGGCCGGACATGGCGGGCCACGGCTGGCGGATGCTCGTGGAGAACCTGTCCGTGGGACGCTCGATCTCGCTGCCCACCAACGCGACGGGCTGCTCGAAGCTGGCGCTCTACGCGACCGGCGCCTATGCCCGCGTGCGCAAGCAGTTCAACATTCCGATCAGCGCCTTCGAGGGTGTGCAGGAGGCGCTTGCGCGCATGGGCGCGAACGTCTACACGATGGACGCCACGCGTCGGATGACGCTCGCCACGCTGGACAACGGCGAACAGCCGGCCGTGGCCTCGGCCATCGTGAAATACCACCTCACCGAACTCGGCCGCCGGGTCGCCGACGACGCGATGGACGTGCACGGCGGCAAGGGCATCATGCTCGGCCCGGCGAACTATCTCGCCCGCGCCTGGCAGTCGGTGCCGATCGCCATCACGGTGGAGGGCGCGAACATCCTCACGCGCTCGCTGATGATCTTCGGGCAGGGCGCAATCCGGGCGCACCCCTACATCCTTGCCGAGATGGAAGCCGCCCAGGCCGGTGACCTGAAGGCGTTCGACCGCGCGTTCTTCCGTCACGCCGGATTCCTGCTGACCAACGCGGCCCGCGCGGCCCTGGCGGCGGTTACCGGCGGGCACAGTCTGCGCGGTGTGCCGTCGGACAGCGCGCTTGCCCACCGCTACCGGGCGCTCGGGCGCTACAGCGCGGCCTTCGCACTGGTCGCCGACGCGGCCATGCTCAGCCTCGGCGGCTCACTCAAGCGCCGCGAACGGCTCTCGGCCCGTCTGGGCGATCTGCTGAGTTACCTCTACATGGGGTCCGCCGTGCTCAAGCGCTACGCCGAAACCGGCGAACCCGAGAGCGACCGCGTCGTCGTCGAGTACGCGCTGGACGCGCTCGAAGACGGCCTCGAGGCGCGTTTCGCCGAGGTGCTCGCCAACCTCCCGAATCGCCCGCTCGCGGGCATGCTGCGCCGGCTCGTCCTTCCGTTCGGCCGTCGCGCCGTGCGGCCGAGCGACAAGCGCGGCAGCCAGGTCGCCGCCCTGGTGACCACGCCGGGTGACACGCGCAAGCGACTCGCCCACGGTATCTTTACCGGCGGCGCCGACGGCCTCGTGGGGGTCATGGACGAGGCGATGGAGCTGGCGTTGTGGGCCGAGCCGCTGGAGAAGCGAATCGCGCACGCGGTGAAGGCAGGGCGGTTGGAACCGCGGCCGGGGGGCGACGAAGCGGCCCTGGCTCGCGCCGCCGCGAAGGCGGGCCTCGTGTCGGGCGAGGAGGCCGAGCGGCTGCAGCGTTTCTACGGCATCGTGGAGCGCATAATCGCCGTCGACGACTTCGACCCGACGGCGTTGGGGGCCAGCCCCCTGTCGCCGAACGAGAACGAGCGCGTGGCCGCGTGGCGCGAGCAGGCCGGCCGGGAGGTGGCGTCCACGGGGTGAGCCGCTCGCTCCCGGTCAATCGCCGGTGACGGCGGCCGGCCGGCAGACCCGGTTCCGGCCCGATCGCTTGGCCCGGTACAGGGCGCGGTCCGCTCCCGCCAGGAGTTGGGCCGCGGTCTCGTGCGGATCCGAGAGTGTCGCCAGCCCGAAGCTCATGGTGACCTCGAGCCCCGGCGAGACGCGCTCCCAGGCATAGCCCTCGATCAGCGCCCGCAGCTTTTCGCAGGCCGATACGGCGTCCGGCACCGAGGTTTCCGGGAAGATGATGACGAACTCCTCGCCCCCGTAACGGGCGGCGAAGTCGGTGGCGCGCAGTTCGGTCTGCAGGATGCTGGCGATGGTTTGCAGCACCTGGTCACCCAGCCCGTGGCCGAGGTTGTCGTTGACCCGTTTGAAGTGGTCCAGGTCGCACATCGCGATCGTGAGCGTGTGCCCGAAGCGCTTGGCGCGCTGCAACTCGCGGTACAGGGTCTCGTCGAGGTAGCGCCGGTTCGCGAGCGCCGTCAGCGGGTCGCGGCGGTTTTCCTGTTCCAGGCGCGCCAGCAGGGCCTCTTTCTGTTCGACCGCTTCCTGCAGTGATCCCGTCGTGCGTTCCAGTGCGGCCGTGCGCGACGCCACCCGCTTTTCCAGCTCGCTCTGGTGGACACGCAGTTCCGTGAACAGTCGCGTATTGACGATGGCCACGGCCACCTGGTTTGCGAATCCCTCCAGCAGCTCCAGGTCATGGCGCTGGAACGCGTCGGCCCGGTAGTCCTGCACGCTGATCACGCCGACCGTCTCCCCCTGGAAGTTGATCGGCAGCGCCATGATCGACACCGGGGGACGTCCCACGATGACGCTGCGCCGCACGCTCGGGTGGTCGTCGGTACGCGCGTCGCGGACGAAGATCGGCTCCTGGTGCTCCAGGGTCCACGCGAGCAATCCCTCGCCCGGCTTCCTCCGTCGCGGCGGGTGGCGTTTGCCCTCGTCGTAGTTGAGCCGTATGTCGATCTCGTTGGCGTCGCGGTCGTACACGCCGATGATGAGTGCGGCGAACTGCATCAGGCCCTGCAGTTCGCGAAAGATTGTCTCGAGGATGTCGTCGAGGTTGACGGCGGCGCTTACCGCCTGGTTCACGTGGTTGACCGCCGCCAGCTCCTCGGCCCGGCGGCTCTGGATCTCGACCATGTTCACCACGCGTCTGAACAGCAGTGCCACGACCAGGATGAACGCGGCGTACAGCACGAATCCCGCGAGCGGCATGGACAGGAATGCGACCGCGGTAATAACGCCCGTAATCGAGAGCAGAACCTCGGTCATGCCGCCGCGCCAGTCGATAGGCCGCCGGCGCGCGGCGCTGGACATCGACGGCCACGTCATGACGACGAACAGCACTTCGTTGACCGCCTGCAGCGTGAGCAGCAGGACGGCGATACGGCCCAGGTCCGCGAGCGACAGCCCCTGCAGAGGGACGTGCCCCCCCAGCGCCTCGTAGACGACGCCGCTTCCCAGCGACGCGAGGGCGAACATGCCGGCATTGCCCGCAGCCCGGATGCTTCGCTCGGACAACGTGGTGCGGCGCGGGTCCGCCAGCAGCGTCCACGCCAGTGCGGCCACGCCGCCGGCCCAGGCCGCCGGCGCGGGGCCGAAAATGAGCACTGCCGCGACCAGCGGCAGACGGTCGAAGGAGAGGTACCCGCTCGCGTTGGGGGCGAAGGCCGTCCGGGGCACCGACAGCACCATCAGCACGACCTGGAAGGCGGTGAAAAGTGCCAGCCAGATCACCGTAGAGAGGGGAAAGACCGGGCTGGGGTTGGCCGCCCACACGCACACGCCGGCAGCGACCAGGTAGGTGAGCGCCACTGGCACGGCGACACGGTCGCCGTCGCGCGTACGCCGATCCGTGCGCTTTACCCGGGGCAGGGTTAGTGATGGAATAGGTACTCTAGGCATCCATGACGGCGAAGATATGGCCATTCCAAGGCTGCGCGGCTTGCTGGGTCCCGCAGTGCTGCTGGCGCTGGTCGCCGGCTGCGCCGCGCCCGTTCATTACGAGTACAACCCGGCCCCTTATGCGAGCTGGCACAGCTTCGCGTGGAAGGCACCTGCCCCGGGGACCGTCCGTAACCCCATTCTCGACAGCGGGATACTTGCAACACGTGTCGCGGAAGCAGTCAAATCAACCCTTGCCGGGAAGGGGTACACGGAAGTTGCCGCCCCTGCGAACGCAGATTTTCTCGTAACCTATCACACGGCGCTGCGCGAGAGCCAGCAGCCGGGCTCTTCGTTCGGCTTTGCCTACGGCACCTTCGGGCCCGGTTACAACACGGTGTTCGTAGACACGGGACCGAACCGGCGAATGCAGGAAGGGTCGCTGATCCTCGACGTCATCGATGCCGGCACCCACAAGCTCGTCTGGCGGGGCTGGGTGACCCGCGACCTTGAGCAGAACCAGTATTCCGCGACGGCCGTGAACCGGGCGGTGCAGCGGATCCTCGCGCGATTTCCGCCACAGGAAGGGCAATGATCGCGGGGCCGGCCTCCCATGGCGCCAAGCCGTCCCGCCCGCCGCGCTGGCGCGGCCCGGCAGGCTGGCGTCGTGCCGCGCGCCTCGCCCGGCGGGGCGGCGGATTACAGAGACGCTCCTGAACCACGCACCAGGCTTCACTCGTGTACGCAGAATACTTCGGACTGACAGAGCCGCCTTTCTCGATCGCACCGGACCCCCGTTACCTCTTCCCGAGTGAACAGCACCGAGAGGCACTCGCGCATCTGGCGTACGGGGCTGCGGAAGGCGACGGATTCATCCAGCTGACCGGCGAAATCGGCACGGGCAAGACCACCCTGGTGCGGCGACTGCTGTCGGAAATGCCCGAGGCGGTCGAGATCGCCTTCATTTTCAACCCGGAGGTCTCCCGGACCGGGCTGCTGCGGGGCATCCTCGCCGAGCTGGGCCTGCCGCGGCCCGCGGCGGACGCCGATCGCAGCGAACTCGCCGAGCGCCTGTACCGCCACCTGCTCGGCGCCCACGCGCGGGGCCGCCGCGTGGTGCTGGTCATCGACGAAGCGCAGCGCCTCGGGGCGGACGTGCTCGAGGAAGTGCGCTTGCTCACCAACTTCGAGACCGACCGGCGCAAGCTCCTCAACGTGATCCTCGTCGGCCAGCCGGAGCTACGCGAGACGCTGGCGCGGGGGGACCTGCGCCAGCTCGCCCAGCGGATCACCGCCCGGTACCATCTCGCCCCGCTGCGCGGCCCGGAAACCGAGGCCTACATCCGCCACCGCCTGCGCTTGGCGGGAGCGCCCGGCCGTGTCTTCCGCCCGCGCGCGGTGAGCGTGGTGCACAGACACTCCGGCGGCGTGCCCCGGCTGATCAATGCGATCTGCGATCGCGCGCTGATGGCCGCCTACGCGCGCGGGTTGCGCGAGGTCACTCCCCGCATGGTGGAAGAAGCCGTGCGCGACCTGGCCGGATTGCCGGCGCGCCGGCGCCGCCGCCGTGCCTGGTGGCTCGCGGCGGCGCTTGCGGTTTCCGCGTTGGGCGGGGCGGCGCTCGCCTGGTGGGGCGGCACCGGCCGTTCGCCGGTCCCGCAGGCGGCCGGCGCGTCGCCGGCTGCCGCGACCCTCATGGACTGGGCCGGAGGTTCGTCCAGCGGCGGGTCGGCCGCGGCGCTGCTCGGCCTGTGGCGCGTGCCGAAGCGCGGCGGCGAGGCTCCCTGCCAGGCGGCGCAACGCGCCGGGCTCGCCTGTCTCAAGGCGCGCGGGACCGTTCGTCTGTTGCGAGCCTTCGGCCTGCCCGCGGTGGCCACGCTGAACCGGCACGGGCGGCGTGCGCGCGTCGTCGTGAAAGCCATCGCCGGCGGGGAGGTGACGCTGGCGCGTGCACCGGGGGTCTCGCGGCGCTTCCGGCTGGACGCATTCGAAAGGGTCTGGTTCGGCCAAATGTGGCTGCTCTGGCGCCCGCCCGATGGCGCGACGATGATCCGCCGCGGCATGCAGGGCGCTCCCGTCGCGTGGCTGCGCAAGGCGCTCGCGCTTCCCGCCCGGACGTCCGGGGCCGCCTTCGGCGGCGACCTGGAGCGAGCGGTACGGCGCTTCCAGCGGCGCCATGGCCTGTCGACCGACGGGATTGCCGGGCCCAAGACGCTGCTTGTTCTGGAGCGCGCGCGCGGCCGGGCAGGGGGGCCGAGCCTGGCGGGCAACAGCGGTTAGCCTGATTGCGCCGTGGCGTCCGCGTCACGGCGGACCGGGGTGATAATGCGGGCTGGGCCCCCGCCGGGGCCGCGATCGGTTTGCCCCGGGACAGTCGCCGCCGTGTGCGGGTAGCAAGACGGGACCGGCAGGCGCCGGACATCGGACGCCGGAATGGCGTTCGGTGCGTCCGGCACGATCAGGAGGATGAGGATGTCGATATTGTTCGAGGCATGGCGCCGCGCCCGCGGGGAGACGGACGAGGTCGGCCGGGCCCTCGGTGCGCCGCGGGGCGGCCATCCCTCCCACGGCCCGGTGCTGCCGTGGGTGCTCTGCGTGGCGCTCGCGGCAGTCGCGGGCGGGTTGGGTGTCTACGCGTGGCGATTCGCCGGACCGCGCACGGCCGCGGCCCCGGATCGGCCGGCCCGGCGAGTGTCGGCGCCCGCCGTCGCGACGGTCGGACCGGCGGCCGACGGCGGGACCGGTTCCCGGGCCGGCGCTATCGCAGGGGCCGGCGGCGCGGCGGTACACAGTCCGCAGCATGCGGGTGCATCGGCGAGTGCGGCGGTGTCCGCCCCGGGCGCGCGGAGCACCGTACGGGTCGCCGGAGCCGGGTCCGCGCCCGCAGCGAAAGGCGGGTCCGCGCAAGTCGCCGGAGTTCAGTCGTCGGACGCGGGCAATGCGTCGTCGGACGGGGCGCGCGCCGCGCTACCCGATTTCAAGGTGACCGTGCACGTGTGGAATCCGAAACCGGCGGCGCGCTTTGTGGTCGTGGGCGGCAAGGTGCGACACGTGGGCGACACCCTCGTCCCGGGCGTGCGGCTCGTGAGCATTACCCGCAGCGGCGAGGTGGTGCGGTTTCACGGCCATCGCCTCGAGCTCTCCGGGCCGTGACGCCGGGGCCGGGCCCGGTTCAGTGGCCCGGCGGATTGAACGTGATGGTCTGAACCACGACCGTCGGTTTCGACACCGGCCGGAACCGCCACTGCCGCACCGCGTTGATCGCCGCGCGGTTGAACACGCCGCTGGGCCTGGCCGCAATCACGTGGATATTGCCCGTGTGTCCATTCGGCCTCACCACGAAGCGCACGGTCACGCGACCCCCCTCGTTGGAGTGGTACGCGCTCGAGGGGTAATTGGGCGACACAATGTGGACCGGCTGCACGTTGCCCGGCACGTGGTTGGCCGGCGGTTTCCGGGTCGCCGCCGTGTGCTTCGGCGGGTGAGCGGGCTTCGTCGGAGTCGGTTTCGCGGGCGGCGCCGAGCCCGGCGGCGGGTTGAAGGAAATCGTCTGGTTCACGCGGGTCGCGACGGGATGCCCGCCGCGCGTGGCCGGGTGAAACCGCCACTGCTTCACCGCCCGGCGGGCGGCTGCGTCGAACACGCCCGCCGGCGTGGCCTTGATGATGTGGATGTGGCTGGTGCTGCCGTCCTTGTCCACCTGGAATCCGACCTTCACCGAGCCGGTCGTGCCGCGGGCCACCGCCTTCGCGGGGTAACTCGGCGGGACGATGTGCAGGGGCCGCGGCGGGGTCGAACGGACCGGCTTGGGCGACGACGGCGGTGCCGTCCCGGATCCGCCGCCCGGGCTGACGTTCAGTTTCAGCGACGATCGCCGGATGCGGACCCCCTTCGACTGGGTGTCGCCTTTCGGCGAGTTCTTGGGCGCGACCACGAGCGTGCCGAGGTTCGTCGACTGGCCGGAGGTCGCGGGGCTGGGGGATTGCTGGGCAGCGCCGGCGGAAGCGGCGAGGAGCAGTCCCGCCGCCGCCAGCACGCCGAGCGCGCGGTGGCGAATGCGATGCGGGGTAGTCATGGTTGTATCGGTAGCGTCCCGTCGGGAAGCGTCTGTAAGCTGGTGTACCATTCGCGGCCGTGCCGCTGCAACCCTATTCTATGTCGCAATTTGCAAAATGCATCCTTCTCGGCGCCATCCTCGCGGCGGGATCGGGCGTGGCTGCGGCGCAGCCCGCGCAATCCCCGGGTTTCTCGGCGACCGTGGCCACGATGAAGCGCATCGCCCGCGGCTCGCCCCGGGTGCGCACCATCACCTTCGGGCAGAGCGGGGAAGGCCGGAGTCTCACCGCCGCGGTCGTGGCCGCGAACGCCGCCTCGGCCGATCCCGGTTCGGCCCGCTCGGGCCACAAGGCGGTGGTGTTCGTCGTCAGCGGTCTCCACGTCGGCGACCTGGCGGGCAAGGATGCGGTGCTGGCCTGGCTCGGGCAGGTGGCCGCGGCAGCCAAGGCCCCCGCGTGGATGGACCACGTGGTGGTGGTGGCGGTCCCGGCGCTCAATGCCGACGGAATGGCCCGCTTTGCCGCCAACGGCGAAATCCCGGTGCAATCCGCACTCTCGGCCCCGTTCCAGGGCACGCCTGCGCTGGTCGACCTGTCCCGTGACTTTCTGTATGCGCACAGCCCGGCCATGCACGCCTGGTTGTCGCTGGTCGCCACCTGGCACCCGGATGCCTACCTGGCGTTGCGGACGAACCTGCGCCAGCCGCCGAGCCGTTACCGCCTCACGTGGTCCGGCCTGCCGGCTTCCGGGCTCGCGGGTCCCGTGGCACGGTGGGAGCACGGCGAGTTGTCCGGGCTCAGCGACGCACTGAGCCATCAGGGGCTAGCGAACGACCGCTGTTACCGGGCCCGGGACGCCGCCGATCCGGAAACCGGGCTCGAAGACTGCCTGCCGCAGCCCGGCAGCCTGGCCCAGCTCGCGATGCTCACGAACCGTCCCGAGACGGAGCTGGTGCTCCCGCGCGAGCAGACGTACGACAACGCCGTGGCTGCGGGAGCAGGCGGCCTGGGCGCCGCCGTCGCCGGCATCGGGGACCAGGCGTCGGGACTGCTCGATGCCGTCGCGGCGGCGGACCGGAACCCGGCCGGTGACGGTGGCAAGGCGGTGCTCGACTTTCACTTCAGCGGGGACAAGACGCCGCGGCGCCGCTTCCGGAGCTACGCCTACACCACCATGCTGTCGCCGATCTCCGGCGGCGTCTGGGCGCGTTTCGCGACCGGCAAGGACAAGACCTACTTCCTGCCCTGGGCGCGAGACCCCAAAGCGTCGGAAACGGCGGACGTCTGGAACGGTTACGCCGTTCCCGCCGCCTGGGGCCATGTCATCGACCTGCTGGCCCTGCACGGCGTGGTGATGCATCGGCTCCCGAAGTCCTCGCCGACGGCCGTGCGGACGTACTTCATCACCGGCCGCGAGGGCGGCGCGAAGGCACCGCACGACCGCCCGCGCGGGTTGACGGTCGCTCCGCGGGCCGGAACGGTGTCGCTCCCGGCAGGCAGCGCCGTGATTGCCGGACAACAGCCGGCCGCGAAGCTGATTGCGGCGCTGCTGGATCCTGACTCCAGCGTCTCGATCGCGCGCGGCGGCTTCCTGGATCGCGTGTTCCGCGCGAGCGTGCCCCTGCCGGACGCGAGCCTCGAGGCCCGCGCGCGCACGGAGCTGGCAAAGCATCCCGGTCTCGCGCGCAAGTTCGCCCGCCGCCTGGCGCAGGACCCCGCGTTCGCCGCCAGCCCCGCGCGGCGGCTGGCGTACTTCGTGCAACACGGTAGCGGGGCGGAACCGTTGCTCGACGTCTACCCCGTCTACGAGGTGCCCCAGCCCGGCGGCCACTGAACGCCGGCACGGCCCCGTGCCCGGGCGGCCGGACGCTTGGCATGGGCGGGTCCCGCGGCTATGCTTGTCACAATTCATTCGCGGAGCGGTGCATGGACGCATCGCGATTGCCACCCGGAGTCCCGGCGCCCGGGTCCGAGAACCGGCCGGGGCGCGGCGCCGCGCCCGGCGCTGACGCCGGGTCAGCCTGAGGCAGGGCCGCAACCATGCGCATTCTCCTGGTCGACCACTCGCGCGTCACACAGACATTCTGGCGTGAGCGGCTCGAGGCGCGCGGCTACACGGTGCTCTCCGAGACGAACGCCGAGGCGGCGCTGGAGACGCTGCGCAGCCGGCGGGTGGAACTGGTGCTCGTCGCGCTCACGCTCCCGGGGATGGACGGCCTCGCCTTCACCAAGGCGCTGCGGCTGCGGCTCCAGCATCAGGCCATCCCGATCATTCTCCTGTGTTCGCGGCCGGAACCCCGGATCGAGGAAGACGCCTTCGAGTCCGGCGTCAGCGCCGTCGTCGACAAGGCCGACATCGGCGCGTTGTGGGAGACGGTCGGGCGTGCCATCGAGGAGCACGCGCTGGACCTGACCGGCCGCGTGCTCTACCTGGAAGACAGCCCCACCGCGGCGCACGTCATGCTCGAGTGCCTGAAGGCGCTGGAGCTGGAAGCGGACCACGTGCGCACCGGGCGCGAGGCGCTGGAAGCGCTGGAACGGGAGCGTTACGACCTGGTCATCGCCGACGAGCGCCTCGAGGGCGAGTTGAGTGGTTCGGACGTTGTGAGTGCCATCCGGAGTTTCCCGGACGAGCGTGCGCTGCTCCCGATCCTCGGCGTGTCGGCCGCGAACGAGGCCGCGGAGCGGCGGGCGTTGTTCCATTCGGGTATCACGGATTTCCTCGGCAAGCCCGCCCTGCCGGAGGAGACGCAGGCCCGCATCATGAGCCTGCTGGCCAGCCGGCAGCTCACGCTCGCGGTGCGCGCGGAGCGCCGACGGCTCTCGCGGGCCACGATCCTAGACTCCCTCACGGGACAGCTCTCGCGCCACGCATTCGTGACCTTCGCCGAGAAGTATCGGAGCCAGGCGGAGCGCCACCGCTTTCCGATCGCCCTGGGCATCATCTCCGCCGATGGACTGGCGGCCGTGAACGAGACGCAGGGGCGCGAGAAGGGCGACGCCGTCGTCGCCGCCATCGGCGAATGCATCGAGCGCACGTCCCGCGCGGGCGACGTCTCGGGCCGCTACGGCGGCGCCGGGTTCGCGATGCTGCTCTTCCCCTGCGACGGCGGCGCGGCGCGCGCACGGTTCGAGCGGCTGGTCGCCGACCTCGGTCGCCTCGCCGACGCGCCCTCGGGACTGCGGTTCGTTGCCGGCTATGTGGCCGTGCACGGCCAGCAGCAATCGCTGCAGGAACTGCTCCGGGCCGCGGAAGCCGCGCGGGATGCCGCGTGGCGCGGGGGCGAGAGCGTGCGCGAGGCCGTGCTCGACGCCGTGCCGGACGGCCGCGCGGCCGGCGCGGGCGAACCGCGCAAGGCGGCCGATCCCTGAGGGAAGACCGGGCCGCGATTGCTGAGCCGGTCGGGGCCTGTATGGTTACTGGCCGGGCGGCCAGAGCCCCAGGACGATGGCGATGGCCGCCAGAACCAGCAGCCGATGTCCCATGTCGACCATCCAGTCGCGCGACATGCGGCGCCGGAACAGTCCGTCCATCAATGACGCCGACGCCGTGAATGCGAACCACACGACCCCCGCGAGCGCCAGGGCGAAGCCGAGGTCGTCGCGCCCGCAGTAGATCAGCAGCGCCTCCAGCGCGAAGGCCTGCACGAGGCTCGCGAGGAAGGCCACGCCGTAGCGCGCCAGCTTGCGCGGCGGCGTGTGCTCGATGTTCTCGAGGGCCTCGGGGGCGAAACGCAGCCACAACGGACCGAAGGTGAACGGCGCGTACCAGGCGGCGCCCGCGATGAATCCCGCGATACCGGCGATGACCGCAGCGAGTGCCTGGAATCCGTTCATGGCTTGAGTCCGGTTCCCCGCTTGAGCAGCACCAACGCCAAGGTGAACATTACCACGAGGAATCCGGCCATGATCCCGTAGGCCTCGCCGATGTTGATGTCGGTAATGCCGAGGAATCCGTAGCGCAGCGTGTCGATGACGTACAGCAGCGGGTCGATCCGCGTCAGGTGCTGCCAGAAGGGTGGCAGCAGACTGATCGAGTAGAACACGCCGCCGAGGTAGACCAGCGGCTGGATCACGAAGTTCGGGATGATCGAGATGTCGTCGAACTTCGTGGCGAACAGCGCGTTGAGGAAACCGCCCAGCGCGAAGACCGAGGAGGCCATCAGCGCCGCAGTGATGATGATCCAGGGGTGCGCGATCGGCAGTGTGGTCAGCAGGGACGCCACGCCGGTCACGATGCTGCCGATGATCAGTCCGCGCACCATGCCGCCGATTACGTAGCCGAGCAGGATCAACACGTTGGGCAGCGGCGAGACGATCTGCTCCTCGATATGGTTCTGGAATTTCGCGCCGAAGAACGAGGAGACGACGTTCAGGTAGGAGTTGGTCACGACCGACATCATGATCAGCCCGGGCGCGACGTAGGCCATGTAGTCGAAGCCACGCATCTGCCCGACCCGGCTGCCGATGACCGAGCCGAAGATGAGGAAGTAGAGCGTTGCCTGGATCACGGGGGGAACCAGGGTCTGGATCCAGATGCGCAGGATCCGTTGCAGTTCCTTGCGGACGATCGTGTAGAAGCCGATCCAGTTCGCGTGCGCGCGCTCAAGATGCATTGCGGTCGGCCTCCACGAGGTTGAGGAAGATCTCTTCCAGGCGATTCGCCTTGTTGCGCATGCTCCGGACCTCGACGCCCTGCGCGCCGAGGCGCTCGAAGGCCTCGTTGACGCTCTGGTCACGGCTGATGTCCAGCTCCAGCGTGGTGGGATCGACCTGCCGCACGGCGTAGCCCTCGACCTCGGGCGCGCTGTCGAGCGGGCGGCGCAGGTCCAGGACGAAGGTCTCGGTGTGCAGCCGCGACAGCAGCTCGCGCATGTCGCCCTGCTCGGCGAGTTCCCCGCGCTGGATGATCGCGATGCGCCGGCACAAGCTCTCCGCCTCCTCGAGATAGTGCGTGGTGAGGATGATGGTGGTGCCGGCCTTGTTGGTGGCGCGCAGGAACTCCCACATCGAACGCCGCAGCTCGATATCGACGCCCGCGGTGGGCTCGTCCAGGATCAGCAGCGGCGGCTCGTGCACCAGCGCGCGGGCGATCATCAGCCGGCGCTTGAGCCCGCCCGAGAGCGAGCGCGCCGCGTGCTCGCGCCGGTCCCAAAGGCCCAGTTCCTTGAGGTACTTCTCGGCGCGTTCGTGAGCGAGGCCGCGCGGGATGCCGTAGTAGCCGGCCTGGTTCACGACGATGTCGATGACCCGCTCGAACTGGTTGAAGTTGATCTCCTGTGGCACGATCCCGATCTGGGCCTTGACGCCGGCCGGGTCCTTGTCGAGATCGATGCCGAAGACCTCGACCTTGCCGGAGGTCTTGGTCACCAGCGACGTGACGATGCCGATGGTGGTGGTCTTGCCGGCGCCGTTGGGTCCGAGCAGGGCGAAGAATTCGCCTTTCTCGACGTTCAGGTTCACGCCGCGCAGGGCTTCCGTGCCGCCCTTGTAGGTCTTGCGCAGGTTTTCGATCCGGAGCGCGGGCATCCGTTCCCTTCAGGCGGGGGAGTTGCGCCATGTTAGCACCCGGCCCGGGCGTGCCCGCGCGGTCCCGGCTACACTGGCGGCAGGGATTGGCCGGCACGGAGCGCCTTCCCGTCGGGCCGACGGGGACCGGACCGGAGGTGGGCGACATGAGCCTGACCGATCTAGCTGCCGCCGGAAGCGCGGTCAGCGGTTTCGCGATCCTCGCATCGCTGCTGTACCTGAGCCTGCAGCTGCGCCAGACCTCGAAGAACCAGCGGGCCCTCATGCAGCAGGGCCGGGTCGCGCGGATCAGCAGCGCGGCGACGGCCTTCGCGGCCCCTGAAATCGCCGCAGCGGTCGACCGCTGCTGGGACGGCGACGCCGACGTGTCGACCGTGCAGTTGCGGCAGTTCGCCAACGTCTGCCGGCAGTTCTTCATCAGCGCCGAGGATTCCTTCCTTCAGCACCGCGACTCGCTCCTGGGCGAGTCCGCCTACGCGAGCCTGGTGGGTTCGACGCGCGCCTATATGGCGTCCCCGGGCTTCCGGGCGATGTGGCGGCTCACGCGGGGGTGGTACGAGCCCGGGTTCGCGGCCTTCGTCGACGGCATCATGCAGGACGTGCCGATCACCCCCTACGCCGACCGGCTGGCGCAGTGGTGGGCCGCGGTCGCACGCGAGCGCGCGGAAGCCCCGAACGCTTCGCCCGCTCCCGGTGCGGACTGAGTAGCCGGCTCACGGGCAAAAAAAGCCCCGCGGCTTGCGCCGCGGGGCCGAAGGTTGCGGATATCGGATGTTGCTTACGGGTGACTGATGCAGAGGGTGTAGTTCCCGCTGCCCGAGTAAGCGTAGATATCCCACATGTAGTAGCCGGACGAGCCACTGTAGTTGATGCTCTCGCTCGACGTGTTGCTGGTCGAGCTGGCGACGCTCGTCCAGCCCCAGTAGGAGCTCCACTTGTACAGGTACAGGTCGAAGTCGGCACTGGACGGGCCGCTGAGCTGGCCCTTCTCGGCGCCGCTCGGCGCCTGATAGTAGCTGCCGTTCGGCTCGTAGCTGTCACCGCCGGAGCTCACGCTGCCGGTGTACTTGGTGAAGCCGCTCGAGCAGCCACCGCCCGAGGTCTGGTTCACCGTGACCGACTCGGTCGCCGTGTTGGAGGCGTTGCCGGCGCTGTCGGTGGCCTTGAACGTGAAGCTGTCGCTGCCGTAGTAGTTGCTGTTCGGCGTGTAGGTGAACGCGCCGGTGGAGCTGTTCGTGATGCTCACCGAGCCGTTGCTGGGCTGGCTCACGATGCTGAAGGTCAGCGAGTCGCCGTCCGAGTCGGAGGCCGAGAGCGTGCCGCTCACCGCGGTGTTCTCGTCGGTGGACACCGAGCCGTTGCTCGCGGTCGGCGCCGTGTTGGAGGACGAGATCGTGACCGACTCGGTCGCCGTGTTGGAGGCGTTGCCGGCGCTGTCGGTGGCCTTGAACGTGAAGCTGTCGCTCCCCGTGTAGCCGCTGTTCGGCGTGTAGGTGAACGCCCCGGTGGAGGTGTTCGTGATGCTCACCGAACCGTGGCTGGGCTGGCTCACGATGCTGAAGGTCAGCGAGTCGCCGTCCGAGTCGGAGGCCGAGAGCGTGCCGCTCACTGCCGTGCCCGTGGTCGTGCTCACCGAGCCGTTGCTCGCCGTCGGCGCGGAATTGCCACTGCCGTGGTTCAGGATCGTGTGCGAAAGATCACACTCGTTGGTGTCGTTCGACCAGCTGGACTGCTCGGTGAACGTTCCGGTGCCGAGCGTCACGTTGGCGGAAGCACCCTGCCCCGAGGAGATCCAGGCGCACTCGTCGGAATTCTCGGAACCCGAGCTCGCGGTCCAGCCACCGGCCGGGAACGTGTCCGACATCATTTCGTGCCACTCGTGGCCGAGCGTCATGGTCCAGCCGTCGAGGGTTCCGGGGCTGTTGACGAAGCCCACGCCGCAGCTCGAGCCCACGTCCATGTTGTAGGGCTGGTTGCTGAACGCGATGGGACCGTAGGACGAGGAGACGTTCACGTCGCCGGTCCAGTCGTGCCACGCGCAGTAGCCCTGCGTCGAGCTCTGGTAGTTGTCCGGGTTATCGCCGTGCGCCGACATGATGACGTAGTAGGCGTAGCGGTTCGATGCCGGCGTGGTGTTCCCGAAGTGGGCAGCCGCCTTGACGGCTTCCTGGCCGAGCTGCTTGGAGGTAGCGTCGATCGGCGAGGTGGCGCTGGTGTCCTCCCAAACGCCCGCGAGAATGCCGCCCTGCTGGTACGGCACAAAATCGGAAGCCGCCGTGCCGGACGGGCAGCTGCTCGCACCGTTGGAGATGTTCTGGCACCACTGCGTCAGGTCGGCCGACCAGGTCTCGCCGCCGGTGCCGATGTCCTTGAACATCTCCTGGGCAACCGGGGCGGCGCCGTCCGGATCGCCGGAGAACGTCTTGTCGCCGTTGGAGTTGGTGCTTTCGGTACCCCAGCCGCTGCCGTAGAACACCAGGTAGACCTTTACCTTGCCGTTCATGACGCCCACGCTGCCGTCCGCGCTGGTGCTGGTGCCGCCACCGTAGTGCAACGTATTGGAGCTGCTCGCGTTCCGGGAAGCGTGCGTCGCGCGCCAGGTCCGCATCTTCGCGAGAATCCCCCGCATCGGGATTGCGCCATGGCGATAGTGATGGTGATAGCTCGGCGCGTGCGGGTTCTGGCTCTTTACATGAGCCTGTGTCGCGTCGCCTCGGGTGGCGGTGTGCGCCAGTGCGGCGTGACTCGCCATGCCGCCTGTCGCGAGGACCGCAGCCGCAAGGGCCACGGTCAATCTACTCGAAGAAGTCATAGTATCTCCCTAGGATGTGTATCAGTGCTGTTTGACGCTGTGCGCGCGCAACGCACGAGGGGCGCGCCGACGCGCCAACCGCGCTAGGGTTTCAGTGTGTAGTCGGCCTGTGCCCGGAACGGGCACGGCGAGCTGGTGCAATTCCTGAATCCCCCCCCGTCATGAATGCGCAGTCGAACAGGCGGAGCAGACCACCAGACGCTGTCTTATGCTTCTGTCCCCCCTGCTGCAAGCAACCTGTAACAACACCCTTTCGCGTGTCAACCATTTTCACGATTTGTCCGAAAAGTCCTACACGGTCGACAGATAGTTGACGCATCGATGCAGAGCGTTTCCGGCCGCGTTTCAGCGGGTACGCGCGGGCGATAGCGCCCGGCGAACGGCGGGCATCGCGGTGGCCGTTGACCCCGGGGGAGGACGGCGCCGTGGGGACCCCCATCGCGCACAAAAAAGGCCCCGCGGCTTGCGCCGCGGGGCCGAAGGTTGCGGACATCGGATGTTGCTTACGGGTGACTGATGCAGAGGGTGTAGTTCCCGCTGCCCGAGTAAGCGTAGATATCCCACATGTAGTAGCCGGACGAGCCGCTGTAGTTGATGCTCTCGCTCGACGTGTTGCTGGTCGAGCTGGCGACGCTCGTCCAGCCCCAGTAGGAGCTCCACTTGTCCAGGTACAGGTCGAAGTCGGCACTGGACGGGCCGCTGAGCTGGCCCTTCTCGGCGCCGCTCGGCGCCTGATAGTAGCTGCCGTTCGGCTCGTAGCTGTCACCGCCGGAGCTCACGCTGCCGGTGTACTTGGTGAAGCCGCTCGAGCAGCCACCGCCCGAGGTCTGGTTCACCGTGACCGACTCGGTCGCCGTGTTGGAGGCGTTGCCGGCGCTGTCGGTGGCCTTGAACGTGAAGCTGTCGCTGCCGTAGTAGTTGCTGTTCGGCGTGTAGGTGAACGCGCCGGTGGAGCTGTTCGTGATGCTCACCGAGCCGTTGCTGGGCTGGCTCACGATGCTGAAGGTCAGCGAGTCGCCGTCCGAGTCGGAGGCCGAGAGCGTGCCGCTCACCGCGGTGTTCTCGTCGGTGGACACCGAGCCGTTGCTCGCGGTCGGCGCCGTGTTGGAGGACGAGATCGTGACCGACTCGGTCGCCGTGTTGGAGGCGTTGCCGGCGCTGTCGGTGGCCTTGAACGTGAAGCTGTCGCTCCCCGTGTAGCCGCTGTTCGGCGTGTAGGTGAACGCCCCGGTGGAGGTGTTCGTGATGCTCACCGAACCGTGGCTGGGCTGGCTCACGATGCTGAAGGTCAGCGAGTCGCCGTCCGAGTCGGAGGCCGAGAGCGTGCCACTCACTGCCGTGCCCGTGGTCGTGCTCACCGAGCCGTTGCTCGCCGTCGGCGCGGAATTGCCGCCGCCGCTGCCGCCGCCGATGTCGTTGATGACCTTGCTGCCGATCATCTCGCCGAAGCCGGTGGTGTAGTCCCAACCGGTCGCGGCGGACTCGCCGCCGTTGCTCCCCGACGTGATGTCGTGGAAATCGCTCTCGGTCAGGTTGTTGTAGATCTTCGGAGCGGCGAAGCCGAAGTTCGTGCCCTTGGCCGCGAGGACGCGCGCCCACAGGCCCACGAACAGCGGCGAGGCCAGACTCGTGCCGCCGATCTGCTTCTGCTGGCCGTCGACGATCACCAGCGAGCCCGAGCTCGGGTCGGCGTCGTAGGCGATGTCGGGAACGCCGCGATACTGCGCGCCCGAGTTCTGTCCCACGCCCTGCTGCCAGCTCGGCATCGGCTCGAACGTGCTTTCGCTGCCGCCCGTCTTGCTCCAGGCGGTGGCGCTGTTCCACGTCGTGGTGCTGGCGTCGAGCGTCGTGCCGCCGACCGCGACCACGTACTGCGAGCTGGCGGGCCAGCTCGGCGTGGTGCCGCCGTTGCTGCACTCGTCGGCGCCGGAGTCGCCCGAGGAGACCGAGATGGTCTGGCCCTGGGCATCCGCCTGCTGGAAGATCTGGTCCTGCGAGGACGCAGAGCCGTCGGACTTGGCCGAGGTTTCGCACTCGCCGAGCGAGACGTTGACGACCTTCGCGACGTTGTCGTTGACGATCTTGTTGAAGTCGGCCGTCAGGTTCGAGTTCGACAGGCTCGGGATGTTGTAGAAGATGAGCTTGCCGACCTGGCCGCCGCCCATGCCGACGATGTCCTGGCTGTCCAGGTCCCACTCGCCGTCACCGCTCGTGCTCGAGCCGGTGCCGTTGGTATTGATCGTCTGCGTGTTCACCGAGGACAGGCCGTTGTTGGACGTGAACTGCTGCAGGTCGCTGCGCACGTTGCTCAGGTCGCCGGAGGTGACGATACCCACCGTGACACCCGAGGCCGTGGGTAGGTTGCTGGCGCCGTAGATGGCGTCGAACTCCGTCGGGTTGTGTCCGGTGATGGAGTTCGTGCTCGCCTGCTCCGCGTCGGCCGTGCGCGCGAAGGTATGCAGCGTGTGCACGTTCTGCAGGCCGAGGACGCTCAGGACCTGGCCGCGCAACCGCAGCGGCACGCGGGCCCGCCGGGTGTTGGCGAACGCGGTGCGCCCGTTATGCGTGCGTACCTTGGCGATGTGCGTGTGGAAGGCCTTCTGGACGCGGCCGACCGACGCGTCGCCGGAAACCAGCATGCGGTTCTTCGCAACGTGCACGTTGCTGAAGCCGCTGGACTTGAGGTAATTGGCGACTTCCTGGGCCTGGGCCTGCGTGGGCGAGTACTTCGCCCGGAACTGCGCCGTGGTCAGCACGGCGTGATCGGGGTTGGCCAGGAATGCCTTGAGCTGCGCCTCGTGGCGCAGCTTCAGCGACACGGTGATATGCATGCGCCGGTGCGCGTTCATCGCTCCGACGACGCTGTCGCCGGAGGCGAGCGGCGTGGCATGCGTATGGGTCGTGACATAGGCCTGACCGCCGGCGTCCGCCCGTTGCCGCGTACGGGCGTGGCTCGCCTGTCCTGCGAGGCCGCCCGCGGCGAGAACCGTGGCGGCGATACCAACGGTCAATCTACTCGAACAATGCATAGTTTCTCCCTGGAATGTGGTCCTTTGCTTCACTATCCGAATAACGCGCGCACCGCGCCGTCGCGGCGCTCGACGCGCCGACCGCTTTCCGTTTCCACTGCATGCTTGCGCCGTCGCCCGGGTCCGGGCGCGGTGGAACTGTTCTCATCCCTGAATGCTTCCGTCGTGAAATCGCGGTCGTTCAGGTGAGACAGAAAAAGAATCTTGCAACGTGATTCTGCCCCCCGCCACGCAACGTGGGACAGAAACAAATCCCGGGTCAAGGCATCCCCGGGATTTGTATGAAAGATCCTACAAGGGCGTCAGGTGTTTGACGGAACCCGGGCTTCCCGCGGCGGTTCGCGGCCGATTGCCCCGCATCCCCGCCGCGGCTGGTAAAATCACGCCCTCCAAGGCGCCTGGGAACGGCATGTACACGGTCAAGGACAAGCGCATCGTTCTGTTCGGCGGCACGGGATTCCTCGGCCGCGAGCTCGCAACCCGCCTGTACCGGCGCGGGGCCTACGTCACGATCGCGGCGCGCCATCCGGAGCGCTGCCGCGAGCTGATGGTGCTCCCGCGCGTACGCGCGATCCAGGGCGATGTGCGCGACGCCGCCTTCGTGGGGCGGGCGTTGGCCGGCCAGGACGCCGCCGTGAACCTCGTGGGCCTGTTGACGGCCCCGCCCAAGATCCTGCGCGCCGTGCACGTCGACTGGCCGGCCCGCCTGGCCGAAAGCGGCCGGGGGCTCCAGCGGCTGGTCCACGTAAGCGCCTGCAACGCGGATGCGCAGGGGCCCAGCCGCTACCTGGCCACGAAGGGCGAGGGCGAGGAGCGCATCCGCCGGAGCGAGGCGCCGTGGAGCATCGTCGCCCCGAGCCTCGTGTTCGGCCCCGGCGACAGCTTCTTCAGAAAGTTTGCGACGCTGCTCAAGCTCGCGCCGCTGGCGATGCCGGTCGTGCGCCCGCGCACCCGCTTCACACCGGTTTACGTGGGCGACGTGGCCGAGGCGATCGTGCGTACGCTGGCCCGGCCGGACCTTGCGGGCAAGCGCCTTGCGCTCGGCGGCCCGGAGGAGTGGACGATGCGCGATGTGCTCGTCTACCTGCGGCGGATCATGGGCCTGAAGAAGTTCCTGATCGACCTGCCGGACCCGCTGGCGAAGCTGCAGGGCGCCGTGATGGGCATGCTGCCCGGCGAACCCTTCTCGCTGGAGCAGTTCCGAACGCTCAGCGTGGACGCCTGCGCCGATACCGACGCGCTCCGCGACCTCAAGATCGAGCCGGAAGCGGTGGAAGGCGTGGTGCCGTTGTATCTCGGCGACCAGCGCCGTCAGGCGCAGTACGACCGCTACCGCCACCGCTCCAGCGGTGCGCCGACGCCCACGCCCTGAGTCCCGGGCTGCGGCGGACGGTGCACCGCGCGGCCCTGACCGGCGCATCCCGATGACGGCTCCCGCGATGAAGACGTACCTTGTCGGCGGCGCGGTCCGCGACCGCCTGCTCGGCCTCGCCGTGCGCGAGCGCGACTGGGTCGTGGTCGGCGCGACCCCGGAAGCGATGCGCGAACTCGGCTACCGCTCCGTCGGCAAGGACTTCCCGGTGTTCCTGCACCCGAAAACGGGCGAGGAGTACGCGCTGGCGCGCACGGAGCGCAAGGTCGGGCCCGGCTACCACGGCTTCGAATTCCACGCCGCGCCCGACGTCACGCTCGAGCAGGATCTCACGCGCCGCGACCTCACCATCAACGCCATGGCGGAGAACACCGACGGCACGCTCGTCGACCCCTGCGGCGGGCGCGCGGACCTGGAGGCGCGGCGGCTGCGCCACGTATCGCCCGCGTTCCGCGAGGATCCCGTGCGGATCCTGCGCGTGGCCCGCTTCGCCGCCCGCTTCGCGCCGCTCGGCTTCTCGGTCGCTCCCGAGACGCTGGCCCTCATGCGCGAGATGGTCGCGGCGGGCGAGGCCGACCACCTTGTGCCCGAGCGCGTCTGGCAGGAACTCGCGCGGGCCTTCGCCGAACCGCGTCCCGACGTTTTCATCGCCGTGCTGCGCGAGTGCGGGGCCCTCGCGCGCGTCCTCCCAGAGGTGGACCGCCTGTTCGGCGTTCCCCAGCCGGAGAAGTACCACCCGGAGGTGGATACGGGCGCGCATGTGCTTCTTGCGCTCGCCGCCGCGGCCCGGCGCGGCTCCGCGCCGGAGGTGGTCTTCGCCGTGCTCGTGCACGATCTCGGCAAGGGCCTGACGCCGGATGACACCCTGCCGCGCCATGTCGGACACGAGGCGCGCGGCGTGCCGCTCGTGCGGGACGTGTGCGCACGCCTGGGTGCGCCCCGCGCCTGGCGGGAGCTTGCGGTCGCGGTCACGCGCGAGCACCTGAACGTGCACCGCGCGTTTCAGTTGCGCCCCGCGACCGTGGTCCGGCTCCTGGGCGCCGTGGACGCCTGGCGCCGGCCGGAGCGCTTCGCCCTGTTCCTGGAGGCCTGCGCGGCGGACGCGCGCGGGCGCACCGGATGCGAGGACGAGCCCTACCGGCAGGCCGACTACCTCGAGGCCGTGCGCGCGGCGGCCGCGGACGTGCAGGTGGACATGGAAGGCCTGACCGGGCCCGCGATCGGGAAGGCGATCGAGGCGGCGCGCGTGGAGGCTGCGGCCGGGGTGCGCGACAGCTTCAGCCCCTGAAAGGCTTTATCAGAGGGTGCAGCTTCGCTGCGAGAGTATGTGTCGCGGGCGCTTTATTTGCCCTGGAGGCGTTCGCGCGCGGTCTTGACCGGCGCGGAGAGCTTCTCCGGGTGGCGCGGCGTCACGCGCGCGAAGCAGTCGATGATGCGCTGCATATCGGCGTCGAGGTCGCCGCTCGGTTCCAGCACCAGTGGCAGCTCGAGGCGGCGGCGGGCGTAGTCGGCGGTGGCTACGACGATCGGCACGCCCGCCTCGCGGGCGATGTGATAGAAGCCGGTCTTCCAGCGCGGTGCATTGGTGCGCGTGCCCTCCGGCGTCACCACCATCACGAGCGGTTCGGTCCCGGCGAAGCGCTCCACGGCCTGTTCCACGGCCCCGGTGTGGCGGCTGCGATCGATGGGCACTCCGCCGAAGCGCCGCAGCAGCGGCCCGAGCGGCCCCCGGAAGGCCTTCTTCTTGATCAGGAAGACGGGGCGTAGCCCGAGCGCGGTGCCGGCGAGCACACCGACCACCGCGTCCCAGTTGGAGGTGTGCGGGCCGCCCGTCACCACGGCCCGCGGGACGTCGGGAAAGGGGTCGACGCTCCAGCCCGCCCAGCTCAGCACCAGGCGCGCGAGCGCCCGGCCGAGCGAGCCGTCACGCTCCGACCTTTGCTCTGCGCCGTGATTGCTCATGACTCCGCCATCCTTGTGGCCCGGCGGCGGCGAAAGGGGGGAGGGCCGCGCCGGGCCCGGGCAGCATAACCCCGGGCCGGACGCGACAGAATCCCCGCGTCGCAACGGTGGGGGTCAGTTCGCTCCCGGGTTGTCGAGCCCGAACAGCCAGGGGTCCGCGAATCCCGGGGCCGGCATCGGCTTCCCCGCGGCATCCGCTGAGGGGGCGAAGCTGTAGCTGAGCACCACTCCGGCGCGCACATCGCTGTAGTTCTGGCTGTTGTCCGAGGAGAGGAATCCGGTGAGGAACAGCCGGCGTTGCCAGGACCAGGTCGCGCGGGCCGTCACGCCGTAGCCCAGGCCCTGGACGGTGTCGCCCGCGTAGTGCGGGTTTCCCGTCGGGGACTGCCAGGCTGCGTCGGTCGGGAAGTAGGCGCTCGACGCCCGGTGGAACAGCTGCCAGCCGGCCCGGCCCCGGATGACGTAGCTCAGACGCCCGAATGCCACGCCGCGCACGGCGACAGTCGCCGACGGGCGCAGGTAGTAGCTGGGACTGAAGTAGCCGCCCTGGCCATAGGTGAAATGGCTGGAATCGTGCTGGTAGCCCATCGCCAGGACGTCGAAGCCGGCCCCGATATGCGGCGTGTCGCTGTTCCCGACGGGCCACATGGCGCCGCCGTCCAGTTCCAGACGGGCATTGTGCTGCACGTTGCGGCCGTCCAGTGCGGCGGCGCTTACGCTGAAGTAGCCGTAGCGCTCGCCGCTGCCCCGGCCGAAACTCACGCGCGCGCCGTTCGCGAAGACGCCGCCCCAGGTCAGCCCCGTGTGCGGGTCGGTGACGCCGGCGTAGGAAAGCACGCTGTCGCGCACCGCGTGCCGGAACGCCTCGACGGTGAACGGCGAGCCGTCCGGATGCCACCGCAGGTGCGCCAGCAAGCCGTGAACGGGGAACCCGCGCGGCGTGACGCCCAGGCCGAAACCGAAGCCGCCGTGCGTGAGCCCGGCCGCGAACCCGACGCCGTTGGCGTGGACGTAATCGCCGGGTTCGGGGCCCGTGAGCGGCGCGCTCCCGATCCGGCCGGCGGCCGGCCCGCCGAGGGAGCCGGCGCCGACATGCACCCAGGCGGCGCGGAACGCCAACCGGGTGCGCGTGCTCAGGGCGAGCCCCGCGCGGAACTGGTCGGCCACGCTCCCCAGTCGGTCGAGGCCCGACGTGCCCGAGCGGGAGCGGCCGTAAAGGGCATTCCCGACGTTGGAGGCGGTGCGTGCGTTGATGACCGCGAGTTCCGATTCGAGCTTGGTCCGTGCGGCGGCGGCCTGGGCCGGCGAGAGCTCGACGCGGGTCCGGGCAGCCGTGCCCGCCGCCGGGGCGCGTGTGCGGCGGCCCGCGAACGGGTAGGCGGGTTTGCGGCCGGGCGCGCTTGCCCGGTGTGCTGTTGCGCCGCTCTGGGGAGGTGGCGTCCGGGCGAACGGATACGCGGCCGCGACCGCCGTTGTCGGCTCGGGTGCGCTCTCCCGGGCGGGTGGCAGCCGGTCCAGTGCGGCGTGCACCGTGCGGCGCGCGCGCGCGCCGTGGCCGCCTGCGAGGTCGGCGCGTGCCGAGAGCACCGCGAGGTCCGCATCGCCGGGCGCCAGCCGAAGCCCGGCATCGGCCCAGCGGCGTGCGTGCCGATTGTCGTTCGCGGCGAGCGCGGTGCCGGCGGCCGCACGGTAGCCGGCTGCGGTCCGGCGCGGTCCCACCCGGCGATAGATGGCATCCGCCTTGTCGAAATGGTGCTGCTCGAGCAACAGCGAGGCCCGCACGCGCGCGACGCCCGGGTCGCCCGGATAGACCTGTGAAAGGTGCGCGACGATCGCCCGGGCCGCCATGTCATCGTCGTGCTCGAGCGCCGCCTTCGCCTCGCGTTCCGCGGCGTCGAGGTAGAGGTGCCGCACCTGCTTGCGCCGGTCCTTGCCGAGCTCCGGCTCGGTGCGCAGCTGCTGGAGGTCGTGATAGAGCGCCGTGTCCTGATGGGTGCGGTACAGGAGCCAGCCCAGCTGGATCCTGAGCGCGAGCGACGCGCCCCCGGGATGGGCGGCGATCGCCGGACGCAAATCGTCGATGCCCGCGCGCGGGTGGCCCGTTTCGGACCGCGCCCAGGCCAGTGCCCCCGCATAGACGGGATGCGTGCGCGCCTTCGCGTGCAGCGTATCCGGCATGCGCGCGGCCGCGGCCAGGACCGCCTTCGGGCGTCCGAGTTGCCGCAGCGCGGCCAGCAGGCTGATCCACCCGCGCAGATCCCCGGGCCGGGTCCGAGCCAGTTCGGAGAAGCGTTTCACCGCCTCGCGCGAGCGGCCCTGATGCTGGTAGACGGTGCCCAGCGCGGCGAGCGCCGTGGGGTCTTGCGCGCGTATGGTCAGCGCCTGCCGGTAGGCGCGGATCGCCGGGCTGGAGTCGCCGGCCTTGCGCGCGCGGTCGCCCGCCTGCATCCAGCCCCAGTACTTCGCCCGGGTTTCCGACGCGCGCAGGTGTCGCCGCCGTGCCGCGGTCTTCGCAACCGAGGCCGCGTGCGCGTACTGGCGTGCCGCCGTGACGAAATCCTTGCGGCGCATGGCCACGTCCGCGAGACCCTCGCGCGCCTTGGCGCTGTCGGGATGCGCTTTCACGAGCGCCGTAAAGGCGGCCTGCGCCGCGTCGAGCCGGCCCGCCTTGAGCTGGCGGTAGGCCGCGGCGAGTTTGCGGCCGCGCGCCTGCCTTTTCGCGATGTGCCGGCGCACCCCTTCGGCTGCATGAAGCTGGCGGCGGAGTCCTGCGTCGGAATGCTTCGCAAGGTAGCGGCGCAGCTCGGGAATGGCGCTCGGGTTGTTGCCCATCCACGCCAGCCCCTGGCGCCAAGCGGCCTGCGCGGGCGGGGCCCAGGGGCCTCCGTGCCGCACCAGCCGCGCGAGCATCTTTACGCCCTCGCCGCGCGTGTCCGCGTGTTGGGTCAGCAGCCGTCCCAGCGCCAGCCGGTAGCCGGCCTCGTCGGGGTTGCGTTTGTGCTGCGCGCGTGCCGCGGCGACGGCGTCTGACCAGCCGCCCTGCGACGAATGCGCCAGCGCCTGGTCGTACGCATCGGCCCACGCGGGCGGCGGCGGGCCCTGGAACGCGTCTTCGTATGCCGCAACCGCCTGCCCGTAATTCTGCGCCTGCCGCGCCTTGGCCGCTCGCCGGATCGCCGGTGCCGCCGCATCGCCCACGGCGAGCAGTTGCCGGATCCGCACCGCCGCCGGGCTGCCGGGTGCTGCCCGGCGCAAGCGGCCGGCGTACTTGCGCGCTGCGTCGAACCGGCCCTGTTGCGCCGCGTACAACCCCACGCCCGCCAGCGCCCGCTTCTGGTCGGGCGCCGCCTGCAGAACCTGCTTCCAGTTCTGTACGGCGAGGTCCTGGCGCCCGTGGGCGTTCCAGTACCGGGCATGCTTCAGCAGCAGCTGCACCGCCTCGGTGTTGGCGGCGGCCCGCGCGCGATGCACGGCGGGCCCGAGGAGCAGGCCTGCTGACAGGATAAGGGCGAGGGATCGTTTCATTTCCAGTTCACCTCGAGCTGGCCGCGGGGACCGAATCGGAATGCGTGGGTGAGATAGCCGAGCGCGAAGAGCGCCAGGTTCTGGTCGTAGTAACGCGGCGGAGTGCCGTACAGCCCCGCCGCCGTGCGTGCCTGCCGGAGACGCTTGCGCTGCCGCGCCAAGGTCCGGGACCGGCCCCGGCGCGCCAGGTAGGGCAGCAGCGCCGCGGAGAAGCCGGGCGGCGCGTGACCGCGCGCTTCGCCTGTCGCGACGTCCACGGTCGTGGGCGGTGCCGCGTGTGAGTGGAGATAGCGGCCCATGCCGTTCAGGGACGCCAGCAATTGCCGCGAACCCGTCATGGCCGGCGGCGTCATGCCCGCCCACAGGTACACGCGGACGGCGCCGTAGCTGCCGGCCGGACCGTGCGCCGGTGCGACGCCGAAGCCCTGACGCGGGCACCAACGCACCCAGTCCGGGGCGAACCCGTGACCGGTCGAGGCCGCGATCACCTGCGGCAGGGCCCGCGCCATCGCGTGCCACGGCGGCCCGGCTTCCGCGCCGAGCGCAGTGAGAACCGGCAGCGGCAGGTAGCTCGGGTTGAGCACGTAGCACCCCTGCTTGTCCGGCCCGAAACCCTTCGGCGCCGGCACCAGCACCGGGCCGACACCGGGCAGGTGAGCCACCTCCGCGGCGGCCGCCCGCGCCGCGACGGCGCGGCCCAGCCGCGCGTACGCCGCCTTGTGCCAGAGCCGGCCGGCCTGGAGCAGCGTGTACGCGATCCAGACGTCGGCATCGGAGGCCGAGTTGGCATCCACCACGCCCCAGGAGCCGTCCTTGCGCCGTGCCCAGAGCCAGGCCGGTAATTCGCTGGACAGGCTGCCCCCGGCCAGGTTCGCCCGCGTCCAGTCCAGGATGCGGGCGAAGCGCTTCGGCTGGTTCGCCACGAGGGCGAAGAACAGGGCGTAGGACTGCGCTTCCGAGGTCGTGCGCCGGTCAGGGTAGTCGTGCTCGACGATGCGGCCGTCGGCCGAGAGGAAGCGCTGCGCGTATGCGTCCCAGAGGGAGGAGAATGGCTGCGGCGGTGTGCCGCGCGGGCATCCGCCCGCGAGCACGACGACGGCGAGCGCGCCCGCCACCGTGGCCGCGCGGCGGAGCGGGACGCTCATCCGTCGGTCACCCCTGGCGGGCGAGTCGCCGGCGCGCGCGGCGCCGCAGCAGCCAGCGGGTCAGCAGGGCGATCACCACCGCCAGCACGATCGCGGCCAGCCAGAGCGCCCACACGTTGCGGCTGAACCAGTACCGGAGCCGGGTCCACAGCGGCAGGTGGCCGACGTGGTAACCGGGCGTGTCGAGGATGAACGAGTTCACGGCCGTGCCATGGAGCACGCTCAGGTTGCCGAAGACGTGCTGGGGCTGCGTCTCGTCGTCGAGCAGCTTGCGGAAGCGTTCCCAGCCGGCCTGGCCCTGCGCGCTCGCCAGCAGCACCGTGCGGTCGTCGTGGAGCGGCGAGATGCCTTCCTCGATCACGGCCGAGGGCTGGACGCCGCGCGCCACCAGCTTGCCCAGAGCGGAGCGGCTCATGCGTTGTGGCGGGTGGTTCGTCCACGGCATTTTCCAGCGCAGCGCGGCGAACCAGCCGGTCAGGTTGTTGAGCTGCAGCTCATCGTGGCGGTAGGTGAGAGGCAGGGCCTGGCCAAAGCGCTGCATCGCGGCGCCGCCCGGCGGCGTCAACACGACGAGGTTGCGGGCGGCGACGTGCGTGGCCGTGTTCGGCGCCGCGACCGTCATGCGCAAGGCGGGCTGGCCCGTGTCGCTGCCGAAGCGGCCGAGCAGGTTCAGGTACGCGTGCAGGAGCGGGCGTCCGGGCGCCTGCGGCAGGATGACCGCGGAGTTCGAAAGATCCGCGTAGCGCGTGAACGGGTAGCCGCCGTTGATCCACAGCGACAGATCCGGCATGTGCGCGTAGTGCGGGATACCGCTCAGGTTCACGGTCGAGTCCGGGTAGATCACGCCCCGGGCGTTGCCGACGTTGGTCTGCTTGCACTTGCCCTTCACCGGCACGAAGTAGAACGAACTCGTCATCGCGTTCGTGTTCGGGTTGAGCGTGCTCGCCGGGAAGTGCACCAGCGCGTGGCGCTGCTGGCGCTGCTTCTTGCCGGGGGGCAGGGGCAGTGAGCGCACGAAGCTGCCGTTGACGGCGATGTTGAGCGACGAGTTGGCCGCGATGGGCAGCGAGCTATAGCCGTAATGCAGGTGCATCGGGATGCCCTGGCGTTCCCAGAGGAACAGCGAGGGCGGCAGATGCAGCGAGAAGTCGAGGCTGCCGCTGCCGTGGACGGTCATGGGGTGCCAGTTCGCGAGGGCCGACAGGCGCACCGGGCCCGAGCTCGGCACCCAGCGCCGCGCGGTATCGGGCTTGGGCCGCGGCGGCAGGTTGAGTCCCGGCACCGCGGCGCTCGGACCCGTGAGCAGGTTCGAGCCGATCGCCAGCGCGCGGGCCGCGGTAACCAGGTCCTGCGGCGTGTCGCCCAGCACCCACAGCAGCTTGCCGTAGGGGTCGCGGGGGTTGGCGGTCACGGCGACCGTCGGCCCCGTCACGGGGGGAAGGTTGGCCGAGGCCGGCAGTTCCGAAGCCGTCGCGAACACCACCGCGTTGCCGTGGGCCGGGTAGTTGCCGGTGCGCACCGGAAAGTCCGCGCCGCGGAAGCTGGCCAGGTCGCCGAACCACGACGCCAGCACGCCGGCCGCCTCGAGCGTCTGGCGGGCCGGAATACCCTGGAAGACGAACGGCAGCTTCAGACGCTGCTGAAAGGACGGGTAGAAGAACGGCGCGGGCAGCAGGGACAGGTTGTTGCTCACCGCGAGCCTCGCGCCGCGCGTCTCGATGCGGGTGTCCGGCGAGATTCGCGCCCAGAGGGTGCTGTTCTCCGGGTTCTCGCACTGCATCGTGTAATGGCCGATCAGCTGGAACCCGACGTGGTTGTATTCGCCGAGCAGCTCCGGCTTGATGGCGAAGTGCACCGTGTGCAGGCGGCCGGCGTCGTCGTGCTTGCCCACCGGGACGGAGCGGATGACCTGACCGTTCACGAGCACGTTGATCTGGCTGATCCGGGCGATCAGTCCCGGCGACACGCGGTAGCGCAATGTCATGCTCGCCTTAGACACGACCTCGTTCGGCGGGATGGACAGCGCCACCTCGTGGATGCCGCGGGTGCCGTGCAGGCGCAGGCCGGATGGTTGCCCGAGCGATGCCAGCGTGTAGTGCCGCGCGAAATGCGCTGCATCTTTGGCCGCCGGGGCTGCGTGGGCGGGCGCGGCAAGCCCGGCGACGGCAAGCAGCACCAGCATGGCCGACAACGCGGTGCCCCGGGCGCGTGCGCTGCCGTTGTCGCCGTCCGCATCGGGCGCCGAATCGGGCTTCTGGCGCAGTCCGCGCAGCAGCCGGCCGGCGCCGAGCAGCGAGAGCCGTGCCAGTTGCAGCAGGCTGCGCCACGGCCGGTCCGGGTTCCGCGATTCGCCCCAGCCGAGCCACGCGTTGGCGCGCCCGTAGATGATCTTCACCAGTTCGGCGAGGCTGTGATGATCCAGCTCGGTGAAGCGCAGGCGCGCATCGTTGCCTTCCATGGTGACGGCGTCGACGGGGAAGCGGTGCTCCGCGCCGTCATAAACGATGCCGACCTCGTGCGGCTTGCTCTCGGGTAGGTTCATCACGGCCTCCAGACGGACCCCGCTTTCGGATATGTCGGCCGTGCGCGCGGGCATGTGCCGGCCGTCTCCCCAATACAGAATTGCCGGCGCACGCAGCGGCACGCGCACGCGTTCCCGGACCTGGCGTGTTTCCCAGTTCACGGCCAGCACCACGCAGATGATTAGAAGGTTGTAGAGCGTCCATACGCCGGTCATCAGGATCGTGGCGTAATCGACGTGCGGGCCCAGGATCCAGCGCAGCGCCGCCGCGGCGATGCCGCCGACGTTGAGCATGAAGAGCACGACGAACGGTCGCGCGATGCGCCGGTCGAAGTAGTCGCGCCGCACGAGACCGCCCTTGGCCGTCACGTTGAACTTGCCCAGCTTGGGATTGATGATCGCCAGCAGCGTCGGCAGCAGGATGTAGGGTGCGAGCGCCGTTTCGTAGACCTCGTTCCAGAACGAGTGCCGGTGCCGGCCCTGGATGCGCGAGTTCACGATCGTCGCCAGCGCCAGGTGAGGCAGGGCGTACGCGGCGATCGCGAAGGCGTAGGCGCTGATCACGTAGATGCCGAAGTAGAGGTAGAACAGCGGCGCAATGAGGAACACCAGCCGCGGCAGCGCGAAAAAGAAGTGCAGCATCGCGTTCAGGTAGCACAGGCGCTGGGAGAACTTCAGTCCCCGCCCCGCGAGCGGGTTGTCCATGCGCATGATCTGGGCCATCCCGCGCGCCCAGCGCACGCGCTGGCCGATGTGCCCGGAGAAGCTTTCCGTCGCCAGGCCCGCGGCCAGCGGCACGTTCAGGTAGGCGGAATTCCAGCCGCGGCGCTGCAGCTTGAGCGAGGTATGCGCATCCTCGGTGACCGTCTCCGTGGCGATGCCCCCGACTTCCTCCAGGGCCTCGCGGCGCATCACCGCGCAGGATCCGCAGAAGAAGCACGCGTTCCACAGGTCGTTGCCGTCCTGAACCACGCCGTAGAAAAGTTCGCCCTCGCTCGGCACCTTCTTGAAGATGCGCAGGTTCCGCTCGAACGGGTCCGGCGAGTAGAAGTGATGCGGCGTCTGCACCAGCGCCAGGCGGCGGTCGCGCAGGAACCAGCCCATGGAAGTCTGCAGGAACGAGCGCGTGGGCACGTGGTCGCAGTCGAAGATGGCTATGTACTCGCCGTGGGTCCGGCTCATGGCGTGGTTCAGGTTGCCCGCCTTCGCGTGCTTGTGTTCGGAGCGCGTGATGTAGCCGGCACCCACCTCGGCCGCGAATTCCCGGAACTCCTCGCGCACGCCGTCGTCGAGCACGTAAACGGCCATCCGGTCCGCCGGCCAGTCCATCTGCAGCGCGGCGAGCACCGTGGCGCGCACGACGTCCAGCGACTCGTTGTACGTGGGGATGTACACGTCCACGCTGGGCCAGTCCGCCGGGTCCCGCGGCAGCGATACCGGCTTGCGCTTGAGCGGCCGGGCGGTCTGCACGAAGCCGAGCAGGAGCACCACCCACGCGTAGACTTCGGCGGCGAAGAGAAGCGCGGTCACCGTGAGGTCGTACCAGTGGTAGGCGTGCACCCCGATGCCGAGCGTGCTGGTGGTGCGCCAGTACGCATAGCGAAGCGTGCACACCAGCGAGAGCGTCATCAGGAGATACGTCACCAGCCGGGCCCGGCTGAGCCGGTTGACCAGCATCGCGAAGACCAGGAAGGCGGCGCCGAGCCAGGCCTGCGCATGCCAGTCGAGCGGTGCGGCGACCAGCGGCGCGAGCAGCGCGAGCCCGGCGGCCAGCGCGAGGAAGACTGCCGGGCCGAGCAGCCCGTAGCGGCGCCCGGCGCCGCTCACCCTGTCGGAGTCCCGCTGCTGCCGTCCGCGGACAGTTGCGCCTTGAGCCACGCGGCGAGTTTCCCGACGGTCAGGGAGAACGGCGACTGCGCGTCGTGGACCTGCGGCGGCTCGCCGCTGGCCAGCGCCTGCTGCACGCCGTTGTCGAGCGGGAGCACGAGCGGAAGCAGCCGTTCCCCGACCCGGGCGCTCACGGCCTCGCGCACCTGGCGGTGCAGGTCGCGGGAGGCATCGTACTGGTTCATCACGTACCAGAGCCCGGCGGCCGGCTTGCACTCGAGCGACTGCCACGCCTGTTCGATGCGGTCGACGGTCAGCAGCGCATTGATGTCGGGACGCAGCGGCACGACGGCGAGGTCCACGAATTCCAGCGCCTGTGCCGCGTCGGGCGACGCTTCCATGTCGATCAGGGCGAGTTCCGGCGCGACGTTGCGCGCGGACAGCCGCGCCAGCAACTCCTCGGTGGGCGCATCGCCGATCACCAGGTCGATGGTCCGTCGCGATGAGCCGACCATGCGCGTATGGCGGGTCACGCCGTGCGAGGCCGGCATGCCGCCGTCCTCGGGGCCGCCGAAATAGTAGAGCAGCGGCGAATGCGGGGTCTGGCCGAGCAGTGCGCAGCGGTGCCCGTCCTCGGCGAGCGTCGCGCCGAGCGCCGCGGTCAGCGTGCTCTTGCCGACGCCGCCGGTGAAGGAGATCAGTCCGGCAACCGGCGCGTGCACGTCGCCGTCATCTGGTCGCGGGGCGCGGTTCGACGCCAGTTGCGAGAGCACGCGGTAGGCGGGGCGCTCGCGCGAGCGCTCGGGGGTGGCCGCTTGCGGAGCCGCCGGTCGCTCGGTCGCGCGCAGTCGGGGCTTGCCGGGCGGCGCCGGTTGCTCGGCCGGGGCACCGCGAAGGCGGGCCCGCGGCAAGGGGGCCAGGAATTCCTCCGCGCGCCGCGACTCCGGCGGCTCGAGCGCAGGCCGCGCCAACGGCTCGGGTGCGGAAAACGCCCGGTAGTCGTCCGGATCCAGGCCCAAGCGCTGGAACAGGTCCGTGACGTCCTCGAGGCGGTGCGAGTCGGCCCGCCGCTCGCGTTTCGGTGAACGGGCAAAGAGCCTCCTCCAGCTCGCGCGATTCCAGGCCATCGGGATCAGGCGAGGCGGAGTGCGATGCCGCGGGGTTCCCGGCCGTGAGTCGTCGCGGTTCGTCGCATGAGGGGCGCGATCATTGTGCTTGTCCATGGCGATCCGGTTTGTCGGTTTCCGGCTGTCGGGCGCGTCCTTGCGCGAGATTTGGTCGGCAACCGCCATAGAGAGGTGCCATGCGTCCCGGCACAGCCGACCGGGCGGACCGCCGCGAAGTTTGTCAGATACATCCTACAAATGCAACGCGCATGTAAACGCAAGACGCGCCCGGGCGCGCGCGCAGGGGCCGCCCGGGGATCGCCCCGGCGCCGCGGGGCGGGCCGGGTTGCGGCAAAAAAAACCCCGGAGCGCCGCGGGCGCCCCGGGGTTGTGCCGACCTCCTGGCTGGGAGGGTAGCGGGTACTGAGGCCGCTACCGTTCAGGAAGTCCCGTCAGCGGATGACCCGGAAGAAGACCGAGTTGTCGCGCTGCACCGTCAGCAGCCACGGCCCCTTGGTCCGGGCGATCATCTGCTTGAACTCGGCCACGTTCTTGATCGCGTGCCGGTCGACCGCGGTGACCACGTCGCCCGGCTGCAGGCCGGCCTGCGCGGCGGCGCCGTTGGGGGCGACCTTGCTCACGACTACGCCCCGGACCTTGCCGTACATCGGCGAGTTCTGGTCGATGTTGCTGAAGGTCGCGCCGAGCTGGGCGTGCCCGCCGCCGGCGGTCTGGCCGGCCTGTTCGGTCTTCTTGCCGACCTTGGCGTGGATGGTCATCTTCTTGCCGTCGCGGTAGACGGTCAGGTCGAGCGCCGTGCCCACGCGCTGGATGGCCACATAGCTTGCGAGCATGCTCGGGTTGCGCACGGGCTTGCCGTTCACCTCGGTGATCACGTCGCCCTGCTTGAGCCCGGCCTTGTCCGCGGCGGAGCCCTTCACCACCTGCGCGACGAGCGCGCCGCCTTCGCCGGCCTTGAGGTTGAACTGCTGCGCGAGTTCGGGCGTGAGGTTCTGCACCTCGACGCCGAGCTGGCCGCGCTTGACCTTGCCGTACTTGATGAGCTGCTGCATCACGGTCTTGGCCATGTCCACCGGGATGGCGAAGCCGATGCCGATGTTGCCGCCGTTGTTGGTGGCGATCGCGGCGTTCAGGCCGATGAGCTGCCCGCGCAGGTTCACCAGCGGGCCGCCGGAGTTGCCCGGGTTGATCGCCGCGTCCGTCTGGATGAAGTCGTCGTACTGGCCGATGTTGCCCTCGTTCATCCCGCCTTCGCTGCGCGATCCGCCCAGGTTCGGGCGCCCGATCGCGCTGACGATGCCGAAGGTGGCCGTGTGCTCCAGGCCCAGCGGGTTGCCGATGGCGATCACGTAGTCGCCCACCTCGAGGTTGGAGGAATCGCCGAGCTCGACCTGCGTGAGGTTCTTCGCGTTGATCTTGACCACCGCGATGTCGGTGGCCGGGTCCTTGCCCACCACCTTGGCGTCGAAGGTGCGGTTGTCGTGCAGCCGGACCGTGATCTTCTTCGCGTCGCGGATCACGTGGTAGTTCGTGAGGATGTAGCCCTTGGCCGCGTTGACGATCACGCCGGAGCCGAGGCTCTCGAACGGCTGCTCCATCGTCTGGTTCGGCGCGGTGCCGAAGAACTGCTGGAAGAGCGGGTTCATGAACGGCCCGTGCACCTTGCGCTTGATCACGCCGCGCGTGGAGATGTTCACCACGGCGGGCGAGACCTGCTTGATGACCGGGGACAGGCTCGGCAGCCCCTGGCTGTTCTTCAGGGCCGAGGGCGGCACCTGGGCGTGGGCCGCGGGCGCTGCGGCAAACCCCGCTCCGGCTAGGGCGAAAGCGAGGACAACGGCGGTGAGACGTCGCGTCATGGAAAACCCCTTCTGGCTGGTTTGCGAAACTGAACTCACGAGGGAGGAGGGCGGTGCGGCGCTCCTGTCGTAATACCTCTTCTGCCCGATCGGACCGGGTGCCGGGGGCGAAGTTCCCGCCCGCCCCCGGCGGCGACTTCAGGCGCGGGTCACCTCGATGCGCCGGGGCCGTGTGCCGGCGTGCTTCGGGATGGCGATTTCCAGCACGCCGTGACGGCTCCGCGCCTCGACGAGTGCGTCCACGTCGGCGGACTCCGGCAGGGCGAAGCGCCGCTCGAATCGTCCGCGCGGCCGTTCGCGGCGGCCGCGCCCGGCGGCGGGCGTGTCCTCGCGGCGGCCGCGCAACGTGAGTACGCCGTTGCGCGTCGTCACCTCGATAGCGTCCGGGTTCACGCCGGGCAGGTCGGCCCGCACGAGGAAGCGGTCGGGTTCGTCGAGCACGTCCACCGCGGGCGTCCAGTCGGAGGCGGCCGGCGTCGGCTCGTCGCGGGTGTCCTCGAGGAAGGCCAGGTCGCGGTCCAGTTCGCCGGGCACGCCGCTGGGGCGGCGGGTCGTCATCGGGTTCATGGCGTTTCTCCGTGGGGCCGGTTGCGCGTGGCCCGGTGTGGGCCGCCGCATGGGAAGATGGTGGGGGCCGGGGGCGCGCTTTCAAGGCGCGCCGGCGCCCGGCACCGTGGCTCGCGCGTCACAATATCTAGTGTTTTCAGGCGCCTCCGCGGGCGACGGCCTCCAGCAGCCGTTTCGTGGGCAAAATATGGCGTTTTATCAGCGCCTTGTGAGCTTCGTCAGAGGGGCTCTTGACAGCGCTCTCCCCCCTGCTATTCTGTCGTGAAAACCCCCAACATCTTGGGACCCGCGGTCCACAGGATGTCCACAGGTTTTCCCGGGGTCGACTCGCCCCGCACCGGGAGGAGGAACCGCCTAACATGAGCACCGTGCGCAAACCGCAGCCCGTCGCGCCGTCCGAGATCCCGATCCAGCCCGCGTCCGCGGACATCTGGGACAAGAAGTACCGCCTCAAGGACAAGGCCGGCACCATCCTGGACCACACCGTGGACGAGACCTGGAAGCGGGTCGCGCACGCGCTCGCCGAAGTGGAAGAGGAGGGCAAGCGCGCGGAGTGGTATGAGCGTTTCCTGTGGGCGCTGCAGCACGGCGCGATCCCGGCCGGGCGCATCACCTCCAACGCCGGCGCCTGGGCCTACAAGCCCGCGACCTCCACGATCAACTGCACGGTGTCGGGCACCATCCACGACTCGATGGACGACATCCTCAACAAGGTCCACGAAGCGGGGCTCACGTTGAAGGCCGGCTGCGTCGCGCCGGGGACCTGGGTGCGGACCGAGCGCGGGCTGGTCACGGCCGAGCGGGCCGTGGAGGAACGCCACCGCGAGATCCTGAGCTACGACCGGGAAGCGGGACGGTTCGAGATGCGCCGGATCGAACGCCACATGACGGTCCACGTCCCGCGCGAAGACAACATCGAGCTCGTCGCGGGCGGCGTGTCGCTGAAGACGTCCGTCAAGCATCCCGTCCTCGTGTATCGCGACGGCGCATTGCGCTACGTCCGCGCCGACGAGGTCAGCCGCACCGATGCGCTCGTGCAGCGGACGTTTGCCTGGAGCGCCGATTCCACCCGGGCGCTCGACGCCTGGTTCGCGGGCGCGCACCTGGGCGACGGGAGCGCGTGCGAGAAACATTTCGACTACAAGCCGACGCGTTCGCGCTGGGCGGCGCGCGCCTGCGCGCACGGACGCCGCCTGGTGTTCAAGATCCGGGCCGCGGAGCGCGAAGTGGTGGAACGTTATGCCGCCTTCTTCCGTGCCTGGTGCGGGGCGCAGGCCAGCGTGGTCGCGGCCGCGACCACGAACGGCACGCCGGTGTGGGACTACCAGGTCGCGAGCTTCGCCGCCAGTTCGGCCGCGGAACTGATCGACGGACAGATCGGCCGCAAGACGGCGACACTGCGGGTGCCCGAGTGGGTGCGGCGGGACCCGGAGGCGCATTTCCTGCCGTTCCTGGCCGGACTGATCGACACGGACGGCACGGTTTCGCGCGAGCGCGGCGCCGTGAGCATCGCGACCGCGAACCAGGCGTTCGCGCGCGAGATCAAGGCGCTGCTGGGGCTGTTCGGCGTGCACGGCGCGCTCACCGTGCGCCGGGCGCGAGTACACCGCTATCGCGGGCACGACATCGGGGATGCCGGCGGTGCCATGCTCAAGATTTCCGACTCCGCCTTCCTGGCGCGCGTCGCCGGGTACATGGCGGACAGCGGCAAGCGGGACCGCATCCGGCGCCACGCCTCGCAGGCCGGGCAGTACGATGCCTACCGCATGCCGCGCGCCCTGACCGAAGCGCTTGCGGTGGAGGTCGACCGGCTCGGGCACGAGGAGCGGCAGCGGCTCGGTTTCTACCACGGCTACCACCGCCGTGACACCGTCAGCCGCGTGTGGCTGGACCGCTGGGCGGAGCGTTTCGATCATCTGCGCCCGCTGATCGACTTCGCCCGCACGCTGCGTGGTGTGGACGCCATCCGCCGCGGGATCGACCTGCCGGAGACGTTCTACGACTTCACGGTCGAGAAGCACAACAACTACCTCGCGGGCAACGCCGGCCTCGTCGTCATCCACAACTGCGGCATCGGGTATGAATTCTCCACGCTGCGCCCGCGCGGGGCGTACGTCTCCGGCGCCGGCGCGTACACCTCCGGCCCGCTGTCCTTCATGGACATCTACGACAAGATGTGCTTCACGGTGTCCTCCGCGGGCGGGCGCCGCGGCGCGCAGATGGGCACCTTCGACGTCGGCCACCCCGACGTCGTCGACTTCGTGCGTGCCAAGCGCGAGCACGGCCGCCTGCGCCAGTTCAACCTCTCGCTGCTCGTGACCCAGTCCTTCATGGAGGCGGTACAGGCGGACGGCGACTGGCCGCTCGTCTTCCCGCTCACCCACCGCGAGGCCACCGACGAGAACATCGACCCGAAGACCTCGGAAGACATCATCTGGCGCGAGTGGCCGGACCACGAGAAGGACTACGTCGTCAACGCCGAGGGCCTGGTCGCCTGCAAGGTGTACAAGCGCATCAAGGCGCGGCACCTGTGGAACCTGATCATGACCTCCACGTACGACTATGCGGAGCCGGGCTTCGTGCTGATCGACCGCGTCAACGAGATGAACAACAACTGGTTCTGCGAGAACATCCGCGCGACCAACCCGTGCGTGACGGCCGATACCTGGGTGCATACGGCTGATGGACCGCGCCAGGTGTCGGACCTGGTAGGCGTGCCGTTTACGGCGCGCCTGAACGGTGCGGATCACGCAAGCGGCCCCGACGGGTTCTTCCGTACCGGCGTGAAGCCCGTGTTCAGGCTGCAGACGGCCCAGGGCTATGCGCTTCGGCTGACGGGCGATCATCGCGTGCGCAAGGTAACTCGCAGAACACGGTGGAGTCTGGATACGGATTGGTGCGAGACGTCGAAACTCACGCCGGGAGACGAGGTTGTGTTGAACGACCATCGCCCGATGGCTGAGTGGCGCGGTCGGTACACCTTCGAGGAAGGTTTTCTGCTCGGGCTGCTGGTTGGCGATGGCACCCTGAAGAACGACAAGGCGGTGATTTCCGTCTGGGAGCCCGCCAGGGCGGTAAACGGCGGGGGCGGCGCTGCGGCGTCCGGCGTTGGATCGCTGATGGATGCGGCCGTGAAGGCGGCTCGGACATTGCCACATCGGAGCAATTTCAGCGGCTTCGTACCCGTGGAAGGCCGCGGCGAGCACAGGCTGGCGCTAGGCGCGCTAAGGTCGCTTGCTTTGGAAGTCGGGATGAAGCCCGGCCACAAGGACGTCACCCCGAGTATGGAGCGTGCGTCGAGTGCTTTCCAGCGAGGCTTCCTGCGCGGATTGTTCGACAGCGACGGTTCGGTGCAGGGCGCACAGGAGAAGGGCGTCAGTGTGCGGCTGGCGCAGTCGGACGTGAGCAGACTCGAGGCCGCACAGCGAATGCTGCTGAGGGTCGGCATTGTCTCGAAGCTTTATCGGGACCGGCGAGCGGCGGGAACATCGTCGCTGCCGGACGGTCGTGGCGGATATGCCGACTACGCCACGCTGGTCCAGCACGAGTTGGTTATATCCGGCGATAGTGTCGCCGAGTTTGCCAGTCGTATTGGCTTTGCGAATATAGACAAAAAGCGTCGTCTCGAAGGCCTGTTGAGCAACTACAAGCGTGCGCTGAATCGGGAGCGTTTCGTTGCGACCGTGGCGGCGATCGAACAGGACGGCATTGAAGACGTCTACGATGTCCAGATTCCGGGCGTCAATGCTTTCGATGGGAACGGGTTGCATGCTCACAATTGCGGAGAGCAGCCGTTGCCGCCGTACGGCTCGTGCCTGCTAGGCTCGGTGAACCTGACGAAGTTCGTCCACGACCCGTTCACGGACAAGGCGCGCTTCGACTGGGAGCAGTACCGCGAGGTGGTGCGCGTGTTCACGCGCATGCTCGACAACGTCGTGGAGATCAACGGCCTGCCGCTGCCCGAGCAGCGCGACGAGATCATGCGCAAGCGCCGCCACGGCATGGGCTTCCTGGGCCTCGGCTCCACGCTCACGATGCTGCGCATGCGCTACGGCAGCGAGAAGTCGCTCGAGTTCACCGAACAGGTCGCGCGCGAGATGGCGCTCGCCGGCTGGCGCGAGGGCCTCGCGCTGGCCGAGGAGAAGGGCGCCGCCCCGATCATGGACGAGGACTTCGAGGTCACGCCCGAGCTCATCCGCAAGCGCCCCGAGCTTGCCGAGGACGGCTACAAGCCCGGCCAGACGATCAAGGGCCGGGTGCTGTGGGGCCGCTACAGCCGCTACATGCAGAAGGTCGCGGGCGTGGACGCGGAACTCGCCGACCGGCTCGCCGAGCGCGGCGCGCGCTTCACGCACCACACTTCGATCGCGCCCACGGGCACGATCTCGCTCTCGCTCGCGAACAACGCCTCCAACGGCATCGAGCCGTCGTTCGCGCACCACTATTTCCGCAACGTCATCCGCGAGGGCCGCAAGACCAAGGAAAAGGTAGACGTCTTCTCCTTCGAGCTGCTCGCCTACCGGCATCTGGTGAACGACAAGGCCGCGCCCAACGCGACCGACGACGGCCGCCGCCTGCCGGCGTACTTCATCACGGCCGAGGACATCACGCCGAAGGAGCACGTCGACATCCAGGCCGCCGCGCAGAAGTGGGTGGATTCGTCCATCTCCAAGACCGCGAACGTGCCCACGGAGTACCCGTACGACGAGTTCAAGGACATCTACGTCTACGCCTGGAAGCAGGGCCTGAAGGGCTGCACCACCTTCCGCTTCAACCCCGAGGCGTTCCAGGGCGTGCTCGTCAAGGAGCAGGACCTCAAGAACACCACCTACCGCTTCTCGCTCGACGACGGCACGGTGGTGGAGGCCAAGGGCGACGAGCTGATCGAGTACGACGGCGAGACGCACACCGCCGCCAACCTGTTCGACGCCCTCAAGGAAGGTTATTACGGCCGATTTTAAGTCCGGCGGTTCGGTATGGATGGATCGAACACGGCACCCCGAGGAGCGAGCGAGAGCACGGCCATGACGGAATACGAATCCGACGGCGAGCGCATCTACCACCTCTGGCACGAGTACGCCCGGGGCCGCGACACCGAGAACCTGCTCGCCCTCTACGCCGAGGACGCGCGGCTGGAAAGCCCCCTCGTCCCCGCGATCATGGGCACCGGGTCCGGCGTGCTCGACGGCAAGGCCGAGATCCGCGCCTTCATCGAGGAAGGCACCAAGCGCCGCCCCAACGAGCTGGTGCGCTGGCACCGCGAGCCGGGCCGCTACTTCTTCGACGGCCGCACGCTCGTGTGGGAGTACCCGCGCGAGACGCCGGACGGGGACCAGATCGAACTGATCGAGGTGATGGAACTGGCGGACGGGCTCATCCGGCGCCACCGCATCTACTGGGGCTGGTTCGGCATCGGCCAGCTCGTCGATTCCGCGGTGCGCAAGCACGCCGCGGCCTGAGGGCAAGGACGGGGGAGGCGCCAGGACACGCCATGAACACCGGAACGCTGGCCCCGGAACTGGAACCGCCGTACTACGCGGTGGTGTTCACGTCCGTGCGCAACGGCGCGGACGAGTCCGGCTATTCGGTCATGGCCGCGCGCATGAAGGTACTCGCCGAGGTCCAGCCCGGCTTCCTGGGCATGGAGTCCGTGCGGCGCGAGGACGGCCTCGGCATCACCGTCTCCTACTGGGAGAGCGAGGACGCCGTGCGGAGCTGGAAGCGGAACGCCGAGCACCTCGTCGCCCAGGAAAAGGGGCGCGAGGAGTGGTACGCCGCCTACCGCCTGCGCGTATGCCGCGTGGAGCGCGAGTACGGCTTCGGAAAAGACACGCAGAGGCAACCGGCCGGCGCCGACACGCCGGCCCGCTGAGAGAGAGGACGCAGACGATGACGATCAAGATCGACCACAAGATCGTGGACTACGCCGTCGCCAAGCCCGAGGGCGAGGCGGAGGCGAAGCAGCCGGCGGACGCCCGGCCGAAGGTCCTGGGCCGGGAGCAGAAGCCCGGCAGCGCCGAGATCATCCGCATGCACGAGAAGGTGGAGCGCCCCGACCACCTCGTCGGCTCCACCTACAAGGTCAAGACGCCGATCTCGGACCACGCCATGTACATCACGATCAACGACATCGTGTTGAACGAGGGCACCGAGAACGAGATCAAGCGCCCGTTCGAGATCTTCATCAACTCCAAGAACCTCGACCACTTCCAGTGGATCGTCGCCCTCACGCGCATCATCAGCGCCGTGTTCCGCAAGGGCGGCGACGTCACCTTCCTGGTCGACGAGTTGAAAGCGGTGTTCGACCCGCGCGGCGGCTACTGGAAGCCCGGCGGCAAGTTCATGCCCAGCCTCATCGCCGAGATCGGCGAGGTCATCGAAAAGCACCTCATCGAGATCGGCATGCTCCGCCCGCCGGAGCCCGATGAGCACCAGAAGCGCTACATCGAGCAAAAGCGCCTGGAGTTCGAGGAGGGCAACAAGCAGACCGAGGCCTTCGCGGAATCCAACTTCCCCGAGGGGGCGCAGCTATGCATGAAGTGCAATACGGCGGCGGTGGTGATGATGGATGGGTGTTTGACGTGTTTGAACTGCGGCGACTCGAAATGCGGTTAGTTGCTTCGCCAGCGGCCCGCATGCTGCGTTGGCCGGCTTTCTGCGGGTGCTCACTACCCCGCACGGTAGCTCCGCTCCTCGAAAGCCGGCCGCCTTGCCTGCGAACCGCTGATTGTGCAACTCTTTGAGCCCCGAGAAGACATGAGCGCGCCGCCGCCGAGTGCCCGTCAGCTTCTGAACTGATGTCGCGTGCAAGCAAGCCAAACTAGTGCTAGGGCATTGAGAAGCGTGAATCCTAGAAATTGAAGATAATAAAGAAAATTGAGGTCAACTATTTCCGCTCCATCTACTCGGCGGCGCTGGTCGACTGCTCTGATCTAAACGTTATCGTCGGTGGGAATGATGTCGGAAAGTCAAACTTCCTAAAGGCTCTGAACCTATTCTTCAACAACGACACCGAACTTGGGCGCGGGTTTAGCTTCTACGATGATCTGTCTAGGGTTCGGGAGCGCGAGGCGCGAGTACAAAAGGGTAGAGCGACGATCTGGATCAAGGTCACCTTCAACAATTACGAAAATTGGGACTCGCTCCCGAATACATTCGTGGTGAAGAAGACGTGGACGCGCTACGACGCCACGCCTGAGGTTGGCTACCCTGGAAACCCCGCGATTCCGAATACGACACTGGGGAAATTCCTAAATAAGATCGCCTTTCATTACATTCCAGCAGTCCGAGGTCGCGAAATATTTTCCCACTATTTGAATCTGCTGCATGATTCTTTGATCGAAGATGAGCGAGCTGGGATATCTGGAGCCACGGCGGGCCTAATGCAGAGAATTAACGAAGGCACTGAGGCGATGTCGGCGAAGATCGCGGAACAGTTGGGCTTTGACAGTACGATAGGTGCCCCCAGAGATTTGCGTCAGCTTTTCTCCGCCTTGGACTTTCAGACCCGCTTTGGTGACTACGAGGTTCCATTGCAACGACGCGGGGATGGAATCCAAGTGACACATATTCCATTCATCCTCGATTTCATTGCGAACCGCTCGAAGAAGAATCACATTTGGGCGTATGAGGAGCCAGAGAACTCGTTGGAGATGGCCCGTTCATTCGAGCTGGCAGAGCAGTTCAGGTCGGTATTCTCGACGAGTAATCAAGTATTCCTCACGACCCATAGTCCGGCGTTTTATGATCTTTCCGGCGATGAGGTTTCTAGATGGCTAATCGATTCGGAGCCGCACCCATCTCTCGAGGAGCCCGCGACCACGACGACGCCGCTCGCCCGGTCTGCCGCTTCGGATGAAGCAGTTGGTGTGTCGGCGCTTATAGCCGAACGGGCACGTAAGGTTTACGAGGAGCTGGAGAGCTCGCGAATGGCAGCTAACCGCTTGCGGGAAAAACTTAAGGAGGCGTCGCTTCCGCAAGTAGTGGTTGAAGGGCCATCGGATCGGATCATACTCGAAGCAGCCTGCCGGAAGTTGGGCCATGCGGAGCGTTGGTGTGACTTTGTAGACGCGGGTTCCGCTCAGCACGTCACACGGTTCGTAGCCGCGGTCGATAGACTGAATGCCGCTGGGCATAAGCCGGTCATTGGTGTAGTGGATCGTGACAGAGAGGGGAAGGGAGCGATGAAGCCGTTCCACAATCGACATCTCGTCGACGGTACGGACGTGCGTATCGTTAATAAAACGAAGTCGATATTTTGCTCTCTCCTGCCAGTGCCGGAGCATGTTGCGAAAGCAAATGCAATTTTGCGGAAGGCAGGTATCCCAAAGAGCGATCTTCCCGTGACAATAGAAAGTATGCTCACTCCGGCATGTATAGCCCGGGCGATAGATGCCGGGGTTCTGCAAACCGAAAGCGTAAAAGGAGCCGCAAAGACAGCCAATCTCGAAGTCCCCATGGATCTCTCGGAGACTCTTGGCCAACGTCTTCCAGGCGAGCTCCGATATCTTGCCTATACGGTGCGTGACCAAAGTAAAGTGAAGTTTGCGCAGTGGTTAGAGGAAAATGCCGGCACAGAAGCGTTTCAGCCATTAGGGGCGTTTTTGGATCAGTTGAGTGCAATTCTGGAACCCTATAAATAGACACAAAAAGGGGTCGGGAGTCTTTTCTTAAATTGCCGATAAGGCGCACCGTTGCTATAGTTTCGTTGGAGTCGACGCGACTATCGTCTTGTCGGTTACTGTGCTTTCAGCTGAAGCGGGGAGGGAGCAATGGCGTCTCATCATGAAATTAAATGCATCAACAAGACAGATCGACAAAATCCGCATGAGCGGATTCGCAACATCGGCGGCACGAACGGCAATGGACGTCGCTGGAAACTGTCGCAACCGGATGCGATTCGTGGAATTGAGTCTGGGGAGTATGACTTCTATGTTCACCGTGCTGGCCGCACGGTGCGCGTGATTGTGGCCTCGCACAGCGGAAGCAAGTATCTGAAAACGGAGGATGACGGCGTTCAGCCCGACAATTTGCTGAGTCTTCCGGAGTGTCCTTAGCGGGATGGCTTGCGTCAGCGGCTAGTACGTTGGGAAAGGGTGCGCTGTTGGCGGGCAGTAATCACTGCCCCAAATGTGATGAGCCGCATGCCCTCGCCGTCCGAGGTCGATTTCCGGTCCGCTGTTGAGAATTCGGGGTGGAGAGACGACAAAGCTGATGCAGGCGGGACGCGCTCGACACGACCGCTGAGGCGGTTAGGGGGATGGGATGAATTTTGTCGCGTGGTTGATTCTGATTTTCATCGCATCCCTGATCGTTGAGGGGATTCTGGTTGTTCTCCTTCTAGCTCGTGGTCAGCTGACCGCTGCGAGACTAGCAAGTGGTGCCGCGAATATTCTCAGATCTGGCCTCCTACTAGTCTGGTGTGCGGCGGTCGTGAAGTTGGTCTGGGGAACCATTTGGATGTGGGTCGGGCTGATTCTTGGACTTGCGCCTATATTTCCGATGGCCCTCATCGCGACGGCGCTAAAGGGGGCGTGGCTGTTTTGGGCTGAGTTCTGGGCAGCGGCGATCATTATCGGCTTGACGCGAGCATTGTCATTTTGGCTATTCGGCCTCTGGGAGGAAAAGATGAGAGCGGACGCAGCGAGGAACTCGGGGCCAGGTCTCGCATCGCAACATCGCCTTGATCAAGGCATCTCACCTGAGGAAAAGGGCTCGGGGAACTCGGGGCCCTGATCGGGGGTCGGACCCGCTAATTGGGAATTGGGGGTCGGACCAGCGCAACTCGCTGATAAGAAAGAAAACACCACCCAAATAACGCCGGAATAATGGCTTAGACGCCCCATTTTGCGGGGCGAATTGCGTGCGCGTGGCGACGGTCGGCTCTGGCATCGCAATGTTGGGGGCGTTCCTTGCTGCGCAGGGGCTCGGGGCCAGGGCTTGCGTTTTGCTGTTCCAATGCCGAGCATGCAGGGGAACTAAAGGGTTGGTGCTGCTGATCGCAGGGGACGTTGCCGATGATCTCGTTTGACCTTGACCGGGTTCCGTCGCGGATCGAAGGGCCGGCCGCGTGGTTCGGGCCGGAGATGGCGCGGCGGCGCGAGTGGGTGGAGACGCTGTCGGCGGTTGAGGTTGCGGAGGTGGAGCGCGCTGCGCGCGGCGTGGTGGAGCGGGGCGCCGCGCTCACGGGGATTCGGGCGGGGAATTTTCCGTTGCCGACGCTCGGACCTCGGCTGGAGGGCATTCTCGACGAGGTGCTCAACGGGCGTGGGTTCGCGCTGGTCCGCGGGCTGGATGTCGACCGGTTGGGCCGTCGCGAGGCGGCCGCGGCGTTCCTCGGGGTGGGCAGTCATCTCGGTAATCCGCGTCCGCAGAACGCCGCGGGGCACGTCCTCGGGCACGTGAAGGACGTGGGGTTGTCCAGCACCGATCAAAACGTGCGCGTTTACCAGACGCATGAGCGGCAGACGTTCCATACGGATTCCTGCGACGTGGTGGCGCTGTTGTGCCTCCGGGGCGCGAAGGCGGGCGGTCTGTCAACGCTCGTGAGCGCCGTGACGATCTACAACGAGATGCGCGCGTGTGAGCCGGATCTGGCGGCGGCGTTGTTCGAACCCATCGAGACCGACCGGCGCGGGGAGGTCCCGCCCGGTGCGTTGCCGTATTTCCGGATACCGGTATTCAGTTGGCACGCGGGGCTGCTGTCGGTGATGTACCAGCGCCAGTACATCGAGTCCGCGCGCCGGTTCGACGACGTGCCGCCGTTGACGCGCCGCCAGGTCGCGGCGCTCGACCTGTTCGACGCGCTGGCGAACGATACGGCGCTCAACATGCGCATGGCGTTCGAGCCCGGCGACATACAGCTCGTGCACAACCACGCGCTGTTGCACGATCGCACGGCGTTCGAGGACTGGTCGGAGCCGGACCGCCGGCGCCACCTCTTGCGTCTCTGGCTGGCGCCGGCCGGGGCGCGGCCGCTGCCGCCCGTGTTCGCGGAGCGGTACGGCACCGTCGCACCCGGCGAGCGGGGCGGTGTACAGGTGGAAGGCTCAAGAATCGAGGCCCCACTAGAGCCGACCTAGACCCGCGTTGAATCCCCATCACTCGGCGGATCGGCGCAACGCCCCGGCAAGAAAGAGGAGAATTAAATGGACTCCTGGGATAAGGGTTCATACAACCTCTTTTGGGCAGATTACGGTTCGGTCCGACCGCTATCCGGGCGCTGAACGCCGTCAGTGGAGAGGAAGGGACGCAGCCAGACGAGTCGCGGGCCCGACTGTCAGCGAATTGTCCGGAGTTCGGCCCCGCTTCCTGACTCGCTCACGCTCTCCGGGCACCCGGTCGGAGACGTCGCTACGGCTCCAGGAAGGACAATGCCGCGGGGTGGCGTGGGGTTGCTACGTCGCGATTGAAACCGGTGGCGGGTCGAAGGCCATACCGAACGGGGTGCGGGGGTGGCGCGGAGCCGCTTGCCGGCCCCAGGTACTCCGAAGGTTGGATGGGCTTCGAACGGGAAAGGGCGGAGCCCATTCTCATGGACTCCGCCCGCATCGATTTACGTGGAGGAATGGGAAACCTCGTCGGGATCCGGCGAAAGTAGCGCGAATACGAGCGACGTGCCGAAAGCGAGCATTCCCAGGACCGATGCCACAAGCTCCAGGTAACGAAAGAGCAGTGCGGCCACGAGAAGGAACAGACCCGTTCCGGCGACGACGTAGGCGATGCCGCCTGTAATTGCGCGCCTGCTCATCGCTTGTTCGGCGTGCCCGCCGGAGCGATGACCATGCCGGCGCCAAACGTACAGCAGCGACAGGGCCAGCGCCACGACCACCGCTCCGCCCGCAATGCTGGCGAATTGAACGGCGCCGTGCCTTGTCGCGTGCTGTGGCGCCCCGACGATCGCCGCCACAAGAATTGCTGCGCTAGTCAACAGTCCGCCGGCGGACGCGGCGATGTTCAGTCTTCTTCCGGAGAGTCGCTTCATCGCAGATTCCTCAGAAGCATTTGGTCGCCGTCTTGGACATCAGGTCGGCGCCTCCGATCAGGCCGGCCCCGCCGGTCAGCAGGCCGACTGCGGTCGACGAGGCTCCGACGCCGGTCGCGATTCCCGCCGCGGCAACAACCACGCCACCGGCAAATTCGCCACACGCTTCGATCCGGGACGCATGGTCTTCGAACCATCCGATGATCCCGTTGACCTGGGTGGCGGTTTGCGGATCGGCTTCCTGCGCTTCCGCCTGAATGCGGTTCAGGGCAGCCTGGCTGCCGGAGACCAGGTTCCCCGACTTGTTGAAGACGAAAGTGCCGCTGTCGCCGTTCGGGGCGTAGTCGCTCTGCGTCGAAATGTAGACGCGCAGGTAAGGGGTCCCGTTCGAGACATACCGATGCACCTTCACATAGGTATGCGGGAGCCAGACCTTGGCGGTCTTGTTGCCGAGCGTGGAGGTGTTCGTCAACGTGCCGCCGTTGTTCGCCAGGTTGGAGTTCGAGGTTATGGACTCGTTCGAGGGGGTGGCGGTTCCCGACACCGTGGCGTTGTCCAGCGGCGCGTTGAACGTGTAGGGCGGATTGGGGCCGGGCGGCGAGCAGGCCTGGGTGGACACCGCGGTAACGGCCTTTGGCTTGGTGCAGACCGCGTGCGCGCTTTTTGCGAATCCGACAACCGCCATCAGACCAATGACGACTGCCAATGCACTTGCTCCGGTTCGGTTATGGCAATCCTTGACGTGAAAGGTCATGGTGCCTCCTTGACGTTGCAGTGTATCGCGCAGCCTGTTCAGGCTGTATGGGCTCCGGTTTGCCCGGACGCGGCGGCACCGTAGGTAAGCGGAATGCCTCTGTCAATCGACTTTTCGGACCCGGATATTGTCCTTGTATGGCGCCGTGCGACTCGTTTTAGGCGGTTAGACGATCTCGCTCGAAGTCTCGCGTTCGACACAGCCGGGAGGGGTGAATCCCGGTTCCGGGATCGCCCGGACCGAAGATGCTTCCAGGGGTCTGTCGCCTCGCCGGGGCGGGAATTGCGCAGGCCCGCGAATAGCGGGCAAGGAAGCGCGAGTGTCGGATCTCGCGGCGCGCGGTTGCGATCATCGCATTGGTCGTCAATGGCGGTCCGGACGAGGCCGGCGCGCGAGGCGGGACCATAACGGGAGACGCGTAGCGAGGCGGCGTTGACCTTTTTGCTTTTTGCGAATGCCGTTGACGAGTTATCGGGACATTTCGTGCGGCATTGTGCCTGAACGCCGTCAGTGGAGCAGCAGGAACGCGACGATCAGGACGAAGCCGGCGGTCAGGGCCGTCAGCATCGTGCCGGCGACGAGGGCGTCGCGGCAGGCGGCGCCGGCCTTCTGGATCGCGGCGTCGGGTTCTTCCCGGTATTCCCCGTTGATGACGTAGTGGCCCACCTGGGTGAACAGGAAGGGAAAAATTCCGTAGCCGAAAAGGAAGCGCACCACCGGCCCGGGCGGCGGGGGATGTCCGATGAGGTCGCTGCCGCGTTTGTAGATGAGGACCTGCAGCCCGTACAGGCGGCGGCTGGCGGTGCCCAGGGCGACGCTCGCGACCAGGAACACAACCAGAAAAACCGCCGACCAGGCGATGAGGGAAATGCCCAAGGTAGGATCCACGCTCCGTGATCGCGCCACGCTATCCGAACGTCCCGCCGAATCCAAGTGCGCGGATCCAGGGCAACAGGGAGCGACGCTGCCACGTCGCCCCCGCAGGGGCCGGATGACAGGGCGCGTCGGTTCGGTGCGTGTTGAAAAGGCCTTTACGCAGGCGGCACGTGGGTTTCGAATTGGCGAAACGGCGTTGCGGTGTGGATTAGCTCCATTGCTGGAATTGTCGGACCGCCGACGGTTCGCGCCAAAATTATACTTCCGGTGTGAAGACTCTGATTCCCGGGAGGGTGACATGCGCCTCTACAGTTCCCTGGGTTTTGTGGTGGTCGCGGCGTTGTCTTTCGCCGCGTGTAGCAAGAGCGAAACGGATCCGGCCACGTTTTGCCCGGCCCTGATGGCCAATGCCCAAATGGTTGCCGGCACGCTCGCCAACGAGGAGATCAAGGGCCACGATCAGGCGACCGTGGAAAAACTGGCGGACTCGACGGACAAGCTGGCCGGGACCTCGCCGTCGGCACTGAGATCGTCCGTAAGGATCGAGGCGGCCGCCTATCACAAGTGGGCACAGACGGGCGACATGCATGCGGTCAGCCAGAACGGGGATTTCGCGGCTGCTGCGTACAAGGTCAAGGCCTGGGCAAGGAAGCACTGTGAGTAGCGCCGTCGCGGCGTCAGGAACGGGTCGTGCGCTTGCGCCGTCGCGTGGCGGGGGGCCAGAGCAGGCCGAGCGCCGCGAGCGCCCACGGGCTCGCGGCTCCGCCGCCGCTCAACCCAACGGCCCGCACGCGCACCGCACGCGTCACCGGTACGGATGTGACGCCCTGCGAGTCGGTGCAGGTGAGTGTGGCCACGAGGGTCGAACCGGCCTTCTTGTAAACGTGCGTCGCGGTGGCCGTTTCACTGGCCTGGCCTTGCAGGCGCCCCGTGTCCGCGCTCGTGCCGTCGCCGAAGTCGAGCCGCCAGGCGGCCAGGGCGTTCGAACCCGCCGTGCAACGCACCTTGAAGTGCACCGAATGCCCGGCGGGGACGGACACCGGCGGATCGGGCGCGAGGAACGCGGCCGCCGGGGGGCTGGTGCCGCCGCCCCGGGGCTGGCAGGCCGTCGGGTTGACCTGCAGACCGAGTACGGGATGGATCTCGATTCCATTCGGTGCGATGCCGGTCTGGCCGTGCATGAAGTCGAAGAACCCGACGCCCGTCAGGCAGACCGGGACGTCGGCATTCTGGAAGTAGTCCGTGGCGGAGAAGTGGTTGTCGAAGACCTGACGCGCCACCTGGATGTCGCCGAGAAAGGGACTGCTGCCGTCGACGCAGGCCGGATCGGGGATTTCGGTGATCATCGTGTGCCCGCTTCCGTCGGTTAGCACCAGGTGGTAATCGGAGTCGACCTCCAGCCTGTACTCGACGAGCGTGGCGTCGAGCGTGAACACTGTGGTTTCCGTCGGCGAGATGCGTCCGTTGGCAGGCAGCGAGGCCGGGGGCTTGATGCTGTCGAGTTGGCGGATGGTGCCGGCGGTGCTGCGGCTCGTGTCGACCTTGCCCGCGTCGGCATCGGTGCCCGTTTTGACCGACCAGCGCTCCACGCCGCAATTGCCGGTGGTCGCGTTGGCGTTCGGAACCAGTCGTTCGGGCCTGCCGCCCCGCGCCGGGCCCAGGCGGTAGACGCTCGCGGCGCCGGCCGCTCCCGGGACGCAGGCGGCGGCCAGGATCACCAGTGTCGCGACTAGACGGTGGGCGGCGATTCGCGTGCTGCCGCGTCGGACAGTGGGGCGGGGGCCCTGGTTCCGACGTGCCGCGTCAGCGGCGCGGCCGGCTTTGGGGCGGCCCCGGTTCAGCCGTGGCGCCCGGGCGGCGGCCTGCATGCACAACCGGAGGCCCGGCGTTGTGCTGTCCATCCTGTGTCGGATTGCCAAGTCGAGCTGGACCGGACCCGGTGCCGGCTAACGAAGCCGGAAGCGCAGGGGCTGGCAGACGTCGTGTGTCGCCACGGGTTGCCCATGCACGCTCGCCGGGCGGAATCTCCAGCGCCGGATGGCGATCAGCGAAGCCTCGGAGAACTGCCGGGGCAGGTCGCCATACTCGCTCAAGGGCGGATGCGAGAGTTGCGGGCGCTTGACCGATTTGACGCGTGCGTCGGCGACGGTGCCGTCGGCGGTCACGGTGAAGCAGACCCTGACGTTCGCCTGCGCGCCATCCATCCCCGCCTCTATCGGGTAGACGGGGCGCACGGTGTGTATCGGGACGGGGCAGTTGCAGTTGCCGGCCTGAGCGGCCGTCGTGGCATCGGGAGAAGACGGGCCCTCAGCGGCGGTTGCGGTCGCGGGCGCCAAGCCGGCGATCGCCACGCCCAACAGGGTGGCGGCGGCAAGCTGATTCATTCCGATCCCCCCCGGATACAGTCTGACGACGGCGTCTCGACAAAAACCTGCCACAAAGCCTGCCGCGGATCAACCGCGACCGGGGATTTGTCGGCGGGTCGGGGCCGGCGTCGTGTCCGGCGGTCAGGCCGTGTCGCAGCCGCCGCCAATCCCGGATGTGCGTCCGGGCATGGCCGTCGTTCCGAACGGCGGCGTTCGCTGTTGCCTGGACGAGGCCCACGGGCAGGGGATGCAGACTCCCCGCCGTGTGGCCTTGATGCGTGGACGCCGACGGTCCGCGGCTGCGACGGGCCCGCCGCTCGGGCGGCGAGCCCCCGCGTGACCGCCCGGCCTCAGTGGCCGCCCTTGCGGTCGGCGCTCAGCGTGTTCCTGTAGAAGGTATCCAGTGCGGCGTGCATCGCCTTCAGGGCTTTCGGGTTCAGGTAGATCATGTGACCCGACTTGAAGTAGGTGAAGGTGATGTGCTTGCGCAGCTTCGTGCTCAGGTTGACGTGGTCCAGGTCGTATTCGGTCTCGTGGAACGGCGTGGCCATGTCGAAGTAACCGTTCTCGGACAGGACGCGCAGGTAGGGGTTCTTGCGCATGGCGGAGGCCAGGTCGCCCGCGACGTAGGGCTTCGACTTGCCGTCGTGCTTCCAGTCCCAGTGCTTGTAGGCCTTGTAGCTCAGTTCCTTGTAGATGCGATTGGAGTGGTATTTCAGGACGTTGTGCAGGTACCACTCGTAGGCCGCGGTGAATGCGGCGCCGGTGTACTGGCCGGAGGGGTCGAACGATCCCGTCGCGGTGGTCGCGCTCGCGTCGGCCCCGACGAAACGGGCGTCGTAGCGTCCGAGGTGCTTGCGCTGGGGGAGCAGCAGTTCCTTGCGGAAGTGCGCGGGCGACACGCGCAGGTTGGCGCGCTCGAGATAGGTGACGGGGAGGCCGGTGAACCGGTGCAGTTTCTGCGCCATGGCATCCATCCGGCCGGCGGGCAGGTGGTCGCCCTGCCGCAACGCCCGGGCGTAGGGGCCGTCGGCGAATTCACGTGCCTTCTGTACGAATGGAGCGAGTTTCGCGGGCTTGTTCGGCACCTTGTCGTGGTACCAGGCGATCGCGGCGTAGGAGGGCAGGTCGAAGATGTACTTGTTGTCCGACCCCGGCGCCCAGTCGAAGTAGTTCAGCACCGTCGATTGGAGCACGACGCCGTTCAGCGCGACGCCCTGGTTCTGCAGGTAGCCGGCCAGGGCCGCCGAGCGCGTGGTGCCGTAGCTCTCGCCGTACAGGAACTTGGGCGACTGCCAGCGGTTGTTCTCCTTGAGGTAACGGTAGATGAACTGGCCGAAGGACTTCACGTCCTCGTCGACGCCCCAGAAGTTCTTGTCCTTGCCCTGGCCGACGACGTGGCTGTAGCCGGTGCCCATCGCGTCGATGAAGACCAGGTCCGAGTCGTTCAGCATGCTGTCGTGGCTCTGGGTGATCGAATACGGTGCGGGCGGGGTGGCGCTGCCGTTGCTCGTGTTGATGCGGTACGGGCCGAGGCCGCCCATCTGTATCCAGTCCGATGCGGCGCCGGGTCCGCCGTTGTACAGGAAGGTCACCGGCCGATCGGCGGGGTTGCGCACGCCGTCCTTCGTGTAGGCCACGTAGAACATGCTGCCGGTCGGCTGGTTATGGTCGTTGCGCAGGATGATCGTGCCGGCGGTGGCCGTGTACCGGATCGTCTTGCCGTCGATGGTCACGTGGTGCTGCGTTTTCACGGAGCGCGCCTTGGGTACCGGCGCGGCAGCGCTTGCGGCGGTCGAGGAGGACGCCGCGAACGCGGTCGCGGGCAGCGCCAGAAGGCACAGGATCGGCAGGGCGATGAGGCGGGACATGAGGCATTCTCCTGTCACGGGACGTATCGATAACCCCCGATTAGAACATACAAGGTGCACGCGGCGTTCCCCGCCGGGATCGCCGCGCATGTGTTCGGCTGGCGCAATACGCGCCCCGACCGCGTCCGACGGGCTACTGGCGCTTGCGCTCCCGGCCCTCGTCGTCATGCGTCCCGGGCCACGGTGGACGAGTCCCGTCCGTGCGACAGCCGTCGCCGCCTCAGCGATACGGCGGCGAGGGCCGCACCCAGCAGCAGGAACGGCCAGCCGAGGCTGCCGCCGCCTCCGCTTCCGCTGGAGCCGCCGGAGTTGCCGCCGGACCGGGTGACCTTCACCAGCGCGGTTACGCCGTCGACACCCGTGTAGCCGTCCGTGACCTGGATGCCGAAGTTGTCCTCTCCGACGAAACCGGGATCCGGCGTGTAGGTCGCGGACTTGTGGTCGGCCGCGAGTTTCACCGTGCCGTGGCTCGGTTTCAGGTAGATGTGGTAGCTGAGCTTCTGGGGCAGCCCCTTGTCGGGATCGCTCGCGTGGATCGCGATGGTCGCGGGCTGTCCGGCGGTCGTCGTGACATAGCTGGGATCCAGGGTGATGGACGGGGGGTCGTCGGCCGCGCGCATGGCCTTCAACGCATCGACGGCCCGTCCGGTGACGGTTTTCCCGTCCAGCGCGGGGACTTCGTCACCGCCCTTGAGGACGGCGCTGCGGATGGCCTTGTAGCCCTTGTCGGGGACGATGGACCACGCAAGTGCGGCGACACCGGTGACGTACGGGGTAGCCATCGAGGTGCCCGACAACAGCTCCGTCGTATCCGCGTCGCGCGTGACTTCCTGGAGCGCGAAGTTCTGGATGCCGACCCCGTGCGCCGGATAGGAACCGCTGGTTTGCAGGTTGAAGCCGATGCTGCATTGCTTTCCCACGCAATCGAAAATGCCCTTTTCGGGCCCCAGGTGGCCTTCCGCGCCGTCGATCTCCGCGTCCAGCTCGCCGTTGTTGAACGGGGTGCCGGGGTTGGCGCCGGCCTTGTGGGCGACCTTGAAATAGTCGCCGGGATGGACGGCAAACGTATAGGTGAATTGATAGCCCGCGCCCAGGACGTCCGGGGCGCTCAGGTCGAACGTCCGGTAGGCGGTGGCGTCCAGGTTATCGGCATAGTAGCCCCCATTGCACCAGTCTCCCGGATTGGTGAGCATCCACGAGGCGACGTCGGCTTCGCATGTGCCGGGCTTCCAGGCCTTCCAGGCGGGCGTCTTGTTCCACCGGGAGAAATCGGCATGGATGAGCGGTCCGGGAAACGTGCTGAGGATGTCTTGACCCGGGGCGCCGACATCCACGGCCTTGTCGCCGTAGTTGGAGAAGTCCGCCAATCGGTAGTCCGGCGTCAGGGCGGCGACGCAGATGACGTTGTCCAGGTCGAGGGCGCAGGGGTAGAACGCCGACCCGTTGCCGGGGTTGGTGTTCACGCCGTCGTTGCCCGCACCGGCTACGACGAGCACACCGTTCTTCGCGGCGTACTCGACCTCGTCGCGGAGGATCGTGTCGTCGTCCGTCTCCCCGCCCAGGCTCATGTTGAGGATGCGCGCCCCGTGGTCGACGGCCCACTTGATGCCGTCGGCGACCCAGGACGTCTTGCCGTCGCCGCCCGGTCCCAGCACCCGCACGCTCATGATCCGCGCCTTCCAGCACACGCCGCTGATGGCATTGCCGTTGTTGCCGACGGCGGCGATGATGCCCGCCACGTGGGTGCCATGCGAGTTACCGCCCGTGGGCATGGTGTCCTGGTCGTTGTCGACGAAGTCCTTGCCGTGGATCGCGTTGCCGTCCCACATGTTGCCGGCGAGATCGGCGTGCGTGTAGTTGACGCCGGCGTCGATGACGGCGGTCGTGATGTTGGCGCAGTCGGTACGGTGCCGCCAAGCGGCGGGCGCGTCGATGTCGTCGCCGGGCGTGCCGGTGATTCCGGAGTAAGTCTGGCCGGTGTTGTGCAGGGCCCACTGCCGGTCGAACTGGGGATCGTCCGGCGTCTTCGCCGTGCTCGCAGACAGGGCGTGGTAGATGTAGTTCGGCTGGGCGCGGACGACGTTGGGGTTGTTGCGATAGTCGCGCACCGCCTGGGCGACCGACTTGCCGGCCGCGAGGTTGACGACCCGCGTGTCGGGCACGGCTTTCAGCGGGGTGCCCATCCGGTCGCCCGAGGAGGCGACGTAGCTTGCGCGGCTGGCCGCGCTCACGCCGCGCCGGAACGTCACCAGGATCTGATGGGGGACGTATTTGACGCCGGCCGCCTGAGTGCGCGGCTGGCCGCTGCGGCGGCCGGCGGCCTGCGGGTGTGGCGCGCCCCGTGCGCCGGCGGGCGACAGGGCCGCCAGCCCGAGGGTCGAAACGAATGCGGCTGTTGCCAGTGTCTTGACGGTTTTTCGAGTCATGCTTCCCCCTGGTTGCCGGACGGTGTGTCCGATTGCCTGTAGCGGTAGTTCGGCTGGACGTGGACGATGGCCTCGACGCGGGCGGCGCGGCGCTTCATGGCCTGCGGACCCGGGTCGTGATCAACGCGGATTCGGTAAACGGGACGGGAGGTGTGCAGGGCGCGCACCGAGCGGAGGCCCAGGTCGCCGAACGCCTGGCGCAGCGGGGCCTCGCCGGACGTGCCGGAGGCCATCTGCACTAGGTACTCGCCGGGAACGCGTGCCGCCGCGGAAGACGCGCTGGCAGCGGGGCGCCCCTGACACCCGGCGAGGGCGAACAGCAGGCAGCCCGCGAACGCGAAACCGATCGGGAGGCGTTGGCCCGTCGCGTGGCGGCGGTCCGGACGGGTCGCGACCGCGAACGGTCGCGTGCTGCAGCCGGGCACGGGCGGTATCCGGTCTCCGGGCGGCGCCCGGCGCTTCTTCCGGCAGTCGTAGCGTGAACCGATGGGGACTGTCTCCTTGTCGCCGCAAGTCCGATCCGCACCCGCATGGCGTGCGTTCCGGGGTCATCCACAGGCCTCTATTGTCGTTGCTCGGGCTCCGGAAGCCCAGTTACTAATGAGTAGTCGCTCTTCGTGCGATATCCGATGCTCGCATGCCGAGCAGCCCGCGGCGCGCCGACGGTGGGCTAATATCGGCGCCGGTGCCTCTGCGATCCCCGGTTTTCGTCGTGCCTCCCGTCCGGCTGTTCACACTCACGTTGCTCACGATGCTGGCGTTCGCCGGCAACTCGTTGCTGTGCCGGGCGGCATTGCGCGACACCGGCATCGACGCGGCGAGCTTCACGACGCTGCGGCTCGTGTCGGGCGCACTGGTGCTGTGGCTACTTACGTTGCGCGGCCGCGGCGGCCGGCCCCGGGGCGGGAGCTGGGCGTCGGCGGCGGCGCTGTTCGTTTACGCGGCGGCGTTCTCGTTCGCCTACATCAGCCTGCCGGCGTCGACGGGGGCGCTGCTGTTGTTCGGGGCGGTGCAGGCGACGATGATCGGCTACGGGCTGTGGAAGGGGGAGCGGTTCCGGTTGCTGCAGTGGTTCGGGTTCCTCGTGGCGCTCGGCGGGCTGGTGGTGCTGGTGCTCCCGGGGCTGGCCGCGCCGCCGCTGTGGGGCGCGGGCCTGATGCTGGGCGCCGGCGTGGCCTGGGGCGTGTATTCGTTGCGCGGGCGCGGCACCGGGGATCCGATACGCGTGACGGCCGGGAATTTCCTGCGCGCCGCGCCCGCGGCCGTCGTGCTGAGCCTGGTGACGATGAACCGCACGTCGTTGGACCCGGCGGGCGTCGGGTACGCGCTCGCGTCCGGTGCGGTGACCTCGGGGCTGGGCTACGCGATCTGGTACACGGCGCTGCCCGCGCTCCGGGCGACCACCGCCGCAACGGTGCAACTGAGCGTGCCCGTGATCGCGGCACTGGGCGGCGTGATCCTGCTGGGCGAGCCGGTCACGTTGCGTCTCGTCGTGGCTTCGGTCGCCATCCTGGGCGGCATCGGCCTGGTCATCCGGGAGCGGCGCCGACCCGCGCGGGGCGATCCGGGAGCCTAGGCGGGGCCGGTGTGCCGGCGGATGCCGGGTGGCTCCCGGACGCCCGTCGCGATGAGGCGGGCGCAGCGCGTGAGCGTCAGTCCGCGGCGCGATTGTAGACGGCGGTCCGGTTGCGGCCCTCGCGCTTGGCGACGTACAGGGCGCGGTCGGCCGCGCGGAGCAGGGCGTCGCACGACGTGATGTCGTCGTCCGGGTTCGAGCAGGCCCGGAAAGTCGTCAATCCGATCGAGATGGTGACGTTGATTGCTTTCCCGTGGACGCTGTGGCGGCGCTCGCCCAGTCGTTCGCGCAGGCGTTCCACGACGTACCAGGCGTCCTCGCCGCCGGTGCCCGGCAGCACCAGCACGAACTCTTCGCCGCCGTAACGCGCGAGGATGTCGCTCTGGCGCATCTCCGACATCAGGCCCTCGGCGATGGAAGCGAGTACGGCGTCGCCCACCTGGTGGCCGTAGGAGTCGTTGACGCGCTTGAAGTGGTCGACGTCGATGAAGGCGACGGACAGCGGCCAGCCTTCCTTGACTGCAGCGCCGAACTCGCGCGCCAGTACCTCGTTGAGCCAGCGCCGGTTGAACAGCCCGGTGAGCTGGTCGGAATACGTCTGTTGCTCCAGCACCCGGTTGCGGGCCTCGAGCGCCTCGTTGCGGGCCTTGTCCTCGCCCGCCTCCTGCAGTGTCTTGAGGCTGCGCAACAGCAGGACATCGCGGGCCTCGGCGAGCAGGGCGGCGACGTCGTGTTCCCGGACCAGCGTGACCTCGAACAGGGTCTCGTAGTCGGGCAAAAGCCGCGCGATGCGGCTCAGTGCCGCCTCCATCTCCTCCGCGCCGAGTCCCAGGCACCGCTCCGCCCAGGCCCCGAGCTCGGGCGGTGCGGCGTGCATCGACTCTTCCCGGAGGAAGAAGTCCGCGAGGCGCGACGCGAAGAAGACGCACTGGTCCAGCCGGCTCGCTTCCGTGGCGGCTGCCTCCGAGCCCAGTGCGTGGCTGTTGCGCACGGCGCGCCACAGGGGCTCCGGAATGCTCCACTTTTGCAGAAGATAGCTTCCGATTGAGGCATGATCGAACCCGAATTCACGCGTTTCCGCCCGCGCGCACGCGTCGTGTGAGGGGCTGGACTCCACGATGCCGGCGTAGCGTTCCGGCTCGGCGGTCTCCAGGACGAGCATGCCGATGTCCTGGAGCAGCGCGGCCAGGAAGAAGCGGCCCGACTGGCCGGCCTGGAGCGTCTCGGCGAGCACCCGCGCGGCGACGGCCTCGATCAGCGAGCGGCGCCAGTAGTGGCGCTTGTCGACGCAGCCGCCGTCCCCGGCGGGTTCGAGCGAGAAGCTCAGCGCCAGCGCGATGGCCGTGTTGAATCCCAGCAGGCTGACCGCCTGACGGAGGTTGTCGATGTTGCGCCGTGAGGCGTAGAGCGGGGAGTTGGCGGCCTTGAGCAGGCGCACGCTCAGCGCCGGGTCGTTGGACACGGCACCTGCCACTTCCGCCAGGCCCGCGTTGGGGTCCTCGCCCAGGTCGAGGACCTGCACGGCGACGGCCGGCAAGGTAGGCAGCGTACTCGCTTTCCTTAGCAGTCTTTCAAAATCGACGGCGTCACCGACGCTCACTGGTCCCCCTTGTCGGGATTACTGTTGTTAACGCGGATTTTACGATGGCGCCGCAGCGGACGCGACCCCGGTGCATGGGCCGGCGCGACCACGGGTGTCCCGTCCGGTGCGCGCGGCTGCGCCAGACAAGCCGTCAGCAGTAGGGGTCGAGCGTTCTCCGGTCCAGGCTCTTCCAGATATCCAGTTCCGGCGGGAACACTTCGGTCACGTAGTAGTGGTGCAGGGCGCACAGCTCGCGCGCGACCTCGGCGGGGAAGCCGTCGCGGTCGCCCCGCTCGTCGATGAGCAGGCCGCGAAAGTGCCGCAGTGCGATGGCGGGCGTTTCCCAGCGCGCGGCGATGGCATTGGCGGCGCGCGGGTAACTTCGCATGAGCGAGCGCGGGCGCACGGCATGGGGCATGCCTGCGAACAGGGCGCGGGCCTTTTCGCTAAGGGTCCGGTCTTCCCGGCGGGGTGGCTTGCGCCGGTTTCGTGACGAGGGATCCGAGGGAATTGCCTTGTAAGCCATTGTTGGTGAGCTGAGCGAGGGGCCCGGCGATTATGTGGGAAGGCCGGGGGGCACGCAACGCGTCGCCGGTGCCTGTCGTCCCCTCCGGCGTGGACCGCGGGTGCCGCGTGCGGATGATCGCAAGCCGGAGCACGAGCGCCTTTTCCATCCGTGCGGGCGTGCCGGAGGGAGACGGGTTCGGAGGTGCGCCGCGGGTATCTTCCCCAACGGGGATTGGGGCGATCACCCGAGCCGGTCCTTCCGACGGGTTCAGCCGCGCGTGTCGGCGATGAAGCGGGCGATGCCGTTGAAAAAGACGTCCGGGTTGTCCCACATGGCCATGTGGCCGGCGTCCTCGACCACCTGGACGCGCGCGTTGGGGATGCGGCGCCCCATCTCCTCGATGTCGCGCGGCGGCATGGTGTCGTGTTCGCCCACGCTCAACAGGGCGGGTATCCCGATGCCCGGCAGGTCGTCCCAGCGATTCCAGTCCTTGAAATTGCCGTTGACCAGGAATTCGTTGGGCCCCTGCATCGTGTTGTAGACCTGCTCGTTCATGTGGCCCATGCCGCGCATGACGGGTTCGGGCCAGGGCCGTGTCCGGCACATGTGGCGGCTGTAGAGATGCTGCCAGAGCAGCTTCTGGTATTCGGGCGCGTCGTATCGTCCCGCGTCCTCGTAACCCGTAAGGGTTTCCAGAACGTCCTCGGGTATGCGGCCGCGCAGCTCGTTGATGTGGCGCACGTAGGAGTCGATGCTCGCCGTGGCGCTGGAGACGATCAGTCCCTTGATGTGTTTCGGGTACTTGATCGCGTATTCGAGCGCGAGCATCCCGCCCCAGGACTGGCCGAAGAGGTAGAAATCCTCAAGTCCGAGCGCCTTGCGGACCTCTTCCACTTCCTCGCGGAAGCGCGCAACCGTCCACAGCGAGGGATCGTCGGGCTGGTCGGAGTGGTACGAGCCGAGCTGGTCGTAATAGTGAATGCTGACGCCGAGTTCGGGCTGGCGTTTCCCGAAGCCTTCGAAGTACTCGTGCGTGAAACCCGGCCCGCCGTGGAGCAGGAGCATATGAACGGGTTCGTCGCCGACGCGGCGCGTCCAGACGTTGTAACCGTTCCTCAGCGGGACGATGGTCGATTGCGACTGCATGCGCGGCGCTCCGTGCCGGGGTGCGCGTGAACTCGCGTGACAACATACGGGCCGCCGTGCGCGGGGGTCAAACGCTTCGGGGGTGGCGCGGAGAGGCGCGATAAGGTAGGTGGCATCGAGGCACAGGGACGGCGTCATGGCAGGCGAGAGCCCCGGGGGAGGCGGATACCGGCAGGAACTCGACCGGGCACTGAAGCTCCGGCACCTGCTGGTCTACGGCATGATTTTCATGGTGCCCATCGCCCCGATGGGCGTTTACGGGTTCGTGGCGCGACAGAGCGAGGGGATGGTGCCGCTCGTCTACCTCGTCGGCGTTGTCGCGATGATCTTCACGGCGCTCAGCTACAAGCGCATGAGCGCCGCGTTCCCGTATGCAGGCTCCGTGTACTCGTACGTGCAGCGGGGCCTGAACCGCTACCTCGGCTTCGTCGCGGGCTGGCTGATCCTCGCCGACTACCTGCTCATCCCGAGCCTGCTCTACGCGTTCGCCGCCACGTGGCTCGACGGCCTGGTGCCCGGGCACGTGCCGCACTTCGTGTGGATCATCGGTTTCGTGGCCTTCAACACGATCGTCAACGTGCTCGGCATCCGCCTGCAGGCGCGCACGAACGTGGTGCTGCTGGTGATCGAGCTGGCCACGCTCGCGGTGTTCCTGGGCGTCGGGCTCTATTTCGTGCTCGGTCAGGGCGGCGGTATCGGGCATCTCTCCGTTCGTCCGTTCTACCGGCCGGGGCAGGTGGACCTCGGGTTCGTCGCTCGCGCGACGTCGATCGCGGCGCTGAGCTTCCTCGGCTTCGATGCGATCAGCACGCTCGCGGAGGAGACCACCGACCCGCGGCGCATGATCGGACGGGCGACGGTGCTCGCCCTGGTATTGCTGGGCAGCATCTTCATGCTCCAGACCTGGGTCGCGGGGCTGGTGCACCCCGGCTACAAGGACCTGAGCCCGACGATGGCCTTCTTCGACGTGGCCCGGGAGGCCGGCGGGCAGTGGCTGTATGTTTTGTTGCTGGTCGTCAGCGTGCTCGCGGTCGGCATCGCCAACGCGCTGGTGGCGCAGTCGGCGATATCGCGCGTACTTTATTCGATGGGGCGCGACCGTATCCTGCCCGCTTCGCGTTTCCTGGCGCGGGTGCACCCGCGCTTCAGGACGCCCGTCAACGCGACGGTGCTGGTGGGCGCGGTGTCGATCCTGGTGGCGGGGTTCGTGCCCGAGGAGTCGATCATCAAGTTCGTGAACTTCGGTGCGCTCACGGCCTTCATGTTGCTCAACCTCGCCGTGTTCTGGCACTTCTTCATCCGGCGGGGCCGGCGGCGGCATGTACTCCGCTATCTCGTGTTTCCGTTGCTGGGTCTGGCGATCGTGGCGTTCGTCTGGTCCGGCTTCGACCGGGTGACGTTCGTCTTCGGCGGTTGCTGGCTGGCGGTGGGCCTGGTGCTCGGGGCGTTCAAGTACCGCGAATTCCGGGGGCTGGAGGAGGCGTCGTAGCCGCGTCGTAGCAGCCGTCGCGGGAACCGGCTTCCCGGGAAGCGAGGACGGCCCCTCGCACGGGGCCGCCCCGTCCCGTCACGCGCCTAGTGATCGGACGCGAGCATGACCTGCTTGTGGCCCAGGGCGTGGGCGACGTCGACCATGGCCTGGTTGGTGATGGTGTGATAGTTCGCCGTGAACGACGCGCCGTACTTCGCCGTCGTCGCGTCCATGACCTTGTCGTGGATGCCGTGCGACAGGGCGTGGTCGAACAGCAGGCCCGACCAGAACGTGCCGTCATGGGCCGTGCCGGCCTTGACCAGCGTGGCGGCGAGCTTCGCTCCGGGCTGCATGGCCGGCTTCGGCAGTTTGATGCCGTCCTTCGTGGCGATCGCGAGGCCGTCGTTCACGGCCGCGTCGAGGCCCTTGAGCCATTCGTGCACCTTGTGCTTGCCGTACTGCCGGGAGAGCTTGGCCACTTCCGCGTTGACCGTCTTCTTGCCGAGCATGTTGTTCAGCGCCGTGGCGAAGGAGAAGTGTTTCGCTCCGCCGCCGGCCTGCACCAGCGCAGCGGTGACGCCCAGCGCGGGCTTGCCCTTGTACGTGGGGCCGCCGTAGCGGTCCGAGTGCATGCCCATGCCCGCGGCCATGGCGGTCGCGGCCACGAAGAGCGCCGCGCCCGGAAGCAATCTCAAAAGCGTCTTCTTCATCATGGTGGACTCCTTGCGTCGATTGTCCTGAAGGTGCCCGGCACGAGGCCGGGACATGGAGCGATACGTGCGCCGGGGCAATCCGGATGCGGGGGTGCGGCGGCGATGTGCTAAAAAGGGGCACGATCCGACTCCGGAGAGCTGCCTTGGACGGCGGCATGCACGTGGACAGGGAACGCCAGGCGCGGCTTCGCCGCGGAATGGCGGCATGTGCCCGCGGCGAGGAATCGGGGCTGGAAGTCCTTTACGACGCGCTGTCGGCGCAACTGTTGGGGCTTCTCGTTCGTATCCTGCACCGAAGGGATCTCGCCGAGGAGGCGCTGCAGGATGCGTTCGTGAGTGTCTGGACCAAGGCGTCCGAGTACCGGGCCGACCGGGGCACGATTACCACATGGGTGACGACCATCGCGCGCAACCGTGCCTTCGACATGCTGCGCCGCGAGCGGCGCGACGTGCCGCTGGACCCGCAGGTCCTGCGCGACCTGAGCGATACGGCGGCGGCGGATGACGGAGCGGGGGACGAGACGCCCCGCAGCCGGCGGGAGTCGCGGCGGCTGGCGGAATGCTTCGAGCGTTTGTCCGAACGCCAGCGCGAGAGCGTGCTCCTGGCCTACTTCCGCGGCCTGACCCAGGAAGAAATCGCGGTGCGGCTGAGCGCGCCGCTCGGTACCGTCAAGAGCTGGGTGCGGCGTGCCCTGTCCCGATTGCAGCGGTGTCTGGAGTCATGAATTACGCCCGTCCGGAATTGCGCGACCTGCTCGCCGGCGAATACGTGCTGGGCCACTTGCGCGGGCGTGCGCGCGAGCGCTTCGAACGCCTGCTGGTGAGCGACGTGGCCATTGCGCGGGCCGTGACGGATTGGCAGGAGCGTCTGGTGCCGCTCGCGGCGGCGGCCCCGCCGGTGATGCCGCGGCGCCGGGTCTGGCGCCGCATCCGCCGCCGCATCGGGCGTCCCGCGCCGGCGCGCCGGGGGGCATGGATCTTCTCCGCCCGGACGGCGGCCGCGGTCGCGGGCGCCGCGTTCCTGGCGGTGCTCGGCCTGTATCTCGCGCGGCCGGCGGTGAGTCCGGGGCCGCCGGCGCGACTCGCGGTGATCGCCTCGCAGAAGGGGGTGCCGCAGTGGGTGGTGACCGTGAACGGGCGGCGGATGCACATGCGCTCGGTCGCGCGGACGGTGCCGCCGACAGGCAAGAGCTACCAGTTGTGGATGTTGCCGGGCGGCGGCGCGAAGCCCGTTTCCCTGGGGTTGTTGCCGGCGTCCGGGGTGGCGAGCGAGACGCTGTCGGCCGACCAGCTGCGCGCTCTGAACGGCGGCGGCGGCGTCGCGGTCAGCGTGGAACCGGCGGGCGGCTCGCCGACCGGGCTGCCCACCGGCCCGGTCGTGTACCAGGCGGCTCTGGTCCGGAGCTGACCTGCGGCGCGGGCGCATCCGTGGCGCCGTCTCGCGCGTATCGATCCCCGTTGGCACGAGGAAACGGGTGATGATGCACACGCATGACGAGACCGGTACGGACGCGCAGCCGCCGACCGTGCGGCTTGCCGAGGTGATCGGTGCGCTGAGCTTTGCGCTCGATCTCACCGAGGGACAGCCGCCGGGCCACTGCGTTCGCTGCTGCTGGATGGGTTTCCGCCTGGGCGAGCGTCTCGGGCTCGACCGCGATTCGTTGTGCGACCTGTACTACGCCCTGCTGCTCAAGGACGCCGGTTGCAGCAGCAACGCGGAACGACTCTTCGAGCTGTATGCGTGCGACGACCGCGCGGCCAAGAGCGAATGGAGCCGCGTGGACACCAACAGCATCGAGCAGCTCGGCCGTTTCGTGTTCGCCCATGCCGCGCCGGGACGCGGGCTCGGGCCACGCCTCACGCATTTGTTCAAGCTGCTCGCCCACGGCAACCGGCTCGCGACCGAGGTGGTCTCGACGCGCTGCGAGCGTGGTGCGTCGATCGCCCGGCGGCTCGGCTTCGGGACGGCCGTGGCGGAGGGCATCCGCGGGCTCGACGAGCACTGGGACGGCAAGGGCCGTCCCCGGGGGCTGGCCGGACGCGACATCCCCCTGGCGTCGCGCATCGCGCTGCTCGTGCAGGTGGTCGACGTCTTCTACCAGACGGGCGGCATGGACGGGGCGCTGGCGGAAGCGCGCCGGCGGCGGGGAACGTGGTTCGACCCCGAACTCGTCGACGCCCTGGACTCGCTGTGCGGGGAGGCGGCGTTCACCGAGCCGCTGCAGTCCGACGACTTCGAGCAGCGCGTGTGGGAACTGGAACCGGCCGGCTCGGAACTCCCGCTCGACGACGGCCGCCTCGACGACATCGCCGTTGCGTTCGCGCAGGTCGTGGATGCCAAGAGCCATTTCACCTACGGCCACAGCGAACGCGTCGGGCAATACGCGGAGCGCCTGGCGGAGGCCATGGACTTGCCCCCCGAGCGGCGGCGGCTCGTGCGCCGCGCGGCCCTGTTGCACGATCTGGGTAAGCTCGGGGTCAGCAACGCGATCCTCGACAAGCCCGGACGTCTCGACGGGCAGGAGTGGGTGCAGATGAAACGACACCCCTGGAACACGGAGTTGATCCTGTCGCGCATCGCGCCCTTCGAGACGCTGGCGCGGATCGCGGGCGCGCACCACGAGCGGCTGGACGGTTACGGCTATCCGCGCGGGCTGCCCGCGGAACAGATCGCGCTGGAGACCCGGATCGTGACCACGGCCGACGTGCTCGACGCGCTCACCGCGGACCGGCCGTACCGGCGCGCGATGCCGCTCGACGACGCGCTGGGCATCATGGAGCGCGACCGCGGGGCGGGGCTCGACCCGGACTGCCTCGACGCCCTGCACGCCAGCCTGTCCGACATCACCGAAGACCTGCGCGCTGCGGCGTAACCGGGCAGCGCGTGGCCTCGCCGGTCACGGATCAGTAAACTGCGGGCCGGCCCAAGGACAGACTGCCATGCCCGCCCCCGCTCCACGCCTGCGCGGCGATGCCCGGCTCGCCGCCGCCAACCGGGATTTTTACGACGGACTGTGGTCGCACGCGCGGCTGATACAGCCGAGGCGTTTCAATACCTGGCCGCTCGTGTCCGACCTGGCGGCGCGCGCACCGGCGCGCCTCGAGGTGGCACCCGGACTGCGTCCGCGGCTTCCGCTGGCGGGCACGCGCTTCGTGGACATCAGCGCGGCGGCGGTCGAGCGGCTGCGCGCCGCGGGCGGGGCGGCGACGGTGGGGCAGGTCACCGCGATCCCGTTCGGTGACGCCGCGTTCGACTTCGTCTGCGCGTTCGACATCGTCGAGCACGTGGAGGACGACGACGGAGCCCTCGCGGAACTCGCCCGCGTGGCGGCCCCGGGTGCGCCGTTGCTGCTCTCCGTGCCGCTGCACGAGAGTGCCTGGACGCCGTTCGACGACTTCGTCGGGCACCGGCGTCGCTACGCGCCGGGGGACATCGCCGCCAAGCTCGCGCGCGCCGGGTTTCGCGTCGAACGCAGTGCGGTGTACGGCATGCAGCCGCGGTCCTCGCGGTTGCTCGACCTCGGCATGTGGTTCCTCACGCACCAGCGCGAACGCGCCATGTGGTGGTACAACCGCGTCTTCATGCCCATCGGCCTGCACCTGCAGAAACCCTTGACGTTCTGCGACGGGTTGATCGACGGCGCGGACGTCGACACCGTGCTGCTCGTGTGCCGCCGGCAGCCTTCGACTGGCCGGGGTGCGGCGTTGCCTGCTGCGATTGCGTCGGATCAATAAAGCTGACGATTGGGGTTCCACCGAGATCGTTTCGCCTCGCGGCCGGTCTAATCTTCTCGACGAATGGCTGCAACGGCAGCCGCCCGATCGAGGTGAGCCTTCATGAACGCGAAGACAGCGATTCTCCTGGCGCTGGTGCCGGCCTTTGCATTGGTGTCGCCCCCCGGATTCGCGGTTCAGGGTCGCCACGCGGCGGCGGGCGACCCCGCGCGGATCGCGTACCAGCGACCGCAGAACCAGCACCCCCATCAGAGCCGGCCCGGCCAGGACCGCAGGCAGCCGCAGGGCCGGCCGCAGTCGCAACGGCCGCGCAATCCGCCGGGAACGCCCCGGTACACGCATGGGCGTTCCTACTACTGGCAGGGAACGCCCTCGTACTACCGCGGGAACGTCTACTGGAACGATGACATCCGCCACTTTCACCGCTATGGCTACCCGGTATGGCGTGGCGGCTATTGGCACCATGGCTGGTACGGCGGTCGCTGGGGCTGGTGGTGGGTCGTCGGCGGCATCTGGTACTACTACGCCGCGCCGATCTACCCCTACCCGGACCCCTATGTCCCGGGCGCGGTCGTCGTCGTGCAGCAGCAGGCCGAGGCGCCCCCGCCGCCGGCCCAGGCGCCGACTCAGTATTGGTACCACTGCAGCGCGCCGGAAGGCTATTACCCGTACGTGCCCGAGTGCCTGGGTGGCTGGCAGGCCGTTCCCGCGACGCCGCCGCCCGCAGGCCAGCCGCCGCAATAGCCGGTCCCGCTGCGTAACGGAGGTGCAGTGATGGGCTCATTCAACAAGGGAAGACTCGTGCTGGCAGCCGCCGGGCTTGCCGCGCTGGCGCTCGGCGGCTGCGCCGACATGCCGACCGGCCCCACGGTGGCCGTGTGGCCGGCCCCGGGCAAGCCGTTCGAGGTATTCCGCGCCGATGACAACTATTGCCGGCAATACGCGGCCGTGATGGTCAACCCGAGCGACGCCAACAAGGCGGCTTTCCGGAACGCCGCGATAGGCACGGCGGTCGGCGCTGCCGCCGGCGTTCTCATCGGGGACAGCGGCCGCGCCGCGGGTGTCGGTGCCGGTGCAGGATTGCTCGTGGGCAGTGCGTCGGCATCCGATACCAGCATGCGCAGCTCCTGGACCCTGCAGCGCCAGTACAACATCGCCTACGAACAGTGCATGTACTCGAAGGGCAACCAGGTGCCGGGTGCCCCCGCGCCGCCCGCCCACGTGCCGCCACCCCCGCCGGCGAGCCGCTGACGCATCCACCGGGGATTTGTAACGGAGTGTGTCCGCCCGGGCGGGTGCAACGCGGGTTCACGCACGGTTGCGGAATCGTAATGCAGGAAGGCTCCTGACCGGCTAGGCTGAAAACCGAGGGCCGCCGCGAGCGGTCGCAGCCCAGCGAGGTGAGGCGCCATGAATGCAAGACTGGCGATTGCGGTACTCCTGTCCGGAGTGTTGATAGCGGCGGGCGCCGCCGCGGCTCCCGGCCATCACGGGCCGGTGCGCCCGGATTCCCGGGGCGATCGGCACCGGGTGCGCACCCCGGTGCACGCGCACCCCGCCGGCCGCGATCACCGCGAAGACCACCGCGGGGGCGATGACCGCGGCGGCGATCACCGCGGCGACCACCGCGGCGACCACCGCGGAGGAGACCGCCGCGGAGGAGACCGCCGCGGCGATCATCGCCGGGACCATGACCGGCGCGACGGCCGCGATCACGATCGCGGTCCCCGCCACGGACGCTGGCACGGCGAGTATCGTGATCGCGACGACGGGGCCTGGCGCATCGGCTTCGGCTTCCACACGCATCGGGACTACGACGACTGGTACGACGGACGCTGGCGCCATGGCTGGCACCACGGCCGCTGGGGCTGGTGGTGGCTGGCAGGCGGCCTCTGGTATTACTACGCGGCCCCGGTCTATCCCTATCCGGACCCCTACGGCCCGGGCGGCGTCGTGGTGATCGACACCACGCCCGCCCAGCCCGCCGCTCCGCAACAGCCGGCAGCGCCGCCGCCGCCGCAGGCGCCGAAGCAGGCTCAGCAGGCGTACTGGTACCACTGCAAGGCGCCGAAGGGGTACTACCCCTACGTTCGCCATTGCCCCGGCGGATGGACGAAGGTGCCGGCGACGCCGCCGTCGGTGTCGCAGGGCGGGGGGCAGTGAGAACCCTCCGGGGCGCTCTCGCGGCATCGCTCCTCGCGGGCGGTGCCGGGCTGCTCGCCCTCGGCGGGTGTGCGCACAAGCCCGACGGCCCCACCGTGGCGGCGTGGCCTCCGCCCAACAAGCCGTTCGAGGTGTTCCGGCAGGACGACGCCCAGTGCCGCCGCTACGCGCGTGCGAAAGTGAGGCCCGCGCCGGGCGGCAAAACGGCCGCGCAACGCGTCGCGCTGGCGACGGCGCTGGGGGCACTCACCGGTGCGTTGCTTTCCGACAGCAGCCGCGGGGCCGGCGTGGGCGCCGGCGTGGGGATGCTGGCGGGGAGTTCGGCCGTGGGTAATGCCACAGACCGCGGGCAATGGACGGCGCAGCGCCAGTACAACGTGCTCTACGAACAGTGCATGTACGGCAAGGGCAATGACGTGCCGGGTGCGCCGCGCCGCCCCTTGGTTCCGCCGCCGCCTCCGGGCACGCGCTGAGGGGCCGCCCTCAGCGCAGGTGGAAGACCAGCGTCTGGCACACGTCCGGGGTCGCGACGGCGCGGCCGTCGACGTGCCGGGGGGAGAAAGTCCACTGACGGATGGCCTCCAGCGAGGCCGTGCGAAACTCCTGCCGGATCTTGCGGCGGATGGCGATATCGGCGATGGACGAGTCGGGGGTCGACGTCACGCGCGGATTCTCGACGGTGCCCCGGGCCGTCACGGTGAAGCAGACGTTCACGTCGCCCTGGACGGCCTCGAACTGCGCGAGCCGCGGATAGCGCGGCGCGGCGCGCTGCACCGGCGCCGGCCTGGCGCCGGTGCCCGCGGCGGCGGGCGTGGCGCGGCTCGAGACCGTGCCCGCGAGCGTGCGCCCGGCCGCCCGGGTTGCCGGCGCCAGCAGCAGGGCGCCCGCGATAGCCGTTGCGATCGCCGTCGAGCGATCCATTCTCACCTTCGCGCGGGCGAGCGCCCGTGCCGTCTGGGGGCCTTCAATATGCCACCGACTGCGCCGGCCTGGCCAGTCGGCCCGCCTGATTTTCCCGGCGCCGGAGATGAGCCGGCGGCGCGCGCCTGCGTCGGGGAACGGCCCCCGCGCCGGACGGTTGCCGCCCGACCCGATAACATCGGAGTCCCGATGCATCGGCGCCGCAGCGCCGCAAGGCGGCATTTCCCGTGACCGAACGCTACCGGCTCCACCCCGTCGTGCGGCGGTTGATCGCCCTGCGAGCGGCGCGGAGCCTGGGCCAGGGCGCGCTCGTGGTGGACCTGGCCCTGTACCTGAAGGCCCTGGGGTGGAGCGGCGTGGCAATCGGCGGCACGCTCGCCGGGGCGGGTCTGCTCGCGGCGACGCTCAGCATGGGCGTCGGCGTGGCCAGCGACCGCGCCGGCCGGCGCCGCTTCCTGGTGGCCGCGGAAGTGCTGACGGTGGCCTGTGCGCTCGCGGCGCTGGCGAGTTCGAACCCCTGGATCCTCGTCCCGGCGATCCTGTTCGCGGGCTTCGGGCGCGGCATCAACGGCGCCGCGAGCTTCTTCGGCCCCGCCGAGCAGGCCTGGCTCGCCGCGGTCGTGGGCCCCGCGGAGCGCGGCCACGTCTACAGCCTGAACCTGGCGGCGGGCTCGATCGGCATGGCGGCCGGCGCCGGGCTGGCCGCGCTGCCGCAGCTGCTCGCACCCGCGCTGGGCACGGAGTGGGCGTTCCGCGTGTTGTTCTTCGTGCCGCTCGGCGGTGCGCTGGTGAACCTGGCCTCGCTCGCGCGTCTGCACGAGCGCGAGCGCCCGGCACAGCCGCCGCGCGCGGCGGCGGAGCAACCGCGCCGCCGGCGCGAGAACCGGGCCCTGGCCTGGCTGGCGGGGCTCAACAGCGTGAACGGCCTTGCAATCGGGCTGACCACGCCGCTGCTCAGTTACTGGTTCTCCGTGCGCTTCGGCATCGGCGCGGCCGCGATCGCGCCGTTCATGGCGGCCACCTTCCTGGCGTCGGGCGTGGCCTCGATCGTCACGGGACGGCTTACGCGCCGCATCGGTGTCGTACCGGCCGTGGTGTCGGTGAGAGCGCTCGGGGTGTTCCTGCTGGCCGCCGTGCCGCTCTCGCCGGTTTACGCGCTCGCGGCGGGGTTCTACGCGCTGCGCTCGGCCCTCAACCGTGGCTCGATCGGCGCCCGCCAGGCCCTCGTGGTGTCGCTGGTCGACGACGACCGCCGCGGGTTTGCCGCGAGCCTGAACGCCGCCTCGTTCCAGTACGCCATGGCGGCGGGGCCGGCACTGGCCGGCGCGTTGCTCGATGCCGGGTTCCTGATGATCCCGTTTTTTCTCGCCGCGGCCCTGCAGACCGTCTACGTCGCGGGGTTCGGCCTGGCCTTCCGCCGCCACGACCCCGCACGGCAGGCGCCGCGCGGGTAGCGGCGCCCGGGCGCCGGGGTCAGCGGTCCCGCCGTTCGGCGTCCGGCCCGTTCGGGCGGCTCCGCTTGAAGATCATCCAGAGTCCGCCGTAGATCACGAACAACGGCCACCAGTGATCCCAACGCGCGCCGAACAGGAAGATGAACCCGATCGTGAGGATCACCGCCGCGGTCGTCAGCGCGTGGAGCACGTTGCCGTCGACGCGCCCGTGGGAGCGGTAGTAGGCGAACGCCTGGCCGAGCGGGCCGAGCGCCCCGATGAGGATGAAGATCGCCCACCAGTTGTGGTTGGCCATGAACGGAATGCGGACGCCGAACTCGTAAAAGAGGAAGAACACGCCCAGGGCAACAATGGCCGCGCCCACGGCGATTCCGCTCCAGCGCGGCAGCTCACGGTGCGAGCGCCGGTCGGGATGATTGTCCACGAGCCCTCCCTTGGTGTCATGCCGTACGCCCCATTATGAGGGAATGCACCCGTCGGCGGGTGACGCCGCTACACTGGAACGGTTTCGCGCCGGGCAGGCGACGCATGGACATCGACCCCGACCAGCTGGAGGTGCGGCACCGGACCGACCGCGATCGCTTCGAGATCGTCGTCGAGCACAAGAAGGCCTTCATCACCTACCGGCGCGAGGGCGTCCGGTTGGTGCTCGACCACACGTGGGTGCCCCCGGAGTTCGAGGGCAACGGCATTGCCGACCGGCTGACCCGCACCGCACTCGAGTACGCCCGCTCCGAGGGTCTGAAGGTCGTGCCCGAGTGCCCGTACGTGGCCGCCTGGCTGCGCCGGCATCCCGAGTACGGGGAACTCGTCGCCGGGTGACCGCCCGGGCCGCGGTTTGACCTGCGGCGCGGCCGGTGCAAGGCTGAAGGCCGTTCCCGGATGAGGCGTCCGCCATGAACTACGAGTTGTACTACTGGCCCGGCATCCAGGGCCGCGGCGAGTTCGTGCGCCTGGCGTTCGAGGCGGCCGGAGCGGACTACCTCGACGTGGCGAAGGACCCGGGCGGGGAGGCCGCCGCGGCGCACAAGGTGCAGCAGGCGATGACGGCGCCCGGGGAGACGCGGCCGCCGTTCGCGCCGCCGTTTCTCAGGCATGGTCCGGTGCATGTCGGCCAGACCGCGAACATCCTCCTTTACCTCGGCCCGCGGCTGGGGCTCGCGCCGGAGGACGAGGCGGCGCGGCTGTGGGTCAACCAGCTGCAGCTCACGGTCGCGGACTGGGTCGCCGAAATCCATGACACCCATCATCCCGTGAGCCCGGCGCAGTACTACGAGGAACAGAAGGAGGCCGCGGCAGTGCGGTCCCGGTCGTTCCGCGAGCAGCGGCTGCCGAAGTACATGGCGTATTTCGAACGGGTGCTGTCGCGGAACCCGGACGGGGAGCACTGGCTCGCGGGCGCGAAGATGACCTATGCCGATCTCTCGTTCTTCCAGGTGCTGGAGGGGCTGCGCTACGCCTTCCCCGACGCGACGGCCGATGTCGAGGCGGATTATCCGCGGACCGTGGCGCTGCACGGGCGCGTGGGCGCGAGCGATCGGATCGCGGCCTACCTCGCGTCGGAGCGGCGCATCCCGTTCAACGAGTCGGGCATCTTCCGCCATTACCCGGAGCTGGACGGCTGATCCGACATTCCGCTCTATGATGCGTCCCTGCCGCCGGGCAGGCCACCCCGATGACCTAAGCGGTAAACGACCGGCAATACGTCGTGATCGTGGCCGGGGGCCACGGCGGCCCGGGCACGACGCGCCGCGACTACGTCATCGCCTTCGCGCTGCCCGGGGCGTCCGCGCGGTGAGAGTGATCGTTTTCGCCTGCGTCGCAGGGCCGGCGGCGCTTGTGGCCGCGGCGGTATTGGCCGCGGCCGCCCCGGCGCCTGCAACGACACCGCTGGCGCCGCTGGTCGTCTCCGGCACGCGGCGCCTGGCGCCGAGCCTGGACGTTCCCGCCTCCGTGACGACCGTCGGGCGGCGGCGACTGGGGCGCGGCCGGGCGCAGGTCAACATTTCCGAAGCGCTGCTGTCCGTGCCGGGCGTCGTGGCGCAGGACCGCCACGACTATGCCCAGGACCTGCAGATCTCCATCCGCGGCTTCGGTTCGCTCGCGCCCTTCGGTGTGCAGGGCGTACGTCTGCTGCTCGACGGGCTGCCGGTGACGATGCCGGACGGGCAGGGACAGTCGCAGGTCTTCGACCTGCCCGCCATCGACCGTATCGAGGTGCTGCGCGGGCCGTTCGCGCTCGCTTACGGCAACAGTCCCGGCGGCGTGATCCGGGCCACCACCGCGGAGGGCCCGGAGCGCCCGACGCTGCGGGCGCGGAGCTGGGCGGCCGGTCACGGGGCGACGCAGACCTGGCTCGGCTTCGGCGGGCCGCTGGGTGCGGAGTCGAACTACCGGCTCACGGCGGGACGGTTCCACACCGGTGGCTTTCGCGACCACGCGGCGGCCACGCGCAAGCAGTTCTACGGCAAGGCGCGCTATACGGCCGGACGCACGCAACTGACGTTCGTCGCGAACCTGTTCCACCAGCGTGCGCAGGATCCGTCAGCCCTCACGGCCCGGGAGCTTGCGCAGGACCCGGCGCAGGCGAATCCGCGCGCCGTCCTCTACGACGCACGCAAGGACGTGCACAACGCGGAGGGCGGCGTGGTGTCGGATACGTCCCTGGACGCAGGCAACTCCGTGCATGCCGCCGTTTACGCGGGCACGCGCAGCGTGCTGCAATTCCTGCCGTTCACGGGCGACACGGGCTTGTCCTCGGGGGGCGTCGTCGACCTGGCCGACCATTTCGGCGGCGCGCGCGCTCACGTCATCCACCGCGGGACGGCGGGGGTCATGCCCTACACGCTGACCGCCGGCGTGGACTACGACCGGGAAAACGAATACCGCAAGGGCCGCGCCAACGACTTCGGCACGGCCGGGAGCCTGCGCCGCGACGAATTCGACGTGGTCGACGACTTCGACCAGTACCTGCAGGGGCGGCTGGAAGTCGCGCGGTCGTGGTCGCTCGAGGGCGGGTTGCGCCACAACCTGGTGCGCTTCACCTCCCGGGATCATTACGTGACCGCGACCAACCGGGATGACAGCGGCAGCGTTCGGTACAGCCGGACCGACCCGGTCGCGGGGATGCTTTACCGCGCGACGCCGCAGCTGCACTTCTACGTGACGGCGGGCCGCGGCTTCCAGACCCCGACCTTCTACCAGCTTGCGTACCGCCCGGACGGCTCGCCCGGGCTGAACCTGGGTCTCGCCCCCGCCGTCAGCGATAACTACGAGGCAGGCGTGAAGGCGCTCGCCGGCGGTTCGCTGCGCATCGATGCGGCGGTGTTCCGCATCCGCACGCGCGACGACATCGTGGTCGCGAACTCGCGGAACGGACGCACGAGTTACCGGAACGCCGCGGCGACGAAGCGCGACGGCGCGGAGTTGCGCCTGACGGCCGCATTCGCGCACCACCTGAGCGCGACGGCGGCGCTGAGCTACATCGACGCCCGCTTCGATGGCGGCCCCGATGCCGGGCGGCGCATGCCCGGCGTTCCCGGCCGCACGGCCTACGCGGAGCTGACGTGGTCGGTGCCGGCGCCGGGCTTCTACACCAGCGCTGAGTTCCAGTATCGCGACCGTGTCTACGCGGACGCCGCAAATTCCGCCGAGGCCGCGCCCTACGCCGTATGCGACTGGTGGGCGGGGTTACGACAGCACACGGGCCGCTGGCACCTGCGCGAGTTCCTGCGCATCGACAACGTTTTCGACCGTCGCTACGTGGGTGCCGTGGTCGTCGGGGATTCGCACGGTCGCTACTTCGAACCCGCGCCGGGCCGCGATCTCACGTTCGGCGTCGGTGTGAGGATCGCCTTGTAGCGCGGCCACCGTGTCGCCGTGCCCGGGGCGCCGTCATCCCTGTGGCACGAACCCCGCGAGATCCGCGAGCCGCTGCATGTCGGCCAGGACGACGTGCCGGCTGTCGGGGATCTCGATGACACCGTCGCGCTCGAACTGCGACAGGTGACGGCTCAGCGTCTCGGGCGCCAGATCGAGGTAGCTCGCCAGGTCGTTGCGCGTCATGGGCAGGTAGATCACCGCCGCGCTGTGGTGCGTCCGCTGGCGCTGGTTCACGTGCAGGAAATGGGTGGCAATCCGCGCGGCGGCCGGTTTGCGCGTGACGAGCAGCATGTGTTCTTCGTCCTCGCGGATGCGTTTCACCGCCAGGCGCAGCAACTCGCGCTGCAGGCCGGGGACGGCGCGGGTGATCTCGGGGAGGCGGCTGACCGGCAGGCGGAAGACGTAGCTGGCGACGAGGGCGGTGCAGGTCGTGTGATGGTTGCCGTCGTAGAGGCTGTCGAGCCCCATCATCTCGCCCGCGAACAGGAAGCGCATGATCCGGTCGTCTCCGTCGGTATCGTGGCGATAGCATTTGAATGCGCCACTGTGCACCACGTAGAGCGTCTCGCACGGCCGCCCGGCGGGGCACACGTTCGTGCCGCGCTCGACGGCCACGGGACCGCGCACGGCGGCGTCGAGGGTCTCGAGTTCCCCGCGGCTGAGCCCGTAGGCGAGGCTCAGGGTCTCGAGGTCATGCGTTCGGCACGCCTCGAGCAGTTCGCTGAAACTGAAGTCGCGGAATTGCATGGGTATTACCGCGGTGGTCGACCCGAGTGCCCGGGGTCGTTACCCGTAACGTTACCCCGCATCGACCCCAAGCATGCCCCGGATCGGTCAAGCCGGAGTGAAACGGGTAGAATTTGCGGACTACGCGCGCGTTACGTTGCATGAAATACCTGAATCACGCTGCAGTCGTGGGGGTGGCGCTCGTCGCCGCCGGCTGCGCTTCCGCGCCGGGCGGCGGCGCATCGACTTCCTCGGCAGCACGGTCGGGGGCACAGCATCGCCAGAAGCTCTTCGGCTGGTGGATGGAGCGCCGTTCCATCGACCACGGCAAGGTGGTGCGGTTGACCCTGCGATGCCCCGACGGTGTCTACCTGTCCGACGTCCGCACCCTCGGTGCGGACGGCAAGCTCCGGCACGAGAGCCAGACCGTCGGTGACTGGGGCGTGTCCGGGCCCGTGTACTTCACCATCGAGCACGAGCGCTACCGGGGCGGCAAGCACGAAAAGGTCGACCTGAGGAAGGAGCGCTATTACAACGCCTACCGGATCCTCGCGTTGTCCTACACGTCGTTCCGCTACCGGGCCTATGCCGACGGGACGGTCCTGAACGCGCACCGCGCGTCGCCGGACGACATTGCCGAGCTGGGCCAGCAGCCCGGCGCCATGACCCTGCCCTCGAGCTGCAACGGCGGCGATTCGGACGACTGAGGCCGCGCGGCGGGCGGTCGGCCGTATCGCGCTTGACCCGGGTCAGCCCGCCAGCCGCGCCGCGGCGTATTCTGGCGGTGGATCAACCGGGAGGCCGCACGTGGATCACTCGCTGCACCGGTGCCTGCGCACGCTGGCACGCCACGCGGAATGGGCCAACGCCGAGGTATACGACGCGTGTACGCAGCTGACGCGCGACGCGTATCACGCCGACACCGGGAGCGGCGCGAGCGTCCATGCCCTGCTCAACCGGCTGCTGGTGTTCATGCGGCTCATGCAGGCGCGGATCGACGGCTACGAGGACGGCCTCGCCGCGCACGACGGGGAACAGCACAAGACCTTCGCCCGCATTCGCGACGCGCTCGTGGCCGAGGACGTGGCGATCGTCGACCGCATCCGGCACTTGTCCGAGGATGACCTCGAGCTGCCCGTGACCTGGACGGATGCGGATGGCCGGCGGCACACGGGTTCCAATCGCGACCTCGCCGTGGAGCTGCTGCTGGGCGAAGCGGAGTTGCGCGGCGCGGTGCGGCTCCGGCTCGAGGCCGCCGGCGCCGTCGTCCCGGACCTGGGCTTCAGCCGATTTCAGCGGGTCGTCCTGTCGCTCGACGAGCGGTCCCATCCGCGTCGCGGCGGTGTCCGGCGCGACACTGTCGGTCGCTGACGCCCTTGTAGCACTGGGCCGCGGGTCCGGGCGGAGCGCCGCGACCGGCCGGGGCGGCATCGGCAAGCTATCCTTGCGGGGATGAACGCACCTCTGCCGCGAAGCTTCTACGAGCGCGAGACCCGCGTGGTGGCGCGGGACCTCCTTGGAAAAATGCTGGTTCGCGCCGCGGGCGACGAACTGCGCATCGGACGCATCGTCGAGGTCGAAGCCTACCTCGGACCGCACGACAAGGCGGCGCACACGGCGAAGGGGCTGACCCCCAGAACGCGGGTGATGTTCGGCCCGCCCGGGCATGCCTACGTCTACATGATCTACGGGATGCACTACTGCATGAACGTCGTCACCGAGCCGGAGGGCCACGGCAGCGCGGTGCTGCTGCGCGCGCTGGAACCGGTGAGCGGCATCGCCGGACGCACCCAGGGGCCGGCCCTGCTGTGCCGGGCGCTCGGGATCACGCTGCGTCAGAACGGTCGCGACCTGCTCGACCGCGGCTTCTGCCTCTACCGGCCGGACGAGGAGCGGCCCTTTCGCGTGGCAAAGCGACCGCGGATCGGCGTCGACTACGCGGGTGCCTGGGCCCGCCGCCTGCTCCGTTTCTATATCAGCGGCAACCCGTACGTCTCGAAACGCTGACGGGAGTCAGTGCCGGCGGACGCCGGCGACATTCTGTCGATCGACGTGTTCGCGGAGCACGTCGGCGTAGTTGCGGATACGCCGCACGTAGCGTACCGGCTCCAGCCCGCGCGCGTAACCGTGAGGCAAGTGGCTGTAGTAGCGGTGGTGGGCGAGCAGCGGCAACACGGTGCGCAGGTCCGTCCAGTCGTCGGGGTCCTTGCCGAGGCGGCGTGCGAGCAGGCGCGCGTCCCGCAGGTGCTGGAAGCCGATGTTGTAGGCGGCCAGCGCGAACCAGGTACGGTCCGGCGGCGTGACCTGGTCGGGGAGCCGCTTCTCGATCTTCGCGAGGTAGTGCGCGCCGCCGAAGATGCTGGCGCGGGGATCGAGACGGTTGCGTATGCCCAGCGCCTTCGCGGTGTGCCGGGTGAGCATCATCATGCCGCGCACGCCGGTGGGGCTGTGGGCATGCGGATTCCAGTGCGACTCCTGGTAGGCCTGCGCCGCGAGCACGATCGGCGGCAGGTCGAACTTGCCGGCGGCGGAATCGAACAGCTTGCGATAGCGCGGATACCGGCTCTTGATACGGCGCACGTACGTGCGCATGTCGACGTAGTCGAAGACCCGGGCATGGGCGTAGTAACGGTCCATGAGGTCGGCCAGGTCGCCGTCGGCACGGTAGTGCGCGAACCAGCGGCGCACGGCGGCGCGCAGTCGCCCGGCCTTCGACGGCAGCACCCAGGCGAGGGCTTGCGGGCCGGACAGGTCGAACGCGATCTTCAGGTTCGGGAAGTAGCGCCGATTGATCGCCACGATGTCGGAGTCGGCCACGGTGCAATCGACCTTGCCTGCCCACACGCGACGCAGCAGCGTCTCGGTGCCCACGTCCGGGACGGTCTTCCAGGACAGTTTCGGAAAGCGCTTCCCGAGCACCCGCAGGCGTTCCACGTAGCTGCTGTCCGCGATCACTTCCAGGTCGAGGTGGCCGAGGTCGGGGATGGTGTCGGGCCGCGGCCCGTGGCGCCGGCAGACCACCTGCTGGCGTACCGTCTGATAGCTCGGGCCGAAGGCGAATTCGTCGCTGCGCACGTGCGTGCGGGTGATGCCCCCGGCCACGATGTCGCCCTTGCCGTCGGCCAGCGCCTGGAGCATCTGCCCGACGGAATCCTCCACGACGAAGCGCACCTTCACGCCCAGGCTGCGGGCGAAGGCCGCGGCCATGTCATGCTCGGGGCCGGCGGCCTCGTCGTTGCGGCCGATGTAGTAGGTAGTGGGGGCATTCCGGGTCAGGACCACCAGGCTCCCGCGGGCCTTGATCGCGGCCGGGGAGTGGGGGGAGTTGCCGGCATGGCGGGGCGAGCAGGCCGCAAGCAGTCCCGCCGTGACGGCGATTACGGAGATTGCCCGGCGATTATGTCTTCGGTGCATCGGGTTCGCGCAGCCCCACCCGCCTGCACCCTAGCAGAACTACCTGCCCGAAGCAGGGGAATGCCTGCTTTTCCGCGCGTCGGCGGACCGCTAGATTGTGGATTATGACCTCCACCGTACAGGCGGCCGCCATGAGCAAGGTGCTTCGGGAGTTCCGGGAATTCGCCGTCCGGGGCAACGTCGTCGACATGGCCGTGGGCATCGTCATCGGCGGTGCCTTCGGCACGATCGTGAAGTCGTTCGTTTCCGACGTGATCATGCCGCCGATCGGGCTGGCGCTGGGGCACGTCAACTTCGGGAACCTGTTCTGGGTCATCGCGACGGGCAATCCGAAGGGGCCTTACAACACCGTCGCCGAGGCCCAGAAGGCAGGTGCCGTGACCCTCAACTACGGGACCTTCATCGACACCGTCGTGAGCTTCCTGATCATCGCGTGGGCGGTGTTCCTGTTCGTGCGTGTGATCAACCGCGTGCGCCGGGAGTTCGAGGCGCCGGCGGAGGCCGCGGCGCCGACCACGAAGGAGTGCCCGTATTGTTTTTCCAGTATTCCGGTGAAGGCGACGCGGTGCCCGAGTTGCACGTCGAACTTGAATTGACTCTGAAACCGGGGAGATAGAGGAGCAGCTTCGCTGCGGATTTTTTGCGGGCGACAAACACATCCCAGCGAAGCTGCTCCCCATTTTCCCCTGGACCGAAGCCCCAAGACGTGAGCCCTGGTCAGGCCGCCGTCTGCGTCAGCCGCCCGCTCTGGTAGTCGCGCAGGGTCTGCTCGATCTCCTCGCGCGTGTTCATGACGAAGGGTCCGTACTGGACGATCGGCTCGCTGATCGGCTTGCCCGCCACGAGGATGAACCGTGCATCGTCGGCGGCGGTGACCTCGACCTGGTCGCCGGGCCCGAGGATGCCCGCCGCGTGGCCGGGCAACTCGCGGTCCGTGCTCTCCGGGCCGATGCGGAGGCTTCCTTCGTAGGCATAGATGAAGGCGTTGTGGCCGCTCGGCACCGGCAGGGTCACGCGATGCCCGGCGGGGAGGGTCACGTCGGCGAGGAGCGGCTCGGTGGTCAGGCCGGTGATCGGCCCCGTCAGCTCACGGTGTTCCACGGAGAGCGCCCCCGCGATGAGCTTGACCTGGCCGCCGTCCGCCAACTCGATCACCGGCATCTCCTCGGGCTGGATGTCGCGGTAGCCGGCGGGCTTCATCTTTTCCGCCGCCGGCAGGTTGATCCAGAGTTGGAAGCCGCGCATGCGCCCCTCGGTCTGCTGCGGCATCTCGGAGTGGACGATGCCGCGCCCGGCGGTCATCCACTGCACGCCGCCGGTGCGCAGGTCGCCCTGGTTGCCGAGGTGGTCCTCGTGACGCATGTGTCCGTCGATCATGTACGTCACGGTCTCGAACCCGCGGTGGGGATGCGCCGGGAAGCCGGCGATGTAGTCGTCGGGGTTGTCGGTGCCGAACTGGTCGAGCATCAGGAAGGGGTCCAGGCGCACGTCGGGGCCCTGGCCGAGGCTGCGGCGCAGCCGCACGCCGGCCCCGTCGGACGTCTCGAGCGACGGGATCGTGCGCTGGAGGGGGCGGCTCGTCATGGTGGTTCTCTCGGTCATCGGGGCCACCATTAGACGCCGGACGGGGCCGTTCGTCCATCCAGTCCTTCGCCCGATTCCCGCGATTCGTTCGAACAGTGGACGGGGGCGCCCGCGGCCCGGGGCCGCGGGCTAGACTGGGGCCGCGTAGAAGCGTGGAGGCCGTGAGAATGACAGAGTCGGGTTTCGTTCCCCTGACGGGCTACCGCGAGTATCCGCCGGAGGAGATGCTCGAGCGGGCGCGCACGTTCCGCGCGGAGATGGAGCGCCGGCGGACGGTGCGGATGTTCTCGGATCGGCCGGTCCCGCGGGCGCTCGTCGAACAGTGCCTGGGCGCGGCGGTGACGGCGCCGAGCGGCGCGAACATGCAGCCCTGGCACTTCGTGGCGGTGTCGGCCCCCGCGGTGAAGCGGCGCATCCGCGAGGCGGCCGAGGCCGAGGAGCGCGAGTTCTACGCGCACCGCGCGAGCGCGGAGTGGCTGGACGCCCTGTCGCCCCTGGGCACCGACGAGCACAAGCCGTTCCTGGAAGTCGCCCCGTGGCTGATCGCGGTGTTCGAGCAGAAGCAGGGGCGGCTGCCGGACGGGCAGAAGGTCAAGCACTACTATCCGACCGAGTCCACGGGCCTCGCGACCGGGATCCTGATCACGGCGCTGCACCACGCGGGGCTGGCCACGCTCACGCACACCCCGAGCCCGATGCGCTTTCTGAACGAGATTCTCGCCCGCCCGGCGAACGAGCGTCCATTCCTGTTGCTCGTCGCCGGCTACCCGGCGGACGACGCCGTGGTGCCGGACATAAGCCGCAAGCCGCTCGCCCGGATGGCGGATTTCGTATGACGCGGGGACGCGCCGGTCACGGCGCCGCGCAGGATTACACGCTGCGCGACCTGCGCCCCGGCGACATCGGCTGGATCATCCACCGTCACGGCGTCGTGTACGCCGCCGAACAGGGATGGGACGAGCGCTTCGAGGCCCTGGTCGCGCGGGTGCTCGCGGATTTCGGGAGCGGGCACGACCCGGAGCGCGAGCACTGCTGGATCGCGGAACGCGGCGGGCGCTTCCTCGGCTGCGTGTTCCTGACGGCGGGCGAGGGCGACGAGGCGCGGCTGCGCATGCTGCTCGTGGAACCCGAAGCGCGCGGCACCGGGCTGGGCACGCGCCTGGTCGCGGAGTGCGTCGCCTTCGCGCGCGCGGCCGGCTACGCGCGCCTCGGATTGTGGACGAACGACGTCCTCCGGCCGGCCCGGCGGCTCTACCAGCGGGCGGGTTTCCGCCTGGTCCGGTCCGAGCCGCACGACCTGTTCGGCGACGGACTCGTCGGCGAGCACTGGGAACTCGCGCTCCCGCCGCGGACCCGCGAGCGCTCGTAGCCCCGCGCTTATTCCGGCACGGTCGCCCCGGAGCCGCCGAACTCGGCGGGGAAGTCCTTCAGCTTCGGCAGCCCGTCGTGGATGCGGAGCACCGTCTCCCCGTAGTTCACGTGCACGCCCGCTGCGAACGGCAGGTCGGGGATCAGCGCCGCATAGACGTCGGTGAGCCCCAGCCCCGGATGTTCGGTGAACACGTGCCCGCCGCACTGTTTGCACCAGTGCCGGATGCTGTTTTCCGTCTTGCGATAGGCGCCGAGTTCGCCCGCTCCGCGGGTGATCTTGAGCGCGTCCGGGTTCCACAGCGTGAAGGCGTTGACCGGCCCGGCCGACCAGCTGCGGCACGACGCGCAGTGGCAATAGCCCATGGCCTGCGGCTCGCCCGTCACCGTGAACTGCACGGCCCCGCAGAAGCACTGTCCGGAATACGTTTTTGCCTGGTTCATCACGGCCCCTCCTTCGGCGCCACGACCCGGCAAATCTACTCCACATCGGGCCCGCGGCGGAAGGGGATCGGCACCAGTCCGGGCACCCGGCGGCGATAGGCGGCGTAGCGTTCGCCGAAGACGTGCAGCAGGTCGCGTTCCTCGAGCTGCAGCGCGGCCACGATGTAGCCGGTGGCCACCGCCGCGAACAGCAGGTGGCCCGCGGTCATCCGCGGGGTCGCCCAGAAAGCGATCACGAAGCCCGTCATGATCGGGTGGCGAATCACCCGGTACAGGTAACGCGTCTGGAACGGCAGCGGGGTGGCCAGCCGGTTCCGTGCCAGGTTCCAGACCTGGCGCAGGCCGAAGAGGTCCGCGTGGCTGATCATGAACGTCGACGCGAGCACCGTCAGCCAGCCGAGGCCGAACACGGCCCAGAGCGCGATGCGCCCGGCCGGTTGCGTGACGTTCCACACGGCGCCGGGCACTCCCTGCCACTGCCACATCATCAACCCCAGCACGAGGCTCGAGAAGATGACGTAGGTGGAGCGTTCGACGGGTTCGGGCACGATCCGCGTCCATGCGCGCTTGAAACCGCGCCGCGCCATGCCGCTGTGCTGGATGCCGAACAACCCCAGCAACGCTACGTCGACGGCCACGGCGGCCGGGGTGGCGAGCGAGGAGGGCGTGTCGACGGACACCGGCACGAGAAAGCCTCCCACGAACGGGATGGCGTAGAGGAACACGGCAAGGAACAGCACATAGGCGATGACGCCGTAAAGGAAGGCGAGGACTTTCATGCGGCACCTCTCTGGATTTCGGTCTGTGGTTCGAGGATCACGTCCACGCCGTTGCGAATCGTCTGGAGGATCACGCAGCAGCGTTCCGCCGCGATGACCAGGCGCTCTACGGCGCGCGGGTCGGTGCCCGGTGCGGCCCGCAGCCGGAGGCGGCTGCGCATCTGCTGGAAGCCCACCGGGACGCGCCGGTCGACGGCGAGCGTCCCGCGCACGTCGATGTGGCTCTCGATCTCGACGTCGAGTTGCTCGATGACGACTCCCGTGCGCTCCGCGATCATGCGGGTGGTTGAGTCGAGGCAGCAGGCCAGGGCGGCGCTCAGGATTTCGCCCGGGTTGGGGGCATCGTGATAGCCGCCGACGGCGCGGTGGTGTCCGTAACGCCACTCCACGCCGTGCTCCTCGCCGGCGATCACGGTGCCGTGGAAGGGTTCGGTCGCCTCGGTCTGGACCGTCCGCGCGCGGTCGGTGATCCAGGCCTCCTCCGGCATGACGCGGTAACGCTGGCGCAGCGGGTCCTGGCGTTCGCACACCTCGCCCGGCGACGCTCCGGTCGTATGGTTCATGGCGTGTCGCTCCCGAAATGCCTGCAGCCAAGCGTAGGGAGGCACGCCCGCGGCGTCATGAGACGCCGGTCCCGATTTTCGCGGCGGTCAGGCGGGGAAGGGCGGGAACCTGGGACCGTTGTCCCGGGTGGCGGAATCGGGCGGGGCGCAGGGCCTCACACGGCGGACGAGAGATCGCGCCCCAGGCCGGCTTCGCGCGCCCGCACGATGGCCTGCGACCGGCGCGCGACCGCCAGCTTCCCGAAGATGCTGGTGACGTGGTTGCGCACGGTCCTCGGGCTGATGCACAGGCAGGCGGCGATCTCGTCGTTGCTGAGTCCGCGCGCGAGCTGGTCGAGTATCTGGATTTCGCGCCGCGTCAGGCCGGCCGCCGCGAAATCCGCTTCGGCGTCGGGCGCGTCCGCCCCGTCGTCGCCGAGGAAGGGTTCCACTTCCTCCAGGTAATGCGTCCAGGCCGGATCGCGTTCGAGCAGGATGTGGTTGCCGCCTTCCAGCGGGACGAAGCGGGCGCCCGGGATCAGCGACGCCAGGTTCCGGCCCATATCGAACGGCACCATGGCATCGCGACGCGCGTGCAGGACCAGCGTGGGCGCCGTCACGCGGCGCGCGGCGTCCGCCACGTCGAAACCGTGGAAGGCCTCCCAGAAGCGCGCCGCGTTGGCGGGCGAGGTCGAGTGCCTGGCGAGTTCGGTCAGCGCCGCGACCTCCTCGGCCGTGCCGCCGGGCATCAGCAGTTCCGTGAACAGTTGCCGGAAGGCCGTCGCCGGGCGGCCCCAACCCATCTGGATGATCCGTTGCAGCGTGCGCGCGTCGTCGCGGGCCTGCGGGTCCATGCCGGGCGTGTAAGCGCCGCGGACGTAGCCCCCGTACAGCACCATCCGGCTGACGCGCTCCGGGTGGCGGGCCGCGTACGCGACCGCGACGGCGCAGCCCTGGCAGCCCCCGACGAGGGCGAAACGCTCGAGGTGCGCCGCGTCCACGACAGCCTCGAGGTCGCGGACCCACGTCTCGAGATCGAGCCGGGAGACGTCGCGGTCGGACAGGCCCGAGCCGCGGGGGTCGTAGCGGACCAGGCGGTGGCGGCGCGAGTGGGCGGCCAGCCAGTGCCGGCAGGCGGGGTTGTCGCGTTCGAGATCGAGATGGGTGAGCCAGTTCGCCGTCTTGACCAGCGCCGGCCCGGTGCCGCTCGACGCCCAAGCCACGCGCACGCCGTCCGCGGTCGTGCACAGTCGGATCTGCTGCCTCACCAACGGCCTCCGCGCGCCGTGTCGCTATCCGGAGTATAGCCGCTGCGGGCGCGTGGCGATGCAGAAAATCGCTGATAAAACAAACGCTTGAATGCAATGTCCCGCGAAGTTGCGCCGGGCCGTTGCTATTGTGGAGTGCACAGCATATAGTGCCGCCGAATACCGGAGGACGCGTCATGCCGGAGCAGGACGAGACCCCGCAGGTCAGGAAATTTCGCCGGGAGCTGAATTCCGGGATCGTCTCCCTGGTGCTCCTGGCGACGCTCGCGGATGCCGGGGAACCGCGCTACGGCTACGAGATCGCCAAGCGCCTGGAGCGCGACCCGGCCGACGGCCCGCTCCTCAAGCAGGGCACGCTCTATCCGGTCTTGCGCTCGCTCAGCGCCGCCGGCTTGCTGGACAGCTACGTGGAGCCGTCCGTGTCGGGGCCGCCGCGCCGCTATTACCGCATCACCGACGACGGGCGTGCCGTCCTCGAGGAATGGAAGCGGGTCTGGCGGCAGACCCGGAGTTTCGTTGAAGACAACCTGGAGGGAAACTGAGATGAACGAGCGCCCCGTCCCGCGCACGATCGACGAATACCTGAAGCAGCTCCGGCGCGCCCTGGCCGGGGCCGACAAGGCGTTGATCCAGGACGCGCTGTATGACGCCGAGGAATACCTGCGCAACGAACTGCACGAGCATCCCGGGACCGGCGAGGGCGAGCTGCTCGCCGGAATCGCCACGACCTACGGGGCGCCGTCCGAGGTTGCGGATGCCTACCGCCAGACGGAGAGCACGGTGCAGGCCGCCCTGCGCACGCCGCGCCCGCGCCGCCGCGAGCCGTCGGCGCTCGCGCGCTTCTTCGGCGTAATGGCCGACGCGCGTGCCTATACCGCTCTGCTGTTCCTGTTGCTGGGCCTGCCGACGGGCGTCTTCCTGTTCACCTGGGCGGTCACGGGCCTGTCGCTGTCGGTGGGGCTGTCGGTGATGATCTTCGGGCTCCCGTTCTTCCTGTTGTTCCTGGCCAGCGTGCGGCTTTTCGCCCTGGTGGAGGGACGCATCGTGGAAGGGCTCCTGGGCGTGCGGATGCCGCGCAGGCCGCCGCACCCCGGGCCGCGGCGTTCCTGGTGGCGGCGGATCCTCGACATGCTCGGCGACGGCCGCACCTGGTCGACCCTGCTGTACATGCTGCTCAAGCTGCCCCTCGGCATCGCCTCCTTCGTGCTGGCGGTCACGGGGCTGTCGGTGGCGTTGAGCCTGATCGCCTCGCCCATCGTCGAGGGCGGCTACCACGAGCACATCTGGTGGGACGGCACGGCCATCGTGCTGCCCGCCTGGGCGCAGCCGCTGCTCGTCATCGGCGGCGTGCTGCTGGGGGTCGCGTTGATGCACGTCTTCCGCTGGGCCGGTGTGGCCCAGGCCCACGTCGCCCGGGCGCTCCTGGTGAAGTCCGCGGCCGAGGACGGCAACCGTGCCGACTAGCGGCCGCTAGGGCGTGTGCGTGCCGGGCCCGGGGACGCGGTGCCGGAGGACGAGCCGCCGGAGGGCGGCCGCGACGCGGCTGCGGAATCGCGCGGACGGCCGGGCGGTGGCCGGCCCCCGGGCGCGATAGCCTCGGGACAGGGCCAGAGCGAGCGGCGTCGCCGACGGCGGGGGCAGGGCAAAGACGTCGGTGGGGCCGGTCGCGCCGGTGAGCGTTTGCACGAAGAATGGCAGCGTGTCCGTGCCGGCGTCGCCGAGCCCCTGGTAGTCGCCGAGGAACAGGCCCTCCGCGTCGGGCGCGAGGTCCAGGTCGAACGGCCCGCTCACCCGCGTCTCGTGCCAGGTGGCGCCGTCTGTCGAGACGGTCTGCCAGTAGTCGGCGGGCAACGTGCCGGCGTCGGGCGTATTGCTGCGCAGGTCGTAGTAGGTCACCGCGATGGTGCCGTTCGAGAGCACGCGCACGCTCGGCGTGAAGGCCTGGACCGACGGGTCGCCGTTGATCTCGACCGGTGCGGACCACGTGGCGCCCCCGTCGGTCGAACGCGACAGCGCGATGCCGTCGCGGGCCCCGCCGCTGAAGCGTGCGTCCTGCCACACGGCGTACACGACGTCGCCGGGCCCCACGGCGACGTCGGCCAGACCGGCCCCGTCGCGGATGGTCTGCCCGGTCTCCGGATCCGTGGCTCCGATGGCCGTTTCCGGCGCAACCTGGACGGGCGCCGACCAGGTCGCGCCATGGTCCGTGGAACGGATCACCTTGAACGCCGCGTTCGCGGGGCTGCCGTTCGCGTAGTCGATCTCGGTGAACAGGTCGAGCAGCGTGCCGTTCGAAAGCACCACGATCTGATTGCCCAGCGTCTGGTTGCCGCCCGCGGCCTGCACGCCGGGATCATAGATGCTGCGGGCGGTCTCCCAACTCGCACCGCCGTCGGTGGTGCGCGAAAACCACGCCGGACCGTGTCCGCTGGCGTCGATGCGGTCCCACACGGCGTAGACATAAGCGGAATCGTTCGGGTCCGCGGTGATCGACTCCTTGTCGTTCAGGACGCCGCTGCCGTCGCGGATCAACGTGACCGGCGCGCTCCAGCTCTGCCCTCCGTCGCTCGAGCGTGTCACGAGCATCGCGCTCGTGGAACCGGTGGCGAACGTCGCGCCGCTGAAGGAGAGCGAGATGGCGTAGGCGGTGCCGTCGGGCGCGAAGCTGACCCAGGGGTCGGATGCACGCTGGTAGTCGCCGCCGTTCGCGCTGGTGCCGCCGGCGCATTGCGAGGTCGGCAGCGGCCGGCGTGTCCACGTCGCGCCGTCGTCGAAGGAGGCCGCGGCCATCAGGCCCTGGGCGCCGCCGTTGGACCAGCGGTCCTGCTGCCAGATGCCGATGACGTTGAGCGGGCTGGCGGGGTTCACGGCGACATAGGGCTCGACCTCGGCGTCGAGGTAGAGCGTGCCGCTCTGGGCGGAGGCGTCGTTGCAGGTCCGGTCGAAGGGCGTGGCCGCCGAGACCCGCACGAGGGAGGCCGCCGGGGGCGGGAACGTCACCGGCGGCGGGGGGGTCGAGCCCCCGCTCGTGCTGCTCCCGCCGCCGCCGCAGCCGGCAAGCGCCAGGATGCCCGCCAGAACCGGCGCCCAAAGCGCCCCGGAACCCTGTCTCACCCGGCCGGGCCTCGTCGCGTAACCCATCGTCGAGTATAGGCCGAAGGCCCGGGGGGGCGCTTGTGGCCTGCGCGGGGGCGTCGTTACGGTGGACGCAGGCTTCATGCAGGAGGCGTCATGGGTACATACGTGATCCTGACGCGGTTCACGCCGCGCACCGACACGAATCCCGCAGGATTCCGCGGACTCGCGGACAAGGTCGAGGCGCGGGTGAAGCAGGAATGCCCGCAAGTGACCTGGAAGGAGAGTTTTGCCACGTCCGGGTCGAGCGACGTCGTCGACGTCGTGGAGAGTGCCGAGCCGGCGCAGGTGCAGCGCGCGGCGATGCTGATCCGCGACGTCGCCCACGCCGATACCGAAACCCTCGCCGCCACGCCCTGGAAGGAGTTCCTGGGCGTGTAGTGACCGGCCGGGCGTCGCCCGGCCGGCCCCGTTTCCCGTTCGTCAGTCCGCGGAAATCTCCGGGATGCCCTGCTTGCGCATCTTCGCGTTGAGCGCGGGCAGCTTCTGGTTGCGGATGGCGTCCCAACGCGCAAGCTGCGCCTGGAGCTGTCGGTTCAGCACCTTGAACGCCGCTTCCTGCTGCGATGTGGGCGCATCGTTGGCCGCGGCGACCGAGTACTCGAGCGACACCAGGCGCATGTTGATCTGCCCCGGGTAGTTCATGAACAGCCACTTGGGGGCGTGCGCCTTGTACTGGAACAGCTTGCCGGCGACGTCGCCGGCTTCCCGTTCAAGCGCGCCGGCCGCCGCGGCGATCTTCTTCGTCGCGGGCGCATCGCCCAGGCGCCCGGTCAGCGCGGCCAGCTGTTTGCGCAGGCTCTGCAGGCCGTTGAAGGCCTGGTGGTCGGTGTCGATCGCATGCTGGATGGAGCGCATGAGCGCCAGCTGCTTGTCCAGGTCGGCCGGCGTGGCGCTCAGCCGCGGGTCCAGCTTCACCGTCAGCGGCTGCCGGTAGGTGTGCCCGCCGGCGGTGAGTTCGACGGTGTAGGTGCCGGGCACGACCGCGGGCGTGACCGGCGCGCCGGCCTCGAATACGGGGTTGGCCGTCTTGATGGGCGTCGGCCCGTCATAGCGCAGGTTCCACGCAAGGCGATGACTGCCGGCGCTCGCGTCGAGCTTGCGGTAGGCCTTGTCCGCGCTGCTGGACCACGTCCGCACGACGTCGCCCTTCGCATCGAGGATCTCCAGCCGGGCGCCGTCCTTCGGCTTGTTCGGCAGGTAGTAGGTGATGAGGGCGCCCTCGGGCGGGTTGCTGCCGCTGTCCGGGCCGCCCGGTGCGCTCGAAAGATTGGTGCGCACCGCCGTGCCGGGCTTGAACAGCACGGTGTGGCCGGGCTTCGTCCCGGCCGCGATCTGTTCCAGCGGCGCGATGTCGTCCAGGATCCAGAAGCCGCGACCGTGCGTCGCCGCGATCAGGTCCCCGTCCCGGAAGGCGATGTCGCGCACGGAGGTGACCGGCAGGTTGAGCTGCATCGGGTACCAGCGGGCGCCGTCGTTGAACGACACGTAGATGCCGGTTTCGGTGCCGGCGAAGAGCAGCCCCTTCTGGTGCGGGTCTTCGCGCACGACGTGGGTGTACGCCGGTGCATCGATCCCGTCGGTGATGCGCGTCCAGTGCCGCCCGTAGTCGCGCGTGCGGTACAGGTACGGGCGCATGTCGTCGCTCTTGTGCGCGTTGACCGCCGCGTAGGCCGTGCCCGCGTCGAACGGCGAGGCATCGATCAGGCTGATCGTGGCCCACTTGGGCATCCCGTGCGGCGTGACGTTGCGCCAGTGTTTGCCGCCGTCACGGGTGATCTGGATGCGGCCGTCGTCGGTGCCGGCCCAGATCACGCCGTTCTCGACGGGTGAGGGCGCGATCGTGTAGACGACGTCGTAGTACTCGGCGCCGACGTTGTCCAGCGTGATCGGTCCGCCGGAAAGCTGCTGCTTCGACTTGTCGTTGCGTGTGAGATCGGGGCTGATCTTCTTCCAGCTCCGTCCGGAGTCGGTGCTCTCGAGCACGTATTGCGAGCCCGCGTACAGGATTTTCGGGTTCTGCGGCGAGAAGGCGAGTGGGGACGTCCAGCTGAACCGGTACTTCACGTTCGCGGCCGGCTGGCCCTCGGGATTCACCGGCCAGGGCGTGACGTCCTGGACCTCGCCGGTGCTCTTGGTGTAGCGCGTCGTGTTGCCGAAGTAGGAACCGGCATAGACCACGTCGGGGTTGCCGGGCACGGGTTCCACGTAGCCGCTTTCGCCCCCGGCGACGTTGTACCAGTCATGCGCCGTGATCGGACCGAAGCGGCTGGCGTTGGCGATGGCGATGCTGCCGCGGTCCTGCTGCGCGCCATAGACGCGGTAGGGGAAACGGCCGTCCGTCGAGACGTGGTAGAACTGCCCCGTGGGCTGATTCTTCTCGCTGCTCCAGCTTTTCCCGCCGTTCACCGTGATCGTGGCGCCGCCGTCGTTGCCCTCGATGAGGCGGTCGGGATCGGACGGATCGATCCACATCGCGTGGTTGTCGACGTGGGGCGTCGCCACCTGCGTGAAGCGCTTGCCGCCGTCGGTGGACACGTTGAGCTTGAAGTTGAGCACCCAGACCTTGTCCGGGTTCTTCGGGTCGGCATGGACGCCGAAGTAGTACCAGGGGCGCTGCCGCAGGTGCTGGTTGTCGTTGACGAGCCGCCAGTGGTCTCCGCCGTCGTCGGAGCGATAGAGGCCGCCGTTCTTTGCGTTGATCAGCGCGTACACGCGCTGGCCGTTCGCCCCCGAGACCGACACGGAGATGCGCCCGAGCGGACCGGCCGGGAGACCGTGCCCGTGGAGGTGCGTCCAGGTCTTGCCGCCGTCGGTGGAGCGGTAGAGTCCGCTGCCGGGGCCGCCGTCGGTCAGGCTCCACGGCGTGCGTCGGACCTGCCAGAGCGCGGCGTAGACCACGCGCGGGTCGTGCGGGTCGGCGGCCAGGTCGATGGCGCCGGTGTCTTCGTTCCTGTAAAGCACCTTCGTCCAGCTCTTGCCGCCGTCCGTGGAACGAAACACGCCGCGTTCCTTGTTGGGGCCGTACACATGGCCGAGTGCGGCCACCAGCAATACGTCGGGATTCTTCGGGTCGACCAGGATGCGCCCGATGTGGCGTGTGTCGTCGAGCCCCATGTGGTGCCAGGTCCGTCCGCCGTCGGTGGATTTGTACACGCCATTGCCGAACGAGATATCCCCGCGCGGCGCCCGCTCGCCGGTGCCCACGTAGATCACCTTCGGGTTGGAGGGCGCGACGGCGATCGCACCGATGGAGGCGATGGGCTCGTGGTCGAAGATCGGGTGCCAGCTGTCGCCGCCGTCGGTCGTCTTCCAGACGCCGCCGGCCACCGCACCGAAGTAGAACGTATCCGGATTCCCGGGCACGCCCGCGACCGCTTCCACGCGTCCGCCGAGGAACGGCCCGATCAGGCGCCAGTGCATGCCGTGGTAGAGCGGCTGCGGGCCCGCGGCCGCTGCGGGGCCCGAGGCCAGTAGAACGAGGCCGGTCAGCGCCGGCACGAGGCGATCGTGCACAAAACCCATGGTGAACCCCTCCGGTTTGTTTGGATGCGGCCGTCGCCGGTGGTGGATGCGGCCGGTCCCGGCAATTGTGCCACCCCGGCCCCGGTCCGCGGGCCGCCGGTGCCCCGGCAAGGCGGGACGATGGCCGCATTCGCGCCCGCCACGGCTCCACGATCCGCCCGGATGGCGACGGCCGCGCACGCGCGGGCGGCACCGGCGGAACCGTGCGATCAGGCCGCAGCGACAGGGAGAATCGCGGGTGAGAGGCTTGCGGGAGCGCGGTATGGCGGGTCCAAAAGGGTCGGCGCCGCCCGGCGCCATTGGGGGGGAGGGAGGGACGCCGGACGGGCCGTTTGAACTTTGACAGCCAACCTGTTGGGCAGTATTTTTGAATCGATTTAAAAAAATGTCAAGACCCGTATGGACTACGGTATGCAACTTTTCGCCTCGGACGCCGGATGAGATGGGGGGGACATTGAGGGGCAACAGGCGGGTGACCCTCGCCGATATCGCGGCCGCGTGCGCGGTTTCGCGCGCGACGGTGTCGCTGGTAGTCAGCGGCAGCCCGCTCGTGAGCGACCGGACGCGGGAGCGTGTCGAGGCCGAACTGGAGCACCAGGGTTACGTCTATAACCGCAGCGCCGCGAACCTGCGGCGGCAGACTTCGAGCACCGTCGCGCTGGTCATCAACGACCTCACCAACCCGTTCTTTGCCGAATTCGCCGCCGGTGTCGACGAGGCGTTGGCCGGCGCCGGCTACGTGACCCTGCTCGGCGGCACGGGCGAGTCCGTGAAGCGCCAGGAGGCCGTACTCTCGTCCCTGATGGAGCACAACCCGGCCGGGGTCATCCTGTCGCCGGCCGAGGGCACCCAGGCGGACAGTATCGAGCGTCTGGTGGGGCGGCACACGCCCCTGCTGCTGTTCAACCGCGAGGTCCCCGGCAGCGCCTGGGACTTCCTCGTGTGCGACAACCGGTACGGTGCGCGGCTGGCGACCGAGCACCTGATCGAAGCGGGGCACCGGCGCATTGCCTTCTTCGGCGGGCACGCGAACTCGAGCTCGTGCCGGGACCGCCGCGCCGGCTATGCCGATGCGCTGGCCGACGCGGGCCTCCACGTGCGCCGGGAATGGATGATCGAGTGCACCCCGGCCCGGCTCGACGCGGCCGGGGCGGTCGACGCGCTGTTCGCGGGCGGCGACGAGCCGTCGGCGGCGGTCTGCTACAACGACGCGGTGGCCCTGGGGCTGCTGCACGCGCTCGCCGCGCGGGGCCGCCGGGCGGGCCGCGACTTCGCCGTGACCGGATTCGATGACATCCCGGAGGCCGAGGTGACTTCCCCGCCTCTCACGACCGTGGCGGTGGCGCCGCGGGCGCTGGGGCGCCGGGCCGCATCGCTGCTCCTCGAGGGTGACCGTGAGGAGGCCGGAGAGGCGCGGCGTGTCGTGGCGCCGGTGCGGCTGGTGGAGCGCGCGAGCACCGGGATGGCGGAGCCGGCGGTGTGAGGCGGCGCGGAAACGGGAACACCGGCGCGCTCGCCGTCGTCACCGTCATCTTCTTCGTGTGGGGCTTCCTCACGAGCCTCAACGACGTGCTCATCCCGCATCTGAAGTCGCTCTTCGAGCTGGATTACACGCGGATCATGCTCGTCCAGTTCACCTTCTTCGGTGCGTATTTCCTGGTGTCCCCGCCGTCCGGGCGGCTCGTGACGGCCGTGGGATACAAGGCCGGCATCGTGGCCGGCCTGATGGTCGCCGCCCTCGGTGCCTTTCTCTTCTACCCGGCCGCGGCGCTACCGTCGTACCCGTTGTTCCTGGCGGCTTTCTTCATCCTGGCGAGCGGCATCACCCTGCTCCAGGTGGCGGCGAACCCTTACGTAAGCCTTCTCGGCCCCCAACGCACGGCGTCGAGCCGCCTCAACCTCGCGCAGGCATTCAATTCCCTGGGCACGACGCTCGCGCCGAAATTCGGAGGCATGCTCATCCTCTCGGGCACGATGCTCGGCGCCGCGCGGCTTGCGACGCTGCCGGAGGCACGGCAGGCGGCCTACAAGCTCCACCAGGCCCAGCTGGTGCAGGGGCCTTACCTGGGCATCGGCGCGGCGCTCGTGGTGCTGGGGCTCGCCGTCGCGTTCTTTCGCCTGCCGGTGCTGCAGGAGCGCGCGAAGGCGGCGGTCCCGGAAGTCCGGTCGCGCGTCCGGGCCGCTTTGCGGCATCCCCACTTGGCGCTGGCCGTGATCGCGATCTTCGCGTACGTGGGCTCGGAGGTGTCGATCGGCAGTTTCATGATCAATTACATCTCGCTGCCGCAGATCGGGAACATGCCCGCCGCGCGCGCCGCGGACTTCGTCGCCCTGTATTGGGGCGGCGCCATGGTCGGGCGCTTTGTCGGTGCCGCCGTGCTGCAGCGGGCCGATCCGGGGCGCCTGCTCGGGGGCTTCGCGGTCGTCGCGGCCGCCCTGGTCGCCACCACGATGCTCACGACCGGCGGCGTGGCCGTATGGAGCATCGTGGCCGTCGGACTGTTCAATTCGATCATGTTCCCCAATATCTTTACGCTGGGCATCCGCGGTATGGGCCGGCTCACCGGCGCGGCGTCCAGCCTGCTGATCATGGCGATCGTCGGCGGCGCCGTGATCCCGCTGGCGCAGGGGGCCATCGCCGATGCAATCGGCGTGCACCACGCCTTCCTGCTGCCGCTCGCCTGTTACGCGTACATCGTCTTCTATGGCGTTCGCGGGTCGCGCGCCGGCCGGGCTCGGCCCGAAAACGAGGAGAGTGAACCGTGAAGAGCATCGTCTGCTTCGGAGAAGCGCTGATCGACCTCCTGGAGCGCCCGCGGGGCCCGGGAGATCCGCCCTGCTTCGAACAGTTCGCGGGCGGCGCGCCCGCCAACGTGGCGGCAGCGATCGCGAGACTCGGCGGCAGTGCGTCGTACATCGGGATGCTGGCCCGCGATGCGTTCGGCGACTTTCTCCTCGAACATCTCGAGGCCGCCGGGGTTCACGTGGGTTGCGTATCGCGCACCGAAAAGGCGCGCACGGCGCTGGCCTTCGTCACGCACGGCGCCGGCGGCGAGCGCTCGTTCAGCTTCTATCGCACGCCCGCCGCGGATTTGCTGTTCCGCGCCGAGCATTTCCCCGATAGCTGCTTTCGCGGCGCCGCCTTTCACGCGTGCTCGAACACCCTGACCGAGGCTCCCATTGCCGAGGCGACGCTGACGGGTATGCGCCGCAGCCGTGCCCACGGGGCGCTGGTGAGTTTCGACGTGAATCTGCGGCCGGACCTGTGGCGGGCCGGGGAGCAGCCGGCGCCACGGATCTGGGACGCGCTCGCCGAAGCGGACCTGGCGAAGCTCTCCGAGGGCGAGTTCGATTTCCTCGCCGCTTCGGCCGGCGGCGAGGAGGCCGCGCTTGCGCGTCTGCTCGACGGAGGGACGCGCCTGGTGGTGGTGACATCCGGTCCCGGGGCGATCCGCTACTTCACGCGCGCCGGTGCCGGTTCGGTGCCCGCGTTCCGGGTCGAGGCAGTCGACACCACCGCGGCGGGCGACGCGTTCATGGGCGGACTGTTGCACCGGCTGGTGGAGACGGCGCGCGCGGCCGACGGGCTCGGAGACAACCCCGCGCGCATCGAAGCGGACCTGCGTTTCGCCGCTGCCTGCGGCGCGGTCGCGGTGAGTCGCCGCGGCGCCTTCGCGGCAATGCCGAAGATGGGGGAGGTCAAGGCCTTGCTCGGGGCTAGCGCGTGAGCGAAGCGCCGGACTTCCGCAACGAAGCCTTCCTGCGCGAGCACGTCCGAGGCACGCTGGCCTTCTACCATCCGCGCGCGATCGATCCGGCGGGTGGCTTCTACCAGTACTTCCGCGACGACGGGGACATCTGCGACGCCAGCCGCCGGCACCTGGTCAGCAGTGCCCGGTTCGTCTTCAACTACGCGATGGCGTACCGCGAGTTCGGCGGCGCGGCCTACCTTCGCGCATCGCGCCACGGCTTGCGCTATCTGCGCGAGGTGCACCGCGACGCGGACACGGGCGGCTACGCCTGGACGGTCCGCGACGGCGCGCCCGAAGATCGCACGAACCATTGCTACGGCGCCGCATTCGTGCTGCTGGCCTACGCCGTGGCTTGCGCCGCCGGGATCGAGGAGTCCGCTGCCTGGCTCGAGGAAACCCGAGGCCTGCTGGAGACGCGGTTCTGGGACCCGGCGGCGGGCCTGTACCGCGACGAAGCCGACCCCGCCTGGCGATTCACGGCCTACCGCGGCCAGAACGCCAACATGCACCTTTGCGAGGCGCTGATCGCGGCGTTCGAGGCGACGGGGGACGGCTGGTACCTCGAGCGTGCACTGCTGCTCGCGGACAACGTGACGCGCCGCCTGGCGGCGAAGAGCGGCGGGCTGGTGTGGGAGCACTACGACGAGCACTGGCGCATCGACTGGGACTACAACCGCGAGGACCCCCGCCACCTGTTCCGGCCGTGGGGCTTCCAGGCGGGCCACCAGACCGAATGGGCCAAGCTGTTGCTCATGCTCGACCGGCACGCGAACCGCGACTGGCTGGTCCCGAAGGCGCGCTTGCTGTTCGGCGCGGCGATGGAGAAGGCCTGGGACGGAACCAACGGCGGCATCGCCTACGGGTTCGCGCCGGACGGCAGCGTCTGCGACGCGGACCGTTACTTCTGGGTCCAGGCAGAGACGCTGGCCGCCGCGGCCGTTTTCGCCGAGCGTACCGGAGAACGCGGATGGTGGGAGTGGTACGAGCGGGTCTGGGCGTATGCCTGGCGCCACTTCGTGGACCACGAGCATGGCGCCTGGTACCGCATCCTCGATCGGGACAACCGCCGCTACGATGACCTGAAGAGTCCGGCGGGAAAAACCGACTACCACACCATGGGCGCGTGCTACGAGGCGCTGCGGGTGTTGCGCGGGACGGGCGCTTGAAGACGTGGCTGGTTGCCGCGACGGCGGCGGGAATCGCGCTGTCGGCGGTCGCGCGTGCCCGGGCGGTGCCGGCGCCGGTGGACCGCACGGCAATGGCTGCCGCGGTCAAGCGCGAGTTCCTGCACGCGTGGCACGGCTACCGGCAATACGCGTGGGGCCATGACGCGCTGCGTCCCTTGAGTCGCAAGCCGCGCGACTGGTACGCCCACTCGCTGGAGATGACCCAGGTCGACGCGCTGGACACGCTGGTGCTGATGGGACTGAACCGCCGGGCGCGCACGGACCGGCTCTACATCGATCGCCATCTCTCCTTCGATCGCGACGTGGACGCGAAGACGTTCGAGGTCACGATCCGCCTGTTGGGCGGCCTGCTCTCGGGATACGAGCTGACCGGGGACAAACACCTGCTGGCACTCGCCGACGATCTCGGCCGCCGCCTGATGCCCGCGTTCGATTCCCCGACGGGCATTCCGTGGCGCTTCGTCAACCTGAAGACGGGGCGGGTGCGCGGCGCCGAGACCAACCCGGCGGAAGCCGGCACGCTGATGCTGGAATTCGGAACGCTCAGCCGGCTGACGGGCAACCCGATCTTCTACCGCATCGCAAAGCGGGCGCTCGTCGCCGTGTGGAAGCGGCGCTCGCGCATTGGCCTGGTCGGCAACCGCATCGACGTGAAGACGGGGCGCTGGACGGGCACCGACTCTTCGATAAGCGGTGGCATCGATTCCTACTACGAGTACCAGCTCAAGTGCAGCGTCCTGTTCGAAGATCCCGATTGCGCGCGCATGTGGCGGAGCAGTATCGCCGCCGTCAACCGGTATCTCGCCGATGACTCCCACGGCGGCCTCTGGTACGGGCACGCGAACATGCACTCCGGCACGCGCACGGCAACGCGCTACGGGGCGCTCGACGCATTCTTCCCGGCGGAGCTGGCGCTTGCCGGCGAGGTCGGACGTGCGGCCCGACTGCAGGCCTCGTCCTACCGGATGTGGCGGTTGCACGGCATCGAGCCGGAGGTGCTCGACTACGCCGACATGCAGGTGGTGTACCCCGGTTATGAACTGCGACCCGAGATCGTGGAGTCGACCTACTACCTGTACCACTTCACGCATGACGCCAGGTACCTGCGCATGGGCCGGGCCCTGTTTCGCGACTTCGTCCGGTATTGCCGCACGCCCGTGGCTTATGCGGCGTTGTCGAATGTCGTGAGCAGGAAGCAGGCCGACCGGATGGAGAGTTACGTGTTTGCCGAGACGTTCAAATATTTCTATCTCCTGTTCGCACCGTCGCGTACGCTCCGGTTCGACACGGTTGTATTCAACACGGAAGGCCATCCGCTGCTTCGGACACCGCCTCCCGCCACCACGGTCACGCCGGCCGGGGTGCGGCCATGAGCGGCGCGCGCCCGGGCGCGGTCCTGCTCGTCGGCGCGGTGATGGCGGGCCTGGCCGGCTGCGGCGCGCCGCAGCGGGCCGCAACCGGCGTGTCCGATCCGGCGGCGCTTGTCGATCCGTTCGTGGGCACGGCCAACGGCGGCAACACCTACCCCGGAGCGACGGTGCCGTTCGGGATGGTGCAGTGGAGCCCCGAGGAGACGGCGGGCCGCCACACGCGCGAGGTCGCGCCCGGCGGTTATCGCTACGGGGCGCATCGGATTCGCGGTTTCAGTCTCACGCACCTGTCGGGTACCGGCTGCCGGGGCGCGTCGGGCGACGTCCCCTTCATGCCCTACGCCGGGACCGTCACCGCCGCGCCTTCGGCCGATACGAGCGACCGCCGCTACGCCGCCGATTTCTCGCATGCGCGCGAGCGGGCGTCGCCCGGCTATTACCGGGTGACACTCGCCGATGGCGTCAGAGTGGCGCTGACCGCCACCGCGCGGACCGGCCGCGGACGGTTCGAGTTTCCGCGCAACCGTCCCGCGGCCATGCTCCTGCGCGTGTCCGATTCCGAGGTCGGGAGCAGCGCGGCGCATGTGCGGGTGCATCCCGGCCGGCACACCGTCACCGGGTCGGTGACGAGCGGCAACTTCTGCGGCTATATCGATCCGGTGGACCGTCGCAGCTATTACACGCTGTACTTCGTCGCGGTGTTCGACCGGCCGTTCTCGGGTTATGGCACCTGGCACGACGGGCGGGTGGAACGCGGTTCTGTTTCCGCCGCCGGCGGTACCGGGTGGACGGCGAAAGGCTTCCCGGTCGCGGGCCGGGGCTCCGGCGCGTGGGTGCGTTTCGACGCCGCCCGCGACCCCGTCGTGGGCGTGCGGGTCGGGGTCTCGTACGTCAGCCTCGCGGATGCGCGCCTGAACCTGCGCGCCGAGGATCCTCCGCAGCGTTCCTTTGCCGAGGTGCGTGCCGCCGCCCGCGAGCGCTGGGACGCGCGGCTCTCGCGCATCCGGATCGGCGGCGGGACCCGCGCGCAGCGCCGGACGTTCTACACGGCGCTCTATCACGTGCTGCTCGAGCCCAACGTGTTCAGCGACGTCAACGGGGCGTACCGCGGCTTCGACGGGCGCGTGCACCACGTGAGCGGGAACCAGCAGGCGCAGTACGCCAATTTCTCCGGATGGGACGTGTACCGATCGCAGCTTCAACTCCTTACGTTGTTGAACCCCGGCGTGGGCAGCGACGTGGCGCAATCGCTGTACAACCAGGCCCGTCAGAACGGCGGCGCCTGGGACCGCTGGACCCACGAGTCCGGCGCCACCCACGTCATGGAGGGTGACCCGTCGCCCGCCGCCGTGGCGGACATCGCCGCGTTCGGGGGCAGCGGCTTCGATCTGCGCGGCGCGTATGCTTCGCTCAAGCGCGCCGCCACGGTTCCCACGGCGAAGGACGCCAGCTCCCGCGGGTGCCCCGTGGAATGCGTGGGCCAGCGTCCGGACCTTGCCGACTGGCTTCGGCTTCACTACATCCCGGCGCACGCCAATGCCTGGGGCGGCGCGGGGGAGACGCTGGAGGATGCGAGCGCCGACTTCGCGCTGGCCCAGCTGGCCCGGCGGGCGGGCGACGCGAAGGGCGAGCGCCGGTTCCGCGCACGCGCGGCGTACTGGCGCAACGTGTACAACCCCCACGCGTCGCACGGGACCGGCTTCGTCCAGAACCGCAATGCCGACGGAAGCTGGCCGGCGCTGGATCCCTCGGCGACCGATGGGTTCGCCGAGGGCAGCGCGGCGCAATACACCTGGATGGTGCCGTTCGACGTGGCGGAACTGTTCCGGGCGATGGGCGGCCGTGCGTCGGCGGCGCGCCGGCTCGACGGGTTCTTTCACGAGCCGGGCGGTAGCTGGGCGCTGGCGAAGGCGGGCGGTCGGCACGCGGACCTGGCCAACGAACCGTCGATCGCCGCGCCCTGGCTGTACGACTACGCCGGTCAGCCATACAAGACCCAGCAGACGGTGCGCCATGTGCTGCGTGCGCTCTGGCGCCCCGCCCCCGGCGGTATCCCGGGCAACGACGACCTGGGTGCGATGTCTTCGTGGTACGTCTGGGCCGCGCTCGGCATGTACCCGGAGATTCCCGGGCGTTCCGAGCTGTTGCTGGCAAGCCCGCTCTTCCCGCGCATCGACATCCGGCGCGGGCCGGCCTCCATCCACATCACCGCGAGCGGCACGGGGCCGTACGTGCAGGCACTGAACGTCAACGGTCATGCGCGGCGCGGGCCCTGGCTGCCGTCCGCGTTCGCGCAACACGGCGGTCGCCTCGAATATCGCCTGGCCCCGGCGCCGGACACGCGGTGGGGCGCGGCCCGGGCCGACGCCCCGCCGTCGTTCCCGCCCTTGCGCAAGACCGGCCGTGGCAGCGGGGGCTGACGTCCCGTAGGATGCCGACTTCCCGGGGACGGCGATCGAGGTGCAACGGATGGAAGCCGTGCAGGGCGGCGAGGCGGTCCCGCGGCTGGACCGCAATTTCTGGTGGCTGCTGGGCGGCAGCCTGGTCTCGGCGCTGGGTGACCAGTTCACCCTGATCGCGCTGCCGTGGCTCGTGCTCAAGCTGACCGGCAGTGCGCTGGCCCTGGGCACGGTGCTGATGGTGATGGCGCTGCCCCGGGCCGCCTTCATGCTGGTCGGCGGCGCCTTCGTCGACCGCTTCTCGCCGCGCGTGGTGCTGTTGCTCGCGCGCTCGGCCAACGCCGTTCTCATCGCGGCGCTGGCCGCCCTCGTGTGGCTCGGTTCGATCGAGCTCTGGATGCTGTACCTCCTGGGGCTGGGCATCGGCCTGGCCACCGCGTTCGTGTACCCGGCCGGTGGGTCGCTGCTGCCCCAGGTCGTGCCGCCCGGAAAGCTCACCACGGCCAACAGCTTCATGATGGGGATGCGCCAGCTGAGCCTGTTTGCCGGCCCCGCGCTGGCCGGCGTCATCGTCGCGCTATTCGCCGCGCCGGGCGTGCATGCCCCCGGCGCAGCGCGCGTGCCCGATGCGACCGGCCTGGCGACGGCTTTCACGGTCGACGCGCTGAGTTTCCTCGCCTCGATCGGCTCGCTGTTCCTCATCCGTCTGCATCCCGAGGCCCGGGCCGCGCGCGGCCAGGCCCCGGCCGGCATGTTGCGCGCGATCGGCCAGGGCGTGCGCGCCGTGTGGCGCGACTTCCCGCTGCGTGCGTTCATGCTCTACGTGGCGGCGGTGTCGTTCTTCGTCGGCGGTCCGCTGCAGGTGGGGCTGCCGGTGCTGGCGGACCAACGGCTCGACTGGGGGGCCGCCGCCTACGGTGCGCTCGTGTCGGCCAACGGCGCCGGTGTGCTCGTGGGGACCGTCTTCGCCGGGCTGGGCACGCGGCTGCTCGGACACCGGCTCGGCCTGGTGGTGCTTATCGCGGACTCGGTGGGCGGATTGATCATCGCCGCCTTCGGGTTCGTGCACGTCACGCTGATCGGCATGGCCATGCTGTTCGGCTGGGGCATCATGGGGGGCTTCGTGCAGATCGCCGTGATGACCTGGATCCAGCGGCGCGTGCCGCCGGAGATGATGGGGCGGACGATGAGTCTGCTCATGTTCACGTTCCTGGGCATTGCGCCGCTGGCGGCCGCGCTGGGCGGCCTCGTGCTCGAGCAGACGAGCGTCACCGCGCTCTTCGTGGGCGCGGGCTTGCTGCTGACGCTGATAGCGCTGTTGTCGCTCGTGAATCCGGGCATCCGCGGCATCCGCGCCGCCGATGCCGTGCCGGAGGCCGGGCGGAACTGACGGGCGGGCTCGCGGTCCAGTAGACGAAGCCGACCGGGACGGGCCGTTGCAATCCGGATTCGCGGGGGGACGCTTCCCGGGTTTCGTCGTTGCCGTGATACTGGCTTGTGTCGTGGCGGCGGGGCTGTTCGCCGTGATGCAGCGGCTGGTGCGCGTACAGCGGCCCGGGCGGCAACGTGCCGTCGCGAACCTCGGGCCGCTCGTCCACGTCGCGCCGCCGGCGCCCCGACGGCGCGCCCCGTCCATCCGGAGGCCGCGGCCCGAACCGCGACCGGCCTTCATGCACGCACCCAGGCGCAGGCCACAGTTCAAGGTGGCGCGTCCGCGCCTGCGGGCGTCGGTGCCTATTGCGGAGGTCCCGGCGCCGCCGGGCATCGCGCCATCCCGCTCCCGACCCGCGCGCATCGAGTGGGGTGGCCCGCCGGCGCTGCACGCGCCGCGCGCCGGTGCGGCGCGCCGATTCGGCCTGCGTCACTATCGCACCCGCCCGCCGGCATTACTCGCGATTCCGCGACGCATGCGCCTCGACAGCGGCGGGGAAATCGACCGGATCGGCGATACCTGCTATGCGACGCCGGGCGGGATCGCCGACAACGGCGAGGCCAACGGTAATCCGGTGCTCGCCCGTGTCGAGCGCGCCCTGCGCCCCCTGTTCGTGCACGAAGTCCCGTGCGACGCGGGCCGCCGCTTGAGTTTCGGAGAGGACTTCCTGCGCCACCTCGACAGCCGGGCCGCGGACCGCCCGCCCGGCTGATACGGATCGGCACGCGCGGCGCCGCTCCGATACACTCCGGCGAATGCCATCACGGGCCGCACCTCATGCAGCACCTGCCGCGTAGCGTCTTCCCCCTCTGTCTCGCCGCCGCCGCGGCGCTCGTAACCGGCTGTCCGGCAGCGCGGGCGGCGCCTTCGCCGGAGCCGAGCTTCACGCAGCCGGCCGTTTCCCCGGACGGCAGCCGCATCGCGTTCGTGGCGGACGGCTCCATCTGGATGGTCCCGGCCTCGGGCGGCTCGGCGCGGCTGCTCGTCTCGGATTCGGGCACCGACCGGCGTCCGCTTTTCTCGCCGGGCGGCAGGCGCCTGGCCTTCACCTCCGACAAGACGGGCAACGGCGACATCTATGTCCTGGACCTGGCCAGCGGGACGCTGACGCGCGAGACCTGGGGCGATTCCCGCGACGAACCGAGTGGCTGGTCGGCCGACGGCAAGTGGCTCTACTTCACGAGCAGCCGCGGCAACATCGCCGGCATGGGGGGCGTGTACCGCGTTCGCGCCTCGGGCGGCACACCGATGCCCGTGTCGCTGGAACTCTACCGTGACGAGGAGGAAGGGGTGCCGTCGCCGGACGGCACGCGCGTGGCGCTGGTCGGCGGCGGCTGGGGATCGACGCAGTGGTGGCGCCACGGCAGCGCCCATATCGACCATGGCGCCATCTGGCTCCTGAAGAACGACGGCTCGCACGATTACCGGCGCCTGACGCCCGACGACGCGCGCGCCCTGTGGCCGATGTGGGGTCCGCACGGCGACCGGCTGTATTACATGAGCGACCGCAGCGGGACGGAGAACATCTGGGCCGTGCGAATGAACGGTGAGGAGAAGCCGCTCACGGACTTCTCGGACGGGCGTTGCCTCTGGCCCACGATCTCGCGTGACGGGAAGACGATCGCCTTTCAGCGCGACTTCGCAGTCTGGACGGTCGATACGGCGAGCGGCAAGGCCCGCGAAGTGCCGATTACGCTGGGCGGTGCCGTGGCCGGCCCCGGTATCGAGCACAAGTCGTATCACAAGCATTTCTCGGAGCTGGCCGTCTCACCCGACGGCAAGAAACTGGCGTTCGTCGTGCACGGGGAGGTCTTCGCCGCGCCGGCCGGCAAGCCGGGACCCGCCCAGCAGATCACGCACACGGCGGCCGAGGAATTCAGCGTGCACTGGTCGCCGGACAGCCGCCGCATCGTCTATGTCTCCGGGCGTGACGGGGCCGATCACCTTTTTCTGTACGACTTCGCATCCGGCCGTGAAACGCGCCTGACGGACAGCAAGGCCGACGACGCCGAACCGAAATTCTCGCCCGACGGAAAACGGATCGCCTTCATCCGCGGCGGCGACAAGCTCGAGGTGGTGAACCCGGCCACCGGTCGCAGCCGCGAACTGGCCGGCGGAGAAATCGCGCTGCATCACCCACTCGAGTCCGCGCGTCCGTATGCGTGGTCGCCGGACAGCCGCTGGATCGCATTCCTGCGGTGGGGCAAGCGCATGTACCGCAATGCCGCGGTCGTGCCCGTCGACGGCGGCAAGCCCCGGACCGTGAGTTTCCTGGGCAATACCTTCGGCGGTTCCCTGCGCTGGAGCCCGGACGGCAAGTCGCTGTTCTTCTCCACCGGCCAGCGCACGAAGCGCGGGCGCGTCGCCCGGGTCCACCTGGTCCCTCAGGCGCCGAAATTCCGCGAGGAACAGTTCCTCGACCTGTTCCGCGAACAGTCGTCACCGGGTACGCCGCCCCCGCGGCACGCCCCGGGTGCGGAAGGCACCGGCCGTGGGCAGGGCGCCGCGGCCGCGAAGAAGCCGCCCCACGTGAAGGTCGACGTCTCCGGCATCGCGCGGCGGCTGGATCTGCTGCCCGTGGGGCTGGATGTCCGGGCGGTCGATGTGAGCCCCGACGGCAAGAAGCTGCTCCTCACGGCCGACGTGGCGGGCCGGACCAATCTCTACACCTGGTCGATCGATCCGCTGGCGCAGAAGCCGCCCGTGGCGCACCAGCTCACGACCAGTTCCGGCGACAAGGCCGACGCGCAGTTCTCGCCCGACGGCGACAAGGTCTGGTACCTGGACGACGGCACCATCCGGTCCGTGCCCGCGAAGGGGGGTGCGGCCAAGACGTTCGCCACGACCGCGAGCCTGGACGTCGACTTCGACGCGCAGAAGATGGCGACGTTCCACGAAGCCTGGAAGTGGCTCGCCGACAACTACCACGACCCGAAGATGAACGGCGTCGACTGGAACGCGGTGCGCAAGCGTTATGCACCGCTGGTCGCCGGCGCCGAGACGCCGGCGACGCTGGACCGTCTGCTCGAGCGGATGGTGGGTGAGCTGGATTCCTCGCACTCGGGCGTGCGCGCCGACAAGCATCCCGATTGGGTGACGGGCCGGATCGGCGTGCGCTTCGACCCGGCCGCTTACGAGAAGCACGGCCGCTATCGGATCACGCGGGTGATTCCGCAGGGTCCGGCGGCGGTGGCCGGCGGCGTCGCGGCCGGCGATTACCTGCTCGCGGTCGACGGCCGGCGGCTCGGCAGCGAGACCAATCTCGACCGTGTGCTCGCGCACCGGATCGGACGCGAGACCACGCTCACGGTGGCCGGTAACCCCGACGGCAAGCGCAGCCGCACGGTCAAGGTGAAGCCGACCAACTCTCCCACGATGGAGCAACTCACCTACGAGGCCTGGGCGGAACACAACCGCAAGTACGTCGCCAGGCTGAGCCACGGCAAGCTGGGCTATATCCATCTGCCGGACATGTCCATGCATTCGCTCCGGCGGCTCTATCGCGAGATCGACGCCCGCAACGGAACGCGGGAGGGCGTGGTCATCGACGTGCGCAACAACTACGGCGGGTTCGTGAACGCCTATGCGCTCGACGCGCTCGCGCGCCGCCACTACCTGAACATGACGTTTCGCGGCAAGGCGACCGTGGCCGCACGCCCGGTTCTCGGACAGCGTGCGCTGGAACTGCCCACCGACCTGGTGACGAACCGCATCACGCTTTCGGACGGGGAGGACTTCACCGAGGGTTACGAGGAACTCGGCCTGGGCAAGGTGGTGGGCGAGCCCACCGCCGGGTGGATCATCTACACGTCCAACGTGAAGCTGGTAAACGGTTCCACGGTGCGCCTGCCGTTCATCACCGTCACGACGGCGGACGGCAAGCCGATGGAGCGGCACCCGCGCCCGGTCGACGTGCCGGTCGCCGAGCCGCTGGGCGAGAGCTACCGCGGCAAGGATGCGCGCCTGCAGGCCGCCGTGCGCGTGCTGCTCAAGCAGATCGGGGCGGACGGCGGGTCCTAGCGGGCGGCGCGCACCTCCGGCGGGCGGTGTCGGCTCACGATGCCACCGTGGAGTGCCGGCCGCTCACGTGGACCGTGCTGGCCCATGGCCCGTCGTGTCCCGGTGCTTCGGTGAAACGAACCTCGCGGCCGACCTCGAGTTCGTGAAAAGGCGTGTCCACGAGGCTGTTGCGGTGGAACCGGATTTCACGGCCTTCCGCCGTCTCGATGACGCCGTAGCCCGCGTCGTGAAACAGGAGCGCAATGCGGCCGTGCGGCGGCCCCGCATGGCCCTTCACTTGTCCCCGGCGGCGGCGCACGGTGTCTTCGAGCTGCCGGCGCAACGCGTCGAAGGCGTCGCGCACGGCCACATAGGCGTCTTCATAGGCGGGCCTGTCTCCGGCCGCAGAGCTGGCGTTGAGCTGCGATCCGGGTATCAGCAGCCGCACATGCACGTGGTAACGGTTCCCCCGGTGGTGGCGGTGCCCCGCGAAGCGCACCGTCACGCGACAGCTCAGTGCGTCGGGCGCCAGTTTCTCCAGCCGGGATACATGCGTTTCGATGTTGTCGCGGAGGGCCTCCGAGGCGGCGACCCCGTTGAAGGTGACTTCCAGCGGAATTCCCATGCGTGTCTCCCGGCCGTGATGCGGGCGCGCCGACGCGCGCGGTTTCAATCGAGTATGAACGTGACCTTCAGATCGACGCGGTAGCCGGTAATGCGATTGTTCTCGACCTGTACCTTCTGACCCTCGACCCAGGCCCCGCGGATCTTGTGGACGGTCTTGCCCGCGGTTGCGATCCCCCGGGCAATCGCATCCTCGAAACTCTCGGGGGATTCCGAGCTGATTTCGATGACTTTTGCAACGCTCATCGCGGATGCCCTCCTGGGGCGAGGCAGCGCTCCTACAAAGTGCCCCGGCCGGCATCCGCGCGCCATGACGCAGGTCAAGTTCGCCCGGGCCGCACGATGGCGGTGCCGACCTTCCGCGGCCGGTCCGCGGCCGGTCGGATACTCATGCGGATGGTCGGGCTGCTCAGCGCCCACGCGGTGGCGATCCGGGGCGGCGGCGCGGGGCTGTGCGGCCTCGCTCGCCCGCACGGGACCGGCGCGGTCGCCGGGCAGGTGCTGCGCGCCTTGCGGGACTACGTCTACGCTTCGGTCGTGCTCCATTCCACGGCCGGGTTCTGCGCCGTTCCATCCCTGGCAGGCGCGGACACCTTGACCGGTGTCGCGCTGATGACCGGTCCGTCTGCGTTCACCTTCCTGGAGATGCAGCGCTTCCGGCAGGGGCGGTCGCCGGACGCGGGGCCGGCCGCGCCGGGGTGCGCGCCGCGGGCTTGTCGCCCGACGACAGCGCGCGCACCGTAGCGAGAATGACGCTGCCGACGATGCCGAAGCTGCGGGGGGAGAGCTTGTCCACCGTGTCTTCGTCGGTGTGCCACCAGGCGTTGCCGGGACCGTAGTCGAAATCGATGACGTCGGCGGCCGCGGCACCCGCGGCGCGGAACGGCGTGTCGTCGTCCTCGATTGCCTCGCGGTAACGGCAGAAGTCGGCGCCCGCTCCGATTCGCCGCGCCTCGCGGCATACCGTGTCCATCAGCCAAGGCGTTGCCTCGGTGTCGCGTGCCACGTCGAGGTGCCGGTCGCCGATCATGTCCACGACGAGGACGGCCCGGATGTGGCCGAGCGTCCCGTCGGCGCGCCAGAGCCGGGCCAGGTGGCGGCTGCCGTAGGTGTGATCGTTCCCCTGCCAGTGGCGGATGGCTTCCTCGCCGTCGAACCAGACGAGCCACACGCTCGGCCCCTGCGGCGGGTGGCGGTGGAAGTGCTCGGCGAGCGCGAGCAGCATGCCCGTGGAGGAGCCGCCGTCGTTGGCCCCCACGAACCGCGGCCGCCCCGACAGCGTGTCGTAGTGCCCCCCGATCACGATCGTGCCGGGCTGCTTGCCGGGGAACCGCGCGATCAGGTCCGTCATCGCGATCGGACCGGCCGGGGTGCGGGCCGTGAACGCGACCGCCTGGCGGTCGATGCCCGCGGCGTCGAGGCGCCGCTCCAGCCAGGCGAGCAGGCGGGCGTGAGCGGGACTGCCGGGCGGGCGCGCCCCGAAGCGCGCGGCGCGAACCGCATAACGCCAGGCGGCGTGGCCGTCGAAGGAGGGGGCCCGCCCGTTGAGGTGCACGGTGCCGCGCGGCGCGGCGCACCCCCCGGCCAGCAGGCCGGCGAGGAGCGCGGCGGCGCCGAGCTTTTTATAATGGACGGTCCGATCAGAAGGAACCGGATGCACGTGTCGATGAAACGCTGGATCGTGCCGCTCGCGATCGTCGCCGCCGCGCTGGGCGCGGGCTTCGGAGGCGGCTACTGGTATGCCCATTCCCCCGGGACGGCGTCGCCGGGCGATGCGCTGCCGGTCGTGGGCCGGGCGCCGCATTACCGCCTCACCAACCAACTGGGCGACACGGTCGATTCGAGCGCATTCGCGGGCAAGGTGCAGGTCGTCACGTTCCTGTTCCCCTATTGCACCGACTATTGTCCCCTGATCGCCGCGCATCTCAAGAGCGCGGCCAAGGCATTATCGGACGCGGGGCTGGCGGACCGCGTGGTGTTCGTGGCCTTCAACGTGGACCCGGAAGACACGGGGACGAAGGTCATGGCGCGGTTCTTGAAGGAGTACGGGTGGGACCCGACCAATACCCGCATGCAGTTCCTCACCGGCAAGCCGGAAGAGATCCGGAAGGTGGTTACGGGAGGATTCGGGGTCGACTACCAGAAAGTCCCCGAGTCGCTGGTGGACAAGCAGGAGCGGATCGGCGAGCAGCACGACTGGTACACGCCGCCGCCGGAGGTTAAAAACCGGCTCGCCCGCGAGGCGAAGCCGGATTACGACGTCACCCACAACGATGCGCTGGTCCTGGTGGACACGCAAGGGCGCATCCGCAAGGTTTTCCAGGAGGCCGACCGGATCTCCGACGACCAGCTCGTCGACGCGGTTCGTCGCCTTCTCGCCGGGGGCCGTTAGGAGACCGTGTCCGCCTCGCTCCCGCGCCCCGGCGGGAGCGTTGCCGCGTTTCGCGCGTCGCCCGGTTCTAGTGGGGCCCGGCGTGGGGCAGGATGCGAACGGCCTTCGGCTGGTTGCCGAAGTAGTGAGCCAGCTGCTGCATCTGAGCCAGGCTGAGTGACGAGGCCATGCCGTTCATCACGGCGTTCTTGCGCTTGCCGGACTTGTACTCCTTCAGCGCCTGGAGGAGGTAGTCCGGGTACTGGCCGGCGAGCGAGGGGTACTGCGGGTTGGTGCTGACGCCGCGCGCGCCATGGCAACTCGCGCAGCTTGCCGCGAAGGCCGGGGCGCTCGCGCTGCCGTTGGTGGGCGCGGGCGTCGGGGCGAAGCTCGCGAACCACGCGGCGATGTCGCGCATCTGCCGCGGCGTAAGCGACTGCGCCTGCGCGTGCATGGTGGCGAAGTCGCGGTCGCCGCTCGCATACTCCTTGAGCGCCGCCACGATGTATTGCTCGTGCTGGCCGCCGACGCGCGGCACGTGCATGGTCGGGTAGGGCACGGTGTAGTCCTCGATCCCGTGGCAGAACACGCAGGTCGTGGCCAGCACGCGGCCGCGCGCCGCGTCGGGCGCGCTTCCCGGGGTCGGGGCCGGGGCCGCCGAGGCCGGCAGCGCCGCGAGGGCGAGCAGGATCGAGGCGAAAACGCACGCAAACCGCATCATCTCTCCTTGTGGGGACCGGTCCGTTACAGGCCGCAATTCTACCGGATGGCCGCGCCGGTGTCGGCTGCGGGCCTTGCCGCGGCACTTCCGGCCCCGTTCGCGGTCTGCTACCTTAGTGGCAACCGGCGACGCGCCGTACAGGCGCCGCGCATCCATGTCGAGACTCTCCGCAATCCTGCGCTTCGGCGTATCCGGGCTGCTTGCCGCCGCTCTGGTGTTCTTCGGCGGCGGCTGGCTCGTGCACGAGTACGTGGGCCACAAGCCCGGCCAGACGGTCGGCCTGACGCTCATCCGGGGCGTCAAGCTCCTCTCGCACCCGCCGGGGAAGCAGACCGCGCCGGCTCCGCAGAAGAAGAAGTCGGGGCCGATGCTGCGGGGCTTCGTGCAGGTCGGCTTCACGGTGGGACCGGACGGGCGAGCCCACGGTATCCACGTGATCCGCTCCCAGCCGAAGGGCGAATACGAACAGGCCGCGCGCGAGGTCGTGGCGGCCCGCCAGTACAAGCCGACGAAGGCCGGTCACAAGGAAACGCGCATCGTGCACTTCCAGGTGCCCGCCTCGACCCTGGCCAAGCACAAGGACGCCAAGGACGGGCAGGGCGGCTGAGGCGGATCGCGACATGCGTCCGGCCTCATCAGCCGCGGAGCGGCGCGTAGCACCTCAATCCGCGGCGCGGCGCCGGGGACCGCTTCTGGCATGATCGGGAGGACCGGCGGGGGCCGCGATCGGCGGCGCCCGGCGGGAACGCGCCTGGGTTCCGCGGGGGGCACCGGACATGGATACAGCCACGGTTATTGCCGTCGTCGTGGTGCTGGGGGTGGCCGCCCAGCTGCTGGCGGGGCGCCTGCGCATCCCCGCGATCCTGCCGCTCGTGGTGGCCGGCGTGCTGGCCGGCCCCGTCTTCGGGCTGATCGATCCCCGTGCTCAGTTCGGGCCGGCGCTGGAGCCGCTGGTCGGTCTGGCCGTTGCGGTCATCCTGTTCGAGGGGGGCTTGCGCCTGCGGCTGCACGAATTCGCCCATGCGGCCGCGGGCGTGCACCGACTGGTCTACGCGGGGGTGCCGCTCGCGCTCGTGCTCGGTACGCTCGCGGCCCGCTACGTCGGCGGTTTCGGCTGGCCGGTCGCGACCGTGTTCGGAGCCATCTCGGTCGTCACCGGCCCGACGGTCGTGCTGCCGATGCTGCGCCACGCCATGCTCAGCCGGCGGATCGCCTCTTCTCTCAAGTGGGAAGCGATACTTAACGACCCGGCCGGCGCGCTGCTCGCGGTGCTCGCCTTCCAGTTCTGGCTCTACCGCGCCGGCGGGGCCCCGGGCGTGAACGTGGTCGCGGACCTGGCCCGGGCGCTGGCGGCGGGCGGGGTCATCGGCGCCGGCGTCGCCTGGCTGCTGGGCCGGGCCTTTGCGCGGGAGTGGGTGCCGGAGTACCTCAAGCAACCCGTGACGTTCGCCCTCGTACTGGGCGTCTATGTCCTGGCCAACGTCGTCCAGGCGGAAGCGGGACTGCTCGCCGTCACCGTGATGGGTGTGACGCTCGGGAACCTGGGCCTGCCCGTGATGGAGGAGATGCGGCGCTTCAAGGAGTATCTCTCCACGCTGCTCGTCTCCGTGGTGTTCGTGCTGCTGGCCGCGAGCATGGACTTGGGGGCGCTGGCGCGCCTGCCCTGGTCCGTGTGGCTGGTGGTGCCGGCGTTGCTCTTCGTGGTGCGCCCTTTGATGGTGCTGATCGCCACGGCGCGCTCGCGGCTCGACTGGCGTGAACGGATCGTCGCCGGCTGGGCGGCGCCGCGCGGCGTCGTCGCGGCGGCCACCGGCGGCGTGCTCGCGCCGCCGCTGGTGACGGCCGGATACGCCGACGCGGCCGCCCTGGAACCGCTGCTCTTCGCGCTCGTGTTCGCCAGCGTGATCCTCCAGGGCGGAACGCTGGCCTGGCTGGCGCGTCGTCTCGGACTGGCTGCGCACACCCGCCACCGCCTGCTGATCGTGGGGGCGTCGCCGTGGTCGACGGCGCTGGCGCGGGCCGTGACCGAGGCCGGCGGATCGGTGCTCGTCGTGGACAATGTCTGGCAACGCCTGAGCGAGCCGCGGCTGGCCGGGGTCCCCGTGTTCTACGGGGAGATTCTCTCCGATCGGGCCGAGGCGACTCTGGAGCTGACCGACGTGGGCACGCTGCTCGCGGCGACGCCCAACGACGCCTACAACGCCCTGGTGTGCGCGAGCTTCGCGGGGGAGCTGGGCCGCGAGCAGGTGTACCAGCTTCCGATGCACCGCAGCGAGGAAGGGGATTCGCGCGCGGTGATGCGCACTCGGCGCGGCCGCGTCGCGATGGCGGATACGGCGCGCTACGAGCTGCTCTATCAGCGCATGCTGGAGGGTTGGCGGTTCCAGCGCACGCCGCTCTCCGGCAACTTCGACTACGCGGCGTTCCGCGCGCAGGCCGCGCCCGAAGCCATGCCGGTGCTTCTCCGCCGCCCCGACGGCGCACTCCGCCTTATCGGCGTGGACGGTGCCCCCGAGCCCCGGCCCGACGACGTGCTGGTGTCGTTCGTCCCGCCCCGGCCCGAGGCGGGCCGCAACGCGGCCCCTTAGAATGGTGGGCTGATGCGAGCCGAGAAGATGTTGCCGTGAACCGTGCCGCCGTCGCGCGCGAGGACGTCGTGATTCCCGGGCCTGCCGGGGACCTGGAGGGCGTGTTTGAACACCCGCGTGGGCGCGATCCCGTGGCCCATGCAGTGGTGTGCCATCCGCACCCGCTCTACCAGGGCACCATGAACAACAAGGTGACCTTCACGCTGGCGCGCGCGGCCGTGGAGGCGGGCGCCGGCGCCCTGCGGTTCAACTTCCGAGGCGTGGGGCGCAGCGAAGGCCGCTACGACGAGGGGCGCGGCGAGGCGGCCGACGTGGCCGCCGCCGAGGCGTGGCTCGCGCGGCGCGATCCGGCCGTACCCCTGTGGCGCCTGGGCTTTTCCTTCGGTGCCGCGATGGCGCTGCGCGCCTCGGCCGAGTCCCCGTGTGCGCTGCTCGTCACGGTGGCGCCGCCCGCCGGGCGGCTCGACGGCTACGGTCTGAGCGAAGCGCCGCCGCGCGCCGGACGCTGGCTTCTCGTCCAGGGGGATGCCGACGACGTGGTCGACCCCGACGGGGTGCTCGCCTGGGCGCGCGGGCTCACGGAGCCGCCCGAGATCCGCGTGCTGGAAGGGGCCGGCCATTTCTTCCACGGACGGCTCACGGAACTGCGCAAGGAGGTCCTTGCGTTCCTCGAAAAGCGACTGACCACGGAGGCCCCGGCGTAATGGAAGAAGGACTCTCGGCACGGTTGCGCCAGTGGTTCGGCGCGGCCTCGGAGACGGAACAGGCGCCGCCCGACGAACACCTGGCTCTCGCCGCGCTGCTGGTGGAGATGATGCGGGCGGACTTCGAGGACCAGTCCGCCGAACGCGCCGCCATCAAGCGCCTTCTCGCGCGCAGGTTCCGGCTCGATACCGATGCGGCTGAGGATCTGCTGCGGCGGGGGGAGCGCGCCGCGGACAAGGCCGTGTCGTTGTTCGAGCACACCCGGCCGCTCGACGTGGCGCTCAGCGAGCGGGAGAAGTTCGGGATCATCGCCGCGCTGTGGGAGACGGCGCTTGCGGACGGCGAGCTCGACGCCAACGAGGATCACCTGGCGCATCAGCTGGCCGAGTTGTTGCACGTGCGCCATTCCGATCTCATGCGCATCAAGGACGAGGTGCGCCGTCGCCACCCCGCCCGCAGCCGCTGACCGGCACACCGCGTAATCGCTTAACCGCGTACGCACCGCTGGCGGCCGCATGTCGCCGGGATGGGCGTGGACGCCCGGCAGCCGTCTCCGCGCCCAAAAGAAAACCGCCGGCGCTGGGCCGGCGGTTTCGGATCGTCCGGGCGTTTCCGCTCAGACCATTTCCTTGAGCTTTTTCAGGGCCGTGACGCGCACGGTCTTGCGCGCTGGCTTGGCCTTGATCGTCATCTCCTCGCCCGTGAACGGGTTGACGCCCTTGCGCGCCTTGGTCGCGGGCTTGGTGGCGACGCGGATCTTGAGCAGGCCGGCGAGGTTGAACACGCCCGGCCCGCGGCGTCCGAGCTCACGCTTCATGAGCTTCTCGAGGGACTCGACCGTGCCGGCGGCCTCGGCGCGAGTCAGGTCGTTTTCGTCGGCGAGGTGGCGAATGACCTGGGCCTTCGTCATCGGCTTGCCCTTCGCGGCGCCCGTCGATTTTGCCTTTGCCATGGGAACTCCTGTTGTTCGTTGGGGGAAATTGAAGCGCGCTGAAAGATAGCACAGCGCCTGCGGAAAACCGCGATCCGGATCGCGATTCAGGTTTTCGGTGCAATGACCACGACGCGCTTGTGCCGGCCGCGATGGCCGGCTGCGATTCGCAGGTGAGTGGGTGCCACGCCGAGATGCCGGGCGAGGACGCGCAGCATGCGGGCGTTCGCCGCCCCGTTCGCCGGCGGCGCGGTCACGCGCACCTCCAGCCGGCCGTCCGCGGCCGTTCGCACTTCGTCGCGGTGCGCGCGCGGTTTCACACTGACCGTGATCGTCCGCCCGCCCGCGCTCACAGGTAGCCGGGCAGTCCGAGGAAGATCGACAGCGCCTCGAGGATGATGATGACCACGAGGGGCGAGAGATCGAACGTGCCGCCGATCGGCGGCAGCACGCGACGCACCGGGCGCAGCAGCGGCTCGTTCATGCGCCACAGCACGGCCGCGAACGGATTGTAGTGGCCGGGGTTGATCCAGCTCAGCAGCGCCTGGATGAGGATCGAGAAGATGTAGAGATTGAGCAGTACGCCGAGCAGCTTGTGGCCCGCATAGCGGGCGAGGAACAGGCCGGGGGGGCCGAACCCGGCGAGCGAGAGCACCAGCCAGGCGTTGAGAAACGCCAGCGCGATGGCGATGAGCAGCGAGGCGACGTCCCAGCCGGCGATGCCGGGAATCACGCGCCGCAGCGGTCGCACCAGCGGGTCGGTAATACGCACGATGAACTGCACGACGGGGTTGAAGTAGTCCGCGCCGAGCCGCTGGAGGATCACGCGCATGTACAGCGCGGCGATGTACAGCGTGAAGGCGATGTTGACGATGAAGATCAGGGCGCGTGTGCCGTTGGTGCTCATGGCCGGTCCTTCTCGGAAATCAGGAAAGTTCTTCGGCGCGCTCGCGGGCGCGCAGTACGGCTCGGCGCACGAGCCCGCGCAGATCGCCCTCGGCGAATACGTCCAGCGCTGCGGCCGTCGTGCCGCCCGGGGAGGTTACGCGCTCGCGCAGCCGCGCCGGGGGCTCGCCGCTTTCGTCGAGCAGCGCCATGGCGCCGATGCCGGTGCCCGCGGCGAGGCGCGCGGCGGTCTCGGCGGGCAGTCCGGCGGCGGCAGCGGCGTCGGCCAGCGCCTCGACCAGGAGGAAGAAATACGCCGGGCCGCTGCCGGAGACGGCGGTGACGGCATCGAGCTGCGCTTCCTCGTCCACCTCGATCACGGTGCCGACCGCCTCCAGCACTTCGCGCGCGACGCGGCGGCCGGCCCGCTCCACCCGGTCGTTGGCGAAAAAGGCGCTTACCCCGCGCTTGACCAGCGCCGGGGTGTTGGGCATGGCGCGCACGACGGGCAACTCCGCGCCGGCGGCGTCCTCGATGCGCTCGATTCGCAGGCCCGCGGCGATCGATATGAGCAGGGGGCGCTCCCGCGCCAGCACCGGAGCGACGCTCTCCAGCGCCCGCGGCGCGATCTGCGGCTTGACCGCGAGCACCACGAGACCGGCGCCGGCCACGGCCGCGGCATTGTCCGCCGTGGTCTCCACGCCCGTCATGCCGGCGAAGGCCTCGCGCTGCCCGGCGTCGGGGTCCGCCACCGTGACGGCCGTTTTCCCGCCGCCCGCGGCGACGATCCCGCCGATCAGGCTCCGGGCCATGTTGCCGCCCCCGATGAAGGCGATGCGTCGCGCTTCGCTCACTTGCTGCTCCCCTGATTGCGGTACCGCGGGCATTATATGGGCCGATGCCGCGCCGGCGGTTGCCGACGGCGCCCTCAGCAAGCTATATAGTGGGGGCAGACACCCGAGCAGAGCGAACCATGGCGATCGACGTCTCCCAGCTGCTGGCGTTCACGAAGAAGCACGGCGCTTCGGATCTCCACCTGTCCTCCGGCGTGCCGCCCATGATCCGCGTCGACGGCGACATCCGGCGGATCAACATGCCGGCGCTCGAGCACAAGGACGTGCACGACATGCTGTACGACATCATGAACGACAAGCAGCGCAAGGACTACGAGGAGTTCCTGGAGACGGACTTCTCGTTCGAGATTCCCGGCGTGGCCCGCTTCCGCGTGAACGCCTTCAACCAGAAGAACGGCTCGGGTGCCGTCTTCCGGACCATTCCCGAGGGTGTGGTCACGCTCGAGGACATCGGGGCGCCTCCGATCTTCAAGGAGATCGCCATGGAGCCGCGCGGCATCGTGCTGGTGACCGGGCCCACGGGTTCGGGCAAGTCCACGACGCTCGCCGCCATGGTCAACTTCGTGAACGAGAACTGGATGGGCCACATCCTCACGATCGAGGATCCGATCGAGTTCGTGCACGATTCGAAGAAATGCCTGATCAACCAGCGCGAGATCCACCGCGACACGCACGGCTTTGCCGAGGCGCTCAGGAGCGCTCTGCGCGAGGACCCGGACGTGATCCTGGTGGGCGAGCTGCGCGACCTGGAGACGATCCGCCTCGCGCTGACGGCGGCGGAGACCGGCCATCTGGTCTTCGCGACGCTGCATACGAGCTCGGCCGCGAAGACGATCGACCGCGTCGTGGACGTGTTCCCGGCGGGCGAGAAGGAGATGGTGCGCGGCATGCTCTCCGAGTCGCTGCGCGCGGTGATCTCGCAGTCGCTGATGAAGAAGGCCGGCGGCGGGCGTATTGCCGCGCACGAGATCATGATCGGCACGCCCGCGATCCGCAACCTGATCCGCGAGGGCAAGGTGGCGCAGATGTACTCGGCCATCCAGACCGGCCAGGCGTCCGGGATGCAGACGCTGGACCAGGCGCTCAAGGATCTGCTCAAGCAGGGGCACATCACGCGCGAGGATGCCCGCACGCGGGCCCAGAACAAGGACGCCTTCGTTTAACGGCACGAGGAACCCGTCATGGAACGCGAACAGGCCGCCAAGTTCATGCAGGATCTGCTGCGCGCGATGGCGCAGCGCTCGGCTTCCGACCTGATCATCACGGCCGGGTTCCCGCCCGCCATGAAAATCGACGGCGAACTCCGCCCGGTGACAGACCGGCCACTGACCGGCGAGCAGAGCGCGGTGCTGGTGCGCGCGGTCATGAACGACCGGCAGAACCGCGACTACGACGAGACCAAGGAGTGCAACTTCGCCATCTCGCCGCAGGGCATCGGGCGCTTCCGCGTCAGCGCGTTCATCCAGCGCGGCCAGCAGGGCATGGTGATCCGCACGATCAACCCGGACATCCCGACGGTCGATTCGCTCGGGCTCCCGCCGACGCTGACCGACGTCGCGATGACCAAGCGCGGGCTTGTGATCGTGGTGGGCGCGACCGGCGCCGGCAAGACCACCACGCTCGCGGCCCTGCTGGGTTACCGGAACAAGAACTCGCACGGCCACATCGTTACCATCGAGGACCCGATCGAGTACGTGCACAAGCACGAGGGCTGCGTCGTCACCCAGCGCGAGGTCGGGGTCGACACCGTGGAATGGAGCGCGGCGCTCAAGAATTCGCTCCGCCAGGCGCCCGACGTGATCCAGATCGGCGAGATCCGGGACCGGGAGACCATGGAACAGGCCGTGCAGTTCGCGGAGACGGGCCATCTGTGCCTGTCGACATTGCACGCGAACAACGCCAACCAGGCGCTCGACCGCATCATCAACCTCTACCCGGAGGAGCGGCGCCAGCAGCTCCTGATGGACCTGTCCTTCAACCTCAAGGCGGTAATCTCCCAGCGGCTGCTGCGGCGCGCCGAGGGCGAGGGCCGGGTCCCGGCGGTGGAGGTGTTGCTCAACACGCCGCTGGTCGCGGACATGATCTTCAAGGGCGAGGTGGCCGAGCTCAAGGAGATCATGGGCAAGTCCACCCAGCTGGGCATGAAGACCTTCGACCAGTCCATATTCGACCTTTACGAGTCCGGCGCCGTCGACTACGAACAGGCCATACGAAACGCCGACTCCCAGAACGAATTGCGCCTCAGGATCAAGCTGGAGAGCAAGCGCGAGCAACGGGACTTCGACGAGGGCCTCGAGGACATGAGCCTCGAGGACAAGGACAGCGGCCACCGCGTCGGGCACTGATCCCGCGCGACTCCGACGGCCGGCGACGCAACGGGAGACACGGGATGCTGCAACGGAATGCCGGGGAAAACGTCCGCCACACGGCGGCGCGCGAGGTCCGGGCATGAGGCTTCGGTCGTACTTCCGGCTGATGCGCGAGCAGAACGCCTCGGACCTGTACGTAACGGCGAACGCACAGGTGAAGATCCGGGTCGACGGGCGCATGCGCTCGGTGGGCCGCGACATGGTGGACGCCCGCGAGATCGAGGTGGCGGCCACGAGCCTGATGAACGAATACCAGCTTGCGCGCTTCCGCGACGAGCAGCAGCTCGACTTCGGCATCGAGGACCCGGAGAGCGGGCGCTTCCGTTTCGCCGTGTTCAAGCAGCGCGGGATGACGGCGGTGACCATCCGCTACATCCCCGCGGAAATTCCCCCGCTTGAATCGCTGCACCTGCCGGAGATACTCCAGGACCTGGCGATGCTGAGTCGCGGGCTTATCCTGGTCGTGGGCGCCACGGGGGCGGGCAAGTCCACGACGCTGGCGGCGATGCTCGACCGCCGCAATCGCATGCGCGCCGACCACATCGTCACGATCGAGGACCCGATCGAGTACGCGCATGCCAACCGCCGCTCGATCGTCAACCAGCGCGAGTTGATCACCGACACGCCGTCCTACTCGCTGGCTCTGCGCGGCGCCTTGCGCGCGGCGCCCGACGTGGTCATGGTCGGCGAAATCCGCGACCGCGAAACGATGGAGTCGGCGATGGAACTGGCCAACACCGGTCACCTGTGTGTCTCCACGCTGCATACCAACAACGCGCCCCAGACGCTGGACCGCATTCTCAACATGTACCCGGAGTTGATGCACCGTCAAGTGTTGAGCGACCTCGGTTCCAACCTGCGCGCGATCGTTTCCCAGCGCCTGGTGCGCAGCCAGGAGGGCACGCTGCTCCCGGCCGTGGAAGTCATGCTCAATACGCCGTTGATCGCGGACCTGATCCAGCAGGGGCGGCTGAGCGAACTCCGTTCGGCGATGGAGGATTCGCGCACGCAGGGCATGCAGAGTTTCGACGAGGCGCTTTCGGCGCTGTACCGCGAAGGGTTGATCACGCTCGACGAGGCATTGGGCAATGCGGATTCGCGGGCGAACCTGGAGGCGCGCATCCACTTCGGCTGATTGCCGATCGTTGCGTATCGGGCCAAGCCAGGTAATGGAGTGCGGCTTCGCCGCGTATTTTTCTAGCGGGCGCTCCGCCCCGCGCCCCCGGGCCTGTTTCTTTGCTTGCCCAAAGAAACAGGCGAAAGAAAGGGCACCCCGGATGGGCCGGTCCGCTTTCGCGGACTCCCCTGCGCTCCTCGGGCGCCGGGGGCTCGCCAGACGGGACATCCGTGTCCCGACTGGCGAGGCTCGACGTCCTGTCTTCGCCCCTACGGGCCGGGGACCCCGGCGCCCTGCGGTGCTCGGCGGCCCATACGGGGACTCGCGCCGCTCACGCGGCGGCCCTCCTTATCCCGGCCTTCTCCTCCCCGGGGAGGAGAAGGAGTCAATGGCGAAGCGAAGCTACGCTGCGTATTTCTTTGTGCTTGGCGGCTTTGCGTCTTGGCGAGGGAGCGTAGCTGCCCGATCCGGGCCCGGTCAGTCGAGGGGCGTCTCGGCGGGTTCGGGCAATGGCTGCTCGGGGAAGACGGTGGCGGCGTCGAAGACGGGACCGTCGACGCAGACGCGTTTCATCGCCGGCCCGTCGGGCGTCTCGACCTCGACGGTGCAGCCGGCGCAGCCGCCCACGCCGCAGGCCATGTATTCCTCGAGCGAGACCTGGCAGGGCAGATCGTAGCGGCGGGCGAGCGCCGCGGCGGCTCCGAGCATCGGGGTCGGTCCGCAGGCGTAGAGGGCGAGTTTCCCGCGCTTGCTGTCGGGCAGGGTACGGATCAGGGCTTCCGCCAGTTCGGTGACGAAGCCGCGGAACGTGCCGGGAATGTCCGCGGCGCTCGCGAGCCGGTTGGGGATGCCCCGCCGGTCGAGCCGGGTGAGCGCGACGTCGGCGTCCGCCGGTGCGCCGGGCATCTCGAGCGCCGCGCCCTGCGTGGCGAAGGGGAAGGGCAGCTCGGAGCCCGCCATCACCCAGGGCGCGGGTTCGCCCGCGGCGACCAGCGTCTCGGCGAGGAAGATCATCGGCGGAATGCCGACGCCGCCGCCCAGGAGCATGCGCAGCGGCCGGCCCGGTATGTCGGTGAAGTGGGTGCCGATGGGGCCCAGCAGGCTGATGCCGTCGCCGGGCCCGAGCGCGGCGAGGTTGGCCGTGCCGTGACCGACCTCCTTGAAGAGCAGTTCGATGCGCCCGCTGTCCGGATCGGCGGCCATGACCGACATCGGGCGCCGCAGCAGCCATTCCGGCCCGCAGTCGACGTGGACGAAGCTGCCCGGCCGGGCGCGCCCTGCGATCGTCGGCGCGTGTACGCCGAGGACGTGCTGCGCGCCGTCGTAGCGCTCGTGGTCGCGGACCGTGCCGGTCTCGGCGAAGATGCTGTCGCGTTCAGGAAGTGCCAAGAATCGTCTCCCGGAGCCAGTCGAATACCGCCATGCGTACCGCCACGCCGTTGCGCACCTGCTCGCGGATGAGCGAGCGCGGCCAGTCCGCGAGTTCCGGCGCGAGTTCCACCCCCCAGTTCACGGGGCCCGGGTGCAGGAGCAGCGCGTCGGGCTTCGCGTGCCGATCGAGCCGGGCGGCGTCGAGCCCGTAGGCACGATGGTACGCGCCGGCGTCGGGCGAATCCGTGGCGGCCATGCGCTCGCGCTGGATGCGCAGGGCGATGACGACGTCGGCGCCCGCGATCCCGCGGCCCAGGTCGGTCTCCGAGTGTCCGGGGACGTCGCCGGCGCCCGCGAGGAAAGCGTCCGGGCCCACCAGGCGCAGGTCCGTGACGCCGAGGCGCTCGAGCGCGGTGGCGGTGGAGCGCGCCACCCGCGAATGGGCGACGTCGCCGACGATGGCGACGGACAGCCCGGCCAGGCGCGGTCGGTGGCGGCGGATCGTGAACGCGTCCAGCAGGCCCTGCGTCGGATGTTCCCGCGTGCCCTCGCCGGCGTTGACGAGGCAGGTCCCGTCGGGGAGTTCCCGTTCGAGTCGCTGCATGATGCCGTCCTCGCCGTGCCGCACGACGAAGAAGCGCACGTCCATCGCGGCGAGCGTCGCCAGCGTGTCCGCGAGCGTCTCGCCCTTGGTGCGCGACGAGGCGCCCTCGTCGAGCGTCGCGACGTCGGCGCCGAGGCGGCGCGCGGCCAACTCGAACGAGAACCGCGTGCGGGTGCTCGGCTCGCAGAACAGCAGGGCCGCCGCCTCGCCCGCGAGGCGGTCCCGGTGGGCCGTGGCCGCGTCGGCGGCGAGGAAGCGCTCGGCCCGGTCCAGTAGGCGTGCCAGCGTCTCCGGCGCGAGCCGGGAGAGCGAGGTCAACGCGTGCGGGGTATCGGTCATCGGCCCTCCCTGAGCCAGCCTTGCAGGATGGCGCGCGCGGCCTCGGCATTGAGCCGGTCACGCCCGCCGCGCCGGTGTCCCGCCTGGCGTGATCCGGCCACCGCCTCGCGCGCCGCCTCGGTCGACAGAGCTTCGTTCCAGAGCAGGGCGGTGGCACCGGTGCGGCGCTCGATTTCCCCGGCGAAGTTCCGCGCCGCGGCGCCCAGAGGCGCCTCGCGGCCGTCGAGGTGGTGCGGGACGCCGACCACCACGCGCCTTGCCCGCCAGTCGGAGACCAGCGCCTCGATGCGCGGCCAGGGAATCTCCCCGCTCCGCGGCACCGTGAGGGTGTCCAGGGCGCGGGCGGCGCCGGTCAGCGTCTCGCCCACGGCCACGCCGATACGGCGGCGCCCGTAGTCGAATCCGAGGATCGTTTCCGCCATGGTGGCCGCTCCGGCGGGTGCGGCGCAGTTTAGCAGGCTGTTTGCACGGGCCTTGGCGCGGTCGGCGCGGCGGAGCCCGCGTTCGACGGGATCCGCGCCAGTCGGTTCCCTCGGGCCTGCAGGTCTGGCGGAAGCGTCAGGCGTGGCCCGCTTCGCCGGAGAGGCGCAGCGGATCGACACCGATCTGGGCGGCGGCGGCCCGCCAGCGCTCGGCGATGGCGGTATCGAAGATGAGTCCGGGCGCCGCCGGCGCCGCGAGCCAGGCGTTCTCCGCCAGCTCCTGCTCGAGTTGGCCCGGGCCCCAGCCCGCATAGCCCAGCGCCACCAGGAAATGCGCGGGCCCCTCGCCGCGGCTGATCGCCGCCAGCACGTCCTCGGAGCTGGTCACGGCGAGCGTGTCGCCGACGCTGAGCGAATCCGGGTAGTGCCCGGGCGCGTCGTGGACCACGAAGCCGCGCTGGTTCTCCACCGGGCCGCCGGAGTAGACGGGGCGGTCGGCGAGGCCGGGACGGTCGTCGGGCAGGCTGAGCTGCTCGAGCACGGCGCCGAGAGTCAGCTCGAGCGGCCGGTTCACCACCAGGCCGAGGGCGCCTTCCTCGTCGTGCTCGCAGATGAGGATGACGCTGCCGTGGAAATTCGGGTCCGCAAGCGAGGGCATGGCCAGCAGCAGCTGGCCCGAGAACAGGGCGGGGTTGTCGCTCATCGGTCAGTCTCCCTCGTCCGTCGTGATCTGCTGCACGTGGTCGCCCGCCTCGCGCATGAGGGCGACCAGGCCGTGCGCACCCACCATGTGTTCGATGCCGACCGCTACGAAGCAGGTCCGGCCGCTGGCGAGGCAGTGCCGGATCGTCGGCAGCCAGCGTTCGTTGCGCTGCGCGAGCAGGCGGTGGCGCAGATGCGGGAACGCGTGGAAATCGTGTTTCTCCAGCGACTCGAGTTTGCCGACGTCGCCGCTTCGCCAGGCCGCGTGCAGCGCCTGGAGCTGGTGGCCCGCGTCTGGCGCCTCGCGCAAGGCCTGGAGCAGGAACCGGCGCTGGAGTGCCGGTTTCATGGCGTCCAGGAAATGGAGTTGCTCGCTCAGCGTTTCCAGTCCGTCCACCGGCATGTGCCGGGCTTCGGCCCGCTTGGCGAAGTGCATGTCCAGGCCCAGGCCGGGCTCGTAGCCCGCCCGGACCAACTGCATGTCGGTAATCTCGACGGCAGCGAGCCAGGGCTTGAGGCTGGAAAAGCGGTCCAGGGAGACGCCGGCCTGCTTCGCGAGGCGTTTCGCTTCGGGCCAGTCCTTGCCCATGGCGTCGGCGAGCGTCCCCTTGTCGAGCATGCCGACGCCGAGAGCCTTGCGGGCGGCATCGCCGCGGCTCACCTGGGCGAGGTCGAGTTCCTCCACGAGCCTGTCGGAAGCGCGGAACGCCTTGCGCAGCGCGTGGGGCAGCGGATAGTCCTCGCTCTTGAGCGCATGCATGGTTCCCGCCAGGTAGAGCAGGTGCCCGGCGCCGTCCGTGACCTTCCAAAGCGGCAGGGTCCCCGCATGCGCGGGGAGTGCCTGCACCCCCAGCGCGAGCGCCGCCAGCGCCCCGAGCCAGCCCTTGCGTGGAAGACGGTACCGGATCATCCCCGGCATTCTACGCGCGGCCGCCCGCCGCCGCGCGGCGGTGTCGCTACGCGGACAGGCGGTGAATCCGCGTCTCGCTATGCCCGTCTGCGTGCAGCCGAAGCGAGCGCCAGGCCGGGCGCCGGTCGCCGATCGCGAAGCGGTTCGTCCGCGGGGCGAACTGGACGCAGGTGGCCGGTGCGGTCAGCACCTTGGCGGCGCCGCGGCGACGGCAGGCGGCCTGATGGACGTGACCGGCCAGCACGAGGCGCACGTCGCCGCGCGCGTCGACCCAATCAAGGAATGCAGCGGATGCCTGCAGACCCATCGCATCGATCCAGGGGCTGCCTACTGGCACGGGGGGATGGTGGAGGACGACGGCCACGGGCCCGGGTGGCAGGGCGTCGAGCCGTCGCGACACCGCGGGCAGCGTCCCGTCCGCCAGCCGGCCGTCCTCGCGCCCGGGCACCGCGGAGTCGAGCAACGCCAGACGCCAGTTCCCGATCGCGGCTACGGCCGGGGCGGCGCCGAATTCCGCGGTCAGCACTCCGGCGCGGTCGTGGTTGCCCGGGATCACGTGGACCGGGCACGCGAACGCCGCCAGCGCGCGTGCCGCGGCGCGATAGCTCCCGGCCTTGCCGTCGTGGGCGACGTCGCCGGTGACCAGCACGCAGTCGGGCCGGGAGCGGGCCACCGACCGGAGAACCCGCGCCAGCTGCGCGCGCGGCTCCACGTCCATGATCCGCTCGCCCGGCCGGGCCGTGAGGTGGAGGTCGGAAATCTGGGCCACCCGCAGCGGTGTGGCGGGCTTCGTCCCGTTAGAATGACGGGCCCCGACGGCCCCGGAAGGATTCATGTCCGCGCGCACGCTTCCTCTCACGGATGCACTATACAAATACCTGCTGGACCACTCGCTGCGCGAGCCCGCCGTGCTGGCGCGGCTGCGCGAGGAAACGCAGCGGATGCCGCAGGCCAGCATGCAGATCTCGCCGGAGCAGGGGCAGTTCCTGGCGCTGCTGGTGCGTCTGATGGGAGCGGAGCGCTGCCTCGAGGTGGGCACGTTCACGGGTTATTCGTCCACCGCGGTGGCGCTCGCACTGCCCGCGGGCGGCCGGATCGTGTGCATGGACGCGAGCGAGGAATACACGGCTCGCGCGCGCGAGGCCTGGAAGGAGGCGGGCGTGGCCGAGCGGATCGAGCTGCGCATCGGAGCGGCGCGCGATACGCTTGCCGCACTCATGGCGGACGGTGAACAGGGTCGCTACGACTTTGCCTTCATCGATGCGGACAAGGGCAACTATCTGCACTATTACGAGGCGGCGCTCGAGCTGTTGCGGCCCGGCGGCCTGATCGCGGTGGACAACACCCTGTGGAGCGGCTCCGTCGCGGACCCGGACAACCGCGAGCCGGACACCGAGGCCATCCGCGCCTTCAACGACGCCGTGCACCGCGACGAACGCGTCGACGTGTCGCTGGTGCCGATCGGCGACGGGCTCACGCTGGCGCGGAAGCGCGGCCGATGAACCGGTCGGAACAACAGGTGGCGCTTTCGGGGCGCTACGATCCCGGGGCCGTGGAGCGCGCTGCACGCGAGTTGTGGGACGAGCACGATGCCTTCCGTGCCGTCGAGGACGAGAAGCGCCGCAAGTTCTACTGCCTGTCGATGCTGCCGTACCCGAGCGGGCGGCTGCACGTCGGCCACGTCCGCAACTACACCATCGGCGACGTCATCAGCCGTTTCCGGCGCATGCGCGGCGACAACGTGCTCCAGCCGATGGGCTGGGACGCATTCGGGCTGCCCGCCGAGAATGCGGCCATCCAGAACAACACCCCGCCCGCGCAGTGGACGCGGGAGAACATCCGTGCCATGCGTGCCCAGCTCCAGCGCATGGGCTTCGCGCTCGACTGGTCGCGCGAGTTCGCCACCTGCGATCCCGGCTACTACCGCTGGGAGCAGTGGTTCTTCACGCGCCTGTTCGAGAAGGGCCTCGTGTACCGGGCCAACGCCACCGTGAACTGGGACCCGGTCGACCAGACGGTGCTCGCCAACGAGCAGGTCGTCGACGGCAAGGGCTGGCGGTCGGGGGCGCCGGTGGAGCGGCGCGAGATCCCGCAGTGGTTCCTGAAGATCACCGCCTACGCGGACGAGCTGCTGGACGCCCTCGACGATCTGCCCGGCTGGCCCGACGAGGTCCGCGCGATGCAGCGCAACTGGATCGGCCGCTCGGAAGGGCTCGACATCCGCTTCGAGGTGCCCGGTGCGGAACCCGTCACCGTGTTCACCACGCGCCCGGATACGCTCATGGGCGCGACGTACCTGGCCGTCGCCGCCGAGCACCCGCTGGCGCGCACCGCGGCGGAAGACGACCCCGCCCTGGCCGCGTTCATCGAGGAGTGCCGCCACGGCGGGACCAGCGAGGCCGAGCTCGAGACCCAGGAAAAGCGCGGCATGCCCACGCCGTTCACCGCGACGCACCCGCTCACGGGCGAGACAATGCCGGTGTGGGTGGCGAACTTCGTGCTCATGGCCTACGGCACCGGCGCGGTCATGTCGGTGCCCGCGCACGACCGCCGCGATTTCGATTTCGCCCGCAAGTACGACCTCCCGATCCGCGACGTGCTGGCGCGCGACGGCGAGACGTTCGACGCGTCCGGGTGGCAGGCCTGGTACGACGGGAAGGACGGCGCCATTCGCGTCGTCAATTCCGGGCACGGGCTCGATGGGCTTGCTCCGCGCGAGGCGTTCGAGCACGTCGCGGCGATGCTCGCGGAGAAGGGGACCGCCGAGCGCAGAACGCAGTACCGGCTGCGCGACTGGGGCGTGTCGCGCCAGCGCTACTGGGGCTGTCCCATCCCGATCATTCATTGCCCGGGCTGCGGGCCCGTTCCGGTGCCCGAGCAGGACCTGCCGGTGCGCCTGCCCGAGGACGTCAGCTTCGAGGGCGTCGCCTCGCCGCTCAAGACCGATCCGGAGTGGCGCCGCACGACCTGCCCGCGCTGCGGCGGCGAGGCCGAACGCGAGACGGACACCTTCGACACCTTTTTCGAGTCGTCCTGGTACTTCGTGCGCTACTGCTGCCCGGACGCCGATTCGATGGCGGACGCGCGCGCACGCTACTGGTTGCCCGTGGACCAGTACATCGGCGGGGTGGAGCACGCCGTGCTGCACCTGCTCTACGCGCGCTTCTTCTACAAGTGCATGCGCGACGAGGGGCTGGTGCCGGGCGACGAGCCGTTCACGCGCCTGCTCACGCAGGGGATGGTCGTCGCGGAGACGTACTACCGCGAGGCGAACGGGCGCCGGACCTGGTTCAACCCCGCCGAGGTGGAGGTGGAGCGCGACGAGAAGGGCCGGACCGTCGCCGCGCGCCTGGCCGCCGACGGCCAGGCGGTCACGTTCGGCGGCATCGAGAAGATGTCGAAGTCGAAGAACAACGGCGTGGATCCGGAATCGCTCGTCGAGCGCTACGGGGCCGATACCGTCAGGCTCTTCGCGATCTTCGCCGCGCCGCCGGACCAGTCGCTGGAATGGTCGGATGCGGGCGTGGAGGGGGCCGCCCGCTTCCTGCGCCGCTTGTGGCGGATGGTGCACGAGCACGCCGGGCGCGAGGTGTCCGGCGGCGCGGACGCCGATTCGCAGTCCGCCACCGCGTTGCGCCGCAAGCTCCACCTCACGATCGCCAAGGTGACCGATGACATCGAACGCCGCTACGCGTTCAACACGGCCGTGGCGGCGACGATGGAACTGGCCAACGAACTGTCCCGTTTCACGCCGGCCTCGGAAGCCGACCACGCGCTGGAGGCCGAGGTGCTGTCGGCGATGGTGCGCCTGCTGGCGCCCATCGTGCCGCACGTGGCGGAGTCGTTGTGGCGGGCGCTGGGCGGTGCGGGCCTCGCCATGGACGCACCCTGGCCGGAGGCCGATCCCGCGGCGATGGAGGCCGAGGCCCTGGAGATCGTCGTGCAGGTCAACGGCAAGCTGCGCGGGCGGATTCGCGTTCCGGCCGACGCCGGGCGTGCGCAGATCGAGGAGCTCGCGCTGGCCGAGGACAACGTCGCCCGCAACCTGGAGGGCCGGACCGTGCGGCGAGTCATCGTCGTGCCCGGCCGCCTGGTCAATGTGGTTGCGGGCTAGTCGCGCGCTGCGCCTCGCGGCGCTCGCGGCGACGGCGCTCGTCGCCGGTTGCGGTTTCCACCTCGCGGGCACGGTCGGACACCTTCCGCCGCAGATGCAGGCCGTCTACCTGGACAGCGGCCAACCCTACGGCGGCCTCGAGAACGACCTCCGCCGTGCCATCGTCTCCAACGGCGGCAGGATGGTGGACGACGCGGACCGGGCGCAGGCCGTTCTCGACATCATGGCGACGCGCCAGCGGCGCCGCGTGCTCGCGGTGGATGCCCGCGGCCATCCCCAGGAATACGCGCTGACCTACGAGGTCCAATACCGGATGGTGGACGCCCACGGCCACGAACTCCTGGCGCCCACGACCATCAAGCTCCGCCGCGACCTCGCGTACTCGGTCAATATCGAACTCGGCGCCGGCCGGCGCCAGCAGGAACTCGTCGGCGACATGCAGCAGGAGGCCGTGCGCCTGATCCTGCTCCGCCTCCAGGCCCTCGGCGCCCATCCGCCCGCCACAGCGGCCGGCCCGGCCCCGGCGACGGGCGCTCGCTTGGGCTAATTAGGTCAAACGTTTAAAATAGGTGGGTCGCGGGCCGTGAAGCCCGCTCCCGTGCCCCGGACCCGCAAGGAGCCACAAGCATGCTGGATCCCAACCGTTCCATCCGCCGCGCGGCCGTGCTCGGCGCCGGCGTCATGGGTGCGCAGATCGCCGCCCACCTCTCCGCCGCCGGACTGCCGGTGCTGCTCTTCGACCTGCCGGGGAAGAAGGACCCGGACGAACTGGTGAAGGGCGCGCTCAAGCGTCTCGGCAAGCTCAAGCCGAGCCCGCTCGCCTCCTCGGAGACGCTGGAGGGCATCACACCGTGCAATTACGACCGCGACCTGGAGCGCCTCGGCGAGTGCGACCTGGTCGTGGAGGCGGTGGTCGAGCGGCGCGACCTCAAGCAGTCGCTGTACGACAAGGTGGGGCCGCATATCCGCGACGATGCGCTGTTCACCACCAACACCTCGGGCATCTCGATCGGCGAACTTTCCCGGGCGTTGCCGGAGAAGCTCCGGCCGCGCTTCTGCGGCGTGCACTTCTTCAATCCGCCGCGCTACATGCATCTGGTGGAACTGGTGCCGCACGCCGGCACGGATTCCGCCGTGCCCGACCGGCTCGAGGGCTTTCTCACGACGGTGCTCGGCAAGGGCGTGATCCGCGCCAAGGACACCCCGAACTTCATCGGCAACCGGATCGGCGTGTTCGCGATCTTGGCGGTGATCCACCATGCCGAGCGCCTGAAGCTACCGCTCGACCTCGTGGACCGCCTAACCGGCCCGGGCATCGGCCGTCCCAAGAGCGCGACCTTCCGCACGTCGGACGTCGTCGGCCTCGACACGATGAAGCACGTCGTTGACAACCTCGCCGAGTCGCTCGGCGATGATCCGTGGCACCGCTACTTCGGGCTGCCGGCCTGGCTCGAGACGCTGATCGAGAAGGGTGCGCTCGGGCAGAAGAGCGGCGGCGGCATCTACCGCAAGACGAAGAGCGGCATCGAGGTGATCGACCCGGACAAGGGCGAGTACCGGCCGGTCAAGTCCGCGCTCACCGACGAGATGCGCGACTTCCTCAAGGAACGCGACCCGCAGAAGAAATACGCGAAGCTCAAGGTGATCGACCACCCGCAGGCCGATTTCCTGCGCGCCGTGTTCCGGGACCTCTTCCACTACAGCGCGTATCTCCTGGGCGAGATAGCGCACAGCGCCCGCGACATCGACTTTGCCATGCGTTGGGGCTATGGCTGGCGCCTCGGTCCGTTCGAGACGTGGCAGGCGATCGGCTGGAAGGAACTGGCCGAGGACCTCGCCGGTGCCATCGAGCGCGGCGAGACGATGAGCGACGCGCCGCTGCCCGCCTGGGTGCGCGAGATCGATACCGTGCACAAGCCGGAAGGCTCCTGGGACGCGGCCGCCGGCCGCTTCGCCCCCGCGTCGGATCATCCCGTCTATCGCCGCCAGGTGTTCCGCGAGCGCGTGGTGGGAGAGCCGGCACCCGAATTCGACACCGTGCACGAGAACGACGGCGTACGCCTTTGGGACGGCGGCGACGGCATCGCCGTGCTCTCCTTCAAGAGCAAGGGCCACACGGTGGGCCCGGCCGTGCTCGCTGGCGTGAAGGAATCGCTGGAGATCGCCGAGCGTGACTTCAAGGGGCTGGTCATCTGGCAGGACTCCGAGCCTTTCTCCTACGGGGCGAACCTCAAGGAGATCGGCGAGGGCGTCGCGTCGGGCAAGCTCGATCCCGCGAAGCTCATCTACGACTTCCAGCACACCTCGCTGGCGCTGCGCTACTCGGCGTTGCCGACGGTCGCCGCGGTGCGCGGCATGGCGCTGGGCGGCGGCTGCGAATTCGTGCTGCACTGCGACCGCGTGGTTGCGGCGCTGGAGAGCTACATCGGGCTCGTCGAGGCCGGCGTCGGGCTGGTGCCCGCCGGCGGCGGCACCAAGGAGTTCGCGCTGCGTGCGTCGCAGGAGGCCGGTCCCGGCTGGCTCTTCGACCGCCTCGCGAAGCGCTTCGAGCTCATCGGCATGGCGAAGGTGGCCACCAGTGCGCAGGAGGCGCGCGAATTCGGCTTTTTGCGCGGCAGCGACGTCGTCGTGCTGCACAAGGATGAATTGCTGCACGCCGCCAAGGCCCAGGTGCTTGCACTGTACGAAGGCGGTTACCGGCCGCCGCGCGCGCCGGGCGGCATCCCCGTCATGGGCGCCACGGGCAAGGGCAACCTCCAGGCGCAGATGGTGAACATGCTGGAGGGCGGTTTCATCTCCGAGTACGACTTCGAACTCGGCACGCGCATCGCGGACATCCTCTGCGGCGGCGACCTGGAGGAAGGCGAGCGCGTCAGCGAGGAGTATCTCCTGTCGCTCGAGCGCCGGCACTTTCTCGAGTTGCTGCAGCAGGACAAGACCCGCGAGCGCATCGAGCACACGCTGAAGACCGGCAAGCCCCTGCGCAATTGAATGACCCTCTCGCGAAGGCGCAGACGTGAAGACCCGGGCATTGATCGACGGTCTTTTGCGGTTCTTGCGGCTTGGCGAGACTGAATCGACGAGGTAATCATCATGGGACAGATCCAGGACGCCTACATCGTCACGCCGCGGCGCACCGCGGTCGGCAAGGCACAGAAGGGCGCGTTCCGGCGAGTGCGACCGGACGACCTGCTCGTGCACTGCATCCGCGGGCTGCTCGAGGCGAACCCGGGCGTCGACCCGGCGCGCATCGAGGACCTGATCGTCGGCTGCGCGATGCCGGAAGGCGAGCAGGGCATGAACGTCGCGCGCAACGCGGCGTTGCTCGCCGGCCTGCCGGACCGGGTGCCCGGCATGACGGTGAACCGCTACTGCTCCTCCGGCCTGCAGTCGATCGCCATCGCCGCGGACCGCATCCGGCTCGGCGAGAGCGACCTGATCCTGGCCGGCGGTACCGAGAGCATGAGCCTGGTGCCGATGGGCGGCCACCACCCGGCGTTCAACCCGCGCATCTTCGAGCGGCGCGAGGACTTCGGCATCGCCTACGGCATGGGTATCACGGCGGAGAAGGTCGCCGAGCAGTTCAAGGTGAGCCGCGAGGACCAGGACGCCTGGGCGTCGCGGAGTCACGAGCGTGCGCTGGCCGCGATCGACAACGGCGATTTCTCCGACGAGATCCTGCCGTACGAGGTGGCGCACCCGGTGCCCAAGGGCGACTCCGGCGAGACCGAGATCAAGCGCCGCGTCGTCGATACCGACGAGGGGCCGAGGCCGGGCTCGACGCCGGAGGTGCTGGCGAAGCTGCGGCCGGTCTTTGCCAGGCAAGGCAGCGTCACCGCCGGCAACAGCTCCCAGACCAGCGACGGGGCGGCGCTCGCCTTCGTCGCGAGCGAAAGGGCGATCAAGGACTTCGATTTGCAGCCGATCGCGCGCCTGGCCAGCTACCGCGTCGCCGGCGTGCCGCCGGAGATCATGGGCATCGGGCCGAAGGAAGCGATTCCCATGGCGCTCGACGCGGCCGGGGTCAAGCTGGATGACATCGACTGGATCGAGCTCAACGAGGCGTTTGCCGCGCAGACCGTCGCGGTCGTACGCGAAACCGGGCTCGATCCGGAGAAGACGAATCCGCTCGGCGGCGCTATCGCGCTCGGCCATCCCCTGGGCTGCACGGGCGCCAAGCTCACCGCGACGGCGCTCAACGCGCTCGCCCGTCGCAATCTCAAGCGGGCGATGGTCACCATGTGCATCGGAACCGGCATGGGCGCCGCGGGGGTCTTCGAGCGCGTCTGATTACGCTCGGGTCTGCGTCTCGGGCATAATCGCACGAGGTTTCGGCAGGGAGACGCCGAGGGATGCCGGCGTACAAGGGGATCATTCTCGCGGGCGGATCGGGCACGCGCCTGTACCCGATCACGCGGGGCGCGAGCAAGCAACTGCTCCCGGTCTACGATAAGCCGCTCGTCTACTATCCGCTCACGACGCTGATGCTCGCGGGCATCCGCGAGGTTCTCGTCATCTCGACGCCGGAGGACCTCGATGCCTTCCGCCGCCTGCTCGGCGACGGCAGCCAGTGGGGGCTCGACATCGCCTACGCGGAACAGTCCCGGCCGGAGGGTCTGGCGCAGTCCTTCCTGATCGGGGAGCGGTTCATCGGCGACGACCCGGTGGCCCTGGTGCTGGGCGACAACCTTTTCTACGGCGAAGGCCTGGCCGAACACCTCGCCACCGCCACGGAAAAGGAAGCGGGCGCCACGGTGTTCGCCTACCGCGTGCGCGACCCGGAACGCTACGGGGTGGTGGACTTCGACGCGGACGGGCGCGCCACCTCGATCGAGGAGAAACCCGCGCGGCCGCGGTCGCACCACGCAGTGACGGGACTGTATTTCTATGACAACGACGTGGTCGACATCGCGCGCGGGGTGAAGCCCTCGGCGCGCGGCGAGCTCGAGATCACCGACGTGAACCGCGCCTACCTCGAGCGCGGCGACCTCACGGTGGCGAGGCTCGGCCGCGGCATCGCCTGGCTCGATACCGGCACCCACGACGCGCTCCTGCAGGCCGCGACCTACATCGAGGCCATCCAGAACCGCCAGGGGCTGCTGATCGCCTGCCCGGAGGAGATCGCCTTCGAGCAGGGCTTCATCGACGCCGGTACGCTGCGCGAGCTGGCGCGGCCGCTGGCGAAAACCCTTTACGGCGAGTATCTGCTCCGGCTCGCCGACGAGGCCTCCTGATGGAATTCGCCTACACCTCGCTGCAGGACGTGGTCCTGATCCGCCCGCGCGTGTTCGGCGACGAGCGCGGTTTCTTCATGGAGACTTGGCAGGAGCGCAAGTTCGCCGAAGCGGGCATCAAGGCACGCTTCGTGCAGGATAACCACAGCCGCTCGCGCCGCGGCGTGCTCCGCGGAATGCACTACCAGTTGCCCCATCCGCAGGGCAAGCTCGTGCGCGTTACCGCCGGCGCCATCTACGACGTGGCCGTGGACCTGCGCCGTTCCTCGCCGACGTTCGGCCGGGCGGCGGGTTTTACGCTCGATGCGGAGAAACACGAGATGCTCTGGGTGCCCGAGGGCTTCGCGCACGGCTTCCTGGTGCTGTCTGAACAGGCGGACGTGATTTACAA